>Ga0066256_1000071_pt1 | contig 478774 bp, 453 predicted proteins | sample ThiBio_1000_biof_FD_87107 | JGI IMG/M metagenome (GOLD analysis project Ga0066256, IMG submission 87107) | Wastewater bioreactor microbial communities from Cape Town, South Africa - Thiocy_expt_1000_biof (version 2) | ecosystem: Engineered > Bioreactor > Thiocyanate-remediating >...
CAACCACACCCGACCGCACACCAGCCTCGGCGGCCTCACGCCGAGTGAGTTCGCAACCCGGTCCCGGAAGGACCACAACGAGAACAGAGTCCAGTTATGAACGAGGGCAAACCGGGGGCAACGTCAGCATCTCGACGCCAGCGCCGCCTGTGCGATCCATGCGCGACTCGAGCAGAGCGGCTTTGCCGGGTGCGACGCCTATGACTGCCGCGGCGCCGGCCAGCTCGCTACGGCCCTCTTTCCGGGGCTCGACTGGCGCGATGGTCCCGTCGTTGCCCGGCAGATGTTCGCGGCGTTCGGCCGACTGCGGCAGATCCAGCTCATGCGCGTGCTCGCTGCCGACCATCCCTCCTGGAGCGCGCGCCTCGATCCGGCGAAGGGCTGGTCGCTCGAGACACTGCTCACGCTCGACCTGGTGGCGCTCGAGCGCGAACTGGCGGAGCTGCTGGCTGCGCCGGCCGCGGTGTAGCGGCGTTCTCGTGATTGAACGAATCCTGCTGGTGATGCGTTGCGATTACACGAGCCTGGAGCCCTCATGCGTCTCGCCCACATCTCCGATCTGCATTTCGGCCGGCACGACGCCACCATCTCGTCGACCCTCGCGGCCGATGTCGCGGCGCAGGAGCCTGACGTCCTCATCGCCAGCGGCGACTTCACCCAGCGCGGGACGCGCCGGGAGTTCGAGCAAGCGCGCGACTTCCTCTCGAGCATCGCCGCGCCCGTCTTCGCGGTTCCCGGCAATCACGATCTGGACAAGCACCCGATCCGCCGCTTCGTCGATCCCTATCGCTACTATTGCCGCTACATCGCCGCAGAGACCGAGCCGTTCCGGGAGATCGGCCCGGCCGGCGGTGGCATCGCCCTCGCCGGACTCGACACCACGCGCCGGCTGATGCTCGACCGCGACTGGTCGAACGGCTCGATCGACGACCGGCAGCTCGACCGCCTTGAGCGGCAGTTCTCGACGGCGAGCCCCGAGGCACTGCGAATCGTCGTGGCGCATCATCCGCTGATGCAGCCCCAGGGCCCGAGGCTGCGCTCCAGCTTCGCGGTCCGCCGTGCCGAGCTCGCGCTGCGCGCCTTCAGCCTGCTGGGCGTCCGGCTCGTCCTCAGCGGCCACTTCCACCTGAGCTTCGTCCGCCGCTCCGATTCGGAGGCCACCCGTACCGGCATTCCCAGCGGGCCGCGCGAATCGGCGGCGGCGCCGATCCTCGTGGCGCAGGCCTCCTCCGTCATCTCGAGCCGCCTGCGCGGCGGACCCAATGCCTACAACGTCATCGACATCGCCGACGGCCAGATCGCCATCCGCGTGCGCGAGTGGCACGAGGGCAAGTGGATGACGCGGGAGCGGGCACTGGCCGAGGCGTAGGGCTGCAGGCTCGACAACTTCCATCCGCACGAGGAGAGGCCATGAACGATTCCAGCGACACCACCCCACCCAAAGACTCCGCCGAGACCATCGACATCGTCGAACGCCTCCGCCTGACGGCGAGCCGCATTGCCCAGTGGCAGCTCGACGCCAAACGCCTCAACGCCATTCTGGCCGAGAGGCCCGGGCCGCTCGAGCCGCTGGTGATGCTGGACGTCGAGGAGACGGCTGGCGCCATCTACAAGGAAATCGACGCCTTCGACGCGTTGCTCGTCGACGTCGATCGCAAGAGCCACGCCGCCGCCGGGCAGATCGCCGAAGTCGGCGATGCCCTGCGGCTTGTCCTGCTGTCCATCACCGAGCTCAGCACCGCCATGTATGCGCGCGAAAGCGCCGACGTCGTCTCCGAGCCCTAGGCTGTGGCGCGCGCGTCGATCCGCGCCAGCAGCGGCTTCAGCTCGGGGGGCGGTGGCTGCTCGACCCGACGATATTCGCGCCCGTCCTGCGTGCGGGTCACGAGGCCCATCGTCACCATCGTGCGCCTCAGCAATGCCGCGTCGCCGAAGGCGTGATGCAGGTTGAGCCAGCCGCTGATGCCGCGCTCGTCCATCACTTCGCGCGCCGGGTAGCGCGTCCACAGCGCCCAGATGCAGAGCTCCTGCTGGCTGGTCTTGCTCGGCCAGCTCATCAGCACGCCGTCCGGTCCGAAGAAGCCCGCAGCCCGCGCCACGCGTGCCTCGTTCACCGGCTCGGGCGGCGGGCCCGGCGGTGGCGTCGCGGGGGCGGCCTCCAGCTCGGCTTTCATATGCTGGAAATTGCGATGGCCGCCGGCTCTCGCCAGCATGTTGAGCATCTGCACATGGCTCGGTGTCTCACCGAGCGCTGACAGCTGGTCTCTGAGAGATCTTGCGAGCGCGGAAATATCGGCACTGGCAAAAGCGATCGGGATTCTGGACATGACCCATCCTCGACTGTGCGCCGTTCCATTCGGATCGTCGGTGGCCGCCGGCTTGTCGACTCGGCACGAGAAGGGTGTCGGGTTCGGATCGTCCCAGATGCAGGTTTAGCTCCCCTCGCGGGGCGGCAGCGCCTCGGTGAACTGCAGACCGTAATGCGCGACTTAGCCCGGCCGTGACGACTAGGTCAAGATTCGCGCTTCCGACCCCACTAGCGACGGATCCTTCGGGCCCCTATCCGAAGCTCGCAGGCACAAGCTCATCGCTCTCCACCGCCTTCGCCGCACATCGCGCTGCGAACTCCAGCGCATCCGGCACGCCGTGCCCGCCCGTCAGTGCGTGCCATGTGGCGACCATGAAGGTGTCTCCGGCGCCGTTGCTGTCGATCAGTCTCGCCGGTGCGGCGGGGACCTCGTGCCACTGACCGCCTGAGAGCGCCAGGGCGCCGCGCGCGCCGCGGGTGCAGATCACCAGCCTTGCATGCGCTGCCAGGCGCGCCATCGTCTCGCGTGGATCGCCGATCGCTTCGTTCGAGAGCTGCAGCACGTCGGCTTCGGCGATGAACTGCTCGTGGTAGGGGGTGCTGCCGTCATAATCGTGCAGGTCCACCCAGACGTCGGCGCCGCTGGCGCGCACGGCCGGCAGCAGCGGGATCGAGCTCTGCGTGATGTTGAGGAAGATCGTGCTCGCCGCCGCGATGTGCGGCGCGAGCGCGGCGAAATCGGTGGGCGGGGCGGGCGAGCCGTTGAACAGGAAGATCGAGATGCGCTCGCCCTGTTGGTTCATCAGATTGACGTGCCGCGAGGTGCCGCCCGGATCGATATCGAATATCGTTCTGATGCCGCGCGTCTGGCAGAAGGCGCGGATCGCCTCGCCCTCGGGATCATCGCCAATGGTTGCATGCAGCAGCGGCTCATGGCCGAGCGCCTTGAGCGCCAGGGCCTTGCCGAGGCCAGTCGAGCCTGCGGCGGTCACGGCGCGGGCGTCGGAGATCGTGGCAGGGCGGGGCGGCGGAAACTGCGCGAGATGGATCATCGTGTTCCAGCTCGCGCCACCAAGGACAAGGATGCTCATGCGCGGGAGCGTAACAGGGCGCAGCGGCGGCGCAAGGTGCCGCGCCCACTGCACCTGTCCTCCTGGGGCGTGGTGGTGGGGGCAGACGCTCGCGCTGCTGCCCCCTTCGAGATCTACGCCGCAGGAACGATATTCTGGTTCCGGCTGAACACATTCCGCGGGTCGTACTGTGCCTTGATCCGGCGCAGCCGGTCCCAGGTTGCGCCGGGATAGGCGGCGCGGACGCGATCGGCGCCCTCGTCGCTCACGAAGTTCACATAGGCGCCAGTTTCCTCCTGCCGCAGCTCGCCGGCGTAGCGGTCCACCCAACCCTGCTGCTTCACATGGTCCTCGGGCGTCGTGTAGAACGCCGCCACATTGATCATGATGGGCGCGCTGCGATGCGCATAGGCCGTCGCGTCAGCCGGCACGCGGGCGATGGCGCCGCCCAGCACGCGGATCTGCGTCACGCGGAACACCGCGTCCGCCTTTGTCAGCGTGTCGACGATATGCCGCGCCTCAGGCAGTCCGATGCGGTTCATGAACATGGTCTTGCTCACCGCGGTCGGGTGATAGTCGGGGTCCTCGGGCGGATACATCGTCATGTAGGAGCCGGGCTTGATGAAGTCGGCATAGGGCGTGGCCAATGCCCGGAACGGGGCCAGTGCCTGCTGCGCCTCCGCATCGTCGCCGGCATAGGCCAGCATGCCTAGGATCACCAGCTTGCCGTGCACCGCCTCGGGCAGGAACGGCATGGGCGGGGCCGGCATCACGTTGCAGATGGTCGAGAGCGCGTCGGGTGCCGCGCTCGCGGCCGCCACGAAGCCGGCGACCGTCTCGGGCGTCGCGGGCAGGCAGATCATGCCGCCGGTGAAGGCGGGCAGGTCGTAGAGCCGGTACTTGAAGCGCACCGCGACGCCGAAATTGCCGCCGCCGCCGCGGATCGCCCAGAACAGGTCGGGTTCGTGCGTTGCGTCCACGGTGCGCAGCATGCCGTCGGCGGTGACGATCTCGGCGGCGAGCAGCGAGTCGATGGTGAGGCCGAACTGGCGCGACAGGTAGCCGACGCCGCCGCCCAGCGTGATGCCGCCGATGCCCACGGTGCCGGTGTCGCCGAAGCCGACGACGAGGCCCTTGGCGAGCGTCGCCTCCGTCAGCTCGCCGGCGGTGACGCCGGTTTCGGCCCACACGGTCTTGGCTGCCGCGTCGATCTCGATCGCCTTCATGTCGCGCAGGTCGATGACGATGCCGCCCTCGGTGCTGCAGTGGCCGGCGCCCGAATGGCCGCCGCCGCGAACCGCGACTTCGATGCGATTTTCGGCCGAAACTGCCAAAACTTTCTGCATATCTTTCGAGGATCTCACTTTCGCTATGGCGGCCGGATGGAAGTCCATGCCGCCATACATCACCGCGCGCGCCGCGTCGTAGTCGGCGTCGCCGGGCAGGATCAGGCGGCCGGAAAGGCCGGACTTCAGGGCGGAGATGGCGGTATCGAGCGTGCTCATGGTGTCCTCGTGATGGTCGTTCAGCTTCATGACGAACGAGAGTGTCAGGAATCGACAACAGCCCGCACAAACCCCTAACCTGCTTGCATGCCAAAGCATTTCGACATCGCCGTGGTCGGAGCCGGACTTGCCGGGCTGGTGGCGGCCACCGACCTCGACACGCTGGTGGGCGGCTGCCTGTTCTCGGGCCGCATCGCCGGGCGCGCCGCGGCGGGCGCCGTCTAGTGCCCAGCCTCGACGAGCTCTACCGCGCCGCGATCCGCGCGCATCAGCAGCGGCAGGCCGATGCGGCAGGCCGACTTTACGACGAGATCCTCGCCAAGCGGCCGGCTCACGCCGGCGCGCTCCACCTCAAGGGCGTGCTTGCGCTCCAGGCCGGCGATTATCCGGCTGCCGCCCGGCTCATCGAGCGTTCGCTCGAGATCGAACCGCGCCACGCCCTGGCGCTGTCCAATCTCGGCGTCGCTTACCGTGCGCTCAAGCGCTACGACGCGGCGATCGAGGTGCTGCGCAGGGCGGTGGCGCTCGATCCGCGCTCGGCCGACGCCTGGGGCAATCTCGGGCAGACCCTGGCGCGCACGGGGCAGATGTCCGAAGCGGTGACGAGCAGTAAGCGGGCCCTGGCGATCGACCCCAACCGCCTTGGCCTCCAGAGCGCGCTGCTGTTTGCCGAGAACTACATCGCCGGCAGCGACCCGGTGGCGATGGCCGACCGCGCCCGCGCCGTCGGGGGTATGATCGCGCAGAAGATCCCGGCGCGCTCGGTGCACGCCAACGACCCGGACCCGGCGCGCCGCCTGCGCGTCGGCCTGCTCTCGGCCGATCTGCGCGCGCATCCAGTGGGCCGCTTCCTCGCCGGCGTGTTGCCCGAGCTCGATGGTCGTGCGGTCGAGCTCTTCGCCTACTCCAACACCGACGAAGAGGATGCGGTCAGCGACCTCATGCGGGCGGCCGTACCGCACTGGCTCAACGTCACCGGCCTGAGCGATCGCGATCTCGATGCGCGCATCGTCGCCGACGGCATCGATATCCTCATCGATCTCTCCGGCCACACCGCCGGCAACCGGATGATGGTGGTGGCGCGCAAGCCCACGCCCGTCATCTTCAGCTGGATCGGCTATTTCGCGACAACGGGACTTGCGAGCGTCGACTATGTGCTCGCCAACAAATGGGTGATCCCCGAGGCTGAGGAGGCCCAATGGAGCGAGCGGCCCTGGCGGCTGCCCGACACCTACATCTGCTACGCCGTGCCCCGCGATCCGCTGCCGCCGACGCCGTTGCCGGCGGCAGGCTCGGGCTACATCACGTTCGGCTGCTTTAACAATTTCAACAAGCTCACCGATGCGACCTTCGCGGCGTGGTCGGCGCTGCTTGCGGCAGTGCCGGGCAGCCGCCTGCTCCTGCGCTCATCGGGCTACGACAACAGCGAGATACTGGCGGGCCTGCGCGACGGTCTCGCCGGTGCCGGCATCGACCTGGAGCGCGTCCGCATCGATGGCCGCATCAAGGACTATGCCGCGCATCTGGCCTCCTATGGCGAGATCGATATCGCGCTCGATCCGTTTCCTTACAATGGTGGAACCACCACCGTCGAAGCTCTCTATATGGGCGTGCCGGTCCTGGTGCGGGCCGGCGACCGCTATGTGGCGCATATGGGCGAGAGCATCCTCCATACTGCCGGCCTGCCTGAATGGATCGCAGCCGACGAAGCTGATTATGCGGTTCGCGGCGCGCGGCTCGCGGCCGATCTGGAGGCCCTGGCGGCGCTTCGCGCGGGCCTGCGCGCGCGCGTGCTGGCCTCGCCGCTGTTCGATGCCCCGCGCTTCGCCAGGCACCTCGAGGCCGCCATGCGTGGCATGTGGGTCACATGGTGCGCGGCACAGGGCCGCGGCTGATCCACGGTCACAGAATCTTCGGGTTTCCTCCGCATGAGGGGCGCATGCTTCGCGTGACCCTCCTGGCGCTTGCCGCCCTGCTTTTCGCCGCGCCCGCCCAGGCGCAGATCGACATCATGGCGCCGTTCAACCAGGACGCGTCCATGGACAGCGCGCGCGTCCTCGCCAAAGACCTGGCCTATGCCGATGGCGACCGCAAACGCCTCGACATCTACGGGCCGAACGAAATCATGGAGCCCGCGCCGGTCGTCATGTTCATCTATGGCGGCGCCTGGAAGCAGGGGCGGCGGCAGGACTATCAGTTCGTCGGCAAGGCCCTGGCTGCCAACGGCTTTATCGTCGTCGTTCCCGACTACCGGCTCTACCCCGAGGTCACCTATCCGGCGTTCCTCGAGGACAATGCGCAGGCCGTGAAGTGGGTCGAGGACAACATCAAGGACTATGGCGGCGACACCTCGCGCTTTTTCCTCGCGGGACACTCGGCAGGCGCCTATGGCGCCGTGATGCTCGGGCTCGAGCGTTCGTTCCTCAACGACTACAAGGTCACCATGCCCATCAAGGGCATCGCCGCGCTCTCGGGCCCCTACGACTTCTACCCGTTCGAATATGACGAGGTGCGCAGCGTCTTCGGGCAGAACGACAACCCGCAGGGGACGCAGCCGATCAACCTCGTGGCGCCCGACCGGCCGCCCATGTTCATCGCCTCGGGCACCTCCGACCCCATCGTGCGCGTCCAGAATTCGCAGCATTTCGCGCAGAAGATGCGTGGCGTCGGCGACTGGGTCACCGAGAAATACTACGATGGCCTCGGCCACATGGATCTCGTGTTCGCTGTCGGCTCCATGTGGCGCTGGCGTGCGCCGGTGCTCGAGGACATGGTGGCCTTCTTCACCCAGTTCGGAGCGTTCCCCAGCGGGGCGCCGAAGCTGCCCTACGAGCCCGAAGCACCCGAGGGCATGGTCGACATCAAGCAGACGATCGCCCAGCTCGACTCCATCCTCTCGCCCATCGAAGGCCCCGAGGGCGCTCCCGCTTCGGACGGTGCTACTCCCGCGCCGGCCACCGCCACGCCCTGAGGCGTTGACGCCGCCCATTGGCGAGTCCTACGCTCGGTGTCCGGACCACAATCCTGACATCGCAACGCAGCACGCCGCGGGAGGCCGCCAATGGACTATGGACGCTTGGGAAAGACAGGGCTCGAGGTTTCGCGCATCTGCCTCGGTTGCATGTCGTTCGGCGACCCCAGATTGGGGCGCGAATGGGTGCTCGACCTCGATGCGGCCCGTCCGATCCTCCGCGCCGCGTGGGAAGCCGGCATCAATTTCTACGACACCGCCAATGTCTATTCCGCCGGGACCAGCGAGGAGATCGTGGGTACGGTGCTCAAGGAACTGGCGCCGCGCGACGAGCTCGTCATCGCCACCAAGGTCAATGGCGAGATGCGCAAGGGGCCGAACGGCCACGGCCAGTCGCGCAAGGCGATCCTGAGCGAGATCGACAATTCGCTGCGGCGGCTCAAGACCGACTATGTCGACCTCTACCAGATCCACCGCTTCGACTATCGCACACCCATCGAAGAGACCCTCGAAGCACTGCACGACGTCGTGAAGGCCGGCAAGGCGCGCTACATCGGCGCCTCGTCCATGTGGTCATGGCAGTTCATGAAGATGCTCGACACGCAGCAAGCGCATGGCTGGTCGCGCTTCGTCTCGATGCAGAACCACCTCAACCTCATGTACCGCGAGGAAGAGCGCGAAATGCTGCCGCTTTGCGTCGCGGAGGGCATCGGCGTCATCCCGTGGTCGCCGCTGGCGCGCGGTCGGCTGGCGCGACCGTGGGGCGAGGTCACCAAGCGCTTCGGCACCGATCCGTTCGGCAATCAGATCTACGATGCCAATGCATCGGACGACGAGAAGATCAATGCGGTCGTTGCCGAGGTCGCGAAGGGAAAGGGTGCGAGCATGGCGCAGGTCGCGCTGGCCTGGGTGCTGCAGAAGCGCCCCGTCACCGCGCCGATCGTCGGGGTCAGCCGGCTCGAACAGCTCACCGACGCGATCGGAGCGCTCGACGTCAAGCTCACGCCCGAAGAGGTGAGCGCGCTTGAGGCGCCCTACACGCCGCGCGCGGTTGCCGGCTTCCAGTAGGCCTCGCCTTCGCCGCAAAACCGGTTAGGATCGCGCCATCGCTGAAGAGGCGAGGGGGATATGCTCGGGCACCGTACATTCGCCGCTGTCGGCCTTCTTGCTGGTCTGCTGATGACCGGCCCCGGGCTCGCCGCGCCCGAGGTCGTCGTGCTCGGCGGTGGCAGCGCGAGCGACGATCCTGTAGCCGCCTGCGGCGATCTTGCCGCCTCGCCCTGGGAAGCGGGGCGCGAGGGGCGAGGGCTCGCCGACGGTCAGATTTTCATCGATGGCGCCATCGCGGCCTGCGAGGCCGCCCGGTCGGCCGATCCGCAATCGCCGCAGGTGCAGGCCTGGCTCGCCCGGGCCTACATCCTGGCCGGCCGCGCGAAGGACGCCGCCCTGTTGCTGCAGGCGGCGAGTGACGCGGGCAATCCCTTCGCCGCCTATCTGCTGGCGGGCCTGATGGGGACCGATCTCGACGGCGTCGTGGCTCAGGATCCCGAGCGCGCGGTCACCCTGCTGACGCAGGCGGCCGACGGAGGATTTCCGCCGGCGCAGGCCGATCTCGCCGGGCGGTACGAGACCGGCAACAGCGTGCCGGGCGACTATGCGGAAGCCGAGCGCCTGTACCAGCTGGCCTCGCAGCAGGGTTACGGCCCGGCGAGCTACAAGCTCGGCGTGTTCGCGCACTACGGCTACGTCGACGCTCCCGACTACCCGCGCGCCACCGAGCTGTACCAGCGCGCCGCCGACACGGGCGAGCCGCTCGGCTACTACGGCCTCGGCCAGATGTATGAATACGCCAATGGCGTCGAACAGGACTATGCCCGCGCCGCGCAGTTCTACCAGTCAGGCGCCGACGGCCGGGAGAAGATGTCGGAGACCGCGCTCGCCTATTTCTACGAGCAGGGACTCGGCGTGCCGCAGGACTACAGCAAATCGTTCGCGCTCTTGACCGACGCGTCGGGCCAGAACTGGGGCTTCGCGCACGCCGCGCTGTCGATCCACTATCTGTTCGGGCAGGGCACGGCGGTCGATGAGCCCAAGGCGCTCGACCTCGCCTGGCTGGCGCAGCGGCAGGGCGTCGTCTACGCCGAGGGCATCCTCGGCTACATGTACCAGAACGGGCTGGGCACCCTGCGCGACCTCTCGGCCGCGCAGTTCCACTACCAGGACGGCGCCAATGGCGGCGACCAATACTCAGCCGACCAATTGCCTGTCGTCGACGCCGAGATGGCCTGCGCGGACGCCGCCGGTACGCCCTATGAGCCGGGTGGCGGCGGCCGTGGCCGCGCGTTCCTCGCCATCGTGCCCGAAGAGGCGATCCCGGCCTGCGAGAACGCGATCGCGGTCAATCCCGCGCCTGTCGGCAACCGGGTGTGGCTCGCCCGCGCCTTCGCCCGTGCCGAGCGCTTCGACGAAGCGGTTCCGCTGCTCGAGGAAGGCGTCGCGGGAGGCAACCGGCTGGCGCACACGGTGCTGGGCGATCTGCTGATGTCCGGCTCAGGGATCGCGCGCGATCCGCAGCGTGCCATTGCACTCTACAAGGCCGTCGCCGGCGATTTCGGGCTCGCCCAGTACACGCTGGGCCTGCTCTATGCCGAGGGTTACGAGGTGCCGCAGGATCGCGACGAAGCATTGCGCTGGCTGCGGCTGGCGGAGAGCTTCGGCGTGCAGGAGGCGGTGCCCGAGATCAGCGCGCTCCTGGCTGAGGAAGGGGGCGAGGTCGACAGCATCGACCTCACCGGATTCGGCCATGAGGGCCCGGCCTATTAGCCTTACTCGGCCTGGTCGGCGGGCTTGGAGTTCAGCTCGATGTACTTTTCGAGTCCGATCGAGTTGAGCAACTGAAGCTGCGTTTCGAGGAAGTCGATATGGCCTTCCTCGTCGGTCAGCAGCTCCTCGAAGAGGTTCTTGCTGACATAATCGCCCAGCTCTTCGCACAGTTCGCGCGAGCTCTTATAGGCCTTGCGCGCGTCATACTCGCCGGCCAGGTCCGCCTCGAGCACTTCCTTGATCGTCTGGCCGATGCGCAGCGGTGCGACGCGCTGCAGGTTCGGATGGCCCTCGAGGAAGATGATGCGTTCGATCAGCCGGTCGGCGTGGTGCATTTCCTCGATCGACTCGGCGCGCTCCTTGTCGGCCAGCTTGCCGACGCCCCAGTCGTTGAGCAGGCGGTAGTGCACCCAGTACTGGTTGACCGCGCCAAGCTCGAGGAACAGGGCCTCATTGAGCCGTTCGATAACCTGCGCTTCGCCTTTCATGGCCGCGTGCTCCTTGGAGTTTTCTTCTGGGTGCGGGAGTGGCGGCCGGCGGCACTTTCACCTCGGCGGGGCTCTCCGCGATTTCGAGGTGATACTCATGGGTGACCCGGGTGATCAAGTCTACCACATTCGGCACGCAGCCCGAGCATTTGCAGCGCTTCTCGAGCTCGCGATAGACCTTCGCCGGCACGATGATCTGCCATGGATCGTCGGCGAGTAAGTCTCTGATTACCCGAACGATTTCACGGTCGGTTATGACGTTGCACTGACAGACGAGCATGGGGTCATTGGGGCAAAACCGCGCGGATAAAGCGCGGCTCAAACATGAATGTCAACGTCAGATAATGTCGCTGGGTGGCCAGTGCCAGACGTGCGTGGCATAAGCGCGGGCCTTGGCCGCAGGGGCGGTTGGCCGAGCGAGCCGTCTTCGGATCGATCGGACGGAGCAAGACTGAAAGCTGATGAGTTTGGAGACACGCACGAGCATTCTGTCGGGGCTGCCGCTCAGGCTCGTGCAGATCGTGTGCGTCCTGCTGCTGGGCCTCAAGCTCGCCCAGTGGAGCATGGCCGGCGCCTTCATGGACGAGGCCTATTACTGGATGTGGGGCCAGCATCCGGCGCTCTCCTACTACGACCACCCGCCGCTCAATTCCTGGCTGCTGTCGCTGTCGAGCGCGGTGTTCGGCTGGAACCTGTTTGCGCTCCGCTTTCCGGTCGCGCTGGCCTTCTTTGCCGACATCGCCGCGCTCTGGCTGATCGCGCGCCGCATCGGCGGCGACTGGCGTGGTCACTTCTGGCTCACGCTGCTGCTGTTTCTCGCGACGCCCATCTTCTCGATGGTGACCAACTACGCCTTGCCGGACCACATCCTGCTCACGGCGCTGCTGTTTGCCACCTACTTTTTCCTGCGCTTCTTCATGGACCGGTCGGCGGGGCAGGGCGGCGCAACGCGCGACTTGCTGCTCGGCGGCCTGTTCCTCGGCCTAGCCGGACTGGCCAAGTACAATGCCGCCTTTCTTGGACTCGGTGTCGGCCTGTTCGTGCTGCTCTTCGATCGGGCGCTGCTCGTGCAGTTCCGTCTCTATCTCGCTGCCGCGCTGGCGCTCGTGCTCCAGGCACCCGTCGTCGTGTGGAACGCCACCGAGCGGTTCGCGTCCTTCGCATTCCAGCTCGGCGGCCGTCACGCCGGCCTCAGTGCTGCCATCGACGGCATCCTGCCGTTCCTGCTCGGTGTCTTCATCCTCGTCGGGCCGTTCCTGTTCTGGCCGATCTTCCGGTTTGCCTTCGCCCGCCAGAACGCCGCTCCAGGCATCGGCTTCGCCCGCACGACCTTCTTCGTGTCGACAGCCGTCATCGTCGCGTTGTCCTTCGTCACGGCGACGCTGTTCCACTGGAATCTCGCGGCCTATGTCGCGATGCTGCCGTTCATTGCCCTTTACATGCGCCCGCGCTGGCTCGTCCCGCTGCAGGCCCTGTGGGGCGCGGCCTTCGCGGTAGCGATGCTGGTCAACTTCGCCTTCGTGCCCATCACCAATCTCAGCGGCTGGAAGGATGAGGCGACCGCCTGGTCCTACGACTGGTCGACGGTTGCCCAGGCGGTCGAAACGGCCCGCGACAAGTACGATGTCGGCTTTGTCGCCGGCGTCGACTACACCACGACCTCGCTGCTCGGCTTTGCTCTCAAGGATCGCAATGTCGTGAGTCTCGATCCGGCGCGCGAGCAGTACGATTTCTGGTTCGACCGGCAGGCGCATGCCGGGCAGGATGCCATCATCTATGCCGACCGCTGGCGTCCGATCACGCGCGCCATCGAGCGGCGCTTTGCGAGCATCGAAGAGATCGGTACCGTCATGGTCACTGCGCAGGAGCGCAACGTCTATCGCCAGCGCATCTATCTGGCCAAGGGCTACAAACCCTGATGGCCGCGCGCGGCATCGACTGGCGCATCTATCGCGCGCTGGCCATCGGCTTTCTCGCACTCAAACTGGTGCTGCTGGTTGTTGCGCGTCCGTTCATGGACGAGACTTATTACTGGCTCTGGGGCCAGCACCTCGCTCTGTCCTATTTCGACCATCCACCCCTTATCGGCTGGACGCAGGCGGCGGCGTCCGTGCTGGGCTGGAACACCATCGGCCTGCGCGCCACCGTGTTCGCCACGCTCCTTGGCGATATTGCGCTGCTCTACGGCTTTGCCCGCCACATCGCCGGCGCTGCCTGGCGCGAGCTGTTCTGGGCCGGTACGGCGCTGTTCCTCGCAACGCCGATCTTCTTCGGCCTCACCAATCTGGCGTTGCCCGATCATCTGCTGGTGTTCTTCGCGCTCGTCGCGATCTACGCGTTCACGCGCTTCCGCGCTGCCTATGAGGCGGGAGTGCCGCGCTGGCGCTTCCTCTATCTGGCGGCGCTCGCCGTCGGTTTCGCCACGCTCAGCAAATATTCGGGCGCACTGCTCGCGGCGTGCATCTTCCTTGCCATCGTCTTCACGCCGAAGCTGCGCAGCCTGTTCCGCGCGCCGCACCTCTATCTGGCGATCGCGCTCGTCGTCGCCATGCAGGCGCCAGTGCTGGTCTGGAACCTCCAGCACGACATGGCGTCGTTCGGGTTCATCTTCGGCGGTCGCCGCATCGATGGCGATCTCGGCTGGGGCGGCGTTGCCGGCTTCCTGCTGGGCTTCCCGCTCGTCCTGTCGCCGTTCCTGCTCTGGCCGCTCGGTCGCTTTCTGTTCGCGCGCGGCGACGGCAACAATTTCAACCGGCTGGTCTTCTGGTTCTCGACGCTGGGCTTCCTCGCCGCGTCGCTGTTCACCGACATTCTCATTCACTGGAACGCCATTGCCTATGCCGCGGTGCTGCCGTTCCTCGCGCTGTGGCTGCGCTCCCGCCTGCTGGTTATCGGTCACTTCGTGTTCGGCGGCCTCATCGCCCTGGCGCTCGCGGTCAACTACACCGTGCTGCCGCTCGTCACGCCGTTCACCTACACCGACCAGACGACCTCGCTGTCCTATGGCTGGGAGGAGGTCGTGCCCGAGATCGAGAAGGCGCTGGCCGAGCACGACATCGGGTTTATCGCCACGCCCTGGTACGCTTCGGCAGGCGCGTTGGCATTCGCCCTGCGCGACAGGGACGTGACGAGCCTGTTCCCAGGCCGTGACGCGTTCGATGACTGGTTCGATCCGGCCGCCCATGCCGGACAGGACGCGCTGATCGTCGCCGACCGCAAGCGCCGCGTCACGGAGGCGATCGAATCTCAGTTCAGGTCGGTCGAGCGGATCAAGCTGGTCAACATCGTGCTCAATGGCCGTGTGATCGAACGCTACTCGATCTACATCGCACGGGCGTACGCGCCCTCGAGCCACTGAACGAGGTCGGCCTCGGGCATCGGCCGCGCGATGTGGTAGCCCTGTCCCTCGTCGCAACCGAGGGCGCGGAGCAGGGCATAGGACTGGGGCGTCTCGATGCCCTCGGCGCAGACCTCGAGACCGAGGCCATGTGCCATCGACAGGATCTGGCGCACAAGGAAATCGTCGCTGCCCTTGAGCGGCCGGATGAAGGACTGGTCGATCTTGAGCACGTCGGCCGGGATGCTGCGGAGATAAGCGAGATTGGAGAATCCGGTGCCGAAATCGTCGATGGCGATGCGGATCCCCGCCTTGCGGATGCGCTCGAGCTGACGCGTTGCGCGCTCCTGGTTCGCTGCCAGCGTCCCTTCGGTGAATTCGATTTCGACCTGCGAGTGCTGGAGTCCGTGCCGGTCGCAGGCCCAGAACAGCTTGTCGTCGAATCCGGGTTCGGACAGGTTGAGCGGCGAGGCATTGATCGACACCGTCATCGCGTGCCCGCGATCGGCCATGGCGCGTGTCGCGCTGAGCGCTTGCTCGACCACCCAGTCGGTGAGCGGATGGATCAGCGCCGTCTGCTCGGCCAATGGAATGAACTCGGCCGGCGCGATAGCGCCCAGTTCCGGGTGCCGCCAGCGCAACAGCGCCTCGGCGCCGTGGCACTGTCCGCTCGCAAGCGTCACGCGCGGCTGGAAAGCGAGGGCGAGCTGGCCGGGCTGGCTCAGCGCCGCCGGCAGGTCGGCCAGAATACGGAACGCCCGGATGTGCGCCGCGTCGGTGCGGTTGTTGTAGAAGGCGACGCCGTCATCGCTGCGGCGGCTGTCCTGCGCTGCCACCAGCGCGGCGCGCAGCACTTCGGCGGGGTCGATCGCGTGCCCATCGAGCGACATCAACCCCACGCCGACTTTGCTGCGGATCGGAATGTCCTCGACCACGATGTCGCCGGCAAAACCCTGCGCGATCTCGCGTGCAATCTGCGGCACGCCTTCTGCCATGTCGTGTCCGATCACAAAGGCAAAGCTCAGCACCGACACATGGTAGACCGGCGTCCCGCCGGGCAGCATGGAGCGGAGCTGCATCAATCCTGCCCGTACGAAGTCCTCGGAGAAGGCGTGGCCCAGCGCGCGCAGGATCTCGTTGTAGTGCCGGGCCTCGGCCAGCGTTACCAGCACCAGCATCCGCCCGCGCCCCGAGCGGCCACGCAGCTTCTTGAAGTCGGCGAGAAAGCGCAGCCGGTTGGGGACGCCCGTCACATGGTCGTAGCGTTCGACCAGCCGCCGTTCCGTCGCTTTCAGCGGCTCGTGGGTCAGCGACGGCGCCGTCGGCGGGGGGGTACGCATGGGGACTGGCCTCCCTCGCGGCAATCCGCCGATCGATCCTGCGCCCGCCGCTTTAAGGCTGGCTTAATCGTGTCGGCATTTCGGCCTTGCGGAGCAACAAATTAACGCTCGCCGCCGTATCTGGTCGGGCCATGTATGCGCTGCTCGCCCTGCTCAACCTCCTCAGTCCCAAGGAACGGGCTTCGCATCGCGTGGCGCGCGGCGTCCACTATGGCGACGACCGGCGGCAGGTGCTCGATATCTACGCGCCGCGTTCCGGCTCCGGCCCCTGGCCGGTGATCCATTTCATCTATGGCGGCTCATGGGCCGACGGCGAGCGCCGCTACTACGAATTCGTCGGGCGCGCGCTCGCGGCGGCGGGGTACGTCGTGGTCATCATCGACTATCGCCTCGTGCCCACCATCGAGTATCCGGCCTTCCTCGAGGACTGTGCGCGCGGAGTTGCCTGGGTCGCCGAGCACATCGCGGCACATGGCGGCGATCCCACGCGGATCGCGCTGATGGGGCACTCCGCTGGCGCCTACAATGCCGTGATGCTGATCCTCGCCGGGCGCTACCTCACGCCGGGACTGACGGGCCGGATCCGGGCCTTCGTCGGACTCTCGGGGCCGTACGATTTCTATCCGTTCGACGTGCCCGTCTCGCTGCGCACCTTCGGCGCCGTCCGCGATCCCCGGCAGACCCAGCCGGTCAATCTGGTGCGGTCCGGCCTGCCGCCCATGCTGCTGGTCAGCGGCGATGCCGACAAGCTGGTCTACCCCCGCAACACCGTCGCGCTGGCCAAGGGGCTTCGGGCGGCGGGCAACAGTGTGGTCGAAATGCACTATGCCGGCCTCGGCCATGCCGGCACGCTGTTGGCGCTTGGCGCGTGGGGCCGCAACCGCGGCCCGGTGCTGAGGGACACGATCGCCTTCCTCAAGGCGCATCTGTGAACTAGAGTGGCGCCATGCCATCCGCTTTCCGCATCGCTGCCGCCCTGTGCTTCGTTGCCGGCGTGGCCTCGTCGGCGGCCGCCAGCGAGCTGTTCGACAGCTGCGCCGCGCAGGCTGCGAGCCGGTGGGAGCCGGGCTATGAGGGCGTCGGCCCGGTCGATATCGGCAGCTTCTATGCCTTCGAGGCCATCGAGGCCTGCAAGGCGGCGCTCGAGGAGGATCCCTCCAGCCCGCAGCTCATGGCCTGGCTCGGCAATGCCTATGTCGCGGACGGCCAGCCCAAGCCTGCGGTGCCGCTGCTCGAGCCGGCGGCCGCCGCCGGCAATGTCGTGGCGCTGAGGGCACTGGGCGACCTGCTCATCCTGGGCAAGGGGATCGGGCAGGACAAACCGCGCGGGGTCGAGCTGTTGCAGCAGGCCGCCGCGCAGGACTTCGTGCCGGCGCTGCTGTCGCTGGGTTACTCCTTCGAGTTCGGCGATGGCGTCCCCGTCGATGCCACGCGGGCGATGGAGTTCTACACCCGCGCCGGCGACGCGGGGCTCGTGCGGGCCCAGCTCATTCTTGCCGATCACTACCAGCGCGGCCTCGGCACGCCGGCCGACGATTTCGCGGCGTTCGGCTGGCTGTCGCGCGCGGCCGAGTCGGGCGACCCGGAAGCCAACTATCTCCTGGGAGTGGCCTATCTCGAAGGCCGTGGCACCAATTCGGACGTCGACGCCGCGGTGCGGGCGTTCCAGGTGTCCTCCGACGGCTACAGTCCGCGCGGCAGCACGGCGCTGGGTTACATGACCGAGCTCGGGCTTGGCGGCCTCCAGGCTGATCCCGACGCCGCGCAGGGCCTCTATTATTCGGGCGAGGGGGCCCGCGTTCCCGCCGCCCTGCACAATCTCGCGCGCCTCGGCGAGGCGGACGATCCGGCGCAGGCCCGCGAGCGCTATGAGCGCGCCGCCAGGGCCGGGCAGCTCAGTGCTGCCGTCAATCTGGGGCTGATGATGCTCACTGGCGCCGGCGGCCCGCAGGACGTGGCCGGTGCATTCCATTGGACCCGCAAGGCGGCCGATGGCGGCAACGCCGCCGGCCTCAACAATCTGGGCCGCCTGTACGAGCTCGGCCTCGGCGTTGCCGCCGATCCGGCCGAAGCCCGTCGCCTCTACGGCGCGGCCGCCGCGCTCGCCTACACGCTGGCGGTCGATAACCTCGACCGTCTCGGCAACTGAATCAAAGCCCTCCGCCGCGCTTCTCGCTCACCGCCGGCTTCACCCCTACCTGCTGCTCGCGCCGGCTCGCGATCACCGCCACCGAGGCCGCGAGGCGATGGGCGGAGCTGAAGAATTCGCGATGCACGATGAAGGCGGTGGTCAGCACCGTCACCCCGATCGCCATCCAGGGCGACACGAACCAGGTCACCGCCGGCACTGCGAAGTAATAGGCGCGGATGCCGTTGTTGAAGTTCTTGGCTGCGAGCGCATTGAGCATGGTGATCGCTTCGATCTCGTCCTCGCTGGCCGGCTCGGCATGCGAGATCGAGCCGATCATGATGCAGAAATGATTGAACTGGCGCAGCGACAGCGTGAAGGCAAAGAAGCTCGACACGAAGATGGCGATCAGCACCAGCAGGTGGATCTGCATCGCCGCCGTATCCACGTCGTGGCCGAGGCCGAGCGAGTTGAGCGTCTCGAGCAGCTGCGGCACCGCGCCGAACGCCGCGAAGATCGCGAGGATGATCAGCACCGAGGTCGAGGCGAGCAACGATACGGACTGCATCAGATTGCCCGACAGGATCGCATCGAGCGGCGATTCCCGCCGCGTCGCATTGGCCACCCAGCGCCGCCGCTGCATGGTCATGATCGAGGACAGCGACGGCTGCCGGCGTTCCACGAACGGCACGCAGTAGTTGTAGAGCAGCCAGCACGCGATGGGAAAAAGCGATGCGAAAAGCGTCATCCCGCCCCCTTGTTCATACATTTTCTATCGCATCGCCAAGGCTTTACAACGGTGTCAAGAAACCGTCTTTTTCGCCTTGCCCCGCCCGGCGCGAGCCACTATATACGCCCTGCGCCGCGGGTCATGACCGCATCATAGCGCGCGACGCACGACATTGGCGCGGGGTGGAGCAGCCCGGTAGCTCGTCAGGCTCATAACCTGAAGGTCACAGGTTCAAATCCTGTCCCCGCAACCAATGGCGTTCTTCTGGCCCTCTCCGTGAGTGGCCCACAACGCGGCCCTCACGGCCCATTTGATCCCCACATCTCCGGCACTTGAGCATCCCACGCTGCATCGCTTCTGGGAGCCGTATCTGTCCGTCCGTGTACGCGCCTGTCCGCCCCAGCAGGAGGGGTCAAAGGAGGGGTTGGCCGAGTGGACTAACGCCCCGGAGTAAGGGACTAGACTCGGCGTGAAGCTGAAGTCGTCCCCACAAGTCGCTGCCATCAAGGAGCCCGGCAACTGCCCCGTCGAGGGAGTCGCTGGGCTGTTCCTGCAAGTGCGTCCCGGCCGCGACGACAGCGTCCGCAAGTCGTGGGTGCTGCGCTATCGGCACGGTGGGCGCCGCCGCTATCTGGGCCTCGGCCCGTACCCCACCATCTCCCTGCAGGAGGCCCAACGGCGGGCGAGCAGGGCGCGGGTGGGGCTGGTGGACGGCGTGGACCCCATAGCCGCGCGTCGGCCTGCTGTGGGCGCCCTGACGTTCGAGCAGGCCAGCGACCGCTTCATCTCTTCACACAAGCGCGGGGGGGCGGTGCAGCACGGTCGCTTGGAAGTCATCGCTGCGCATCCACGCGTATCCCGTGCTGGGCAAGATGGATGTGAAGGCGGTGAGCCTCGGCGACGTGGTCAGGGTCTTGGAGCCGCTCTGGTCCGCCAAGCCCACCACGGCGGGCAAGTTGCGGGGGCGCATCGAGGCGGTGCTGGATTGGTGCCGCGTCGAAGGCTACCGGCCCGAGGGTCCGAACCCGGCCGCTTGGAAGGGCAATCTCGAACACCGGCTCCCACCGCTCGCCCGCGTGCAGGACGTCGAACACCATGTCGCCGTTCCGTGGCGCGATGCCCCGAAGGTCTACCGCGCCCTGACCGCCGACCGTTCATCCCACCGCATGCTCCGATTCATCATGCTGACGGCTGCCCGCTACGGCGAGGTGGCGCAGATGAAGTGGGAGGACATCGACCTGAAGGCGGCCGTCTGGACCGTCCCGGCCGAGGTGCTGAAGAGCCGCCGCGAGCATCGCGTGCCGCTGTGCGACGAGGCGCTGGCCATCCTGAAGGCGCAGGCGGGCGACCGGCCGATGCGCGGGCTGGTGTTCCGGGGCACGGTGCCCAAGAAGCCAGTGAGCGACCAGACGCTGCGGAAGCTGCTGCGCGAAGTTAGTGGCATTGAGGACGCCGACGTCCACGGGCTGCGGTCGACCTTCCGCGATTGGTGCGCCGACACGAAGCGCAGCCGCGAGGCGGCCGAGTTGAGCCTTGCCCACGTCATCGCGGGCGGCGCGGAGGCCGCGTACTGGCGGTCGGACCTGCTAGGCGAGCGGCGCGAGCTACTTAGCGAGTGGACGGCCTTCTTGGCGGCCTAGCCGCGCGTGGTCCACCGCGACGAGACCACGCTATCAAGGTCATTACCAGAACGCCGAGCAATCGTGGCGAAGATGCGTGGGTACTGCCCGTCATGGATGCCGAAGAAGAACAGGGCGGACCGCACCTCACGCCATGTGATGGTCAGTGGAACCGTATCGGTCGTACCGCGACCAAATTCGAACATGCTCGCAGCTCGCGCGTGAATGAGCGCGCAAGGCGACACTACCCATCTTCTCCAATGCCAGCATCGTGTTGGCGCGGTTCGGCAACACGGCACCGGTGCTGGAGCGCTCGAAGCCGTCCTTCCTATCAGGCTGTTTGCGCTCGACGGCCCTGATGATGGCATCGACGCGCTTAGCCAGCTCCGGCAGCAGCTTGACCTTCTTGCGCGTCCACCCCGACCACAGCTTCGCCCACAGAGCGGGCTTGTAGTGCTTGAGCTTGGCGATGTCGGTGACGCGCTCGAATAGGAGGTCGGTGCCGTCCACATCGTCAACGGCAATGGCGGCGAGCGCCTCGTATGTCTCCTGCACGCTCATCGCAGCCGTCTTGTCAGGCTCGGTCATTGGTGAGCCAGTTCGCGGGAGAGAAGTGAAACACCATCGCTGCCGCATCGAGCGCGTCAGCCGCTGACAGGCGGCCATGAGTATCGGACCGACCGATAACCACAGCTAACTCGCGGATGTCGAGAAGCTCCGCTTCGTCACGATTTACGTCGAAGGCGAATAGCCCGAGGTCATCGACGCCGATGATAGTGTAGCGCCACGCCGCGATGAACACGCGAGCGTTGTGCTGTGGCGAGCGCGACCGGTACTCCGCAGTGGTCGGCGGTGGCAAAGTGGAAGTGGTCATTAGAACCTCTCGATGTCGGTGGCCCCCGCGTCGAGAGGAATCGCACGGGAGCCACCTATGCCCAGCCCGCTCCAGACGAGCCGGGAGTTGCTACGGGCTCTGGAGGCCCTCAAACAATGAGCCCGCAGTCGGTGAGGACTGCGGGCTCAGGGGAGCGGTCGCACGACAGTTGGAACCGCCAACTTGCCGTCTCTCCGCTCCGGGCGGGGTGGGGTCGCTGCCCTACCGCCTCACTACGACTAGTCCTTAGTGCGGCGTCTATCCATTGATGTGGAACGACGCTCTTCCAAGCGCATCGCATCTGCGGCGGCGCGGAACAGCATCGCCCATGCCTCCGCGCGACTGAGGATGATGGGTGCTCGGCGAGTCATGTGGCGTAGGCCCTGCTGCGGTAGAGGCCGGGACGGCCGCCCACGGGCACAAGCTCGTTGCTACGAGCGAGGCTGCGAAGCGCTTCCGCGCGGTCATGCGGGTGAACCGGCTCCCAGAGGGCACCACGAAGGTCGGCATCATCGATGATGCGGTGCATGCGGGCCAACTTGCGCGCGACGCCAATGCTGACGGCTACGCCGTTGCGAATGGATGCCATTGATGTCTCCTGTGCTTGTAGCGCGGCGCACGCGCTCCCTTCTCGCGCGCGCCGTGCAGGGTTAGCGGATGCCTTTGAAAGGCGCCCGCGAGTTGTGGGCCTTCCAGATGGCGTCCGTATCCAGCGCCTTCGGGGCGAGGTCCGGCTCGGCGATGGGTGAGCCGCCGAGCAGCGCGTCCATCTCTTCAACGACTTCCGAGATGGGCCGGGCGGCGGAACCTTCGAGGCCGAAGGCGACGCCCTCGCGGCCTCCGTTAGGTGGTTTCTTCATGCAATCACTTCCTCACTGTCCGCACGGAAGGGAGATGGCCGAGGACAGGGCGGACATCCGTCCCCGGCCGCACCGACGCCAGCGGAGCATCGGTGATTAGCGCCCGGCGCCGCCGCCGTCCGCGAAGATGGCGCCGGGCTGGTGGTCCCTAAGAGGGGCCACCTGCGCCGGGGAGAAGCCGACATGAAACTTCCCGGCGCTGTTGGATTACTCGATGCCGAGCAGGGCCTCGGCACTGAGCCCCGGAGGCGGCGCGATGACCTGACCGCCCTTCGAGAAGGCAATCAGGACGGCTTCGGCGATGAGGCGCTCAGCCGCCAGGATTTCGGCGGCGAGCCGCTCGAGGCGGTCCTGCTTGGCGAGGGGGTCGAGGGCGAGCGACACGGTCGCGTAGCGCTCATCGACTGCCCGGAGGACGGCCGTCTCCACCGCGTCGGGGAAGATGGCGTGCAGGAGAGCGAGAGCGTCCGGCGCCGTGGGAATCGTGTCGCCACTCGGCTCGGCCGCGACGGTCATAACCGGGACGACGATTTCCGGCTTACGCGAGTTCAGACTGATGCGGAGCTTCGAGTCGCTGGTCAGCCCGGCGAGCAGTTGAGCCGCGATGTCCTCCTTGGGGAGCGGGGCCCGACGCACATTCTCTACTTCTGCTTTCAGGTCGGCGAGGACCGCCAATTGCTTCGCCACTACATCGGCGGCGTCGCCGACACCTACCAACCGGACCTTGCCGTCCTTCGCGCGAGCCGGGAACTTGAACAGCCGGGGCTCGGTGTCCGGTGCCAGCGTGTTGGCCTTCACGGTCGCGGTGTTGACCGCATCACGGGCGGCGGCCTGCGCCCTGTTCGTGGCGTGCGACCGCTGCTGGGCGGCATCGAGCGCCACACGCGCGTTGGCGATGTTGGCTTCAAGGTCCTTCCTGCGCTGCGGCGACAGGGCGCTTCCGGCGTCCTCCGCGTCCTTCGCGGCCCAGGCAAGCGCCGCCTTGGCGTTGTCGTACCGTTCGCGGGCGGTGGTACCGGCGCCGAGGGCGCCCTCGTGAGCGGCAAAGGTCTCGTCGGCGATGGCCTCAAGGACCTGCAGGCGGTCGGCGATATCGGGGTTGGCGCGGAGCCACTGACCGAGCTTACCGCTGCCCCGCTGCCGCGCGGCGGCGGGGCCCATACTCCCGTTGACGGCAGGGATGGAGTCGGGAACCTGGAACATGATTATACCTCTGGTTAGCCGCGCTCGGCGGCGATGCGTGAATCGATGAAGCCCTGGACGTCGGTGTCGGGCCACGCGAGCACCCCACCCGAAACCTTAATCGGCTTGGGGAACTCTCCGGACTCGACCATGCTGACGAGCTTGGTACGGCCCACCCCGAGGCGGCGCTGGACCTCCTCGCGGCGTAGAAACGACGTGGCCATGAGCGGCCTCCTTTAGTTGGGCGCGGTGCCGTTCGGCGCCGCGTCGAGTGAGGCCGGTGTACCTTGGGTGAGGGGGCGATGTGCAAGTCGACGGCTGTGCACCCGGCGCAACACATCGGCTTTACGATTAGGTCAGCGCTCTAGAGGGGCCGCCTTGGGCCTAGATTAGGCGGCAACACTCAACGGCACGAACTTCGCCGAAGATGCCGAAGCAGCCGCGCGCTCTGCAACCAGAGCGGCGCCAACTTCACTGTCCAGCATGAGGCAGAGAGCCTCGCGCTGAACGTCCACGCTAAGCTTCTGCCACTGACTGTAGAAGCGGTCGGCGCGGCTTGGGGCGGGAGGGGGCGGGGTGAGCAGGCCCTCAATGACACGCAGCTGCTCGTCCTCTGTGGTCTCGGCAACGATTTCCTTCAGGGCCCTCACGCCCTGCAACTTCTTGTTGGTGTCGATAACCGCCCACGCCTTTTCGCAAATGCCCTTGCCCCACTGAAGACGAAGCTGAATCGTTCGCTCGTCGACTCCGAGCCGCAGCGCCTCGGCCTTCACGAACGCTGCCGAATCCGATTCGGCGGCCGCTTGTTGGGCCTCTTCCTCCGCTAGCTCAGCGGCCCGCACGCGAACAGCTTCCTTACGCCTCTCGGCGTCAGCCGCATTCTGCGCCGCGATACGGCGCGCGAGCTTCTCGCTCTCGACGGTTGCGCGAGCCTCCCACGCGGGCGAGGGCTTCTTGCGGGCGAAGTTCTCTGTCAGCGACAGCAGCTTCGCCTCGTCATCGCTGGCTTCATACTGGACGGCGGGGATGGAGCCGGTTCGCAGGCGCAACGCAGCCTCCAGCCGCTGCCGACCGGCAATCAGCTCGGGGTGACCGCCCTCGTAACTGCCGTCCTCCACCCACCGGGTGACGATGGGGTGAAGCATCCCCACCTCCTCGAAGCTGTGCATCAGCCGAGCGACAGCCGCGTCGTCAACCGCCTCGTGGTGCTCGGGCACAGCAACTGAACGAGGGTCGATGAAATCAATGATGTACTCACTCGACATGGACACGAGCGCACCTCCACAATGAACGGGGAATCCCTTTCACGCCGCTCGCGCCTAAGGCGACCCGGTATTCCGGCTGGGAGCGACACGCGGCCAGAGCCGCGCTGGGTGGTTGCCGGGTTTAGCCACACCCCGAAGGCGGGTCGTCACCGGTCCAATTCGGTGAGATTATCATACCTAAAAACCCGGGTGCAAATCGGGGCGGAGTGAATCACCTTGGCTGGCAGCTCGGTCGGCAATACCGTGCTCCACAGGAGGGGGACGTGATGCTCAAGTTCACAATTGCCGCGCTACTCATTTCGGCCGCAACGAGCGCGCTGGGGCAGGTCGCCCCCGGAACCTACGTCAGCCTTGACGGCGTGTTGGAGCATCAGCTGAAGCCCACTGGCGACTACGTGGGCAAGCGCCGCGACGAGCAGGAGACGTCTGGGGCGAGGGTCTACCAGCAGGGTGCTGACATATGCTGGGTGACCAGGGAGGACGGGTCCCGAAAGACCGGCGACCTGATGCTCTATGTTGGGGAAGTCCAGTGCTGCCTGAGCGTCGCTCAGATATCGGACAAGTTCACCTTCGAGCAGATTTGGGTTGAAGGCGTCGGATTTGGGTACGGGATGTGCAAGAATCAGGTTTTCCAGCGGGGCCAGGAATAGAGGGAGGGTGGGCCAAAGGGTGGGTCAGCCCGTTTGCCACCCCCGGAGTCGCCCGGAAACGCTGGCCTGAGCGGCGGAATCACGGTTGCTGTCCCCGCAACCAATGTCCTTTCCCGACATCGTGATCCCTGCCTGCGCTGTTGCGCTCAATCTCCGAGCGGCTCGAGGACCCTGCCTTTGCGGTGGCTGAGGACGGTGTACTTGATGCGGCGGAGCGTTTCGCGGGCCGAAGGGTCGAGGCGATAGCCGACGGCGGTCGAGAGCAGATCGATGATCAGCAGGAAGGCGTAGCGCGACGCGGTTGGTTTCAGCGGGTCGGCGTATTCCGGGATGTCCACCGTAAGCTTCACGTCGCACGCGGCGGCGAGGTCGGTATCGGGCGCGGTAATGCCGATGGTCTTGGCGCGATAGTGCTTGGCCAGTTCCACCCCTTCGATCACCTCGCGAGTGCGGCCGGTGCCCGAAATGGCGATGACGATGTCGTTGGGCTTGAGCGTCGCCGCCGTCATCTTGAGCACGTAGGGATCGGAGTGCGAGGTGGCGACCACGCCGTAGCGGAACAGCCGGTTCTGCGTCTCGTGCGCCAGCGCCGTGGAGCTGCCGCCGAGGCCGAAGATCACGACCTGGTGGGCGTTGGCGACTAGGTCGGCCGCCCTGACGATGTCGGCCGGGTTGATGCTGCGCTCGACCAGCGAGATGGCGTTACGGGCTTCGCCGAACACGGTGCTCCATAGCGGCGAGCCGTCCGTCGTCGGCGGGCTCGGCTCGCCCGGCGCCAGGTAGAGCCGGCCGACGACGACGCTTTGCGCCAGCTTGAGCTTGAAATCGCGCACGCCGTTGCAGCCGATGGCGCGGCAGAAGCGGGTAACCGTCGGCTCGCTGGCCTCGGCGCGCCGCGCGATTTCGGCGTTCGATGCGTCGACCGCGAACGTGACGTCGGCGAGGACGACATCAGCCACGCGGCGCTCGGCCGGGCGCAGCTCGCCGTAGGAATCCTTGATGATCGACAGGATGTCGGGGATCGGCTTGGCGTAGCCGTCATTGCCCGGATCGGCGGCGATATGGGTGCGCATGGGCGCGCCTTTGCGCAGGTTGCTGTCTATCCCGCCTATAGCATCTTCGGTCACGATTTCACCGTTTCCCGACACGCCGGATCGAGCTCACCCACAGTTGACGCGTGCTCAGGACATCGAGAATGTAGGAAAGTTACATGACTTGCAAGGGGAGGAAATGTCAGTAGTTCTGGCATTTCTGCGTAGAGGCTTATCGTTGTCACGCGAGCGCTTGACAGTACAAGTAGGTTAGTTACAGACTTGGCGGGTCGGTGAAGCGCTGTGCTCGGGGGAGCCCGCGCGGGGAGCCGATCTGGCGCGTAATCGTGAGGGACGATGTCTGCCGCAGCCCCTTCTGCCCAGCCCAAGCTGAGGGTGAAGAACGCCACCAAGGCCTACAACACCCGTTCGGGCGAACTGGTGGCGATCGACCGCTGTTCGCTCGACGTAAAGGCGGGCGAGATCGTCTCGATCGTGGGGCCGTCGGGCTGCGGGAAGACGACGCTGCTGTGGTCGATGTCCGGACTGCACAAGCTCAGCAGCGGCGAGGTGCTGCTCGACGGCAAGCCGGTGAACGGGCCCAATCCCGAGATCGGAATGGTGTTCCAGGACGCCAATCTCCTGCCCTGGCGCAACCTCGACGCCAACATCAATTTTCCGTTCGAGATCAAGGGCACCAAGCCCGACCGCGCTTGGATCGACGATCTGCTCGGCCGCGTCGGTCTCAGCGGCTTTGGCGGGCGCTTCCCGCGCGAGCTGTCGGGCGGCATGCAGCAGCGTGCCGCGCTGGTACGCGCGCTCTCGTTCAAGCCGTCCGTGCTGCTGATGGACGAACCCTTCGGGGCGCTGGACGCCTTCACGCGCGAAGAGATGAACCAACTTGTCGAAGAGATCTGGATGGCGGCGCCCACCACCATCGTCCTCATCACCCACTCGATCGAGGAAGCCATTTTCCTGTCCGACCGCATCGTGGTGATGAGCCCGCGTCCGGGCAGGGTCGCGGCAGTGCACGACGTGCCGTTCGCGCGGCCGCGGTCGCTCGAGATCATGTCGACCAGGGAGGTCTTCGACCTCACCAACGTCATCAAGCGCGAGATCGTGGGCGAGCAGAAGAGCCGCTACGTCCGTTCCTCCGACGCGCCCGTGGCGCAGTCCGCAGTTTGAGGGTCCCATGAGCGAGACCGACGCCATTCCCGAGTTCAAGCGCAAGGATGCGGCCGGCAGCGATGTCGGCATTTCGGGCGGCATGTCGGCGCTTGCCGCCGGGCCGGGGATTCGCTCGCTGAGCGAAGTGCTGGCCATCATCGCCGTGGCGGTGGTGATCATCGGCGGCACCGAGCTGCTGCTCAACATCTTCGCGGTGCCGCATTTCGTGCTGCCCAAGCCCAGCCAGATCGCGGTGGCGCTGGTTACCGACTTTCCGCTGATCGCGCCGCATCTGGGCCACACGCTGGTGGAGCTGTTCGCCGGCTTCGGCATCGGCGCGGTGGTCGGCCTCATCCTCGCGGCCGTCATCACCCAGTTCCCGTTCGCCGAAAAAATCATCACGCCCTACATTCTGCTGCTGGTCACGACGCCGATGCTGGCGCTGGTGCCGCTTCTCATCCTCCGCTTCGGCTTCGGCTACGAGCCGCGCATCATCGCGGTTGCTCTGGCTTCGGGGCCGATGGTGATGATCAACGCCGCCACAGGCTTCCGCCGCGTCGACAGCGGCAAGATCGCGCTGGCGCGCTCCTATGGCGCCTCGACGCTGCAGATCTTCTGGAAGGTCCGCGCGCCGATGGCGCTGCCGATGATCTTCGTGGGTCTGATGGTGGGCTCGATCTTCGGGCTGCTCACGGCGGTCGGCGCCGAAATGGTCGGCGGCGGCTTCGGCCTGGGCAACCGGCTGACCTCTTATTCATCCATGATCCAGATGCCGCAGTTTTTCGCTGTGGTGCTGATCCTCTCCATCCTGGGCATTCTCATCTACGTGCTCTTCTTCCTGCTAGGAAAGAAGTTCGCGAGCTGGGAGGCCTGAGACTGCACCGTCGTCGAGGAGGCGACGGATCACACGACTACGAACGAGCCAAAACAGGGGTAGAACATGGCAAGCTTCTTCAATCCCGGTGGCATGAGCCGCCGTACCTTCCTTCAGGTTTCCGCAGCCGGCGTGGTGACTGCCACGGCGCTCGGCAGCATCGGTCGCGCCAGCGCGGCGCCGTACTCCAAGTTCACCTGGATCTCGCCGCGTGGCACGCTCGAGGTGATGGATGATTTTGGCTACTGGATGGGCCAGAAGCTCGGCTATTTCAACGATCTGGGCGTTGAAGTCGACATGCAGCCCGGCCCCTCGGACGGCACCGCGACGGTGAAGTTCGTCGATGTCGGCCAGGCCGATATGGGCTTTCCTTCACCGGGCATTTTCACCTTCGCGCTCGAAAACGGCATGAAGCTCAAATCGGCGTTCCACTGGGGTGCGCTCGATACCTTCAGCCTTGCCTTCCGCAAGGGTGAGGGCACCAACGATCTCAAGCAGCTCGAAGGCAAGACCATCCTGCTCGGCTCGGCCGCCTGGCAGTCGATCGTCGATCCGATGCTCGCCGTCCAAGGCGTCGACATCACCAAGGTGAAGTATGTCGAAGCCGGCTGGCCGACCTGGGGCACTGCCCTTGCCGCCGGCCAGGGCGATGCCGCCCTCGCCTGGGAAGGCCTGCGCGCCGAGTGGATCTCGACCGGCCTCGATTTCGAGTATTGGCTGGGCGTGCAGCGGTCGCCGCTGTTTGCCAACACCTATGTGGTGCGGGCGGCGGATCTCGAAGATCCCGACAAGAAGGCGTTCCTCGAGAAGTATCTGCGGGCGTGGTCGATGGGCCTCGAGGCCTCCTATCACAACCCGATGGCTGCCGTTCACGCCGTGTTCGAGAAGTTCCCGTCGGTCGCTTCGGCCAATGGACCCGAGCAGGGCGCCATGTCGCTGCTGCAAAACCTCAACGTCGTGCGTGGCGACATGTCCAAGCGTCAGGGCTGGGGCTGGCACGACGTCGCGGCCTGGCAGACCTTCTTCGACAAGGTGCACGAGCTTGGCCAGGTCAAGAACCCGGTCAAGGCCGAGGATGTGGTCACCAACGACCTGATCGCAGGCGCCAACGACTTCGACCATGAGAAGGTCAAGGCCGACGCCCTCGCCGTCGAACTACCGGCCGACCTTGCCGCCGTCGATGTCGAGGCGGTGAAAGCCAAGCTGTTCGATCAGGCCATCCCGGGCTGATCGTCGTCTCGCTCTACTGGCACGGGCGGTGTTCTCGCCCGTGCCAAATCTCATTCGCATAAGGGGAGGGCCGGATGGCCGACAAGGTGAGAGTTCTGGTCGTTGGCCTTGGCAATATGGGCAAGTCCCATGCGAGTGCCTATCACCGGAATCCGGGATTCGAGATCGTCGGGATCATGAGCCGCACGATCAAGTCGAAGCCCGTGCCGGACGAGCTCAAGGGCTATCCGCTGTTCGAGGACTATGACACAGCGCTCGCCACGACCAAACCTGATGCGGTGTCGATCAACTCATGGCCCAACAGCCATGCCGAATATGCCATCAAGGCGATGAATGCCGGCGCCCATGTGTTCATGGAGAAGCCGATCGCCACCACCGTCGAAGATGCCGAAAAAGTCGTTGCCACCGCGCGGGCCAAGAACCGCAAGCTGGTGCTGGGTTACATCCTTCGTGTCCATCCGAGCTGGATCAAGTTCATCGAGCTGGGCCAGACCCTGGGCAAGCCGCTGGTCATGCGCCTCAACCTCAACCAGCAGTCGGGCGGCCCGACCTATGACTGGCACAAGAACCTCATCGACTCGCTGATCCCCATCGTCGATTGCGGCGTGCACTATGTGGACGTCATGTGCCAGCTGACCGGCGCCAAGCCGGTGCGCGTGCATGGCATCGGCGCCCATCTGTGGGCCGATGCGGACAAGCCGAACTACGGCCACCTGCACGTTACTTTCGACGACGGCTCGGTCGGCTGGTACGAAGCCGGCTGGGGGCCGATGATGAGCGAGGTCGCCTACTTCGTGAAGGACGTGGTCGGCCCAAAGGGCGCCGTCTCCATCGTTCCCAACCCCAAGGCACACAAGGACGGTGTCTCGGACTCCTCCGACATCGACCAGCACACCAAGACCGATGCCATCCAATATCACCACGCCGAGGTGGCACCGGGCGACAAGAGCTTCGTCCGCAAGGACGAGATTTTCACTATGACCGACGAACCCGGTCACCAGGACCTTTGCGATCGCGAGCAGGAGTTCTTCCTCAGGGCGATCAACGAAGACATCGATCTGTCCGACTCCATGGACGCGGCGGTGAACAGCCTGCGCATCGTCCTGGCAGCCGAGCAGAGCATCAACGAAAAGCGAGTCGTCGAACTCGCCTGACCCTGCAACGTCGCAGGCGTTCCGGCGGCGACCCGAGCGGTCGCCGCGGGCGCAGCGCATCCCGGAGGCACCAGATAGTGTCTGGACAACAGCCGAACTACGACCTCGTGCTCAAGGGCGGCCGCGTCCTCGACCCTCGCAATGGCATCGACGGGAAGAGGGATGTGGCCATCAAGCGCGGCAGGATCGCCGCGGTGGCAGCCGACATCGATGCGGGTGCCGGCAAAGTGCGCGATGTTGCCGGCTCGATCGTGGCGCCGGGCCTCATCGACATCCACACTCATGTGTATCACAAGGCGACCTCGCTCAGCGTCGATCCGGGGTTCATCGCGCGGCGGTCCGCCTGCACGACGCTGGTCGATGCGGGCAGTGCGGGCGCCGGCAATTATGACGGCTTTCGCGACTATGTGATGATCCACTCGCCGTACCGGATTTTCGCCTACCTCAACATTTCCTTCCCCGGCATCTTCGGCTTCGACAAGGACGTGGCGATCGGCGAGGCGACGGCGCGCGCCATGCTGCCGGTGCACCGCTGCGTCGAAAAGATCGAGGCCAATCGCGATCGGATCGTCGGTGTGAAGGTGCGCATTGGCGGCATCGTCACCGGCGATTTGGGGCTGGGTGCGCTCGAACTCGCGCTCGAAGCTGCGGTCGCCGTCGACCTGCCGCTGATGACCCATATCGGGCACCCGCCGCCGAGCTACTCCGATGTCGTCGACATGCTGCGGCCGGGCGATATTCTCACCCATTGCTACCGGCCCGAGCCGAACTCGGCGATCGGCGCCGACGGCAAGGTGCTCGACGCGGTATGGAGGGCGCGCGAACGCGGCGTGCTGTTCGACATCGCGCATGGCATGGGTGCGTTCGGCTACGACACCGCCGAAGCGGCGCTGCGCGAGGGCTTCAAGCCCGACCTCATTTCCTCCGATGTGCACGTCATCGCCGTCGAGGGACCGGGCTACGACATGCTCCATACCATGAGCAAGCTGCTCAATTGCGGGCTGACGCTGCCCGAGGTGATCGAGATGTCGACCAGTCGTCCGGCGCTCGCCATCAATCGCCCCGAGCTGGGTCATCTGGGCATCGGCGCGCCGGCCGATATCAGCGTGCTCGAGCAGTGCGACAGCGACTATGTGTTCGCCGATGTGGTGGGCACGCGCCGGCAGGGCTCGACGCTGCTGCAGCCGGTCGCCGTCTATCTCGACGGGCGCGAAATGGAAGTCAGCCGCCGGCCGTTCGAGGAGTCCTTCCTCGTGGGCAGCCACCATCACCATCATCATTGAGACCAGCCGTGAGCTACAAGGCGATCTACAGCTACGCGTGGGATCTGGCCGAAACCGGCGTCGCTACCGCGATCGACGAGTTCCGCGCGCTCGGGCTCGACACAGTGACGATCGCCGGCACCTACCATGCCGGCAAGTTCCTGCGGCCGCACGGCAAGGCCGGCAAGGTCTACTTCCCCGAAGACGGCACGGCCTACTTCAACACGAATGACTCGCGCTACGACGGCATCAAGCCGCTGCCCAACAGCCTCACGGCGAAGCAGGACGTCCTGCGTGAGCTCGTCGACGACGGGCGCATGGCGGTCAACGTCTGGCTTGTGCTGCTGCACAATACCACGCTCGGCTTGGCGCATCCCCAGAGCGTGGTTCGGAACGTCTTCGGCGATCCGTACTTCTACAATCTTTGTCCATCGGCGCCGGAAGCGCGGGCTTATGCGAAGGGTCTCGCGCGCGATGTCACCGAGACCTATGCCGTGGGCGGCATTTCTCTCGAGGCGCCGGGCTTCACGCCCTATGCCCATGGCTATCACCACGAGTTCGCGCTGATGCGCACGAATCCTTGGCTCGAAAGCCTGCTGGGCCTGTGTTTCTGCGACCACTGCGTGACGCGTGCCGAGGCACAGGGCATCGATGCCCGGAGGCTCAAGGCGCAGGCGGCGGCCGACATCGAGTCCTACCTTGCCAGCGACATCGATTTTCCGTCCGACATGGCCGAGGCGTTCTGGCGTGCCGACATCGCCGCCGATGGCGATCTGCGCCGCTACCTCGATTTCCGGTCGGGCGTGGTGACCTCCCTAGTCAGCGAGATCCGCGCCGACGTGCGTGTCGACGTCAAAGTTGCGGTGATCCCCTCCGTGGCCCGTCCAACCGGCGGTGCCTGGTACGAGGGTAGTGACCTGCGCGCGCTCGGCGAAGCAACCGGTATCATCGAGGCCTGCTTCTACGAGGCCTCACCGATGCGCGTGAAGTCCGATCTGTTCGACATCCGTCGGCGTATCGGCGGCGACGTCACGCTGCGCGGCATCCTCCGCCCGTCCTATCCAGATCTCGCGACCAAGGGCGACTTCATGACGGCCATCGAGGCGCTGCACGACGGCGGGGTGGATGAACTGGCGTTCTACAACTACGGACACCTACGTCCGGTCAATCTCAAATGGATCGGCGACGCTCTTGGAGGCTCGCAATGAGCAAGGCATTCAGCGGCAAGACCATTGCCATCACCGGCGCCGCAGGCGGCATCGGGCAGTGGCTGTGCAAGTTCTTCGGCGAGGAGGGCGCGACGATCGCCGCGCTCGACCGCAACGAGAAGGTGTTCGAGCTGGCCGACACCCTCGGCAAGCAAGGCATCAGCGCCAAGGCCGCGACCGCCGACATCGCCGACGGTGATGCCGTGGCCCGCGCCTTCGTCGGCTTCGGCGAGGTGCACATCCTCATCAACAATGCGGGCATTTCGCGCCACACCACGCTCGCCGTCACCGATCCGGCGGGATGGCAGTCGGACATGGCGGCCAATCTCAACGGCGCCTATGCCTGCGCCTATGCGGTGCTGCCGCAGATGGTGGCACGGCGCGCCGGCAACATCGTCAATGTCGGTTCGGTCAATGGCCTGTCGGCGCTGGGCGATCCCGCCTACAGCGCCGCCAAGGCCGGCATGATCTCGATGACCCGCTCGATCGCGCAGGAGTATGGCCGCTACGGCATCCGCGCCAACATCGTGCTGCCGGGCACGGTGCGCACGCCGATCTGGACCGAGCGGATGGCCAAGGACCCCAACGTGCTCAAGACGCTCGAGCGCTGGTACCCGCTTGGCCGCATCGTCGAGCCGGACGAAGTGGCGCGTGTCATCGCCTTTCTCGCATCCGACCTCGCGAGCGCCGTCACCGGCGCCACGATCCCGGTTGATTGCGGACTGACCGCGGGCAACATCGTCATGGCCCGCGAGCTTACGCTCGAAGATTTCTGAGGGGACACTGTCATGGATAGACTGCGCATCGGCGTCATCGGCCTGGGCTGGTTCGGCGAAATCCACGCCGAAACCATCGCGGGTGTCGCCAATCTCGAACTTGCGGCACTGTGCACCCGCACGCCCGAGCGCCTCGCGGCGATGGGGGAGAAGTTCGGCGTCACCAAGCTCTATCGCGACTATCACGATCTGCTGGCCGACCCGGACATCGACGCAGTCTCGATCTGCACCATGTGGGACCAGCACACCGAGCCGGCCATTGCCGCGCTCAAGGCCGGCAAGCACGTGTTCCTCGAAAAACCCATCGCTTCCACGGTCGAGGACGCGCGCAAGATCTCCGCGGCTTCCAAGGGCGCCAAGGGCATCCTGTTTATCGGCCATGTCGTTCGCTTCAATCCGCGTTACCGCATGGCCAAGCAGGCCATCGACGAGGGCCGGATCGGCAAGATCGTGGCGCTGTCGTCGCGCCGCAACATTCCGGCGGCCTGGACGCCGACAATCCTCACCAAGATCGGGCCGATCGTGGGTGATGCTATCCACGACACCGACATCATGCTGTGGTTCACCGGCGACACCATCGCCTCGACCTACGCGCAAACAGTCGACGTGCGCGGGCTCAAGCATCCGGATATCGGCCAGACGATGTATCGGTTCAAGGGTGGCGCCACGGCGACGCTCGAAACGGTGTGGTGCATGCCTGATAAAACACCGTTCGATATCGATGAGCGCATGTCGATCATCGGCACCGGGGGCATCATCCATGTCCAGGACACGTTTCCAAATCTCGGCATCGTCGACGGCAGCAAGCTGCATTCGCCCGACACCACCTATTGGCCGATGTTCAACGGCGTTCGCGGTGGTGCGTTGCGCGACGAGTTCGTCTACTTCGCCGGCACGGCGCTCAGCGGCGCTCCGGTCACTATCGGCACGCCTGAGGACGCCACTGCGGCGCTCGAGGCAACCCTCGCCGCCGAGGAGTCGGCTCGCACCGGCAATGTGGTGAGGCTCGGATGAGCGATTTCGAGTTCGACCATATCGGCATCACCACCACCGAGCCGCAGCCGCAGGAAGACTGGGTGGAGGCGAGCAAGATCTGGGTCACCAATCCGCGCAACCACCCCGAGCACATCGAGTTCCTGCGCTATCGCGAGGACAGCACGGTGCCCGACGCGGTGCGCTACAATCCGCACGTCGCCTATCGGGTCAAGGACCTCAAGCCGCACCTCGAGGTAGGCGGCGTCGAGATTCTGATCCCGCCCTTCATCGTCGGCGACTTCCTCGAAGTGGTGTTCGTCCGCAAGCACGGCGCCATCTTCGAATATATGCGCTACCTCAAAGAGGGCTGGTTCGGGAACTGACCCGAACCGGTCGCGACAGCCGGGCGGCATTTGCTGCCTGCGTGCCGGCAGCAAATTGACAGTATCGAGTTGACGGAGTGCTCCGCGGGCGGGCACCGCTTCCTCGCGCCGAGCGTCGGCGGTTGGCCCGGCGGACGGGCGCGCTTGATTCACCCATTGACAGCAATGATCATTGCAAGGCATACCAATTCTGCAAAGATAATTGCAGTCTGGCGATGAAGGTTCTGGATCGGGTTGCCGCCCACTCCGCCAAGCTGACCGAGGCTGATCGCAAGATCATCGCCACGGTCTTTGACGACCGGACGGAAACGGCCTTTCTTTCGGGCCCGCAACTGGCCGAGCGGGCCAGCGTGCACGAGGCGGCGGCGACCCGTCTCGCCCAGAAGCTCGGCTTCAAGGGCTATCCGGAGATGCGCGCGCAACTGCAGCGCGAGCTGGTCGAAGGGCAGGACGCCGCCGACCGCATGCGCCGTTCCGTCGCCAAGGTCGAGCATGGCGGCTATCTCGCCGACCTCGTCGCCAAGGAAGTGGCTGCCCTGCAGGTTCTGCTGGGGGCGGTCTCCCAGCAGGACGTCGACACCGCGGCGGACATGCTGATCGACGCCAAGCGGGTCTTCATCTTCGGGCAGGGCCACGCCCTCGCCGTTGCCTCGTTCCTGCAGCGCCGGCTGGACCGGTTCGGCATGACCACCGTGGCGCTGACCGGCCGCGGCCGCGACATCGCCGAGCGCCTGGTCGACCTCAACCAGCACGACGTCGTTTTTGCCCTGGCCTTCCGCAAGCAGCCTGACAGTTACCGGGCGCTGTTGGAGTTGGCCGCCGAGGCAGGTGCCACGGTCATTCTCGTTTCCGATCTGGCCGGGCCCACCATGGAGCCCAAGGCCGATCTCATGCTTGCCGCCCCCCGCGGGCGCTCGGGCAGCGAATTCCAGACCCCGACAGTCCCGTTCGCCATCGTCAACGGCATCCTGCTGACGATCGCCGGACGGCACCAAAAGCAAATCATGGGAAAGCTGGAGAAACTGTCGAAGCTGTTCGACCGCTTCGACTAACGGAGGAGGAGAGTTGGAATGCTGAACACCCTGAGGTCTGCCCTGTTGCTGGCCGCCGCCATCCTGCCGGTGTCGGTCTATGCGCAGGACCTCGATGCAATGACGCCCGAGGAGCTTCTGCCGCTCGCGCAGAAGGAAGGGCAGGTCGTCGTCTTTTCGCTGTCGAGCCGCATTGCGCGCGTCGAGGCGGCCTTCGAGGCGCAGTATCCCGGAGTCGACCTGGTCGGCGTGGATCTGAGCTCGACCAAGCAGATCGCCCGCGTGGTGGCCGAGCAGCAGGCCGGCGTCTACGCCGTCGACGTGCTGTATCTTGCCGATACGCCCATCGTTTACACCGACCTTCTCGCCGATGGCCGCATTCACAATTACATGCCGCCGCGGGTCGCCGGGGAGATCGATCCGGCCATGCAGCAGCCGCTCGCCGTGCATCGCCTCTCCACCAAGGTGCTGATGTACAATGAAGCGGCTTATCCGAACGGCTCGCCGATCAGCAATCTGTGGCAGCTCACGCTTCCCGAGTGGCGCGGCAAAGTGCTGATGGTCGATCCCAGCCAACGCGGCGAGCTGCTCGATCTGCTGACCGAAATCTCGCTGCACCCCGACGAGATGGCGAAGGCCTATCAGGCGCAGTTCGGTTCGGCTATTGCCGTCGACAGCGACCTGCAGGGCGCCGGCGAGCAGTTCGTCCGCGACCTGTTCGAGAACGATCTGATCCTCGTCGCCAACAGCGATGTGCTCAATGAATCGGTCGGCGATATCGCGGCTACCAACCCGCCTGTCGCCTTCGGCACCTATTCGGATCGTCGCGACAACGAGGACGAAGGCTGGGCCCTGCAGGTTGCCAACGATGTTGTTCCCGCGAATGGCATTCTATTCCCGGCCGTGCTGACCATCGCCGACAAGGCGCCGCACCCGGCGGCGGCGCGCCTGCTGATCGACTTCATGTATGGCGATGATAGTGCCACCGGCGGACCGGGCTTCGAGCCGTTCAATGTGCCCGGTGACTACGCCGTGCGGTCGACCATCACCGACGATCCGGACTCGGTGCGGCTCGACAAGCTCAATGCCTGGACCATCGATCCGGCAGCGACCGCCGCGGCGCGCGGCCGGATCGCCGACCTGATCATCACCCTGCAATAGGCTTGCGGCCGGCACGCGCGAGCGTGCCGGTCCCCGCCGAGGGCATCCCATGACATCGACATCCCTGACTTTGGCATCCGGCAGGCGACTGTTCCGGTCCGAGAACGTCACGCCCCTGCTGCTGATCCTGATGGTGGCCGTGCTGGTCATTGCGCCGCTGGTCAAGATCGTGCTGGTCACGCTGACACCGGAAGGCCTTGCCGCCTGGCAGTCCGTGCTCGCCAGCCCGCTCTCGGAGAATCTGTGGTGGCGGCCGCTGCTCAACACTCTGCTGCTCGGCCTCGGCGTCGCCGGCGGCTGCCTGCTGCTGGGCGGGTTCCTGGCCTGGCTCGTCGTGCTCACCGACGTGCCGGGAGCGCGGTTCCTCGGGGTCCTCTCTACCCTGCCATTCATGATCCCGAGCTTCGCCGCCGCGTTGGCCTGGGGCACGCTGTTCCGCAACTCGCGGCTCGGCGGCTCGGCGGGCTTCTTCGAAGTCAGCGGCATCGCCATTCCTGACTGGCTGGCCTGGGGGCTGCTGCCCACGCTGATCGTCTTGATCGCCCATTACTACTCGCTGGCCTACACCATCATCGCCGCCGCGCTCAGCTCCGTCGGCGCCGACCTGATCGAGTCGGCCCAGATGGCGGGTGCCAAGCGCCCGCGCATCTTCTTTGGCATCATCCTGCCCGTCGTTACTCCGGCGTTGATCGCAGCCGCGTCGCTCACATTTGCGGGTGCGGTGGCCAATTTCGCGGCACCGGCGCTGCTCGGCCTGCCGGTCCGTATGCAGACCCTCTCGACGCGGTTGTTCGGCATGATCGAAACCGGCAACAGCGAGCGCGGCTTCGTGCTTGCCCTGCTGCTGATCGCGGTGGCGGCGACCTTCCTGTTCTTTTCTGATCGATTGGTCTCGGGTCGCAAAGCCTTCGTCACCGTGACGGGCAAGGGCGGGCGCACCAAGCGCTTCCCGCTCGGCATCTGGCGCTGGCCGCTCTTTGCCGTTGCCGTGCTGCTGGGCTGCATGACCACCGTCGTGCCGGTGCTGGTGCTGGCGGCCTCGAGTCTCGCGCCGCAGAGCGGGGAGCTGTTCTCCAACTGGACGCTCCATTTCTGGATCGGCGAAGGCGGCGGCGCCATCGCGCAGGGCACCGCGGGTATCTTCCGCAACCCCGTGCTGATCGACGCGCTGTGGAACACCATCAAGCTGGGCGTCACGGTTGCGGTCATCACCATGGTGATCGGCCTCGCGCTCGCCCATACGATCGTGCGGCGCAAGGGAACGCTGTTGGCCAATGTCCTGAGCCAGTTGGCCTTCATGCCGCTGCTCATCCCCTCCATCGCGTTTGCGGCTGCCTACATCGCCCTCTTCGGGGCCCCCATCGGGCCGTTCCCCTCCCTCTACGGCACCTTTGCCCTGCTGGTCATTGCCGCGGCAGCGCACAATCTACCCTATGCGGTGCAGTCGGGCCGTTCGGTGCTCGGCCAGGTCTCGGCGGATATCGAGGAGAGCGCCAAGCTCACCGGCGCGCACCCGGTCCACCGCATGCTGGTGATCGTGTTCCCGCTTGCGATCCGGGGCCTGCTCGCCGGGGCCATCCTCGTCTTCGTCAAGATGGTCCGTGATCTCTCGCTGGTCGTCCTGTTGTTCAGCGCTACCTCGCCGGTGCTGTCGATGGTCGCCTACCGCTACGCATCGGAAGGCTTCATGCAGTTCGCCAACGCCATCACTCTTCTCATCCTCGTCATCTGCCTCGCGGCCTCCCTCATCGCCCAGGGGCTGCAGGCCCGCGTCCAGAAGTGGAAGCAATCATGAACACCCTCAACACATCCCCGCCCGATGCCATCCACATCGCCGGACTGGTCAAGCGCTTCGGCACCTTCACCGCCGTCGACCACATCGACATCGCGGTGCCCAAGGGGTCCTTTCTGGTGCTCGTCGGTCCGTCCGGTTGTGGCAAGTCGACCCTGCTGCGCATGCTGGCGGGCCTCGACGACCCCACCGAGGGCGAGATCGCCTTCCTCGGGCATACCGTATCGAACGGCGTGGGCGGCGTGCTCTCCGATCCGCGCCAGCGCAATGCGGGCCTTGTGTTCCAGAGCTATGCGCTCTGGCCGCACATGACAGTCGCCAACAACATCGCCTGGCCGCTCAAGGTGGCCAAGTGGAATAAACCGATGCGCGAGGCGCGTGTCGCCGAGGTTCTCTCCCTGCTCGGGATCGATGCCCTCCGCAACCGCTATCCGGCCGAGATTTCGGGTGGCCAACAGCAGCGCGTGGCGATCGCGCGCACCATCGCCCCCAAGCCGGCCATCCTGCTGTTCGACGAGCCGCTGTCCAATCTCGATGCCAAGCTGCGCATCGAAATGCGCAGCGAGCTGATGCGCATCCATCGCGCCACCGGGGCGACGTCGGTCTATGTCACGCATGATCAGGTCGAGGCCATGACCATGGCGACACATGTCGCGGTGCTCAACAATGGCCGCGTCGAGCAGTTCGGCGCTCCCATCGACCTGTTGCGGGAGCCGCAGACGACGTTCGTTGCAACATTCCTCGGTACGCCGCCGGCCAATCTGCTGCCGGTCGAGAGGCGGGGCGACAGCCTTGTGTTCGGCGACTTGCCGCTGGCCAGCGGCGCTCTCGCGCCGGGCCTCGCCACAGCGCAGCTGCTCTACCGCGCGCAGGACATCGGCGTGGGCGCGGTAGAGGGACGCCCCTCCATCGCGGCGACGTTCTCCGAGGCGGCGCCGATCGCCGGGCAGACAATGGTCACTGCCATGGTCGGCGACCTCCGTCTCACCGGGCTCGTCGACGGCTACTTCCAGGCAGCACCGGGCGATCGCATCGCGCTCAGCTTCCTGCGCGACCCCGATGCCGTCTTCACAACCGCCGGCGAGAAGGTTGCGCGATGAGACTCATTCTGTTGCGCCACGGGGAGACCACGTGGAACGCCGAGCAGCGCCTGCAGGGCCAGGACAATTCCGACCTGTCGGAGCGGGGCATCCAGCAGGCGCGGCGTTTCCTCGGCTTTGCCCGGGCGCTGAACCCGCAGCGCGTCGTGTCGTCCGACCTCGGACGCACACGCCAGACCGCGCACATCATCGGGCATGGCGACTGCCCTGCCGATGCGCGGCTGCGCGAGCTGGACATGGGCGAGTGGACCGGCCGCATCAAGTCGGACCTGATCGCCGGGCACGCCGAGGACTACCACGCCTGGCGCGCCGGAACCTTCACGCCGCCGCGCGCCGAAACCTGGACGGCCTTCCGCGACCGCATCGCCGCCGGTATCCGAGACTGGATGGGCCGGGGCGAGGGCGACATTCTCGCCATCGTGCATGGCGGCGTGATCCGCGCCGCCTGCCATGAGTTCCTCGGCCTGCCGCCGTCGCGCGTCATCCCCGTCACGCCGGGTACCGCGACGATCCTCAACTTCGCCGACGGCGGAGCCGGCGCGGCGCAGCTCGAGGGTTACAATATCGGCGCTGTCGTGCCGGACCTCTCCGTGGCGGACTGAGCCGTGCCAGGCACCTTCGTCATTATCGACCTGCTCGGCGGCATCGCGCTGCTGCTGTGGGGTGTGCGCATGGTCAAGACGGGGATCATGCGCGCCTTTGGCGATCGCCTGCAGCTTTTCCTCGAGCAGCGCCTGGGCAATCGCCTCACCGCGTTCGGGGGCGGTGTCGTTGCCACCGCGATCCTCGGCAGCGCCACGGCGATGGCCCTCATCGTCTCCGGTCTTGCCGCCAGCGGCGCCATCGGCGCCACGACCGGCCTCGCCGTACTGCTGGGTGCCGATGTGGGTTCGGCGCTGATCTCGGCGGTGCTCGCCTCGGGGTCCTCGAATGCGACCGCTGTGGCGCCGGTGCTGCTGTTCGTCGGCTACGTCACCTTCGCCGTCGCCACCGAGTTCCGACCCAAGAATATCGGCCGGGTCCTTCTCGGTCTGGGCCTCATGCTGCTGTCGCTCAAGCTCGTGGTGGGCGCCACGGCGCCGCTGCGGGAGGCGAGCCTGTTCCATGAAGCGCTCTCGGCCATCGCATCGGAACCGGTGCTGGGGTTCCTGGCCGGCGCCGTACTCGCCTGGCTCTGCCACTCGACGCTGGCGGTGGTGCTGCTGATCTCGTCCTTCGTGCTCGGGGGCAGTCTCGACATGGCCGGCGCGTTGCCCTTCATCCTCGGCCTCAATTTCGGCGGCGGACTGCCTGCCATCACCGCCACGCTCGACCAGCCCGCGGCGGCGCGCCAGCTGCCGATCGCCAATATGGTCTGCCGCGGCCTGCTGGCCATTGCGGGGCTCGTGGCGGCGCGGCCGCTGGCCGGCCTGCTTGCCGCCGTCCCCGTCGATGACCTCCATGTGGTGGCCGCCATTCACGCCGGCTTCAACATTCTCGCCGCGGCAATCTTCCTGCCGCTTGCGCCGGTCGTGGTCGGCCTCGTGGGCCGGTTCACGAGAGACCCCGACCAGCCTGAGGATGCGCAGGCCAGGCCCCGCTATCTCGACCGGACAGCTCTCGACACGCCAGCGATTGCGCTGTCGAACGCGGCCATGGAAACGGTGCGCATGAGCGAGCTGCTGGCGCGTATGCTGGCCACGGCGTTCCAGGTGCTCGAAACGCGGCGGCTCGAAGTGCTCAAGGAAATCGCGCCCATCGATGCCCGGCTCGGCAACTACCTCAATGCCATCCATGCCTATGTGGGCGAGCTCAGCCAGAACCAGCTTTCGCCCGAGGAGTCGCGGCGCGCCTTCGAGATCGTGCTCTACGCGAGCAATCTCGAGCATGCCGGCGACGTCATCAAGCTCAATTTGGCCGACCGCATCAAAAGCAAGGTGAAGCAGAACGTCGAGTTCTCGAACGAGCAGTCCAAGTCGCTCGAGGCGCTGATGCAACTGGTCAACGACTGCCTTCGACTGGTCCCGGGCGCGGTCACCTCACGCGACGTGGAAGCGGCGACGCGCCTTGCGGCGCACAAGGACCTGTTCCGCAAGCTCGAGGATCAGGTGATCGACGATCATCTCAACCAGGACGCAACCGCAAAGCGGGTTTCCCTGCGCGCCAGTGCGCTCTTCGTCGATCTGGTCCGCGACCTGCACCGGATCAATTCGCACGTCGCGGCGGCGGGCTATCCAGTCATCCAGGCGGCGGGGTTGCTCAACGAAACGCGCCTCAGGGAAACGGGCTGAGCCCAGCTCTGATCCGTCGTTCTAGTCGCGCTCGCCGAAATAGGTATTCGACCATTCAAGGATGTGGGCCCGCATCGCGGCCGACGCATCCGTGGCGCGCCGTGCCTTGACGAGGTCGAAGATCGCGCGGTGGTCGTCGATTTCCTTGCGGCGAGCATTGGGGATCGCGTCGATGCGGCGGCCGCGCTCCTGCATGATGTGGAGGATCGAGGACATGAAAGAGGCGGCGACGCGATTGTGCGACGCCTCGGCCAGGAGGATGTGGAAGCGCGCGCCATACTCGGACACCGGCTTGTTCTGTTCGTGCTGCGCCTCGTGCTCGACGAGAAGCTGCTCGATGCGCGCGAGATCTTCCTCGGTGGCGCGCGTCGCGGCGAGGCCGACGCAATCGGGCTCGATCATCACGCGCGCCTCGAGCATTTCCTCGGCCAGCGTGTCGTTGATCAAGAGGCCGATCACATCGGTGCGGAACAGCTCGGCCGGGGTCGGCGCCTTGACGATCGTGCGATGGCCGGCGGACGACTCGACCACGTTGAGCGCGACAAGATTCTGCAGGGCTTCGCGGACCGTCGAGCGGCCGACATCGAGGCTTTCCGCCAGTTCCTTTTCAGAGGGCAGGGCGTCCCCGACGCGCCAGATGCCCGAGCGGATCATGCCCAGGAGCTGGTTCGCAGCTGTTTGCGTGCTGGTCAGCCGGACCACGGGTTTGAGCGCCAAGGCGAGTTCCTCTCAGATTATCTGACAGCTAGTCCCAGGCCGGCGGTTTGGCAATCGCGTCAGATGAAGTTTAGCGGTGGCAACAGGCGGTCGATGCGCTCCATTGCTTGTGCCACATGCGAGCGCGCGTCGGCGAGGATAGCGGGACCGTGCCCGGGCAGCAGAGCGTCGAAGCTCAGCGTAGCGAGCCGGCGGATCGAGGCGCAACTGTCCGCGACCGAGCTGTCCCAGGTATCCTGCAGCACGATCGTGCCGCCAGCAAAGATTGCGTCGCCGCCCACCAGGGTCACCCGGCCGCCGGCACGGACGAGGTAGCTGAAATGATCGGCACTGTGGCCGGGAGTCGCGAGCGGCAGGATCTCGGCGTCGCCGATGCGGACGGCGACGCCGTCGGCGACGACGTGGTCGACTGCTGTGGCCGTGAGGCGATAATCGGGGGGGTAGATGCCGGCGGACCGCGCGACGGGCAGGCTGATGCTGGCTTCGTCGCCGACGGTCAGCCATTGGGCGGTCAGCGGACCGGCATGGATAACGGTGCCGTAAGACGCGGCCAGCGCTGCGGCGCCTCCGGCATGGTCGGCGTGAGCGTGCGTCAGAACCAGATGTCTGGGGCCGTCGCGAAAGCCGGCTTCCGACAGCGCCCGGCGCTGCTCGCCCGGATCGATGGCGGTGCCGGCGTCAAAGAGGACGAGGCCTTCGGTCGTCTCAAGCCCGAAGGCATTGCAGTCGCCGACGCCGGACAGAGGCACGCCGTCATGCGTCCCCAAAATCTGGTGCCAGCGCTCGTCGATCCGCATGACAGCTACCGTGCCACGCTGTCGGGCAAGGTTGCCAGAGTTGCCGTTTCCATCGCAAGCGGAGCGGTGTCGAGCAGTACATTGGTCTCGCGGAAGCCCGAGCCGCAGGCGAGGGCGACAACCGTCTGGCCAGTCGTGATTGCGCCGTCGTGCTGCAACCGTCGCAGCGCGGGCAGCAGGATGGCGCTCGACGGCTCGAGGTAGAGGCCATCCCGCGCGCCGATCTCGGCAACGGCGGCGATCGCCTCGTCGTCGTCGAAGCGGCATACCGTGCCACCGCTTTCGCGCAGTGCGCGGAGCGCCTCGATGCCATCGGGCGCGTGATCGTGCGCGATCTTGTTGAGCACTGTCGGTCCGCCAACAGGCGCCGGCAGCGCGAAGAATGCTCCGGCGTCCGCGATGCGGGAATCGTGTGCTGTCTTCAGCGTATCGAACCGCGAGGGCACGACGCCGATCAGCCGCGGCAGGCCGGCGATCCGGCCGGCGTCGCGCATCTGGACGAAGCCGCGATGGATCGCGGCCAGCGTGCCGCCGCCGCCCACGGGCACCACGAGCACATCGGGCGCCCGCCCGAGATCGTCCACGAGCTCGAAGGCGATGGTGCGTGCCGCTTCGGCCTGGACGCGGTTGGCCGACTGCGTGGTCGAGGCGACATAGATGCCGTTCCTGCCGGCGAGCCTCGTGACCATCGCGATCAGCTCATCGATACCGGCGTCCACCGCGATCAGGCGCGAGCCGAGCGCGTGGAGCGGGTAGACCCGCTCGCGCGGCATGCCGGCCGACATCACGGCGACACTGCGCAGTCCGGCCTGGGCTGCGTAGGCGGCGTTGGAGAGGCCGGTGGAGCCCGCCGAGACGACCACCATCGTGCGCGCGCCGAGGGCACGGGCCTCGGTTGCGGCAAGCGAGAGCGCACGGTCCTTGTGCGAGCCGGTGGGATTGCGGGTTTCGTCCTTCCAGATCAGGTCGATGCCGGGCAGCAGGCGGCTGGGCACCACCGGCGTCAGGCCTTCGCCAAGAGTGACGGGCTCGTCGCCCATCTCCGGGATCAAGTCCCTGTAGCGCCACATGGATTTTTCGTTCTGCATCGCCCGCATTCGGATTTTCTCGGCTCCAACCACAACGGCGCTTGACCACGTCACAAATTTCTACACATATTCTGAATGTCTGACAATCGGGCAGGACGACGTGAGAGCGTCTTCTGACGCCGATGATCGAAAGGGCAGGGAGCCTCATGATGATCCGCAGGACTAACGCTTCGAAACTCGCCGCGACCGTGGCCGCTTCGCTTGTCGGTGTGGCGCTGGCCAATGGCGCCGCCGCTGCCGAGCTCAACTTTTCCGTGATGGAATCGGGGACTTACGACAAGGCGGCCAGCCAGATTGCCGCCGAGTTCGCGTCGACCGGCACGGATGTGAAGGTGTTCGCCTTCCCCTGGGCCGTGCTGCGCCAGAACAACACGACCGACCTGATCTCGGGGACCAACCAGTACGACGTGATGAGCGGCGGCTACTACCTCGCCGACGTCTATTCCTACTTCTCGACGCTCGACGACTACATCGCTAGAGACAATTACGGCGAGGGCATGATCGCGGGCCTGCTGTCACCGGGCCGCTCCGAATTCGTAGCCGGCAAGTCGATCGGCATTCCATACGGCATCGACGCCTATGGGCTGATCTACAACACGGAGATGCTCGAGAAGGCCGGCGTGCCGCCTGAATTTGCGAGCTGGGCCGACCTTGCCGCGGCCTGCGACAAGATCGTCGCGGCCAATCCCGGCACGGCGTGCTTCAGCCATGCCACGGGCAGCCCCGAGCAGATCGGCGGCTTCTTCTTCTCGGGCTATGCCGGCACCTACATCTCCGAGGACGGCAAGTATGCCCTCGACGTTCCGGCGGCCACTGCCGCGGCCGAAGAGATCACCGCGCTCTGGAAGTACCTGCCGGAGAAGGGCACCGCGCTCACCTTCGACGAGGCCCACCAGCTGTTCAAAGATCAGCAGGTGGCCATCACGGTTACCTACCCCAGCTTCATCACCAACAGCCTCGACGCCGAGGGTTCGCCGGTCGCCGGCAAGTGGGGCATGAGCCAGTTCCCGGGGCAGGGCTTCCCGTGGCTATCACTGTGGCAGCTCTTCATTCCCAGCGCTACCGAGGACAAGGACGCGGCCTGGGCCTGGATCAAGGCCTATGCCGGCCCCGAGAACGCCAAGCGCAATCTCGTTGAACACAATATCGGTTCGGTGTGGGCGGCGACCTATGAGGATCCGGAGCTCAAGGAGAGGAATGCGCACTTCTGGCCGGCGCTGACGGCGGGCTTTGCTGCCGCCAAGAATCCGCCGCTTTCAGGCGAGGCGCAGGATCTGCTGACCAATACGCTGCAGGACATCGTCAATGGCCGCGTCTCGGCTGCCGATGGTATCGGCTCGGTGGCTGCGCAATGGGCCAATATCCCCGTCCCGCCGGCCATGCTCGAGGCCGCTGCTGGATCGGACCTGCAGGAAAAGTAAGCTGCCGCACATTTCGGGGCGCGGCCTCGCGCCCCGATCTCACCACGTACGGACGGTACGATGAGCATTCCCGGCACAATTCCTGAGACGCGGCGACCGGTCGGCCTGGTCGCACGACTGGAGCGGCGACTCGGCGAGACGGGTATCCTGCTGCTGTTCCTCGCGCCGGCCATGCTGGTTATCGCCGTGGCCCAGTTCTATCCGCTCGCGTCGTCGGCCATTCTTTCCTTCTTCGACTGGAGTCTCGCGCGCTCACCCACGGTCGGCCCGTTCATCGGCCTCGACAACTATGCGCGGACCTTCAAAGATCCGATCTTTGCCGGCACCGTCACCTTCACCATCGTCTTCGCCATCTCCTCGACCCTGCTGCAACTCGCCTGCGGCCTCGGGATCGCGCTGCTCACCGTAGGCGAGAGCTACACGCTCCGCTTCGTGCGCACCCTGCTCATGCTGCCCATGGTGATCGCCCCCATCGCGGTGGGGACGATCTGGCGCATGATCCTCGCGGCGCGCGTCGGTCCGTTGAACCAGGGCCTCGCCGCCATCGGCATCGACGGCCCCAACTGGCTCGGCGATCCGATGTGGGCGGCCTTCTCGCTCATCATGATCGATGCCTGGGAGTGGACGCCGTTCGTTGCGGTAACTCTCACCGCAGCCCTCACCTCGTTGCCGGGCGATCTGCTGCGCGCTGCCTCGGTCGATGGTGCCGGCCGCTGGAAGAGCTTCCGCTACATCGTGTTCCCGATGATCCTGCCGGTGCTCGTGCTGGTGGCGATGTTCCGGCTGATCGAGGCGTTCCTCACGCTCGACATCGTGTTCACCACCACGGCGGGCGGTCCTGGCTATGCCACGCATACGCTCAGCTTCTGGATCTACCAGCAGGGGCTCAAATACTTCAACATCTCCTATGCGGCTGCGTCGTCCTGGATCATGCTGCTGGCCTGCGTCGGCATCGCGTTGGCGTTCCTCGCGTGGCGCCGGCAGGTTGGTAAGTGGCAGGTGTCGCGATGAACCTCGCCGTCCGCCTCGGCCGTGCCACCCTCATCGCCATCGCTCTCGTCGTTGCGTTGGCGCCCTTCGTAGTGCTGTTCCTCAACAGCCTGCGTCCCGCTGACGAGTTCCTGTCGGCCGGCTCCGGTCTCGTGCCGTCGCACATCACCTTCGAGCACTATGCCGAGATCTTCGATCCGCGCGGCGACACGTTCCGCTATCTGCTGAACTCGCTGATCATCACCACCACGAGCACGATCATCGCCGTGCTGCTGGGCGCGATGGCCGCCTATGCGCTCGCCCGTCTCAAGCTGCCGTTCCGGCTGTCGATCGTCATCGGCGTGATGTTTCTCGTCATCCGCTTCTATCCCAAGATCACAGTCGCCCTGCCGTACTTCCTGCTGATGCGGCAGTTCAACCTGCTCGATACGCACCTCGCCGTGATCATCGCGCATGTCAGCCTCACCGTGCCGTTCGTCGTATGGATGCTGCTCGCCTTCTTCGAGGACTTTCCACGGGAGCTGGAGCAGGCCGCGATCGTTGACGGCTGCGGTCCGATCCGGCGCTTCATGCTGATTGTCGTGCCGCTGATGACGCCGGCGCTTGCTGCGGCGGCCGTGCTCACCGCCTTCATGTCGTGGAACGAGTTTCTGATGGCCTCGACCGTCGCGCCCAATTTCGCAAAGACGCTGCCGGTGCGCATTTCCGGTTTCATCACGGACAAGGGCATCCTGTGGGGCTCCATGTCGGCGATGAGTTCGGTCATCGTCATCCCGGTCGCATTGTTCGCGCTCTTCACCCAGCGCTATCTGGCCCGCGGCCTCACGGTCGGCGCGGTCAAGGGATAGGTCATGTCGTCGGTCAGCCTCAGCAGCATCGAAAAGAAGTATGGCGAGGTCAGTGCCGTGCGCGATCTCGACCTCGAGATCCGCGACGGCGAGTTCATGTCACTGCTTGGCCCGTCCGGCTGCGGCAAGACGACCACGCTCAACATGATCGCCGGGCTCGAGCTGCCGACCTCGGGGACGATCCGTATCGGCGATCGGGACGTCACGCGGCTGACGGCTATGCATCGCGACATCGCCATGGTGTTCCAGTCCTACGCACTCTACCCGCATATGACGGTCGAAAGGAACATGGGCTTTGCGCTCATGGTGCGCGGTCACCGCCCGGACGAGATTGCGCGGCGCGTCGCGCGGGCCAGCGAGATGCTGTCGCTGGGCGACTATCTGGGCCGCTATCCACGCCAGCTCTCGGGCGGCCAACGCCAGCGCGTCGCTCTCGGTCGTGCGCTGGTGCGTGAGCCCGAGGTCTTCCTGCTCGACGAACCGCTGTCCAACCTCGATGCGGTGCTGCGCGTCCAGACCCGCGCCGAACTTAGCGGCCTGTTCAAGTCGCTCGGTACCACGGCGGTCTACGTCACGCACGACCAGGCCGAGGCCATGACCATGTCCGACCGCATCGCGGTATTCTCGCATGGTCGCCTGCAGCAGGTCGGCGAGCCGCTCGAGATTTACCGGGCGCCTGCCAATCGGTTCGTCGCCAGCTTCGTCGGCAGCCCGCCGATGACCTTCCTCGACGCGGTACTGGGGGAGGGCGGCGAGATCGTCAGCGGTGACCTTAGGCTCAGCGCTCCGGTCGCGCTCGCCGGCGCGCGGCCCGGCCAGCCGATTGTCGTCGGTATCCGTCCGGAGGACGTGCGGCTGGCCGACGAGGGGCTGCCGGCAATTGTCGATGTCATCGAGCATCTGGGCTCGCTGCAGGTCGTGCACCTGACCGCAGCCGGCGAGCGCATCGTTGCGCAACTTCCCGAGGATGCCCGTCTGCGCCGCGGCGACGCGGTACGCGTCCGGCTTGAGCCGGCCCAGCTTTATCTGTTCGACGCCGACGCCGGCGCCTCAATCTATACCCCCGGCCGCAACGACCGCAGCCCTTCGCACACGGAGACCTCCAAATGACGACTAAGCACCTCTACGCCGACATGACGTGGCCCGAGGTCAATGAAGCGGTAAAGCAAGAGCGTGTCGTGCTGATCCCCGTGGGGGCCATCGAGCAGCACGGCTATCACCTGCCGGTCGACGTCGACAACGTCATCGCGGTCCACATCTGCGACGAAGTCGCCAAGCGCTCCAACAACACGGTCGTGACCATGCCGCCCATCCACTACGGCTATAACGACCACAACATGGATTTTCCCGGCACTATCTCGATCAAGATGCAGCACTTCATCGACTATTGCGCAGATGTCGGGCTGAGTCTCGCCTCGCAGGGCTTCAAGCATATCCTCTATGTCAACGCGCATGGCTCGAACGCGCCGCTCTGCGATCTCATTTCGCGCCGCGTGACGGTGGAGAACGAGAACTGCCTGTGTGGTTCGGTCAACCACTGGCAAGTGGGCTGGGATGTCATCGGCGCCGTGCTCGAGGGCGGTCCCTATGCGGCCGACCACGCCTGCGAGTGGGAGACGTCGGAATATCTCTACATCGACCCGGGCAAGGTGCAGATGGACAAGGCCGTGGACGAGATCCCGGCGCATCGCGGCGGTCCGCGCTGGCTCTATCCGGACCTGAGCGACAGCCGAAAGGTGTTCTTCATGAACTACTGGAGCCGCATGAACGTGTCTGGCGTGGCCGGCACAGCGACGCTCGCCACGCCCGAGAAGGGCAAGGCCATGGTGGAGGGCACGATCGAGCGTCTCCTCACCATCGCCAACGAGTTCCGCGCGCTCGAGGTCGTGCCGCGCATCGATTACCGGATCAAGGTGTGATGACGGCCGAGATCATCCCGGCCTCGGCCGGCGAGGCCGTGACCGCGGCCGCGCCGGGCAGCCGCGCAGATCGCCTGGTCTCCTATGCGCGCCGGGCCGACGGGTCCGACGAGAGCTTCCCACTCATCGTCATCCGTGGCGCGACGGACGGGCCCACCGTGGCCCTTACCGCCGGCATTCATGGCGACGAGTATGAGGGGCCGGCGGCGCTGTGGAAGCTCGCCGAGGCCATCGATCCCGCGCGGCTCCGCGGGACCCTGCGGCTCGTCCCGATCGCCAATCCCCGCGCCTTTGCCGCTGGCACCCGCACCAGCCCCGTCGACAACGAGAATCTCGCCCGTATCTTTCCGGGTGACCCCGCCGGCACGCTGTCGCACCGGCTCGCCTACGCGCTCATGCACTCGGTTGTCGAAAGCGCCGATATCCTCATCGACAGCCACTCGGGCGGCGTCCGTCTCGCCTTTCTTCCCGTCGCCGGTTTCTACGAAGGCGGCGACATCGCTCCTGAGGTCTCGGCGCGCTCGCTGCGGATCGCCCGGCAGATGGGGCTCGACCATTTGTGGCTGCTGCCGCCTGTTACAGGCGTCCTCTCCCACGAGGCGGCGCGTCGCGGCATCGCCGTGTGCGGCGCCGAGATCGGCGGCCGCGGCAATTGCCTGCGCGAGGATGCCGACAACTATCTCGGCGCCTATTTGTCGGTGCTCGCGCATAACGGCATGATCGATGCCGCTCACAAGCGGGTCGAGACGACCAGTTGCCTCGAGGGTGACTGGGAGCAGGCGCCCGATGCAGGCTATCTCGAAACCCTCGTCGTTCTGGGGGATCGCGTCCGCGCCGGCCAGCCCGTCGCCGTGCTGCACGATTCCCTCGGCCGAACGGTCCGCGAGTTCCGCGCCGCATCGGACGGCATCGTCATGGCGGTGCGACACCTCAACAGTGTTGGGCCGGCCGATCTCGCAACCTGCGTAGTCAAGGAGACGACGCGATGACTTCTCGTTTCGACGGCAAAGTGGTGCTCGTTACCGGCGCCGCCGGCGGCATCGGCGCGGCGACGGTGCGGGCGCTCCTCGCTGAAGGGGCGGTCGCCGTCGCGTCCGACCTCAGGCCGCCTGCCGCCGACCTCGGCATTGCTGACGCGCGCTACATCGCGGCCGATGTCGGCGACCGCGCCAGCGTCGACCGGCTCGTCGCGGCCACGGAAGCCATTGCAGGGGGCATCGACGCGCTGGTCCATACCGCCGCCATCCTCGGCGCCAGCGGTCCGTTCGAGCAGCTCAGCGCCGCCGACTGGTCGCGCTATCTCGACATCAACCTCACCGGTACGTTCAACGCCTGCCAGTCGGTGGCGCGCTCGATGATCCGCACCGGCACGCGCGGCCGGCTGGTCACGGTGGGCTCGGTCAACGCGTTCGCCGCCGAGCCCGAGGCGGCGCCCTATGTCGCGAGCAAGGGCGGTATTCGCCTCCTGACCAAGGCGATGGCCGTCGACCTCGCGCGCCACGGCATAGCGGCCAACATGATTGCGCCGGGACCTATCCACGTGCCACGCAACGCCGAGCTGTTCGCCCAGCCCGAGCTGGTCGCCCTGTTCGCCCAATCCGTCCCCTTCGGCAGTGCCGGCAGCCCCGACAGCGTCGCCCGCGCCGCCCTCTTCCTCGCCGACCCAGCCCTCGACTTCGTCACCGGCGCCGAACTGGCGGTGGACGGCGGCGCCCTAGCGCAGATACTGGCGCTGCCGAAGACGGGGTGAGGGCTATCGAAGGACGGCGGAGACCGTGCAATAGTCAGTCTGGACTAGAGGGACGACACGGCACGAACTCTGCCACTAGTCCCCTATCTCTACTGGGGGGTGGGAGTTCGCGATCTCCCGACGATGCATGAGTACTTGGTGCCACTCTTGCTCGTTCCTACCTAGTGAGCCGGTACCTCATCGAGAAGCCGTCACGGCGCTTCAAGCCCAAGACGCTAGCGTCAGCAAAGGGGACACGACCCGAGATGCCATTTGAACAGGTGGCTTAGGGAGACGCTTGGCCCGGCTCCGCCCATCGATCGTCGGCGAAGCACCAAAAGCGCAGATCACGTGCATCGCGTCCTAGTCAACAGTCCTGCGTTCCAGAATGGTGGGACGCGTGAGGGTAATGCGACTACATTCATTGGCGTTGAGCACAGCGACTCTCAATTCGGCAACGTCTGAGTTGAATGTCCAGTGCGGCGACGTATCCAGTGGCACGAGATTGCTCGCCGCCGAGGCCTCGAAAGTGACGCTGGCAGGCTCGGAAAATTCACCACCGGTGCCCCGCCAGTATACTTGCAGCACGGGCAGCACTCCCTGGGTTCGGCAAGCTGCTGAGAACGACAGGATGCCCTGCCGTTGTGGGTCGATGAGGCTGCTCGGTCGATAGTCCAGCTCGCTCCTACCGGCAGTCAAGCGATAAGTTGTCCTGCTGCCCTTGATGAGCACGGCCTCGCTCAGGGACGGTGTATGAAATCGCACCGACGGGCCGGCCAGCTCGCCCTGCAGGGTCGCGCTGGAGCGGCCCCACGCCGATGGCAGTCGCGCCAAGTAGCCTTGATGGAACGCCGCGGCCCAAAGATCTTCCTCGGAAAGGGGCGCGGGTGTTCGATTTGTGATCGTGAACGACAGCCGGTCACCGTTCGGGGCAGCGTCGACCGGAAGGGAAGGAGCCGTGCGTATCTTTCTGTCCTCGATCTCGACGATCACACGATCGATGCCATCGGAGAATCTCAGTGTATCTCCGACTTTGAGAGCGAGAGCCGTCAGTCCATCAACGACGAAGGACCACCGAGCCGCATTGTCCCCGGCTGCGACACCATCGACCCAGTACTGATCAGTAACCTGTGAGAGGGAATAAGCAGATGCTGTCTCCGTGGGAAGACGTTCCAGCCTCGCGACGAGGTCGCGTCGGATGCCGTAGGTGTGGCCCTCTCGCAGGAAGGGTACATAGTTCGCGACAGAGAAGTCGTAGATCGAGTGAGCCCGTAGCGGGAGGCTGAACCCGTCGTGCTCGATGTTGTCGACCTCGATCAATGCGAGCGGCGGGATGCTGTCCGAAATGGCCGAGATGAAGGCCTTTTGCAGGGCCTCGGGGGCCGCATTGTAGGTGCTTGAGACCGGAACAGGGATGGGTCTGTCGAGGTAGTAGTAGAGCGCATTTCGGTTGGTCAGGTTAAGGAACGTCTCGCCTGGCTCGAGCAACGTGTCCACGGTGCGCTTCACAGCTTTGATGCGCTCCACGTGGTCTGCTTCAAATCTTCCACTGCCCAGTCGTGGAACTGACGCGTCGATCACAGCGCCGCTCTCCCACTTAGGTGGAAATACCAGCGGCTGCTCGGACAGGATCGCGGAGCTGGGTGGCGCAACCAGCATGAGCAGGGATGCACAGAGGCCAGCGGTTATGGCATCGCGCCTGGTTGGAGCCACCAGCCTTACCAAGAATGGAAGGAAGATCAGGCAGACGCATCCCGCCATGACCGCTCGGGCGCCAGCATCATCGAGGCGCGCCATGGCGTAGGAGTTAAGCAGCATTGCCAAGGTGACCATTGGCACCACCACTACGCCGAGCGCGAGGAAGGCATGGACTGTTGTCCGCGAGCGAAGCTCCTTCCAGGAAATGGCAAGGGCGGCGAGCATCGGCGATGCCGCGAACATCAGATTCTGCGGATGTTGGGCGAATATGTCGAGGGAGCTGTTGCCGTAGATCGTCAGGTTTGCGGCCGCCGACACGCTGAGGAAATGGAACTGTCCCCGGATCATCGGCCAGGCGATCGCCAGAAGCGCAATGCTCGATAGAGCAGCGCCACCCAGATAGGCGATGATGCTCCGCCGACCGCTGAGTGTGTGGAACAAAAGACCGCCGACGAACGCCGAAAGGACTGCGGCAACCGCTGGGCCGGCGTAGAGCAAGACACCTGCGGCGCTGAGCAGCGATGCAAGGGCTCCAGCCGCCCAGGGTCTAGAAGAGGTTGCCGCCTCGGCGACAGCGATGAGGATGAGCAAAACGAAGAGGATGTTGGAGTTCTGCGGCAGCACCAGAGCAAGAAAGATGCCTCCGACCGCACCGAGCCGCCTCAGGATCCGCCACGAGACGATGAACGCGAGTGCATGCAGAAGGAAAATGTCGCCGGCATAGATACCAGGGCCGGAGTCATCGCCAAGTAGCTTGGCCAATACGCCTCCCAGCGCGTCGGAGTAGCCATGTGGCGACAGGAAGTCGGTGAACCAGTTGGGGCCCTCCAAGAGCGCTTGATACGCAAGGAGGCTCTCTCCGAAGTGGTAGTCGTCAACGGGCAGCGTGAGTGGGTAGCTCAGCGGCACCGTGACCAGCCAGACCGCCGTCGCCAGCATGAGCGGTGGGGGAGCGGGAAGAGATTGTGGGTCGCTACCTCCAAGCAGTTTGTGTCCGACCCGCACCGACTGAAAGACGATAATGGTGGCGACTACCAGGAAGACTCCATCGACGAGCGCGATCTCGCCTCGGGAAATACCAGGGGTACACGCGAGTGTCGCCACTCCGAGCACAATTCCACCGGCGCCACCTAGAGCTGCAACGAGGCGAGCGCCACCCAAGCTGGTGAGCAGCGCCACTGAGGGATGGATAATTGTGAAGGTCCATAGCGAACTCGCTCCCGTCGCCACGCGATATTGGAGACGGCAAGCTTCATGGAGCTTTACCCTCGACGGATCGCGGCTCCGACTGTGCATATGCCCGAATAGCCAACAGGCTCTCGCGCCTGCCGTACTGATACTTCCCCCTGCCGCCGAAGAGGTCGGCGAACTCGCTTTGCATGTCATAACGCACGGGATTTCCCGGCAGGGTATTCCGGAATTCGAAGCCAAAGGCCTCGTGGGCGATGTCGGACACACTCACTGGTTCCGCCGTCAGGTGAATCAGCTGCAGCCCCGCTGACAGGGAGATACCGATGTCGTTCCACAGATTGACCATGGGATAGAACTGGAACGCATGCCGGCTATCGATCGCCCCCAGATTGTTACTGTTCCGGAAGTCGAAGAGAACGTTCTTCCGTAGGCCAGGGCCGACCAGTCCCGGCAACCTGATGATCAGCGACTTGGGAAAATGATCAGAGACAAAGCGCTCAAGTTTTCGTCGATGTAAGCCGTAGGCCTGCAAGTCCTGATGTAAGACCTCGCTCGTTTCTGAAACATCGCGCGGCACGGCGAATACGTCCACCGTACTGATGAGGACGAGCCGCTCTGCCTGAACCGAACTGAGATGGGAGATGAGGGTATCAATCGACGCCTGGTCGGCCTTCGGTTCTTTATTGGCGCGCCATTTCTGTGCAGGTGCTCCGGCGCACACGAGGAGATTAAAGGATTTTCCGTTTATTCTCGAAATATCTGTCGATCTATACATAGCGTCAAATTTGGCTTGCTTGAGCAATGTCTGTCCGACAAAGCCGGAATATCCGATCAATCCCCGCATAATTCTTTCGTATTCCTAAATGATGCTGTCCTGGCTAGGATGTCGATCTCGGTAGTCATTTCCCCGGGCAGGTCCACAATGCGGCGCTATCACGCAGCGATAGCGGTCTCGACGCGTCCGACATGAGGGGTTACCGCCACAGGGCAGGTGAAGCAACGCTGAAGTATCACTGCCATGGCGCGGCGCCCACCCAATTTTGCGGGCGTCGACATAATTTCGCTTGTCTCGCTTAGCCGGGTTGTTCGACTTGGCCTTACATTGTAGCAAGGGTCGGGCGGAGAGCGGATTCTCTTTGTTCGATGCGCGGGCTGGCCGGCTGCGGTTATGTTTGAGATGTGAGATGGAAGCCCGGCGCGCCGCGTAGCGCCAGCGGGCCCTGGGTCTTTTTTTGGGGATTGGGCAGAGTGCTGGTCAATATCATCGTTCGCACGTTTTGCGGGCGGGAGAAGCTCCTGGTCAGGGCGCTCGAGAGCATCAAGGCGCAAGAGACCGGCCACGACATCAGCGTCATCGTCGCCGTCGACGGCCAGCCGATCGATACGGACGCTATCGATCTCTCCCAATTTGGAGATGTTTCCACAGTCTATGCGCAGGCGCCCGGGGGGCGGTCGGCGGCCGCCAATGCCGGCCTCGATGCGGCAGGCGGCGACCTCATCGGCTTTCTCGATGACGACGACTGGTTCGAGCCCGACCATGTCGAGACGCTGACCCGCCTGTTCGACGACAATCTGGGCGCGGCTGCCGCCTACGCGGGAGCCTGGGAGCAGGAGGCCGACCTCAATGTCCAGGATCCGGCCGCCAGCGTGCTGGGCGAACGCAAGGTCTTCTTCCGGCGCACCCGCAATTCGCTCGACCTAGTGAACCGCAACCTGTTCCCCATCCAGGCGATCCTGTTCCGTCGCAGCGCGCTTGAAAGCTCGGGGGCGCGCTTTTCCACCGAGCTCGATGCGCTTGAGGACTGGCTGTTCTGGCAGCAACTCCTTCTGGGCGAACTGATCGTCAGCACCGACCACGTCACCTCGACCTTCCTCATGCCCCTCGACAAGGAGGTGCGCCGGCGGCGGGCAGATGCCCATCGCGAGGCGCTGCCGGCGATGCTGGTGCTGCGCCGGCAGATCCGCGTGCCGGTGGCCGTGGCGGATGAACTCATTCGGACGCGCTACCGCGCGCCTGCGGGGGGGGCGAAAGCGGAGCCGGGTTCGGTTCGCGGCTTCCTCAGCGCGCGCATCGACAGGCTGGCGCGCAAGCGGCCCAAGCTGCGGCACAAGCTCGAGTACTTCGTGCTCCGCGCGCTGCGCAAACTGTGGCGGCTGACGCCCAAGGGGCGGGCCGAGGTGGCGCGGATGCGCAAGCGCCGCGACCGCAAGAAGCAGAACAGGGCCGCCATTTCGGTGGTGCCGTCGCTGCCCGCTCTGCAGCAGCGCTTCGAGCCCACCGGGGCACCGCAGCCGCGGACATCGGGAACGGCGGTCTTTACCTCCTGTAACTGGGCCTACATGGACAAGGCGCTGGTGCTTGCCGAAAGCGTCGCCAGATACATGCCGGAAGCTGAGTTCCACATTCTCCTCGTGGATACGCCGCGCCCCGAAATGGTGTTGCCGCCGTCCGTCACGCGGCTCTATCCCTCTGCCAATCTCAAGGACTTCCGTCCCGGCTGGGTGTTCAAGCACACGGTGGTCGAGCTCAGCACCGCCGTCAAACCGCTCTATACCGACGTGCTGCTCGACGAGGGCTACAGCCGGATCATCTATTTCGACCCCGATACGATGCTCCTATCGGAACCGGTGAGCATCGATCAGGATCTCAAGCGCGGCGACTTCCTGCTGACGCCACACCTCCACCGGCCGGCCGTGTCGCGCGTTGCCACCGAGACCTTCGAAATCTCGGCCATGGCGCATGGCATCTACAATCTGGGGTTCTTTGCGCTCAACAACACGGCGGCGGCGCGCGAGGTCGTGTCCTATTGGGCCGAGCGCTGCCGCGGCTACAGCTATGGCGAAGTGCACCGGGGCGTGTTCACTGACCAGAAATGGGCAAACCACTTCCCGGTCTTTTTCGAGGAGGCCATCGTCGTCTCGAGCAATCCGGGCCTCAACACTGCCGTCTGGAATGCCGAGGGGCGCGCTATCGTACGGCGCAACGAGACCTTCCTCATCGATGGCGTGCCTATCGAGATGTTCCACTTCTCGGGCTGGGACTCCGGCGTGCCGGACCGCTTCAGCCTCGAATTCCTCGGCTCTGGCTCGGGGTCCGAGCTCGTTACGCTCTACACCGAGGCGAACCAGCGGTTCCTTCAGTTCAAGGATCGCTTCTGGCCCTATGCCTTCTACGACGACGGCACCCGGATCGAGACCGCGCACCGGCTGCTCTATCGCCGCGACGGCTCGTTCCAGGAGGCTCATCCGAACCCCTATGTATCCGGGCCGGGCACGTTCCAGGACTATGCCGACAGTAATCGCGAGGCGATCTTTGCGCGGCATGACGAGTCAAAGCTCCTGCGGCGGCATTTCTAGCAGCGCGGGCGACGTTTCCTCGCCCTGTTTTTTCTGATTACTGTAGTTGCTGTAACAAGCGGTTCGCCGCGCTTCGGCGAGGGGCCAGTTGATTGTCTGACTCGATCAAGCGTCCGCGCGATGTCGTCGTGGTCGGGCGCGGCATACAGCCGTCGCATGTGCGCCAGACCAACCAACGGGCGATCCTGAGCGTCATTTCGCTGCAGCCCGGCATTTCCAACGCCGAGCTGGCGCGGGTCACGGAACTGGCGCCGCAGACCGTATCGGCCGTGCTGACCGATCTGGAGGGGCGCAATCTCGTCACCCGCGGCGAGGTGCTGCGCGGTCGGCGCGGGCAACCGGCGACACCGCTCTACATGAACCCCGTCGGGGCGCTGTCGATCGGCGCCGAGATTGGCTGGCGCCACATCGAGGTCTGCCTTGTAGGCATCGGCACCCAGGTGCTCAGCCGCGTCCGGCGCGAATACGACTATCCCGATGCACGTACCGTGTTCGGCGAGCTCGCCGCCGCCACGGCCGACCTCATGGCGCAGTTGTCGCCGGCCGAGCGGGCGCGCCTCGTGGGCATGGGCCTTGCTGCGCCCGGTGGCATCGGCAATCCGGGCTCGCTGCTCAAGCCGGCCCCCGGTCAGCAGGAACTGTGGGCCGGGCTCGACATTGCGCGGGCGGCCGCCGCGGCCACCGGCCTCGACGTATCGTTGTTCAACGACGGCCACGCCGCCTGCTGGGCGCAGCGCGTCGCGCGCCCGGCGCCGCGGCCGTTGAGCTTCGTTTTCCTCGTGCTCGACACATTCGTGGGCGGCGGCATCGTCGCCGAGAACCGGCTGTGGGAAGGCGTCAATGGCGCGTCGGCCCATCTGGGGTCCATGCTGGTCACCGACGGTGACGGCCAGATGCGCTTCCTGCACGAGGTCGCGTCGCTCCATGCGCTGGGCCTGCGTCTCGAGGCTGCCGGCCTGCCCCGCGACGTGGTGCGCAGCGCGCCGCTCGCGCCGCCCGTTGGCGCCATCGTCGATGCATGGATCGCGGAGGCGTCGGCGGCGCTTGCGCAGGCGCTGATGAATGCGACGCGCGTGATGGAGTTCGAGCTGGCGGTGATCGAGTCGGCGCTGCCGTCGGCGCTGACGCGCGAAATCGTGGCGGCCACGGGGCGGCATCTGGCACGGTTTCCGATCCTGGGAGAGACCGCGCCACCGCCGGTGGTGGCGGGCGAGCTGGGCCGCTCGGGGGCCGCACAGGGCGCGGCGCTACTGCGCATGCACCGGCGCTTCTTCTCGCGCGAGCTGGCGCATATGGACATTTAGCGCGGCGCCGCTAGGACTGTCGGCCACACGAAACCGGAGGGGACGACGTGGCAACCAGCGACTATTACGAGGTGATCGACAAGCGCTTCAGCCGGCTGTTCAACGGTAATGCGCAGGTCGAGAAACTGGCGACCGGCTTCAAATGGGCCGAGGGCCCGGCGTATTTTGGGGGCGGGCGCTACCTCGTGTGGTCCGACATCCCCAACAACCGCATGATGCGCTACGACGAGACGGACGGCTCGGTCTCGGTGTTCCGTCATCCCGCCGACAATTCCAATGGCAATACGGTCGACCGGCAGGGCCGGCTGATCACCTGCGAGCATGGCGGGCGGCGTGTCAGCCGCACCGAGCACGACGGCACGGTGGTTACGCTCGCCGACAGCTTCGAAGGCAAGCAGCTCAATTCACCCAATGACGCGGTGGTCAAGTCCGACGGCTCGATTTGGTTCACGGATCCGACCTACGGCATTGACAGCGACTATGAGGGCAATAAGGCGACCAGCGAAATCGGTGCCTGCAATGTCTATCGCATCGATGGGGACACCGGCGCGGTCACTGCCGTGATCACCGACATGGTGCGGCCCAATGGCATCGCCTTTTCGCTCGACGAAAAGCTGCTCTATGTCGCCGACACCGGCGCGACCCACAAGCCAGGCCATCCGGCCGAGATCCGCGTCTACGACGTGGACGGGACGAGGGCGTCGAATGGCCGGCAGTTCTGCCTGTGCACGGCAGGTCTGTTCGACGGCTTCCGCCTCGATGCCGATGGTCGGATCTGGAGCAGCGCCCGCGACGGCGTCCACTGCTTCGATCCGGACGGCACGCTCATCGGCAAGGTCAAGGTGCCCGAGGTTGTCGCCAATGTCGCCTGGGGCGGCAACAAGCACAACGTGCTCTACATCTGCGGCACCACATCGCTCTACGCGGTGCGGCTGATGGTGAGCGGCGCCAAAACCTATTGAGGCGCTGAACGGCCGCTGACAGATCAGTGCCGCAGCGGTTCGCCGCTGCGGCGCAGCATCCGCCATCGCTTCGATGGGAGGAATAACCGATGATCCGCCTACTTGTTCTCGTCCTTTGCGCGCTTGTGGCGCTACCGGCAGCCGCCACGCAATTCGCCAGTGCCACCAAGCCGGCGCCGCTGGTCAAGAACGGCATCTGGTACGACTACAATATCCAGAAGGAATAGCGCCTAGCGCACATTCTCCCAGCCGCCGGAGGCCTCGCTGCGAAAGATGGCGTCCAGCACGCGCATCTGCAGGATCGCGTCCTCGACGCCATAGGCGGCCTCGGCCCTGCCCAGCACGGCGAGCGCGAAGTTCTCGGCCTGTTCGGTGTACTGGTCGATCTCGGGGATGATCTCGCGACGGTGAAGGCTGCGGTCCATCGGTCCGCCGTTGCCCACGAGCAACGCCGTCTTCTGGCCGATCGGCGCGTTGAACGGAATGACGATCTCGAGGCTGCCCTTGTCGCCGATCGCCTCGACGCTCTGCCGCCCGCTGTTCTGGGTGCCGCACACGAAGCTCAACTGCCGGCCGCCGCCGAAATCGGCGATGACACTCGCCAGCCGATCAGTGCCGAACTCGGGGTCGCGGTCGACCAGCGCCACGACCCGCCGGGGCTCCGCCTCGAACAGATAGCGTCCGCTGATCACGCAATAGCAGCCGATGTCGTAGATGCCGCCGCCGCCGATGTCGGCGATATTGCGCACATTGGCGGGATCGCGGTTGAAATAGAGGAACACGGCGCGCACCAGCTTCACCGTGCCCAGCTCGCCCGAGCGGATGACTGCGCGCGCCCGGTGCCATTGCGGATGATGCCGCACCATAAAGGCTTCGCTGATGATCACGCCCTCGGGCGCGCCGCGCAACTCCTCGGCCTCGGCGGCGCTCATTGCCATCGGCTTTTCGCACAGCACATGCTTGCCCGCCCGGGCCGCCGCGAGGGTAAGGGGCACGTGCAAATGGTTGGGCAGCGGATTGTAGATCGCGTCGATGTCGGGGTCGGCCAGCAGTTCCTCGTAGGAGCCGTAGGCCCTGGCGTTGCCGAGCCCGAGCCTGGCGAGCGCGGCCTGTGCCTTGCCCAGGTCGCGCGAAGCGAGCGCCACCACTTCGGAGTGCGGCGACTTCATGATGCCCGGCGTTACCTGGTTCATCCCGATCGCCGCCGTGGAGATGATTCCCCAGCGTACCATGCGCTCGCCCATCCCTGCCTCCCTCGTGCCTCGGCAGTGTGATGGCGCAGCCGGGTTGAACTGGCAAGCTTAGTCCAGCGTCTCGGCCAGCACCTCGCGCAGCGTCAGCGCCAGGTCCTCCTTGCGGTAGGGTTTGAGCAGCAGGCGCATGTTCCAGGGCGGCTGGCCGTTGCCATTGATCTTCTCCTCGGGGAAGCTCGAGGCCAGCAGGACCCGGATGCGCGGCCAGCGCATGCGGGCGGTGCGGCCGAGGTCTTAGCCGCTCATGCCGCCTGGCGCGTCGAGGACGCGCAGCACTTCTACCGCATCGGAATCGCCCAAGGACAGGTCGAGCACGATGAGCTGCGGAATGGTGTCGTGCAGCTCCTCGTCCACTTCGGCGCTGCTGGCCAGTTGCAGCGGTTTGAAGCCCGCCGCGCGTAGCGCATTGGAGGCGAAGGCGCGCACCTGCGCTTCGTCGTCGACAACGAACGCCACCGGCTCGGGGTAGTCGAAAGCCCGCTCTTTGGTCATCTGCTACCCCCGAGCGGCAACCTTGGAGATGTTCGCGTGTGACGCTTCGCCCGTTCTCAATGCGCAATCCGGGCAAACAAACAAAATCAAATACCCTATGGCGCTAATGGTCTACGCGCCTTCGGTGCCCTGACGAGGCCACCGGCATCACGAACCCGGCATCTTTCCACAGCGCGCAGGGAAGGGGTGCGATGCCTCGTCCCCTCTCCGTCCGTCAGTGCACCGGCGCCGCGCTGTACCCGCCGTTGGCCCAGCGCCCCCCCGCCCGCGCCGCCACCGACTTGAGCGGCTTTCCGTGGGGTTTCGATGATGCCGCGCAAGACCACAGCCCGGGACCTCACGGTCGCCTGAAATCTCCGCTCGACCCAGCAGAAGAGGCGTCGATGCTACGGCCGGCGCGCCACCAGATCGATCTCGACAAGCGCGCCCACCGCGAGCGCGGTGACGCCCACGGTCGTCCGGGCCGGCAGCTTGCCCGCTTCCCAAAAGCTTGGCCACAGGGCGTTCAGCGCCGCATAGTCGCGCTCGAACTGCGTAAGATAGATGCGCGCCATCACCACATGCTCGAGCCCAAGGCCGACACCGGCGAGCACGATCTTGAGGTTTTCGACCACCCGCGTCGTCTGAGCCTCCACGCCCTCGGGGAGCGGTGCGTCCGGCGCGGTCGGATCGGTCGGCATCTGGCCGGTCACGAACACGAAGCCGTCGGCCTCGACGGCGTGCGAGAAGGGTGCCACCGGCCTCGGTCCCGAGGAGATCAGGTGGTGGATGGGCAACGACATTGTGAGAATCCCCGACGGGCCGCCTCTTGTCCTTTTGGGCGGTGTTACCCACACTTAACGTCGGACTGCGACATTCCACAAGATTGCCGCATGGCTCATTTCAACTAGGAATGAGCGGGGGAACGCAACATCAACGGCTGACCGCGCTGGGTGCGTGAGGTCCGCTTCGGCCTTGGGGAGACCGCATAGTGGACCTTTTCCACGCTATTACGTCCTGGATGGAAGCCACCATGCTGGCTGTGTCCAGCAACTACTGGCTGTTCGTCTTCCTGGTTTTCCTCGTCTGCGTGGGCGAGGCCGTGTTCATCGCCGGCCTGTTGGTTCCCTCGCTTCCCATCCTGCTGCTGGTTGGCGGCCTCATCACCCAACTGGACCTGCCGTTCTGGCCGATCTTCCTCGCGGCGACGGCGGGCGGCATCGTGGGCGACGCCATTTCCTACTGGATCGGCTACTGGCTCAAGGATCGCGTCAAGACGGTCTGGCCGTTCAAGAACCACCTGCCGCTGATCGCGCGGGGCGAGATCTTCTTCCAGCGCCATGGCGGCAAGGCCATCTTCATCGGCCGCTTCATCACCGGCCTCAAGGCTGTGGTCCCCGGTATCGCCGGCATGCTGGGCATGAACTGGGGCTACTTCACCCTCATCAACACGATCTCGGCCTTCGTCTGGGCCGCATCGCACATCCTTCCCGGCATGTTCCTGACGCAGTGGCTGAAGTCGATCGGCTTGAGCCTCGAGCTCGTGATCATCTTCGGCACGATCATCCTGACAGTGGTGTTCGTTGTCCTTCACTACTGGAAGCGCATCCTGCTGTTCTTCGCCCCCTGGCTGGGCGGCTTCGGCCGCACCGTCCAGGAGCGGTACGGCAAACCGGCCGAAGGCGAATCCGGGCACTGATCGCAAAGTCGCTACTGGACTTGGGTGCAGGGCGGCGCGACAATGCCGCCATGCGCAAGCTGATCGCCACAGTCTGTGCGATGCTGGTGCTGGTCCTTGCGGCCGCCCCTCTCCCCGTCTTTGCCGATCCCTATGTCGACAATGCCGCGATCGACGAGCTGTTCGAGGAACTGCGCCTTGCCGACAGCGAGGCAGAGGCCGACCAGATCAGCCGGCAGATCTGGAGCCATTGGTTCGCGCCATCCGACGCGCGCCTGTCTACCCACATGTCGGTCGCCAGCAATTCGCTTGCCGAGGGCTTGCTCGGGGCGGCGGTGGATGAACTCAGCATCGTCGTCACCAGTTATCCCGACTATGCGGAGGGCTGGAACCAGCGGGCGACGGTGTATTTCATGCTGGGCGACTACGATGCGTCGCTGGACGATATCGCGCACGTCCTCGCCATCGAGCCCCGGCACTATGGGGCGCTCTCGGGGCGGGTCCTCATCTACCTCAAGCAGGGCAGGTACGACGATGCGCGCGCCGACATGATTGCAGCGCTCGCCATTCACCCCTATCTGAGGGAGAGGCGGTTCTTCCCCGACCTCGCCCAGGACGTCACCCACGTATGAAAGCGCACAATGGCTGAACAATTCACCGTCGAACATGAGGACGGCGCCGGCCATGGCCGCTATTTCATCCGTCTGTCGGGCGACCTCGAAGCGGAGATGACCTACCGCAAGATCGGGACCGACGTCATTGCCATCGACCACACCTACACGCCGCCCGAGTTCCGCGGGAACAACATCGCCTTCCTGATGCTCTCGGCGGGCATTGCCGATGCGCGGCAGAAGGGCCTGCGTATCAAGCCCCTCTGCAGCTATGCGATCGCCCAGTTCCAGCGCCACAAGGAGTGGGCCGACCTTCTCGCCTAGTAGTAGGCGATCTCCTCCGCCCGCTCCGTCGTGATCCCGCTGAGTTCGCCCCACGGTATCGTCACCGTCGGCGCACCCATCGCGTAGGCTGTCACCTCGTAGATGTTGAACTGGATCACGAGGCCTTCCTCCGAGAAATCCCAGCGCAGCGGGTCGATCGCGATAGGCATCACGTCGTCGTCGGAATTGACAAAATAGTCCTCGCCAAGCTTGGCCTTGATAGCATCGAGGGCGAGCTTGCCCAGCCGATCCTGCCAGCCGTCACCCTCGAAGATATCGGACGCTTCGAGCAGCCGCTTGTCGTCGACGAGGAAGTGGCGGTTGGTGATGAAGTAGTTCCCATGCGCCGCGCCATGCCCGTACCAATACTCATTGGTCTGCAGGCTGATCCGCTCGTTGGTGACGTCCGACACCTTCGTGCTTAGGTCGTAGTCCGACGTCACATCACCTGCCGCGATCGTTGTCGTCCCGGGCTCGAAGAAGTTCTCGGACTGGCTCATGATGGTGTCGATCGCAGCGTTGAACTCTACGGCGAGTTCGTCGTCCCGATCGATCTTTACGGTCTGGAACCGCTTGTCGGCGACCTTGTTGAAATCGTCAGCCGTCGCTTCCGTGTCCTGTTCCACCAGATAGCGGTCGATCGGGTAGAAGCGGTAGCCGCCCTGCATCCGGCTCGCCTCGAGGTCACCGATGCGGCCGCGATAGATGCCGGCAAGGCACTGCTTCTGGTCGTCGGTGTAAGTGCCGGCAATCGGCTCGGCGTCGTCCGAGCAACTGCGCTCGGCGTAGCCGAGCCAGGCACGCTGCGCGGACTTTACCTCGCTGGCCGCATCGGCCGATAGCCCACCCAGCGCCGTCTGGTATGCCTGCGCCAGTACCTCGTCCTGCAATGACAGATCGGGGCTCGAGCAGATCGCCTGCTCGAATGGCGTGCCGGCCTTGGCACAATCGAAGCTTGCGGCAGCAGCCGGCGCGGCAATGAGCAACAGCGCGGCGAGCGCGAGAATGAGTCTGGTCATCAAAGGTCTCCTTGTGGGGATACTATCTGCTTCCCCGCCAAGGCAAAATGACGGTCAACCGGTCAGACTGCCGGCGCTGCTGCGCGATTTCGTCGGATCATAGACGACGACGCGGTCGCGCCCGTCTTCCTTGGCGTTGTAGAGCGCGGCGTCGGCCATGTCGGCGACCTGCTCCACCGTCTCGCCCGGCTCGGCGAGACAGGCGCCGATACTGACCGTTACGGGGACGGTCCGGCCGTCCCGCAGCGGCACGGGGTTGGACAGCCCGCGACGCATGGCGTCTGCGATCGCCCTGAGTGGACGCGATCCGAGATCGGAAAACAGCACGATGAACTCATCGCCGCCCCAACGGCCGCAGATATCGGAGGGACGCAGCACGACCGAGATGCGCCGGGCGATCTCGGCGGCCACTTCGTCACCGGCCTGGTGTCCGAAACTGTCGTTGATTTCTTTGAACCGATCGATGTCGATCAGCAGCATGGCCAGACGTGCATCGGTCGATGCCGCCGTCTGCACCTTGACGAAGCTGTCCGAAAAGCCGCGCCGGTTGGCGATACCGGTGAGCTGGTCGCGATAAGCGAGCGCATGCAGCTCCGCCGTCCGCTCTTCGACCAGCCGCTCGAGCGTGCGCATATTGTCCTGCACCGTCTCAGCCATGCTCGACAGCGTCTGCGACAGGCGCCCGATCTCGTCGTTGCGCCGGTCTGGCGTGACAGGCGCGCCGGCGGGTACCGCTGCGACGCCGGCTTCGACCCTGCGCAGGCGATCGACCACGAACAGCTTGAACAGGAAGGCGATCAACAGGGCCACCCCGATCATCAGCGCCGCGATCAGCAGCCCGATCGGTAGGAACAGGCTGCGGTCGATGATCTCGTCGACGTCCATGAAGGTGACGTTGTACCAACCCAGGCGGTCGAGGTAGCCGACGCCGACAAGAACCTGGTGCCCATCGATCTGCATGAAGCGCGAGCGCACTTCGACGTCGCCGGTCGTGACCTCAGCGATCATTGATCGCAAGGTGTCCTGATCGGCCGGCAGGTCGATGAGGCTGTAGATCGTCTTCTTGCTCTCGATCGCCTTGGTCAGCGAGTGGAAGTCGATGAAGCGCGGATCGCGGTGCGCCTGCAGCGCACCGACTGCGTCGACAAACATCGACTGCACGCCGGCCTGCGGAAAGTCGACGACCTGGCGGATGAACGAGGTGAGGTCGATGCCGGTGCCGAGCACGCCAAGCACCTTGTCGCCGTCGCGGATGACGCAGTTGATCCACACATTGGTGACGCCGAGCTCGTCGTCGTGGTCGACGTTGAGGTGGCAACCCTGACCGAGGGCCGCCGTGGTGTAGTACCATCCGTCGCGCGGGTTATCGCGCTTCAGCGTGTGGCTGAGCTGCTTGCCGGCGTACGAATTGGTCGCGTCGTTGTAGTAGTAATTGCCCGAAGCGTTGACGACGAAGAAGTAGGATCCGTTCGAGAACGACTCCCGGTAGAGCTCGAGCTCGGCGATCGCGCGCTCGCGCTTGTCCGGATTGTTTTCGTCGAGAGCCCATTCGTGGATGATGGGCGAGCGGGTGAGCGTCTCGGCGAGCGTGACTTCCTGCATCAGGGCGCCGAGACCGCGGTAGCGGTCGAACAGGATCTGCTTTTCGGCGAAGAGGGTGCCCAACTGCACGATGGTGGTGTTGACCAGCGTGTTGAACCCCCAATAGGCCGGGACGGCGATGATCGCGAAGCCGACGAGGGTAATGAGCAGGATGCTGGAGCGGAGGCTGGTGAGCAGCGGAAGGCGCGCCGATTTTGCTGCCATAGACCGCCGTTGGCCGACCTCCGCCGACCCCTTCCACCTGCATTCCCGCGTCCTGAACTATGGCTGCTCCATGGTGAACGAAGTGCTAAGGTCCTGCGTCAGGAAACGCTGCGCGGCGACGAGTTCCTCGCGCCGGATTTCGTGTCCTCCTTCATGCCACGAGACGGAAGCCTCCGCGCCCTGCGCGGCGAAGTAGGCGGCGAGGCGCTCCGTGAGTGCCGCTGGCGCGATCGGGTCGCGGCGCCCGGCGGTGAGCAGCACCTGCTTGCCCTCGAGCCCCGGCTGGGGCGCGGGGTCGAACGGGATGAGCGGATGCATCAGCACGGCACGGTCGACGGCCCTGGGCGCGCCGAACAGGACCGAGGCGAGGATATTGGCGCCGTTCGAGTAGCCGAGCGCCGCCACGGCGGACGGCTTCAGGCGGTCCGTTTGCGCCGCGATGAAGGCGCCGAGCTTGTCCGTCGCCCGGGCAAGGTCGACCATGTCGTAGACGCCCTCGCCGGTGCGGCGGAAGAAGCGGAGCGAGCCGCCTTCGCTGACATCGCCGCGCGGCGCGATCAGGTGGGCGCCGGGCACAAGCTGGCGGCCGAGACCGATGAGGTCGTTCTCGTTCCCACCGGTACCGTGCAACAGCAAGAGCAGCGGCGCACCACGGGCCGCCGCGACTTCGGCGAAGTCGTAAGAGGCGCTCATTCGAGCGGCTCCAGGGTCTTTTCGAGCCGGCTGCGCAGATGCTCGTGCTGCGCGGGCAGCTTCAGCGCTTCGCCCAGATGCGCGGTGTCCTCGTCGCGGTCGAAGCCGGGCTCGTTGGTGGCGATCTCGAACAACACGCCACCCGGCGTGCGGAAGTAGATCGCCCAGAAATAGTCGCGGTCGATCACCGGTGTCACCTGGAAGCCGGTGTCCATCAGCGCCTTGCGCACCTCAAGCTGCGCCGCGCGGTTGTCGACCGCGAAGGCGATGTGATGCACCGAGCCGGCGCCGAGGTCGCCGCGCGGCACGCCGGGGAGTGTCTCGATGTCGATGGCGTCGGCGCCATTGCCGTCCGGACGGACCAGTCGCTTGGTGCCGGCGTGGGTTTCGGCGTGCTGATAGCCCATGAACTTGAGCAGCTCTTCGGTCGCGCCCGCGTCGCGCAGGCGCAACGACGCAGAGTGGAAGCCGCGGATGGCATGATCGGCGGCAATGCCGTCGCCGATCCAGGCCGGGCGAACGTCGTTCTTGTCCTCGACCAGAGCGAGGCCATCCCCGTCCGGGCCGGAAAAGGCGAGGCGCCGGCTACCGAAACTCTCGTCGCGCTTGAGGTCGGCGACGCCCTGGGCGGCGAGGTGCTGCTGCCAGAAATCGAGCGAACCTTCGGGAACAGAGAAGACGGTGGTGCCCACTTCGCCGGTGCCGGGGCGACCACGGATGATGTGGGGGAACGGGAAGTAGGTCATCACCGAGCCGGGGGTGCCGTGCTCGTCGCCGTAATAGAGGTGATAGACGCTGGGTTCGTCGAAATTGACGGTCTGCTTGACGCGGCGGAGGCCGAGGGTGCGGGTCCAGAACGCATTGTTCTCGGGCGCGCTGCTGGCCATCGCGGTGACGTGGTGGAGGCCTTTGATCTGATTGAGCATTTTCAACTCCTTCGGGCTGGAGCCCGGTCTCGCCGCAGAATATGGCGCGGCGCCGATTGGTCGAGAATGCCGAAGGACGACACAGGACTGTTGTCGTCTGTCGAACGATCAGCGCATGAAGCCGAGACTGTCCTCTGTCGACCCGGTCGGGCGGTATTCGAGGCCGACAAAGCCCTGGTAGCCATGATCGGCGAGCCAATCGAGCCGGGCGCGCCAGTCCATGTTGCCGCTGCCGGGCTCGCCGCGGCCTTGCGTGTCGGCGAGGTGCGCGTGCACGACGCGATCGAGGCGGCCGTCGAGCACGTCCTCGATGTGCTCGCCCATCATGGCGGAGTGATAGATGTCGTAGAGCAGCTTCACCTCGGGCCGGTCGACTTCGTCGATGATGTCGAGACCCTCGACGGTGGAGGTGAGGTAGTAGCCGGGGTGATCGACGCGATCGTTGAGCGGTTCGAGGGCGAGCGTGACGCCCGAGCCCTTGACGATGTCGGCCGCCTCCCTGAGCACCTTGACGAGGGCGGCATGCTGGACGCTGCGCGGGATGCCCGGCCGCTCGTCGCCGGTGGTGACGACCATCACCGGGGCGCCGAGCCGGAGGGCGGCGAGCAGCGATGCGCGGACGCTCTCGAGAAAGAGCGGATGCATTTCGGGATCGGTGATCTGGCGCATCGGCGCACAGAGGATGCCGACCATCGACAGGCCTGTCTCATCGAGCGCTGCCCTGACCGCGTCGAGATCCTTGGTGGAAGCGTCCCAGAACTCGATTCCAGAAAGGCCGGCGGCCCGGGCGGCGCGGATACGGTCGGCGAAGACCGGGGCTTCCTTTTCGAACAGCCACTCGATGCAGGCGGAGTACTTCGTCACACAACCACCTCGTGGGCAACGCGACCCTTGTCGCCAAAGATACGCAGATAGCGCGCGATCTCCTTGGGATCGCCGGTCGCCTTCTCGGGATTGTCCGAGAGCTTGACGGCGGGGCGGCCGTCGGCCGAACTGACCTTGCACACCAGCGAGATCGGATCGAGCCGCGGATTGGGGAAGGGCGAGCAGCCGGCGAAATCGTTGGTGAGATTGGTGCCCCAGCCGAAGGCCATGCGGACGCGGCCGCTGAAATGGTTGTAGGCGCCCTCGATGGCGTCGACATCGAGGCCATCGGAGAAGATCAGCAGTTTTTCGCGCGGATCGCGGCCGCGCTCCTGCCACCAGCGGATGATGCGCTCGCCGCCTTCGATCTCGGGAGCCGAATCGGGACGGAAACCGGTCCAGTCGGCCACCCAATCGGGCGCGTCGCGCAGGAAGGCATCGGTGCCGAAGGCATCGGGCAGGACGATCTTGAGGTTGCCGCCATAATAGCTCTCCCAGTCCTGCAGCACCTGGTAGGGCGCGGCGCGGAGGGCTTCCTCATTGGGGGCGAGCGCGGCGAGGACCATGGGCAGCTCGTGCGCGTTGGTGCCAAGCGCTTCGAGATCGTTGTCCATGGCGAGCAGCACGTTGGAGGTGCCGGTGAAATTGTCGCCGAGGCCTTCCTTGAGGGCTTCGACGCACCAGCGCTGCCACAGGAAGGAATGGCGCCGGCGCGTGCCGAAGTCGGAGATGCGCAGATCGGGCAGGCGCTTGAGCCGTTCGACCTTCTCCCACATCTTGGCCTTGGCCCGCGCATAGGTGACATCGAGCGTAAACGGGCCGTAGTCGCGCAGCGCCGCGCGCGAGCGCAGCTCATTGATGATGGCGAGCGCGGGGATTTCCCACATGGTGGTTTCGACCCAGCGCCCGGGGAAGGTCAGCTCGTACTGGCCGCCGGTCCTTTCGAGATGGTAGTCGGGCAGGCGGAAGTCCTCGAGCCAGCGCAGGAATTCGGGCGAGAAGATCTGCTTGCTGCCGTAGAAGCTGTTACCCGCGAGCCAGATCATCTCCTTTTTGGAGAAGCGCAGGGTGCGCGCGTGGTCGAGCTGCGCCCGAAGCTCGCCCTCATCGATCTCCTCGGCGAGATGCACTGTGTGCTTGCGGTTGATCAGCGAGAAGGTCGCGTCGACCCTGGGGTAGAGCCCCCAGATCATTTGCAGCATCAGGAGCTTGTAGAAGTCCGTATCGAGCAGTGAGCGCACGATCGGATCGAGCTTCCAGGTGTGATTGTAGACGCGCCGCGCAATGTCGGTCTTGGGCATCAGGCATAGGCTCCAACTCGCGGGCCCTGTGTAATGCATCGAATGTGATGTGCGAACCGTTTTTGCGGCATGGCCGATCCTCTACAAATTGCACGAGCGCACCCACCGGGCGGCCATGCGGCTCCCGGGTTTGGGGGATGCTCCTTCGCCCTGTGGGCAAGGGAGCGGCGAGGCGGGACCATGGGTCCAGCCGGTTAGTCCGGCGAAGTAAGGGACCATTGGTCCCGCCTCGCGATCCGGGAGCTCGGACGGTCAGAGGGGAGAGGTGGCTGCCCTTGAGGGCTGGCGCGGCGCCGCTCTGGAGGGGATGGGGCGACGATCCGCCCATCCGCTCCGCGATGATGGTCGATCATGACCATCATCTGCGCCGGACCCCGGGCGCAGGAAGCTGCCCGCACGATCCGCTCTGTCCCGCCGGGTGCGAGGCGACCCTCGCACCACCCGGCCCTGCATCCCCGCCCGTTCGTCTCGAGTCGCTCGATGAGGGTGCAGTGAGGAGGAGTATACGCCCGGTGCCAGGGACCGTGCGTAAGTTGGGCCGAAATCGGGGTGTGAGGCCTGAGATTGCTGGTGACTCCGCGAGTCAAACTGATGCGGTTTTGCACAGGGTGCGACGCATCCGCAGGTTGGCATTCGATCCACAATGCCGTCCCACCCCGGCTGTCATCCCAGCGCAAGGATGGGACCCATTCATCCGCTGGCGCAAGGTGGGAGCTGGGTCCCAGCTTTCGCTGGGATGACAGCCGGTGGCTGGGGCGCGATGGTGCCGGCTGCGGCGGCTCCGCTTGTGGGCTCAGAGCAGGGTCAGCGCGGCGGCGGCGGCGCCGGAGGCGAGGACGACGAGCCAGGGGGGCGCGCGCAGGTAGAGGGCGGCGAGGGCGGTGGCGGCGAGGGCGAGGTCGAGGATGCCGGTGACGCTGCTGGTGAACACCGGATCGATGAGGGCGGCGAGCAGGAGGCCGACGACGGCGGCGTTGACGAGGTCGAGGGCGTTGCGGAGGCGGGGGACGGTGCGCAGGCGGTCCCACCAGGGGAGGGCGCCGAGCACCAGGAGGAACGAAGGGAGGTAGATCGCGGCGAGCGCCAGCAGGCCGCCCCAGATGCCGTTGGGCGGGCTGTGGAGCAGCGCGCCGGCATAGAAGGCGAAGGAGAACAGCGGACCGGGGACGGCTTGCGCCGCGCCATAGCCCGCAAGTAACAGGTCGCGGTCGATCAGGCCGGGCGCGACGAGCTCGCCCTCGAGCAGCGGCAGCACGACATGGCCGCCGCCGAAGACGAGCGAGCCGGTGCGATAGAAGCGGTCGGCGATGTCGATGATCGGATTGTGCGTCGCCGCGCTCAGGACGGGCAGGGCAATGAGCAGGAGGCCGAATGCGAGGAGCGTGATTGTCGCGGCGGGATGCGGCGCGTCGGGGCGGACAGGTTCGGCAGCCGGTGCCGGCCGCATTGCGCCGACGAGCGCGGCGACCGCGATGACGATCACCGGCATGGCGGTAACCGGCACGAGCAGGATGAGGGCGGTGGCGAGGAGCGCGAGGCCGCGGCGCGGCCAGTCGGGCGCGAGCTTTGTCGCCATCTGCCAGACGGCGAGCGCGACGACGGCGAGGGCGGCGAGCTTGAGCCCATGCAGGACGCCCTGCGCCAGAGCGCTGTTCCACAGGCTCGCGCCGAGCGTCACCGCATAGAGGATCAGCACCGAGGGCAGGGTGAAGGCGATGAAGGCGGCAATGGCGCCAGCGAGGCCGGCGCGGCGATAGCCGATGGCGATGCCGACCTGGCTCGACGCCGGGCCGGGAAGCGCCTGGCAGAGCGCCACGAGGTCGGCGTACTCGGCTTCGTCGAGCCACTTCCGGCGGGTGACGAATTCAGCGTGGAAATAGCCCAGATGCGCGACCGGGCCGCCGAAACTGGTGACGCCGAGGGCGAGGAAGGCAAGGAAGGTTTCGGCGAGGCGGCGCATGGCGCGTGCCGTGCGGGGTGGGGGTGTCATAGTCAAGCGGGCGGCCCCCGACGATTTCGCTTGCTGACCGACCAATCGGTCAGTATGAGGAGGCCATGATCAGGACTGGCAAGAAACAGGACATCGTGGCGGCAGCGGTGGCGCTGCTGGCGGAGGGCGGGCCGGAGGCGCTGACGGCGTCGGCGCTGGCGGCGGCGGCCGGAGTGAGCAAGGCCAACCTCTTCCACCATTTCGGCAGCCTCGACGAGGTGGTGCTGGCGGCGTTCGAGGATTTCCTCCTCGGCATGGAGAGCCTCCGCGAACCGCCGCCGGCGACGCTGCGCGACTGGCTCGAGGCCCTGATGGCGGAGGCAGCGCAGTCGCTGGCAGCGCGACCGCGGCTCAGCGGCGCCTATCTCGCCTTCGTCGCCCGGGCACGGTCGGAGCCGCGGCTGCGGGCGCGGCTCGAAGCGGTGGTGGCCGAGGCCCGGGCCGGTTTTGCCGCGATCATCGGCGGTTTCCGGCCTGACCTCAGCGCTGCGCAGGCCGAGGCGCTGGCGTCACTGGTGCTGATCGCGGGCGATGGAATGGTGATCCACCGCGACCTGTTCCCCGACCATCTGGCGACGCAGACAGCGGGCTGGCGTGCGCTGGTCGACCTCATCGCGGGCAAGGAGAGCACATCGTGAAGGCGATCATTTCGGGCGCCGGCATCGCCGGGCTCGCGGCGGCGCTGTCGCTGCACCGGGCCGGCTGGGAGGTTGCCGTCATCGAGCGGGCGCGGCAGTTCCGCATGGGCGGCTACATGATCGACTTCTTCGGGGCCGGCTTCGATGCGGCGGAGCGGCTGGGCGTGATCGACGCGCTGCGGCGGCGGTCGCGGGAGGTGGGCGCCGTCGACTGGGTGGACGAGACCGGCCATCTCGATGCGCGACTGAGCTATCGGCTGATGCAGGGCGCCGCAGGCGGCAGGATGCTGCCGCTGCTGCGCGGCGATGTGGAGGAGGGGCTTGCCGAGGCGCTGCCCATGGGCGTGGCCCTGCGCTTCGGGGCGACGATCGAGGCCATCGAGCCGCGGCCGAACGGGGTGGGCGTGCGGCTCGCCGGCGGCGAGGCGATGGAGGCCGATCTGCTGGTGGGCGCCGACGGCATTCACTCCAATGTGCGGCAGCTCGCGTTCGGCGACGAGGAGCAGTTCCTGCGGCCGCTCGGCTATGAGACGGCGGCGTATTTCTTCGAGGGCGAGACGGTGCGCCGACGGCTCGAGGGCAGCTTTGCGATGATGAGCGTGCCGGGACGGCTGGCGGGATTCTACGAAGTGGGCGGCGGGCGGCTCGCGAGCTTCTTTGCGTTCGAGAGCGACGGACGCGGCCGTCCGGCGAGCGCCGCGGGAGAATTGAAGCGGCGTTTCAGCGATATCGGCTGGGTGGTGCCGGACGCGCTGGCCGCCGCGCCGGCGGACGACGACGACATCTACTATGATCTGGTGGCGCAGGTGGAGATGCCGCGCTGGCACGAGGGGCGCGTGGCGCTGGTGGGCGATGCGGCCTATGCGGTGTCGCTGGTGGCCGGGCAGGGCGCGTCGCTGGCGCTGGCGGGCGGGACAGTACTGGGCGAGGCCCTCGCCGAGGGCGGCGATATCGAGGCGGCGCTGAGCGCGCTCGGGGCGCGGCTGCGGCCGGTGGTGCTCGACAAGCAGCGGGCCGGCCGGCGCGCGGCGAAGTGGTTCGTGCCGGCGACGCGCCTCCATGTCGGGCTGCGCAATGCGGGGCTGAACGTGCTCAGCACGCCGCTGTTCGCGCGCCTGCTGTCGCCGCTGTTCTCGCTCAACGGGAAGGGATTTTCGGTGCGGGCGTGAACACCCCGTGCCACCGGTTGCGCCGGCATCCTCCCACTCGCGAGGGAGGATGTCGGCGGATCGGATGCTAGGCGTGGTAGGCCTTGACGGTCTGGCGCTGCTCGCCCAGGCCCTCGATGCCCAGATGCATGACGTTGCCGGGCTTGAGCCACACCGGCTCGGGCTTGATGCCCATGCCGACGCCCGGCGGGGTGCCGGTGGAGATGACGTCGCCGGGCTGCAGCGACATGAACTGGCTCACATAGCTGACGATCTGGACGACGTTGAAGATCATCGTGCGGGTCGAGCCGTTCTGGTAGCGGTGGCCGTCGACTTCGAGCCACATGGAGAGGTTCTGCGGGTCGGGAATCTCGTCGGGGGTGACGAGCCAGGGGCCGATGGGGCCGAAGGTGTCGCAGCCCTTGCCCTTGTCCCACGTGCCGCCGCGCTCGGTCTGGAAATGACGCTCGGAGACGTCGTTGACGACGCAATAGCCGGCGACGTGGTCCATGGCGTCGGCTTCGTCGACGTAGCGCGCTTCCTTGCCGATGATGATGCCGAGCTCGACTTCCCAGTCGGGCTTGATGGCATTCTTGGGGATGACGACGTCGTCGTTGGGGCCGATGACGGCGCTGGTGGCCTTCATGAAGATGATCGGTTCGGCCGGGATCGGCGCACCGGTTTCGGCGGCGTGGTCGGCATAGTTGAGGCCGATGCAGATGAACTTGCCGACCCTGTCGACGCAGGGGCCGATGCGCTGGTTACGATCGAGGATGGGCAGCGAGGCCGGATCGACGGCGCGGATGCGGCTCATGCCCTCGGGCGTCAGCACGAGGCCGCGCAGTTCGGGGACGACGGAGCTCAGGTCGCGATAGGTCCCGTCGGTGTGGAGGATGGCGGGCTTTTCCAGGCCCGGGGCGCCGACGCGCAGCAGTTTCATGGCATGTACTCCTAGTGTAGCGCCGCCCTAGCGGCAGCCCCGCGCGAAAGCGAGGGCGACTTTGGGCGAATGGGTTCGGTCAGGCGGGACGAATGACGCCCTTCTTGAGCAGGATATTGCCGTAGAGCCGGCGCTCGCCGGTCTGGACGATGACGAAGGCCTGCGACGCCCGCTCGTAGAACTCGTAGCGCTCGAGCAGAGCGAGCTTCATGGCCGGCTCGTACTTTCTGACCAGCTTGTCGAATTCCTTGTGCGTCTGCTCGCGCTTTCTCGGATTGCCGACGACCTCCATGGCGAAGGCCTGCTCCTCGACGAAATCGTCGAGCGGCAGGAGGCTCAGCACAGCGTCGGCGACGTCGGTGGCGAGCAGACCGTCGAGCCGGATCACGGGCGGACCGGCGCTCTCGGCGGGATAATTGGCGTCGACGATGACGATCTCGTCGCCATGGCCCATGGCGCGCAGGGCGTGCAGCAAATCGGGGCTGAGAATGGGCGGAATGTTCTTGAGCATGGGGCCTCAGTCGAAAAGGGCGATGTCGTCGGCAAGCCGCTCGGCATCGGCGAAGAGATCGGGAGCGGTTTTGGCAAAGGCGAGGAGCTCGCCGGTGACCTTGTCGATATGGCGGCGCATGGCGGCCACGGCGCGCTCGGCGTCGCCGGCCGCAATACCGTCGGCGATGGCCTTGTGCTCGGCCTGGGTGGCGGTGAGGCGGCGCGGATCGAGGATCAGCAGCCGGGCGCGGTCGAGATTGGCGCGGGCGCTGTCGATGACGGCGCGGATGCGCGAGAAATCCATCGCCTCGAACAGGATTTCGTGGAACTCGACGTCGAAGCGATGGAAGGTCTCGCGGTCGCCCTTGCGCGCGGCGCGCGCCTGCTCGGCCAGGTTGCGCTCGAGTTCCTCGACAATACCCTCGGGGCGGCGCGCCATGAGGACGCGGATCGCCTCGCTCTCGAGCGCCTTGCGGATCAGCATGTATTCGACCACGTCAGCGATGCGGACGCGCGACACCATCGAGCCGCGCTGCGGCATGATTTCGACCAGCCCCTCGGACTGGAGACGCGCCAGGGCCTCGGAGACGGGGAAGCGCGACACGCCCAGCCGCTCGCAGATGGCACCCTTGTCGAGGATTTCGCCCGGCTTGAGCTCAAGCGTGACGATGGCGCGCCGGAGCTCGGCGGTGACGGACGCCGTGACGTTGCCGCGCTCGGGAGGCGTGGCATTGACCAGAAATTTGTACGGGATTTCCGTCGTGGACATGCTAACATGTTAGTTGGTAGCGGCCGGTTGAGCAACCGCCGCACATGTCCTTACCCCCGAGATCGTCAATGTCCGAAGTCATGTCCCGCCCTGCCGCCAAGACGCTGCTGCTGAACCCGCAAGACAATGTGGCGGTGGCGCTCAGCAATCTCGATGCCGGGATGGAGACGCCGCAGGGGGTGGTGACGAGCAAGCGCGTGCCGCGCGGCCACAAATTCGCGGTGCGACCGATCGGCGCGGGCGAGGCGGCGGTCAAGTTCGGCCAGATCATCGGCTTTGCCAAGGACGGCATTCCGGCCGGCGAGTGGGTGCACGAGCATAATTGCGGCATCGGCGAGGAGCACGGGGCGTTCGAGCGCGACTATGCGTTCGGCGAGGGCGTGGTGCCGGTGGAGTTCTTCACCGGCGCTGAGCAGGCGACGTTCCAGGGCTACAAGCGGTCGAACGGGCAGGTGGGGACACGCAATTATGTGGGCGTGCTGACCTCGGTGAACTGCTCGACGACGGTGGCCGGGTTCATCGTCAAGGAGATCGAGCGCTCGGGGATCCTCGACGACTATCCCAACATCGACGGCATCATCGCGCTCAAGCAGTCGAACGGCTGCATCGTCGATTATCGTGGCGTGATCTTCGACACGCTCAAGAAGACCACCTGGGGCTATGCCACCAACCCGAACATGGGTGGCGTGGTGATGGTGGGGCTGGGCTGCGAGGGCTTCCAGATCCCCAAGCTCAAGGAAGCCTACGGGGTCACCGAGAACGAGACGTTCCGCACCATGACCATCCAGGAAGTGGGCGGGACGAAAAAGACCGTCGAGGCCGGCGTCGAGGCGGTGAAGGCGATGCTGCCGGTGGTCAACCGGGCACGGCGCGAGACGGCGCCGGCAAGCGAATTGATGCTGGCGCTGCAATGCGGCGGGTCGGACGGCTATTCGGGCATCACGGCGAACCCGGCGCTGGGCTATGCGGCCGATATCCTGGTGCGGCATGGCGGCACTGCGATCCTCAGCGAGACGCCCGAAATCTACGGCGCCGAGCACCTGCTGACGCGGCGGGCGCGGACCCGCGAGGTGGGCGAGAAGCTCATCGACATCATCCATTGGTGGGAGGACTACACCAAGCGGAACAATATGGAGATGAACAACAACCCCTCGCCGGGCAACAAGCTGGGCGGGCTGACGACGATCCTCGAGAAATCGCTGGGTGCGGCGGCCAAGGGCGGCACGACGCCGCTCAACGCGGTCTATCACTATGCCGATCCGGTGACCGAGAAGGGTTTCGTGTTCATGGACACGCCGGGCTACGACCCGGTATCGGCGACGGGGCAGGTGGCGGGCGGCGCCAATGTGCTGGCCTTCACCACCGGCCGCGGCTCGGCCTATGGCTGCAAGCCCACGCCCTCGATCAAGATCGCGACGAACTCCGAAATCTATCGCCACATGATCGACGACATGGACATCAATGGCGGCGAGGTGGTCGAGGGCTCGAGCCTCGAGCAGAAGGGGCAGGAGATCTTCGACATGATTCTCCGCGTTGCCTCCGGGGAGCAAACCAAGTCGGAACAGCTCGGCTATGGCGACAACGAGTTCGTCCCCTGGCACATTGGAGCGACGGTCTAGAAATGGATCTGCGGCGGCTCGGCAATAGCGGTACGATCGTCACCGCGTGGTGCCTGGGCACCATGACGTTCGGCAAGGAAGCCGACGAGGCGGCATCGTTCGCGATCATGGACGCCTATGCGAAGGCGGGCGGCAATTTCCTCGACACGGCGGACGTCTATTCGGGCGGCGCCAGCGAGACCATCGTGGGACGCTGGCTCAAGGCGCGGCCGACCGAAGCGCAGCAGATGGTGGTGGCGACCAAGGCGCGGTTTCCGACGGGCACAGGCCCCAACGATATCGGGCTCAGTCGCCGACACCTGGGCGTGGCGCTCGACGCGTCGCTCGCGCGGCTCGGCGTCGAGCGGATCGACCTCTACCAGATGCATGCCTGGGACGCGCTGACGCCGCTCGAGGAGACGCTGCGTTTCCTCGACGACGCGGTGCGCGCCGGCAAGATCGGCTATTACGGCTTCTCCAATTATGTGGGCTGGCAGGTGACCAAGGCGGCGCAGATTGCGCAGCGCCAGCAGTTCGCAGCGCCGGTGACGCTGCAGCCGCAATACAATCTGTTGATGCGCGATGTGGAGCTCGAAGTGGTGCCGGCCTGCCTCGATGCGGGCATCGGGCTGCTGCCGTGGTCGCCGCTGGCGGGCGGCTGGCTCACCGGCAAGTACCGGCGCGACCAGTTTCCGACGGGCGCCACGCGGCTGGGCGAAGACCCCAAGCGCGGCGGCGAGGCCTATGAGCCGCGCGCCGCGCAGGAGCGGACCTGGGCGGTGCTCGCGGCCCTGGAGGCGGTGGCGGCGGCGCGCGGGGTCAGCATGGCGGAAATGGCGCTGGGCTGGCTGGTCGACCGGCCGAGCGTGACCTCGGTGATCCTCGGCGCGCGCACGGTTGCGCAGCTCGAGGAGAATCTCAGGGCAGCGCAGATCAAGCTGAGCGCCGACGAGATCGAGGCGCTCGATGCGCCGAGCCGGCCGCCGGTGACGGACTATCCCTATGGGCCGGGCGGCACCAGGCAGCGCATCCGGCCGGTGGCCGGAGGACGCGCGCATTGAAGTCGGTTCGGGCGCGCATTACCGGCCGGGTGCAGGGCGTGGGGTTCCGCGCTTTCGTGGAACGGGCGGCTGCGCAATTGGGGGTTCGCGGCTGGGTGCGCAATCGTCGCGACGGCTCGGTCGAGGCGGTGATCGCCGGCGACACGAGCAAGGTCGACGAGATGCTGACGCTGTGCTGGCAGGGACCGCCAGCCGCCAAGGTCGACGGCGTGAGCGTCGAGGAGACGACGGCGCCGAGCGCGCCGGGGTTCGAGAGCAAGCCGACGGAATAGAGCCATATCTCGGCCCCGTCCCACCTCCGTCTCGAGGCTTGGCCGGCTCCGCCTTCAGTCGGCTTGCATTCCCTGCGGGAATGCCTAGGCTGAGAGCATGAGCGCACGTCTTGTCATTGCTGCGATGCCGGTTCCGCGGGAGTTTCCCGTGGAAGGACGGCGACCCTAGGCTCGGACGGCGGCGTCTTCCGGGCCTGGGGCAAGGCCTATCCGACTTCGCGCGGCGCCATTTTCACATCACACGGAATTTTGACTGCCGGACGGGGCTTTGCCGCGTGCCGGAGCAGGAGCTTTGACATGACCACCATCACTCTCTCCGAACTTCGCCTGTCGCCGCCGCTCACGCTGGCGCGCAGCGACCATCAGCAACTGGCGCGACTGGCGCTCGCAGGCAGCGGGCACAGCGCCGACGCGGCCGACGATCTGCTCTACGAGCTCGACCGCGCGCAGATCGTCGACGATCCCAAGATGCCGACCGATGTCGTGCGCATGGGCTCGCGCGTGCGGTTCCACACGGGGCGCGACGAACGGCACGTGACGCTGGTGTGGCCGGCGGAAGCCGATATCGCCGAACGCCGCGTCTCGGTGCTGACGCCGGTGGGGACAGCGCTGCTCGGCCTCAGATCCGGGCAGTCGATCACGTTCCGCACGCGCGACGGGCGGCCGCAGATGCTGACCGTGCTGGGCGTGTTGCCGCCCGAAGGCGAGCACGACGATGACGGGCCGCGGGCGGCGTGAGTCGCCGGCAATTGTCCACAACTGAGTTCGGCCCTGCCGGAACCGCGAGGTCCGGCAGGGCATTGGCCTGTCATATTTGTGTCGGCCAAAGGTCACGCGGCGGCCAAGCGTCCTAGTTAACAAGGCGTGACATCCACTTCAGGAGACTGCCATGCGTGCTTCTGAGTTTTCGACCAATCATCTGACTGCCCGCGCGACCAGCGGCCGGCGTCTCGATATCCGCTACGACCCGCGAACCAACGCCCTCGTGTTTCTCGAGGACGACTGGACGGCGGACGGGCGGGGCGGCGCGACGCCGCGCAGCGCGTTCCGCGAACAGCTCGACACGGCAAAGGTCCGCCGCCTGCCACGCCGCCGCGCCGCCTGAGGGGCAGCCGGCCTGGTTTCTGTTTTTCGGGCGGCTCCGCACGGGAAATCCGTGGCCACTTTTGCGCGGAAGCGTTCTAGTCTCCCCCAAAAGGAGGCAGACATGCCCGTGACCGAAGCGCTCACCAAGCATCTCAAGTTCAGCGACATCGTGCCCGGCGCCGGGCTGGTCGGCGGCGAGTGGGTGCCGCGCGCCTCGGACGGCAAGCTGTTCGAGGTGACCAACCCGTCCAATGGCGATTTGCTGGCGGTGCTGCCCGACATGGGCGTGGCCGAGGCGCGGCGCGCCATCGCGCTGGCCGAAGCCGCGCAGACCGAGTGGGCCCGAAAGACCGGCAAGGCGCGCGCGGCGATCCTGCGCCGGCTGTACGACCTGATGATGCAGCACCAGGACGACCTCGCCGCGATCATGACGGCCGAGCAGGGCAAGCCGCTCGCCGAGGCCAGGGGCGAGATCGCCTATGGCGCGGCCTATGTCGAATGGTTCGGCGAGGAGGCCAAGCGGGTCTATGGCGACACCATTCCCGGCCATCAGGAAGACAAGCGGATCATCGTGATCAAGCAGCCGGTGGGCGTGGTGGCGACGATCACGCCGTGGAATTTCCCCAACGCCATGCTGGCGCGCAAGATGGCGCCGGCGCTGGCGGTGGGCTGCGCGGTGGTGAGCAAACCGGCGCAGGAAACGCCGCTGTCGGCGCTGGCGCTGGGCAAGCTGGCCGAGATGGCCGGCCTGCCCAAAGGGCTGTTCAGCGTGATCCCCTCGACGCAGAGCGCGGCGATCGGCATGGAATTCTGTTCCAATGCGATCGTCAAGAAGCTGAGCTTCACCGGGTCGACCGAGGTGGGGCGCATCCTGATGCGGCAAGGGGCCGAGCAGATCAAGCGACTGAGCCTCGAGCTGGGCGGCAATGCGCCGTTCATCGTGTTCGACGATGCCGACCTCGATGCGGCGGTCGAGGGCGCGATGATCAGCAAATACCGCAATAACGGACAGACCTGCGTGTGCGCCAACCGGCTCTATGTGCAGGCGGGAGTCTACGATGCGTTCGCGGACAAGCTCGTGGCGGCGACGCGGAAGCTCAAGGTCGGCGACGGGTTCGGCGAGGGCGTGACGACGGGGCCGCTGATCGACAGGAAGGCGGTCGAGAAGGTGGAGCGGCACCTCGCCGATGCGACGGCCAAGGGTGGCAGGGTGCTTCTGGGCGGCAAGGCGAAGGAGGGGCTGTTCTTCGAGCCGACGATCGTTGCCGGCGCGACGGCCGAGATGGTGCTGGCGCGCGAGGAGACGTTCGGCCCGGTGGCGCCGCTGTTCAGGTTCGAAACCGAGGACGAGGTGATCCGGCTCGCCAACGCCACGGAGTTCGGACTGGCGTCGTATTTCTATGCGCGCGACCTGTCGCGGGTGTTCCGGGTGGCGGAGGCGCTCGACTACGGCATGGTGGGGATCAATACGGGGCTGATCTCAACCGAGGTCGCGCCGTTCGGCGGGGTGAAGCAGTCGGGCCATGGCCGCGAGGGCAGCAAATACGGGACGGCGGACTATCTCGACATCAAGTATCTGAGCATTGCGATTTAGCGGTGGGCGCGACGCGGTTCGTGCCAGACCCAAGCCCCCACCCACCGGCTTCGCCGGTCCCCCCTCCCCGGACGGGAGGATGGGCTCCGCGCACGTGGCGGCTATTTCGAGACCTTGAACCAGGGGTCGATGCCGTAGTTCCAGACGAGCTCGTCGCCGGGCGCGATGTCGGCGATGGTCTCGATGCACAGGACATCGCCCTCGATGTCGGACTCGATCTTGCAGTTGGGCTTGTCGGAGTGGTTGAGCAGGCCCGCATAGCCGAGCGGGAAGGCGTGGACGTAGGGCGGCTCGTCCCACTGGAAGGGGTAGTGGCTGAGCACCGTCGAGCGATCGAGCCGGTCCTTCTTCTTCATTTTGATGACCGGGCCGGCCTCGACGATCGTGCCCTTGCTGATGGCGCGCGTGGCGACGACGCCGCGGCCCTTGCCCTTGATCGGGACGAGTTCGAGAAGGCCGGGCTCGGGATGGACGATCTTGGCTGCGGACACGATGTGGACTGCTTTCGGATTGGAGCGCGGCGACGCTCATAGCCCACTCCCGCCATCGCCTCTAGTGGCGATGTGCGTGTTGCAGCGGTGCGGCGCCGGCGAGGCTCTCGATGATGGGGCAGTCGGGCCGGTTGTCGCCATCGCAGCAATGGGCGAGGTGGGAGAGCGTGGCGCGCATTTCGCCCAGGAGCGCGATCTTCTGGTCGAGCTCGGCGATGTGGCTGAGGGTGAGCGCCTTGACGTCGCGGCTTTCGCGCCCGCGGTCGCCCCACAGATGGAGCAGGTCGCGGATCTCCTCGATCGAAAAGCCCAGGTCGCGGGCGCGGCGGATGAAGCCCAGCCGGTGAACGTCCTCGGCGCCGTAGTCGCGATAATTGGAATCGCGGCGGTCGGCCGCGGGGATCAGGCCGATCGATTCGTAGTGACGGATCATTTTCGCCGACACGCCCGTTGCCCTGCTGGCTTCACCGATCTGCATTTTTCCTATCTCCGGCTCTTGACCTTCCAATGATGGGAAGGTGCATATCATTCGTCAAGAGGGGCGACCCCGACGGAGATTTCATATGGCGCACGAGCATCACACCCACCATCACCCCAAGAACGAGGCGCAGACGGCGATCGATCCCGTGTGCGAAATGGTGGTCGATCCCGCGACCGCGCGTTCGGCCGAGGTGAGAGGCAAGACCTATTACTTCTGCTCGGAAGGCTGCCGCACCAAGTTCGTGGCCGATCCCGACAAATATCTCAACCGCACGCCCTTCGTGCTGCCGCCCAGGACGGCCGCGGCCCCGGCGCCGCACAAGCATGCCGACGGCAGCGATTGCGGCTGCGAGACGGATGCGGGCAAGGGGCACGACCACCACGATCATGCGCCCAAGGCGGCGGACAAGGCGACCGATCCGGTGTGCGGGATGACGGTCAATCCGGCGACCGCCCGCTCGGCGGACGTACGGGGCGAGACCTATTACTTCTGCTCGGAGGGCTGCCGAACCAAGTTCGTGGCCGACCCCGACAAGTATCTCAGCGGCGCGGCGAAGGACCATCACCATGGCGCGCCGGCAATCCCGGCCTCGGCCGTGCCGGCAGGCTCCAAGTGGACGTGCCCGATGCACCCCGAGATCGTCAAGGACGGGCCGGGCGACTGCCCGATCTGCGGCATGGCGCTCGAGCCGATGGTGGCCTCGCTCGACGACGCGCCCAACCCCGAGCTGGCCGACTTCACGCGCCGGCTGATCGTGAGTGCGGCGCTGAGCGTGCCGATCGTCCTGCTGGCGATGGGCAGCATGATCGGGCTGCCGTTCCGCGAATGGATCGGCGAGCGCAACGCATTGTGGGCGGAACTCGTGCTGGCAACGCCGGTGGTGCTCTGGGCGGCGTGGCCGTTCTTCCGCCGGTTCGTGGCGTCGCTGCGCAACCGCTCCCCCAATATGTGGACGCTGATCGGGCTGGGCGTGGGCGCTGCCTATATGTTCTCGGTGGTGGCGGTGGTGGCACCGCAACTGTTCCCGATGACGGCGGGGCATGCCGGGCCACCGGTGTATTTCGAGGCGGCGGCGGTGATCATCACGCTGGTCTTCGTCGGCCAGGTGCTGGAGCTGCGCGCCCGCGAGGCGACCGGCAAGGCGATCCGCGCCCTGCTCGACCTCGCGCCCAAGACGGCACGGCGGATCGTCAATGGCCGCGAGGAAGACGTGTCGCTTGACCAGGTGGCGGCAGGCGACCTGCTGCGCGTCCGGCCGGGCGAGGCGGTACCGGTCGACGGCGAAGTGACCGACGGCGAGTCCGACGTCGACGAATCGATGCTGACCGGCGAGCCGATCCCGGCCGAGAAGCGTCCGGGCGTCGGCGTCACGGGCGGCACGCTCAACGGCACGGGCTCGTTCGTGATGAAGGCGACGGCGGTGGGCGCAGCGACGCGGCTCAGCCAGATCGTGGCGCTGGTGGGCACCGCGCAGCGGAGCCGCGCACCGATCCAGGCGCTGGCCGACAAAGTGTCGGCATGGTTCGTGCCGCTGGTGGTGGCGATCGCCGTCGTGGCGTTCGTCGCGTGGATGGTGTTCACCGGCGACATCGCGCAGGCCCTGGTGGCCTCGATCAGCGTCCTGATCATCGCCTGTCCGTGTGCGCTGGGCCTCGCAACACCCATGTCGGTGATGGTGGCGACCGGTCGCGGCGCGCATGCGGGCGTGCTGGTCAAGGATGCCGAGGCGCTCGAGACGTTTGCGCGGGCCGACGTGCTGATCGTCGACAAGACCGGCACGCTGACCGAAGGCAAGCCGGTGCTGGGGCAGGTGGTGCCCGAGAAGGGCGTCGACGAGGGCTGGGTGCTCGCCGTCGCGGCCGGACTGGAACGCGGTTCTGCCCACCCGCTGGCGCATGCCGTCACCGTGGGTGCGGCGGCGCGCAATGCCAAGACACTCGAGGTGACGGGCTTCCGCTCGGTCACCGGCAAGGGTGTCACGGGCAAGCTCAAGGACGCCGTGGTCGGCCTTGGCAACAAGGCGCTGATGGATGAGCTTAACGTGCCGCTCAGCGACGCGATCCTGAAGCTCCAGGCCGAGCATGCCGGCAAGGGACGCACAGCGATGTATGTCGCCGAGGCGGGCAAGGCGATCGGTCTGCTGACCGTGACCGACCCGATCAAGGCCAATGCGAAGGCTTCCATCGCAACGCTCGCAGCCGACGGCGTGACCGTCATCATGGCGACGGGCGATGCCCGCGGCACCGCCGAGGCGGTCGGCCGTGAGCTGGGGCTCACGCAGATCGAAGCGGGGATGACGCCGGAGTCCAAGCACAACCTCGTCGTGTCGCTCAGGAAGCAAGGCAGGACGGTGGCGTTTGCCGGCGACGGCGTGAACGACGCCCCGGGCCTTGCGGCGGCCGATGTGGGCATCGCCATGGGCACCGGCGCCGATGTGGCGATCGAGTCGGCCGGCATCACGCTCCTGGGCGGCGACCTCGCCGGCGCGGTGCGGGCACGCCGGCTCGCCAAGGCGACGCTGGGCAACATCAAGCAGAACCTGTGGTTCGCCTTCGGCTACAATGCGCTGGGCGTACCGATCGCGGCGGGCGTGCTGTTCCCGCTGACGGGCTGGCTGCTGTCGCCGATGTTCGCCGCCGCGGCGATGGCGCTGAGCTCGGTGAGCGTGATCGGCAATGCGCTGAGGCTCAACACGATCAAGCTGTGAAGGGTCGGCCGCGCATGAAGGCGATGAGGTGAGGCGTCAGCGCGGGCTGCGACGGATGGAAGGATGGATCGGACGGCGCAGTGAGCCGTCCGATCGGGTTGAGGGCCTGGAGGAACTCGGGATCGATGGTCTCGAGGTCGACGAGGAAATTGTAGCGCGGGCCGAGGGCAAGATGACCCCGCTCGTAGGCATAGATGGCATCGAGGCAGGCGGGGATGAGCAGCGCCGGCTCCGTCGTCCGCGGATCGGCCCCGATGTTGAGCAGATAGCCGCGCGGATCGGCGCTCGCTTCCGCCCGCAGGTCGCGGCCGGTGAAGGCACAGGCAAAGCCATAGGCGGCGTGGATCGGCGTCAGGACGTCCAGCGGCTGCTGGACCTCCCGAAACCCGCGCGGCTGCTTCGGCTTCCGCGATGCCACCCATTCCCTCCGTATTCTTCCGATCAGTGGTAGGGCAGAATGCGTAGGCGCGACAGGGAGGGCGAACTAACATGTTAGTTGACCACTAACATGTTAGTTGACCACTAACATGTTAGTGGCGTAGAGCAGGGCCGAAATCATGGGGATGGGACGATGGGTGCACTCGAGCGCGCGCTGACGATCGAAGAGCTGAAGGCGATCGCGCGGCGGCGCGTGCCCAAGCAGTTCTTCGACTATATCGACTCGGGTGCCTATACCGAGCAGACCTACAACGCCAACGAAGCCGACTTCAAAAAGATCACCTTCCGGCAGCGCGTGGCGGTCAACCTCGAGAACCGCAATCTGGGCACGACGCTGCTCGGGCAGCCGGTGAGCCTGCCCATCGCGATTGCGCCGGTGGGTTCGACCGGGATGACCGACGCCGACGGGGAGATCAAGGCGGCGAAGGCGGCCGAGAAATTCGGCATTCCGTTCACGCTTTCGACCATGGGCATCTGCTCGATCGAGGACGTGGCCGAGAACACCAGCAAGCCGTTCTGGTTCCAGCTCTATGTGATGCGCGACCGCGGCTTCATCGAGCGGCTGATCGATCGCGCCAAGGCGGCCAAGTGCTCTGCGCTGGTGCTGACGATGGACCTGCAGATCCTGGGGCAGCGGCACAAGGATATCCGCAGTGGGCTGACGACGCCGCCCAGAATCACGCCGCGGTTCGTGGCCGAGATGATGCTCAAGCCGGGCTGGGCGTTCCGCATGCTGGGCACGAGGCGGCACACCTTCCGCAACATCTCGGGGCATGTGGCGGACGCGGTCAATCTTGCCAAGCTCAGCGAGTGGACCAGAACGCAGTTCGACCTGACGCTCAACTGGACGGATATCGGCTGGATCAAGAAACGGTTCGGCGGGCCAGTGATCGTCAAGGGCGTGCTCGATGTCGAGGACGCCAAGCTCGCGATCGCGAACGGTGCCGACGGCATCGTGGTGTCCAATCATGGCGGACGGCAGCTCGACGGCGCACCCTCGACGATCCGCGTGCTGCCCGAGATCGTTGACGCGGTGGGCCACCAGACCAAGGTGCTGATGGATGGCGGCATCCGCTCGGGGCAGGATCTGCTCAAGGCGCTGGCGCTGGGGGCCAAGGGCGCGCTGGTGGGCCGCATCATGGCCTATGGCCTGGGCGCGGGTGGCGAAGCCGGCGTGACGCGGGCGCTGGAGATCGTGCGCAAGGAGACCGACACGTCGATGGCGCTGATGGGCGAGCGCGACATCCGCAACGTCGGACTGCACAACATCTATTCGAACGATTTGGACCGCCGGCAGGGGTACTGACCGCGGCTACTGCCGGGCGCGCTTTCTGCTCCCCTCCGGCTCGAAACTGATACGCAAGCGGGTCCTTGTCGCCTTGGCATAGCGCTGCAAGGTGCGGGTCGACGGCATTGAGCGACCACTCTCAAGACGCGCGACAGCAGCCTGCGTCGTTCCCATTTCCTTTGCGACCTGTTCCTGGGTCATGTCGGCGTCTGCCCGTGCCCTGATGAGCGCCTGCGCCAGCGCAAACTCCTCTTCCAGCGCATCGTAGGCTGCCTTGAACTCGGGGTTCTTGAGCCACTCCTTGGCTGCCTCAGCGACGGGGATGGACTTGCGGGTCATTTGACCTCCTTCGCCCTCTTGAGGGCCAGTTCGATTTCACGGCGTGGCGTCTTCTGGGTCTTTTTTGGAAAGATCCTCACCACCACGACCCGCCTCCCAACGACGGTGACGTAGGCCGCCCTGGCGATGCCATCGCGACCCTTCATGCGCATTTCCCAAAGCGGGCCTTCGAGGTGCTTGATGTAGGGCTCGTGCACCTGCTCGAGACCATTGGCTTCGATCAGTCGAGCAATGCGAAGGAAGCTGGCGCGGATATCAAGCGGCAGCGCTTCCAGCTCCGATCGGACGTCCGTGTTCAGAAAATGCACTGTCCACGTCATCGGTGAAGTATATCAGTTTTGCAATATTCGGCAAGCGCTCACCACTGCACCGCCGCACCGTCCGGGCGCCAGGTGAGCTGCTCGAAGATCTTGCGGCCCAGCATGCGGAGCTCGGCTTCGGGGAGGGCGGCGACGACGGTGCAGGTGATCGTGTCGTTGGCCCAGTAATAGGCCTCGACGCCGCTGAGGGTCTCGAACTGCCAGGCTTCCTCTTTGTCGGGCAGGGCGGAGGTGATGTAGAGCGTGACGCGCTGCGCTTCGCCGTTTTCGTACATGAGCTGGGCGGCGGGGCCGGGGATGCCCTTGCCCGGATCGCTGGGCAACAGGCGCCCGCCGAGGAAGGTGTAGCCTTCGGCCGTGAGGTTGGGCGCGTCGATGGGCGTGGTGATGCGGTTGGACAGCCACGTCATGAGATTGGGCGCGTCGGCGCCGACTTCGACGGCGCGGGTCTTTTCCTTGACGTAGAGGCTGTGGGCGGTGACGGCGGCCTCGATGAGGTAGTCGCTCGCGGCCTTGGTGGGCGTCAGGTAGTCGCGGCCGTACCAGCCGATGCCGCTGCCGATGACCACGAGGGTGACCGCCGCGGCGATGTTCATGATGCTTTGCCGGCGGGCACTGCGGATCTCGCGGGCGATGCGGTGCGGCGACAGGCGGGCGGGAACCGCCTCGTTGGCCGCCGAGGGGAACAGGGCGTGCATCGCCTCGTTCTGACGCTGCCAGGCGGCGACGTCGGCGGCGGCATCGGGATGGGCAGCGAGATAGCGCTCGACGGCGGCGCGTTCGGTCGCGCCCAGCTGGCCGTCGGCATAGGCGTGGAGCACATCAGCGGTGATCGCGAAGTGTTCGCGCGTCATTTCACGGTCCTCAGTCTCGGCTCGTCTCCCGAGCCGGTCAGTGTGCGTAGGGCGGCGCGGGCGCGGCCCAGGCGGGACATCAGCGTCCCGATCGGAATGCCGATCGCCTCGGCGGCCTCGGCGTAGCTCATGCCCTCGAGCACGACGAGCAGCAGGGCTTCGCGCTGTTCGGCCGCGAGGGTATCGATGGCGCGCGCCATTTCGCTGAGCGCCACGCGTCCGGGCTGGGCCGGAGCAACGGCAGGCTCTACCAGGAGCGTTTCCACGGCTACATGGTCGCCGCGCCGGCGGCTGGTCCGCAGCTCGTTGCGGTAGAGATTGAGCAGGATGCGGAAGAGCCAGCCCTTGAGCGGCCCCGTGGGCTTCCACAGGGCCTTTTTGCGGATGGCCCGCTCGATGCAGTCCTGGACGAGATCGTCGGCGCGGTCGGCGTTGCGCGTGAGGGCACGCGCATAGCGGCGGAGGGCCGGCACGCTTTCCTCGATCTCGTCCAGAAACTGTTGCAAGCGCTATCCTTGTCCCCGCCGTCGCGGGGATGATGTCATTCGACGGCGGTGTGCCAGGTGCCGCCGACGCCGTCGCCGGTGGTATCGCCCGGCTTGGTGTCCTTGATCCACAGATAGAGCGGCCAGCCCTTATAGGCGACGATCTTCATGTCGCTGTCGGTGCGGTCGACGAGGGTGAAGTCGCCGGTGACGGCGGTGTCGGCCGGAACCAGCAGCGGCGGCCAGTTCACGGCGCATTGCTCGTAGCAGTTGGAGACGCCCACCGCGTCCTTGTCCCAGATGTAGAGGGTCATGTCCTTGGCGTCGGTGAGGATGGTCTTGCCGCCCACATCGGCCGTTTTCACGGCGCCGCCGAGGTAGTCCTCGGCCATGGCGAAAGAGGTGGAGAGCAGCCCGGCGGCCGCCGTGGCGAGAAGCAGAGTACGCAGTTTCATCAGGGGTCTCCCTTTGGAGTCTTCCGGCGCGCCCGATCGGCGTCGCTCAAGACAAGAAACAGTGCTGCGGCGAGCTTATTCCGGAGTCCGAGAAAAATCTTGTCGGGCACGCGGGCTTTTGGTTGTCTGGGGACCATACTAACGGGAGGATTAGCCTAATGAAGAGACGTCAGTTTTTCGGCGCCGCGACCGCCGTTGCCGCAACCGGGCTCGCCATGCCGGCAATCGCGCAGGGCAATATCACCTGGCGCATGGTCACCACCTGGCCTAAGAACTTCCCGGGCCTCGGGGTCGGCGCGCAGAAGATCGCGGACCGGATCACCAAGGCCTCGGGCGGCCGGCTGACCGTGCAGGTGTTCGCGGCGGGCGAAATGGTGCCGGGGCTGGGCGCGCTGGACGCCGTCATCGACGGGTCGGCGGAAATGAGCCACGGCGCGGCCTATTACTGGCAGAACAAGAGCCAGGGCCTGAGCTTTTACACGGGCGTGCCGTTCGGCATGACCTCGCGCGAGCTGACCGCCTGGGTGCGCTATATGGGCGGCCAGGAAATCTGGGACGAGATCTACGACCAGTTCGGCGTGCAGGGCTTCCTCAGCGGCGATACGGGGACGCAGGCCGGCGGCTGGTTCCGCAAGGAGCTGACCGGCCTGGGCGACATCCAGGGGCTGCGCTTCCGCACCCCGGGCCTTGGCGGGCAGGTGTGGGCGAAGCTGGGCGCGGCGGTGACCAACCTTGCGGCGGGCGAGATCTTCGCGGCACTGCAGGCGGGCACGCTGGATGCCGCCGAGTTCGTGGGGCCGTACAACGACCTCGCGCTCGGCTTCCACCAGATCGCCAAGAACTACTACTTCCCCAGCTTCGTCGAACCGGGCCTTGCCACCGAACTGGTGGTCAGCAAGTCCAAGTACAGCGAGCTGCCCGAAGACCTGCAGGAAATCGTGCGGATGGCGGCGCAGGCCGGCTATGACGACGTGGCCTCGGACATGTACGCCAACGATCCGCGCGCGCTTGCCGCGCTGGTCAGCGAACATGGCGTGCAGGTCAGGCGCTTCCCCGAGGAGATCCTCGAGGCCGGCGCCAAGGCGTCGATGGAGCTGATCAGCGACATTCGGGCGAATGGCGATGCGCTGACCAAGAAGGTCGCGGAGAGCTTCGTGAGCGCGTTCAACATCCTGCGCACCCGCACTGAGGGCACGGACATGCCGTTCCTCGTGGCGCGCGAAAAGTACATCAAATACGAGTAAGCGCGAACGAGCGACAAAAGCGCGAAGGCCCGGAGCGATCCGGGCCTTCTGCTTTTCGCCTCAGGTGTAGAACAGGCGCGGCAACCAGGTGGCGATGTTGGGCATGAAGAACAGGATGCCGAGGCCCACCACCTGCAGGGCGACGAAGGGGATGACGCCACGGTAGATCATGCCGGTGGTGACCTGGGGCGGCGCCACGCCGCGCAGGTAGAACAGCGAGAAGCCGAAGGGCGGCGTGAGGAAGCTCGTCTGCAGGTTCACGCCCACCGCGACGCCCAGCCAGATCGGATCGACGCCGAGCGCAAGCAGCACGGGCGCAGTGATGGGGATCACGATGAAGATGATCTCGAAGGTGTCGAGGATGAAGCCGAGCACGAACATGATCGCCATCACGATGATGGTGGCGCCGATGGCGCCGCCAGGCATCGCGCGCAGGAATTCATGCACGAGGTTGTCGCCGCCCATCATGCGGAAGACGATGGAGAACACCGCCGCGCCGAACAGGATGATGAACACCATGGAGGTGATCGAGGCGGTGGAGATGACGGCTTCGCGCAGCACCCTGAAGTCGAGGCGACGCTTGGCGAGGGCAAGGAGCATCGCGCCGATGGAGCCGACCGAGGCGGACTCGGTGGGCGTGGCGATGCCGAGGAGGATGGAGCCGAGCACGGCGATAATGAGGGCGAGCGCCGGGATCAGGGCGACGACGACCTCGCGCAGCAGGTTCTGCTTTTCGGCCTCGGGAACCGGCGTGGCGGGGGCCGATTTGGGGTCTGTGACGGCCTTGAAGATTATCCACAGGATGTAGAGCGCGACGAGCACCAGTCCGGGGATGAAGGCGCCCGCGAACAGGGCGCCGACCGAGACGGGCTCGGGCGCGAAATTGCCCTTCTCCATCTGCACCTGGGCATTGATGCCCGAGAGCATGTCGCCCATGAAGATGAGGACGGTGGAGGGCGGGATGATCTGGCCGAGCGTGCCCGAGGCGCAGATGACGCCGGTGGCGAGCTTGGGATCGTAGCCCGAGCGCAGCATGGCGGGCAGCGAGATGAGGCCCATGGTGACGACGGTGGCGCCGACGACGCCGGTGGACGCCGCAAGCAGCGCGCCCACGAGCACCACCGAGATGCCCAGGCCGCCGCGCAGATTGCCGAACAGCTTGCCCATGGTGAGCAGCAGCGCCTCGGCGATGCCGGTGCGCTCAAGCATGACGCCCATGAAGATGAAGAGCGGCACGGCGACCAGCGTCTCGTTGGTCATGGTGCCCAGATAGCGGACGATCACCGAGCCGAAATTGGAGACATCGAACACGCCGAGGAAATTGCCGACGAGGCCGAAGATCAGGGCGGTGCCGGCGAGGCTGAAGGCGACGGGGAAGCCCAGCAGCAGGGTGCCGATGATGCCCACGAACATCAGGCCGGCGAGGATTTCGCCGATGAGGACGGGGCTCACAGCACAGCCTCGGTCGGATCGGGGGCGTGGCGTTTGTAACGCAGATGCTCCGGCAGGGCGTCTTCGCGGCCGGCGAGCACGAGGATGGAGCGGAACGCCCAGGCGATGCCCTGCAGCAGCACCAGTATGGCGAAGACCGGGATGAAGGTCTTGAGGACGAACAGGCCCGGCATGCCGCCGATATTGGCCGAGCCCTCATAGATGCGCCAGGAGCGCTGCACGTAGGGGGCGCCGTAGATCAGCACCAGGACCATGAAGGGGATGAGGAAGATGACGACCCCGATGAGATCGGCAATGGCTTTGCGGCGCACCGACCAGGGCCGGTAGAAGATGTCGACGCGCACGTGATCGTCGCGCAGCAGCGCAAAGCCCGCGACGCCGGTGAACATGGCGCCGTTCATCCACACATAGAGGTCCTGCAGGGCGAGGACCGAATAGTGGAACACATAGCGCTGCACCACCACGGTGAAGCAGACGAGCACCATGGCCAGCGCCAGCCAGCTCAGGATCTCGCCAATGACGCGGTTGAGCCCGCTGACCAGGCGGATGTAGTTTACGAGAAGTGCCGTTTTGTCCTCCCCAGGCTCGCGGCTTGCTTAAGCGACCATCTGGCGACCCATCGGTCAACCCGTTGCCGCCGCTTGAAAGCGCGGCGTCCCCCGAGTAACGGAGAGGCGGGTTGCGGGAGGCGCATGATGTTGGTGGTTGGCGGCGAAAGCCTGATCGATCTCAAGGAGAAGCCGGTCAAGGGCGGGGTGATGCCGCTGACGGCGCACGTTGGCGGGTCGCCGATGAACTGCGCCATCGCGCTGCGGCGCCTCGGGCACGACACCGGATTCATGTGTCCGATCTCGGAAGACAAGTTCGGCACGATGATCCTCGAGCCGCTCAAGGAAGCCGGCGTCAAGGTGCTGCTCAAGCAGCGCGTGCGCGCGCCGACGACGCTGGCGGTGGTCAGCGACGACGGCAGGGGCAACCCGCGCTACATGTTCTATCGTCACGCCGACCGCGCCTTCACGCGCGACGGGCTGATCGCGGCGCTGCCCAAGAAGGTCGATTTGTTCCAGATCGGCGGCTTCTGCGCGATCGAAGCCTATGATGCGCGCGCCTGGTTCGAAACCGCCAAGACCGCGGCGAAGGCGGGCGCGACGATTTCGATCGATCCCAATGTGCGCCCCGCCATCATCACCGACATGGCGGCCTACAAGCAGCGCCTGGGGCGGATGCTCGATCTCGCCCACATCATCAAGGTGAGCCACGAGGATCTCGACTATCTCGAAACGGGCCGGCCGCTCGAAGCGCATGCGGCGGCGTTGCTCGAACGGCCCAACTGCAAGCTCGTGGTGATCACCCGGGCGATGGACGGCTCGATCGCCTTCACGCGCGAAGCGCGGGCGGAGGTACCGATCTATCCGGCCAAGAAGGGCGGCGACAATGTCGGCGCCGGCGACACGCTGATGGCAGGCATCCTGAGCTGGCTGCGCGACCATCGGGCGCTGGGGCCGGCGAAGCTCGCGGCGCTGTCGGGCGATCAGCTGCAGGCGATGCTGTGGTTCGGCGCGGTGGCGGCGGGGATCAATTGCAGCCGCATCGGGGCCAATCCCCCCACGCGAGCGGAAGTGGACAAGGTGGTGGGGAAGGGCTGACGGCCCGGCTCGACGCTGCCGTGCCCGCGATGACATCTGTCGTGCGGGAGAGCGCGGTGCGTCGCGACCGCCATTGGCGGACTTAATCCCGCTGTCGTAAAATATAGTTCAGTTGCGGGCCCTCCGGGGCTCTGCTTTGGTTTGCGCCTCTCGTGGTGGAGGCGCGCATGCGGCTGTGGCAGTGGATCGTGCTTGTTGTCGTGGCGGCCGGCGCGGGCGCGGGCCTCTACATGCTGACGCCGGTGAGTGGCCCGGCGCGCGACCTGACACTGGTGGGCGATGCGGCACGCGGTGAGTATCTGATCCGGCTGGGCGGGTGCATCACCTGCCATACCGACCCCAAGAACGAGACGGCGCAGCTGGCGGGCGGCGCGGGACTGCCGACGCCGTTCGGCACGTTCTATCCGCCCAACATCACCTCGTCGAAGACGGCGGGCATCGGCACCTGGACGCTGGCGCAATTCTCCAAGGCGATAAGTGACGGCGAGGGGCCGCAGGGGCATCTGTATCCGGCGTTCCCCTATGACAGCTATACGCTGATGAGCGACCAGGAGATCGCCGATCTCCACGCGGCGCTGATGGCGTTCCCGGCGAACGACACGCCGTCGAAAGCGCACGAGGTCGGCTTCCCGTTCAATATCCGGCTGGCTATGGCGGGGTGGAAGCATCTTTTCTTCAAGCCGCAGCGCTTCGTCGCCGATGCGAGCCAGTCCGACCAGTGGAATCGCGGCAAGTACATCGTGTTCGGGCCGGGCCATTGCGTCACCTGCCACAGTCCGCGCAACCCGCTGGGCGGTGTCGAAGCGGGCAAGGAACTGTCGGGCAATCTCGCGGGGGGGCCGGGCGGCAAGGCGCCCTCGATCCGCAAGGCCGACCTCGAAGCGCATCAGTATACCGTGGATGCGCTGGTGCAGACACTGACCGACAGCTTCACGCCGGGCTTCGACAATCTGGGCGGGGCGATGGGCGAGGTGATCGAGGACGAGACCTCGCACTGGACCGACGCCGACAAGCGCGCGGTGGCGGTTTATCTGCTGAGCGGGGTCATCTAGGGGCCGCTTGCACCGGCTCCGCGAACGGCCTAACTGAGGCTTCAGATTGAAGGAGCCCACCATGCCGCAAGATGTTGCCGCGCTTCGTGCCACGCTGTCGCTAGCGCCGGTCATTCCGGTGATCGTCCTGGATGATGTGCAGAAGGCCCGGCCGCTGGCGGAAGCGCTGGTGGCGGGCGGGCTGCCGGTGCTCGAGGTAACGCTGCGCACGCCGCATGCGCTGCAGGTGATTGAGGAGATGGCCAAGGTCTCCGGCGCCGTCGTCGGCTCGGGTACGGTGCGCTCGCCGCTGCAGATGGGCCATTCGGTGGATGCTGGCTGCCAGTTCATGGTGTCGCCCGGCGCGAGCCCGCGCCTGCTCGAAGCGGCGGACGGGTTTGCGATCCCGCTGCTGCCGGGGATCGGGACGCCGACCGAGGCGATGACGGCGAGCGAGCATGGCTACAATTTCCTCAAATTCTTCCCGGCCGAGGCGCTGGGCGGGGTGAAGGTGCTCAAGGCCTACGCGTCGCCGCTGAGCGACATCACGTTCTGCCCGACCGGCGGCATCGATGTGGTGAAGGCCCGGGACTATCTCGCGCTGCCCAATGTGATCTGCGTGGGCGGCTCGTGGATCATGCCGCAGGACGCCATCGAGTCAGGCGACTGGCGGCGGATCGAAGGGCTGGCGCGCGAAGCGGCGGCGCTGAAGAAGGCCGCCTGATGGCCAGGCGCGCGAAGTCGGCGGGGCTGACGCATCTGCGCGTGACATTCTCCGACGATTTCTACGTCGGCCCGGGGCGGGCCGATCTGCTCGAGGGCATTGCCGCGACCGGATCGATCGCGGCGGCCGGCAAGCGCATGGGCATGAGCTACAAGCGCGCCTGGTCGCTGGTGCAGGCGCTCAATGACGGGTTCGGCCGGCCGCTGGTCGAGACCTCGCGGGGTGGCGCGGGGCAGGGCGGCGCGGCGCTGACCGAGGACGGCGCGTTCGTCCTCGCGCACTACCGCGCGATGGAGGAGGCGACGCGCAAGGCGATCGCCGGCGATGTGAGCGCGGTGGCCAGGCGCCTCGATATGTCTCGTCGGAAATAACGCTTGCCCACACCATCGGGCTTTGCGAGAACTCCGATATGGTCAACCGAACATATCGGAGTGCATGATGCGTCTTGCCGGGATTGCGCTTGGACTGGTGATGCTGGCGGCGGCGCCGGCGCAGGCGGGAACGGTGAGTGCAGCGGTGGCGGCGAATTTCACCAAGGTCGCCGAAGAGATCGGCGCCGACTTCAAGGCGGCGACCGGGCACGATGTGGTGTTCAGCTTCGGCGCCACGGGGGCGCTCTACACGCAGATCACCCAGGCGGCGCCGTTCGAGGTGTTCCTGTCGGCCGACGACAAGCGCACCAAAACAGCGATCGAGGAGGGCTTCGGCGTCGAGGGGACCGAGTTCACCTATGCGATGGGCAAGGTCGTGCTCTACTCGCCCACGATCGACGTGACGGACGGTGCGGCGGTGCTCGCGGCAAACGCGTTCCAGCATATCGCCATCGCCGACCCCAAGACGGCGCCCTATGGCGCGGCGGGGATGGCGGTGCTGGAGGCGTTCGGGCTCACCGAGGCGGTGACGCCCAAGGTCGTGACCGGCGAGAACATCACGCAGACGCTGCAATTCGTCGAGTCGGGAAGTGCCGAGCTCGGGTTTGTCGCGCTGAGCCAGGTGAGCGGCAAGCCGGCGGCGCAGGTCTGGCGCGCGCCGCAGGAGGACTACCCGGCGATCCGCCAGAACGCGGTGCTGCTCAAGACCGGCGCGGCCAACGACGCGGCCAAGGCGTTCCTCGACTATCTCCGCAGCGAGCCGGCAATCGCGGTTATCAAAGCCGCCGGCTATGAGCTAGAATAGGGTTCATGCCGACGCTCGACGAGATCCTGCCGCCCATCATCCTGACGGTCGGGCTCGCCTGCGTAACGACGCTGCTGCTGGTGGCGATCGGCACGCCCATTGCCTGGTGGCTGGCGCGGACGCAGTCGCGCTGGCGCGAGCCGATCGCGGCGGCCGTGGCGCTGCCGCTGGTGCTGCCACCCACGGTGATCGGGTTCTACCTGCTGATCGCGCTGGGCCCCAACGGGCCGGGCGGGCCGATAGCGGGGCTGTGGGGCGCGCGCACGCTCGCCTTCTCGTTCGAGGGACTGGTGATCGGCTCGATCCTCTATTCGCTGCCGTTTATGACGCAGCCGATCCGCGTGGCGTTCGAGACGATGGGCACCGATCCGATCGAGGCGGCGCATACGCTGGGGGCGGGGCGGAGGCAGACCTTCTTCCGCGTGATCGTGCCAGAGGCGCGGGCAGGGTTCTTCACCGGGCTCATCCTGACCTTCGCGCACACGGTTGGCGAGTTCGGCGTGGTGCTGATGATCGGCGGCAACATCCCGCACGAGACCAAGGTGCTGTCGATCGCGATCTACGATTTCGTCGAGCGCGGGGAGTGGATGAAGGCGCACTGGGTCTCAGCGGGGATGGTGCTGTTCGCCTTCGTCGTGGTGACGGCGACGATGCTGCTCGACCGGCGGTTCGGGCGGTTGACCGGTTAGAACATTCGGCTTCGATTGTTCGCTGAATCAGCTATGGTCTCCGCATGTCCCAGGATCTCGCGCGTATCCGTGCGTTCGTGCAGGTGTTCGATGCCGGCGGGTTTTCGTCGGCGGCGCGGCAGCATGGGCGCAGCAAGGCGCTGCTCAGCAAATATGTGACGGACCTCGAGGACTATCTCGGGGTGCGGTTGATGAACCGCACGACGCGCAAGCTGAGCCTGACCGAGGCCGGCGAGGCGTATTATCGCGAGGCGAGCCAACTCCTGCAGCAGCTCGACGACCTCGACAACTCGATTCTCGACCAGACGGCGGCGCCGCGCGGGCTGCTGCGCGTTTCGGCGGCGCGGAACTTCGGCGAGATGATCCTCGCCCCGGCGATCTTTGCCTTCCTTGCAGAGCATCCGGATGTGACGCTCGATCTGAGGCTCGAGGACCGGTTCGTCGACCTCGTGGAAGAGGGGATCGACGTGGCGCTGCGGATTTCGGCGGCGCAGGATTCCTCGCTGATCGCGCGCAAGATCTGCGACATGCAGCATTCGGTGGTCGCGGCGCCGGTCTATCTCGACGCGCACGGGACGCCCAAGGTGCCCGAGGACCTCAGGCATCATGCCTGCGTGGTGGATACGAACCTACAGGGCCAGGCGAACTGGCGGTTCGTCGACAACGGGCAGACGGTGTCGGTGCATGTGAACGGGCCGGTGCGGGTGAACTCGCCGCTCTCGGCGCGCGACGCGGCGATGGCCGGCCTTGGGATTGCCCTACTTCCCGGCTATCTCGCCGACCCGATGATCGAAGCGGGCAAGCTTACGCGCATTCTCGACGGCTATGTGCAGACCGGGGCGAGCCTGATGGCGGTGTATCCGCACCGGCGGCATCTGGCCGGCAAGGTGCGGGCACTGATCGATCACCTCGTCGCATGGTTCGAAGCGCATCCGGTGAACTGAAACGACATTCCGGAACACATTGAGGCGAACGCTCGCGGGGCTGGTGCTGGGAACGGCGATGGTGGCGCCGGCACTGGCGCATCCGCACATCTTCGTCGACGCCAAGGCGACTATCACCTTCGACGATGCCGGGCAGGTGACAGGCGTCCACAACAGCTGGACGTTCGACGAAGCCTACTCGGCCTGGGCCGTGCAGGGGCTCGACGCCAATCTCGACGGCGTTGTGAGCCGCGAGGAGCTGCAGCCGCTCGCCGACGACAACATGCAGGGGCTGAGCGAGTACGAGTATTACACCTATGCGGGCGAGGGGCCGGACAACCTCAAGTTTGCCTTCGGCAGCAACCCGACCATCGACTATGTCGACGGGCGGCAGACGCTGAACTTCGACGTGGCGCTTGACCACCCCTATGCGATCAAGGATCGCCTCGAGCTCGCGATCAACGATCCGGAGTATTATGTCGGGATCACCTTCGCCAACATGGCGGCGGTGACGCTGGTCAATGCGCCCGACAATTGCAGCCTGATGCTGCTCGATCCCGAGCCGATGTCGGATGCGCTGGCCGAGCAGCTCTATGCGCTGGGGCCCGACGTGACCTCGCTGCCGCCCGAACTGGCACAGCAGATGCGCGGCGTGCAGGGCGCGATCGTCGTCAGCTGCCCCGGCGGCAGTGCGACGGGCAGGGCGGCGGCACCGGTGGCTGCAGCCGAACCGTCCACCGCCCTCGATGCGGCCACGCAGCTCGCCGAAGCGGCGCCGGCGCCGCTGCCCACGCCGACGCTCGTCACCGCGGGCGACCTGCCGCTCGGCGGGCCGCCGCCGGAGCCCGGGCTGGTGCTGCCCAAGACCGGCATTCTCGGCTGGGTGTCGCAGATGCAGACCGATTTCTACAAGGCGCTGGTCAAGTCGCTCGATGCGCTCAGGCAGGACTGGACAGCATTCTGGGTGTTGGGCGGGCTGAGCTTCCTCTACGGCGTGTTCCACGCGGCGGGGCCCGGGCACGGCAAGGTCGTGATCTCGTCCTATGTGCTCGCCAACGAAGCGCAGGTGCGGCGCGGGGTGTGGCTGAGCTTGCTCAGCGCAATGCTGCAGTCGCTGGTGGCCATCGGTTTCGTGCTGGTGGCGGCGCTGGTGCTGGGGATGACGAGCCTTGCCATGAACGATGCGGCGCACTGGATCGGCGTCATTTCCTATGGGCTGATCGTGGTGCTCGGCCTCTGGCTGGTGGCGCGCAAGGTGCTCCGGCTGGAGCACCGGCATACGCACGAGCCGGCGCCTTCGATGGAGTCGCTGGCGCGGCAGCATCTGGGCCGGCCGGCCCATGCGCTGGCGACGAGTGGGCCGGCGCTGACCAGTTTCTCGGTCGCCGCGAGCGGGCCCGATGCCCATGGCCGCGCGCCGGGGCATGCACATTACGGGCACAATCACGGCGACAACGAGCATCACGGCCACGCGCATGTGGTGATGCCGGAGCAGACCGGCGGCGGCTGGCGCGAGCAGCTCGGCGTGGTCCTGGCGGTGGGCCTCAGGCCCTGCTCCGGCGCACTGATCGTGCTGGCCTTCGCGCTCAGCCAGGGATTGCTGGCTGCCGGTATCGTGGCCGTGCTGCTGATGGGACTGGGCACGGCGATAACGACCGGCGCCCTCGCCTCGGTCGCGGCGGGCGCGAAGGGCCTCGCGCGACGGCTCGCGGGTGCCGACAATTCGACGACCGCCACCGTGCTGTGGTGGATCGAGCTGTTGGGGGCGCTCGCCGTGCTCGGCTTCGGCGCGGTGCTGCTCGCCGCCAGCCTCTAGGCGGCGACGGCCTGCATGGCCTCGCGTTCGAGGCGTCGGGCGCTGGTGAGTTCGCGAATGAGCCAGGCCGAGATCAGCCGGTGCTTGCTGGTGACGGTGTAGAAATCCAGCTCGACTTCGAGATGGGAGGCGAAGCTCTCCGCCTGCTCATAGGTCTCGCGCTGCGATTCATGCAGATCATACCAGCGCCGGAGCGCTTCATCTTCGGCCTGCTGCCGTGTCAGCTCGTACATGGGAGGGTCTCCTGACGATGACCCGACGAGCTTGCCGCCGCATGGTTAACCAATGGTTAACGCCGGCTATTCGGCGGCCTGCCTCGTCTGTGCGAGGTCTCGCACCAGCCAGGCCTCGATGACCTTGCGCTCATTGCCCATGGTGCGGAAATCGAGCTGCTCGGCGAGGCCGGCGGCAAAGACCTGTGCATGCGTGATGGTCTGGCGTTCTTCCTCGGGGAGCTGGTGCCAGCGCCTGAGGGCTTCGCGGAAGGCTTCGTCCTTGGTCAATCATCCCCGCAATCTGAGCCCCGGCCGAAAACGCCGACGCGACGCATTGGTTCCAGCGTCTAGTTGCAAACGATTTGCAATTGCGGTAGCCATTTGCGAACGATTTGCAGAAATGCGCGGTGACGCGCTACAAGGACTCCCTGTCGATGGCCGACGAGACGATGGACACCACCCCGACCCGCCGGCCCGTCTGGCTGCGCGACAGTAGCACTCCCCCCCTTGCCGATGTCTTCCGCTCGATTCCGGTTCGAGCCGGAGGCAGCGGCTGGCGGCGCTTCCTCGCCTTTGTCGGGCCGGGCTATCTGGTCGCCGTCGGCTATATGGACCCCGGCAACTGGGCGACCTCGCTCGCGGGCGGCAGCCAGTTCGGCTATGCGCTGCTGGCGGTGGCGCTGATCTCCAACATCATGGCGATCATCCTCCAGTCGCTCTGCGCCCGGCTCGCCATCGCAACGGGCAAGGATCTGGCGCAGGCGTGTCGCGACGCCTTCCCACGCTGGCTGAGCTGGCCGCTGTGGGCGCTCGCCGAACTGGCGATCTGTGCGACCGACCTTGCCGAGGTGATCGGCACCGCGATCGGCCTCAACCTGATCTTCGGCATTCCGCTCGAGATCGGTATCTTCATCACCGCCGCCGATGTGTTCCTGATCCTGTGGCTGCAGACCAAGGGCTTCCGCTGGATCGAGGCCTTCATCATCACGCTGCTGGGCGTCATCGCGACGTGCTTCGTGATCCAGATCGCGCTGGCCGACCCCAATTGGGGCGACCTGATCCGCGGCTTCGCGCCGACCACAGATATCGTCACAAATCCGGACATGCTTTACCTCGCGCTTGGCATCATCGGCGCGACGGTGATGCCGCATAATCTCTACCTGCACTCGGGCATCATCCAGACCCGCGCCTACGGCCACACGGTGCCCGAGAAGAGGGAGGCGCTGAAGTTCGCCACCATCGACTCGACGGTTGCCCTGATGTTCGCGCTCACCATCAATGCCTCGCTGCTGGTGCTGGCGGCCGCGACCTTCCATGGCAACGGCATGGTAGTGTCGGACCTGACGGAAGCGCACGGGCTGCTGAGCCCGCTGTTGGGCGCGGCATTCGCGCCGGTGCTGTTCGGTATTGCGCTGCTGTGCTGCGGCCTCAACTCGACGGTCACCGCGACCATGGCGGGGCAGATCGTCATGGAGGGCTTCATCGACATCAGGATGGCCGCCTGGGCCAGGCGGCTGGTGACGCGCCTCGTCGCCATCGTGCCGGCGATCGTGGTGATCCTGATCTACGGCGAAGCGCAACTGGGCGAGCTGCTGGTGTTGAGCCAGGTGATCCTCAGCCTGCAACTTCCCTTCGCGGTGGTGCCGCTGGTGATGTTCACGGCGAGCAAGGGCAAGCTTGGCGCGCTCGTGGCGCCGCTCTGGCTCACGGTGGCCGCCGCACTGATCGCAACGCTGCTGGTCACGCTCAATGTAAAGCTGATCTTCGATTTCCTGACCGGCGCCCTGTAGCGACTGACGCGCCGGCCCCGCGACAAAGCGGACCTTGCGTGCGGGTAGATCGGGGCTATGGTGCGCGCCGATTAGAAGCCTTCTAAAGCGCGCATTCCTGCATGGCCGTCACAAAACCCGCCACTCACCCGCAGTTTCCCGAACCCAGGATCGGGGTGCTGCTGCTCAATCTGGGCACGCCCGACGGCACCGATTACTGGCCGATGCGGCGCTATCTCAGCGAGTTCCTGAGCGATCCGCGGGTGATCGAGACCAATCCGCTGATCTGGCAGCCGATCCTGCAGGGCGCGATCCTGACGTTCCGTCCGCAAAAGAGCGGCGCCAACTATGCGCGCATCTGGGACAAGACCGAGAACGACAGCCCGCTGCGCGTCATCACCAAGCGGCAGGCGGCGAAGCTGCAGCAGCGGCTGGGCGACGGCGTGATCGTCGACTACGGCATGCGCTACGGCAATCCGTCGACGGCGTCGCGGCTCGAGGCGCTGCAGCAGGCGGGGTGCCAGAAGATCCTTCTCGCGCCGCTCTATCCGCAATACTCGGCGACGACGACGGCAACGGCCAACGACAAGGCCTTCGAAGCGCTCGGCAGGATGCGCTGGCAGCCGGCGGTGCGGACGCTGCCGGCCTATTTCGATACGCCCGAATATGTGGCGGCGCTCGCCAAATCGGTCGACGACGGCGTCAAGGCGCTGCCGTTCAAGCCGGACGTGGTGCTGACGTCGTATCACGGCATGCCGCAGGTCTATCTCGAGCGCGGCGATCCGTACTACTGCCAGTGCCTCAAGACGACGCGGCTGGTGCGCGAGACGCTGGGCTGGAGCGAGGACAAGCTTAGAGTGACGTTCCAGAGCCGGTTCGGCCCGACCGAATGGCTGCAGCCCTATACCGTCGATGTGCTCGAAGAGCTGGCGCGCGCCAAGAAGAAGGTCGCGGTGCTGGCGCCGGCCTTCTCGGTGGACTGCATCGAGACACTCGAGGAGATCGCCATCACCGGGCACGAGCAGTTCGTCACGGCGGGTGGCGGGCACGACGACTACGCCTACATCCCGTGCCTCAACGACAGCGAGCTGGGCATGGGGATGCTCGAGGCGATCATCAGGAACGAGCTCAAGGGCTGGATATAGGCCGGTGCCGGCTTGCGCCGAACCTAGTCCGCCACGGCCTTGAGCATGGCCCTGGTCAATGACTGGCCGACGTCGAAATAGCCGGACCACGGGTCCTTGCCTTGAGCGCGGGCTGCGGCTTCGCCCAGGGAGAAGACGTTGGCGGCGTCGAGCGTTTGCACTTCGTCCCATGAGACTGGCGTTGCCACCGGGCAGCCGGGCTTGCCGCGGGTGGAGTAGGGGGCGACGGCGGTGGCGCCGCGTTCGTTGCGCAGGTAGTCGACGAACATGCGGCCCTTGCGCGTCGCCTTGCGGATATTGGAGGTGAAGCGGTCGGGTTCGTCGCGCGCAAGCTTGTCGGCAAAGTCGTGGCAGAAGAGCTTGACGTCGGGCCATTCGAGATTGCGGCGGATGGGGGCGATGACATGGATACCCTTGCCGCCGGTGACCATCGCGAAAGTCTGGAGGCCGAGACCGGCGAGCCTGTCGCGGATGTCGAGCGCCGCCTGCCTGGTGGCGTTGAAGTCGAGGCCTTCGTCGGGATCGATGTCGAAGATGATGCGGTCGGCCTGCTCAAGCCTGTCGATATGGCTGCCCCAGATGTGGAACTCCTGGGTGTTCATCTGCACGCCGCCGACGAGGCCGGCTGTGTCGTCGATGTAGAGATAGATGTCGGTGTCGCCGGTGGTCTCGGGGATCTTCACCTTTTTGAAGGCGTCGGGGAAGCCGCCGGAATCGTGTTTCTGGAAGAAGGGTCTGGGGCTGCCCGTGGGGCGGCGCACGAGGGACAAGGGGCGCCTCGCGACATGCTCCAGCATGCGCTCGGACACCGCGTCGTAATAGGCGACGAGCTGCGCCTTGGTGATCTTGCCGTCCTCGTAGACGATCTTGTCGGGGCTGGTCAGCTTGGCGCCGAGGCGCGCGGCGATCTCGATGCCCTGCTCGTCGGTGAACTCTAGCGGCTTCACGGCTTTGACCTTGCTGGCTTTGGGCTTCGGCTTTGCCGCCGCGGCGGCGACGGGCGCATCCTTGGGCAGCTCAAGTGTCACCTCCCTGGCCTTCTTGTCGCGGCGCAGGCCGAGGAAGGACGGATGGCGCACGATAGCGTCAGGAGTGAATTCGGTGAAGGACACTTCGCCCACGAGCTCGGGCCTGACCCATCTCGCGCGCCGCGCGATGTCGCGCGGGGCGTTGTCGAAGGGGTTCCCGTCGGTGGCGCGGGCATCGAGCGCCTTCTGGATGGCTTCGGCATCGCGCACGTTCCAGCCGGTGCCGACGCGACCGCGATAGACCAGCCTGCCATTGTCCCAGGTGCCAAGGAGGAGCGAGGCGAAGGTGCGCTTCTTGTCGGAGGGGCGCCAGCCGCCAATGACGAACTCCTGGCGATGGCCGACCTTGATCTTGAGCCAGTCGCGGGTGCGCTCGCCGCGATAGGGCGCATCGGCGCGCTTGGCGAGCATCCCTTCGTAGCCGCCCTCGCGCATGGCGTCGAAAAAGGCCTGGCCCTGGCCGACGATGTGATCGGAGAACTGAATCTCGTCGGCCTGCGCGCGCCTGCCGAGGAGCTTGCGCAGGCGCTCCTTGCGCTCGACGAGCGGCAGGCGCTGCAGATCCTCGCCGTTCTCCTCGATGAGGTCGAAAGCAAAGAAGGTAAGCGGTGCGCCCGATGAGAGCGCGTCCTTGAGGGTGGAGAAATCGGTCCGGCCGTCCTTGAAGGCGACGATCTCGCCATCGATCAGCGCCGACCCTCCGGTGAGCTTGCCGAGCGGCTTCACCAGCGGCGCGAACTGGGTGGTCCAGTCATTGGCGTTGCGGGTGTAGATGCGAACCTGGTCGCCGGCGATGGCGGCGAGGGCGCGATAACCGTCGAACTTCATCTCGAACAGCCAGTTGTCGCCGGTGGGGATGTCCTCGACCAGCGTTGCGAGCTCGACCGGGCGGAAGTCGGGGAGGGTCTGTTCGCCCTTCCTGGTCCAGACCCGGACCGGAGCTTCGAGCGCCGCCGATTTCCTGCGCGATTTGTGGCCCTTGGCGATGCCGTCGAGGTTGCGGCCGGTCGCAACGCTGGTGGTGAATCTGTCGGTGAGCCCGTCGGCCTCGGTTGCGTATTTGTCGCGGTGCTTGATCAGCAGCCAGTTCTCGCGCGTGCCGCTCTTCGACTTGCTGTCGCGGCCCTTCATGTGGACGAGCACCCACTCGCCCTTCATGCGCTTGCCGTGGAGCGTGAATTTGAGGTCGCCTTTCTTCAGGCCCTCATGCGGATCGCCGACTGGCTCCCAGGTGCCGGTGTCCCAGAGCATGACGGTGCCGCCGCCATACTCGCCCTCGGGGATGGTGCCCTCGAAGCTGCCATAGTCGAGCGGGTGGTCCTCGACATGGACGGCGAGGCGCTTGTCGGCCGGATTGGTGGAAGGGCCCCTGGTGACGGCCCAGCTCTTGAGCACGCCGTCGAGCTCGAGGCGGAAATCGTAGTGAAGGCGCGTCGCGTCGTGCTTCTGCACGACGAAGCGCAGATCCTCGCCCTTGCGCCTGCGCGACGATTTGCCGGAGGGCTCGGCCGTCCTGGTGAAGTCGCGCTTGGACTGGTAGGTCTTGAGCTGCTCCCGGGCGGTCGGCATCTAGCTCGCCTTTTTCCTCGCAGGCGCCTTCTTAGCAGCTTTCCTGGCCGGCGCCTTCCTGGCGGCCGCTTTCTTCGCGGGCGTGCGTGCGCCGGAATCGAGGCTCTTCTTGAGGGCCGCCATGAGGTCGATGACGTTGCCGGTCTGCCTTGCGGGCTTGTCGTCTTCCACCTCGATCTTGCGACCCTTGGATTTGAGCTTGCGCTGGATCAGCTCGCGCAAAGCGGCCTGGTAGTGGTCCTTGAAGATCTTTGGGTCGAACCTGTCGGTCTTCTTGTCGATGAGCGCGGTCGCCACCTCGAGCAGGTCGTCGTCGGCCGACTTCGCCGGGATGTCGGAGAAGAAGCTGTCGGCCTTCTTGATCTCCGCCTCGTAGTGCAGCGTCTCGAGCAGCATGCCCTTGCCGCACGGCTTGATGGCGACGAGGTACTCCTTGCCGCGCAGGGCAAGCTGGCCGAGCCCGACCTTCTTCGATTTGCGCAGTGCGTCGCGGACGACGCGGAACGCGTCCTCGGCGAGGTCGTCGGCGGGAGCGACGAAGTAGGGACTGTCGTAATAGAGCAGCGGGATCTCGGTCTCGTCGACGAACTGGACGAGGTCGAGCGTCTTTTTGGTCTCGAGCTTGACCGCGTCGAGCTCCTCGTCCTCGAGCAGGACATACTCGCCCTTGTCGTACTGGTAGCCCTTCCTGATGTCCTTGGCTTCGACCGGCCCGATGCCCTCGACCACCTTCTGGTAGTGGATGCGCTTTCCCGACGGCTTGTGGATCTGGTTGAACGCGGTCGTCGCGCCCGATTTGTGCGCGGGAAACATCTCGACATTGATCGAGACGAGGCTCAGGCGGAGCTGGCCTTTCCAGATTGGACGCGAAGCAGCCATTTTGGACCTTCGATTGCGGCAGAACTCGGCGATTCAACGGAACTTTTGTGCATTTGTTCCCGCGCGGTTGCGTGCAACGGCCGAGGTGCCTATTTCTTCAACAGCACGGCGCCGCAGTTCTCCCAACCCCGGCGCCGCGAGGGAGAGACCCATGGATTTCGTGCTCGATGGCGGCAGCATCACCCTGATCGTTCTGGGCGTGCTGGCGGTGCTGGTCCTGCTGGCGGCGGTCAAGACCGTACCGCAGGGCTACAATTACACGGTCGAGCGCTTCGGCCGCTACATCAAGACGATGAAGCCGGGTCTCAACCTGATCATCCCGTTCGTCGACGGCATCGGCCACAAGATGAACATGATGGAGCAGGTGCTCGACGTGCCGCACCAGGAAGTCATCACGCGCGACAATGCGTCGGTCACGGCGAACGGGGTGACGTTCTACCAGGTGCTCGATGCACCGGCGGCGGCCTATGAGGTCAACAATCTCCAGAACGCCATCCTGAACCTGACGATGACCAACATCCGTACGGTGATGGGCTCGATGGACCTCGACGAGCTGCTGTCCAACCGCGACGAGATCAACCATCGGCTGCTCAAGGTGGTGGACGCCGCCGTGTCGCCCTGGGGCATCAAGATCACGCGCATCGAGATCAAGGACATCGATCCGCCCAAGGATCTGGTCGAATCGATGGGCCGGCAGATGAAGGCCGAGCGCGAGAAGCGCGCGACGATCCTCGAAGCCGAGGGCAAGCGGCAGGCGCAGATTCTTGCCGCGGAAGGCGCCAAGCAGGCGCAGGTGCTCGAGGCCGAGGGCCGGCGCGAGGCGGCGTTCCGCGACGCCGAGGCGCGCGAACGTTCGGCGGAAGCCGAGGCCAAGGCCACCGAGATGGTGTCGGAGGCGATCGCCAAGGGCGATGTGCAGGCGATCAACTATTTCGTGGCCAACAACTACATCAAGGCGCTCGAAGGCATTGCCCGCTCGCCCAACCAGAAGCTGTTGATGCTGCCGGTCGAGGCAGCGAGCGTGATCGGCGCCATCGGCGGTATCGCCGAGATCGCCAAAGAAGCGTTCGGCGACAGCGGCGGTTCGAACCGTCCCACGACGGCGCGTGGGCAGTCGACGTCGCGGCCGCCCAGCGCCGGCCAGTAAGCAACTGAGCTAGAGGAGCATTCCAATGGCACTGCTCGACCTGTTCATCCAGTACGGACCCTGGGCCTGGTTCGTGATCGGCCTCGCACTGCTGGCGCTCGAGCTGGTGGTACCGGGCGGCTGGTTCCTGTGGCTGGGGGCGGCCGGCATCGTCACCGGGCTCACCGCGTTCATCCCGGGCGTCAGCTGGCCGTTCCAGGTGACGATCTTCGGCGTCCTGGCGCTGGCGATCGTGATCGGCTGGACAATGATCTCGCGCAACCGCAAGCCGCGCAGCGACCGGCCGCTGCTCAACCAGCGGGCCGAGACCTTTGTCGGTCACGAAGCGCAGCTCGACGAGCCCATCGTCAACGGCATCGGCCGGATGCGGCTGGGCGATACTGTGTGGCGTATCGCGGGGCCCGATCTGGCGGCGGGCCAGCGGGTGCGCGTGATCGGCGCCGACGGCGCGCTGCTCAAGGTGGAAGCGGTCTAGGGCTCTCTGCCTAAGGCGTGAGGTCGATGGGGACCGGGGGCTTCTCGTAGAGCAAGAGGATCGAGACCCGCTGGTTGCCCGGCAGATAGGGCTCGTTGATCAGGAACGGATCGGTGTCGGCGCGGCCGACCACCGATTCGATGCGATCGCCCGACAGGCCGCTTTCCTCGAGAATCTACCGCGCAATGTTGGCGCGATCGAAGCTCAGCTCCCACGCGCCGTAGCGTGGATTGCTGTAGGTCGCGCCGGAGGCGGTGTGACCGGAAATGCGGATGCGGTTGGGCATCCGCGCGAGAGCCGGTGCCATGGCGGCAATAGCCTTGCTGGTGATCTCGAAGGGATATTTGCTGCCCGGCGGGAACATTGGCGCGCCATCGCGGTCGGCGATCACGATGCTGAGGCCCTCTTCGGTGTCGACCATCGTGATGTGGTCGGAGAACTCGGTGATGTCGGGCAGGTCCTGCCAGGCCTGCTTGAGGCTTGCCGAGGCGAGTGCGTACTGCGCGGCGCGCTCGATATTGGTGCGGCGCTTGGTGAAGGTATTGGCTTCCTGGCCCTGCGTGCCGTTTTCGGCGTTGTCGACCGAGGCGAACTCGGTCTGCGACTGCGTCACGGTGGGGCCGAGATTGTGCAGGTAGTCGCGCTGCGGATTACCTGATCGCTCGATCATGCCGCTCTGGTCGGAATAGGGCGTGATGCCGAAGGCGCTCTGCACCGAGCCCGCCGCCTGCTCGAGCTTTTCCTGATCCTGGATGGAAAAGCTCAGCAGCATGACGAAGAACGCCATCAGCAGGGCCATCAGGTCAGCGAAGGAGACGACCCAGGACCCGCTGTGGCTGCCCGAGCCCGGTGCCTTACGCCTGAACATCAGGCGGCCAGCTTGAGCTGGGCGCGCGAATGGAGCGGCAGGTAGCTCGCGAGCTCGTCGCGGATGGTTGCCGGGTTGCGACCGTCGCGGATCATCACCAGGGCTTCGATGATAAGGCTGCGATTGGTGCCTTCCTCCTCGGCACGATGGGCGAGCTTGTCGGCGATGGGGAGGCAGAGGACGTTGGCGAACACGGCGCCGTAGAGCGTGGTGAGAAGAGCGATGGCCATGCCGGGCCCGATCTTTTTGGGGTCGTCCATGTGGCCGAACATGGAGACGAGGCCGATCAGCGTGCCGACCATGCCGAGGCCGGGCGCGGCGTCGCCGAAAGCCTTCCACACGACGTGGCCGTGATGCACACGCTCATAGTCGAGATCGCGCTCGCGTTCGAGCGAGGCCCGGAGCGCTTCGGCGGTGAAGCCGTCGGCGATCATGCGCACGCCCCGCCTGATGAAGGGATCGTCGACCTTGACTTGTTCGATGGCGATGGGGCCGTGGCGTCGCATGGTGTCGGCGATCTCGGAGAGCTTGTCGATGAGATCGATCTGCGAGGTTGCCTTGTAGTAGATGGCCGAGCGGATGCCGCCGACGGTGCCCTGGACGAAGCTTGCGACCGGATAGCGAGCAAGCACCGCCATTGTCGCGCCACCCACGACGACGACAGTCGCCAGCAGGTTGATGAAGCTCATCGGGCTCGAGCCTTCGAGCATGACGGCGATGAGCAGCATCAGGAAGCCGCCCGTGATGCCGATGATGGTCGCGATATCCAAGTGGGGTGGTCCTGACGCTTCGACGGGAGAAGTTTTTCGTTGCCGCAATCTGGGCGACGAAGCGATAAATCCCACTTAAATCCGGTGGTTAACCCCGGTTGAAGGGATCCGGCGGCCGGGCGCCTGCAAGGCTTCCTTAACCATAAGCTGCAAGGGTTTGTTAGGCACCTCGCCGGTGCAGGAGACTGCTTTGCGCTCGCCCATGCGCGCCTCGATCCTGAGCGTTGCCGCGCTGCTCAGCGCCACGGCGGCGCTCGCCCAGGAGGCGGAGGGCGAGGCCGAACCAGGCTCCGGCATCGACTGGAGCGTGGGGTTGCGCGGCAGCTACGCCTCCAACTCGATTACCGGGGGTAAACCATCGCTCGCATTGACGCCCGAAGTGTCGCTGACGCTGGGCGGCGAGAGCAGCACCACGACCTATGGCGCCGGCAGCGAACTGACGGTCGACGGCACGGGGCAGGCGCGCATCGATGACCTCCATGCGGGTATCACGAGCACGCTGCGGCTGGGGTCGACCACTACCCTCGGGGGAGCGATCAACGGCGTGCTGACGCAGATGGATCGCGGCGACAGCAGCCTGCCGGCCAATACGCTGATCGCGCCGACGGTTGTCGACGGCACGGCGCAGGCCAGCGTCACGCAGGACATGGGCCGCTTCGACGGCAAGCTCACGCTCGACGGCCGGCGCTACATGATGGGCGCGACCACGCTCAACGACCTGTCCACGGTCGACAACACACACAGGAGCTACTGGGAGGGCGGCGCGACGCTGCGGCTCGGCTACGAGATCACGCCGCTGATCAGCGCGTTTGTCGAAGGCGAGGCGAGCGTGCAGAAGTTCGACGCGCCCGACCCGACAGTGCTCGCCTACCTCGACGGGCGAGAATACCAGCTCCGCGCCGGCCTCAGCTACACCTATGGCTCCATCATCAGCGCCGAAGCATCGGTCGGGCGTGGCTGGCTCGACTATGTCGACGGCGCGCTCACCGACACGCAGAGCTGGGTCTACAATGGCAGCCTGACGCTCCGGCCGGACGAGACGGTGAGCCTGACGGGCGCGCTCGAGACGACGCTCGACCCCTCGACCAGCACGCCGGGGGACACCGACATGGGTGTGACGCTGAGCGGCAACGCGGCCTACCAGGTCAACCCCTGGCTGACGCTGCGGGCATCGAGCGCCTGGGACCGCACCGTGACGCTTGGAACCGGTGCCGCCAGCTGGAGCCTCGATGCCGGGGTCGGCGTCGACTATCGCAGCTCGCGGCACATCGTGTGGTCGGCGGACTATGCCTATGGCCGCGACTACGCGCCGCCGACGCCGCTCAACGATACGCACACCGTGTCGGTGGGCGTGCGGGTCAACCGCTAAAGGACGCCGAGCTTCTTCAGTTCGGCACGGAACGGCTCGGCGATATCCGGCCGGTCCATCGCAAACACGACATTGGCGGCGAGGAAGCCGATCTTGCTGCCGCAGTCGAAGACGCGGCCGTCATATTTCACGCCGGTAAAGGCCTGCTGCCTGATCAGCACCTGCATGGCGTCGGTGAGCTGGATTTCGCCGCCGGCGCCGCGCACGCCTTCGGCGAGCAGCGAGAAGATCTCGGGCTGGAGGATGTAGCGGCCCGAGATCATGAGGTTGGACGGAGCGTCCTCCGGCTTGGGCTTTTCAACCATGGCCGTGATGCTGAAGCCTTCGTCGGGGCCCGCGCCGCGCCCGACGATGCCATAGGACGAGACTTCGGCGGGGGCGACTTCCTCGACGGCAATGATGTTGCCGCCCGTGGCTTCGTAGGCGTCCATCATCTGCCGCAGCACGCCCGGATGGGCGCGGAACAGCATATCGGGCAGGAGCAGGGCGAAGGGCTGGTCGCCCACGAGCTCGCGAGCGCACCACACGGCATGGCCGAGCCCCAGCGGTTCCTGCTGGCGGGTAAAGCTTGCCTGGCCGGCCTGCGGCAGGTCGCGGCCGAGTTCTTCGAGGGCGCGCGACTTGCCGCGGCTCGCCAGCGTGTGTTCGAGCTCGAACTGCTTGTCGAAATGGTCCTCGATGACCGCCTTGTTGCGGCCGGTGACGAAGACGAAATGCTCGATGCCCGCTTCGCGCGCCTCGTCCACCGCGTACTGGATCAGCGGGCGGTCGACGACGGTGAGCATTTCCTTGGGCATGGCCTTGGTGGCCGGCAGGAAACGAGTGCCGAGACCGGCGACCGGAAACACGGCTGTGCGAACGCGCTTGGACAAGGTAAGGGGGCTCCGAAGGAGGCGGTGAAGACTATCTCAACGCCTCACCAATAGCATTTCCGCGCTTAACTGGAGATTGATCGATGGCGGTACTGGTGACCGGCGGGGCGGGCTATATCGGCAGCCATATGGCGCTGAAACTGGGCGATTCCGGCGAGGACACCGTCGTTCTCGACAACCTCGTCACCGGATTCGACTGGGCCGTGGACCACCGCGCGACGTTCGTCCAGGGCGACGCGAGCGATATCGAATTCGTCGGCAAGGTCATCAAAGAGCACGGGATCCGCGAGATCGTGCACTTTGCCGGCTCGATCGTGGTGCCGGAATCGGTGGTCGATCCGCTCAAATACTACCGCAACAATACGGCTACCTCGCGCAACCTGCTGGAGGCGGCGGTGAAGGGCGGGGTGGAGCGCTTCATCTTCTCGTCGACCGCGGCGGTCTACGGCATGACCGGGCTGGCGCCGGTGGAGGAGACGACGCCGCTCGCGCCGATGTCGCCCTATGGCAAGTCCAAGCTGATGACGGAGTGGATGCTGGCGGACGTGGCGGCGGCGCATCCGATCAAATACGGCGTGCTACGCTACTTCAACGTGGCGGGTGCGGACCCCGGCAAGCGCTCGGGCCAGTCGACACCGCTCGCCACGCACCTGATCAAGGTCGCCTCGCAGACGGCGCTGGGGCAGCGCGAGAAGATGGACATCTTCGGCACCGACTATCCGACGCCCGACGGCACCTGCGTGCGCGACTACATCCACGTCACCGATTTGATCGAGGCGCATGCGCTGCTGCTCGGCCACCTGCGCGGGGGCGGGGACAATGTCACGCTCAACTGTGCCTACGGGCAGGGTTACTCGGTTCGGCAGGTGATCGAGACGGTGCGCGCGGTGTCGGGCGTCGATTTTCGCGTCGACGAGGGCCCGCGCCGCGCCGGCGATCCGGCCTCGATCACGGCCACGGGCGAGCAGATCCGCAAGACGCTGGGCTGGGTGCCCAAGCACGACGATTTGCGCGAGATGGTGAGCACGGCGCTCGACTGGGAGCGGTATCTGATGACGCGGAACCGCTAGGGGCACCGCCCCGCCAGCGTTTCGACAAACTCGGGTGTCATCCCTGCGAAAGCAGTGATCCAACAGTCAGCTTGCGCAAGTGGCGCGTTGGGTCCCAGCTTGCGCTGGGATGACAATCGGGGGTGCGGATGCGGCGGTGGCTTCTTGCGGCGATGATAGTGGTTCTGGCGGGCACTTCCGCGCACGCCGAAACCTTCGCCGAATTTCTCCGCGCCTTCGAGGCGCGAGCGGTCGACGCGGGGGTGAGCCGCGAGGTCTACCGGCGCGCGACGGACGGCCTCACCGCCGATCCGAACATCCCCAAGCTGGTCGAGACGCAGCCCGAATTCACCACGCCGATGTGGGCGTATCTCGATGCGCGGATCACCGACGGACGGATCAGCAGGGGCAAGGCCGCGATCACGAAGAACGAGGCGCTGTTCACGGCGGTGGGCCGGACGATGGGCGTCGATCCGTTCATCCTCGGCGCGATCTGGGGCGTCGAGACCGACTATGGCGCGGTGCTCGGCAACAGCAAGCTGATCAAGCCGATCATCCGCTCGCTGGCGACGCTGACCTACCAGAAGCGCGGCCGCTACGAGCAGGATGCCGCCGATTTCATCGCCGCGCTCAAGATGGTGCAGGGCGGGCTCGATGCCGATGCGCTGGTCGGCTCCTGGGCCGGGGCGATCGGGCACTTGCAGGTCAATCCGTCCAATGTCATCGCGCACGGCACCGATGGCGATGGCGACGGGCGGGTGGACCTCCACAACTCGCTGCCCGACGCGCTGGCGACGAGCGCCAAGTTCCTGCTCGACCTCGGTTACGCGCCGGGGGTCGACTGGGGGTTCGAGGTGAGCGTGCCCGCCGGCTTCGACTGGCTGCTGGCCGACCGCGAGACGCTGCGGCCGATTTCGTTCTTCGCCGAGCGCGGAGTGACGCGGGTGCGCGGCCGCCCGTTCGCCGACGGCTCGATCCCGGTGTTCCTCTATGCACCGGCCGGGCAGGACGGGCCGACGTTCCTCATGACCGGCAACTACCTGGTGCTCAAGGGCTACAATTTCTCGGACAGCTACGCGCTGTCGGTGGCCCACCTAGCGGACCGGCTGAAGGGCGGCGGCGGCTTTGCGGCGAGCTGGCCGCGGGCCACGCAGTTCCCCAATCTCAGGCAGCGCGAGACGATCCAGGCCAAGCTCAAGCAACTGGGGCTCTATGACGGAGTGGTCGACGGGCGTATCGGGCCGGTGACGCAGGCGGCTTATGCCAGATTCCAGGCGAGCCGCGGCGAGGTGGCCGACGGATTCATCACGCACAAGAGTTTTGAAGAGCTGAGTGCGGTGAAGTAGTCTTCATTTCGCCCGCAAAGGCCGCGATAAGGCACACATGTTCCGCCGTCTGTTCATCGTCGTGCTGCTCGCGCTGTTCGCTGTTGGCGACCTGGCGCCATCGCTGCTGGTCAGCCAGGCCAGCGCGCAGGAGCAGCCGGTCAAGAAGAAGCGCAAGACGCTGATGGATCTGCTGTTCGGCGGCGGCGAGGAGGAGCAGCAGCCGGTGGAAGCGCCCGTGGTGACGACGCCCAAGAAGGCGTCGCTGCCCCCGGTGCCGGAAAAGCCCAAGGTGGAGAAGGCGCTGACCGCGACGCGGCTCGCGGTATTCGGCGACTCGATGGCGGTGGACGTCGCCAAGGCGCTCGAGCGGTTCTACGCCGAGGATCCCAATATCAGCGTGATCAACCAGGGCGTCGGTTCGTCGGGCTTCGTGCGCTCCGACTTCTTCGACTGGAACAAGACCGCCAGCGAGCAGGTGGCGGCCAACAGCTTCGACATCGCCATCATGATCGTGGGCATCAACGACCGGCAGACAATGAAGGCGGGCGAGCAGTCGCTGAAGGCACTGACGCCGGAATGGAACGCGGCCTATCAGGAGCGCATCGCGGCGTTTGTGAGCGATGTGCGGGCGGCCAACAAGCCGCTGATCTGGGTGGGCCTGCCGCCGATGTCGAAGGCCGACTACTCCAATGCGATGGGCCAGATCAGCGGTATCCAGCGGCTCGCCGTGTTCGGTGGCGGTGCCGAGTTCGTCGACATCTACGACCGGTTCGTGGGCGAGGACGGGAAGTACTCGTCCTCGGGCCCCGATCTCAACGGTAACCGCGTGCGCATGCGCAAGGACGACGGCATTCACTTCAGCGCCGCCGGTGCCGATAAACTGGCGTTCTATCTGAGCCAGACGATCAAGACCTACTATTCCGGCAGCGGCGGCGTGACGACCGAGATCGCCGATGCGCTGGCGGGGACGGATGCCGGGCTGATGGTGCGGCCGCCCTATCAGGGCCTCGGGCAGACACGACTGCTCGAAGTGGCGGGCGCGGTCATTCCGCTGAGTGCAACCCCCAAGCGCGCGACCGACCTCGTGACGGCGATCAACGCGCCAGTGCCGGTCGAAGATATCTTCGACGTGCTGCAGATGATCGAAGCGCCGGTCGGCCGCGCCGATGCGTTCGGCGTGGGCAAGGTGCCGGCTGAGCCCGAGGACGACGCGGCGACACCGGTGGCGGCTGCGCAGTGATCCGCTGGTTGAGTGCAGTGATGGTGGCGATGATGGCCAGTGGTGCGATGGCCGATGATCCGGCGTTTCTAGCGGCAGCGCGGGCGGACGACGCCGCAGCGATCAGCCGGATGATCGGCGAAGGGCAGGACCTCGAGGTGCGCGACGCGCTCGGCGCGACGGCCCTGCTGGTTGCCGCGCATGCCAATGCGCGAGGGGCGGCCAAGGTGCTGGTCGAGGCGGGCGCCGACGTAAACGCCAAGGACGATATCGCCGATACGCCCTATCTCTACGCCGGCGCCGAGGGACGTACCGAGATCCTCCGGCTGATGCTGGCAGCCGGCGCCGACCTCACCGACACCAACAGGTATGGCGGCACGGCGCTGATTCCGGCGGCAGAGAAGGGCCACCCCGAAAACGTACGGCTGCTGCTCGAGGCAGGCGTCGATCCCGACCACGTCAACAATCTGGGCTGGACGGCGCTGCATGAGGCGATCGTGCTCAGCGATGGCGGACCGGTGCATCAGGAGATTGTGCGGCTGCTGATCGACGGTGGCGCGAATGTGAACCTGGCCGACGGCAATGGCGTGAGCCCGGTGACGCTGGCGCGGCAGCGCGGCTTTGTCGAGATCGTCGGCATGCTGGAGGCGGCCGAGGCGAAGTAAGCGACGTGCCCGAATGCAAAGGGCCGGCGAACCGGCCCTTTGTGCTTTGTGCAACCTAGCGCGGCAGCGTCGTCCGTCCCATCAGGAACTGGTCGATCGAGCGGGCGCATTGGCGGCCTTCGCGAATGGCCCACACCACCAGCGATTGGCCGCGGCGCATGTCGCCACAGGAGAAGACCTTCTCCCGGCTGGTCTTGTACTGGAAGGTGTCGGCGAAGACGTTGCCGCGCTTGTCGAGCTCGATGCCGAGGTCCTTGACCATGCCTTCCTGCACCGGGCCGAGGAAGCCCATGGCGAGGGTGACGAGGTCGGCCTTGAGCTCGAACTCCGTTCCAGGAATGGGCTGGAACTTGTCGTCGGCGCGGGCGCAGATCAGCTTCTTGACCACGCCGTTCTCGCCTTCGAAGCGGATCGTCGCGACGGCGAAGTCGCGCACGACGCCCTCTTCCTGCGAGGAGGAGGTGCGCATCTTCATCGGCCAGAGCGGCCAGACGAGCGGCTTGTTCTCCTTCTCGGGCGGCGCGGGCATGATCTCGATCTGGGTGACCGACAGAGCTCCTTGCCGGTTGGAGGTGCCGATGCAGTCGGAGCCGGTGTCGCCGCCGCCGATGACGACGACGTGCTTGCCCTCGGCGAGGATGGGCTTGACGTTGTCGAGGTTCTCGCCGGTGACGCGCTTGTTCTGCTGGCTGAGGAAATCCATGGCGAAATGGATGCCGTCGAGGTCGCGGCCGGGGATCGGCAGGTCGCGCGGCTTTTCGGCGCCGCCGGCAAGGGCGACCGCGTCATACTGGGCGACGAGCTCATCCATGGAGACATCGCGGCCGACATGCACGCCCAGATGGAGCGTGACGCCTTCAGCCTGCATCTGCTCGAGGCGGCGGTCGAGCTGCCACTTCTCGAGCTTGAAGTTGGGAATGCCGTAGCGCATCAGGCCGCCGGCCTGCTTGTTCTTCTCGTAGAGATGGACGTCGTGGCCGGCGCGGGCCAGCTGCTGCGCGGCGGCCATGCCGGCCGGTCCCGAACCGATCACCGCGACCTTCCTGCCGGTCTTGTTGGGGTTGATGTCGGGCGTGATCCAGCCTTCCTCGAACCCCTTGTCGACGATGGCGCACTCGATCGACTTGATGTTGACCGGCACGTCCTGGATGTTGAGCGTGCACGCTGCCTCGCACGGGGCGGGGCAGATGCGGCCGGTGAACTCGGGGAAGTTGTTGGTCGAATGAAGGTTCTTGAGCGCCTTCAGCCAGTCGCCCCTGTAGACGAGGTCGTTCCAGTCGGGGATCTGGTTGTTGACCGGGCAGCCATTGTGGCAATAGGGCACGCCGCAATCCATGCAGCGTGCGGCCTGGTCGCGCGTGCCCTTGTCGCCGAGCGGAATGACGAACTCATTGTAGTGCTCGAGCCGCTCGTCCACCGGACGATAGTCGCGGTCGACGCGGTCGAGTTCGAGGAAGCCAGTGATCTTTCCCATTGTCAGTTGCTCCCGAAATCGAAGTTGTCGACCTTGGCGCACTCTGACTTAACGAGCTTCATGCCGTCGAACTCATGCATGTTGTTGCGAACCATGCGGTAGAACTTCTTGGTAAGGTATTCGAGACGGGCCCTGCAACTCGCGAGGTCCATCGTGCCGTTCGGTTCGCTGAACAGGGTCGGCGTGACCTTGCCGTCGGCGTCGGCGAAGTACATACCGATGCCATAGCCGCCATCGGCATAGGTCGGTGCGGCAACCGCCATGGTGCCAGCCATCGTCAGTGCTGCGAGCGTCGCGCGTATCGTGCTCATTCGGCAGCCACCTGAAGACGGGCCTGTTCCTTTTCGAGCTCGGCGAGAGCCCGGCGATATTCGACCGGCATGACCTTTTTGAACTTGGGCAGGTAGGTCTCCCAGTTCGCAAGGATGGTCTCGGCGACGGTCGAGCCGGTGAAGCTCCGATGCCGCTGTACCAGTGCCTTGAGGCGGTTGGCGTCGCCATTGGACAGGTTCGAGAGGACTTCGACGAGGCCGGAGGTTTCGAGGTCGCCGGCGTGACCGAAATCGCGCGCGGAAATCATCTCTTCCTCGACTACCGGTTCGAGCTCGACCATCGACATGTTGCACCGGCTCTCGAAGGTGCCGTCCTCGTCGAGGACATAGGCGATGCCGCCCGACATGCCTGCCGCGAAGTTGCGGCCGGTCTTGCCGAGGACGACGACGACGCCACCGGTCATGTATTCGCAACCATGGTCGCCAGTGCCCTCGATGACAGCCACGGCGCCGGAGTTGCGGACGCCGAAGCGTTCGCCGGCGATGCCGCGGAAGTAGCACTCGCCCTCGGTGGCGCCGTAGAGCGCGGTGTTGCCGATGACGATCGAGTCCTCGGGCTTTGCTGCCGACTTCTCGGACGGGCGGACGACAAGGCGGCCGCCGCTCAGACCCTTGCCGACATAGTCGTTGGCTTCACCCACGAGGTCGAAGGTGATGCCGTGGGTGAGGAAGGCGCCGAAAGCCTGGCCGGCCGTGCCCGACAGCGAGACGGCGATGGTGTCCTCGGGCAAGCCGGCGTGGCCGTAGCGCTTGGCCACGGCGCCGCCGAGCATGGCGCCGGCAGAGCGGTTGACCGACCGGATATCGGTCCTGATCTGCACCGGCGTTCCAGCCGTAAGAGCGGGCTGCGCCTCGGCGATCAGCTTGCGGTCGAGCACGTCGGCGATGGGATGGTTCTGCGTCTCGGTGTGATAGATCGAGACGTTGTCGGGGTTCGCCGGCTTGTGGAAGAGCCGCGAGAAGTCGAGGCCCTTGGCCTTCCAGTGGCTGACAGCCTCGGTCTTGTCGAGCATCTGCATCTGGCCGACCATCTCGTCGAAGTGACGATAGCCCAGCGCCGCCATCAGCTCGCGCACTTCCTCGGCGACGAAGAAGAGATAGTTGATGACGTGCTCGGGCTTGCCGGTGAAGCGGGCGCGCAGCACCGGGTCCTGCGTGGCGATGCCGACGGGGCAGGTGTTGAGGTGGCACTTGCGCATCATCACGCAGCCCGCCGCGATCAGCGGCGCGGTCGCCATGCCGAATTCGTCGGCGCCGAGCAGGGCGCCGATCACCACGTCGCGGCCGGTGCGGACGCCGCCATCGACCTGCACGGCAATGCGGCCGCGCAGCTTGTTGGCGACGAGCGTCTGGTGCGTCTCGGCAAGGCCGATCTCCCAGGGCGAACCGGCATGCTTGAGCGAGGTCAGCGGCGAGGCGCCGGTGCCGCCCTCATAGCCCGAGATGGTGACGTGGTCGGCGCGCGCCTTGGCGACGCCGGCGGCGACCGTGCCGACGCCGACTTCGGAGACGAGCTTGACCGAGACCTGGCCATCGGGGTTGACGTTCTTCAAATCGAAGATGAGCTGGGCGAGGTCTTCGATCGAATAGATGTCGTGATGCGGCGGCGGCGAGATGAGGCCGACGCCGGGGGTCGAGTGGCGCACCTTGGCGATGACCTGGTCGACCTTGTGGCCGGGCAGCTGGCCGCCTTCGCCGGGCTTGGCACCCTGCGCCATCTTGATCTGCATCATGTCGGAGTTGACGAGATACTCCGCGGTAACGCCGAAGCGGCCGGAGGCGATCTGCTTGATCGCCGAGCGCATCGAGTCGCCATTGGGCAGCGGCGTGAAGCGGTCCACTTCCTCGCCGCCCTCACCGGTGTTCGACTTGCCGCCGATCCGGTTCATGGCGATGGCGAGCGTGGTGTGCGCCTCGCGGCTGATCGAGCCGTAGGACATGGCGCCGGTCGAGAAGCGCTTGACGATATCGACAGCGGGCTCGACCTCGTCGAGAGCGACGGGCGAGCGGCCGTCCTGCTCGGCGGTCTTGAGCCTGAACAGCGAGCGGATCGTGACGTAGCGGTCCTCGACCTCGTTCACGAGGCGCGAGAACTCGCGGTACTTGTCGCGAGCGTTGCCGCGCGCCGCATGCTGCAGGTTCGACACGGTCTCGGAGCGCCAGACATGCGCCTCGCCGCGGAAGCGGAAGGCGTAGTCGCCGCCGATGTCGAGGCTGTCCTCGAGTACGGGGCTGTCACCGAACGCATCCTTGTGGCGACGCACGGTTTCTTCGGCGATTTCGGCGAGGCCGGCGCCTTCGATGGTTGTCGCGGTGCCGGTGAAATAGGTGTCGACGAAGTCCGAGCTCAAGCCGACGGCGTCGAAGATCTGCGCGCCGCAATAGGACTGGTAGGTCGAGATGCCCATCTTGGCGGTGACCTTGAGGATGCCCTTACCGATCGCCTTGATGTAGCGATAGACGATCTCATGCTCGTCGACTTCCTCGGGGATGTCGTCGCGCATGGCGCGCAGCGTCTCGAAGGCGAGGTAGGGGTTGATCGCCTCGGCGCCGTAGCCGGCGAGGGCGCAGAAGTGATGCACCTCGCGCGCCTCACCGGTCTCGACGACGAGGCCGACCGAGGTGCGCAGGCCCTTGCGGATCAAATGGTGATGCACACCGGCGGTCGCCAGCAGGGCAGGGATCGCGACGCGATCGGGCCCGACGAGACGATCGGACACGATGATGATGTTGTCACCCGCATGCACGGCCATTTCGGCATCGGCAAAGAGCTGATCGAGCGCCTGCCCCATGCCGGCGGCGCCTTCGCTCACCGGGTAGGTGATGTCGAGCGTCTTGGAGCGGAACGGGTTGTCCTCCATCGCACCGATGGCGCGGATCTTTTCGAGATCGGCGTTGGTGAGGATGGGCTGGTGCACCTCAAGGCGCTGGCGCGTACCGTGACCCTCGTGGTCGAGGATGTTGGGACGCGGGCCGATGAAGCTCACCAGGCTCATCACCGATTCCTCGCGGATCGAGTCGATCGGCGGGTTGGTGACCTGCGCAAAGTTCTGCTTGAAATAGGTGTAGAGCAGCTTCGACTTGTCCGACATGGCCGAGATCGGCGTGTCGGTGCCCATCGAGCCCACGGCTTCCTGGCCGGTGGTCGCCATCGGCGGCAGGATGAGCTTGAGGTCTTCCTGGGTGTAGCCGAAGGCCTGCTGCAGATCGAGCAGTGGAACGTTGTTTGCAGGTGCCTGCGGGGCAACTTCGGGCAGGTCCTCGAGCACGATCTGGGTGCGGGCGAGCCACTGCTTGTAGGGCTGGGCCTGGGCGAGCTCGGCCTTGATCTCCTCGTCGGAGACGATGGCGCCCTTCTTGAGATCAATCAGCAGCATCTTGCCCGGCTGCAGGCGCCACTTGCGGACGATCTTTTCGGGCGGGATGGGCAGCACGCCCATCTCGGAGGCCATGATGACCTCGTCGTCGTCGGTGACGATGTAGCGGGCCGGACGCAGGCCGTTGCGGTCGAGCGTCGCGCCGATGTGGAGGCCGTCCGAGAAGCACATGGCGGCGGGGCCGTCCCACGGCTCCATCAGCGCGGCGTGGTACTCGTAGAAGGCCTTGCGGTCTTCATCCATCAGCTCGTTGCCGGCCCATGCCTCGGGGATGAGCATCATCGCGGCGTGCGGCAGCGAATAGCCGCCGCGCATCAGGAATTCGAGCGCGTTGTCGAAGCAGGCCGTGTCGGACTGGCCGGGATAGGAAATCGGCCAGAGCTTCTGGATGTCGGCGCCGAACAGCTCGGAGCTGACCGAAGCCTGGCGCGCGGCCATCCAGTTGACGTTGCCGCGCACGGTGTTGATTTCGCCGTTGTGGCAGACGAAGCGGTAGGGGTGGGCGAGGCGCCAGCTGGGGAAGGTGTTGGTCGAGAAGCGCTGGTGCACGAGAGCGAGCGCCGAGCCGAAGTCGGGGTCGTGCAGATCCTTGTAGTAGGCGCCCAGCTGGGCGGCGAGGAACATGCCCTTGTAGACGAGCGTGCGACAGCTCATCGACACGATGTAGAAATCGGTCGGCTCGCCCTCATAGGCCGAGTAGATCTTGCCCGAACACACCTTGCGGATGATGTAGAGCTTGCGCTCGAAGGCCTCGTCGTCGGCGACCCTTGTGCCGCGGCCGATCACCACCTGGCGGTGGTAGGGCTCGGTGGCCATGATCTCGGGCGCCTTGGAGAGCGACGAGTTGTCGTGCGGCACATCGCGCCAACCGAGCACGGTCTGGCCTTCGTCCTCGATGACCTTTTCGACCACGCGCTCCATCTTCCAGCGCAGGTCGTCATCCTGCGGCATGAAGATATGGGCCACGGCGTACTTGCCCGGTTCGGGCAGCGTAACGCCCTGCTTGGCCATTTCCTTGGCGAAGAAGGCATGCGGGATCTGCACCAGCATACCGGCGCCGTCGCCCATCAGCGGGTCGGCGCCCACGGCACCACGGTGCTCGAGGTTCTCAAGGATGGCGAGACCGCGCTGGACGATCGAGTGCTGCGGCCGGTTCTTGAGGTCGACGATGAAGCCGACGCCGCAGGCATCGTGTTCGCGCTTGGGGTCGAACAGACCGAACGCCTCGGGGCGATTGGTTTTGCGAATGGCGCGGTCCGGTGAGGGGGCGGCGTGGTGAGGAGACTGTGCCATCTGCAATGTCCTTGGGTCAGGGAATTCAGGTCAGGGGAAGCCGGCAGGCCGGCGATGCGGTCCTTTCAGAGGGGGAGTTGGTTGCCCGTTTTATCGGTTCGGTGTCGGTCATTCGTCCGCGCTCCATCTGTCTTACTTCACGATTGCGCCGGACGGGGTCCGGGATCGTGACGAGTGCAGCCCCCAGGGGCAAGTCACAATGTCAACAGGGAGCGGCACTGCATCCAAATGGCCGCTCATTCGGGCTTGGTGCCCCGCCTCCCGTTTCCGCTTTCGACAAGCGGGCCAGCCGGTCCGGCGTGCGAACTGTACCGGGGAGACCGGGGCTCGCGTTTGGACAGCATCGCTGTCCTATTAGGGCTACATTTGCATAAGTCTAAACTGCGGGCAAGCGGCAGATGCGACTTTTTTGGGGCGGGGCCCGGATGGCCCGACTGCGGGGGGGCGATCCGTCGTTCTGATGCAAATGGTTCCAAGTTGCAGGAGGTGTTCGGCTCTGCTAATTGTTGCAAATCGTTCGCAACAGAGGATCTCATGGACACCCCCCATCAGCCGACTGACCGCGTTACCCGCCGGGGGCTCCTCGTGGGCGGCCTGCTCGCAAGCGGTGTCGCGACCCTCGCGGCAAGCGCCCGAGCGCAGGACCACAGCGGGCACAGCGTCGCGCCGGCGGAGCCGGCACCCACCAGCGCCTATGATGCGCCGCCGCCGCATCTGGGCGCGCATGGGAACATGACGACTGTCGGCGAGGTCGATTTCGAGGCGAACGGCTTTGATCCATCAGCGCTGCTCACCGACTGGGATGTCGGCACGCCGAGCATCGAGAACGGACGCACGGTACGGACGTTCGAGATCGTCGCCGAGGACAAGGAGATCGAGATCGCGCCGGGTGTGATGTTCCCCGCCTGGACCTATAATGGTCGCGTGCCCGGGCCGACGCTGCGCGCCAAGGAGGGCGACCGGCTGCGGATCGTGTTCCGCAACTTCGGCTCGCATCCGCATTCGATGCACTTTCACGGCATTCATTCGGCGCGAATGGATGGGGTTCCCGGCGCGGGGCTCATCGGGCCGGGCGAAGAGTTCGTCTACGAGTTCGATGCCACGCCGTTCGGCTGCCACCTCTATCACTGCCATGCGCTGCCGCTGAAGCGGCACATGCACAAGGGCATGTATGGCGCCTTCATCATCGATCCCGATCCGGCACTGCACCCGGAGTTCGACGCCAGTGCCCGGTCGCGGCTGCTGGGCACGCCCGAGAACGCGCAGTGGCAGGAGATGGTGATGGTGATGAACGCGTTCGACACCAATTTCGACAATGAGAACGAGTTCTACGCCGTCAACTCGATCCCCAATGCCTATGGCAACCGCCCGATCCGCATCGAGAAGTCGCGACCGGTGCGCATCTATCTGGTCAACGTCACCGAGTTCGACCCGATCAACTCGTTCCACCTGCACGCCAACTTCTTCGACTATTACGACACAGGCACGCAACTGACGCCGACGCTCAAGACCGTCGACCTGATCATGCAGTGCCAGGCGCAGCGCGGCATTCTCGAGTTCAGCTATGCCAGGCACGAGCCCGGCATGTACATGTTCCACGCTCACCAGTCCGAGTTCACCGAGCTTGGCTGGATGGGGATGTTCGATGTGGTGGAGGCCTGAGATGAGCGACACGGTTGTTCCGGCGCCCCGGCATTCCACCTGGCGGCTCGTCGCCTGGATCGCACTGCCGCTGCTGGTCCTCGCCGCAGCGATCGCCTGGATCGTCGCGGCCGATCCGCTGCGGGGCTTCAACAACGGCGCCCCGCCGGTCGAGGCGATCACCTTCGAGCGTACCGTTCTCGACGACAGCGGCATCAGTGTCCTGATCCGCGCCGGCGGGTCGGAGCCGATGACCATCGCCCAGGTGCAGGTCGACGATGCCTATTGGCAGTTTACGACGGATCCGGCAGGACCGCTGCAACGCGGGGCCACGGCATGGATCAGCGTGCCCTATCCCTGGGTGCTCGGCGAGGCGCACCGCGTGAACCTCGTGACCAACACGGGCGCGACGTTTGAGCACGAAGTGGCCGTGGCCGTGCCGACACCTGTCGCGACTCCGGGCATGCTCCTGCCACAGGCGATCGTCGGACTCATCGTGGGCGTCCTGCCGGTCGCCATCGGACTGATGTTCTATCCGGCGCTGCGCAACGCGAGCCGGGGCGTCATGGACTTCGTGCTGGCGCTGACGATCGGGCTTCTGGCGTTCCTCCTTGTCGACATGACGTTCGAGGCGCTCGAGCTGGCCGTGGAATCGGCGGCGCTGTTCCAGGGGCAGGCGATGGTGATCCTCGCGGCGCTGGCAACCTTCCTCATCCTGATGGGAATCGGGCGGCGATCGGGGACGCCCGCCGGGCTGGCGCTCGCCTTCTACATCGCGCTCGGGATCGGCCTCCACAATTTCGGCGAGGGCCTCGCGATCGGCGCGGCGTTCGCCGCGGGCTCGGCGGGCCTGGGCACGTTCCTGGTGCTGGGCTTTGCGATCCACAACGTCCCCGAGGGCATCGGCATCGCCGCGCCGATCGTCAAGGCGCGGCCGCCACTCTGGAGCTTCGTGGCACTGACGCTGGTGGCCGGTGCGCCGGCCGTCTTCGGAATGTGGCTGGGCAGCCTGTCCTACGGACCGCAATGGTCGGCGCTGGCGCTGGGCATCGGTGCAGGTGCCATCGCGCAGGTGATCGTCGAGGTGACGGCCTATTTGCTGCGCCAGCACCGCGGTACCGGCAAGGCCTGGCTCTCGCCCCCGATCGTCACGGGCTTTCTCGCCGGAGTCGCCTTCATGTATGTGACGGCTGCCGTCGTGAAGATCTAGCGGGAAAGCAAAGAGGCGCGGAGCCTGCGCTCCACGCCTCGCAATTCCGTTCGCCTGTTCCGGTCAGGAGGGAGGGCCTGGCTGTTGCGCCTGCCCCATCGGTCCGCAACTGGACCGTCGGACAGACGCTGTTCGCGTGAACAGGCCGTTCGTGACCGGAATTAGTTGACGGCGGTTTCGATCGCCTTAGGCGCGGTGCCGTTAATGGCAATGGTCCGGGCCTTCTTGGACTCGGGCAGCTCGCGCTTCAGCTCGATGTGAAGCAGGCCGTTCTCGAGGCTGGCGCCGCTCACTTCCACATATTCGGCGAGCTGGAAGCGCAGCTCGAAGGCGCGCTCGGCAATGCCGCGGTGGAGGAATTCGCGGTTCTTCTCCTCGGAGGCGGGAGCTTTGGCACCCTTGATGGTGAGGCCGTTTTCCTTGGACTCGATCACGAGATCGCTCTCGGCGAAGCCGGCGACGGCGATCGACACGCGGTAGGCGTTATCGCCGACCTTCTCGATATTGTAGGGCGGGTAGGTCTTGGCCTCCTGGCCGACAAGGCCATCGAGGCGGTTGAACAGCCGGTCGAAGCCGACGGTCGAGCGATAGAAGGGAGTGAAATCGTAAGTCTGCATGGCACATTCTCCAAGTGAGCAACGTGATTTTGGGCGGGTGTCCCATGAGCTCCCCTCAAGCGGCGAAGTCTCATTCCCGGGTGTCCCGGTTCCCGGCATTTACCGGCGAACAGCCTTGAGATAGGTGGGGTTCGGAGCGGTTCAAGAGGCCGAAATCCGCACATGAACCGAATCTGAACATGGGTGTCACGACACCTTCAGAGAGCCCCCTCTAAAACCAGCACTGTGCTCGCTGTCTGCTGCAACGGCACACCCCGAATGCGTCGCCGTCACCCGCCCCCCGCACGGCGACAATTCAGAGGAAAGCCAGTGTCTCACCCGAGGCGCTGGCTTTTCCGCTTCATGGGCTTACGCTAGGCCAGTGACATGAACGCAATCGTCGATCCCGAAGGCCCCAAGCTCGCCGTGCTGCCGTCCAATCCCGCGCCGGAGGGGATGCGGGCGGGCTACTTCACCACGCCCGACAAGGTGCGGCTGCGCTACGCGACGTTCCCCAAGACCGCCGGCGCCGCCAAGGGCACGGTCTGCCTCGTCCAGGGGCGCACCGAGTATATCGAGAAGTACTTCGAGACGATCGGCGACTTCCAGAAGCGCGGCTTTGCCGTGGCCACGCTCGACTGGCGCGGGCAGGGCGGGTCGGACCGGCTGATCGGCAACCGCCGGCTGGGCTATGTGCGCGACTTCAACGATTACTGGGTGGATCTGCAGGCCTTCCACGCCAACATCCTGCTGCCCGATTGCCCGGCGCCGTATTACCTCGTCGGTCACTCGATGGGTGGGCTGGTGTCGCTGATTGCGGCGACGCGCGACCGCATGATGTTCGACCGCGTGTTCCTGTCGGCGCCGATGGTGGGGCTGGGCAGCCAGCCGCTGAGCTTCGGCGGCATGGCGGCGGTGGCCGATGTCGTGTCGTTTCTCGGGCTTGGGCGCATGCCGGTGGGCCGCGCGGCGGACGAGGTGCCCAGCGAGAAGGGTTTTCCGGGTAACCCGCTGACCTCGGATCTGCGCCGCTACATGATCACCGTCGACACCTGGCGCGAACGGCCGGATCTGGTCATCGGCAAGCCGACATTCCGGTGGGCTGCCGCTGCGATGCATGCCATGGCAGATGCGGCGCGCGATGCGTTTCCAGCCGCGATCAGGGTGCCGGTGCTGATGCTCGCCGCCGCGCGCGACGAAGTGGTCTCGACGAACTGGACCGAGCAGCTCGGCCTCAGGATGCGGACCGGGCGGCACATGGTGATCCCCGCCGCGCGGCACGAACTGTTCATGGAGACCGATGCGATCCGCGCGCAGGTGCTCGCGGCGTTCGACGCGTTCATCACCGAACAGAGCAGCTAGCGGTCCGGCAGGAACGCCGCTCTAGCCGTTGAGCGCGCGCAGCGCTGCGGCGTGCAGCTCGGGCGTGGCGGCGGCGATGCAATTGCCGCCGGACTCGGCGCGCTCGCCATCCCAGGTGGTCACAACGCCGCCGGCATTTTCGATGATGGGGATCAGGGGCGAGATGTCGACGTTCTTGAGCGCCGCCTCGGCGACGATGTCGATGTGGCCCGCGGCGAGAAGGCTGTAGGCGTAGCAGTCGAGGCCCCAGCGGCACTGCAGCGTTGCGCGGCGCAGGCGGCCGATGTTGTCGACCGTTCCGGTCATCTCGAAGATGTCGGGCGAAGTGGCGCTGATCTTGGCGCGGCCGAGCTCGGTCACGCCGGAGGTGCGGATGGGCGCGGCGCTGCCGTTGCGGCTGTAGGTCGAACCGCCGGGGAGGCCCATCCAGGTCTCGCCGGTGAAGGGCTGGGCCATGAGGCCGGCCACGGCGCGGCCCCTGTGCATGAGGCCGATCAGCGTCCCCCAGACGGGAACGCCGGAGATGAAGGCGCGGGTGCCGTCGATGGGGTCGACGATCCAGTCGAAATCGCCCAGGGAGGCCTTGGGGTCCCATTCCTCGCCGATGATGCCGTGGTCGGGGAAGCGGTCGCCGATCACGGCGCGTACGGCGATCTCGGCGTCCTTGTCGGCCGCGGTGACGGGATCGAAGCCGGTTTCCCATTTGTTTTCCACCGCGAGCGGGGTGCGGAAGCCTGCGAGGGTGCGTTCGGCAGCCGCTTCGGCGGCGGCAAGCAGCGTGGCGCGCACGGCGGCGGCGTCGAGGCCGGCAAGGGCGTCAGTCATTGGACGGGTCCCGGAAAGAAGATTGTCGTTCCAACGCAATGCCATAGCAATTCGGCACGGACAAAGCGCGGACAATCGCCGTCACGGAAGTGATTCATTTCTGCAACATTTGCTCACGGCCTGATGTGAACGTTCATCCGCGTGCTTGTCTGGGAGGGCAAATCGGTTCACGCCGAGAGTGCATGATGGATGGGCGGTTCGGGGTTTCCGCCTCTGACTTAGGCAGAGTGAACCGCCATCGTTTCCTCCCTTGACTGGGGCCGCTTCTTCAGCGGCCCCTTCTGTTTTGGAGGACTATTCGGCGGCCTTGGCCGGCAGGTGCTGCGGGCCGTTGAGGAGCGCCAGATCGTAGCCGATCAGCGTCAGGGTCAGGCGCTCGAGCAACTGGCGGATGGCGTTGAAGCCGTCGTTCTTTTCGAGCGTGACCTCGTTCATGTAGAGGTGGCGCGAAATTTCGACCTGCAGGGCATGGATGCCGTGCTGGGGCCGGCCATAGGTGCGGGCGATGAAGCCGCCGGCATAGGGGCGATTGCGGGCGACGCGCAGTCCGGCGCCGGCGAAGACCATCTCGGCGAGATCGATCAGTCCGGTGCCGCAGGTCGTGCCGTAGCGGTCGCCCAGCACAACGTCGGGCGCGAGGCGGTCACCGCTGCGCGAGATGCGCGGCATGGAGTGGCAGTCGATCAGCACGGCGACGCCGAACGTCTGCGCCGCGTCGGTGAGCAGGCGCTGCAGCGTGGCGTGGTAGGGAATGTAGATGCCCTCGATGCGCATGCGGGCATCTTCGAGCGTCAGCCGTTCGCGGTAGATCGGCTTGTTCTCGGCGACGACACGAGCGATCGTACCGAGGCCTGCTGCAACGCGCGGGCTGGTAGTATTGAAGCGGTCCGACAACGGCTCGGTGAACATCTGGGGGTCGAGTTCCCAGGGCTCGCGGTTCACGTCGAGATAGGCACGCGGGAAATGGGCGCGGAGCAGCGGCGTGCCGAGGTGCGGCGCCCGACCGAACAGCTCGTCGACAAAGGCATCCTCGGACTGGCGGATCGAGAGCTCATCGAGCCGGGTCATTTTGAGGAAACGTTCGGGATAGTTTCGTCCCGAATGGGCGGAGTTGAAGACGATCGGCGCAGTCATCCGGCGAGGCCTGACGGTCTCGAAAGCCGGCTTGTCCCAGTAGTCCGATCGCAAATCAGATCCCCAAACGCCAGATGTTGCGGGTATCCTGCATCCCGCTCCCGGCTTTGTCCAGAAGCGCGCAATTCACGATAGCGGGCGTTGCCAATCGGCAAAACTCGACTAAAGATTGCCCGGCCCAGAACAGGCGGGGACAATGGCGGGAACCAAGCGGATTCTTCTGGCTGAAGACGACAACGACATGCGTCAGTTCCTGACGCGGGCGCTCAAGAACGCCGGCTACGAGGTCGTCTCGTTCGACAACGGCAAGTCGGCCTATGACCGGCTGCGCGAGGAACCGTTCTCGCTGCTGCTGAGCGATATCGTGATGCCGGAAATGGACGGAATCGAGCTGGCGCGGCGCGCCACCGAGCTCGACCCCGACCTCAAGGTGATGTTCATCACCGGCTTTGCCGCGGTGGCACTCAACCCCGACAGCGAGGCGCCCAAGGACGCCTCGGTGCTGAGCAAGCCGTTCCACCTGCGCGACCTCGTGAACGAGGTCGAGCGGCTGCTGGCCGCCTGAGTCTTACTCAGCGGCCACGCTCGAGCGCCTGGGCAGGACCCAGTCGGGGCGCACCCAGTGGCAGGTGTAGCCGCCCGGATGCTTGATCAGATAGTCCTGATGCTCGCGCTCGGCCTCCCAGAACGGGCCGGCGGGAGTGACGGTCGTGGTCGCCTTGCCCGGCCAGATGCCCGAAGCATTGACGTCCGCGATGGTGTCCTCGGCGACCTGCTTCTGCTCGTCGGTGGTGTAGAAGACGGCCGAGCGATAGGACGTCCCCACATCATTGCCCTGCCGGTTGAGGGTCGAGGGGTCGTGGATCTGGAAGAAGAACTCCAGCAGCTTGCGGTAGCTGATCCGGTCGGGATCGAAGACGATCTCGACGGCTTCGGCATGGGTGCCGTGATTGCGGTAGGTGGCGTTGGGGACGTCGCCGCCGGAATAGCCGACCCGGCTCGAGATGACGCCGGGCTGCTTGCGCAGCAGGTCCTGGGCGCCCCAGAAGCACCCGCCGGCCAGGATTGCGCGCTCGGTTCTCGCCATGGAAACCCTCCAATGTTCGGTGATGCCGCTTAGATCGGTATCGCGCCGTTCAACTGCAACCTACGAAAGCGCGAGGCGGGCCGGAAGAGGCGGCCCGAAGGCGCTTGATTGACGCTTGACCCTTGGGCGGCTTTTATGGTCTATCCGCCGCGTCGCTTCGGCGGCACCTCAAGGCGATGGGTGTATAGCTCAGCGGGAGAGCACTACCTTGACATGGTAGGGGTCACAGGTTCAATCCCTGTTACACCCACCATCTCCTTGAAACAAAACGCCTTTCGGCGTCCCGTCCAGGATGGGTGCGTAGCTCAGCGGGAGAGCATCGCCTTCACACGGCGGGGGTCACAGGTTCAATCCCTGTCGCACCCACCATCCTTTCACCGTCGAGGAAGCTGTCCGCGAGCCGACCGCTCGCGCGGTCGTCATGTCGTGGGGCAACCCGGCGGCGACGGCGTGCCTCGCTGTGGGCGCGCGAGGCGTCGGTGTTCCTCTCTGGCCGCTGGTGTTCTGGCCATGAGGCCGGCGGGGGCGGAACTTGTCTAGGAAATGCGCCAGGGCGGGCCGGCCGGCCGATCTTTCATCGAAATTTCCAAGACATGTCAGTTGCTTAAGCTGTCACAATAGTGTCGGCCAACTGACATAAAAGCATTGGGCAGGCCCAATAGGTTGCGCCTCGTTGAACAGGCGCCGGGGCAAGAAACCGGTCCGCTGACCGGGCTTGTGCCCATCCGTCCGAAAGGAAAACCCAATGAAAATCGCTCTCTACGCCAGCGTAGCTGCTCTCGCGCTCGCCGGCCTGTCGACCGCCGCGGTCGCCCAGTCCCGTGACACCATCCAGGTCGCCGGTTCGTCGACCGTGCTGCCCTTCGCGTCGATCGTCGCCGAGGAATTCGGCGCCGCTTTCCCCGAGTTCAAGACGCCTGTCGTCGGTTCGGGTGGCACGGGCGGTGGCCTCAAGTCGTTCTGCGAAGGCGTCGGCGACAACACCATCGACATCGCCAATGCGTCGCGCAAGATCAAGGACAGCGAGCGCGAAGTCTGCACCAGCAATGGCGTGACCGACATCCGCGAAGTGCAGTTCGGCTATGACGGCATCGTGTTCGCCTCGGCGACCTCGGGTCCGGATTTCGCCCTGACGCCGCTGCAGGTCTACAAGGCCATCGCCGCCAACGTTTATGTCGACGGCAACCTCGTGCCCAACCCCTACAAGAGCTGGAACGAAGTCGACGCGGCCCTCCCGGCCCAGCCGATCGCCCTCGCCGTGCCGGCGTCCAACCACGGCACCCGCGAAGTGTTCCAGGAGCGCGTCGTGGCCGCCGGCTGCGAAGAAGCCGCGCTGCCCGAAGGCCACCCGGAAGACGCCTGCACCGCGTACCGTCAGGATGTCGTGATCGAGATCTCGGGCGACTACACCGAGACCCTCGCCCGCCTGAAGTCCGACCCCAACACCGTGGGCGTCTTCGGCCTGTCGTTCTACGAGCAGAACACCGACACGCTGAAGGTGGCGACGGTCAACGGCGTCGTGCCGACCAAGGAGTCGGTGGCGGCGGGTGAGTATCCGGTGTCGCGTCCGCTGTACTTCTACGTGAAGGGCCAGCACATCGGTGTCGTCCCCGGCATCAACGAGTACGTGCAGTTCTTCCTCTCCGAGGCGATCTCGGGCGAGGGCGGCACGCTCGAAGCCGCGGGCCTGATCCCGCAGCCGGCCGACAAGAGCGCCGAGGTTCTCGCCGCCTACGAAGCCGGCCCGACCCAGTAACAGTCAAGCGGGCCGCGCCTTCGGGTGCGGCCCTTACTTTCCCGCGGGGGCGCGTAGACGGAATGAACTCGCTGATCATCGCCGCATTGCTGCTGGTGCTGCTGGGTCTGGCCTACCAGACCGGCTGGGCGCGCGGTGGAGCGCTGGCGACCGCCACTGGCACCAAGGTTCATTCGCGCCCGCAATACCACGCCTCCTATGTGGCCGTGTGGACGCTGGTCCCGGCCCTGATCGTCCTGTTGCTGTGGGCCGTGTTCGGTGGCGGCATCACGCTCAATTTCATCCGCGAGCAGATACCGGCCGATGTGCTGGCGGGGCTCGATGCCAACGGGCTCAACGCGCTGGTGGCGCGCATCCATGCCCTCGCATCGGGCTACGGCGTGGTGGGCGAAATCCAGCCCTATGAAGCGGCGGCGGGCAACGCACTGCGTTCGTTCCAGTTCATCACCTTCCTCGGCGTGGTGGCGGCCGCCGCCGTCGCCGGCCTCGGTGCGATGCTCTATGCCCGCAGCCGCATCACGGCCCGGCACCGGGCGCGCAACGCCGTCGAACGCGTGATCGGCTTCGTGCTGTTCGCCTGCTCGGCCATCGCGATCCTGACCACGGCGGGCATCGTCGCCTCGCTCCTCACCGAGGCGATCAAGTTCTTCACTTTCATCAATCCGCTCGACTTCTTCTTCGGCACGGTGTGGGCGCCCAACAATGCGGCGACCGGCGGCGACTACGGCAAGTACGGCCTCCTGCCGCTGCTGATGGGCACGCTGATGATCACCGTGATCGCGATGTGCGTGGCCGTGCCGGTGGGCCTGATGGCGGCGATCTATCTCAGCCAGTATGCACCACGGCAGCTCCGCGCCGTGGCCAAGCCGATCATCGAGATCCTTGCCGGCATTCCGACCATCGTGTTCGGTTTCTTCGCGCTGGTGACGGTGGGGCCGTTCCTGCGCGACATCGGCGCCGCGGTCGGCCTCAACATCAATGCGACGAGCGCGCTCACGGCGGGCGTGGTCATGGGCATCATGATCATCCCGTTCGTCTCCTCGCTCAGCGACGACATCCTCAACCAGGTGCCGCGCACGCTGCGCGACGGCGCCTACGGTCTGGGCGCGACGCAGTCCGAAACGATCCGCAGCGTGCTGCTGCCGGCGGCCCTGCCGGGCATCGTGGGGGCGTTCCTCCTCGCGGTCAGCCGCGCCGTGGGCGAAACCATGATCGTGGTGCTCGCGGCGGGCAACAGCCCGGTGCTGCGCGGCTCGATCTTCGAGCCGGTGGCGACGATCACCGTGTCGATCGTCAACCAGCTCACCGGCGACACCGACTTTGCGGGGCCGCAATCGCTGGTCGGCTTCGCGCTGGGCCTCACGCTGTTCGTGATCACGCTTGGGCTCAACATCTTCGCCCTCTACATCGTCCGCCGCTTCCGGGAGCAGTACGAGTAAATGACCGATGTCACCGCTTCCCGCCCGCTCTCCGAGCGCACGCAGCTCATCCGCAAGAATCTGCGCCGCCGCCACATGTCGGAGACGATCTTCCGGGCCCTGGGGCTGCTGGCGATCATCGTCGCGCTCGGCTTCGTGGCGCTGCTGTTTGCCGATATCCTGCGCAAGGGCGTGCCCGCCTTCACGCAGTCCAATCTGCACCTGACCGCGACGTTCGATCCAGAGATCATCGATGTGGGGCCGCCCCCCGGCCGCATCGCCGGCCAGAGCGAAGCCGAGTTCCGCGCGGCGTCACTCAAGTGGCAGCGCGAAGTGGCGATGCTCAACTGGAACAAGGTGGTGGAGGCGTCGCTGCGCGCCCTCGCGCCCGCCGGCTACGAGATCGCCGCCAAGGACCTGCTGACGATCCCAGAGACCGACGCCCGGCACCGGCTGCGCGAAATGTTCGTCGCCGATCCATCCCTGCTCGGACAGACCGTCAAGGTGGACGTGCTCGCCTCGGCCAACGCCGACAACTGGATCAAGGGCAATATCGACCGCAGCCTGCCCGACAGCCAGCAGCAGCTCAAGGCGCCGGCGCGGGCGCTGATCGACCAGTTCGTCAGCAACGGCACGATCAGCATGGGCTTTGCCTGGTCGCTGCTCACCAATGTCGACAGCCGTGCCGCGCCCGCCTCCTCGGGCTTGCTCGGCGCGCTGGTCGGCTCGCTCTACATGATGCTGATCGTGATCGTGCTGGCGGTGCCGATCGGGGTCGCGGCGGCGATCTATCTCGAGGAATTCGCGCCCAAATCGCGCCTGACCGACTTCATCGAGGTCAATATCAACAACCTCGCGGCCGTGCCGTCCATCGTGTTCGGCCTGCTCGGCGCCGCGGTGTTCATCAACTACATGCACCTGCCGATCTCGGCGCCGCTGGTGGGCGGCCTCGTGCTGACGCTGATGACGCTCCCCACCATCATCATCGCCACCCGCGGGGCGCTGCTGGGCGTGTCGCCGGCGCTGCGCCAGGCGGCGCTCGGCATGGGGGCGAGCAAGACGCAGATGGTGTTCCACCATGTGCTGCCGGTGACCTTCCCCTCCATCCTGACGGCGACGATCATCGGTGTCGCACACGCGCTGGGCGAAACCGCGCCGCTGCTGCTGATCGGCATGAAGGCCTTCGTCGCCTCGGTTCCTGCGACGCCGCTCGACCAGGCCACGGCGCTGCCGGTGCAGATCTACCTGTGGCAGGGCAACGAGAACCGCAACTTTTTCGAGTCGCACACGGCGGCCGCCATCATGGTGCTGCTGGTGCTGATGATTGCTCTGAACGGCATTGCGATCTTCCTGCGCAGCCGTCTCGAGCGCCGGGCATAGCCCCGACTGGAGGACTGAACTATGGATACCCTGACAGGGAACACGAGAGTGACGCAGTCTCCGGACGTGACCTCCACCCCGGTGGAACTCAGCAAGCGCACGACGCGCCTCACCGCGCGCGACGTGACTGTGCACTATGGCTCCAAGCAGGCGCTGCACGGCATCTCGATCGACATCCCCGACCGGGCCGTGACCTCGTTCATCGGACCCTCGGGCTGCGGCAAGTCGACGTTCCTGCGCTGCATCAACCGCATGAACGACACGATCGAGGGCGCCAAGGTGGGCGGCACGATCAAGCTCGACGGCGAAGACATCTACGATCCCTCGCTCGACGTGGTGGAGCTTCGCGCCCGCATCGGAATGGTGTTCCAGAAGCCGAACCCGTTCCCCAAGTCGATCTATGACAATGTCGCCTATGGGCCGCGCATCCACGGCCTCGCCCGGTCACGTGCCGAGATGGACGAGATCGTCCATTCGTCGCTGCGCAAGGCGGGCCTGTGGCAGGAGGTCAAGGACCGGCTCGCGGAGCCCGGGACGGGCCTGTCGGGCGGCCAGCAGCAGCGGCTGTGCATCGCGCGCGCCATCGCCGTGTCGCCCGAGGTGATCCTGATGGACGAGCCGTGCTCGGCGCTCGACCCGATCGCCACCGCGATCATCGAGGAACTGATCGACGAGCTGCGCGAGAACTACACCATCGTCATCGTGACGCATTCGATGCAGCAGGCGGCGCGCGTCAGCCAGAAGACGGCATTTTTCCACCTGGGGAACCTGGTCGAGGAGGGCAACACCTCCGACATCTTCACCAATCCCCGGAACAAGCAGACCCAGGACTACATCACCGGCCGTATCGGCTGACGACGAGGACAGGCACCATGGCTACGGCGCTCAACGAACATATCGTCACCTCCTACGAGGACGAGCTCATCAACCTCAACAAGGCCATCTCCGAGATGGGCGGGATGGTGGAGCAGGCGATCACCGACGCGGCGAACGCGCTGCTCAAGCTCGACCACAAGGCGGCGCAGGATGTGCGCCAGTACGACAAGCGCATCGATGGGATGAAGGACCGCATCACGGAGATGGCGGTGTCGATCATCGCGCGGCGCCAGCCGATCGCGGTCGACCTGCGCATGGTGGTGACGGCGATCCAGGTGGCCAACGATCTCGAGCGTACCGGCGACATGGCCAAGCAGCTCGCCAAACGCACCGTGCAGATCGAGAGCCTGGCGCTCGCGCCGAAATTCTACAATGGCGTCAAGCACATGACCGACCTCGTGGCACGCCAGCTGAAGGCAGCGCTCGATGCCTATGCGAGCCGCGACGCGGCCAAGGCGGTGGATGTGTGCGCGCATGACGACGAAGTCGACGCCATGCATACGTCGCTGTTCCGCGAGCTCCTCACCTACATGATGGAAGACCCGCGTAACATCAGCCAGTGCATCCACCTATTGTTCTGCACCAAGAGCCTCGAGCGCGTGGGCGACCACGCCACCAACATCGCGGAAGCCGCCTATTATCTCGAGACCGGCCGCCAGCTCGGCCAGGACGAGACGCAGCGGCAGCAGCTCTAGGACCGCGCGACATGACCGCGACCATCCTGATCGTCGAAGACGAGGCGGATCTGCGCGAGCTCGTCCGCTACAATCTCGAAGCCGAGGGCTTTCGCGTCAGCATGGCCGAGAGCGGCGACGAGGCGGTGGAGCGCATCCGCGACGGCGTGCCGGACCTGATCCTGCTCGACTGGATGCTGCCGGGGCTGAGCGGCATCGAGCTCTGCCGGCGCTGGCGCTCGCGCGAGGAAACAGCGCGCACGCCGATCATCATGATCACCGCGCGCGGCGAGGAAGAAGAACGGGTCCGCGGGCTGGCCACCGGCGCCGACGACTATGTCGTCAAGCCCTTCTCGATGCCCGAGCTGGTGGCCCGCATCCAGGCGCTGCTTCGCCGCTCGAGCCCGCAGCTCGTCACCAACGTGCTCAAGGCCGGCGATCTCGAGCTCGACCGGCAGAGCCACCGCGTTCGCCGCTCCGGCCGTGACCTGCATCTGGGGCCGACCGAGTACCGGCTGCTCGAATATCTGATGCGTCATCCCGGCCGCGTCTATTCGCGCGAGCAATTGCTCGACGGGGTGTGGGGCAACGACGTCTATGTCGACGAACGCACCGTGGACGTCCATGTGGGACGGCTGCGCAAGGCGATCAATCGCGGACGCGAGGCCGATCCGATCCGCACCGTTCGCGGGGCGGGCTACGCCTTCGATGAGCGCTTCGCGGCGATGAGCTGAGGCTGCCGTCAGGTCGGAGTGAACGCAGGGGCGGGGTTGTGCGTTGATGCCTCCGGAGGGCTTCCCCATGCCGGAACGGCACTATCATGTCATCTTCAATCCCAATGCCGGCACGGCGCTGACCAACGGCGTCACCACGGCCACGCTCACCGAGCTGTTCAGCGCGGCGGGGCTCAGCTTCGACATCGACGACGATGACGACGAGCCGCTCGAAGACCGCATCGAGCGCGCGCTGCAAGGCCCCGCCGACGTGATCGTCGCCGGGGGAGGGGACGGCACCGTCCTCGCCGTTGCCGAGGGGCTGCTCGGCAGCGACAAGACGCTCGCTATCCTGCCGCTCGGCACGCTCAACGGGCTCGCGCGCGATCTCGTGCTGCCGCTCGACGTGCCGACCGCCGTCAAGACGCTCCCCGAACTCGAACCGCGCGCCATCGACGTGGCGGAAGTGAACGGGCGCGCCTTCCTCCACAATGTCATCATCGGGCTGGTGCCCGGGATCGGCGTGGGGCGCGAGAAGATCCGGGGCAGCGGACTGTGGGGGAAGATCGCCTTCACCCTGTTCATGATCCGCCGGCTGGCCCGGGCGCGGCGCATCGCGCTCGCGCTGCAGCTCAACGGGACCGACAATGTGCGGGTCGAGCGGCTGCAGACGCTGGTGGTCGCCAACAATTCCTACGACCAGCGCTTCGGCCGCTTCATGGCGCGGCGGCGGCTCGACCGGGGGCGGCTCACGGCGTACCTTATCCGCAATCTGCGACTGGGCGACGCGCTCCGGCTCACGGTCGAGATGATCATGGGCACATGGGGAGGCGATCAGGTCATCGAGTATGAAAAGGTCCAGCAACTGACGGTGGTGAGCAAGAAGCCGCTGTTGTCGGTGTCGATGGATGGCGAGGTGCTGATGCTCGAAACGCCGCTCACCTTCGCGGTGCGGCCCAAGAGCCTGAACGTGCTTGCACCGGCCCTGCCGGCGGCAGAGCCTACGCCGCAACCGGCCGCGGAGGTCGCCTGACCATGCGCATGGCGCATCTGTCGGACCTGCATTTCGGCAAGCACGACCAGGACCTCGCGCCGACGCTGGCGCCCGAACTCGACGCGCAGAATCTCGATCTCGTGGTGATCAGCGGCGACTTCACGCAGGACGGCACCGAGGACGAGTTCAAGGTCGCGCGTGCATTCATCGACACGCTCAAGGCGCCCGTGTTCGCGGTCCCCGGCAATCACGACGTGCCGCAGATCAATCTGCTGCGCCGGCTGGTGTCGCCCTATGCCCATTACCGCAAATATATCGACGCCAACCTCGAGCCGTTCGTCGAGATCGACGGTGTGGCGGTGTGCGGCCTCAGGACCTCGCGCCGTTTCTCTCCCGACATGAACTGGTCGAACGGCTTCCTCGACAGGGGGCAGCTGCGGGCGCTCGAGGGGCGGCTCGGCAAGGCGTCCCCCGGCGCGGTTCGCGTCATCGTCGCGCACCATCCGCTGCTCTATCCGGAGACGGGCGAGCCGAAGCGGCAGCGGCGCGTGCGACGGGCCGACCGCGCGCTCGAAGAGTTCTCCCGGCTGGGGGTGCGGCTGGTGCTGTCGGGCCACTTCCACCTGTCCTATGTGCGTGTCCATGAGCGGCCGGGCACGGTGACGGAGGGCGCGCCGGACGGTCTCCGCCGCGCCACGGCGGCGCCGATTCTGGTGGCGCAGACCTCGTCGACGACGTCGACGCGGCTGCGCGGTCATCCCAACGCCTACAATCTGATTTCCATCGAGGGCGAGGAAATCGACATCGCCGTGCGCGAGTGGCGGGACGGCAGGTGGATGACCCGCGAACGCACGCAGGACGTGGCGCCCGCCGCCTGAGCCGGTAATGCGCAGGGCGGCTTAACCCTGTCATCCACAGACGAACATCTCCCTCCTCAAAGCGGCTTGACATAGCTTTGCAATCGATTTCACTATGTGGGATCGATCCCTCAGAGAAGGGACGAAAGCCGGGGGGATATGGTCACTATTTCGGACGTATCGAAGCGTGCAGGCGTCTCGCGATCCACCGTGTCGCGCGTCGTCGCCCGCAATGGCTACGTCTCGGACGTCAAGCGCCGAGCGATCGAAAGCGCCATCGCCGAACTCGGCTACCGTCCCAACACCCTGGCGCAGGCGCTGCGCTCCAACCGCTCCAACATGATCGGCGCGGTGGTGGTCGACGTGGGCACGCCGTACTTCGCCAACATGGTCTATGGCATGCAGCGCTCGTCGCGCGCCGAGGGCAAGTCGCTGCTGGTGATATCGGGCTATGCCGACCAGGACGAAGAAGCCCGCGCCATCATCGAACTGGTCGACCGCTCCTGCGACGGCATCATCCTCTATCTCGAACGCCCGATGCGCGCCGACGTGGTCGAGATCGTGCGCAAGGCGCAGGTGCCGGTGGTGAGCATCGGTCGCAAGCACTATCCGCATTCGCGCGGCGTCGTGACGTTCGACAATTTCGGCGGGGCGCGGCAGGCGATGGCGTTCCTGATCGAGCAGGGGCATCGCAAGATCGTCCATCTCAGCGGACAGCCGGAATTCGGCGACGTCGTGGCGCGTATCGAGGGAATCGAAGCCGCGCTTGCCGAGCATGGCATGAGCCTTGACGACATTCACATCGTCAACGGCACGTTCAGCCAGGAGTTCGGCCTCGCCGCGACAACCCAGCTCATCAAGGAAGGCCGGGATTTCACGGCGATCTTTGCCGGCGACGACGACATGGCCGCCGGCGTGCTGCAAGCCCTGCGGGAGAACGGCCGCAGGGTGCCCGAAGACGTGTCGGTGATCGGGTTCGACGACGCCTTCCATGCCAAGCATCTGTGGCCACCGCTGACCACGATGAAGCAGCCCACCGATGCCATCGGCGAGGCGGCCTCGAGTTTACTTCTGCAATTATTGGCCGAGCCCAGCATGGGGACCGGCGAGAGGACGATTGAAACAGCTCTGGTGGTTCGCTCCAGCGTGAGCAGGCCATCGGTCACGGAAAGGCAGGTCGCGTAAGCGAAGGCCGGTGCTGGCCAAGTGGTATCATTGCCAAGGGGCCGGGATCATGACGAATATGGGATCGATCCCATATAAGGATCCACAGGAGGAGGAAACGAAAGTGGAGCTAACTAAACTGAAGATTGCTGCGCTCGGCACAGTCGCTCTGGCCGTTGTCGCCAGCGCCGCGCCGGTCCTGGCCCAGGAGGAAGTGATCCTGCGCCTGCTGCCGGCCCACACCGACGCGATGGTCGAGAACTACAACCCGAACAACCCTGGACCGGGTGCGCAGCAGCGTACGCGCGACTTCACCTACGAGCCGCTCTGGATCGACAACATCTGGCATCCCGGCGTGAGCGAGGAAGCCCTGGCCGTGGCCTGGGAAGTCGGTGCCGACATGAAGTCCGTCACCTACAAGCTGCGCCAAGGCGTCAAGTGGAGCGACGGCGAGGACTTCAACGCGGACGACGTCGTGTTCTCGTTCGAATACGCCAAGGCTCACGCGGACTATCCGATGGGCATCGACGTCTACAATGGCGAGACGGGCAACGTGGCCAGCGCCGAGAAGATCGACGACTACACGGTCAAGTTCACCCTGCATGAAGCCGACGCTCTGGCCCGTTACGGCCTCAACGGCCTCTACCCGCTGCCCGAGCACGTCTGGAAGGACGTCGCCGACCCCAAGAACTTCGCCAACCTCGACGTCGTCGCGACGGGCCCGTGGACGAAGCCGCGCAACTTCTCGCGCAACGGCTACGACATGTGCCGCAACGAGCTGTTCCGAGGGAACGCGGACAATGCGATCGACTGCCTGCGCTTCCCGCAGATGAACGGCAACGAGCAGACCGTGGCCGCTATCTCGGCCGGCGACCTCGACTGGCTGGGCGACGGCTTGACCGATCCGGACGTGACGTTCCTGCCGCAGTCGGAATTCAACCACTACTGGCTCCCGGCTGGCTCGGACGTGAACCTGCAGCTCAACACGACCAAGGCGCCGTTCAACAACCTCGCGTTCCGCCAGGCCATCTCGGTGGCCACCGACCGCCAGACCCTGCTGGACGTGTCGACCTTCGGCCTGACGACGGCGACGAAGTTCCCCATCGGCACCGGTGAAATGTACAGCACCTGGTACGATGAGGCGGCCCTCGCCCCCTACACCTGGCTGATGGAATACAATCCCGAGAAGGCCAAGGAACTCCTCGACGGCGCCGGCTTCGTGGACAAGGACGGCGACGGCTGGCGCGACAATCCCGATGGGACTCCGATCGCGTTCGGCATCTCGATGCCGTCGGGCTGGACCGACTGGGTGAACTCGGGGCAGACGGTTGCCGAGAACCTGCAGGACGTCGGGATCAACGCCTCGCTCAAGACGATGGACCAGGGCGCCTGGTTCGACGCCGTGCCCAAGGGTGACTTCGACGTGTACGTCATGTGGACCAATGGTGGTCCGACGCCGTACAACCAGTACCAGCCGATGTTCAACCCGCGCCTGATGCAGCCCGGCCAGATCGACTTCCAGTCGATGCATCAGTTGCCGATCCCGGCCATCGAAACGGCCCTCGCCAAGTTCAAGAGCACGGCCAATCTCGATGAGCAGAAGGCGGCGCTGACCGACATCCACAAGCTGGTTGCGGAGAACGTGCCGGTCGTTTCGCTGTTCGCGAACCCGATCTGGTACGAGTACTCGACCCGCCGCTTCACCGGCTGGGTGACCGAAGAGAACCCCTTCGTTCGTCCGCAGGTGCACGACGGCAACCGTGAGCGCGTGCTGCACGCTCTCGCGCTCAAGCCCATCGAAGGCGCCAAGTTCTAAGCTAGGCTGAGTGGCGGGGCCTCTGCTTCAAGAGGTCCTGCCACCCGCTATTTCGAGGGAGAGCTCGCCGCATGATTTTCCTTGCTAGACGAATTGCGTTCTATTTCGCGGCGTTTTTCCTCGCCATCACGTTCAACTTCCTGATCCCCCGGCTGATGCCGGGCAGCCCGTCAGACCGCATCATCGCTTCCTTCCAGGGGCGCCTGAACGAGTCGCAGATTGCGGCGATCCGCAAGGCCTATGGCTTCGAGGGAAATCTCTGGGAGCAGTACGTCACTTACGTACAGAGCGTGTTCCGGCTCGATTTCGGCATCTCGACGGTGCAGTTTCCCGAGCCGACGGCCTCGCTGCTGTTCTACGGCGCGCAATGGACGCTGGTGATCGTCGGCCTCGCGATCTTCTTTGCCTTCTTCATCGGCAGCTTCATGGGCATTCACGCGGCCTGGAACCGCGGCGGCTTCTTCGACAGCTTCTTTACGCCCATCAATGTGATGATGAACGCCTTCACACCGGCCATTGTGGCGCTGGTACTGTTCTATGCGTTCTCACTGCAGCTCAAATGGTTTCCGCTGGGCCGTGCGCACGACCCAAATCTGATGCCGAACTGGTTTGATCTCAAGTTCGTGGGCAGCGTCCTCTATCATGCCACGCTCCCGGTGCTGTCGATCTTCCTGGTCAGCTTCGGCGGCTGGCACCTGGGCATGCGCAACGTGATGATCAACCTCCTCAACGAGGACTTTGTCGTCATGGCGCGCGCCAAGGGGCTCAGCGAGAACCGGATCAAGTATCGCTACGTCGCCCGGAACGCTATTCTCCCGCAGATCACCGCGCTGGCGCTGTCGATCGGCTTTGCGCTGGGCGGGGCCCTGGTGACCGAGCAGGTGTTCAACTACCCGGGGCTCGGCAAGTTCACCTTCACGGCGATCGGCGCGCGCGACTACTCCTTCATCCAGGGACAATTGCTGCTGCTGACCTGCTCGGTGCTGGTGGCCAATCTGCTTTCGGACATCGCCAATGTCATTCTCGATCCGCGGCTCAGGGGCCGCTAGGGGAGACGACCATGAGTGAACTTGCTCACACGCCGGCTTTCCCGCTCCGCGCTGAGAGTGCCGCCGACCTCGCCGCGGCAGCGCCCAGCCATCCGGAGCTGATGCGCGAACTGGGCGTGCGGCCGCGTCCGGGCTGGACCGCCAATTTGCCGGCCGGCCTCGCCTCGTTCCTGACCAATGGCAAGGGGATGGCCGGGGTCATCATCCTGCTGGTGCTGGTCGTGATGTCTGCGGCGGCGCCGCTGCTGAGCGACTACAATCCCAATCGCCGCGCCGGCAAGCCACATGTGATGCCCAGCTATGAGCATGTGCTGGGCACGACGCGGCTGGGCAAGGACGTGTTCACGCAGCTCGTCTATGGCGGCCGGGTCAGCCTCAGCGTGGGCATCGGCGCCGGGGCCTTCGCCGCGCTGATCGGTCTCGCGCTCGGAATCTCGGCGGGGTACTTTGGCGGCCGGACCGACGAGATCATCAGTTTCTTCGTGAACGTGGTGCTCGTCTTACCTGGGCTGCCACTCATCATCGTGATTGCGACAATGGTGGAGGCGGCGAGCCCGATGGTCATCGGCCTTGTCCTTGCCTTGACCGGCTGGGGCTGGGCGGCGCGAACGATCCGAACGCAGACCCTGTCGCTGCGCACGCGCGAATTCGTGCTGTCGGCGGAACTGCTGGGTGAGAAGAAATGGCGGATCATCCTGATCGAGATCTTCCCCAACATGCTGAGCTTCTTCATGGGCGGCCTCGTGCTGGGCACGATCGCGGCGATCCTTGCGGAAGCGGCGCTCGAGTTCATCGGGCTGGGCGATCCCAATGCGGTGACCTGGGGCACGATGCTGTTCTGGGCGCAGAACAACCTCGCGCTGCAGAGCGGCGCCTGGTGGGAAATCTGGCCGCCCTGCATTGCCATCATGCTGACCGGCGCCGCGCTGGTGCTGGTCAATTTCGCGGTGGACGAGATCACCAACCCGCAGCTCAAGGCCTCGCGCAAGATCGGACGGATCAAGCGCTTCCTCACGCGTCGTGGAAGGGGCGCCGATGTCTTCTGATCGCGTTCTGCTCGAGGTGCGCAACCTCACGGTCGACTACGTCGGCGACAATTCCATCGCGCGGGCGGTCGACGGCATCGACTTCGACATCCGCGAGGGCGAGGCCTTCGGGCTGGCCGGCGAGAGCGGCTGCGGCAAATCCACCGTCGCCTTCGCGCTGGCGCGGCTGACGCGCCTGCCCGGCCTCGTCAGCGGCGGGGAGGTCAAGCTCGACGGCGAAGACGTACTCAAGTTCGACAAGGCGCGGCTCAAGGCCTATCGCTGGCGCGAGGTCAGTTTCGTGTTCCAGTCGGCGATGAATGCGCTCAATCCGGTGATCCCGATCTCCGAGCAGATCATCGACGTGATCGAGACGCACGAGCCGAACCTGGGCAAGGAGGGGGCGCGCAAGCGGGCGGTGGAGCTGTTCGAGCTGATCGGTATTCCGCCGGCGCGGCTCGACGAGTATTCGCACCAGTTCTCGGGCGGCATGCGGCAGCGCATCTGCATCGCGATCGCCCTGGCGCTGAAGCCGCGGCTGATCATCATGGACGAGCCCACCACCGCGCTCGACGTGGTGGTGCAGCGCGACATCATCGAGCAGATCGTCGAGCTCAAGAACCGGCTCGGCTTCTCGGTGCTGTTCATCACGCACGACCTCGGCCTGATGATCGAGTTCTGCGACCGCATCGGCGTGATGTATTCGGGCGAGCTGGTGGAGGTCGCCCCGTCGGGCTCGATCCTCACCAACCCGCAGCATCCCTACACCAAGGCACTGGGCAACAGCTTTCCGCCGCTCACCGGACCGCGGGTGCGGCTTGAGGGCATTTCCGGCACGCCGCCGCGGCTCACCGACCTGCCGGTCGGCTGCCGCTTCGCGGCGCGCTGCCCCTATGCGATGCCGGTCTGCCGCGAGCAGGCGCCGGCGCTGCGCTTCCATCCCGAACACCAGAGCGAGGCCGCATGTCACTTGCTGAATTAGACGCCGCGGGCGTGACGAACACCGCCGCAGCGCCGGTGGTGGAGCTGGACAGCGTCGACAAGGACTTTGCGCTGGGCGGGATCTTCGCCAAGCAGACGGTGCTGCGCGCCCTCACCGGCGTGTCGCTGAAACTGACGCGCGGCCGCGCGCTGGCGCTGGTGGGCGAGTCGGGCTCGGGCAAGTCGACCTGCGCGCGCATGGTGGCTGGCGTCTACAAGCCGACGCGCGGCCATGTGCGGTTCAAGGGCGAAGACACGGCGGCCATGCGTGGCCAGCGGCTGCAGAAATATCGCTCGGAAGTGCAGATGGTGTTCCAGGATCCGTTCGGATCGCTGAACCCCACGCAGAGCATCGGTTATCACCTGGTCCGGCCGCTGCGGCTCCACCGGCCCGAGCTGAGCGGCAAGGCGGTGGAGGCGGAAGCGCTGGCGCTGCTCGAGAGCGTCGGTCTGCACCCGGCGGCGGACTATTTCAAGCGGCGCCCGCATGAGCTCAGCGGCGGGCAGCGGCAGCGCGTGGCGATCGCGCGCGCCCTCTCGGTCCATCCGGAAGTGCTGCTGGCCGATGAGCCGACCTCGATGCTCGACGTGTCGGTGCGGCTCGGCATCCTCAACCTGCTCGAGGATCTGAAGCAGGAGCGGCAGCTCGCCGCGCTCTACATCACGCACGACATCGCGACGGCGCGCTATTTCGCCGAGGACACGGCGGTGCTCTATGCCGGGCATCTGGTGGAGCAGGGGCCGAGCGAGGTGATCACCGACCGGCCGCGCCATCCCTACACGCAATTGCTGATCGAGTCGGTGCCCAATCCGGCGCGCAAGATCGCGACGGGCAAGGCGCGGCGCGCCACGGACATTCCGCTGTGGACGCATGAGAGCCGCGGCTGCCCGTTCGTCTCGCGCTGCCCCAAGGCGACCGCCATCTGCAAGGAAGAGATGCCAGGCCCGACGCCGCTGGGAAACGGCCACATGGCGCGCTGCCACCATATCGAGGGGTAGCGGGGGACCCGGTGCGAGCGGCCTTGCCACGTTGCGCCGAACCCTCCACTGGCACTCCCCAGCGAAAGCTGGGGTCCAGGCGCTGGCGCAAGGTGAGAAATGGGTCCCAGCTTTCGCTGGGAAGTCAGCGGAGATGGCGGTGGTCTCTCACTAGAACTGGAAGCTGCGGTCGGCGAGGCCGGTGATCACCTCGAATGGCGCCAGCGTCGCACGCTCGCGCAATAGCGCGGGAGCCGCGTCGAGCAGCGGCTGCCAGTCGCCGCGCAGGGCCGCGGGAATATCGATTGTCACATCGCGCGCCGTGAAGTTGGCGATCACCAGCAGCGACTGCGTGTCGAGCGTGCGGGTGTAGGCGAACACCTCCGGATGCGCTTCGAGCCAGGGCGTGTAGCGGCCGTCGATGACGAGCGGCAGCGTCCTGCGCAGCGCGATCAGCCGCCGATAGTGGGTGAGGATCGACTCCGGATCGGCCTTGGCCGCCGCGACGTTGATGCGCTCGTAGTTGGGGTTGGCCTCGATCCACGGCGTGCCGGCGGTGAAGCCCGCGTGTGCGGCATCGTTCCACTGCATCGGCGTGCGAGAATTGTCGCGGCCATTTTCGTTCGCGCCGGTGATGAAGTCGGTCTCGGGCAGGCCGGCCTCGAGGTGTAGTCGGTGCATGTTGAGGGTCTCGATGTCGCGGTACTGTTCGATCGAGCTGAAGGGCACATTGGTCATGCCGATTTCTTCGCCCTGATACACGTAGGGTGTGCCCTTGAGCAGGTGCAGAACCGTTGCCAGCATCTTGGCGGACTCCACCCGGTAGCGCTTGTCGTCGCCGTATTTGGAGACGGCGCGCGGCAGGTCGTGATTGCCCCAGAACAGCGAGTTCCAGCCGTCGTCGGCGAGGGCCGTCTGCCAGCGGCCGATGACGCGCTTGAGCGCCACGAGGTCGAACGGCTTGGGCTGCCATTTGCCCCAGGTCTCATGCCACTGCTGCATCACCTGCTCGAACTGGAACACCATCGACAGCTCGGCCCGATCGCGCCCGGAGTAGAGCAGGGCGGTGGCCGGCGTGGCGCTCCAGCTCTCGCCGACGGTCATCACGTCGCGACCGGCGAGCGTCTCGCGGTGCATCTCCTGGATGTAGTCGTGCAGCTTCGGGCCGTCGGCGGTGATGCCGCGATCCGGTTCCTTGGCGATGAGGTTGATCACGTCCATGCGGAAGCCGGCGATGCCGCGCTCGAGCCACCAGTTCATCATGCGATAGATGTCGGCGCGGAGCTCGGGATTGGCCCAGTTGAGATCCGGCTGCTCGGGGGCGAACTGGTGGAACCAGTACTGGCCGGTAGCGGGATCGAGCGTCCAGGCGGGACCGCCGAAGGTCGACTGGATGTCGTTGGGCAGGCCGCCATCGGGCGCCGGATCGCGCCAGACATAGTAGTCGCGATAGCGGCTGTCGCGTGACGAGCGGGCATCGAGGAACCAGCGGTGCTGGTCGGAGGTGTGGTTGACCACGAGGTCGAGCAGGATGCCGATGCCGCGCACCTTCGCCTCGGCGACGAGCCGGTCGAAATCCTCGAGCGTGCCGAACATGGGCGCGATCGCCTGGTAGTCGGCGATATCGTAGCCATTGTCGCGCATCGGCGAGGCGCAGATCGGCGACAGCCAGATCACGCCGATGCCGAGGTCGCGCAGATAGTCGAGCTTGCCGATGATGCCGGGAATGTCGCCGATGCCGTCGCCATTGCTGTCGGCGAAACTGCGCGGATAGATCTGGTACACGGTGGCGCTCTGCCACCAGTGGCGGGACGTCTGGGTCATCGGGGTCTCGATATCAGGGTTCGTCGCTGCGGTGTCCGAGCACGAAGGTCTGGATGGCGACGACGGCGGCGCCGCGGCACCACTCGATGTTCTCGCCGGAGCGGATGGTGAGGGGGAGGGCGGCGGTGCGTGGATCGCGGTCGGCACGGAGGCCGGCGTCCACCGCCTCCGAGGCGACGGCGGCGAGACGCACACCCTCGCCGCCGAGTACCACTGTTTGGGGCATTGTCAGATTGGCGATGGCGGCGAGCAGGCGGCCGAGGCCGCGGCCGGCATCGTCGACGATGCGGCGCGCCGCCGGTTCGCCCGAGGCGGCGAGGTTCAGCGCGGTCTTATAGGTGAGCGGCTTGCCCAGCGCCTGCGACACCGACTGGGTGATGGCGCTGTCGGTGAGGATGGCCTTGGCGCAGCCGCGGTGACCCTCCGAGCACACCGGCCCGAACGGATCGAGCGGCCAATGGCCGATGAGGCCGATGCCGTAGTCGTCATTGCGCACGATCTCGTCGTGGATGACGAGGCCGTAGCCAATGCCGGCGCCCAGCGTCACCACCGCGAAGCGGTCGAGGCCGCGTCCGGCGCCGAACCAGTGCTCGTACTCGGTGAAGGCGACGAGGTCGTTCTCGATGATCGTCGGAATGCCGGTCGCGGCCTCGACCATCTGGCCCAGTGAAACGTCGCTCCATTTGAGGAAGGGCGCACTGCGCACCACGCCATGCGCCTCGATCAGCCCGCCAACGCCGATGCCGATGGCGGTGATATCGGGCGTGCCGCGCGCCAGGGATTTCGCCAGCTCGGCGATGGCCGCGACGACGGCCTCGGGGTCGGTGGCGGTAAGACGGCGGGTCTCTGTCGCCTTCACATTGGCGCGCAGATCGGTGGTGACGCCGAGCACTTCATCGGCCATCAGCTTCATGCCGATGAAGCGGCGCGATTCCGGCACGATGTCGAGCAGCTGCTGCGGGCGCCCGACACGGCCATCGGCCTGCTCGCCGGCTTCGACGAGCAGGCCGCTCTCGAGCAGTGGATTGGCGAGGCGGGTGAGAGAGGCGGAAGAGAGATCGAGCCGGCGCGCCACTTCGCTGCGCGACAGGGGGCCGTGAATCAGCACCTCGAGCGCAACCGCGCGGTCGGCCCCGTTGCCGGGTGTCCAGCGTGGCGTGGTGATTCTCATGTCGGCCGGTTTGTCCTCATATCGAGCGCTCTACCGCATCGCTTTTCTTTTGCCAAGAAACTTAATGTGCCGAGATTCTGGCTCCGAGATGCCGATTGACAGCCTAATTAGTTCCGACATAAAACTATTAGGATGGGTCCGACAGAGGCCCGGGTCTTTGGAGGACACCCCGATGAAATTCCCAACGACGCGCCGCGGCGCGTTGCTTTCGATGGTCGCCGGCGCGGCCGTCATGCTCGCCCTCCCCGCCCTTGCGCAGGACGTCACCATCACGTTCTGGGGCTCGTACGGCAATGGTGGCAACTCCACCCAGCAGGATGCGCTCAACAACACGCTGATCCCGGCGTTCGAGGCGGCGCATCCGGGCATCAAGGTGCAGTATGTCGACGTGCCCTACGACTCGCTGCTGCAGAAGCTGACGACGTCGGCGGCCGGCGGTGAACTGCCCGACCTGGTGCGCGCCGATCTCGGCTGGGTGCCGCAGTTCGCCAAGCTCGGCGTGCTGGTGCCGCTGTCGGATGCGATGGCGGACTTTCAGGAGCTCGCCGACAAGACCTATCCGGGCGTGCTGGCGACCAATCTCTACAAGGGCAAGTACTACGGCCTGCCGCTCGACACCAATACGCGCGTGCTTGTCACCAGCCAGGAAGCGCTCGACGCCGCCGGACTCAGCGCGCCGCCGGCAACGTTCGACGAGCTCAAGGCCTCGGCCGGCAAGCTCAAGGAAGCCGGCATTTCGGTGTTCGCCGATGGCGGACTAGGCGCGTGGAACATCATGCCGTGGATCTGGTCGGGTGGTGGCGACATCACCGATCCCGAGCTGACGAAGTCGACCGGCTATCTCGACTCCGCGCAGAACGTGGCGACGATCCAGATGCTGGTCGACCTCTACAACGCCGGGCAGATTCCCAATCTGATCATCGGCAACCAGGGCGCGACGGGCACGTCGGACGGCCTGCCGTCGGCCGAGTATGCCAACATCTTCGACGGCCCGTGGATGGCCGGCATCTGGAAGGACCAGTATCCGGACTTCACGCCGATCTACGCGTCGGTGCCGGCCGGTCCGGGCGGTTCGGTGAGCGTGGTGGGTGGCGAGGATATCGTCGTGACCGCGTCGTCGCCCAACCAGGAAGCGGCGCTCGAATTCGTGCGCTTCACGCAGTCCGAGCTGTTCCAGGTCGAGATGGTCAAGACCGGCCAGATGACGGTGCTGCCGGCCTATGCCGAGCAGCAGAACGCCATCGCGCCGTTCTATGCCACCTTCGCCGAGCAGTTGAAGACCGCCAAGAACCGTCTCGCCATCTCGTCGGCGAGCAAGGTGGATGGCATCCTCAACACTGAGCTCACCGCTGCGTTCAAGGGCGAGGTTTCGGTGCAGGACGCACTGACCAAGGCCGCCGGCCAGATCGACGCGCTCCTGGCCGAAGAGAACTCATGACGGACTTGGTCCGCGAGCAATCCTCCCCCACACTCGTGCGCCACCCCACCTCCGGGGTGTCGCATGGGGTGGGAGCGGGTATGCAGCCTTGGCGGACCTATCTCACTCCGGCGCTGTTCGTGGCGCCGGGGTTTCTGATCTACACGGTCTTCGTGCTTTGTCCGATGGTGCAGGCCGTGCTGATGAGCGTGTTCGACTACAAGGTCGTGGCGGGTGCCGTCAGCACCTTCATCGGCGCGACCAACTATATCCGCGCCTTCCACGACGAGCATCTGTGGCTGAGCCTGTCCAACAGCGGCATCTACATGCTGTTCACGGTGCCGCCGCAGATCGCGCTCGGCCTCGGCGTGGCGCTGCTGCTGCAGCACAAGAGCCCGGCGCAACCCTTCTTCCGCGTGCTCTATTATCTGCCCGTCGTGACGAGCTGGGTGGTCGTGACGCTGCTGTTCAAGTACCTGTTCGCCGATCGCGGCCTCATCAACTACCTCCTCGGGCTGCAGGTTTCCTGGCTCTCCGACCGCTGGACCGCCATGGTCGCCATCTGCGCGCTCGGCGTGTGGAAGGGCATCGGCTGGTCGATGATGATCTTCATCGCGGCGCTGCAGGGCGTCCCCAATTCGCTGATCGAGGCCGCCAAGATCGACGGCGCCGGCCCGTGGCAGCGCTTCTGGAGCGTCACCATCCCGGCCATCTGGCCGACGATGGCCTTCATCACCATCATGCTGGTGATCGGCGGGCTCAACGTCTTCACCTCGGTGCAGGCAATGACCGACGGCGCACCCGGCGGCTCCACCGATGTGGTGCTCACCTATATGTACCGCACGACGTTCTCGTTCCTCGATTTCGGCTACGGCTCGACCATCGCCGTGCTGCTGACGCTGCTGGTGTTCGCCCTCTCGGCGATCCAGCTCCGCGTCTTCCGCAATGAGGCGACGGCATGAGCAAGCGGGTTTCGCCGGCCGACGCCCTGCGCCTCGTCACCCTCGCCATCGGCGCTCTGGTGATGATCACGCCGTTTCTCTACATGGTGTCGACCAGCTTCAAGGCGCAGCAATACGTTCTCAAGATTCCGCCGCAGTTCATCCCCGATCCGGCGACGCTGTCGAACTATGAGCGCGTGCTGGTGCGCGGCGATTTCGGGCAGTACTTCCTCAACTCGCTGTTCGTGGCGGTGACGGCGACGGCGATCGCGGTCCTGCTGAGCGCCATGATGGCCTATGGCTTTGCGCGCTACCGCTTTCCCGGCCGTGAGTGGCTGTTCCGCATCCTGCTGCTCGGGCTGATGATCCCGGCGCTGATGCTGATCGTGCCGCAGTTCGTGCTCGCCAAATGGCTGGGACTGATCGATACGCTGTGGGGGCTGATCGTCTTCTATGTTGCGGGCAACCTCGCGCTCAACACGTTCCTGCTGCGTGGCTTCTTCCAGGCGTTGCCGCAGGAGCTCGATGACGCCATGCAGATCGACGGCGCCAATGCCTGGCGGCGCTTCATCGGGCTCGCGCTGCCGCTGGCACGGCCGGCACTCGCCACGGCAACGATCTTCACCTTTCTCGCCACATGGGACGAGTATGCTTGGGCGCTCACCAGTATCACGAGCCCCGAGAACAAGACACTGCCGATTGCCGTGGCGCTGCTGCAGGGGCCGCGCGGCACGCAATGGGGGCTGGTGTTCGCCGCCTCGATCATCGCGATCCTGCCTGTCATCGCGGTGTTCCTCATCTTCCAGCGCCATTTCGTGCAAGGGCTGACCGCCGGCGCCGTCAAGGGATAGTCATGACTGAACTGCTGCCGACAAAGGCCTCGTACCGACCGGACGAGCCGATCGCGATCGAGGTTCGTGGGACCACGCCGAGCGGGACCGTACGCGTCTGGCACCTCCACGAACTGGTGGCGGAGCTGGCTTATGCGGGTGCGGGCGCAATCGCATTGCCGGCTCTGCCGCCGGGCAGCTACGCCGTCGAGCTGGAGGGACTGCGGACCGCAATCGAAGTCGCGGCCGATCCGCGTCGGCGGCTGCGCTATGGCTTCGTTGCGAGCTATGCGCCGGACAAGGATGTCGCGGGGATCAGCGACACCGTGCGTCGGCTGCATCTCACTGGAGTACAGTTCTACGACTGGGCATATCGGCATGCCGATCTGCTGGGTGGCGGCGAGACCTATCGCGACGCCCTCGACCAGCCGATCGCGCTCTCGACGGTGCAGTCGCTCGTGGCGACGGTGCAGTCGGCCGGGTCGCGGGCGCTGGGTTACGCCGCGGTGTACGCCGTCGGGCCGAAGGAGTGGGACGCCTGGAAGCACCAGGCGCTGCTCAAGGAGGGCGGCGAGCCCTATGCGCTGGGCGACTTCCTGTTCATCGTCGATCCCGCGGCCCGGGACTGGCTGGCGCATTTCGCCGACGACCTGCGCAAATCGGTCGACGCGCTCGGCTTCGATGGCTTCCATCTCGACCAGTACGGCTACCCCAAGCGGGCGATCCGGGCGGACGGCGCCGATGTCGATGTTGCGGCGTCGTTCGTGACGATGATCGGCGCGGTCCGAGCGGCACTGCCGGAGGCGCATCTGGTCTTCAACAACGTGAACGACTTCCCGACCGGCCTCACGGCGCGGACGCAGCAGGACGCGGTCTATATCGAGCCCTGGGCGCCGCAGCTGACGCTGCAGGCGCTGGCCGACACCGTTGCACGAGCGCGGGCCGCGGGGCAGGGGAAGCCCGTGGTGCTGGCGGCGTACCAGCACGTCTACGACACGGCGTCGGCCGCGGAGTCGGATCGTGCCACCGCGCTCACCATGGCCGCACTGTTCTCTCATGGCGGCACGCAGTTGCTCGCCGGCGAAACCGATCGGCTGCTGTGCGACCCCTACTATGTGCGCAACCATGTGATGGAAGACAGCACCAGGGCGCTGCTCAAGCGCTGGTACGATTTCCTCGTCGTGCACGACGAACTGCTGATGCCGGCATCGCTGTGTGAGGTCACGCATTCCTATGCGGGCCAGTACAATGGCGATCTCGATGTGAACTTCGCCGATGCGGAGATCAGCGTCGTGGCCGAGGCCGGTAAGGTGTGGCGGCGCATCGTGCGCGACGGCGATCGCCTGATCGTGCATCTGATCAATCTGTGCGGCCAGACCGATACGCTGTGGGACGCGCCGCGCCACGCCCCGACCGCTCCGGGCGCCGCGACACTGCGGTTCAAGCGGTTGCTCGGGCGCACACCCCGAGTATGGGCGGCCGATCCGGATGGCGCCGGCCGGCTCGAGCCGGTGGCCGTCACCGACGAGGGCGATCTCGCCTCCGCTGTGCTGCCCAGTCTCGCCGTCTGGCAGGTTGTCGTCGTCGATCTGTGATGCCCGCTTGACGCCTGGTCGTTGTCCGGGCTAGGTTGGTTTAACGCAAAACCTCCTTGATCTCCGCGCCGTTCAAGAAATCGAGCGCAAAACAAGGACTTGGAGGTTTAACGCTATACCTCGGGAGGGGACTCGGTTGGCTCGGGCGACGATCAAGGACATTGCGCTGGCGGCGAAGGTGTCGCCGATGACGGTGTCCAACGTCATCAACGGCCGCGCCGCCAAGGCCTCGGCCGAAACGGTCGAGCGCATCAATGCCGCGATCAAGCAGCTCGGCTACACCCCGAACCTGTCGGCGCGGGCGCTGGTGTCCAACGCCTCGCGCATGGTGGGGGTGCTGATCCCGTTCACCGAGACCCAGAACGCGCTGCTGCTCGACAATCCGTTCTATGCCGAGATCGTCAGCGGCATCGAGACCTCACTGCGCGCCGCCGGCTACTACATGATGCTGTCGGGCGTGGGAGAGAAGGGCGCCAAACTCGACGCGTTGTCGAGCTGGAACATGGACGCGCTGATCGTCCTGGGCGTCTATCGCGAGGCGCTCTACGAGCAGCTCAAGTCGCGCAACCTGCCGACGCTGCTGATCGACTCCTATATCGACGACGACCATTTCTATCGCCTCGGCATCGACGACGAGCAGGCAGCGTTCGATGCGACCTCGCACCTGATCGCACTGGGCCATCGCGACATCGCCGTGGTGACCGGCGTCATCCGCGCCGACGGCGTGGTCGAGCGCCGCGTCGCCGGCTACAGGCGGGCCCTCGCTGTCGCGGGCATCGCGCTCGATCCGGCCCTCGTCCTTTCGGGCTCGGTCACCTTCGACTGGGGCAACGCGGCCGCCGCGTCGGTCGCTGCCAATCCCAGGATCACCGCGGCCTTCTGCACGGCCGACCTCATTGCGGCGGGGCTGCTCGCGGGGCTGCACAAGCTCGGCAAGCGTATCCCCGAGGACGTCTCGGTGATGGGCTTTGACAACCTCTCGATCTCGACGATGGTCTATCCCGCGCTCACCACCGTCGATCAATCCATCGGCCAGAAGGGCCGGCTCGCGGGCAACCTTATCGCCTCCATCCTCGACAAGCGCGCGACCGAGCGGAACACTATCGTTCGGACCACCATCGTCGAGCGCGACAGCGTCGCGCGGAGGGCATGATGGAGGGCGTCACCGGTCGCGGAAAGTATGTCGCGCTCGCAGTTCTGCTGCTGCCGAGCCTTGTCGGCATGGGGGCGTTCTACATCCTGCCGATCGTCTCGTCCCTGGTGCTGAGCTTCACCAAATGGGATCTGCTGACGCCGGTGCAGTGGATCGGCGTCGGCAACTATGTCGCGGCGCTCGGCGATCCCGCGGTGCAACAGGCCCTGCGCAACACGCTCACCTTCATCCTGGGCTACCTGCCGGCGGTGGTGGCGGGCGGCCTCGGGCTCGCGCTGCTGCTCAACCGCAAGCTCAAGGGCCGCACGGTCTTCCGCGCCATCTACTTCGTGCCGGTGGTGACCTCGTGGGTCGCGGTGTCGCTGGTGTGGAAGTGGCTGCTCAATCCGCAATACGGGCTCATCAATTACGGCCTCGCGCTGATCGGCATCAAGGGGCCGGGCTGGCTGTTCGATCCCAACTGGGCGATGGCCGGCGTGATCATGACGACGATCTGGAAGGACATCGGCTTCGTCACCGTGATCTACCTCGCGGGCCTGCAGGAGATCCCCGAGAACCTGGGCGAGGCGTCGTCGATCGATGGCGCGACGCCGTGGCAGCGCTTCTGGTCGATCACCTGGCCGATGCTCGCGCCGACGACGTTCTTCGTCACCACCATCTCGCTGATCTCCTCGTTCCAGGTGTTCGACCAGGTGTTCGTGATGACCGGCGGCGGGCCGGTGGGCGCCACCACCACCATGGTGCAGCTCATCTACAAGAATGCCTTCAGCTACGGGCAGATGGGCTATGCCTCGGCGATCAGCTGGATCCTGTTCGCGCTGATCTTTGCGGTCACGGTCGCGCAGAACTTCCTCCAGAAGCGGCTGGACAAATCCGATGGCTGACCGCGCGCTCCGTCCCGGCGACTACGCGACCTGGGCCGTGCTCGGGCTGGGCGCCGTCATCATGCTGCTGCCCTTCGTGTGGATGGTCTCGACCTCGCTGAAGACGGGCGACGCCACCTTCGTGATGCCGCCGCAGCTCATCCCGTCGGCACCGACGCTCGCCAACTACAGCAAGATCTTTGCCGCCGTGCCGATGGCGCAGTTCCTGCTCAACTCGGTCTTCGTGTCGGTGACGAGCACCGTCATCATGGTGCTCACCTGCGCCATGGCCGGCTACGCCTTCGCGCGCATCAAATTCCCCGGTCGCGAGATCATCTTCTACGCCTATCTCGCGACGCTGATGATCCCGCAGCAGGTGACGCTCGTGCCGCTGTTCGTGATCATGACCTGGCTCGACTGGGGCAACACCTATCAGGCGCTGATCCTGCCTTCGAGCTTCGGCGCGTTCGGCACCTTCCTGCTCCGCCAGTTCTACCTGCGCCTGCCGCGCGAGGTGGAAGAGGCGGCGTTCATGGACGGCGCGGGCTATGTCCGCATCTTCTTCACCATCGGCCTGCAGCTGGCGCGTCCCGCGCTCGCCACGCTCGCCGTGTTCGCCTTCATGGCCAGCTGGAACAGCTTCCTTTGGCCACTGATCATCACCTCGGACCAGTCGATGATGACGCTGCCGGTGGGACTGTCGTTCCTCAATGGCCGCTACACCACCGACTGGAACGTGCTGATGGCCGGCGCCGTGATCGGCACCCTGCCCATCATCGCCGTCTACGTCTTCGCGCAGAAATACATCATCCAGGGCCTGGCAACGACCGGGCTGAAATGACGACCCCAGGAGGAAACGGGAATGAACATCGTGCATAAATCCATCGCCGCGCTGCTGCTGATGACCGCCGTCAGCAGCCCGGCCTTCGCCCAGCAGACCGTCGTCAAGTACATGACGTTCTCGGCGGCGCCCGACTACATCGAGGAGCTCGATGCGACAATCGCCGCCTTCGAGGCCGCGCATCCCGACATTGATGTGCAGTACGAGACGGCCGCGTTCGGCGACTATTTCACCAAGCTGCAGACGGTGATCGCCGCCGGGCAGGCGCCCGATGCGTTTGAGGTCAACTACGAGAACTTCGTGGCGTTCGCCGACAAGGGAGTGCTGGCCGACCTCGGTCCGCTGATCTCGGCAGACACTGGATTCTCGACCGGCATCTACAACCCCACCGCACTTGCCGCCTTCTCCGAGGATGGCAAGCAGTATGGCCTGGTCGAGTCGTTCTCGAACGTCGTGCTGTTCTACAACAAGGACCTGTTCGACAAAGCAGGCGTCGCCTATCCGACCGCCGACTGGACCTGGAAGGAAGAGCTCGAGGCGGCACGGAAGCTGACCGATACCGCCAATGGCGTGTGGGGCGACTTCGCGCCGATCCAGTTCTGGGAGTTCTACAAGACCATCGCCCAGAACGGCGGCGCGATGTTCAACGCCGACAAGACCGAGGTGACCATCGACTCGCCGCAGAACGTCGAGACGTTGCAGTGGATGGTGGACAAGGTCGCCAAGTATCACGTCACTCCGACCGATGTGGAGATGGCGGGGCAGGGCGACGGCGACCTGTTCAAGGCGGGCAAGATCGCGATGCTGCGCACCGGCATCTGGATGTTCGGCGACTTTTCGGCGAATGCCTCGTTCAACTGGGACATCGCGCTCGAGCCGGGCAACACCAACAAGGCGCACCACTTCTTCGCCAACGGCGTGGCGGTGTCGGCGACGAGCGCCAACCAGCAGGCGGCCTATGAGTGGATCAAGTTCCTGACCTCGTCCAAGGAAGCGGTCGACATCCGGATCAAGGCTGGCTGGGAACTGCCGGCGGTGAGCGATGCGGCCTATGTGCAGGGCTATCTCGATCAGCCCAAGCCCGAGAGCCGCGAGGTGGTGTTCCAGGCGCTCGACACGGCGGTGACCCCGCCCGTCATCGCCAACTGGAACCAGCTCACCGATATCGTGGGCAAGGAGCTCGAGGCCGCCAAGCTCGGCCAGAAGACACCGCAGCAGGCCCTCACCGACGCAGCCGCGGCCGTGAAGGGCATCCTCTAGCGCTCCTCCCGAGTGTGTGGGCCGGGAGTTTCGGCTCCCGGCCTTTCTTTTGCGATATGGATTGATGATGACAGCCGACCTCCTCGCCCGCAACGCGCCCGTCTGGGAGAGCCATCCGTGGTTCCTCGAGCTCTACGCGGCGCTGCTCGACGATCCGCGCCAGGCCGAGACGGCGATCGCCGCGCGGCTTGCAGGCGCCGGTGATGCGATCGAGGCCGGACTGGCGCTGTTTCTCGCGGGCACGCATGCGGACGTGACCGGCGATGGGCGCCTCGTACGGCAGGCCGGCGGCACGGTGAACATCGTGGCCGATGCGCTGCGGCGCGAGATGAGCCCGGCCAACAATGGCTTTACCGATACCTGGGTGCTGGCACTCTGGGCCGGCGCCCTGCGGCTCGCCAATCTGGTACTCGCGCGTGGCGACCTCACCAAGCTCGTCGCGCCCGCCAAGAACCACGCCTATGCGCGGCATACGGGCGGCGGCACGCTGATGTCGTCGTCGGACCGCACGACGCTGGGATTCGATGTCCTGCTGGCGGCCGTGCCGTTCGGCCTGTTCGATGCCGAGGACCTCGTGCTGGTTGACGCCGCGCGGCAGCTCGCGGCGCGCAAGGAGGCCACGCCGGCCGAGCGGCAGATGCTCGCCTGGTACTATGGCGAGCAGGGCAGCTACGGCCGGGCGCGCGACCTCGTCGCCGGCGATGCCATTGTCACGCAGATCGTGCGCAAGCGGCTCAAGCGGATGGGCCAGCTCGATGCGCGCTTCATCCGCCACCTCCCCGACGGCCACGGCAATCGCTACGAACCGCTGATCGAGGAGCGCTTCCCCAAGCTCGTCACGCCGGCCGACGAGGTGATCGTCAACGCCGTCGCGTCGCCTCTCAGCGAGCGCGACGTGCTCGAATGCGTGGTGGATGGCGAGGTGGTCGCGGGCACATTCCGGACCACGCATTGGGAGTTCGTGCTGTCGGCGCGCAGCGCGCATTCGACCCCGAACTACCGTCTGCGTTTCCGCGATCATCCGGAGGTCGCCACGACGCTCTACCGCTATGAGGTGCTCGAGCGGCGCGACGGCGGGCCGGTCGAGATCGGCGGCCTGCCCGGTGGGGTGAGTGTGTCGCAGGTGTCGAGCCTCGTCGGCTCGGATGGGCGCATCCGCGAGATTTCGCTGAAGCTGACGCACGCCGCGGCGGGCATCTTCGGGCTCGGCGAGCGCTACAATGCGCTCGACCAGGCCGGCAATCGCGTCGACCAGTTCGTCTACAATCAATACAAGAACCAGGGCCTGCGCACCTACATCCCGATGCCGGTGTTCTACACCGACAGGGGGTTCGGGCTGCATGTCGATACCGACTCCTACTCCTGGTTCGATTTCCGCGAGCCCGGCGTGACGCTGCTCGGCGTCGAGGCCGACAGCCTCCGGCTCGACTTCCTCACCGGCAGCGTCAACGATCAGGTGGCGCAGTTCCTCGAACGCACCGGCGAGCCGCAGAACGTCCCGCTGTGGGCGCTCGGCCCGTGGATGAGCTCCAACAATTGGGACAGCGAGGCGGAAGTCCGCAGGCAGGTCGCGCTCACCGAGGAGCATGGCATCCCCGCCACGGTGCTCGTCATCGAGGCATGGAGCGATGAAGCGACGTTCTACATCTTCAACGACGCCACCTATGCCGAAAAGCCCGGCAGCGATGCCTTCACCTATGCCGATTTCACCTTCCCCGAATGGGGACGCTGGCCCGACCCCAAGGGGATGGTCGAGCACCTGCACGAGCGCGGGCTGAAGCTCATCCTGTGGCAGATTCCGGTCATCAAGCAGACGGCGGCGCTGCGGCACGCGCAGAAGCGGCGCGACGAGGCGCACTTCCTCGCCGAAGGTTTCGGCGTGCGCCACCCCGACGGCGAGGCGCTGCGCCTGCCCGAAGGCTGGTTCAAGGACTCGCTGCTGATGGACTTCACCAATCCCGCGGGCATGGACTGGTGGTTCGGCAAGCGCCAGTACCTCATCGACGACCTTGGGGTCGATGGCTTCAAGACCGATGGCGGCGAAATGGTCTGGGGCCGCGACCTGATGTTCGCCGACGGCACCGACGGGCTGCTCAACCGCAACCGCTATCCGCGCGACTACATCGCGGCCTACTACCGCTTCGCGCAGCAGAACGGCGGCATCTGCTTCTCGCGTGCCGGCTACACGGGCGCACAGACCTTCCCCGCGCATTGGGCTGGCGACGAGCGGTCGACCTGGGATGCGTTCAAGCGCAGCCTCCTCGCAGGGCTGTCGGCCGGCATGTCGGGCGTTATCTTCTGGGGCTGGGACTTCGCCGGCTTCTCGGGCGAGGTGCCGAGCGCCGAGCTCTATCTGCGCGGCGCGCAGATGGCCTGCTTCTGCCCGATCATGCAGTACCACGCCGAGAGCAAGGCCGAGCTCAATCAGGACCGGACGCCCTGGAACATCGCGGAGCGGTCGGGCGATCCGCGCGCGCTCACCGGCTACGCCTTCTACGCGAACCTGCGCATGCAGATGCTGCCCTATCTCGAGCGCGAGGCGGCGCATTGCGTCGCGAACCGGACGCCGCTGATGCGCGCCATGCTGCTCGACCATCAGGACGATCCGGTCGCGAGCCGATTGTGGGACCAGTACATGCTCGGCCGCGATCTCCTCGTCGCGCCGGTGATCGAGGAGGGCGCCACCGCCCGCGATGTCTATCTCCCCGCCGGCCGCTGGTGGCATCTGTTCGAACAGCGCTGGTACGAAGCCGGCTGGCACAATGTGGTGGCGGCGCTGGAGGCGATCCCTGTGTTCCTGCGCGAGGGCGCCACGCTGCCGCTTGGCTTCGACACGCAGATGCAGCTCGGCTCGACGATGCGGTCCGGCATCAACGAGCCCGAGTATCGGCTCGACCTCGCCGCCGGGCAGATGCTGTAGGCCGACGCAAGCGCTTACTTCGCCGTCGTCACATAGATCAGCGCCGCCGCTGCCCAGGCCTGCGGGCGGCACGATTCCGTGTAGGGCAGAGGCGGCGTGCTGCCGTCGCGCGGATAGCCGCCGACGAGCTCGGGGAGGCGGAGGTCGGCCGAGTGTCCGGCCAGTGCCGTAAGCCCGTCGCGCACGCGCGCAAAACCCGCGTGGTCGCCATAACGATTGAGGCCCGCCGCAAACAGCGCGGTGTCGTGCGGCCAGACGGAGCCATTGTGATAGGAGAGCGGATTGTAGCGCTTCTCCTTCGTCGACAGCGTGCGGAGGCCATAGCCCGACCACATGTCGTCGGCGAACAGCCGCGCGATCACCGTCGGTGCCTTGTCGTCCGGTACGATGCCGGACCAGAGCAGATGCCCGGCGTCGGACGCGACGACGTCGAGCTGCCGGCCGTCGGCATCGAGCGCGAGGGCGTAGGTCTGCTGCGCCGGCATCCAGAACAGCCGGTCAACCGTTTCGGCCAGCTTGGCGGCGCGATCGCTCCAGCCCTGGCGTTCGGCTTCGAGTCCGCCGCAGAGGCGCGACAGGTCGATGGCCGCGTTGAGCGCGGCAAAGACGTAACCCTGCACTTCGGCGACCGCGAGGCCGCCCGCGGCGAGCCGGCCGTCGCCATAGCTCATCGAATCGGCGCTGTCCTTCCACGACTGCACGGTGAGGCCATGGCCGTCATCGCGCTGCCGGAAGTTGATGAGCCCGCGAGGATCGGCGTAGCGCTCGATCCAGCGGATGGCGCTGCGCCAATGGGGCTCGAGCTGTTTGGCCAGCGCACCGTCGCCGGTGCGCGCCGCATAGTCGCCCAGCAGCACGACAAAGAGCGGCGTCGAGTCGGCGCTGCCGTAGTAGGTGCGGAACGGCATCTCGCCGATGCGGCTGAGCTCGCTCTCGCGGTGCTCATGCATGATCTTGCCCGGTTCCTCGTCGTGGAACGGGTCCTCGCGCCGGCCCTGCCGTGCCGCGAGATAGGTCAGCGCCGAACGGGCGAGCGACGGGTCGGCGTCGAGCAGCAGCCACGAGGTCAGCAGCGAGTCGCGGCCAAAGGGCACCACGAAATTGGGGATGCCGGCGGCGATGGTGCGGCCCTCTGCCGGTTCGAGCAGCAGGGATTCGATATCGCGGATCGCCTGCTCGAGCACCGGCGTGCGCTCAGCGGTGATCGACGGCATCCAGCGCGGCGTGGCGCTGGGCGCGGCCAAGGCGGCGGGCAGGGTGGTGGCAAAATCGATGGTGATGTGCCGCGTCAGGCTCTCGCGCGGCGCCAGCAGCAGCGGCGCGACGCCGAGCCCGTCGAGCCGCACCCGCGTCTCGCTGCGGACATCGTCCTGTGCGACATAGGTGAAGAGCTGCGTGTCGAAATCATCGGTGCGGGCGACCGCGTTGCGCGGCGCCTTGCGGCGCTGGCCGCGCACTTCGAAGATATCGACGAAGTCCGCGTCGAGCTCCAGCTGCAGGTCGAGCGTCAGGGCCTCGTCGCTCCAGCTCTCGACATGGATGTGCTCCACCACGCCTGTCGGCAGCAGCTCGAGCTTGCGCTCCAGCATCACTTCCTGCGCGTGGTGGCGCATGCGCGACCAGTATTGCGTCAGCGTCGTTGCCGTCGCGGTCTGCTCGATCAGCTCGAGGTCGCCGAAGGTCCAGACGTAGCGGCTCAGATGGCGCGTGTCGTGGCGGTAGAAGCCGGCGGCGCGAACGCCGTCTCCGGCCATGCCGCGGTCGTCCAGAATGGCGTAGCAGAAATCGGACTTGAGCGGGATCACTTGACGCCTTCGGAAACCTGATTCGACACGATGTAGCGCTGGAACAGGATGAAAAGCACCAGCACCGGGATGATGGAGACGAAGGCGCCGGCGAGCACCAGTCCCCAGTCGCCCTGCGCGCCGCCATAGGAGCGACGGAGCGAGAGCAGGCCCACCTGCACGGTGAGGGCCGAGGGCGGGCTGGTGATGAGCACCAGCGGCCAGAAGAAATCGTTCCATGCGGCCTGGAACGCCATGATGGCGTTGACGATCACCGCCGGCATCGCGTTGGGCAGCACGATGCGCGTGAGGATACCGAGGCGCGAGGCGCCGTCGACCATCGCCGCCTCCTCGATCTCCTTGGGGAAGGTCTCGAAGAACTGCTTCATCAGCAGCACGTGCGAGCCGACGACGAGCACGGTAATCACCGCCCAGGGTGTGTTGAGCAATCCCAGGTCGCGGAAGATCAGGTAGTTCGAGATGAACGTCACCTGCGCGGGGATCGTCATCGAGAACAGGACGAGCCCGAAGATCAGCGCGGCACCATGGAATTTGAGGCGGGCGAGCGCGTAGCCGGCCAGGCTCGCCACTACCAGTGTCATTGCCACGCGTCCCACCGCGATGAGCAGGCTGTTCCACATCCAGCCGGCAAACAGGCTGTTGCCGGTCTGGAGGTCGGCCGTCTCGGTAATGACCCGGCGATAGTTGTTGAACACGAGGCCGAGCGCGCCCGGCGTGATGTTGTCCCAGCTCGCGACGCGGCCGCGCCGCTCGAAGCGCGTCGGGTTGAGCGTCGACGCCACGAGCTGCTGGCCGGTGGGGGCACTGAGGTCGAGCGGCGTGCGCTCGATCCACGGGCCGCCCTCGGCCTTGGCGGGGTCGAAGGCGATCTCGTAGGTGAAGGTGCGGGTCGGCCAGATCTCGCTGGCGCCGGTCGCGGGATCGGTGACGCTCATCTCGCCGTCCGCCGAGCCGGTCTCAGTCAGCAGGGCGTAGTCGATGGCGTAGTACTTGGTGAGCGCGGCGGCGACGCCGGAGCCCGGTCGGCGGCGCGGTACCGATGCGTCCGGCGGCACGATCTCGGTGCCCGGTGCGGCGGTGTAGGTCGCGGAGAACACGATCCTGCCGCCGGGCGCGAAGCCGCCCCACCAGGGATCGCCGGCGCCTTGCCGGCCGAGGTCGGCGGCAGCGACCCAGGCGAGGGGGTTCACCTGGTCGAAGGCAAGACGGAACGGGCGCTCGAGCGGATCGACCTTGAGCGAGGCAACGAAGGCAACGAGGAACGTGCCCAGCATCACCGTGGCGACGCCGATGATCACGAGATAGGTCCAGCCGAGCGCGAAGAACTGGCGGCGGCGCAGCGCTTCGGGCGGCAGGCGCTGGCGGAGCGCCGCGGCGGGCATGGCCGTGGTGAGCGTGGTGTCGGTCATCTGTCCACCTTGTCGCTGATGCCCAGCGCCCGCTGCAGATAGACGATGATCAGCGTCAGCACGCCGAGGAGGATCGCGGCGGCGCTCGACATGCCGATGCGCGAGGCCGCGCCCTCGGGGAAGGCGTTGGCGTAGATGTAGAAGGCGAGGGTGATACGGCTCTGGAGCGGCGCCGCATCGCCCAGGATCGCCACCTGGTCGAACATCTGCAGCGTGCCGATGATGCCCAGCGTCACCACGGCGAAGGTGACCGGGGTGAGCGAGGGCACCGTGACATAGAGGAACTGGCGGACGCGGCCGGCGCCGTCGAGCTCGGCGGCTTCGTAGAGCGCGACCGGGATCGACTGCAGCCCCGCAAGGAACAGCAGCATCAGCGTCGGCACCGTGGTGAACACGTTCATCAGCGCCACCGACCACAGGGTCTGCGGCAGGAACAGCACGCGCGCCTGCGTATTGAGCCAGGAGATCAGGAACTGCTCGTCGTAGACGGGCAGCAGCGCGCCGAGGCGCAGCAGGTAGGTCGCGACGATCGCGCCCCCCAGCGCCACGGTGGCGAACACCGGATCGGCGAGCGACACGCCGTCATAGCGGCGGCGGGCGTTGAAGACGAGGGCGAGCTGGATCGCAAGGAAGATCGCGAGGAAGGCCGCAATGTACCAGCGGGCATTGACAACGAACTGCACGAGCTCGGTCATCAGTCCCTGGCGCTGGAACAGCCACAGGAAGATCAGCGTCATGGCGGCGCTCGACATGATCGAGGGCAGGTAGAACACGGTGCGCCAGAAGCCGCGTGCCTTGATGACGCCGTTGACCATCACCGCAAGGAGCAGGGCGAGGATCGTCTGGCTGACGGTGACGATCAGCGAGAAGGCGAGGGTGTTGCTCAGCGCCAGCGTGAACATGCTGTCGCGCAGCATGGCGACGTAATTGCTGAGCCCGATGAAGGCCGGTGTGTTGAACAGATTGTAGTCGGTGAAGCTGAAGATCAGCGTGCGCACGGCGGCGTAGAGAAAGAAGGTGCCGAGCGAGATCAGGAAGGGCAGCACGAAGAGGTAGCCGACCACATGGTCCCGTTGCCTCTGGTTCATGCCGTCCTCCCTGATTGTGGGGCCGCTGGGAGGGGGCGGCGGCTCCGAAACGCCGTTACTGCTTCTGCGCTGCCATGCCGTCGAACTTGGCCTGCGCGGCGGCCAGCGCGGTATCGACATCGGCCTCGCCCGTCAGCACGGAGTTGAGGGCAGTGTTGATCGGCTCCATCCAGGCGCCGCCGAGGTCACCGAAGAAGAACGGCTCGACATTGCCGTCGCTCAGGCCGGCAAAGACCACGCGGTTGACGGTCTGCTCGGGCGTATCGCCCTGCAGCCACGGATTGTCGACAAGCGCCGAGCGCGAGGGCAGCGCCAGACCCTGTTCGAGCACCCATTGCTGGGCTTTCTCGGAGGTCAGCAGTTCCGCCACCTTCTGCGCCGCATCCTTGACGGCGGAGTCGGCATTGACGGTCCAGCCCACGGTGAAGATCAGATTGCCTGCCTGGCCCGATTCCGGGTCCTTGGGAATGCGCGCGGTGCCCCAGTTGAGGTTGGGGGCGCCGTCGCGGATGCCGCCGATGATCCAGGCGCCCTCCACGGCCACGGCGGTCAGCTCCTTGGTGAAGCAGCCGCCGGTCCAGCCTTCGCCGACATCGGCCGCCGCCACCGCGGCGCCCGCCGGCACGAGGCCGGTGTACCAGGCGAAGGCGCGCTTGAAGTTGCCGTCGAGCACGGTCTTGCCCTCGGCATTGAACGGCTCCCAGCCGCTGCCGAGCGCGAAGGCGGCAAAGCGCGCATAGTCGGGCACCACGCACAGGCCATTCACGTCGGGCAGCTTGGCATGGATGGCGACGAGCTTGTCCTGCAGCGTGGCCCAGGTCTCGTCGTCGGTCGGGTAGGCGACGCCGGCATCGTCGAAGATGTCCTTATTGTATTGCAGCGCCAGGGTGTTGAAGTCCTTGGGCAGCGCCATCACCTTGCCGTCATAGGTGAAGGCGTCGATCAGGTTGGGCGCGAAGGGCGAAGTGTCGGCGGTGGTGGGCTCGACCTTGCCGGTGCCGAAGGCGGCGCGGCTCCAGAAGATGTCGGTGTAGAACAGGTCGGGCGCGGTGCCGGCCGACAGGGCGTTGGTGATGAACTGGCTGAAGTCGCCGTCCACCGGCTCATAGACCACATTGATGTCGGCGGCCTTGAGGTCCTCGGCCAGCACGTCGGTGATGAGGCCATTGACGAGCGCGACTTCGGCGCCGCCCCAGCCCGAAATGCGCACGTCCACGGCGGACGCTGCTGAGGTGAGCGCCAGCAGCGACAGGCCGGCGAGGAGTATCTTGGTCTTGTGCATGGTTCCTCCGTTGGACCGGCTCGGGCCGGCTCAGGTTGTTTGACGTCGTACAAGCTCGGTGGGCATCAGTAGCTTGCGCGGCTGTGCGCCGCGCCTGGCCTCGGCGAGGAGCTTGATGGCTGCCTCGGCCAGTTTGGGGAAATCCTGGCGGATGGTGGTGAGCCGCGCCGCGAGATCGGGGAGATCGTCGAAGCCGACCACCGAAACGTCCTCCGGCACAGCGACGCCGGCATCCTCGAGCGCTGCGAGCGCACCGAGCGCCAGCTCGTCGGTCTCGCAGAACAGGCCGTCGAATGGAACGCCGTTCACAAGGCGCGGCGCGAGAGCGCGGTAACCCTGCAGCGAGGGCGTTGCTGTCGCGTCCGCTTCGATGATCACCGGTTCGATGGCGGCTGCCTGCGCGGTGGCGACGAAGGCGTCAACGCGCAGCACGCGCTTGCCGCCCTCTGGCTTGCCCTGCAGCACGGCGAGCCGCCTGCGGCCGAGCCCGAGCAGGTGCTGCGCGGCCAGTTCGCCGCCATGGTGATCGTCGGCGGCGACGCAGAAGCAGTCGAGATCGTGGCCGATGGCGACGGTGGGGATGCGGCGTGCGACGGCCGAAGCGGGCCGCGGATCGTTCGGACCGATGCCCACGAGGATCAGGCCGCCAATGTCGAGGCCGTCATTGAAGCGATCCGAAGTGATGAGCTCGACCGACCAGCCGGAAAGCCCGAGCTGGTGGCTCAACGCCTGGTGCATCAGCGAGACGAAGCGGCCGGCGGCGTGGTCGTGAGCGCCGAGCGAGAGGCCGACGACGGCCTTGTTGCCCCAGCTCAGGCGCCGGCCGGCGATCGAGGGTTCGTAGCCGACCTCGCGGCAGACGCGCAGCACGTGCTCGCGGGTTTCGGCGACGACGGAGGAATCATTGTGGAGCGCGCGCGAGACGGTGGCGACGGAATATCCGGACTTTTCTGCGACCAGCGCGATGGTGGCCCGCCTCATCCTCACTCCTCCAGCGCCCGCTCCTTCGGAATCTAAGCGCTTACATCGGCAATGTATGCGCATACATTTCGATTTGTAAACCCCATAGCTGTTCCTCGATTTCGCCACGGCCGGCCACGGGGCGGCCTTCATGGCGTCCGCGGGCGGCGGTACAACGAGGGCGTCATCGGGGACGATCGGTCATGAGGGGAACGCGGTTCGCATGTGTGGTCGTGCTTGCCTGTGCGCTTGTCGCGCCGGCAGCTGCGGCCCTTGCGGCGCCGGCGGAGGATATCGCCGCCCTCGTCACGCAGGTCGAAGCGACAATGGAAGCCCAGCCGGCGGAGGCCGAGGCGGTCGCGGGTCGGGCGCTCGACCTCGCGATCGCAACCTATGGCGCCGAGCATTTGGTGACGGCCAATCTCCACCGCCTTCTCGGCGACGCGATCTACAATCAGGGCCGCTATGCCGAGGCAGAGCCGCACTATCGCGACGCGGCGGCCGTGCGCGCAAAGCTCCTGGGCACCGACCATGCCGATACCGCCGTCTCGCTCAACGACCTCGCCATCTCCCTCCGTCGGCAGGAGCGCTACGCTGAAGCGCTGCCGCTCTACGAGAAGGTGCTGGCGATCCGCGAGACGGTTCTCGGCCCCGACGCTGCCGACACCGCATGGTCGACCTTCTGGGTGGCCCGCGTCCTGCAATCGCTCGAGCGGCCCGGCGAAGCGGCGGCGGTGATGGCCAAGGCCGTCGCACGTGCGCGCATCGCCTTCGGGCCCACCGACCGCGCCACTATCCAGTGGCTCGGCGAAGCGGCCGATCTGCTGCAGGATGCCGGAGACATCGCTGGCGCGGAGCCGCTTTATCTCGAAGCCAATGCGCTGGGCGCCGAAGCGCTCGAGCCTGGCGATGCGCTGCTGTCCTATCCGTTGCACGGTCTCGCCCGGCTCTACTATGGGCAGGGGCGTGCCGCCGAGGCGGTGCCGCTCTATCGCGCGGCGCTGGCGATCCGGGAGGCAGCCTATGGCGCCGACGATCGCGACACGCTCGCCACGGTGGATGCGCTTGCCCGGGCGTTGTGGGATGCCGGCGACATTGTGGATGCCGAAATGCTGTTCCGGCGCCTGCTGGCCGCGCGGGACAGCGTGGGCGACACGGACTCGCTGGTGGTCGCCGACCTCCTGCGCTGGATCGGTCGCGCCGCGAGCGCGCTCGATCGCAAGGCCGAGGCCGAGATCGTGCTCAAGCGGGCGCTGGCGATTTCCGAGGCGCAGCTCGGGCCCGACCATGTGCTGACCGGCTTCGACCTGATCGCGCTGGGCCAGCTCTATTCGGGGCAGCAGCGGTTCGACGAGGCGCGCCCATTGCTCGAGCGCGCCGTCGAGGTGCTGGGCGCCTACAATGACGACGGGACCAGCGTGAATGCCGCGCGCACCGCGCTGAGCTTCCTCGAATATGCCACGGGCCACCTGAGCCACGCCATTGCGCTGACCGAGCAGACGCTCGCGGCCGCGATCGCCGCCAAGGGCGAGGCGTCGCGAGAGGTCGCCGATATCACCGTGGCGCTCGGCAGCTACCGGCGCGATGCCGGCGACCTGGCGGAGGCCGACCGTCTCATCAGCCAGGCGCGGGCGCGCTATGCGCAGCTGGCCCCGCAGGGCCGGTCCTACTTCCGCGCGACTAGCGAGCTCGGCCGCATCCGCGAGGCGCAGGGGCGCTACGATGAAGCCCTGGTGCTGCACCGGGAAAGCTACGACGCGCTGATGGCACGCTTCGGCGCCGACAGCGTCCAGGTGCAGCCGGCGCTGTCCGATCTCGGCAACACGCTGTTCGCGACCGGCGACTATGCCGGCGCGGCGCGGGCCTTCGCTGATGCGACCGTCATCGTCGAGCGCCTGGCCGCCGTCGATGCCGCGGCGGCGTTCGCCTCGCGCACCGGTGAGGTAGAGGATCAGGCGACAGCGCGAGGCCGCGTCTTCGACTCGCTGGTCAAGGCCTACTACCGGCTGCCCGGCAGCGCCGACGAGGCGTTCCTCGTCGCCCAGCGCGTCATCGAATCCGAAGCGGCGCAGGCGCTGGCGCAGCTGGCGGTGCGGCAGGCGTCGGGCAGCACGGCGCTCGCCCCCTTGGTGCGCCAGCGGCAGGATCTCGTCACGCGCTGGCGCGACGACGACAGCGCACTGACACTCGCCCTGGCGCAGTCCGACCGCACGGCGGCAGCGGCGCTGCGGGCGGCGCTGGAGGTCACCGACGCGCAGCTCGTCGCCATCGATGCCCGGCTGGCCGCGGACTTCCCGGCCTTCGCCGATTTGCAGCGTCCGGCCCCCCTTGATGTCGCCGCGGTGCAATCGGCGCTGGGGAAGAACGACGTTCTGCTGTTCTACGCCGATACCGGGCCGATCGGGCCTGTCGCGGCGGAGACCTTCCTGTGGGTGGTACCCAAGACCGGCGCCGCGCAATGGTTCCGCGTGCCGCGGTCGACCGGGGAGCTCCGTGCCGCCGTCCGCGCCCTGCGCGAGAATATGGGTGTCGGCGCGGTGACGCGCGGCCCCAAGGCCCTGACGCAGAGCAACGATGCCGGCCGGCAGGACAAGGTGCTGACGGCCGCCAGCGAGCTCCATGACGCGCTGCTGGGGGAGGCCGCGCCGCTGCTTGCGGGACGCGACCTCGTCATCGTGCCGTCGCGCGCGCTGGCCTCGCTGCCGTTCCACGCGCTGGTCTCCGACCTGCCCGCCGGCTCCGGCGACCGCTACCGGGACGCGCGCTGGCTGGCGCGCGACCATGCCATCACCATCCTGCCGTCGGTGTCGTCCCTCGCTGCGTCGTCGGTGCCGGTCATGCGGCCGGCCAATGCCGGGCGCGAGCCCTATCTCGCCTTCGCCAATCCGCTGCTCGACGGATTGCCGCTGCAGCCGCTGCCGGAAACGGCGGACGAAGCGCGCGCCATTGCGACAGCGCTCGGCGCCGCCGACGACGCGCTGCACATGGGTACCGAGGCCACCGAGACCAGCCTCAAGCAGCTCTCGGCCGATGGTCATCTGGCGCGTGCGGATGTGGTGCACTTCGCCACGCACGGGCTCGTCTCGGGCGAACTCGATGGTCTTGTCGAGCCTGCCATCGTGCTCACGCCGCCGGCAAGCGCGACGTCGGAGGACGATGGCCTGCTCACGGCGTCCGAGGTCACGACGCTCGCGCTCGACGCCGACTGGGTGATCCTGTCGGCCTGCAACACCGCGTCGAGCGATGGCGGCGGCGAGGCGCTGTCGGGTCTTGCCCGGGCCTTCTTCTATGCCGGGGCGCGGGCGCTGATGGTATCGCACTGGCCGGTCAATTCGGACTCGGCCGTGCGGCTCGCGAGCGGCGCGGTGTCGGCGCTGGCCGCCGATCCATCGATCGGCCGGGCCGAAGCGCTGCGCCGCGCCATGCTCGCCGAGATCGACCGCGGCGGCGACGCGGCCGATCCCGCCAACTGGGCGCCGTTCATCGTGGTGGGCGCGGCCCGCTGAGGCTTGGCGGCATCGCGCGGGGGCGGTACGCTCTCGGCCATGCTCGATCTGTCGGCCACCATCGATCCGACTGCTGCGGCCGCCGGCCTCAGTCGAGACGCTGCGCCCTTCGCCGTCCTGCGGCAGGCGCGGGCAGTGGGCATCCGCGGCGCGTTGGTCTCGATCTCTGCCATCGATGGCGGCGCGCCCAAGCCGCTCGGGGCGCACATGGCCGTGCTCGAGGATGGACGCCATGTCGGCCATGTCTCGGGTGGCTGCGTCGAGGCGGCCATTGCGGCGGAAGTGGTCCCCATCATCGGGCGGCAGACCGATGAGGTCGTGCGTTTCGGCAAGGGCTCGTGCTTCATCGATATCCGCTTCCCCTGCGGCGGCGGGGTGGACCTGCTGGTCCACACGCGCCCGGACGAGGCACTGCTCGATGCGGCGCTGGCGCGCTTCGCCCGGCGGGCGGCATTCGCCATTGCGTTCGACCCGGCGACGTCATCGTCGCGCCTCGTCGAGGCGGTGCGGGAGACCGGCTGGAGCGACGGCGTGTTCCTGCGCCGCTACCTGCCGCGGACCCGGCTGCTCGCCATCGGCCGCGGACCCGATCTCGAAGTGATCGCCCGGGTCGCCGCCGCCGCCGAGCTCGACCTCGCCTTTGCGACGCCGGACGAGGCGACGGCGGCGTCACTGGCGGCGCTCGGCGCCCCCATCACCCTGCTCAAGACTCCGGGGCAAGCGATCGACCTGCCGATCGACCGCTGGACGGCGACCGTCTTGCTGTTTCACGAGCACGAATGGGAGAACGCCATTCTGGCGCGGGCCGCGGCGGCCGACGGTTTCTACCTCGGTGCGCTGGGCAGCGTGCGGACGCATCGCGAGCGCTGCGCGCGGTTGCGTGGCATGGGCGTGCCGGAAGATCACATCGCGCGCATCAAGGGGCCGATCGGGCTGATCGACCGGGCGCGCGAGCCGGGCATGCTGGCGCTCTCGGTGCTGGCCGAGATCGGCGCCGCGCGAGCCGCGCTTGACCGCGCCTAGGCGGGTCGTCGCGCTGGTGCTGGCTGCCGGGCGCGCCACGCGCTTCGGCAGCGACAAGCTGCGCCACCCGCTCAATGGCCGGCCGCTCGGCGAGCATATCGCCGTGACGCTGGCGGAGCTGCCGCTGGCGGCACGTCTTGCCGTCTGCCCCGCCGCACGCCGCGGCCTGTTCGCGCCATACGGCTTCGAGGTCATCGACAATCCGCATCCGGAGCAGGGCATGGGAGTATCGCTGGCGCTGGGCGCGACACGCGCCATCGCGCTCGACGCCGACGCGCTGCTTGTCTGCCTTGCCGACATGCCGTTCGTGACCGTTGCGCATCTCGACGCCCTGCTGGCCGTCCGCATGCCGGTCGTTGCTACGACGTGCGACGGCACGCGCAGTCCTCCGGCCGTCTTCGCGCGCGAGCTGCTGCATGAGCTTGCCAGCCTCGCCGGGGACCAGGGCGCCCGCCATCTGCTGAAGTCGGCCGCGACCGTTGCCGCGCCCGCCGATCTCGTGCGCGATTTCGATACGCCGGACGATCTCGGCTAGCCCCGTGCGATCAGCCCCGGCAGCAATCGCCCGAGCGTGATGGGGAAGTCCCGCACGCGAACCCCCGTCGCGTTGTAAACCGCATTGGCGACCGAGCCGCCGGTGCCGCCGGCGCCGAGCTCGCCGATGCCTTTGACGCCCATATGGTTGGCATGCTCGTCGAAATCGTCGAGCACGATGGCGTCGATGGCCGGAATATCGGCATGCGTCGGGATCAGATATTCGGCGAGGTCGCCGTTCACCCAGTGACCGTAGCGCGGATCGACGTCGCCGCCCTCGTGCAGCGCGGCGCTCACGCCCCAGATCATGCCGCCCAGCAATTGCGAGCGCGCCGTCTTGGCGTTGAGCACGCGACCGAAGGAGAACACGCCCAGCATGCGCCGCAGGCGCACCTCGCCCGTATAGGCGTCGACGCCGACCTCAGCGAAGCTCGCGCCATAGGTGAACTGCGAATAGGCCTTGTAGTTGGGGTCGTCATTGGCGCCGATCGTGTGACCGATGGCCTCGACGCCGTTGGGGAAGTGTCGCCGGACTTCGGCGAAGATGTCGTTGAAACCCTTGCCCGCCGCGGCGAACACCTTCTCGCGCACGGCCGAGCAGGCGCGGTCGGTCGCGACGCTCATATTGCCCGAGCCCCATGAGCCGCCCGAGCCCCAGCCCTTGGGATGGTCGGTGCGGCCCAGCTCGACCTGCACCTGCTCCACCGGCACGTTCAGCGCCGAGGCGGCGACCTGCGCCATGATCGTATAGGTGCCGGTGCCGAGGTCGGTCATGTCCGACTGCACGGTCACGAGGCCCGCGGGGTCGATGCGGACCCGCACATCGGTTGCCATCTGCCAGTGCGAGCGGATCGAGGAGGCGACGCCGTAGCCGATCAGCCAGTCGCCGTCGCGGCGGCTGGCCGGCACAATGGGCCGATCATCCCAGCCGAAGCGCTCGGCGCCCTCGCGCAGGCAGTCGGCGAGGCGTCGGCCGTTGAGGGGACGGTTCTTCTCCGGGTCGATCTGCGTGTCGTTGCGCAGCCTGAGTTCCACCGGGTCCATGCCGAGCTTTTCGGCGAGTTCGTCCACGGCCGATTCGAACACCATCAGGCCCGGTAGTTCGCCCGGTCCGCGCACCGGCTCGGGGGCTCCCACGTCGAGCTCGACGTGGGAGCGGCGGGTGAGGCGGTTGGGCGCGGCGTAGAGAGCGCGCGCCACATTGGCGACCGGCTCGCGCCAGTCGTCGCGGATCGTCGTCTGCACATGCGCGTCGTGGCCCAGCGCGGTGAGCCGGCCATCGGCGGTGGCGCCCAGGCGGATGCGGCTTTGCGAGGCCGCGCGATGTCCGACGAGGCTGAACATCTGCCGCCGCGTCATCGCCAGCTTGACCGGCCGCTCGAGGATGCGCGTCGCCAGCGAGGCGAGCACGGCCTCGCAATGGAGGCCGATCTTGGAGCCGAAGCCGCCGCCGACATAGGCGCTGTCGATGGTGATGTCGGCCTTGTCCAGCATCAGCGTCAGCGCCAGTCCGTCGAGGAGCTGGTTCAGCATCTGTGCCGTGAGGTAGACCGTCAGGTGGCCGTCGCGCCAGTCGGCAATCGCTGCGTTGGGCTCCATAGGGTGGCCGAAGTGATAGGGCGTGGTGTAGGTCGCGTCGATCGAAACCGGTGCCTCCGCAAAGGCCTGCTCGAAGTCGCCGACGGCCGACACGTCCTGCACCTCGCCGCCGCCGGCATGCGCGAAGAAGTCGAAATCGGCGGGTTCGCGGTCGTAGCTGACCTCGATCAGCATGGCAGCCGCCCGCGCCTGCTCGAAGCTGTCCGCCACCACCAGCGCCACGGGCTGGCCGTAGCGCACGATCCGGTCGTCCACCAGCTCGGGCTTGGCGTCGTGCAGGCCGCCGAGATCGGCGAGGTCGCCCTGCGGCGGTGCGTTCCGGTGCGTAAGCACCAGCCGCACGCCCGGCGCCGCTTCTGCCGCCGTCGTGTCGATCTCGGTGATGCGGCCGCTGCCGATGGCGGCGCCGCGCACGAAGCCATGCAGCGGATCGCCGGCGTCGCGGCGTTCGGCGGAGTAGGGGACCTGGCCGGCCACCTTGCGCGGCCCTTCGGTGCGGTTGATGCCGTCTCCGATCATCGCCCCGCCTCCAGCCGCACCGCATCTGCAAGCGCCGCCGCGAGCGTCCGGCGCGCCAGGTCGAGCTTGTAGCCATTGTCGGGCGTCGGCCGCGCCCCGGCGAGCGCCGCATCGGCGACCTCGCCTGCCGAACCGTTGGCATCGACCCGCCAGGGTTTCGGCGCAAGACCGCCGAACGCCACGCGCTCGATCCGACCCTCGCGCGCCACGAGGGCCACCGATACGGTGGCGAAGGCATAGGATGCCCGCTCGCGCACCTTGCGATAGATCTGCGTTCCACCCATCGGCGGCGGCAGTGTCACGGCGACGATCATCTCCCCCTCCCGCAGTGCTGTCTCGAGGTGTGGCGTCTCGCCGGGAAGCCGGTGGAAGTCGGCCATCGGTACCGTCCGCGCGGCGCCGCGGGCACCAGCGATCTCCACCGTTGCGTCGAGGACGCGCAGCGCGACGGCCATGTCGGATGGATGCGTCGCGATGCAGGCGTCGGAGATGCCGAGGACTCCCAGATTGTGGCTCAACCCGCCGATCGCGGCGCAGCCCGAGCCGGGCCGCCGCTTATTGCAGGGCATGTCGGTATTGTAGAAATACGGGCACCGCGTGCGCTGCAGCAGGTTGCCCGCCGTCGTCGCCTTGTTGCGCAACTGCCCCGAGGCGCCCGACACCAATGCGCGGGCCAGCACGGCATAGTCGCGGCGGATGCGCATGTCGGCGGCGAGGTCGGCATTGCGGACCAGCGCACCGATCCGCAGCCCGCCCTCCGCGGTCGGCTCGATCGTATCGAGGCCGAGACGGTTGATGTCGACCAGATGCACCGGCGCTTCGATGCCCAGCTTCATCAGGTCGAGCAGATTGGTGCCGCCGGCGATGAACTTCGCGTCCGGTCGCGCTGCGAGCTGCAGCGCCTCGTTCACCGATCCGGCGCGGTCGTAGCTGAAGGCCTTCACGCCGCACCTCCGCTCACGTCGCGGATCGCGGCGATGATGTTGGGGTAGGCCGAGCAGCGGCAGAGATTGCCGCTCATGCGTTCGCGCACCTCCTCGTCGCTTAGCGGCGGTGGCGCGCCGATGTCGTGCGTCACGTGACTGGGCACGCCGCGTTCGATCTCATCGAGCACCGCGACGGCGGACATGATCTGGCCCGGCGTGCAGTAGCCGCACTGGTAGCCGTCGCGTTCGAGGAAGGCCTGCTGCATCGGATGGAGATGCTCTGGCGTCCCCAGCCCCTCGATCGTCTGGATCTCGTCGCCTTCATGCATGACCGCGAGGGTGAGGCAGGAATTGATCCGCCGCCCGTTGACCAGCACCGTGCATGCGCCGCATTGCCCCTGGTCGCAGCCCTTCTTGGTGCCGGTGAAATGCAGGTGCTCGCGCAGCGCGTCGAGCAGCGTCACGCGCGGGTCGAGCGACAGCGCATGGTCGGTGCCGTTGATCCGCAACGTTACGAACAAGTCAGACATCTACGGCTTCCCCCGCGCTCCCCGCACCACACCGGGCCGCGGCGATCACAATGTCAGCAGGCCGGCCCGATGCGCAATCCGGGCAGTTGGATCGTGCTTCCGGAAGCGTAAGATGGCCTCCGCAACGTTTGCATTGACAGTAACATGTCAGTCGGCCAGATTTGTAACCATTCGGTGACTTAGCAGGCCAGCAAGAGCCGCAGGTACCGGGAAAATCGAGGGGCTGGAGGATCAGCCTCGCACCTGGGAGGACTTTGATATGACGTTCAGTATCGGCCGCCGCCAGTTCCTTGTGGGCACGTCGGCCCTCATGGCCGCCAGCGCCTTCGCCGGCCCGGCTTTCGCGCAGGACAAGCGCATGCGTCTCGCCTGGTGGGGCGGTCAGGCGCGTGCCGACCGCACCGATGCGGTGTCCAAGCTCTATGCCGAGGCACATCCGGGCGTGACGTTCGACACCTGGTGGAACGCGTTCAACGACTACTGGCCCAAGCTCGGCACGGAAGTTGCCGGCGGCAATGCGGCCGACGTCTATCAGATGGACTACCGCTACCTCGTCGAATACGCCCAGCGTGGGGCCATCGCCCCGCTCGACGACTATATCGGCAAGGGGCTCGACCTCTCCGATTTCGACCAGGACCAGCAGGATGGCGGCAAGGTCGACGGCAAGCTCTATGCGATCAGCCTGGGCGCCAATTCGGTGGCCATGATGGTCAACACCAAGGCCTTCGACGATGCCGGCGTCGAGCGCCCGACGCGCGACTGGACCTATGAGGACTACAAGAGCCGCGCCGAGGCGTTCAACGCCAAGTCGAACGGCATGAAGCTGCTGGCTGACGGCTCGGCCAGCGAGCCGGCCTTCGAGAACTTCCTGCGCCAGCGCGGCAAGGCGCTCTACACCGACGGCAAGCTGGGCTGGGAGGCCGACGACCTCGTCGACTGGTTCAAGCTGTGGGCCGACCTGCGCGCCGCCGGCGCCTGCGTCGGGCCCGAGGATCAGGCGCTCGATGCCACCGCGGCCATCGACACCACCATGATCATCCTCAAGAAGGCGGCGACCAGCTTTGCCAATTCCAACCAGCTGATCGGCTTCCAGGCGGTGATCACCGACCCGCTCGACATGATCAACTTCCCGCGCGCCGAAGCGGGTTCGGGCGGCGGCCATTACCGCAAGCCGAGCCAGTTCTGGAGCGTCAATCCGAAGTCGGCCATGCTGGCGGACGCTGTCGACTACGTCAGCTTCTTCGTCAACGACCTCGGCGCCGGCGCGGCGCTCGGCGTCGAGCGCGGCATCCCGTGCTCGAAGAAGGTGCGCGACGCCCTCGCCCCGACGCTCGATCCGCAGAGCCAGATCGCGCTCAACTTCGTGTCGAACCTGGGCGATCTGCTCGGCAGCCTGCCGCCGGTGCCGCCGACGGCGGCGGGCGAAGTCTCCACGCAGCTCACCACCAAGTCGCAGGAAGTGGCGTTTGGCGCCACCACGCCTGAGGAAGCCGGCCCGGCCTTCTTCCAGGAGGCGACGGACATCCTGGCTCGCGCGAGCTGAACCCGATGACCGCGCGCTCGCTCGCAGACGCCACCGCGGCGCCCGCCGGCGGGCGCGCGGTCACACCCTCGGTCTGGTCGCGGATCTGGTCCGCGAACGGGGCGGGCTATCTCTTCCTGCTGCCCTGGTTCATCGGCTTTTTCGGCCTCACGGTCGGCCCGATCGTTACCTCGCTCTATCTGAGCTTCACCAATTTCGACCTGCTGACCGATCCTAAATGGATCGGCGCCGCGAACTATGTCCGCATGTTCACGGCGGACCCCAAATTCGCGCAGTCGATGCGCGTCACCTTCATGTTCGTCATCTTCTCGGTGCCGCTGAAGCTGGCCTTCGCGCTCGCCATCGCGCTGCTGCTCAATCGCGGCATGCGCGGCCTGCCGATCTATCGGGCGATCTTCTACCTGCCGTCGCTGCTGGGCGCATCGGTGGCGATCGCCGTGCTGTGGCGCACGCTGTTCGCCGGCGACGGCGTCATCAACGACTTTCTCGCCCTCTTCGGCATCCAGGGGCCGAGCTGGATCTCCAACCCGCGCTATTCGCTGTGGACGCTAATCCTGCTCGCCGTCTGGCAGTTCGGCTCGCCCATGATCATCTTCCTCGCCGGGCTCCGCCAGATTCCGCAGGACATGTACGAGGCGGCGAGCCTCGAGGGCGCCTCGAAATGGCGCGTGTTCTGGAAGATCACGCTGCCGCTGCTGACGCCGGTGGTGTTCTTCAACGCCATCATCCAGACCATCGAGGGCTTCAAGAGCTTCACGCCCGCCTTCATCATCTCGGGCGGCACCGGCAATCCGATCAATTCGACGCTGTTCTACACGCTCTATCTCTACCAGGAGGCGTTCGCCTTCTTCCGCATGGGCTATGCCTCGGCGCTCGCCTGGGTGCTGCTGATCGTGGTGGCGCTGTTCACCGGCTTCTCGTTCCTCACCAGCCGCTTCTGGGTGCACTATGACGACTGACGCGCCGCGCCTCACCGTCGTCACCGCGCCGGCCAATCCGGTATGGAAGATCGTGCGGCCGATCCTCTCGCACGGGCTGCTGCTGCTCGCCTCGTTCCTGATGCTCTATCCGTTGCTGTGGATGCTCGCGGCGTCCTTCCGGCCGGAAGCAGAGATATTCTCGAACAATTCGCTGATCCCCAGCGAGATCAGCCTGCATGGCTACATCAGCGGCTGGACCGGCCTGTCGCGCACCTTCGACGTGTTCTTCCTCAACTCGTTCATGGTCTCGATCCTGTGCGTGATCGGCAACCTCGCTGCCTGCTCGCTGACCGCGTTCGCGTTCGCGCGACTCGAGTTCTGGGGCCGCAAGTTCTGGTTTGCGCTGATGCTGGGCACGCTGATGCTGCCCTACCAGGTGGTGCTGATCCCGCAATATATCCTGTTCCTCAACATGCCGCCCTGGCTGGGCGGGACGGCCTCGGGCTGGGTCAACAGCTTCCTGCCGCTGATCGTCCCGAAATACCTCGCGGTCGACGCGTTCTTCATCTTCCTCATGGTGCAGTTCTTCCGCGGCATCCCGCGCGAGCTGGACGAGGCGGCGCAGATGGACGGCTGCTCGCCCTGGCGCATCTACTGGCGCATCATGCTGCCGCTGAGCGTGCCGGTGCTGGTGACGGCGGGCATCTTCACCTTCATCTTCACCTGGGACGATTTCTTCGCGCCGCTGATCTATCTCAACGACCAGAAGATCTACACCGCGACACTGGCCCTGCGCACCTTCGTCGACTCGACCGCCGAGTCGAACTGGAGCGGCCTGTTCGCCATGAGCGTGCTCACGGTGCTGCCGATCTTCGTCATCTTCGTCTTCTTCCAGCGCCTGCTCATCGAGGGCATCGCCACCACAGGTATGAAACGCTAGTCCAATGTCTATCCGCATCGCGGCCATCGGCCTCACCCATTCGCACATCTACGGGCAGGTCGACTGTCTGCTGCGTGAAGGCGCCACGCTCGTGGGCTTCTGGTCGGACGAGGAGGATGTCGCCACCCCGTTCGGCGAGAAGTATCCGCAGGCCCGGCGCGTCGCCGACCGGCGCGAACTGCTGGACGATCCGTCCATCCACATGATCCTGACTTCGGCCATTCCGGCCGAGCGCGCCGAGATCGCCATCGCCTCGATGCGGGCGGGCAAGGACGTGATGACCGACAAGCCGGGCATGACCTCGCTGGACCAGCTTGCCGAGATCAGGCGGGTGCAGCAGGAGACGGGACGCATCTTCTCGGTCTGCTACTCCGAGCATTTCGAGACGCGCTCGACCGTGAGGGCCGGGGAACTGGTCAAGGCCGGCGCCATCGGCCGGGTGGTCAATACCATCGGCATGGGGCCGCACGCCCTCAACAACAACAAGCGCGCGCCCTATTTTTTCGACCGCCGGCAGTATGGCGGGATTCTCTGCGATATCGGCAGCCACCAGGTCGAGCAGTTCCTGTTCTTCACCGGCAGCGAAGACGCGCAGATCGTCTCCGCCAGCGTCGCCAATCGCGGCAACCCGCAACATCGCGGCCTCCAGGACGTGGGCGACCTCCACATCCAGAGCGCCAGCGCGACAGGCTATGTCCGGGTGGACTGGTTCACGCCGGCGGGCCTGGGCATCTGGGGCGACGGTCGGCTCACGCTGGTGGGCACCGAGGGCTATATCGAGCTGCGCAAATACATCGACATCGCGGGGCGGCCGGGAAAGGACCATTTGTTCCTCGTCGACGCCAGGGGCACGCACTACATCGACTGTGCCGACCAGCAGCTGCTCTACGGCAAGGCGCTGATCTCGGACGTGCTCAACCGCACCGAAACGGCGATGCCGCAGGCGCGCTGCTACAAGGCAATGGAACTGGCGCTCACGGCACAGCAGATGGCCGAGCGCGGCACGGAATGGGCACAATGAGCAGGAATTACACAGTCGCCGTGGTCGGCGCCGGCATCGGCCGCTCGCACATCACCGAGGGCTATCTCAACAATCCCGACAAGTACCGCGTCGTCGCGCTGTGCGATCTCGACGAGGCTAAGCTCACAAAGCTCGCCGACGAGTTCGGCATCGAGCGGCGCACAACGAAATTCGACGATCTCCTCGCCATGGACGATCTCGACATCATCGATATCTGCACGCCGCCCATGGTGCACTATCCCATGATCGTTGCGGCGCTGCGCGCCGGCAAGCACGTGATCTGCGAGAAGCCGCTGGTCGGCTCGCTCAAGGAAATCGATGAGGTCATCGCGGTCGAGACGCAGTCCACCGGCAAGCTCATGCCCGTGTTCCAGTACCGTTTCGGCAATGGCGTGCAGCAGGCCAAGGCCATCATCGATGCGGGCCTCGCCGGCAAGCCGTTCGTGGGCACCGTCGAGACGCTGTGGCGGCGCGAGGCGCCCTACTATGCGGTGCCGTGGCGCGGCAAGTGGAAGACCGAGCTGGGCGGCGTGCTGATGGGGCACGCCATCCATCCGCACGACATGTTCGTGTATCTGATGGGCCCGCTCAAATCGCTGTTCGGTCGCGTCGCGACGCGCGTCAACGACATTGAGGTCGAGGACTGCATCTCGGCATCGGTCGAACTCGAGTCCGGCGCCATCGGCTCGTTCACCGCCTCGCTCGGCTCGGCCGACGAGATCAGCCGCATCCGCCTCGCCTTCGACAATGTCACGTTCGAGTCCGACCACGAGGCCTACAACCCGGGCGCCAAGCCGTGGAAGATCCTGCCGCGCGACGACGGCACCAGATCGGCCATCGCCGATCTGCTCAAGGACTGGAAGGACGTGCCGCCGCGCTTCCACACGCAGATGGCGCGGTTCCACGACAGCCTGACCTCGGGCGCGCCGCTGCCGGTCACCAGCGCGGATTCGCGGCGGGCGCTCGAAATCGTCACCGCCTTCTACTATTCTTCGCGGACGCGGGAAGAGGTCGTGTTCCCCATCGGCAAGGATCACCCGAACTACCAGAGCTGGCTCCCGGAGGGTTTCGCGTGACTGCAAACGCAACGAGCGTCGTCCTCGAAAAGGTCGTCAAGCGCTATGGCGACGTCGAGGTCATCCACGGCATCGACCTCAACATCGATCCGGGCGAATTCACTGTCTTTGTCGGCCCGTCGGGCTGCGGCAAGTCCACCTTGCTCCGCATGGTGGCCGGCCTCGAGCCGATCACCGGCGGTGACCTGCTGATCGACGGGCAGCGCATGAACGACGTGCCCGCCTCCCGGCGCGGCATTGCGATGGTGTTCCAGTCCTATGCGCTCTACCCGCATATGAATGTCTACCAGAACCTCGCTTTCGGCCTCGAAACGGCGCGCATGCCCAAGGCCGAGATCGCCAAACGCGTGCAGAAGGCGGCCGACATTCTCAAGATCGAGCCGCTGCTCAAGCGCAAGCCGCGGCAGCTCTCGGGCGGGCAGCGCCAGCGCGTGGCCATCGGCCGCGCCATCGTGCGCGAGCCCCGCATCTTCCTGTTCGACGAGCCGCTCAGCAACCTCGATGCCGAATTGCGCGTCCAGATGCGCGTCGAGATCGCCAAGCTCCACAACGACCTGGGCAACACCATGATCTACGTCACGCACGACCAGGTCGAGGCGATGACGATGGCGGACAAGATCGTGGTGCTCAATGCCGGTGTGGTCGAGCAGGTGGGGGCGCCGCTCGAGCTCTACAACAATCCGCGCAACCGCTTCGTCGCGGGCTTCCTCGGCTCGCCCAAGATGAACTTCATCGAGTCGACCGTGAGCCGGATCGAGGGCGCACATGGCACGGTCAATGTGGGCGGCACGGCGTTCCAGCTCCGTCAGCAGCTTGCGGGTTTCAAGGAGGCCGACAAGATCGTCTTCGGCATCCGGCCCGAACATATGGGGCTCACCGAGACCTCCGGCGTCAAGCTCGCCGATGTGCGCGTCGATTTGGTCGAGCAGCTGGGCGACCAGACCATGCTCTACGCCTCCACCCAGGGCGGCCAGGCCCTCACCATCGCGCTCGAGGGCCAGCAGCACATGCCGCTAGGCTCGACGGTGACGGCGTATGTCGATCCCACCAAGTACCACGCGTTCGGACCGGACGGGCGGGCGCTGTAGGTCTGCGCTACCGCTCGAGCCGGATACCCGCCTCGGCCAGCATCTCGTCGACCGTCACCTTCATCCCCGTGGCGATCGCCCTGTTCGCGGCGATGCCGGTGAGGATGGACCAGGCGCCTTCCTTGTGCGTCGAGGCGCGGTTGTATCTGTCGGGCGCCATGCCGGCCGGGTCGAAGATGTAGCCCAGCATCACCGGATCGGCGCCGCCATGCGCGCCGTTACCATACTCGACGGGAATCCGCTGCGGCAGGCCGCCCGCGAGGTGCAGCGTCGTGCTGAAGCTTTCGTCGCTCTCGCCCTTCTCGCGATGCTGGCCGCTGAACACGCCATGCACTTCGATGTGCTTGTGCGTCAGGTCGCCCTTGGTGCCCTGGAAGGTGATTTCGAGACCCTCCCATGGCGAGTAGGCGCACAGCGTGTAGTTGAGGAACACGCCATTGGCGTACTCGGCTTCCACCTGCATCGTGTCCTCGATCGTGATGTCGGCATCGAACACGCAGCGGTCGCGGTAATAGCCGTCATCATCCTCCGCCTCGAGATACATCTCGCGCAGCCCTTCGTCGGCCGCGAGGTCCAGCCGGTAGTCGCATTTGTCGAACACCGGGCAGCCATGGCAGCGCGGGCCATGATCCGCGAGGCCGAGCGTCACGGCCATCTGAGGCGCGTAGAAGGCGCGCTTGCCGTTCGCGGCAACGGTCACCGGGGTCGACTCCACCCACCAGTTCATCAGGTCGAAATGATGCGTGCTCTTGTGCACCAAGAGGCCACCCGAGCGGTCCTTGTAGCGGTGCCAGCGCCGGAAATAGTCGGCGCCGTGCACGCGGTCGAGATACCAGCGGAAGTCGACCGCCTGCACCTCGCCGATCACGCCCGACATCAGGATGTCCTTGAGCTGGGTGCGCGCCGGGGAATAGCGGTAGTTGAAGGTCACGGTGACGCTGCGGCCGGTTTCCCGCTGCGCGTCGAGCACGCTCTTGAGCTTTGTGAGGTCGATCGTCATCGGCTTTTCGGTGATGACGTTGCAGCCCGATCTCAGCGCGCGCACGATGTACTCGTGATGGAGATGGTCGGGCACGGTCACGATCACCGTGTCGGGCTTCTGCTCGGCGATCATCCTGTCGAACTCGCCCGCGAGGTAGGTGGCAATGCCGTTGCCCGGCTGCGGCGGCGCATCGCGCACCGAGAGCGCCAGGCGCGTCTCGTTGACGTCGCACAGCGCGACCAGCTCGTTGTTCGCTTTGTGAGTTTCGGTGACCGCTTCGCGGAACATCTGGTGGCGCCCGCCGGCGCCGACAATCGCGTACTTCACTTGCAGCTATTTCCTCAGCGGCGCGCGGCTCCCTCAGCCGCCATCCACCGACATGCTAGCGGCACGCGATGTAACGATCCAGTTACAATATCGGCGGCCGCCTGCACCGCGCGCTATTCCGCCGCCACCGCCACATGGTGCCGGCCGAGCGGCACGACCATCGGGGTGCCCGATACGGGGTCGTTGACGATCCGCGCGGTGAGGCCGAACACCGCGTCCACCAGTTCTCACGATTTGTCGCGCTAGCATTCCGATAAAAAGATGATAAATAGGATCATGTTTGATCCTTGAGATAAATGGACGCCAACCTCAAACCATCAACGGGTCTGCAGCAGATCATCGACAACCTGCGGGCGCGCAGCGACGAGCTGCCGGCGGCGCATGCCGGCCTGCGCGAGCACATGCTGACGCCGGCCGCCATCGCGAGCGACATCGGCCGCCTCGAGGCCTGGCTCGAACAGCAGGGGATCGCCGCCGAGGGCATGGACCGCAAAACCCAGGCCGCCTACATGATCGGCGGGCTCGCCTGGAGCGTGTGCATCTGGATGGCGGCCCTCGCGCTCACCGGCCACCGGCCGATCCGCCGCGTCGCCTTCGAGCAGGAGCGCTACTGGTGGGGCACGCCCGAGGACGGGCATGAATATGTGCGCTATCCCATCAGCATCGAGGTCAGCGACGGTCCGCCGAACCATCGCGAAACCATCGAGCAGATTTTCGAGCCTATCATCGCCGCCACCATGGTGACCTCGGGGCTCAGCGCCGGCGCGCAGTGGCGGCTGGTGGCCGACAATGTGGCGTCCGCCTTCCTCTATGGCGGCAAGGCGCTGGGCATGGCCGCGCGCGGCATGGAGATTGCGGGGCCCATCATCGCCGAGGGCCGGCTGCACAACGGCAAGACCGGTTTCCTCGAGATCACGGCAGGCAAGGCCTGCGACTGGTTCCTCGTGCGCGGCGGCTGCTGCCGCTACTACACGACCAGGGACGCCGAGGGCGACTACTGCACCTCCTGCGTGCTGCGCAAACGCGACGACCAGATCGCGCGGTACACCGAGTATCTCGCCTCGTTGCAAACGTTGGAATGACAACGATTGGAGTGTAGGGTCGGCGAAACCCATTCGCTGGTATCCCGTGCCCGACCCCGACCGCCGCCCCGCCACCATCAAGACTATCGCCAAGGCCCTGTCGCTGTCGGCGTCCACCGTTTCGCGCGGCCTTCAGGGCGATCCCTCGGTCACCGAGAAGACGCGGCGCAAGATCATGGAGACGGCCGAAGAACTCGGCTATCGCCGCGATTTCCGTGGTGTTTCGATGCGCACCGGCAAGACCTTCGTGCTGTGCTCGGTGCTGGGGACGCCGCCGAGCCAGGAGTTCGGCGATCCGGCGGCCATGCATCTCATCCAGGGGATGATCGCGGGCGTCGAGGGCACCGATTTCAAGATGGTGACGCGCCCGGTCGAGACCTCCGAACAGCGGCTCGAGGCGGTCAGGGAAGCCGTCACCAATGGCCGCTTCGACGGCCTCGTGCTCGACCATTCCGAGCCGCAGGATCCGTGCGTGCTCTACCTGCTCGAAAAGAAGGTGAAGTTCATCACCTTCGGGCGCACGGAGCTGTTCTCGGACCATCCCTATTTCGACATCGACAACGAGCACGCGGCCTATGAGGCGACACAGCACCTCGTCAGCAAGGGGCACCGGCGCATTGCGCTGGTCGATCCGCCGCCGCGCTACCTGTTCTCGCGCCAGCGCCTGCGCGGCTACCAGCGCGCGCTCGAGGAGGGCGGCATTCCCTTCGATCCGGCGCTCGTCAACGAGAACAATATCGGGGCGCGCCGGGTGCGCGAGCGCGTCAGCCAGTTCCTCGCCATGAGGGACCGGCCCACCGGCTTCGTCACCTCGAACGAGGTCGCAACGCTCGGTGCCATCAGCGCCGCGCGGGCCCTGCCGGCCGGCGAGGCGCAGGCGCTGCAGTTCGTGTCGCGCGATGGCACCAACATCTTCGACTATGTCGAGCCGCCCGTTTCGAGCTGCTACTACCCGCTGCTCGATGTCGGGGAGAGGCTGGCGCAGAACCTCGTGAAAGCCGTCGAAGGGGCGGGGATCGAAACCCTGCAGACGGTCGAGCGCACCACCTTCATCGAACGCCCGCACCGCACCATCGGCGAAACGATTTGACTTGCGCCAACCCACAGTCCGCCGCCGCATTCGCAGAAAAATGCAAACGATTGCATTGACAGCATGGAGACCGCCAAACTAGGGTCCGGCAGTGCCTTGGGAGAGGCACGCCAGAACACATCTGGACCCTTTGGGAGGACCCATCATGAATCGCCTTTTGGCGGCAGGCGTCAGCCTCGCCGTAGTGAGCCTTGCTGTGCCCGCGCTGGCCCAGACCATGCCCGATCCCGCCAATGTCAGCGGCAAGATCGTCAACTACGTGCACTTCACCAACTACATCGACGACGGCAGCTATGACCGGTGGGAAGCCGAGTTCAAGGCGCTCTATCCCAATGTCGAGGACATCGAAGTGCTCGGCATCGCCGACTATGCGGGCCAGATCGCGACCCGCCTCGCGACCGGCGATATCGGCGACGTGCTCGAGATTTCCGATCAGGTGCCGGCCGACGAGTTGGGCGACTTCTTCCTGCCGCTCAACGACCTCGGCATCCACGAGGACTATTATTTCGCCGATCGCTGGGCGTTCGACGGCAATGTCTATGCGCTCACCTTCGGCGTCAGCGCCGACGGCGTCGTCTACAACAAGGAAGCGTTCAAGACGGCCGGCATCGAGACCGTGCCCACCAAATTCTCCGAGCTCAAGGCCGCCTACGAGAAGCTCAAGGCATCGGGCGCCTATCCGATCGTGCTGAACCTCGCCGATGGCTGGCCTCTCACCTCGTTCGAAGGGCTCGCGACCTCGATTTCGGGCGACCCTAATTTCCTCAATGCGACGCTCGAGGACGACACGCCGCTTGCCGCCGACAAGCCGTGGGGCAAGTCGCTGGGCATCCTCAAGGATCTTATCGATTCCGGTCTTGCCGAGGACGACCTCAGCACCGGCCACTGGCAGGACTCGAAGGGCTGGCTCGCAAGCGGCAAGGGTGCTTCGTGGTTCCTGGGCAACTGGTCGATCAGCCAGATCGCGACCGAGGGCGCGACGCTTGCCGGCCTCGACAATTACGACGCCAACAACCTGGGCTACTTCCCGTTCCCCTATGACGAGAGCGGCGGGCCCTACAATGCGAGCTCGGGTCCTGACTGGGCCATGGCGATCAACGCCAACACGGCTAATCCGGAGCTCGCCAAGGCGTGGCTCGCCTTCATCCTCACCAAGACCGACCTGGCGCAGAAAGCCGGCTTCATCCCCGGCTACAAGAAGCTGCCGCCCACCCTGCCGCAGCTTGCCGAGTTCCAGACCTACAGTCCGAAGCTGATCGAAGGCACGCCGCCGCTGCCGGCGCTCACCAATGTGCGCAACACCAGCGGCTGGAACGGCGGCAACGCCATCCGCGACCTGGTCAACGCCCCCGACTTCAATGCCGCAGTCGGCGACGTCAACGCCAAATGGGCCGCCGCCGCGGCCCGCGAGCGGTAGGACTGGCCGTCCACCCTCTCCCATCAAGGGAGAGGGCCATCGGGCCGCGGACGTGCAAGCTGGACCTTCTCCCCGTGTGGGAGAAGGCGCCCGAGGGGCGGATTGGGGGAGGCCGCTGGAGCGGCATTCGAGGGATGAGACGGACGTGACCTTCAACGCAGCAGTCCAGCGCCGGCTGACGATCTTCGCCTTCCTGCTCGTGCCCGTCACGTTTCTCGTCGTGCTCAACATCTATCCGGTGCTGCAGCTCTTCTGGATCAGCCTCACCGACTTCAATTCCATCAACTGGCGGCGCGCCGAGTTCGTCGGCCTGCGCAACTTCATCGACCTGTTCACCTTCGATCGCGACCTGCTCGTGCCGATGACGCGCTCGCTCTACTATCTGGGTGGCAGCGTGGTGCAGCTCATCCTCGCGACCTGGTTCGCCGTGGTGCTCAACCAGAAGCTGCCGGGCAGCCGCATGTTCCGCACCATCCTCTTCATCCCCTTCGTGCTCAATGCGGTGGCGGCCGGCCTCATCTTCAAGAACTTCCTCGAGCTCAACGGCGCGGCCAACGACATCCTGCAGCTCTTCTTCGGCGAGGACTTCAAGGTCACCTGGCTGGATTCGTCCAAGCCCTATTCGAACCTCTCGCTCGCAGCCGCCAGCGTCTGGCGCTATCTCGGCTTCAACCTCGTCGTCACCTTCGGCGCCCTGCAGGCCATCCCGCAGGACCAGTACGATGCGGCGCGCCTCGAGGGCGCCAATCAGTGGCAGCAGTTCTGGCGCATCACCTTCCCCTCGATCCGCCTGGTACTGCTGCTGCAGTTCATGCTGTCGCTGGTCGGCTCGCTCGAAGTGTTCGAGGTGCCCATGCTGATCACGCGCGGCGCCGGCGAAACCTCCACCTTCGCCATCACCATGATCGAGACCGGCTTCCAGAACCGGCGCGCCGGCACGGCCGCGGCCATGGCCGTGCTCATGCTCGCCGTCGTCGTCATCGTCTTCATCATCACGCGGCTCATCAACTCGAGCCGCACCGCCATGAAGGAGCCGCTATGAGCCGCCGCCGTCCGCTCACGCCGGGCAGGGGCCTGGCGCTCGGCTTCCAGTATCTCACGCTGGTCCTGGCCTCCATCCTCGTGCTGCTGCCGCTGTGGAGCCTGATCATCTCCTCGCTCAAGAGCGCGCGCGAATATCTCGACACCAACCGCATCGTGCCGCCGCAGAACTGGTTCAATCTGTCCAACTATGCCGAAGCGATCTGGCCCGAGCAGGCAAACGGCATCACCATCGGCCAGGCATTCGCCAACACCGGCTTCATCCTGGTGTTCTCGCTGCTGCTGCTCATCCTGTTCGGCACCAGTGCCGCCTTCGTCATCGACCGCTTCCGCTTCCGCGGCCGCATGCTGATCCTGGGTGCGTGGGCCATGGTCGTCGCGGTGCCGGGCATCCTGACGCCGGTCTCCACCTTCCAGGTGCTGAAGGCCCTCGGCCTCGCCAATTCGAAGTGGGCGCTCGTCGTTCTCTATTCGGGCGTCGATATCATCTCGATCCTGATCTTCGTGCAGTTCCTCAAGAACATCTCGACCGAGGTGGACGACAGCGCACGCATCGAGGGCGCCAACTATTTCCAGATCTATTTCCGGCTGATCCTGCCCATGCTGACGCCGGCCATTGCCACGGTGGTGATCCTGCGCACGGTGGGCATCTACAACGATTTCGTCACGCCCTATCTCTACGTGCCGCAGCCGCAGGAAGCGACGGTCTCCATGATGCTGTTCAACATGGCCGGCTTCAACTCGGGCACCTCTGCCGCCGTGCTCCTCGCCGCCATCGTGCTGGTCATCCTGCCCACCGTGGTCGGCTTCTTCATCCTCCAGCGCTACATCTATGCCGGCATCACGAACGGCTCGGTCAAGGGATAATGAAATGTCGTTCCTGAAGCTCGAAAATGTCAGCAAGTCGTTCGGCACCTTCAAGGCGCTCGACGATGTGAGCTTCGAGGCACCGGCCGGCGCGTTCGTCGTGCTGCTCGGTCCCTCGGGCTGCGGCAAGTCCACGCTGCTGCGCCTCATCACCGGCCTCACCGAAGACCATGACGGCGAGATCTACATCAACGAACGGCGGGTCACCGACATGGACCCCAAGGACCGCAAGGTCGCCATGGTGTTCCAGTCCTATGCGCTCTATCCGCATCTGAGCGTGCGCAAGAACATCTCGTTCGGCATGGAGATCAACCGCGTTCCGCGCGCCGAGCGCGATCGTCGCGTCGCCGAGGCGGCCCGGGCGCTGCAGCTCGAGCCGCTGCTCAACCGTCTGCCGGTGCAGCTCTCGGGTGGCCAGCGGCAGCGTGTCGCCATCGGCCGCTGCCTCGTGCGCGAGCCCGACCTGTTCCTGTTCGACGAGCCGCTCAGCAATCTGGATGCCAAGCTTCGGCACGACACGCGCGTCGAGCTCAAGCACCTGCACCAGCGCCTCAAGGCAACCACCGTCTACGTCACCCACGACCAGCACGAGGCCATGACGCTCGCCACCCAGGTCGTGCTGATGCAGGACGGCCGCATCGTCCAGATCGCTTCGCCCATGGAGCTCTATGCGCGCCCGGTCAATCGCTTCGCCGCCACCTTCATCGGCTCGCCCGCCATCAACCTGATCAAGGGCGCACTCGGCGCCGATGGCCGCTTTGTCGGCGGAGGCCTCGATGTCGCCATTCCCGCCGGCGTGCTCGACGGCCCGGCCGCGGCGCGTCCCGCCGAGCTCGGCCTTCGCTCCGAAAGCGTCCGCATCGCCCGCGATAGCGACGCGCATCAGACCATCGCCGTCGACTACATCGAGCCGACCGGCGCCGACCTCTACGTCAACGGCAAGGTTGCCGGGCAGGACGTCGTCGTCCGCGTCGAGCGCACCGAAAAGGTCAGACCGGGCGACCACCTGCCCATACGCTGGCAGCTCGACCAGGCCCTGCTGTTCGACGCCGACACCGGCGTCCGCCTCTAGAAGGGCAGCAGCGGTTTCAGCCGGCTGACCATCAGGGTCGAGCCGCGCCCATTGAGGTGCTGCGCATCCTGGAACAGGATGTGTCCGTCCTCGAAGAACTGGCAGATGCCGCCCGGGCACTGGATGTCGTTGACCGACAGGAACTCGGGCACCAGCTCGTCGAGGCGATCATTGTACTGGAACTCGGCCCGCGCCACGCGCGGCTGGCCGACGCAACGGGCCGGCAGCCACACCAACAGCGCGCCGAGGCCGAGCTCGAAAGTGCGCGAGGGCAGCATGTAGAACGCCGCTGCATCGTCCGTGCGCAGCCAGTGCAGGCTGACGGCGAGGCTGGCGGCCGAAATCAGGACGATGGCAATGACCACGCCGGGCCGGGGCAGCAGGCGGTGCAGGGCGAACAGCAACAGCGGCCAGATGAGGTAGAACTGCTCCTCGACGCTGAGCGACCAGGTGTGCAGCAGCGGCTTGGTGTTGGCGAGCGCCGCCCAGTACCCGGATTCGAGATAGAACTGCACATTGGCAAGGCTGAACACCGCGGCGAAGGCGGAGCTGGCAAAGTCGCGCATCTGGTGCGGCGACAGCAGAAAGAACGACACTACCCAGGTCGCCGCAATTGTCGTCAACAGAGCCGGATAGAGCCGGCGGAGGCGACGCAGGTAGAAGGTGCGGAAGCCGAGCCTGCCGGTTTCGGCCAGCTCGCCGGTCAGCAGCCGGGTGATGAGGAAGCCGCTGAGCACGAAGAAGATGTCGACGCCCACGAAGCCGCCGGGCAGCCATGGAAAGTCGAGATGGCACAGGACGACGCCCGAGACGGCAAGAGCCCGGAGCCCATCGAGCTCCGCCTGATAATGGTGCCTCGCCGCCATACAAACCCCCAGGCCAGCTAAGCCGAGGCGGCCGGCATGCGCAATGCCAAACTCCCGTCAGCCATGGGAGAGTCTAGAACGGCAGCAGCGGCTTCACGCGGGTCATGAACAGCGTCGCGCCCGCATCGTTCAGGTGATGGTCGTCGCGGAAGAGCAGGCGTGCGCCGTCGAAGAACTGGCACACGCCCCTGGGGCACTGCGCGTCGTTGGGAGAGACGAAGGCGGGCAGCAGCGCCTGCATCGCCTGGTTGTAGGCCAGCTCGTCCGCCGCGATCCGTGCGTCGCCGGTGCAGCGCGCTTCGATCCACGCGTCGCTGACGACGAGCCGCGGGGCAGCGGTGCAATCTACGAGGTTGACGGCCGGGCGAATGAAGTCGCCGAGCACGGTCACCGTGTTGCCGGCCGCCTGCAACTGCCGGACGATCGGCTCGGTTATCCCTGCCATCAGTTCGGGCGTGTCGCGCTTGGCGCTGGTGATGATGATGTTGCGCGGCGGGCCATCGAGGAAGAACTGGAGCGCACTCCGGTTGCGCTCGACGCATTCCTGTTCATCCCCCTCGCTCGCATATTGGCGCACATAGCCGCCGAAGCCCGATTGCGGTGTGCAGGCGCTGCGGTAGAGGATGTAGACGTTGTAGTCGTCGAACACCTTGAACAGGCCGGGCGCGAGATGCAGCGCGTGGCTGTCGCCCCACACGAACAGGTCCTTGGGGCGCTCGCGGAAGTTCTGGCAGGTGACGAGTTCACGATCGAGCTGAGGGTTCCACTGCTGGCAGTCCGGCGTGTCGATGGGATTGACCACGGCCGTGATCCGCTCCGCCGGCACGCGCCAGGCCCAGCCCGTGGCGAGCGCGGTTGCCGAAGTGATCGAAAGGGCGATCGCCATTGCCACCAGGGCGCCGATGACGACGCGGTTGCGGCCCGCGACGGGGCGCCGGAAGCGCTGCTCGATCAGGGCGTATTGCAGCCAGGCGAGGAGAACCGACAACCCACCCAGCAGCAGCGCATCGGTCCATTCGATCGGCCTGTAGGTATAGGCGCGCCACAAGACGATCAGCGGCCAGTGCACAAGGTAGAGCGAGTAGCTGATGCGGCCGATCCAGGCGACGGGGCCGAGCCGGAAGGGCGCTGCCGCGTCCGATTTCGAGCCGGCGATGAACAGCGCCGCGCCGATGCAGGGCAGCAGCGCCGACAGGCCGGGGAACGGCGTGGCTTCGGTATAGAGCACCATCGGCACGATCATCGCGGCGCAGCCGATGATCGTCGCGGCATTGAGCAGCCATCTGTTGCGCAGGGCGGGCAGGAAGACCACGAGGGCGCCGAGCCCGAGCTCGATGGCGCGGGCCGGCAGCATATAGAAGGCCGCCGTGCGGTCGGCATCGAGCCAGAACTGCGCGAGAGCGAGGCTCGCAACGCAGATGGCCGCAAGCGCGGCGACCATGCCGCGGCGTCCGAACAGCTTGTGGGCCAGCAGCAGGGTCAGCGGCCAGAGCAGGTAGAACTGCTCCTCGACGCTGAGCGACCAGGTGTGGAGCAGCGGCTTGGTCGTCGACAGGGCGTCGAAATAGTCCGCCTGCAGGTAGAAGAGGATGTTGGAGTAGCTGAACAGAGCGGCGATGGCCGAGGCGGCGAAGTTCTCGAGCTGTGCCGGCGACAGCAGCAGGAAAGCGGCCAGCCAGGTGGCGATGACTGTCGACACCAGCGCCGGATACAGCCGCCTGATGCGCCGGACGTAGAAATTGCCGAAACTAAATGCCTGCGTTTCGAGGATCTCGACGGCGATCAGCCGGGTGATGAGATAGCCGCTGAGCACGAAGAAGATGTCGACGCCGACGAAGCCACCCGGCAGCCAGGTCAGCTCCAGATGGCACAGCAGCACGCCGACAACCGCCAGAGCCCGTAGGCCGTCGAGCTCGGGCTGGTAGATTCGTTCGGTCATTCACGTCCCCGGTCGCCGGGCTGTAGCGTGCGCACGGCGCACAAGCCAGCCGGAATCGGTGCCGTTGACAATGGCTTAACCATGCAAATGCGCCGCGGCTGCCCCGCGTGCGTCGCAGTTGACCTCCTAAGTAGGCTTATTATATGTGCACTTAGCTTTAAGCGTACTTAAGAACTGCCATGCCGCAGGATCCCACCCGAGAGAACTCCATCGGCTACCTCATCTACGAAGTCGCCCGGCTGATGCGCCGGCGCTTCGAGGACGAGGCGAGCGTGCACGGCTTCACGCTGCCGCAATGGCGGGCCCTCGCCGAAATCTACCGCACCGAAGGCCTTGCCCAGGTGAGTCTCGCGGCGGCGCTCGATGTCGACCAGATGACCGTGAGCGGCATTGTCAGCCGGCTCGAAAAGCGCGGACTGATCGACCGCTATCCCGATCCCAATGACAGCCGCGCCAAGCTCGCGAAGCTGACGCCGGCCGGCCTCGCGCTCGTCACCGACGCCAAGAATGTCGGCCGCGCGCTCTATGAAAATGCCCTCGACGGATTGAGCCCTGCCGACCGCGAGACGATGGCCGCACAGTTGCGGCTCATCCGCGACAACCTCAATTCGATGACGACCCAGCAAAAGGAATCTGCGTGATGTCCGCGCGTAACGAAAAGACCGGCGATGCCGAGATCGTGCAAATGCCGCTGAGCGAGAAGGCCGCGCCCAGCGACGCCGCGCCGGCGCCCCGCAAGCGCAACGGTCGCCGCATCGCGCTGATGGCCTCGGTGCCCGTCGTGCTCGCCGCGGTCGGCGGATATTTCTGGCTCACCGGCGGCCGGTATCAGGAAACCGACAACGCCTATGTCGAGCAGGCCAAGGTCGCCATCTCGGCGGACGTCGCCGGCCGCATCGCGACTGTCTCCGTGCATGAGAACCAGAGCGTTAAGGCCGGCGACGTGCTGTTCAGCATCGACGCCGAACCCTACCGCATCGCCCTCGCACAGGCCGATGCCGCGCTGGCCACCGCGCGCGTCAATGTCGAGCAGCTCAGGGTCGCCTACGGCACCGCCAAGGCGCAGCTCAATGCCGCGCAGTCCACTCTCGCCATCCGGCAGGCGGCGTTCGATCGCAAGAACGCGCTGGTCGAGAACGGCACGGCGGCCGATGCCGCGCTCGATGACGCCAAGCTCGCGCTCGAGACGGCCCGCAACGCCGTCGTCGCCGCCGAACAGCAGCTCGCTTCGGCCACCGCCGCGCTCACGGGCAATCCCGATATCGCCACCGACGACCATCCGGCCGTTCGCGCCGCGCTCGCCGCCCGCGACACCGCCCAGCGCAATTTCGACAAGACCACCGTCATCGCGCCGGCCGACGGTATCGTCAGCCAGGTGGCCTCGCTCAATGCCGGCCAGTTCATCGCCACGGGCACCACCATTGCGAGCCTGATCGAGACCGGCGACACCTGGATTTCGGCGAACTTCAAGGAAACGCAGCTCGCGGCGCTGCATGAAGGCATGCCCGTCGAGATCAAGATCGACGCCTATCCGGGCGTTGCCTTCGAGGGCGAGCTCGAGTCGATCGCGGCCGCCACCGGCGCCGAGTTCGCGCTGGTGCCGGCGCAGAACGCCACCGGCAACTGGGTGAAGGTCACCCAGCGCATTCCCGTCCGCATCGCCGTGACGCCGGTCGACGGCAAGACGCTCCGCGCCGGCATGAGCGCGGTGGTGGCGGTGGACACGAAGGCGGCGGGCTGAGCGCCCGCCTCTCTCGGTGTAGAGGATTATTCCCATGGCCGACGCCGTCGCCATTTCGCAACCGGCGCTCGTGGTCAAGAACCGCGGGCTGCTGATCGGCGCCATCATGCTTGCCATGGTGATGCAGGTGCTCGACACCACCATCGCCAATGTGGCGCTGCCGCACATGCGCGCGGCGCTGTCGGCGTCGCAGGACGAGGTGAGCTGGGTGCTCACCTCCTACATCGTCGCCGCGGCCATCGCGACGCCGCTCTCGGGCTGGCTCGCCGACCGGTTGGGGCGGCGCAACCTGCTCCTCATCGGTGTCGCCGGCTTCACCGCGGCCTCGCTGCTCTGCGGCCTCGCGACGAGCCTGCCGATGATGGTGGGTTTCCGCATTCTGCAGGGCGTGTTCGGCGCCACCCTGGCGCCGCTCGCCCAGGCGATCATGATGGACGTGACGCCGCGCGAGAAGATGGGCCAGTCGATGGCGATCTTCGGCCTCGGCGTCATGGTCGCGCCCATTGTCGGGCCGACGCTGGGCGGTGTGCTCACCGAGAATTTCGACTGGCGCTGGGTGTTCCTCGTGAACCTGCCGGTCGGCATCCTCGCCTTCGTCGCGCTGTGGTTCAACATGCCGCGCGAAGCCATCAAGATCCGTCGCTTCGACTTCTTCGGCTTTGCCATGCTCGCCATCGCCGTCGCCTCGACGCAGATGATCTTCGACCGCGGCTCGAGCGCCGGCTGGTTCGAGAGCGCCGAGATCTGGATCTATCTGGGACTGGCGATTTCGGGGGTGTGGGCGTTCATCGTCCATTGCTGGACGGCGGAATCGCCGTTCGTCGACCTCCGGATGTTCACCGACCGCAACTTCACCTCCGGCCTGTTCTTCATCTTCATGATCGGCATCACGACGTTCTCGGGTCTCGCGCTGCTGCCGCCGCTGCTGCAGGGCCTGATGGGCTATTCGGTGATCGACACCGGCATCCTCATGGCGCCGCGCGGCCTTGGCACGATGGTGTCGATGCTGTTCGTCGGCCGCCTCGTCGGCCGCGTCGATGCACGCATCCTCGTCATCTCGGGCATCGCGATTTCGGCCTGGTCGCTGTGGTACATGACGGGCTTCGACCTGCAGATGGATGGCGGGCCGATCATGATCTCGGGCTTCTTCCAGGGCATCGGGCTCGGCCTCGTCTTCGTGCCGCTCAACACGCTGGCCTTCGCCACCATCGCCCCGCAACTGCGCGTCGACGCCACGGCCTTCTTCAGCCTTGTGCGCAATGTCGGGCAGGGCGTCGGCATCTCGCTGGTCACCACCGTGCTGGCGCAGATGATGCAGGTGAACCAGGCCGAGCTCGCGACCCGCATCACGCTCGATTCACCTGTCGCCCGCGATTTCCCGGGCGTGCTGCAGGGCGCGACCGGGGCAATCCAGAGCCTGGGCGGTCTCGTGATGCAGCAGGCGGCGATGCTGGGCTATCTCGACGATTTCTGGCTCATGGCCATCGTCACGGTGGCGTCGGCGCCGCTGGTCCTGCTGCTCAGGAAGCCCAAGGGGGCGTCGGCCAAGGTCGATCTCGCCCATGCGGCGGGCGAGTAGGCTCGTCAGTAGAGGTGGCCGGTGAGCATCAGGATCGGGGCGGTCAGCACGATCGCCACCAGCACCCACCACCACGCCTTCTGCCAGACAGTCGTCATCACGCACCCCACGCCTCTGAAAGCGCGCGAATGTGAACGGATAGGGTGAACGAGGGGTAAATTCGATTTGCTCTTGCCAAGCGTGGAGATTGCCCCCACTTTCGCGGTCGAGTTCAACAGCGAAAGGAGGTGATCCAATGCATCATCAGAAATCGACGGTTTCGAAAGGCTTTGGGTCGTTGCGCTTCCTCACGGAGCAGCCTCTGTAGTCGTCGCACCGGCCTGCGCCCGAGGCGCAAGGCTGATCGAGACCGCGAAATCGGGAAAGGGCCGGCAGAACTCGCCGGCCCTTTCTTTATGGGTATCGTAGGGCGCACTGATTGATCTTTAGCTCACCCGCCTTCGTCTTTCTGTTCCTGCCGATCGCGGTCGTCGTCTATTTCGCGCTGACCCGTCGGCGGTGGACGATCCTGGCGCGCCTTTGGCTCGCTGCGGCGAGCCTGGCCTTCTATGCGGTGTGGCGTGTCGATCACCTCCCGCTGCTACTCGCATCGATTGCCTTCAACTTCTGGGCTGGTACGCGCTTGTCGCGCGCCGAAGTGGCGGGAACGTCGCGGGGGCGATGGCTGCTCGGCGGCGCGATCACCCTCAATGTTCTGGTCCTCGGCTACTTCAAATATGCCGCGTTCGGTGTGCAGATACTCGACGGGCTGACCGGAGCAGACTTCTCGGTTGGCGAGATTGCGCTGCCGCTCGGCATCAGCTTCTTCACCTTCACGCAGATCGCGTTCCTCGTTGATTGCTATCGCGGTCGGGTCAAGGAAGCCGATCCGCTCAACTACACGCTGTTCGTCACCTTCTTCCCGCATCTGATCGCGGGGCCGATCCTTCATCACAGCGAGATGATGCCGCAGTTCGCTTCGCGCTGGACGATGCGACCGCGCTACCGCAACATTCTGTTCGGCCTCTGCCTGTTCGGTCTTGGGCTGTTCAAGAAGGTCATCATCGCCGATACGTTCGCCATCTGGGCCACCTACGGATTTGACGGGTCGCACGCGCTCGATTTCTTCAGTGCCTGGGGAACCGCGCTCTCCTACACCTTCCAGATCTACTTCGACTTCAGTGGCTACAGCGATATGGCGCTCGGCGCGGCCATGCTCTTCAACATCCGCCTGCCCATCAATTTCAACTCGCCCTACAAGGCGCTCGATATCCAGGACTTCTGGCGGCGCTGGCACATGACGCTCAGCCGCTATCTGCGCGACTATCTCTACATCCCGCTGGGCGGCAATCGTGCCGGCGAGGGGCGCATGTACGTCAATCTGTTCGTCACCTTTGCCCTGGGTGGTCTGTGGCATGGTGCGAGCTGGATGTTTGTGATCTGGGGTGTCCTGCATGGCAGCGCCATGGTGGTGCATCGGCTGTGGCAGAAGCTCAATCGTCCGCTTCCGGCTCCCCTCGCATGGACGCTGACCTTCGTGTTCGTCGTGATCACCTGGGTCTTCTTCCGTGCCAAGGACTGGGGATCGGCGCGCCGAGTGCTCTCAGGAATGGTCAACTTCCAGTCCATCGCCGTGTTGCCGATTGCCGACATACCCACCGCCCAACTGGCCTGGGGAGGCTGGCTGATGGATCGGCTCGTGGTTACGCTCCCGCCGGGCCTTGCCGTCAACCTCCCGGTCTACCTTGCAATGGTGGCGGCGTTCGTCATCATTTCGCGGCCCAACTCCATGGAGATCGCGACCGCCGCGGTGACGCGCCGTCGGCCGTGGCTCATCGCCGTACTGTTTGCCATTGCATTGATCGCCATCAGCACGACAAGCTCCACCGTGTTCCTCTACTTCAACTTCTGATGCGCAGTTACCGGACCATCAGTTTCGTGTTTCTTGGCGGACCGCTGGCGGTACTCGTGCTGCTTGCGCTGGCAAATCTTGCAACCTCTGGTGCCGTGCGCGACGGCAGCAGGTCCTGGTGGGATCCGGGCGTTGCCTTCAGCGCTGACGGGCTCGCCAGCCTCCTGTCACGCGCGCTCTATCCCGCCGGCATATCAATTGATCCCGGCGGCGCCGTCATCGGTCGTGATGGCTGGCTGTTTCTCGGGGATCGGTACGAAGGCGGCGTGACTGCGGTCCGCGTGGCGCCGACGCGAGCACAGAGCCGGGCCGTCGAGCGTGTCGCCGAAGGCGCTCTGGCCTGGCGTGACTGGCTGAAGCAGCAGGGCGTCGGCCAGTTCTGGATTCTCGTTGCGCCCGACAAGGACGACGTCTACCCCGACTACCTGCCCGCGTGGGTTGGCCGCGTCCCGGGCAATCGGCAGGATGCGATGCGGTCCGCCTTCGACTCCAGCATTCTCATCGATGCCGGCCAGGCTCTGCGGACCGAGCGCCTGGTCCAGTCCGAACTGCTGTTCCGGCGCACCGACACGCACTGGAGCAACCTTGGCGCGTGGTTCGCCGCTGATGCATTCTTCCGACGCTCCAGCGCAGCAGATCCGGGGCTGCAGTTTCCGACCGCAATGGAACTGGGGCAGTCCTGGCCGACACCTGGGTCCGATCTCGCGCAGTTCCTGCGGCTCGAGGGCGTGCTGGTCGACGAGCACCAGCATGTGACGCCGATCGGCGCGCCGGTGCCGCAGACACAGCAGGTCGAATACGACATCGGCGACGTGGTGCTGCCGTCCAGGCAGAAACCACAGTTGATGACGACGCCCAACGCCCTCAATCAGCGGCGGGTGCTGTGGCTGCATGATTCCTTCGGCTGGGCCATGGCGCCCTATATGCATGCTGCCTTCACCGAGGTGCTTGACGTTCATGTTCTCAGTCGTGCCGACGTGGTCGGCGAGTTGGTCAACCGGTTCAAACCCGACATCGTGCTGATCAGCGTCGTCGACCGGCAGGCGGACCTCAGATGGCTGCGAAGCGGACCGCCGGACTGAGCCTCCCGCACCGGCTGGCAGGGCAGCTCATTTTGCGATAGACCGCCGCCATGAACGCCCTTACGCAGACCACGGCCGCGGTGCGGCTTTTGCCGTATCAGTTACGGCGGACCTTCGCGATCATCTCGCACCCGGACGCCGGCAAGACCACGCTGACCGAGAAGCTGCTCGCCGCTTCCGGAGCCATCAACCAGGCCGGCGCGGTGCGCGGCCGGGCCAATCAGCGCGCCACCCGGTCGGACTGGATGGAGATCGAGCGGCAGCGCGGCATCTCGATCTCGTCCTCGGTGATGACCTTCGAGCATGACGGGCTGACCTTCAACCTGCTCGACACACCGGGTCACTCGGACTTCTCGGAGGACACCTATCGCACCCTGACCGCGGTCGATGCCGCGGTGATGGTGATCGACGTCGCCAAGGGCATCGAGGCGCAGACGCTCAAGCTGTTCGAGGTCTGCCGCCTGCGCGACATTCCGCTGATCACCTTCGCCAACAAGGTGGACCGCGAGGGCAAGGACCCCATCGCCATCCTCGACGAGATCGCCGATACGCTCGCCATCGACGTGACGCCGGTGGTGTGGCCGCTGGGGCAGGGTGTCGACTTCAAGGGCACGGTCGATCTCGTCGGCGGGCGCATCCTGTCGCCGTCGGGCGAGGTGCTCAGGGAATTCACCGATCCCGACGCGCTGCTCAACGATGCCGCGCTCACGGCCGATCCGGTGATCGGGGCGGCGCTCGAATCCTTCGAGCTTGCCCGTATCGGCTACCCCGCCTTCGATCTCGAGATCTACCGGGCCGGCCACCTGACCCCGGTGATCTTCGGTTCGGCGCTCAAGACCGTGTCGGTGCCGGCGCTGCTGCGCTCGCTCGGCATGTGGGCGCCCGAGCCGCGGCCGCAGCCGGCAGAGCCCGCGCCGATCGATCCGGGCGAGCCCAAGGTGTCGGGCTTCGTGTTCAAGGTGCAGGCCAATATGGACGCCAACCATCGCGACCGCGTGGCGTTTGTGCGGCTCAGTTCGGGCACCTTCCAGCGCGGCATGAAGCTCAGGAATGTCCGCACCGGCAAGGACCTCGCGGTATCCAACCCGATGTTCTTCCTCGGGCATGACCGCGAGCTCGCCGAGGAGGCCGTCGCCGGCGATATCGTGGGCATCCCCAATCACGGCTCGCTCAGCGTGGGCGACACGCTCACCGAGGGGGCGCAGGTCAGGGTCACCGGCATTCCCAATTTCGCGCCCGAAATCATCCGGCGCGTCCGGCTGACCGATCCGATCAAGGGCAAGCAACTGGGCAAGGCGCTCAGCGATCTTGCAGAGGAAGGCGTGGCGCAGGTGTTCCGCCGCATGATCGGCGGCGACTACATCGTGGGTGTCGTCGGCCAGCTCCAGCTCGAGGTGCTGCAGGCGCGCATCCTCAAGGAGTACAACGTGCCTATCTCGTTCGAGAACATCAATTTCGAGATGGCGCGCTGGGTCCGGGCCGACGACAAGAAGGCGCTCGAACAGTTCATCACCGCGCAGAAGCTCGAATTTGCCGAGGACAAGGACGGCGATCCCGTCTACCTCGCGCAGTCGGCCTGGTGGCTCGGGCGCGCCCAGCGCGACAACCCCAAGGTCGAGTTTCTCGCTACCAAGGAACGGCACTAGCACGCCGTTCCAGAGTCGGCTCAGAAGGCGACGCGCAGGGTCGCATTCGCGCTGTGCTGCGTCGCTCCTGCGGCCAGCACGCCGTCATAGTCGAGAGCGAGCGTCGCCGTCTCGCCCAAAGCGAGGTTGAGATCGAGCCCGAGCGCAAGGCCGCCGGCCGGTCCGGACCGTCCGCGGATCATCCGCCGCTCGCCGCCCGCAAAGCCCAGCATCGCGAGCGACGCGTCTCCGGCCAGCCGCTGTTGCCAGCCGGCCGAGGCGCGCATCCTGCCGGGTCCGAGTTCAGCATCGGCGGCGAGGCCCAGGGTCGCCACCACCACGCCGCTCTGTCGTGCTTCGCCACTGAGCGCGGCGTCGCCGCCGGTCTCGCTGAAGGCCGGTGTTGCGAGGCCGACATAGGCGAGACTGGCGAACGGCTCGAGGCCCAGCGGTCCGGCCTCGATGCGGTAGCCAGCTTCCATGAAGGTTTGCGTCGCGAGGGCGGCGTAGCCGGCCGTGAGCGTGTCGGCGTAGCCGGGGAAGGCGACGCGCCGCTCGGTGCCGACACTGTGGAGCGTCGCCGCCGCGCCGCCGCGCAGGGCAAGTCCGCCCAGTGCCGCGCCGCCATAACCGCCCAGCGTGACATCGCTGCTCGTGGCCGTGCCGATGCGGCTGCTGCCCGCGCCGCCATAGACGCCCAGCACGGTGGTGCCTGGGCCCGGCAAATCGGCGCCGAACAGGAAGCCGCCGGTGCGCAGGTCGAGGCTGCCGTCGACAAGGCCATAGCCGGTGGTCCACAGCGTCGCGCCGGGTTCGCAGCTCGACGTGCGTGCGCACAGCGCCTCGCGCAGCCGGTCGAGCGCCGCCTCGCGCAGCGGCCGCGTCGCGTCGACCAGTCCGGCGCGCACATCGGCATGCAGGTCGCCGGTCAACTGACCGAGCGCCCGTGCGGCGCTGTCATCGTCGGGCAGCGACAACAGCGCCGTCCGCGCGGCGTTGCCGGGCGGCGTGCTTTCCAGCGCCTCGGCGATGGCCGTCTGGTTCGGTGTCGCCGCGGCTTCAGCAAGGCGGCGCGTCTGCACGACGGTGAGATAGGCGTTGCGTGCGTCGTACTCGTCCTCGAGGCCGAGGAAGGCGCTGACCGCAAGGTCGCCGGTGAGCGTGAAGGTGCCGCTCAGGCTGTTGGCGGCGCTCAGCACCGCGTAGCGCGTGCCCACGCGCCCGGCCGCGGTGCCCAGTTGCGTCACGTCGAGCCGCGCGCCGGGGCGGAGGATGACGTTGCCGTCGCCGGCCAGCGGTGCCGACTCTTCGACGAGAATCCTGTCGGTGACATTGGCGTCGCGGTCGAATTCGAGCGCATAGGTGCTCGAGCCGTCCTGCAGGTAGCCGCCGACAATTGTCAGTGTGCCGGGGCTGTTGCCGGGAGCGATCGTCGCGCCGTCGGTGATCAGGTTGCCATAGATCACGCCGCTGCCCTTCACCACCGTGCCGGGATTGGCGTAAACCGTGGCGGCTACCGAGCCCGCCTGGGTGGCGCTGCCCAGGACCAGCGTGCCGGCGTCGATGTTGAACACCGTGGCATCGATATGCTTGTCGATGGTCCAGGTGCCGCTGCCCTGCTTGACGACGGTGGAGGCGAACACCGTGTCGTTGGTGACCGCGTCCGAGTAGAGCTGCGTTCCGGCGCCGTCGAGGATCAGCCGCGAGGTCGAGTTGCTGCCGATATGGAGATCGCCGGTGATGCGGCTGCCAGTCAGCAGCGTCACGCTGTTGCTCGCCTCCTCCTCCAGCCACACATTGCCCTCGATCGTGCCGGCATTGACCACATTGGTGTCGCCGAAGGCGTGGATGCCGGTCGAGGTCGAGGCGATGGTCGAGCCGGCGCCGTTGATCACCGTGCCGCCGTTCTCGTAGAGATAGATGGCGATCGGCCCGCCCTCGATGCGGCCGCCATTGCTGTTGGTGACGCTGCCGCCTTCGGCGAGGACAATCCCGTAGTCGGTTGCGGGCACGTTGATCGTCGCCGCGTCGTTGCTGATCTGCGCCGTCCCGGCGCTGATGCCGGCGATGGTGGCGCCGGCGCTGTTGCGGATCACCGCGCTGCCATCCACCGTGACGCTGCCGAGCGTCGAGGCGTCGTTGCTGATCTCCGCATCGCCACCCACATGGAGGTCGCCCATGCGGCTGCCGGCGGTGTTGGCCACATTGCCATCGCCGCCGATATGGGCAGCCTGGCTGCCCTCGATCGAGCCGCCATTGGTGTTGGTGATCGTGCCATCGTCGCGGATGAAGACGCCGGTCGCCCGGTCGCCGGTGATCGTCGCGCCGTCATTGGTGACGGTGCCGTCGCCGACAATCCACACGCCCATGCCGCCATCGGCGTCGCCGCCGCCTGCGATCGTCGCGCCGTCGCTGTTGACCACGATACCCGCGCCGCCATTCTCCCCGTTGAGGTAGATGCCCTGCGCCTTGCCGCGGATCCGGCTGTCGGTGCCGGTATTCGTCACGCTGGCGGGCGCGCCCAGCGAATAGATGCCCACAACTTCGGCGTCGATCTGCGCGCCGCTGCTGTTGCTCACGTCGCCGCCAAAATAGAGCGCAACGCCGCTGCCGTCGCGGCTGACGATGCGTGCGCCGTCCTGGTTGGTCACGTCGCCGGCGTCATACTCGTAGAAGATCGCGTAGGAATCGGCGGCGATCAGGCTGTCCGTGCCGCTGTTGGTGACCTTGCCCGTCGCCGAAAAACGCAGGCCCGCATAGCCGCCATCGATGACGGCGCCGTCCTCATTGATGACGGCGAGGGAGTCGGTGTCGACCGGAATCATCAGGTCGACGCCCACGCCGCCGCCCACTGTCCTGATAGTGCTGCCCGCGCCGGAATTGCGCAGCGTGCCGTAGTCCCAGATCACCACGCCGACCCGGCTCGAGTGGATCGTGGCACCACCCGAATTGGTGACGTCGCCGCCCCAGTCGAGCACGATGCCGTCGGCGGCCGCCACGATGCTGGCGCCGTCGCCGTTTGTCACCTCGCCGACATCGCCCAGATAGATGCCGGTGCCGTCGGCCTCGATCGAGGTGCCCGCCCCGGAGTTGGTCACCGTGCCGCCCAGCGCCAGGGCGATGCCGTCGCCTCTCGATGAGATGGTGGCGCCATCCCGGTTGGTCACCTCGCCGGCCTCGCTAAGCGCGATGCCGGTGCCGCTGGCCGTGATCGAGGCATCCGCGCCCGCACTGGTGACGGTGCCGCCCGCGACGTTGACGCCGTCGCCGTCGGTCACCTCGATAGTGCCGTTGTTGGTGACGCGCGTGGAGGCGTCGCCATAGATGCCGTCGGAGACGCCGCGGATAATGGCGCCGGCACCGTTCTCGACGACGCCCCCGCCCTCGATATGGACCGCGGTGCGGCCATCGAGAGTGCTGCCCTCGCCGCTGTTGATCAGCGTGCCGCCGCCCCTGATATGGACGACGCGGCCAGTGCCGATCACTTTCGCGCCGTCGCTGTTGGTCAGGGTGCCACCGTCTCCGAGCACGCTGATGCCGCCAGTGATCTGGCTGCCCGCGCCCGTATTGGTGACGCTGCCGCCCTCCCACACCATCACGTCGCCGACGATGCTGCCGCCGTTGCGGTTGATGACTTCGCCGGTATCGCCCTGGAGGCTGATGCCGTAGACGGTGCCCGAGATCAGCCCGCCATCGTTGAGCACGCTGCCGCCCTCGTAGAGCAGCACGCCAGTGGCGCCATTGGCGGTGATGACGCCGGTCGCGCGGTTGATCACGTGACCGTTGCCGCCCACCACGCCACGATTGCCGCTGCCCGTGCGGGTGATGCTGCCAGCATTGTCCACCGTCGCGCCGTTCTGGAGGTCTACCGTATTGGTCAGCGGCAGGCTGCCGCTTCTGATTTCGAGCACCGTGCTCGCACCGCTGACGATGAACGCGTCATTGGCGCCGTAAGGCGTGCCCGGATAGACCACCGTGCCGCTGGTGATGGTGTGCGTCGCGCCCACCGCCGGGGCTGCAGCCAGCAGTGCGGCCAGAGCTCCGCCGGTCCAGGGCAGCCAGTCACGCTGCCGCGGAAGGACACTCCTGCGCGCCATCTCGATTCCCGTGCGAGTTCGACGTATCACTAGCCGGTGCCCGTCCGGGCCGCGCGAACGGAAACGCACCTGAATTGCACGACCTCGCCACTATCCACAGCCCCGGCGCCGCCGATGCGCTGCTCGTGGAGGCTGCCGCGTTGCGCGCGCAGCCGCAGTTCGATGCGGCTGTCATCGCCTATTGCGCGGGACTGGTGCGATTCCGCGAACAGACCCGGCCGATGAGCAAGCTCAACGCCAACGAGACACGGCTGCGCGTCATCGGCTACCTGCTGCATCTGAGCGCGGTCAGCCGGCAGGCGGGCGGCGATGGCGGCGTCAGCTATGGTACGCTGCGCGACATCTCGGCGGGCGAAGTCAGCGACCGCGTGCTCAGGACCATGCTGGCGCTGCTGCAATTGCTGGGGCTGGTGGAATGCTGGCGCAGTGTCAGCGACCGCCGGGTCAAGTACTACCGGCCGAGCCCGCGCATGCTTGAGCTCGCGCGCGGCATGTATGCCAACAGCGCCGCGGCGCTCGACTGCATCGAACCGGCCGCCGAGCGCGAGCGACGGTTAGCCCGAGATCCGGTGTTCTTCAACCGCATGCTGGTCGAGGCCGGACGGGCGCATGCGGTCGATCCGCCGGCCAGCCGCATGCCCGATTTCATCGCCTTCTTCGGCGCGCGCGAAGGGGCAGGGGCGGTCTCCACCCGTCTGCTGCTGGGCGCGCTCACCGGTTCGCCGGTCGACAGCCGTGCCGCGCTGGCCCGGCAGTTCGGCCTCTCCAAATCGCAGGTGGCCGACGTGATTGCTGCCGGGGTCGGGCTCGGCTACTTTTCGCTTGATCCCACCGCGCTGCCAACACCCACTCCCGCCCTGCGCGACCATCTCACCCGCTGGATCTCGATCGAGCTTGCCTTCATGGCGCGCCATCTGCGGGCGGAGGGCCCGTCGAGCCGGCACAATGACGACACCCGGAGGAAACATGCCTGAAACCATCGGCTTTCTCGGACTCGGCCTCATGGGCCACGGCATGGCTAGGAACATCGTCGAGAAGGGCTATGCCCTCACCGTGTCGGCGCATCGCAATCGCGCTCCGGTCGACGATCTCGTCAGCCGCGGTGCGGTGGAAGTCAAAAGCGTGCGCGAGATGGCGGAACGCAGTTCCATCGTCTTCCTGTGCGTCACCGGCTCGCGCGAAGTGGAAGCGCTGATCCGCGGCAAGGACGGGCTCAAGGCGCACCTCAAGCCCGGCTCGGTGATCGTCGATTGCTCGACTGCCGATCCGACCTCCACTGTCGCGCTCGCCGAAGAGCTCGCCGCCGTGGGCATCGCACTTGCCGATGCGCCGCTCGGCGGCACGCCGGTGCAGGCCGCCGAAGGCAAGCTCAGCGCCATGGTGGGCGCCACACCCGAGACCTTCGCCCGGATCAAGCCGGTGCTCGACACCTGGGCCGGCGCCAAGATCGTGCATCTGGGCGGTCCCGGGGACGGTCACAAGATGAAGCTCCTCAACAACTTCGTCTCGCTCGGCTATGCAGCGATCTATGCCGAGGCAATGACGCTCGCCACCAAGACCGGCCTCTCGCCGGAGATCTTCGATTCCGTGCTGCGCGGCAGCCGCATGGATTGCGGCTTCTACCAGACCTTCATGGGCTACACGATCGAGGGCAATCGCGAGGCGCACAAGTTCACGCTGGCCAACGCGTTCAAGGACCTGACCTATCTCGAGTCGATGGCCGACGCCGCGAAGCTGGTCAACCCGATCGGCAACGCCGTCAAGAACAGCTTCGGCATGGCGGTGGCCACCGGCGGCGACGGCGCAGCGGACTACGTGCCGCATCTGCCCGAATATGTCGGCCGCGCCAATGGTGTCGACATGACACCGCGGAAACTGCGCACGTGAACAGCCGCACGCTCGGCAAGACCGGCTACTCGGTCAGCGAGATCGGCCTCGGCTGCTGGCAGTTGGGTGGCGATTTTGGTCCGCTCAGCGACCAGACGGCGTCGGATATCCTGCGCGCGGCCCGCTCGCTCGATGTGAGCTTCTGGGATACCGCCGATGTCTATGGCGGCGGCCAGTCCGAGGAGCGGATCGGGGCGTTCAAGGACAAGAGTGGCGTTCTTATCGCGACCAAGCTCGGCCGTGGTCCGCAGTTCGAGGGCATGACGCGCTACACCCGCGACAAGGTCAAGGACAGCCTCGCCGGCTCGATCCAGCGTCTCGGTATCGACACGCTGGACCTTGCGCAGCTCCATTGCATTCCGATCGACGTGCTGCGCGACGGCGAGATCTTCACCTGGCTCGACGATCTGCGCGATGCCGGAATGGTCCGCCATTGGGGCGCCAGCGTGCAGACGGTGGAAGAGGGGATGCTGGCCCTGCGGGCCGACACCTGCACCGCGATCCAGACTATCTTCAACCTGTTCCGGCAGGATGCCATCGACACGCTGTTCCCCGCCGCGCAACGCGCCAATGTGGGCATCATCGCGCGCCTGCCGCTCGCCTCGGGTCTCTTGTCGGGCCGCATGAGCGCGGCGACGGCTTTCACCTCCGGCGACCACCGCAACTACAATCGCGACGGCGCCGCCTTCTATGTCGGCGAGACGTTCTCCGGCCTGCCGTTCGACACGGGCGTGGCCTTCGCCGACCAACTCAAGCACTGGCTGCCCACCGGCATGAGCCTTGCCGACCTTGCCCTGCGCTGGATACTCGACCAGCCGGCGGTGTCGACCGTCATCACCGGTGTCAGCCGCCCCGACCAGCTCAAGGCCAATGCCGCCGCGAGCCGCATGGAGCCGCTCGAAGCGGCGCTGATCGAAAAGCTCATGGACTTCTACCTCGAGAAGGTTCGTCCCCAGGTGCGGGGCGGCATCTAGGTCGTTTCGAGCGGACTTGACGCCGAGGTCAACGCGCCTATATGGTTCATTAGTCCAGTAATGAACCATAGGAGCTTCGGTGTTCGACGACCGTTCGCCCATCTACCGGCAGATTGCTGACCGCATCAAAGCCGATGTGGCGTCCGGCGCGCTTGGGCCCGACGAGCAGGTGATGTCCACCAACCAGTATGCGAGTTTTTACGGCATCAACCCGGCCACGGCGCAAAAGGCCTTCCAGACGCTCGTCGACGAGGGCGTGCTCTACAAGCGGCGCGGCCTCGGCATGTATGTGTCGCCGGGCGCCCGCGAGGCGCTGATCGCCGAAAAGCGCACCCGCTATTTCGACGCCGTGCTCGGCCCCGCACTCGACGAGGCGATGGCCATCGGCATCTCGGCGGACGAGCTCCGCTCTTTCTTTAACGCCCGCACCAAGAGGCAAGACCAATGACCGCCAGTCTCACCGTCGACCGGCTGACCTATCGCTACAGCGACGTGGTCGCCCTCAACGAGATCAGCCTCAGGCTCGATACGCCCGGCATCCATGGCCTGCTCGGCCGCAACGGTTCAGGCAAGACCACGCTGATGTCGCTCGCCTCCGGCCTGCGCCGCCCCACAGCGGGGCAGATCCGCCTCAACGGCCAGCCGATCTTCGAGAATTATGCGGCCACCACCGAGATCTGCATCATCCGCGAGAGCGGCGACACCACCGCCGAATGGTCCGAGAGCATCGAGGACGGGCTGGCCTTCGCCCGCGACATGCGGCCCTATTGGGACGAAGCCTATGCGCGCAAGCTGCTCGACCGCTTCGAGCTGTCGCCCAGGCGCAGCGTCGCCCAGCTATCGCGTGGCCAGCGCGCCAAGTTCGCCTGCCTGCTCGGCCTCGCGGCCCGTGCACCCCTCACCATGTTCGACGAATCCTATCTCGGCATGGATGCCCCGACCCGCTACGATTTCTACGACGCGCTGCTCGAAGACTACATGGCCCATCCGCGGCTCGTGCTGGTCTCGAGCCACCATATCGAGGAGATCGCGCGGCTCTTCGAGGAAGTCATCATCATCGATGACGGCAAGCTGCTGCTGCATGAGAGCGCCGAGGCGCTGCGCGGGCGCGGCATGACGGTGACGGGGCCGGCGACGGCCGTCGACAGTGTCGCGGCCGGCAGCACCATCCTCAGCGAACGCAGCCTCGGTTCGACCAAGTCCGTCGCCATCTACGATGCGCCGGCAACGCTCGCCGAGCAGGCGAGGGCCGCCGGGCTCGAGACCAGCCTGCTCCCCATCCAGGATATCTTCGTCCATCTCACGGCCAAGCGCGGAAAGCACTGAGCATGACCAGCACGACCCCTCCGGCGGCCATGCGTCGCGAGCCCCTGTTTCCCCGCCGCCTGTTCACCGAACAGGCGATCTTCGCGGTCATGATCTGGGCCGGCTATTCGCTCTTCGTGTTCGTCCTCACCTTCGCCGTGTCGCTGTTCCGCCCCATTACGGTCAGCGGCTGGGACCTCGCCGGGCAGCCGGCCGTGTGGTTCGCCTTTGCCATCGGCTGCTATCTGGGCTGGTCGGTGCTGCAGCTCTACGTCACGCATGGCGGCACGCGGCGCGGCTTCCTCATCCGCTCGGTCAGCTTCATGCTTGCCTATGGCCTGCTGCTCACGCTGCTGTTCATGGTCACCTATTGGCCCGAAGCAGGCCTCTACGCGCTCGCCGGCTGGCCGCACCAGCCTGATGACGACGGCCTCTACACCTCGCTGCGCGATCTGCCGATGCTGTTCCTGCAGTGGCTGCTGGTCTTCGAGCTGTGGGCGATCGGCGGCCTGTTCGTCAGTGTCGCGTGGTATCGCGGCGCGGTCTTTGGGGCGCTCAGCATCCTGTTCGGCCTCGTCGTCATCAGCGTCTCCTCCTTCACCACGCGGGAAGATATCGGCCCGATGGGCTGGGTCGGGCGGTTGCTCCCGGGCCAGACCGGACCGCTGCCTGCAGCCATCGCCCATGTCGTGATGTTCGTCCTGCTGGCGGCGCTCACCTGGCTCATCGTGCGCAACATCTCGATCCGCGGCAAATCGGTCGAACCCACCTGACCTCATGGGCAGCCGGGGCATTACACCGCCTCGACTGCCCTTCCAAACCCCGGCTGCACCACCTAGATTGGCTCCAGTTCCTATCGAGTGAGCCCACATGTCCGTGCATGCCGCCTTCGACCTCGTCCGCGACGAGACGATCCCCGAAATCGCGTCCGACGTCCGTCTCTATCGCCACAAGAAGACCGGCGCGGAGGTGATGAGCTACATCAATGACGACGAGAACAAGGTCTTCGGCATCACCTTCAAGACCCCACCCGAGGATTCGACCGGCGTCGCCCATATCCTCGAGCACTCGGTGCTGTGCGGCTCGCGCAAATATCCGGTGAAGAAGCCCTTCGTCGAACTCATCAAGAGCTCGATGAACACCTTCCTCAACGCCATGACCTTCCCCGACAAGACCGCCTATCCGGTTGCATCGCAGAACCTCCAGGATTTCTACAATCTGGTCGACGTCTATCTCGACGCCGTGTTCTTCCCGCTCATCTCCGAGGACACCTTCCGCCAGGAAGGCTGGCACTACGAGGCCGACGGCACGCAGATGCCGCTGGCCTATAAGGGCGTCGTGTTCAACGAGATGAAAGGCGCCTATTCCTCGCCCGCGGCACTCCTGGGCAAGGTCAGCCAGCTCTCGCTCTATCCCGACAATGCCTATGGCGTGAATTCGGGCGGCGATCCCAAGGCCATCCCCGATCTCACCTACGACTATTTCAAGAACTTCCATCGCCGCTTCTATCATCCGTCCAACGCTAAAATCGTGTTCTATGGCGATGATCCGGAGGGGCGCCGCCTCGAAATGCTGGACGAATATCTGAGCCAGTTCGACGCCGCGCCCGTCGATGCGACGGTCAAGCTGCAGCCGCGCTTCCACGAGCCGCGCCACATCGAATCCACTTATGCGGCCACCGAGGCCGAGCCGGGCAAGAAGACCGGCATGATCACCGTCAACTGGATGCTCGACGAGATCGAGGATCCCGAGACGGTGCTGGCCCTCAACGTGCTCGAGCACGTCCTCGTCGGCACGCCCGCAGCGCCGCTCCGCAAGGCGCTCACCGATTCCGGCCTCGGCGAGGGCCTCACCGGCTCGGGCCTCGCCGACGATCTGCGCCAGCCTTATTTCACCGTTGGCCTCAAGGGCATCGACGAGGGCGATGGCGGCAAGGTCGAGACGCTGGTCCTCGATACGCTGCGCAAGCTTGCCGCCGACGGCATCGATCCACTCACCATCGAAGCCTCGATGAACTCCTTCGAGTTCGCGCTGCGCGAGAACAATACCGGTTCCTTCCCGCGCGGCATGGCGCTGATGTTCCGCACCATGAAGAACTGGCTGCATGGCGGCGACCCGTTCGACTCGCTCACCTATGAGAAGCCGCTCGAGGCGCTCAAGGCCAGGGTTGCGGCGGGCGAGCCGGTATTCGAAACGCTGGTCGACCGGCACCTCAATTCCAATACGCACCGCGTTACCGTGCTGCTGCGCGCCGACACGACGCAGGCCGAGCGCGAGGTCGCCGAAGAGCGCGAGCGGCTCGATGGCGTCGCCGAGGGGCTCGACGAGGCCGGGCGCGAGGACATCGTCGAGATCACCGCCAAGCTCAAGGCGCTGCAGGACACCGCCGATCCGCCGGAGGCGCTGGCGAAGATTCCGAGCCTGGGGCTCAATGATCTCGACCGCGTCAACAAGCCCATTCCGATCGAGCGCGACACGCTGGCGGGCGCGCGGCTCTATACGCATCCGCTGCCCACCAATGGCGTCATCTATCTCGATCTCGCCTTCGATCTCCGCCGCGTGCCGGCTGAGCTCCTGCCCTATCTGTCGCTGTTCTCGCGCGCCCTGTTCCAGACCGGGACCGCCCGGGAGGACTTCGTCTCCCTGACGCAGCGCATCGGCCGGTCGACCGGCGGCGTCGGCGCCAGCCGCTCCATCTCGATGATGCGCGATACCGCTTCCGTCGCGGCGTGGCTCTTCATCCGCGGCAAGGCCGTGCCCGACAAGGCCGACGAGCTGCTCGCCATCATCACCGACGTGCTCACTTCGGCCAATCTCGACAACCGCGAGCGCATCAAGCAGATGGCACTCGAGGAGAAGGCGGGCTTTGAGTCCGGCATTGCCGGCCGCGGCAATGGCATCGCCGCCGGCCGCCTCGGCGCGTCGCTCAATCCGGCCTCATGGGCCAATGAGCAGTCGAGCGGCGTGAGCTATCTGTTCTTCCTGCGCGAACTGCTCAAGGGCATCGACAACGAAGAGGGCTGGCTCAGGATCAAGGCGGCGCTCTACGCCATCCGCGACCTCGTCATCGACCGCCAGTCGATGGTCCTCAACGTCACGAGCGATGCCGGCCTGTGGAATGCCTTCCGGCCCAAGCTCGAGGGGTTCGTGGCGGCGCTGCCGGCTTCCGACGCGGCGCCGCGGCTGTGGCTTCCCTCGACGCCGGTCAATGAGGGGCTGACCTTCCCCGGCCAGGTCAACTACGTCGCCAAGGGCGCCAATCTCTACACCCTGGGCTACGAGCACACCGGCGCCACGGCGGTGGCGCTGCGGCAGCTCAACACCACCTATCTGTGGGACAAGGTGCGCGTGCAGGGTGGGGCCTATGGCGGCTCGGCCAGCTTCGATCCGTTCTCGGGCGGCTTCGTGTTCACCTCCTACCGCGACCCCAATCTGCTCGAAACGCTCGCCGCCTATGACGGTGCGGCGCAGTGGCTGAAGCAGGGCATCGGCGAGCAGGACCTCGTGCGTTCGATCATCGGCGCGATCGGTGCCATCGATACCTACCGCCTGCCGGACGCGAAGGGCTTCACGTCCCTGATGTGGGAACTCACCGGCAACACCGACGAGAACCGCCAGGTGCGCCGCGAGCAGATCCTCGACGCCACCACCACCGACGTCAGCCGCTTCGCCGACGTACTGGGCGAAGTCGCGAGGGCAGGGCAGATCGTCGTCCTCGGCTCGGAAACCGCCATCAAGACCGCCAACCAGGAGCGCGGCGGGTTCCTGAGCGTCACCAAGGTGCTCTGAAAGAGTCGGCGACCCGCGGTGCTGGCTGCGGACCTCCCGTCAGAGGGGGAGGGTGGGCCAAGAGCACCATCGCGCCCCGCCACCGCTTCATCACGCCTCTCGGCCCGTCATGGCTGGGCGAAGACCCGGCCACCCAGCCGGGCCAAGCCTGGGATGGCGACTAATGGGCTGGACGCAAGCGCACAGCTGGGTCCCCGCCTTCGCGGGGATGACATCGGGGGGTATGGAAGCGCCTTTGCAACCGTGCGAGCTTGGGAGGGGCGACACAACCTCAATCAGGCCGCTCGCACCACTCCCGCGGTCAGCACCATCGCGCCCACCCCACAGCTGTCATCCCGCGCAGGCGGGGACCCAACTCTCACCGCCCACTTACCCCTCATGGGGGTGAGCGAAGTGACCAAAAATTGTCCCCGCAACGCCCTGAGGATCCTGGCCTCTCCGGACTTATTTCTCCCACTTATCCCCGTCCCCTGGGGCCGTGATATTCTCCCCTCACTGCGTCCTCATCGAGCGACTCGAGACGAACGGGCGGGGGCGCAGGGCCGGGTGGTGCGGGGGTCGCCTCGCACCCGGCGGGACAGAGCGGATCGTGCGGGCATTCCCTGGCCCGGGGTCCGGCGCAGATGGGCACCATGGTCGGTGTCCATCGCGGAGCAAATGGGCGGATCGTCGCCCCATCCCTCCAGAGCGGCGCCGCGCCAGCACTCAAGGCAGCCACCTCTCCCCTCTGACCGTCCGAGCGCCCGGATCGCAGCGGCGAGGCGACGAGCCTCACTGTTTGCGGACTACCCGCGTCGAGGCCTCGCCTCGCCGCTGCAGCTCTTTACCCGAAATGGCAAGAGCATCCCCATCGAGCGACCGGTCGAGCCCGGTCAGGGGCTTCCGCTCGCCCGCAAAACCGGGTGCCATTGCCGTTGCGTAACGTAGTTGACGCATAGGGAAAGCCCTGCTCTAGTTTCTGCGAGAGGGCGAAAACGCTCCGAGGAGGGATTTCACATGGATACCGTTGCCGCCGCGCATCCGCGACCATGGGTCGAGCACTATCCCGAAGGCATCGCCTGGGACGTCTCCGTCAATCTCACGCCGGTGCACGAGCAGCTGCTCGCCGCGTGCGAGCGCAATGCCGGTGCCGTGGCCCTCGACTTCCTTGGGGGGACGACCAGCTTCGGCGAGCTGGGCAAGGCCATCAGGGCCTTCGCCGGTGCGCTCCAGACGCAGTACGGCGTCAAGAAGGGCAGCCGCGTGGCGCTGCTCCTGCCCAATACGCCGTTCTACGCCGTCGCCTATTACGGCGTGCTACTGGCGGGCGGGACGGTGGTCAACTGCAACCCGCTCTACACCGTGCACGAGCTCAGCCACATCACCTCGAATGCCGGCGCCGACGTGCTTGTGACCCTCGACCTCAGGCAGATCTTCGAGAAAGCCGAAGCGCTGGTCAAGGCCGGCCACGTCAAGAGGATCATCGTCTGCCACTTCCCGGCCGCGCTGCCCACCGTCAAGCGCATCCTCTACTCGATCGCCAAGCGCAAGGACCTCGCCAGGATCGGCGCGTCACCGGCCGCGGGGGCGTGTACCTGGTACGCCGATCTCATCGCGCGCAACGACCGGCCGACACCTGTCGCGATCGACGCCCTCACCGACGTGGCGGTCCAGCAATATACCGGCGGCACGACCGGTCTGCCCAAGGGCGCCATGCTCAGCCACGGCAATATCGCCGCCAATATGAGCCAGATCGACGCCTGGGGCTGCGGGCTGTTCTATCCGCCCAGCAAGGTCGTGGCCGTGCTGCCCTTCTTCCACATCTTCGCGATGACCGTCTGCCTCAACGTGCCGCTCTGCAACGGTACACAGGTCGTGATGATGCCGCGCTTCGAGCTCAAGGGGTTCCTCGACCTGCTGCGCCGGACGCGCCCCAATGTGCTGCCGGCGGTGCCCACGCTGATCCAGGCGCTGGCCAAGGTCAGCGGCGCCGATCGCGAGGCGCTCGACTGCCTCGACGTGGTGATCTCGGGCGGCGCCGCGCTGCCGGACGAAGCCCGCGGCAAGTTCGCCAAGGTCTCCAAGGCCATCCTGGCCGAAGGCTACGGTCTCACCGAGGCGTCGCCGGTGGTGTGCTGCGCGCCGCTGCGCGTGCCCTCCAAGGCACTCTCGATCGGCATGCCGTTGCCGGCGACGGATGTGCGCTTCATCGATATCGAGACCAATGAAGTGGCCAAGCTCGGCGAGCGTGGCGAGCTGCAGGTCAAGGGGCCGCAGGTCATGCTGGGCTACTACGAGAATCCCGATGCGACGCGGGAGGCGTTCATGGATGGCTGGTTGCGGACGGGCGATGTCGGCTATGTCGACGCGGACGGCTATGTGTTCCTGGTCGACCGCATCAAGGATCTGATCATTTCGTCTGGCTTCAACATCTATCCGCGCACCATCGAGGAGGCGCTGGTCGCCAACCCGGCCGTCGACGAGGCCAATGTGATCGGCGTTCCGGACGAGTATCGCGGCGAAGCGGCCGTGGCCTTCGTCAAGCTCAAGGACGGGCAGACGATCAGCGAGGGCGATCTCAAGAAGTTCATCGGCGAGCGGCTCAACAAGCTCGAGATGCCGCGCGAGATCATCTTCAAGGACCAGCTCCCCAAGACGCTCATCGGCAAGCTCTCCAAGAAGGAGCTACGCGACGAGTACAAGGCGATGAAGGGACAAAAGAGTGAACCGGCCTGAGAGCGAGAACCGCGACCTGTTCGCGATCGCCGACCTCGCCCGCGAGTTCGGCATCTCGACGCGAGCGATCCGCTTCTACGAGACCAAGGGGCTGCTCACGCCCGACCGCGTCGGCTCGACCCGCGTATTCCGCCGCCGCGACCGCGCGCGCCTGATCCTGATCCTGCGCGGCAAGCGGCTGGGCTTCTCGCTGCGCGATATCTCGGAATATCTCAGCCTCTACGACGCCGACCGCACGCAGCGTGCCCAGGTCAACCTGCTGGTCGATATGGTGGACCAGCGTGTGCAAATGCTCGAGCAGCAACTGGCGGATCTGCAGACGACGATCAGCGAGCTGCGCGAGATCAAGAAGCTCGCAACCGAGCGGCTGGCGCAAGCGAGCTAGCATGATGCTCCATCCATTCCTCGAATACGGGGGGTGGCATGGCTTCGCCGAAGAGGTAGCCCTGCAGCACGTCGCAGCCGAGCGCCTCGAGGAAGCGCCGCTGCGCGACGCTCTCCACCCCTTCGGCGACGACCCTGAGCTTGAGCGTCTCGCCGATCCGGATCACCGCCGTGACCATGGCCTGCACCGCCTCGTTCTCTTCGAGGTCGGCCATGAAGCTGCGGTCGATCTTGAGCTCCGACACGGGGAGCTTGGCGAGATTGCTGAGCGAGGAATAGCCGGTGCCGAAATCGTCCATCGAGATGGTCACGCCCATCGCGCGGAGCCGGCGGGCATTGTCGAGCGCCGTCGGATAGCCCTCCATCATCACGCTTTCGGTCACCTCGACGGTCAGCCGGCCGGCAGCGAGGTCGTGCTTGGCGAGGGTTTGGGCGATGACGAAGGGGAAGTCGGGATTGCGGAACTGGATGGCCGAGATGTTCACCGCGATGTGAGGAACCTCATAGCCCGCCTCGTCCCACCGGCGAAGCTGTGCGCAGCCGGCACCGAGGCAGGCCTCGCCGATCGTCTCGATGAGGCCGAAGTCCTCCGCCAGCGGAATGAAGCGCGCGGGGGGGACGGCGCCGAGCGCCGGGTGAGTCCAGCGCGCGAGCGCTTCGACACCGGCGACCGCGCCGGTCGCGGCGTCGATCTGCGGCTGGTAGGCGAGGCCGACCTGGCCCTGTTCCACGGCGTCGCGGAGCAGGGCGCCGAGCAGCAGGCGGTCCTGGGCCATGCGGTTCATTTCGGTGGTGAAGAAGCGGAAGGTGCTGCGGCCCTCGCTCTTGGCGCGGTACATCGCGGTGTCGGCGTTGCGCAGCAGAGTTGCACTGTCGGTGCCGTTGTCCGGGCACAGGCTGATGCCGATACTGGCGGATGCGGGCAGCGTGACGCCCTCGACGCGAACCGGCTGGGCGAGGCGGCCGAGCAGCGCTTCCGCGACACGCTGGGCGCGCGGGCCGTCGGCGCCGTCAAGGACGATGACGAATTCGTCGCCGCCATGGCGGCAGACGATGTCGACGTCCCAGACTTCGGCGACGATGCGGCTGGCGATCTCCCTGAGAAAGCTGTCGCCGACCGGGTGGCCGAGCGTGTCGTTGACGTCCTTGAAGTGGTCGATGTCGACGAAGAGAAGCGCGGCGGGGCCCGGGGAGTCCGTCGCATCGAACCGCGCTTCCATCTGCTCGCGCAGCATGGTGCGGTTGGGCAGGCCAGTGAGGCCGTCATAGTAGGCGAGACGGCCAATACGGGTGGTCGCCTCGTCGCGCTCGAGGGCGACCACGCAGAGATTGACGCAGGCGCGCACGATGTGTTCGTGCCAGATGCTCGGCCCGCGCTTCTGCCGATAGTAGAAAGCGAAGGTGCCGCCGACCCGGCCGTCGCGCAGCGTGATCGGGCTCGACCAGCAGGCGAGGAGGCCGAGCGGCAGGGGCAGGGCCTTGAAGTCGTCCCACAGCGGATCGGTCTCGATGTCCTCGACCACAACCGATTGCTTGCGCCAGGCGGCCGTGCCGCAGGAGCCGTGCTTGGGGCCCATGCGGAGGCCGTCGATGGCGGCGCCGAAATGTGGCGGCAGAGCGGGGGCGGCCAGAGGGTGGAGGCGCTCTTCCTCGTCGACGGAAAGGATGGAGCACACGACGTCGGGCGCGATGTACTCGACGCGGCGGCAGATGAGATCCATCACTTCGCGGAGCGGGCGGTCCTGCGCGATGGCTTCGAGCACGTCGCGCTGCATGCGCTGAATCTGCTTGCTGTCGTTGATGTCGGAGAAGACCAGCAGGTAGTGCGCGAGCTCGCCGTCATCGTCGTAGAGCGGCTTGACGACGGTCGACATCCAGAAGACCTCGCCATGTTTGCCGACGACAGGGACTTCTTCCTCGAAGGTGCGGCGCTGCGCGATCTCGCCGCGCAGGCGGTCGAGGATACCACCGTCGAAGCCCTCGGTCGCAAGGAGGTGCGCGGCGTTGCGGCCTTCCATGTCGCCGCGCGGGTAGCCGAACATGCTGTGGAAGGCGCGGTTCGAATAGACGATGCGGCCGGACGCATCGGCGACAAGCACCGCATGATCGATCTGTTCGGCGGCCAGGGCGACATAATCGTTCGCCGGCCGGTCCAAAGTCCCCGGGTCGTCCATCCTGGACAGCCTTCCCTTGTGCCCCACGACGCTGATTGAGGCCTCGATGCCCTCATCGGGGGGCAAGACTATGAAGAATCCGCCACCGGGCCACTGCCAAAGATCAGTGGCCCGACAACTGTGTGTCGCCGTGGTTATGGGAATCTTTCCGGCGTTCGGACAATGGAGATTAGCGGCCACGTTTGACATTCGTTGTCATCGGATCGGGCTTTCGCGGGCGTTTCCAGCCCTTGGGCGGCGCGGCCACGGGGACGTGCGTGCCGAGCCCCATCTGCCCCGGCGGCGGCTTGCGGACCGAGGGTCCCTTCAGCTCCTCGATCTCGTTGCGGAGGCGGGCGGCGAGCTCGAAATCCTCGGCCTCCGCCGCCTCCTGCATGCGCCGGGTGAGATCGTTGACCTTGCGTTCGATCGACTGCGACGACATCAGGTGGCCTCCAGGAAGATCTGCATATCGTCGAGGGTCGCGGCTTCGGCGGCCGGCTTGTCCCAACGAATGCGGTTGATGCGCGGGAAGCGCAGGGCGACTCCCGATTTGTGGCGAGTCGAGGCCTGCGCCGAGTCGAATGCAACCTCGAATACGAGTTCCTTGCGCACTTCGCGGACCGGTCCGAAGGCGGCGACGGTATTGTTGCGCACCCATTTGTCGAGCTGCCTGAGCTCTTCGTCGGTGAAGCCGAAATACGCCTTGCCGATCGGCACGATCTCGTTGCCCTTCCAGACCCCGAACGTGTAGTCGGAGTAGAACGACGATCGCTTGCCGTGGCCGCGCTGCGCGTACATCAGGATGGCGTCGACGACATTGGGATCGCGTTTCCACTTGAACCACAGCCCCTTGGGCCGCCCGGGCACATAGGGCGACGTCCTGAGCTTGAGCATGACGCCTTCGTGGCCGTGCTCGGCGGCGCCTTTGCGGCGCAGGTCGGCCAAAGAGGGCCAGTCGGCAAAGGTGAGGACCTCGGAGAGATCGAGGCGGCGCTGCGGGTTGCGCGCGAACCAGTCCTCGAGATGGGCGCGGCGCTCGCTCCAGGCAAGGGGGCGGATGTCCTGTCCGCCGTCGAACAGCATGTCGTAGACGCGCACGAAGGCGGGAAACTCCTCCTGCAGCTTAGGGGTCGCCACCTTGCGGTTGAGGCGCTGTTGCAGGGCGTTGAACAGGTCAGGCTCAAAGTCGCGGCCGACAAGAAGCTCGCCGTCGAGCACGGCCTCGCCGAAGACGTTGTCTACGAGGTCCGGGAAGGCGCCGGCGATGTCGTCGCCGGTCCTCGAGAACAGCGAGACCTTGCCCTTGCCCAGGATGAGCTGGACCCGGATGCCGTCCCATTTCCACTCCGCAGCGAAATCGGCAGGGGCCAGCACTGCGAGGTCCTTCTCCTCGTCGATGGGATTGCTGAGCATCATGGGGTGGAAGCGCGAGGCATGATCGATATCGGGGCGCTCGCCCTTGTCCTCGAGCCAGTCGAACAACTCGGTGTAGGGCAGGGTAATGCCGTGCCAGATCTCCTCGAGCTGCTGCAGGTCCTTGCCGCTCATATTGGCGAGCGCGGTCTTGGCCAGGCGGGCGCTTAAGCCGATGCGGAGCGCGCCGGTCGCGAGCTTGACCAGCGCCCAGCGCTCATTGATGGCGGCGCGGGTGAGGAGCGAGGCGATGAGTGCCGGCAGTTCGGACTTGCTCGTGGTGTTGAACAGCTCGATCAGATCGGTCAGCGAGGGAAGGTCGTCCTGTGCGCCGTGGTGCGGCCAGATCAGCGCGATGGTCTCACCGAGGTCGCCGACATAGTCGTAGCTCATGCCGAACAGCACGGGATCGACCTCGCGGGTGACGACGTCGCGCAGCACGGCGGGCTTGACGTTCTTGAAGCTCAGCGCGCCGGTGAGGATGGCGAGGGCATAGCCGCGGTCGGGATCGGGCGTCGTGGCGAAATACTGCGTCAGCGCCTCGATCTTGCGGTTGCGCGAGGGGGTGAGGGCGAGGAGCTCGAGAAGCTGGGCGAACTTCTTCACTGCTCGTCCTCCGGGCCGTCCTCATAGGCCTCGATGTTGAGCGGCTCGGCGGCTAGGCCCTGCTGCTGGCTCCAATAGATCAGCGCGTCCTCGCGGCCATGCGTGACCCAGACCGTGCCGGCGCCGGTTTCGCCGATGGTCTGGCGCAGTTCGTTCCAGTCGGCGTGGTCGGAGATGACGAGCGGCAGCTCGACACCGGACTGGCGGGCGCGCTGCTTGACGCTCATCCAGCCTGAGGCCACGGCAAGGACGGGGTCGGGCAGGCGGCGCGACCAGCGGTCCTTGATGGCGGAGGGCGGGGCGATGACGATCTGCCCGGCGAGCTCGGCCTTGGGCACGTCGAGCGAGTGCCTGAGATCGCCGAGCGGGATACCGCGCTCGACGTAGAGCTCGCACAGGCGGATCATCGCGCCGTGAAGATAGATGGGCGCATTGTAGCCGGCCTGCCTGAGCAGCGAGATGACGCGCTGCGCCTTGCCAAGGGCATAGCAGCCGATGACATGGGCGCGCTCGGGGAAGGCGGCGACGGAGCGGAGCAGGCGGCCGATTTCGTCGGTGGGCTTGGGATGCTGGAACACAGGGAGGCCGAAGGTCGCCTCGGTGACGAGGAGGTCGCATGCGAGCAACTCGAAAGGTTGCGCGGTGCGGTCAGGAAGGCGCTTGTAGTCGCCGGTGACGACGATGCGCTGGCCGCGATGCTCGAGCAGCACCTGGGCCGAGCCGAGGATGTGGCCGGCGGGGTGGAGCGAGACGGTGACGCCGTCAATGTCGCGCTTCTCGCCGAAGGGCAGTTCCTCCCAGCGCCCCGCGGCATCCTCGCCATAGCGCGTCTTCATGATGGCGATGGTGTCGGGCGTCGCGAGCACGGCGCCGTGACCGGCGCGGGCGTGGTCGGCATGGCCGTGGGTGATGATGGCGCGGGCGCGGGGCTGCGGCGGGTCGACATAGACGTCGATGGGAGCAATGCGCAGGTCGCGGTCGAGGAAGGGTTTCATGGGCCGATGTTAACGCGCGTTGGGGGAAGGCGGTTCTGAATTCGGACGAGCGCACCCGCCGGACGGCCATGCGGCTCCCGGGTTTGGGGGATGCTCCTTCGCCCTGTGGGCAAGGGAGCGGCGAGGCGGGACCATGGGTCCAGCCGGTTAGTCCGGCGAAGTAAGGGACCATTGGTCCCGCCTCGCGATCCGGGAGCTCGGACGGTCAGAGGGGAGAGGTGGCTGCCCTTGAGGGCTGGCGCGGCGCCGCTCTGGAGGGGATGGGGCGACGATCCGCCCATCCGCTCCGCGATGATGGTCGATCATGACCATCATCTGCGCCGGACCCCGGGCGCAGGAAGCTGCCCGCACGATCCGCTCTGTCCCGCCGGGTGCGAGGCGACCCTCGCACCACCCGGCCCTGCATCCCCGCCCGTTCGTCTCGAGTCGCTCGATGAGGGTGCAGTGAGGAGGAGTATACGCCCGGTGCCAGGGACCGTGCGTAAGTTGGGCCGAAATCGGGGTGTGAGGCCTGAGATTACTGGCGACTCCGCGAGTCAAACTGATGCGGTTTTGCACAGGGTGTGACGCAGCCGCAGGTATCATCCCGGCGCAAGGCTGGGACCCATTCATCCGCTGGCGCAAGGTGAGAGCTGGGTCCCAGCTTTCGCTGGGATGACAGCCGGTGGGTGGGGCGCGACGGTGCGCGCTTGCGTTCGGCCCATCAATCGTCATCCGATAGCGGGCGACGCTTCAGCTAAAGCGGCAAGCCCCCACCCACCGGCTGCGCCGGTCCCCCCTCCCCGATGGGAGGGAGGGGCTCGGTGGCTCCGCATCAATGGAGCCGATCTCCATCAACCCGCATCGGCGCATGCCGTTAACGGCGGTTGGTTGACGTATACGTCAATGAGAGGGTAGAGTTGGGGAATGATGGAGGCGGGGATAGAGTGCCTCGACTCGCTCTCGGCGGAGGACGGGATTGTTTGCACTGGTCGTGGTTCTGATCGGAGTCGTCGGCGTCCTGACGCTGGCGATGCGGCGCGCGCCGCTGTGGCAGTGGGCGCTGCTGGCGCTGGTGGTGGCCCTGCTGAGCCGGGTGGTGACGGCGCCTGGACTGGCGATCGACCTGTTCTCCTGGTGGACGCTGGTGGCGCTGCTCCCGGCGATCGTGCTCGGGCTCCTCTGCATCACGCCGATCCGGCGTGCGGCGCTGACGGGGCCGGCCTATGGGCTGGTGAAGTCGATCCTGCCGCGCGTGTCGCGCACCGAACAGGAAGCGCTCGATGCAGGGACCGTGGGCTGGGACGCCGAGCTGTTCTCGGGCAAGCCGCACTGGGACAAGCTGCTCAACATCCGCAAGGTGACGCTGACGGCCGAAGAGCAGGCGTTCCTCGACGGGCCGGTCAACACCGTCTGCTCGATGATCGACGACTGGGATACGCGGCATAACCGCGCCGACCTCACGCCAGAGGTGTGGGCCTTCCTCAAGGAGAAGGGTTTCCTTGGCATGCTCATCGGGAAGGAGCATGGCGGGCTGGGGTTCTCGGCGCAGGCGCAGAGCCAGGTGGTGAGCAAGGTCGCGTCGCGCTCGGTGGCGGCGGGCATCACGGTGATGGTGCCCAATTCGCTCGGGCCGGGCGAACTGCTCGAGAAATATGGAACGGCGGAGCAGAAGGCGAAGTATCTGCACCGGCTGGCCAAGGGCCAGGAGGTGCCGTGCTTTGCGCTGACCGGGCCGCATGCGGGGTCGGACGCCGCGGGCATGCGCGACGTCGGTGTCGTGACGCATGAAATGGTCGATGGCAAGAAGACGCTGGGCGTCAAGCTGAGCTTCGACAAACGCTACATCACGCTGGCGCCGGTGGCGACGCTTGTCGGCCTCGCCTTCAACCTGCGCGACCCCGACCATCTGCTCGGCGACGAAACCAATATCGGCATCACGCTGGCGCTGATCCCGGCGGACTATCCGGGCGTCGAGATCGGGCGGCGGCACTATCCGGCGCGCTCGGCCTTCATGAACGGCCCGATCAAGGGCAAGAACATCTTCATCCCGATGGACTATCTGATCGGCGGCACGCAATATGCCGGGCAGGGCTGGCGGATGCTGATGGAATGCCTTTCCACCGGACGCGCCATCTCGCTGCCGGCGATCGGCACCGTGTCGATCAAGCATGCGCTGCGCGTCACATCGGCCTATGCCCGCATCCGGCGGCAGTTCGGCATTGCGGTGGGCATCATGGAAGGCGTGGCCGAGCCGCTGAGCCGCATGGTGCGGTCGGCCTACACATTCGAAGCGGCGCGCGGCCTCACGGCCTCGATGGTGGATGAAGGGCAGAAGCCGGCGGTGATTTCGGCGCTGCTCAAATACCGCACCACCGATGCCATGCGCGACCGGGTGAACGATGCGCTCGACATCCATGGCGGCCGCGCGGTGCAGGACGGGCCGAGCAACTATCTGTTCTCGGGCTACATGACGACACCGGTGGCGATCACGGTCGAGGGCGCCAATATCCTGACGCGCACGCTGATCACCTTCGCACAGGGCGCGCTGCGGGCGCATCCCTATCTCTACACCGAGATCGAGGCGGCGCAGAACACGGACCGGAAAGCCGGGCTCGCCGCGTTCGACACGGCGTTCAGCGGACATATCAGCTTCATGCTGCGCAACATGGTGGGGAGCTTCCTGCATGCGGTGAGCTTCGGGGCGTTCGCGTCGCGTCCCGACAAGACCGCGCCGGAGATGGCCAAATGGTTCCGGCAGCTGGCGCGCTATTCGCAGAGCTTCGCGCTGGTGGGCGACTGGACGGTGGCGTTCCTGGGCGGCGACCTCAAGCGCAAGCAGCGGCTGAGCGGCCGGATGGCCGACATCCTCTCCGACCTCTACCTGATCTCGGCGGTGCTCAAGCGCTACGAGGACGAGGGGCGCGTGGCCGAGGACAAGCCGCTGGTGGACGCCATCGTGCGCGACCATCTGTTTGCGATCGAGCAGAGTTTTGCAGGCGTGTTCGCGAACTTCCCCAATCCGGTGCTGCGCTGGCTGATGCGGTTCCTGGTGTTCCCGCTGGGCCGGCACCGGAAGCCCGCCTCGGATCGCGAGACCTATCGCCTGGTGCGCGCCGTGTTGCGGCCCGGGACGTTCCGCGACCGGTTGACGATGGGCACCTATGTGACGATGGACCCCAAGGACATCACCGGCGTGCTCGAGGACGCCATGATCAAGGTGACAAAAGCCGAGGACGCCGAGGCCAAGTTCGTGCGGGCGATCAAGAAGGGGATCGTCGAGCGTCGGCTCGACCGCGACGCGATCACCGATGCGGTGGATGCGCAGGTGCTCACCGAGGCGGAGGCGGCGGTGCTGCGGCTGGCCGACCAGGCGACGGATCGCGTCATCAAGGTGGACGATTTCGAGTTCGATGAGCTAGCCGCCAAGCAATTGTCGCGGCATGAGGAGCCGGCGGACCGCGCTGCCGAGTGAGAGGACAGACAATGCCCCAACCCCAAATGCCCGCCATGACCAACTGGCGCTTCGAGGCGGATTTCGAAGGGATCGGCTGGCTGACGATCGATACGCCCAATGCGCCGGTCAACACGCTGAGCCGGCTGGCGATTAACGAGCTCGGAGCGGCGCTGCAGCGCGTCGAGGACCTGGTCGCGAGCGGCGAGCTGATCGGGCTGGTGATCCAGTCGGGCAAGGATTCGGGGTTCATCGCGGGCGCCGATGTGAGCGAGTTCGATTCGATGTCGGACCCGGCGGTGCTGCCCGAGGCGCTCAAGCGCACGCATACGGCGATGGACCGGATCGAGAAGATGAAGGCGCCGGTGATCGCGGCGATCCACGGCTTCTGCCTTGGCGGCGGGCTCGAGCTGGCACTCGCCTGCCACTACCGGATCGCGGTCAATGACGACAAGACGCGGGTTGGCTTCCCCGAAGTGAACCTGGGTATCTTCCCCGGCTTCGGCGGTACGGGCCGCTCGATCCGGCAGGCGGGGCCGGTGCCGGCGATGCAGGCGATGCTGACCGGCCGGATGATCAAGGCGGGCGCAGCGCGCGGCATGGGGCTGGTGGACAAGCTGGTGCGGCATCGCGACATGCTGCACTGGGAAGCGCGCAAGGCCGTGCTGCAGAAGCGGAAGTCGACGCCGGCGCCGCTGATCGAGCGCATCATGGCGTGGGGGCCGATCCGCTCGCGCATCGTCGAGAAGATGCGGGCGGAGACGAGCAGGAAGGCGCGCCAGGAGCACTATCCGGCGCCGCATGCGCTGATCGACCTGTTCGAGCGCCACGGCGACAATTGGCGCACGATGGTGGATGCCGAGGCGGGCAGCTTCGTGCCGCTGATGGCGTCGGATACGGCACGCAACCTCAGGCGCGTGTTCTTCCTCAGCGAGAGCCTCAAGAAGCAGGGCCTGCGCGGCAAGGAGAAGCCCGAGTTCAAGCGCGTGCATGTGATCGGCGCGGGCGTGATGGGCGGCGACATCGCGGCCTGGTGCGCCTATCGCGGCATGGCGGTGACGCTGCAGGACCTCGACATGGCGCGCATCCAGCCGGCGCTGGACCGGGCGAAATCGCTGTTCAAGAAGCGGCTCAAGGGACGCACGGAAGTGGCCTCGGCGCTGGCGCGGCTCGAGGCCGATCCGGCCGGCAACGGCATTGCGCGGGCCGATGTGATCATCGAGGCGGTGGTCGAGAACCTCGAGATCAAGCAGAAGATCTTCACCGATGTGGAGGCGAAGGCGAAGCCGGACGCGATCATTGCGAGCAATACGAGCTCGATCGAGCTCGAGCGCATCGCGAGCGCGCTGAAGGACCCGTCGCGGCTGATCGGGCTGCATTTCTTCAATCCGGTGGCGAGCCTGCCGCTGGTCGAGGTGATCCGCTCGGGCTTCAATGTGGAGCGCGACGTGGCGATGGGCGCGAGCTTCGCGCTCGCCATCGGCAAGAGTCCCGTTCTGGTGAAGTCGGCGCCGGGCTTCCTCGTCAACCGCGTGCTGATGCCCTACATGCTGGGCGCGGTGGAGCGGGTCGAGCGCGGCGAGAGCCCGGAGCTGCTCGATGCGGCGGCGGTGGCGTTCGGCATGCCGATGGGGCCGATCGAGCTGATGGATACGGTGGGGCTCGATGTCGGCCAGTCGGTGGCGCATGAGCTCAAGCACACTGTGCCGGAGGGCTCGCGGTTCGCGCGGCTGGTGCGGGACAAGAAGCTCGGCCGCAAGACCGGCGAGGGGTTCTACAAATGGGTGGACGGCAAGGCGCAGAAGGGCGAGACGCCGGCGCATGCCGACCTCAGCGGGCTCGGGCGCGAGCTGGTGAAGCCGCTGATCGATACGACGGAGCTGGTGGTGAGCGAGGGGATCGTGGCGTCGCCCGACCTCGCCGATATCGGGGTGATCCTGGGGACAGGCTTTGCCCCGTTCCTGGGCGGGCCGATGAATGCACGCAAGGAAGGGAAAGCCTGAAATGGCGGAGATGAGAAAAGTCGCCATTGTCGGCTCGGCGCGCATTCCGTTCACGCGCGCCTATACGGGCTATGCCAATGAGAGCAATCTCAGCATGCTGGCGGCGACGCTGGCGGGGCTGGCCGACAAATTCGGGCTCAGGGGCAAGGCCGTCAGCGAGGTGATGGGCGGTGCGGTGATCTCGCACAGCCGCGATTTCAACCTGGCACGCGAGGCGTCGCTCGATGCCGGGCTCTCGCCCCGGACGCCGGGGACGAACCTCCAGATCGCGTGCGGCACGAGTCTCCAGGCGGCGCTGAACCTGGGCGCCAAGATCGCGACGGGCGAGATCGAGAGCGGGATCGCCTGCGGGACGGATACGGTCTCGGATTCGCCGATCGTGTTCGGGACGAAATTCCAGCACCGGCTGGTGGAGCTCAACCGGGCGCGGACGCCGGGCGAGAAGCTCGGCACATTCAAGGGATTCTCGTTCGGCGAGCTGGCGCCGGTGGCGCCCTCGACGCAGGAGCCGCGCACGGGGCTCAGCATGGGCGAGCACTGCGAACTGATGGCGCGGCAGTGGGGGATCACCCGGGCCGAGCAGGACGAGCTGGCGCTCGCCTCGCATCAGAACGCCGCCAAGGCGTATGAGCAGGGGTTCCACGACGATCTGATCGTGCCGTTCGCCGGCGTGCTCAAGGACAACAATGTGCGCGCCGACACCAGCCTCGAGAAGATGGCGACGATGAAGCCGGCGTTCGACAAGAGCTCGGGAAAGGGCACGCTGACGGCGGCCAATTCGACGCCGCTCACCGATGGCGCGGCGGCGGTGCTGCTGGCGAGCGAGGAGTGGGCCCGGGCGAACGATCTGCCGGTGCTCGCCTATCTGACGATGGGGCAGGTGGCGGCCAACGATTTCGCGCATGGCGAAGGGCTGCTGATGGCGCCCACGATCGCAGTGAGCGAGATGCTCAAGCGCGCCGGGCTGACGCTGCAGGATTTCGACCTCTACGAGATCCATGAGGCGTTCGCGGCGCAGGTGCTGTGCACGCTCAAGGCGTGGGAAGACGCCGACTATTGCCGCGACGTGCTGGGCCGCGACGCGCCGATGGGGTCGATCGACCGCAGCAAGCTCAACCCCAAGGGCTCGAGCCTTGCCTACGGCCATCCGTTCGCGGCGACGGGCGCGCGTATCCTGGGGCTCACGGCCAAGGAACTGGCGACGGAGATGAAGGGCCGGGCGCTGATTTCGGTGTGCACGGCAGGCGGGCAGGGCGTGGCGGCCATTGTCGAGCGCGCGGTCTGATGCTTAGACTGTGAGCATCCTAACTGTGACGCAGGGACGCAGTGGCAGGCTTTGTGCAATTTCGGGTGCCTCCGGGCGTACCCGCGAGGCCGCTGAAAGTGCCGTGTTAACAATAAGTTACAGTTGGGTGACGGTCGCTTGACGCTTACGTCATGCTTTTGCTTGTCAGTGGACGCATTTGCCATATACGGTTCGGTCCAATTCTGACCGGCAAGTCAAAAAAAGCAGCCGGAATAAAGAAGCGCCCCGGGCTTTGAATCCGGGGCTGTCGGGAAACGCCTTAACAAGGAGATGGGACGATAATGAAACTCCGTAATGTTCTGGGGGTTGCGATTGCTGCTGCCCTGCTGAGCAGCACCGCGATGACCTACGCCGCCGACGTACCGGCGGACGCCAAGCTCGCGGCCGAGCAGGTCTTCAAGTATCGCGTGCTGGACAATATCCGCGCGCTTGATCCGCAGCTCGTCGAAGACGTCGACACTGCGTATGTGACCAACCAGCTCTTCGAGGGTCTTTACAACGCCGGCCCGGATGGCGAGCCCGTTCCGGGCGTTGCCGAGAGCTACACGGCGAATGACGACTTCACCGTCTTCACCTTCAAGCTGCGCGACGCGAAGTGGTCGAACGGCGACCCGGTCACTGCGCAGGACTTCGTGTTCGGCTGGCAGCGCGCCGTCGATCCGGCCCTGGCCTCGACCTATGCTTATTTCGTGGGCCTGGTGAACATCGCCAATGCCGACGACATCGTGGCCGGCAAGAAGCCGCTCACCGACCTGGGCGTCAAGGCGATCGACGACAAGACCCTGGAAGTGACGCTGAGGGCGTCGACCCCGTGGTTCCCGCGTACCCTCGCACACGGCACCCTGTTCCCCGTGAACCAGAAGGTCGTGACCGAGAAGGGCGCCGACTGGACCAAGCCGGAGAACATCGTGGGCAACGGCGCCTACGTGCTGGCCGAGAATTCGCCCGGCGAGCGCGTCGTGCTCAAGCGCAACCCGAACTACTGGAACAACGACAAGACCGTGATCGAGGAAGTCCAGTTCCTCACGATCAACGACGAGAACCAGGGCCTGACCCGCTGGCGCGCCGGCGAAGTCGACCAGACCGACGTTCCCGCCGGCCAGTATCCGGCGCTCGAAGCCGAGATGCCGGACCAGGTCTACTCGGTGCCGCAGTTCTGCACCTACTACCTCTCGGTCAACATGACCGACAGCGCTCCCGACGCGCTCAAGGACAAGGGCGTCCGTCAAGCGCTGAACCTTGCCATCGACCGCGACATCATCGTCAACGCCGTGCTCCAGGGCGGCCAGCAGCCGGCCTATTCCTTCACCAACCCCAACACCGCCGGTTTTACCATGCCGACGATCGCGGCCGCGGGGATGACGCAGGAAGAGCGCGACGCCAAGGCCAAGGAGCTGTTCGCAGCTGCCGGCTACGGTCCCGACAAGCCGCTGACCCTCGACTACATCTACAACACGTCGGAAGCCCACAAGGCGATCATCGTCGCCGTGAGCCAGATGTGGAAAGAGAAGCTGGGCGTCAACATCAACATGTCCGATATGGAATTCGCGGTTCTGTCTGACCGCCGCCATACGCAGGACTATGAGCTGGCCCGCAACGCCTGGTGCGGCGACTACAACGAAGCTTCGACCTTCGTGTCGCTGTATGACTCGAAGTCGGAACAGAACGACTCCGGCTGGTCGAACCCCGAGGTCGACAAGCTGCTTGCCGACGCCAAGCTCGCGGCCGATCCGGGCCCGATGTATGAGCAGATCGAGCAGATCGCTGCGGAAGAAGTTCCGATCATGCCGATCTACTTCTACGCCAAGGTCTTCCTGCAGAAGCCGACCGTGAAGGGTTGGCCGTACGACAACGTCGAGCAGACCTGGTACGCCAAGGACATGTACATCACCGCTGAGTAAGCGTGTGACGTCCAAGATAGGAGCCCCGCGCAACGCGCGGGGCTCCAGCCATTGCGGCCCGGCTTTGGGCCTATCGGACAGCCCGACATGATTGCATTCATCCTCAAGCGTCTGGCCGTCGCCATTCCGACGCTGCTGGTTCTGATCATCCTCTCCTTCATCCTGATGAAGGTGGCACCCGGCTCGCCGTTCTCGGGCGAGAAGGCCATTCCAGAGACGGTGATGAAGAACATTCTCGCGCGCTACGGGCTCGACAAGCCGCAGTGGCAACAGCTCCTGGAATACATCTACAACATCATCTTCCGCTTCGACTTCGGACCGTCCTTCGTCTATCGCGACCGTACGGTGAACGACATCATCGCGCAGGGCTTCCCGGTGACGGTGAAGTACGGGTTCTTCGCCTTCATCTTCGCGACCGTTATCGGCGTCGCTATGGGCATCTTCGCCGCGATCCGCCACAACAGCTGGGGCGACTACCTCGCCGTCGGCTTCACGGTGGGCGCGCAGGTCGTGCCGAACTTCGTGCTGGCGCCGATCCTGGTGCTGGTCTTCACGCTGTGGCTGCGCTGGCTGCCGGGCGGCGGCTGGAACGACGGGCAGTGGAACTATGTGGTGCTGCCGGTGATCGCGCTGGCGACCAGCTATGTGGCCAACATCGCGCGCATCATGCGCTCGTCGATGCTCGAAGTGCTCCACTCCAATTTCATCCGCACGGCGCGCGCCAAGGGCATGCCGGGCTGGCAGGTGATCGTCAAGCATGCGCTGAAGCCGGCAATGCTTCCCGTTGTCTCCTATCTGGGCCCGGTGTTCGTGGGCATGATCACCGGCTCGGTGGTCATCGACCTGTTCTTTTCGACGGGCGGTATCGGCCAGTGGTTCGTCAACAGCGCGCTGGGGCGCGACTATTCGACGATCCTGGGGATCACGATCCTCCTGGGCGCCCTCACCATCGCCGCCAACCTCGTGGTCGACATCCTCTATGCGTGGATCGACCCCAAGATCCGTTACTAGGAGCGCGTCATGCTGGTAGAAGCTCGCAGCGACGTCGTCGCAACCCAGGAAGGCACGGAAGCCGCTTCCACGCCGGTCAAGGGCCGGTCGCTCTGGCACGATGCCGGCCGGCGTTTCCTCCGCAACCGCGCGGCCGTGTTCTTCGTCGGCCTGCTGGTGCTGATCGTGCTGTTCACGATCATCGGCCCCTATTTCGCGCAGTACACGATCGAGAAGGTCGACTGGTCGATCCTGGGCAAGGTGCCGGCGCTGGGCGGCCCCTCGCTCGCCAACGGCCACTTCTTCGGCGTCGACCAGACAGGCCGCGACCTCTATATTCGCGTCATCCAGGGCACGCAGATCTCGCTCGTCGTGGGCGTGCTCGGCTCGGCGGTGGCCGTGGTGGTGGGCACGCTCTATGGCGCGATCGCCGGCTATTTCGGCGGCCGGCTCGACAGCGCCATGATGCGCTTCGTCGATATCCTCTACTCGATCCCCTACATGTTCATCCTGATCCTGCTGCTGATCATCTTCGGCCGCTCGTTCTCGCTGCTGTTCGTGGGCATCGGCCTCGTGTCGTGGCTGGGCATGGCGCGCGTGGTGCGCGGCCAGACGCTGACGCTCAAGAACCGCGAGTTCGTCGAAGCCGCCGTGGCGACGGGCGTCAAGCCGCTGGCCATCGTGATCCGGCACATCGTGCCCAACCTGCTGGGCATCGTCGTCGTCTACGCGACGCTGCTGATCCCCGAGATGATCCTGCTCGAGAGTTTCATCTCGTTCCTCGGCCTCGGCATCCAGGAGCCGAATACGTCGCTGGGCGCGCTGATCAGCGAAGGCGCGCAGACCATGCAATATGGCACGTTCTGGCAGCTCGGCTTCCCGCTCGCCTTCTTCGTGGTGATCCTGTTTGCATTCTTCTTCGTGGGCGACGGGCTGCGCGACGCGCTCGATCCCAAGGACCGCTAATGTCTCTGCTTGAAGTCACCGACCTGTGCGTCGGATTCCACATGCCCGGCCGCGATGTGCAGGTCGTGGACAAAGTCAGCTTCACCCTCGAGGAAGGCCAGACGCTCGCCATCGTGGGCGAGAGCGGCTCGGGCAAGACCCAGACGGCGTTCTCGATCGTGGGCCTGCTCGCCGATAACGGCTACTCCTGGGGCAGCGTGAAGTTCGAGGGCAAGGAGCTGATCGGGCTGCGCGAGAGCGAGCTCAACAAGGTGCGGGCCGAGAAGATCGCGATGATCTTCCAGGACCCCATGACCTCGCTCAATCCCTATATCCGGGTGATCGACCAGCTCGCCGAAGTGCTGGTGCAGCACAAGGGCGTGAGCCGGCAGCAGGCGGAAGCGGAGTCGATCCGCATGCTGGACGCGGTGAAGCTGCCCGACGGCAAGAACATCGCGCGGCGCTTCCCGCACGAATGCTCGGGCGGCATGCGCCAGCGCATCATGATCGCGATGGCGCTGCTGTGCCGGCCCAAGCTGCTGATCGCGGACGAGCCGACGACGGCGCTCGACGTGACGGTGCAGGCGCAGATGCTGGAGCTGTTCAAGTCGCTGACCGACGAGTTCGGCACGGCGCTCATCATGATCACGCACGATCTGGGCGTGGTCGCCGGCCTCGCCGACAAGATGATGGTGATGTATGCCGGTCGTGCGGTGGAGAAGGGGACGGTGGACGAGCTGTTCTACGACCCGCGCCATCCCTATACGCTGGGCCTTCTGACCTCGACGCCGCATGTCGAGGAGCGGTCGCGCCGGCTCAACCCGATCACCGGCTCGCCACCCAATATCGAGAACCTGCCGCGCGGCTGCACCTTCCATCCGCGCTGCGCCTTCCGTTTCGAGCGCTGCTTTGCCGAGATCCCGGCGATCCGCGAGTTCGAGCCGGGGCGCTCCAAGGCCTGCCATTGTGAAGGCAAGCTGGTGTTCGAGGAGAACGTGGCGTGAGCGAGCTCCTTCGGATCGACAATCTGAGCAAGACCTTCTCGATCAATGCGGGCGGGTTCTTCTCCAAGCCGCTCAAGCTCAAGGCGCTGCAGGACATCTCGTTCTCGGTGCAGCGCGGCGAGACGCTGGGCATCGTGGGCGAAAGCGGCTGCGGCAAGTCCACGCTGGGCCGCTGCATCCTGCAGCTGCTCAAGCCCGACGAGGGCCGCGTGCTGTGGATGGGCACCGATCTCAACCGGGTCCCGGGCGAGGAAATGCGCAAGCGCCGCAAGGACCTCCAGATCATCTTCCAGGACCCGCTGGCGTCGCTCAATCCGCGCATGACGGTGGGCGAAATCGTCGCCGATCCGCTCAAGACGCTGATGCCCGAGCTCAATCGCGAGCAGCGCCGGCAGCGCGTGATGGAGATGATGGAGGCGGTGGGGCTGCAGCCCGAAATGATCAACCGCTATCCGCACGAATTCTCGGGTGGACAGGCGCAGCGCATCGGCATCGCGCGGGCGCTGATCACCGAGCCCAAGCTGATCGTGTGCGACGAGCCGGTCTCGGCGCTCGACGTGTCGATCCAGGCGCAGATCCTCAACCTGCTGAGCGAGCTCAAGGACCAATTCGGGCTGACGCTGATCTTCATCTCGCACAACCTGTCGGTGGTGCGGCATGTGTCGGACCGCATCCTGGTGCTCTATCTGGGCCGGATGGTGGAGCTGTCGAGCGGCGACGAGCTCTATGACGATCCCAAGCACCCCTATACCAAGGCGCTGCTGACGGCGGTGCCGATCCCCGATCCCAAGCGGGCGCGTCAGCGCAGCATCGATGCGCTGACGGGCGAAATTCCCTCGCCGATCAATCCGCCCTCGGGCTGCACGTTCCGCACGCGCTGCCGCTATGCGACCGAGCGCTGCGCCGAAATCCGGCCACCGCTGGAGCTGGTGAGCGAGGGCCGGCAGGTGGCCTGCATCCGCTGGCGCGAGATCGACGCGGCGCCGGGGATGGAAGCGTCGACAGCCGCCTAGGATCAGGCTGCCGGCGGGTCCGAGGCGCGGCGGCGCGTCGCGCCGCTGACAGTGCGGCGACGCCGATCGGGACCGGTGTAGCTCTGGCCCTCGACGAAGGCGCGCGGGGCCCTCTTGAGGCCATCGAGCCGCAACTGGATGTGCTCGGCCGAGAACGGCTTCTTGAGGAATTCGGTGACGCCGGCATCGCGCGCCGTCGCGATCATGCGCGCATCGGGGGCGCCGGCCATCATGAAGATGGGCGTTTCGCGATTGGGGTGGTCGGCCAGATGGCGGAGCGCCCGGATCATGTCGAAGCCCTCCTTGCCGCCCAATTGCTCGTCGATGAGGATGAGGCCATAGGGGCGGCGGGCCAGTTCGGCGGCCGCGTGCGGCAGGTCGAGCGTGGCGCCGACGGAACGGATGCCGATGCTGCGCAGCATTACGGCGACGAGCGACGCCATGTGCGAGGACGGATCGGCGACAAGGACGGAAAGGGCTGGATCGCGCTTGGACATGCGCCGATCCTGCGCGCAAGTCCTTGAAATCCCGGTTAACGGCCATTCGGCAACGCGATAGACCGTGGTGCGGCAGAACGCCCGGGATATGGGCGGTTTCCGTTGACAGGGGGCGGATTCGCCTCTATGTGAACCGCACTCTTTGAAGGGCGCGCGGCGCCTCTTTTTGTTTGTCCCGAGGTTGCACGATGAAAGTCCGCAATTCCCTGAAAGCCCTGATGGGGCGTCATCGCGCCAACAAGCTGGTTCGCCGGCGCGGCCGCGTCTACATCATCAACAAGGTCGACAAGCGCTACAAAGCCCGCCAGGGCTGAAGCGCCGATCGATCCGGCAGCAGGTTTGAAGGCCCGCTTCGGCGGGCCTTTTGCTTTTGTTGGCCGCGTGTCGTCAAGGGCGTTGGAGCGCGCCGGTTTTCGGCATAGGTTTTCGCCGCGCGCCCACGCACCCAGCGAGGTCACACATGCTGGCGTCCGAGGTTATCACGGTCACCATCCGGCGGCCCTATGCGGAGGTCTACGAGTTTCTCGCGGACCCGATGAACTTCACCCGCTGGGCGTCCAATCCCGGCTCGCAGATAGAGCCGCTGGACGGTGGCGACTGGCTGGTCGACCTGCCGCGCGGACGTAGCGCGATCCGGTTCGCGCCGCGCAACAATTTCGGCGTGCTCGACTACCAGGTGTTCAAGCCGGGGGAAGACGGCGGCTCGGTGACGCCGGTGCGGCTCGTCGCCAATGAGCGCGGCGCCACGCTGATGCTGACGTGGTTCCGGAAGGCCGGCGTGAGCGATGAGCAGTTCCGGTCCGAGCTCGAGTGGATCGCATCGGACCTCAACCGGCTGAAGACGCTGCTCGAGGGCGGCTGACGTCCTTACCGGCGGTCGCGTCGGTCCTCCTCCCCCGTTGTGCGGGGGAGGATGCCAGGCGAGCGATCCGTCTCAGGCGCCCAGGGCCGCGAGGATGCGGATCCAGGAGCGGATGCCCTTGTGGTAGCTGGTGAGGTTGTACTTCTCGTTGGGCGAGTGGATGCGGTCGTCGTTGAGGGCGTAGCCGATCAACAGCGTGTCGAGGCCGAGGATGCGCTTGAAGTCACCAGCGACGGGGATGGAGCCGCCCGAGCCGCGCAGCACCGCCTCCTTGCCCCATTCGGCGGTGAGCGCGTCGCGCGCCCTGGTGACGTAGGGGCCGGTCGAGGGCACGGTGATGGCCGGGCTGCCGCCATGCTCCTTGAAGGTGACGGAGCAGTCGGCGGGGACGCGGGCGCGAACATGCTCGCGGAAGGCGGCGCGAATCTTCTGGGGGTCCATGCGCGAGACGAGGCGGAAGCTGATCTTTGCACTGGCCTTTGAGGGAATGACGGTCTTGAAGCCCTCGCCGGTGTAGCCGCCGATCATGCCGTTGATCTCGCAGGTCGGGCGCGACACTGTCTGCTCGAGCACGGAGCGGTTCTTCTCGCCGGCCGGGATGGAAAGACCTGCGGCCCGCATGAACTTGTCGCCGTCGAAATTGAGCTTGGCAAAGCTCTCGGCGGTGACGGGGTCGAGCTCGTCGACGTCGTCGTAAAAGCCGGCGACGGCGACGGAGCCGTCGGGGTTGCGCAGGCTTGCAATGATCTCGGCCAGCACCTGGTTGGGGTTGTGCGCGGCGTTGCCATACATGCCCGAATGAAGGTCCATCGCGGCGGCAGTGATCTCGATCTCGTCGGCGACGAGGCCGCGCAGCATGGTGGTGATCGAGGGGGTCTTCTCGTCCAGCAGATCGGTGTCGCAGACGAGCGCGACGTCGGCCTTGAGCTCGTCCCTCGCGGAGGTGAGGAAGGCGGCGAGGTTCTTGGAGCCGGACTCCTCCTCGCCCTCGAGGCAGAACTTCACATTGACCGGCAGCGTGCCGGTGGCGGCGCGCAGGGCGCGGCAGGCCTCGACGAAAGTGAGGAGCTGGCCCTTGTCGTCGGACGCGCCACGGGCGGTGAGGAAGGTCTCGCCATTGGGCTGCTTGATCGGGGTCAGCGTGAATGGATCGGTCTTCCACAGCTCGATGGGGTCGACCGGCTGCACGTCGTAATGGGCGTAGAAGACGGCCGTGGGACCTTCGACCGCCGGACCATGCGCGACGACGACCGGATGGCCGGGCGTGGGGCGGGCCGAGGCATCAAAGCCCTCGGATTTGAGGTCGGCGACGAGCCAGTCGGCGGCGCGCTTGCACTCGGCGGCGTAAGCGGGGTCGGTCGAGACGGACTTGATGGCGATGAGCGCCGTCAGCCGCTCGAGCGAGGCGTCCATGTGGGCGTCGGCATAGGCGAGGGCGGCATCGAGCTGTTGCGTCGTCAGGGGCATGATGAATCCGGTCGTTTGGTGTGAGAGCGGGCTTAGCCCTGCGCGGGCAGACGGGCAACCCTCGACCGCGCCGGTGCGTGCACGGACAGTTGTCCACGGCGGAGCGGGATGGACGAGAAAGCGCTTTCACATCCAATGAAGCAACGCTAAGCTCATCTTTGTCCGCAGCCGGGGAACGAGGAAAAGCCCTGGAAAACGTGCAGGGAGGACCGACAGCTGAGGGGCTGGCGAGCTGCACTTCTGCGGGAGGACTAGTCGTCAAATCAACTGATCCGACTCCTGGGAGGTACGTATATCATGGACTTCGACAAGATTAGCCGTCGCCAGTTGCTCAAGACCAGCGCCCTGACGGGCGCAGGGCTGGCTGCAGCGGGAAGCGGGCTTCCGGCGTTCGCGCAGGACAAGCCCCCCGAGCAGGATTTGCCGCAGGGCGCCGCTGGCAAGCTAACCGTCATCCACCGTACGGAATATTTCGAAGACGCGCAGACGATGTTCCGCGAAACCGTCGCGAACTTCGCCAAGACCAACAATGTCGAGCTCGATATCTCGACGACCAATCCGGAGTCGTTCGGCGACTTCCTGGGCAAGATGACGGCGGCGGTGAAAGCCGGCAATCCGCCCGATTTCGCCTACACGTCCAACGTCAACATCTCGCAGATGGCGGCGCTCGACCTGGTCGAGGACGTCACCGATGTGGTGGAAGAGGCGGTCAAGCGCTACGGCAACATCATGCCGGGCATCAATGCCGACATCAACGGCAAGATCAACGGCCAGTGGAAGTCCATTCCATTCCTCGGCGCCACGACGTCCTTCATGTTCCGCAGCGACAAGCTCAAGGAGAAGGGCATCGATCCGGCCTCGCTGAAGACCTTCAGCGATCGTCGCGACGCGGCACTCGCCGTGTCCGGTCCGGATTTCTATGGCTGGGGCCTGACGCCCAACCAGTCGGGCGACGGCTATGGCTATCTGGTGCTGCTGATCCAGGCGTTCGGCGGTCACTTCACCGACGAGACCGGGCAGATCGTGCAGTTCAACTCGCCCGAGACCGTCGCGGCCTATGAATGGCTGGCCGAGACCTACGACCGCAACGGCAAATATGCCGCCGCGCTGCCGCCGGGGGTCGAGAGCTGGAACGATACGGGCAACAACGAGGCGTTCCTCGCGGGCTCCATCGGCTACACGCACAATGCGTTCAGCGTGTATGCCAACGCCAAGCTCAACAAGAACCCGATCTTCCCCAATATCGCGCTGCTGAGGGCGCCCACGGCCAACAATGGCGACAGCCGGGACGGCGGCAATGTGGGTGGCTGGCTGACCATCTTCAAGAACGCGCCGAACAAGGACCTCGCCAAGCAACTGGCGCTGGACCTGATCGACCCCAAGAACTTCACGCCGATGTCGGCCATCGCAGGCGGCCTGTTCATGCCCGCCTACGAGAATCTGTGGACCGACGAGCTGCTCGCGGCTGACCCCAACTACGCGATCATCAAGGAGCAGGTGAGCGTCGCCAAGCCGTTCCTCGGCGAGACCTGGCCGGCACAGCCCGCACCGCAGTTCGGTGCGATCCGTGCACAGGGCATCGTCGAGCAATCGGTGGGCAACGCCATCGCCAAGCGCATGTCGCCGGCCGACGCCGTGGCCGACGCCCACAACAAGATCGTCCAGGTCTTCGAGGAGGGCGGCATCCTGCAACCCTAGACTGACAGTCCGTTGGGTGGGGCGGCTGGCGAGCCGCCCCCTCCTTCAATCGAGCGCGTGATGCCGCCCGGTTCAGACCACGCGGCGTCGTGCGCCCTTCATTGAGGGGCCGCTGGCCCCGGGGGAGTGCCGGATGGATGAACGGGTTGCCTTGAACGACGCGCTTGCCGCCACGCCGCCACGGCGCGGCACCTGGCTGCGCGACCTGCTGGGCCGCGACTGGAAGGTGGGCTTCCTGTTCGTGCTGCCGATGGTCGCGATCATGGCCGGACTGATCTTCTGGCCGTTCGTGAGCGCGATCATGCTCTCGACGACGGCGTTCAACTTCAATACGGGCGAGACGTTCAACGTCGGGCTGCGCAACTATCAGCGGCTGGCGAGCAACAGCGACTACATCCTGTCGCTGCAGAACACCATCAGCTTCACCTTCTGGTCGCTGTCGATCAAGTTCGTGGTGGGCATGACGCTGGCGCTGATCCTCAACAGCCGGCTGCCGCTGCGCGGGCTGCTCAGCGGCATCATGCTGCTGCCCTGGATCGTGCCCGAGATCGTGACGGCGCTGGCCTGGAAGAGCATCTACGACCCGCTGTTCGGCGGGCTGAACCCGATCCTGCAGAGCATCGGCGTCATCGATCGGCCGTTGGGCTGGCTGAGCGACCCGCACATGGCGATGGGCTCGATCATCTCGGTCAATGTGTGGAAGGGCATCCCCTTCTTCGTGCTGCTGCTGCTCGCCGGCCTCAAGGCGGTGGACAAGGAACAGCTCGAGGCGGCCGAGATCGACGGCGCCAATGTGGTGCAGCGGTTCCGGCACGTGACGCTGCCCAGCATGCGCTACGTGATCGTGGTGACGCTGCTGCTGAGCTTCATTTCGACCTTCAACCAGTTCGGCCTGCCGTTCCTGATGACCGGTGGCGGCCCGAGCGGCGCGACCAAGCTCTATGCGATCCTCGCCTACGAAAAGGCGATCGGTTCGCTGCAATATGGGCCGGGCATCGCCATCGCGTTCTCGGTGGCGCCGCTGATGGCGGTGCTGATCTGGCTGCTGGCGCGCTTCATGCGCCACGACGACAAGCGCGACGCCACGAGCAATGCCAAGCCGGGCATCGTCGACCGCATCATGGCGGCCGGCGGGCGCGGCGTTAGCCTTGTCGTCGACGTGCTGTTCTGGCCGGTGCAGGTGGTCTATGCCGGGCTCGAATGGGTGATCCGGCGCCTGCGCCAGGCGAGCGGACGGCGGGCGGAGGAGCCCATTCTGGCGCCGGCGTCGCGCGAGAGTGGCGGCGTGGTGGCGCGGCTGGCGGTGCTGGTGCCGTTCCTCGTTTTCGTGCTGTTCCCGTTCTTCTGGATCATCATCACGTCGCTCAAATCGACGTCGCAGATCAGCGAGCGGCGGTCGATCTTCTGGCCCGAGCCGGCAACGCTGGAACAGTACAACCACCTGCTCACCGGCACGGGCTTCCTGACATGGGCGATGAACTCGATCTTCGTGGCCGCCGCGGCGACGCTGATCTCGGTGGCGCTGTCGTCGCTGGCGGCCTATGCGCTGACCCGGCTGCGCTTCCTCGGGGCGGGCATGCTGACGACGCTGCTGCTTATCACCTATCTACTGCCGGGCACGCTGCTGTTCATCCCGCTCTATCAGACCCTGACGTCGCTGGGGATCATCAACACCTACGCGGCGCTGATCCTTACCTATCCGACGTTCCTGCTGCCGTTCGCGACATGGGTGCTGATGGGCTATTTCCGCTCGATCCCGGTGGAGCTCGAGGAAGCGGCGATGATCGACGGGGCGAGCCGGTTCTACATCTTCCTGCGCATCACGATCCCGCTCGCGGCGCCGGCGATCCTCAGTGTAACGCTGTTCGCCTTCACCAATGCGTGGAACGAGTTCCTGTTCGCCTTCGTGTTCATCACCTCGGAATCGCTGCGCACGCTGCCGATCGGCCTGCAGTCGATGGTGGTGGGCGACATCCTGCCCTGGGGACGGCTGATGGCGGCGTCGCTGCTGACCGCGGTGCCGGTGGCGGTGCTCTACGTCTACGCCCAGCGCTTCCTCGTCGAGGGGCTGACGGTAGGCGGCGTCAAGGGTTGACGCGACAGCGGAATTGTCTTGAGGCGGCGAGAGCTTAGCAGTGATCGCCGCCTCTGAATTGCTGCTCTAGAGACAGGCAATCCGTCGGTTTCGACAACGCGACGTTCAAGTTCAATTCAAGATTCGAGTGCTTTGACTGGCGGTCTGTGGTATCAACCCAGCCGCGGGACCCGTGCCTGTTGGCACGGCCTGGGGCGCACATAGCAGGAGCGGACATGCCTTCGCTTTCTCGCCTATCGGTCACCCGCCTTCACTGGACCGCCGCTGCAGTCGCGGCCTTCCTTGGTTTGACGGCGCTCCCCGGAACCGCCTTGGCGGCGAGCGATGTGTTCGCGCCGGGCCAACCCGTTCTCACCGGATTCCCCGGTGTCGTGACGGCCGACGAGATGCCGGACGGCAGCGATCCGCTCGACTACAGCTTCATCGACCCCGACGGGTTGTCACTGGTCATCCAGCAGTTGCAGCCGGAGGCGCCACCCGAGGGGCAACTGATCGAGACGTCCAATGCATTCGGCGTGAGCGCGGCGGATGTCGGCCTCGTGTTCGGCATTGCGCTTGACGATGCGCCCGAGACCACGGGCGCCGACGCGCCAAATGTCTATGTCGCGGCGACCTCGGCCTTCGGGCTTTACGCCGTAGTACCCGATGCCGACGGCAATCCGGTTCGCACGCGGACGGGCGATCCCGACGCGGCGTTCATGGCCGGGCAGTGGGGCAGCGCGGACGGCGCGACGGGCTATCCGGGCAGCATCTGGAAGATCGACGGCGTGACCGGCGAGGTGTCGCTGTTCACCACCATCGCCGCCAATAGCGGCCCGAGCCTGGGCGATATCGTGTTCGATTCCGGCTCGCAGCAGTTCTTCGTGTCGGACCTCGATACCGGCCTCATCTATCGGCTGGCGCTGGATGGATCGATCGTTGACACCTACGACCACGGCGTCGACGGCCGGCCGGCGCACGACCTTGATGCGGTGGCCGATGACGGGGCGACGATGGACGTCACCGATGCGGCGTTCGATTCCGAGGACCCCAGCACCTGGGGCTTCACGCCGGTGGAGCGCCGCGTGAACGGCCTCGCGGCCTACAATGGCCGGCTCTACTACGCGGCGCTCGAGCCGCAGCAGATCTGGTCGGCGCGCATCAATGACGATGGTAGCCTGAGCGCGCCGCGCTGGGAGCTCGACATTACGGGGCTGGGCGCTCCGAACGAGATCACCAGCCTTGCGTTCGACTCCAAGGGCCGCATGGTGCTGGCGCAGCGCGGCGCGACCACGGGTGTCTACGACTATTCGACGCTGACGCAGGTGGCGAGCTCGGCGGTGGTGCGCTATGAGCGCGAATTCCCCGACGATCCGGATACCGAAAGCACCTGGGTCGAGACACCCGACAGCTATGCGATCGGCGTGGCCGAGCCGGGCACCTATGCGGCCGGCGGCATTGCCTTCGGCTATGGGTACGACGAGGCAAGCGGTTCGTTCGACGGGGCCTGCGGTGTCACGCTGTGGGCGACGGGCGATGCGCTGCGCGACAATGCCGAACTCGACCCGCCGCTCGAAGGGCCGGCCTATGTGGCGGGCCTGCAGGGCGTGCCGCGGTCGTGGGTGCGGCCGCTCAACGACCCGCCGACGCTGTCGGCGTTCACCGATTTCGATGGCAACACCGATGACGGGCAGGCCGCGCTGAGCGGGCATGTGGGCGACGTTGCGATGTGGGCGCCGTGCGGCAGCGACGGGCCGTTCGTCGATCCGGACGAGCCGGATGTCCTGCCGCCGGACGACTATGTGCCGCCGCCGAGCTTCAACCTCAGCCTCGAGAAGTGGGCGAGCCCGTTTGCCTGCTTCGACGGCGGTGCCAATTGGTGGTGCAGCTTCACGATCCGCGTGGAGAACACCGGCGACGCGCCCTATTGGGGACCGATCGCGATCGAGGATCATCTGCCGGCCAACAATCCGGGCGCCAGCATGAGCTTCTGGCCCAGCCCGCCCTGGTCGTGCGGACCGACGGGACCGACCTCCGCCGAATGTACGCGCGGGCCGGTGCTGCTGTTCCCCGGCGAGGGGGTGACGCTGCACGAGACGGTGAAGCTGCCCAAGGCGCTGGTCGACTATTGCTACGTCGCCAATGTGGCGGGGCTGAGCTGGCCGTTCGGGCTGCATGACGACGATCCGAGCGACGATTTCGACGTGGGTGTCGCGAGCATCGCGGCGCCGGGCTGCGTACCGCCGGGCGGCGGCAGCGACCTGCTGCTCAAGAAGGTCGCGGCACCGTGGTGCTTCGACGCCGGCGCCACCTACAATTGCTCGTATGTGGTGTCGGTGCAGAACGTCGGACCGGGCAATTATTCGGGCCCGATCCAGGTGCAGGATACGCTCGGTATCAATGCCCCGGCGACGGTGATCGGACCCTGGGCCTGTGCCCAGGCCGGCCCGGTGCTGACCTGCGATATCGTGGCGGCGCCCGTGAACGTGCCGCCGGGCTGGACTTCGGGCTTCCTCGTGACGGCGCATGTGCCCAAGGGGCCGGGCTCGCCGCTCTGCGAGCTCGTGAACCGCGCCAACATTGCGTCGCCGCTGGGCGGGCCGAGCAACAGCGTTGCCGGCAACGACTTCGACGAAGCGACGGCGAACGTGCCGAACCCCCTCTGCCTGCTGCCGGCCTCGGACAGCGATCTCCAGGCCAAGAAGCAGGGGCTGGGCTGCGGTGCGTTCTTCTCGGGCTGGTACTGCGAGTGGAAGATCACCATCACCAATGTGGGGACAACGCCCTATATCGGGCCGCTGGGCTTCGAGGACCGGTCGACCGGTGCGGTGTTCAACACGCTGCCCTCGGTGGCGCCGTTCTGCGCGGGAACGCCGACGGATGTCGACTGCAATCCGATTGGACCGGTGTTCTACGCGCCGGGCGTGCCGCACAGCCTGACGTTCTACACGTTCTACAATGGCGGACCGACGGTCTGTTCAGCGAACAACACGCTGACCATCGTCAATCCGAGCCCGGGCTCGGCCGACAATCCGGCGGGCAACGATTCGGTGACGCGGGCGCAGACCATCCCCAATCCGGCCTGCGCCGGGCTGCCGGTGCTCAACATCACCAAGACGGCGAAGGGCTGCGCGCCCGACCCGTCGAGCCCGGACTGGCTGTGCAAGTGGGACATCAAGGTGAAGAATGTTGGCGGCGCGCAGCAGCCGGCGCCCATCGTGTTCAAGGACTTCTTCACCAAGCCGACGACGTTCAGCACGCCCGCCTGTGTGCCGACCGGCGGGCACTTCACCTGTACGCGCGTGACGCCGCTCAATGCGGGCGCCACCTGGACGGTGCAGGCGACGTCGCATGTCGACCCCAACGGCGTGACGCTGGCCGACTGCAACGTGGTCAACTCGGTGTGGATCACCAATCCGGCCAATGCCGATCCGGGCCACTTCTCGCAGGCCGAGCAGAAGGTGCCGCAGCTGTTCATCAACCTCGGGCCCGGACCGGTCTACGTCTATTGCGACCCGCCCAGCATCGCGCTCGAAAAGACCGCGACCAAGACGGTGAAGGCGGGCGACGGCCATGATGCGACGTTCCGCATCAAGGTGACGTCGACCGGACCCGACCCCTACAACGGGACGGTCGAGCTCGACGAGGACCTGCCCGAGGGCACGAGCTATGTGTCGAGCAGCTGGCCGTGCGTGCCGACGACGGACAACAATGTCCACTGCTCGTCGCCTTACAAGACGCTGCCCGTGGGCACCTACACGACGATGACGATCACCATCCACATCCCCGAGGATGTGGCCAAGGAGAGCGCGTGCGAGGTCGTCAATGTGGTGAATGCCGCGATCTCGGCCGAAGTGCTGCATTCGGACGAAGGGCTGCAGTACACGGCGTCGGCCGCAGCCAAGCTGCCGGCGAGCGTGTGCCGCGACGAGCCCGAGCCGCCGCAGTGCCCGATCAACCAGGTGATGCCGGATGGCGGTTGCTGCCCGGCGGGCGAGGTGTGGACCGGCAAGCAGTGCGCGCCGCCCAAGCCGATCTGCCCCGACGACAGCCACATCAACAGCGCCGGCAAGTGCGTGTGCGATGCGGGCACCACGGGCAAGCCGGGGTCGTGCGAGGAGCCGGAAGACATCACGCCGGCCTGCCCCGATGACAGCCACATCAACAGCGCCGGCAAGTGCGTGTGCGACCGTGGGACCGAGGGCAGACCGGGGTCGTGCGAGCCGGTCGATGTCGAGGAAGAGCCCAGTTGCCCCAAGGACAGCGTGCTCAACAGCCGCGGCGAGTGCGTGTGTAAGCGTGGTACCGAAGGCCAGCCAGGCTTCTGCGAGGAGATCGTGGAAGAGCCGGTCTGCCCCAAGGACAGCGTGGTCAACAACCGCGGCGAGTGCGTCTGCCGGCGCGGCACGGAAGGCGAGCCGGGCAACTGCCAGGCGGTGATCGTGATCCCGATCTGCCCTGACGACAGCGTGCTCAACACTCGCGGCGAGTGCGTGTGCAAGCGCGGCACGGAGGGTGAGCCCGGCAACTGCCAGAGGCCCGACTTCGACGAGCCGATCGAGGACGAGCCCGACAAGGTGAGCTGCCCCGACGACAGCGTGCTCAACAATCGCGGGCAGTGCGTATGCAAGCGCGGCACGACGGGCAAGCCGGGCAACTGCCAGATCGAGCTGCAACTCGACCTGGGACCGATCAAGATCTTCTGATCGATGGGGCGGCCTCCGGGCCGCCCCTCTCACATTCAGGCAGGACGGATCATTGCTTCGCTGCCGATGGGCCAGAAGCCCAGGCTCAGGAACATGCGCAGCGAGCGGGCATTGCCGGGCGAAACGGCGGCAAAGACCAGTTCCCCCTCCGGCACGAGCCCCAGCGCTTCCCCGATGAGCGCACGGCCCCAGCCGCGGTTGTGCTCGGCCGCCTCGATGCTGAACTCGCGGCGGCCGGCGAGGCCTTCGGCGAGCGTGACGATGCCGCGCTCGTCGCCATAGACGGCAACGTTGCGCCGCTGCTCGCGCGCATAGAGCACGCGGGGATGCTCATCGGCATCGGTGCGGCGGGGCAGGGTGGAGCGACCCGTGCCGCGCGCCGCGAGCATCACGTCGATGACGCCGACAAGGCCGGTGGGACCGGCGAGATAGCGCAGCACTTCGGGCGACATCGAGCCGCCATAGCCATCGGCCCCGTGGGCGAGGATGTCCTCGCGCGGGCGGGAGGTCGCAATGACGGCGTGGCCGGTGAAGGCTACCGAGCACGCCCAGCCATTATCGAAGGGCGGCAGGACGGTGACGCCGCCATCGACGGGCGGGAAGCGGTTCTCAGCGGCGGCGTGAAGGTAGGCAAGGAGGGGATGCGGCATGGTGCGCGTTGCTTAGCACCCCCGCGCACCGATCAGCCAGAGGCGCCATGGCCGCCTTGACGAGCCCCGGCGCGTCGGTCGAAGAGGAGGGCGAGAGCCAGCGGAGCCGCCCATGGACTTCATGAGACTGCTGAAATCCATCGAGGAGCTGCTCTATGAGGTGGCGACCTGGGTGCTGTTCTATCCGCTGACGGTGGCGCGGGTGGTGCGCCGGCCCGTGGCGATGATGGCCTATGCCGAACGCGAGCTGGGCGACGAGGTCGAAGAGCAATATGTCGACGCGCTCAGCCCGCCGATCTGCCTGTTGATCACGCTGTTCCTGCTGCACGTCGTGGAGCGGATATTCCCGCGCGTCGAAGCGGAGATCCCGGGCGTCCTGTCGAGCGACAACAACCTGCTGGCCTTCCGGGCCGTCCTGTTCAGCATCTTCCCGCTACTGCTGGGGCTGGTGCATCTCAAGCAACGGGGCGTGAAGCTGACGCGGCACTCGCTCCGGCCGAGCTTTTACGCGCAGTGCTACGTGGCCGTCCCGTTCGTGGTTGCCGCTTCGCTCGGCCTGTCGCTGGCGTCGCGGGGTCTGACCGTGCCGGGCCTTGCGCTGATGGCGGCCGGCTATGCGTGGTACGCGGCGGTGCAGACGATCTGGCAGAGCCGCGACGGCAAGACCAGTCGGGCGATGGCGTTGCTGGCCTCAAGCGCAACGATCGTCGGGGCCACGATCCTGCTCATCGCCGTCACGGCGATCACCGGTTTCGCCATCGGCATGGTGCCGCCGGCCGATTGATTGCGCCGCGATATGACAGCCTCGCTGATTGACTCTGACGCTGGTCGCGCCACCTTTGCTTCAATTGCGGAATGCCGCCTTCACGGTTGGAAGGCACATATACTCTTGAATCACCAAGCAAAACTGGGTGGTGCAATGAATATTAGAATGGCAATCAATTTTGGACTGCGGCTTCGTCAAACACTTCTGCTTGCTGCCACCCTTCTGTGTACCGCCGGCATCGCGGCGGCGCAGGATACGCGCACGGTGAACGTGAAATTTCCGCGCGGAGCGACGGGGACAAGCATCGACGACAGCATTCGCGGCTACGAGACCGTCAACTATCGGATCGGCGTGAGCGCCAGCCAGCAGATGACGGTGAGCCTCGAGACCAGCAATGCGAGCAACTATTTCAACATCACGGCGCCCGGTGCGTCCGAGGCGCTCTACAACAGCTCGATCAACGGCAACAGCACCAGCTTCGAGATCCCCTCGAGCGGCACCTATGTCATCTCCGTCTACCTGATGCGCAACGCGGCGCGGCGCAACGAGCGGGCGACCTACAAGCTGTCGATCAATGTCGACAACAGCGTCACCGGACAGACGCAGGCGCCGTCGCAGACGACCTCGGACGATTTCGCCGACGGCCTCAGCGGCGGACCGGACCACTGGCGCGTCACGGGCCTCAATGGCGACACGCTGAACGTGCGCGCGACGCCATCGACGAGCGCCAAGGTCCTGACGGTCCTCTATGAGGGCGATGTGGTGCGCAATCTCGGCTGCAAGAAAGTATCGTCGGCCCGCTGGTGCGGCGTCGTGACCGATACGGGCCTGCGGGGCTGGGTGAACGGCAAGTTCCTGCACGAGGACTTCGCGGACGAGGCGACCACGCTGCCGGCGTTCCCCGTTCGTCCGATCCAGGTCCAGCCGGCGGTGGATACAAGCCTGATGCCGCGCTATTGCACGGGTGAAGCGTCGGCCAAGTTCGACGTCCGTCCGCCGCGCATTACCACCAATGCGGCGTTCAAATCGGGCAACCGCTACGTCGTTCAAGGCTATTTCGACAACGGGCGAGGCACGACGTTCTTCAACTGCTGGTTCGACCTGCAGGGCAATTTCGTCAGCGTCAGTTGAGGCGGCACCTCAAGGTGTATTGATACTCGCATTTCACGGTGGCCGGCGGGGTGACCGCCGGCTCGATTGTGCGTACGCAAAGGGGCTTTCATGCGGCAAACACCGGACTTTCCGTTCTACAATGGACAACCCACCTCCATCAGTGGCCTGGGCTGGCTGCTGGTCATTGCTTCGACCGGACTGGCGTTCTACCTGCTGACCGGCCCGGTCCTGACCGTTCTGCCCGGGCTGCTCGCGGCCTATTCGGCCGCCATCCTGTTCGCGGGGCTGCCGCTGCTTGCGCTGCACCTTGTGAGCAAGGGGCACGGAACGGCGGTGTTTCACCGCTACGGCGTCAAGTCGCTGGGTATTTCCCTCGGCTTTGCGATCCTCACGATCTGCGCGTCGTTCGCTGTCGCCTTCGTGCTGTCGCGTGTCTTCACGTTCACGGCCAACCCCTCGGGCGATGCGCTGGCGGGAACCGACGGGTGGGGACTGGCGATCTTCCTGTCGCGCACCTTCTTCCAGCTCATCGGCGAGGAAGTCGTCACCATCCTGCCGCTGCTGGCGGTGCTGTGGTTCTGCGTGCAGAAGCTCAATCTGTCGAAGGGACTGGCCCTGACCATCGCCGTGATCGTATCGACGGCGTGGTTCGCGGCGATGCACCTGCCGACCTACGACTGGAACTACCTCCAGTGCTTCGGCATCATCGGCACAGCGCGGCTGGTGCTGACGGCGGCGTATCTGCTGACGCGGAACCTGTGGGTCTCGGCGGGCGCGCATATCATCAACGACTGGTCGATCTTCATTTTCACCTTCGTCGGCAGTCACGCGCCGATCGAGGCCTAGGAGCAAGCCATGAGTGAAGTTGCAGCCCCCGCCGCCATCAGCGGCGGCATGAAATGGAAGCTCCGCATCTCGGCGGTGGTGTGGTTCCTGCTCGGTGCGGCGTTCCTGCTCGCTATTCCGGTGCTGTTCAACGTGTCGCCGCTCGTCCCGCTGGGGGTCGCGGTCGTCGCGCTGATCCTCGCCTTTCCGGGAGCCTTGCTGGTGCGCCGGCTCTTTGCGGGGCAACGCCGGCAGGGCTTCGTGTGGAGCTTCGTGAAGGCGGCGCTGGCGCTGCTGTTCGTCCTGTCGATCGCGCTTGCGGCGCCGATCTATTTCCTCGCGCTCTATGCCGAGTTTCGTCCGCTGACGGTGCCCCAGGCGACGCTGTCGAACGGCAAGAAGACCGTCGTGTTCCAGGGCATGATGCATATCGGCTCCGAGCCCTTCTACAAGAGCGTCGTCTACGACCTCGAGAAGGCATTGGCCGATGGCTACGTCGTCTACTATGAGGGCGTGCGCGGCGATCCCGAGGGCGACAAGTGGTTCAGCGATACGCTGGCGGGCGGCGGCGACCTCAGCGCCAACTACCAGCTCATCGGCGGCATCTGTGGACTGAAGTTCCAGCTCGACTACTTCCAGCTGCTGGCGGCCGACATGAAGGAGCATCCCGAGCGGCACGTGTCGGCTGACGTCTCGACGGCCGACATGATGCGCGAGTACGAGCGGCTGATGAAGGAGGACCCGGTGTTCGCCGCGGCGATGCGGAGCAAGTCCGCGGCCGAGCCCAGCAGCGACAAGTCGGGAGGAATGGCGGGCCTCGTGGGCTTCCTCAAGGGCGGCAGTCCCGAGTTCCAGCGCCTCGCCGGCACGATGTGCCGCGGCTATATGTCGATGGTGCTGCAGAACAAGTCTGCACCCGACGAAATGGATAAGGTGACCCTCGACTTCCGCAACCGGGCGCTTGCCGATCGGATCATCGCCGACACGCACCAGTTGATCTACGCGACATACGGCGCCGAGCACCTGAACGGCCTGCTCACGGACCTCAAGGCAAAGGACCCCGCCTGGGAGATCAAGTCGGTGAGCTGGCAGCGGACAATCGACACACCGCAGGATGTGACGGGCGAGCTCTGAGATGCGCACAACACCGTCGGCCAGGATCGGCGCGCTCACGGGCCTGCTCTATGCGCCGGCCTTTGTCGGCCTGCTGGTCTGGTCGGGCGTAGCCTATCCGGACATTGCCAACGACCAGGACAGCGTGTTGCGCGCCGTCCTGGTCCCGGAGGCGATCCTTGCGGTCGTGCTGATCGGCCTGGTCTCCTGGTGGGGCTGGTGGGGGCCGGTGCTGCGCGACGACAGGCCGGCGCCCGGCTGGCTCAAGGTCATCCCGATCCTCCTCGGCCTCGCGATCGTCGGTGGGCTGATCGAGAACGCAGCTGTGCTGCCGACGCTTGCGCCCTCGCTGCTTGCGGTCACGCTGGTCGCGACGCTGCTCGTGGGCTTCAACGAGGAGCTCGTCTATCGCGGCATCGCCGTGGTGGGCTTCCGCGCGAGCCTGCCGGAGTGGCAGGTATGGCTGTTCTCGTCATTGCTGTTTGCTGCGCTGCATGCATGGAACGCGGCGGCGGGGCAGGATCTCGCCAGCACAGCGGTGCAGGTGGTGATGACGTTCGGTATCGGCAGCGTGCTCTATCTCTGCCGGCGGGCGAGCGGCACCATCATCGTGCCGATGCTGCTGCACGGCTTCTACGACTCCATCAGCTTCCGCCTCGTCAGCGGCGTGGCGAATCTCGCCTTGATCGCGATGCTGGTGGTCACCGCCGCCGGCCTTTACGCAGCGCTGCGCCGCTCGTGACGCCGGGGGTCGGGGAATGAGGTCGTGGCCGCCGGACGCGTTCGCAGCGCTCGCCGTCGCGATGGCCCTGCTGGCCGAGTGGATGCTGCCACTGCGCGTGCTCCCCGACGCGCATGTGCTGAGCGCGGTGAGCTGGCTGGGGGTAGCGATCGCGGGCGCCGGACTCGCCCTCGAGGTCGCTGCGGCGCGGCCCCTGGCCGGGGCCGGCACGACGACGCGGGCCGGGCAGGCGGCGACGGTGCTCGTCACGGACGGGCCGTTCGGCTGGTCGCGCAATCCGTTCTATATCGGGCTGCTGCTGGTGCTGGCCGGCGTCGTCGTGGCCTTCAGCCTCGACTGGGGCGTGCTCGCCGTGCCGCTGGTCTGGCTTGCGCACGACCGGACGGTCGTGCCGGCCGAGGAAGCGATGCTGCACCAGCGGTTCCCGGGGTTCGGGGACTATGCGCGGCGAGTGCGGCGCTGGGTGTGAGCGCGCCGCGCCGGTCGGGTGCTCAGCTCGAGCCGGCGCCGTCCTGGCGGACGAAGGCGATGCGGAGCATGTTGGTGGCGCCGGGGGTGCCGAGCGGAATGCCGGCGGTGATGGCGATGCGGTCGCCGGGGCGGGCGAGGCCCTCCTGGTAGGCGATGATGCAGGCGCGATCGACCATGTCGTCGAGGTTCACCGCGTCTTCGGAATAGACGCAGTGGACGCCCCAGACGACGCTCAGGCGGCGCACGGTACGCGAGTTGGGGCTGAGCGCGAGGATGGGCTTGCTGGGCCGCTCGCGCGCGGCGCGGATGGCGGTCGAGCCGCTCGAGGTATAGGTGACGATGGCGGCGAGATCGAGCGTCTCGGCGACCTGGCGCGTCGCGGCGGAGATGGCGTCGGCGGCGGTGGCCTCGGGCTCGGCGGCCTGGGCGCGGATGATGCCGCGATAGTTGACGTCGGACTCCACCGACATCGCGACCTTGTTCATCATCGCCACGGCTTCGATGGGGTACTGGCCCGAGGCGGATTCGGCCGACAGCATGATGGCGTCGGCGCCCTCGAACACGGCGATCGAAACGTCCGAGACTTCGGCGCGGGTGGGAACCGGCGAGCTGATCATGCTCTCGAGCATCTGGGTCGCAACGACGACCGGCTTACCGAAGCGGCGGGCGATGCGGATCATGCGCTTTTGCAGGCCAGGCACCTGCTCGATGGGCATTTCGACGCCGAGGTCGCCGCGGGCGATCATGAAGGCGTCGCACAGCTTGATGATTTCCTCGAGGCGTTCGACCGCCTGCGGCTTTTCGATCTTGGCCATAACGCCGGCGCGGCCCTGGACGATCTTGCGCACGTCGATGATGTCTTCGGGGCGCTGCACGAAGCTGAGCGCGATCCAGTCGGCTTCCACGGCGAGGGCGGCGAGGAGGTCGGCATGGTCCTTGTCGGTGAGGGCGCCGACGGGCAGGAGGGTGTCGGGCAGCGACACGCCCTTCTTGTCGCTCAGCTTGCCGCCATAGATGATCTCGGTCTCGATGGCGCCGCCGCCGACGCGGGTCGCCTTGAGCTGCAGCTTGCCGTCATCGAGCAGCAGCCGGTCGCCGACGGAGACGGATTCGATGATTTCGGGATGGGGCAGGTAGACGCGATCCTGCGTGCCGGGGGCATCGGAACTGTCGAGCGTGAACTTGCCGCCGGCGGCAAGCTGGACGGCGCCCTCGGCGAACTTGCCGACGCGGAGCTTGGGGCCCTGCAGGTCCACCAGGATGCCGATGGGATGGGAGAGGAGCTTCTCCACATTGCGGATCTTGGTGACGGTCTCCTTGAGGAGATCGTGGCTCGCATGGGACATGTTGATGCGGAAGATGTCCGCACCGGCGCGCGCGAGGCCCTCGATGACCTTCTCCGAATTGGAGGCCGGTCCCAGAGTGGCGAGGATCTTTACACGGCGCAGTCGTCTCATTTTGCCCCCAGGCGGTGGTCTTGTTGGGTCGTCTATTCGAGCGGGACGGCGTCCCCTTCGAGCGGCTGGTTGTCGTCGCCCTCGAGCGGCGCGTCGTCGCCGGTATCGGGCCCGGCTGTGTCGTTATTGACCGGGTCCTTCAATTGCAAGGTCCAGTCGCTGCGGTTTTGGGTGTCGACCTCGAAAAAGCCGGTCCGTTCATAGCCGCGGGCGAGGCAGTTGTCGGTGTCGAAGATGGTGAAGGTCTCGTCGCGGGTGCACATGAAGTTGTCCCCGTCCCAGGCGCCGCCGCCGATGTCGTCGGCGACATAGAGGTAATAGAACCGCGAATTGAGGTCGCCCTGGAAGACGATGGCGCACTGGCCGGGATTGGCCACCCACCAGCCTTCCGACTGCCAGCCGCGCTCGGCGCGGTAGCCCAGGGCGATCGAGACCGAATTGGAGCTCTCGTTGCACACGCGCAGATCGGCCCGCGCCGGGGCGGCCGAGGCGATGAGCGCCATCAGCATCAGGCCGGCGATCGCAAGGCTCAAGCGCAGCAGGGACAAGGGGCGGCCGAACATCATGGAAAGTGGCTCTTTTGAACGCAGGGGGCGATGGAGTGTCAACGCCTAATCGCCCGATTTGGCGGAAATGCAGCCTTGTGCGCGGCGCGCAGGCGGGACGTCCGGCGGCAGGGTGACGCAGTGGACAAGCGCGCTGTGGGTAATGGGGATGGACGGCGGTTTTGGCTTGAGTTGGGCCGGCGGGTGCGGTTGAACCCTCCCCGCGAAGAAAGGTTAGTCTCCCATGGCCAAGCAGCCCACCGTTTCCAGCGACAGCGTCGCCCAGGACCAGCTCCGCGCGTTCATCGAGCGTATCGAGCGGATGGAAGAAGAAAAGAAGGCAATTGCCGACGACATCAAGGAAATCTACGCCGAGGCCAAGGGCAACGGGTTCGATACCAAGGTGCTGCGCCAAATCGTGCGGATCCGCAAGCAGGACCATGCCGAGCGCATGGAGCAGGAAGCCCTGCTCGAGCTCTATATGGCGGCGCTCGGGATGCAGGGCGCGCCCGCCAACGACGACTAAAACCTCATTTTAGCGCTGGCGCCGGTGCGCCCGCCGCCTGCCGTCATGGTGTGGGCGAGGGGAGCGCCGGGCGCTCGGCGAAGGCGCGGAAGCTGCGCATGGCGAGCGGCAGCAGGGTGACCGCCAGGTAGATGGTGCCGCTGACCGCGAAGGCGGCCGGCAGGCCGGCCAACGTGATGAGTGCACCCCCGAACAGGCCGCCGAGCGGGATCAGGGTCCAGGACAGGGCATTGACGAGGGCGCTGACGCGCCCGGTGAGCGCCGCCGGGATGCGCTCGAGCATGACGGCCGAGAGGATCGGGTTGAGGAAGCCTGAGGCGAAGCCGCCCACGATCAGGACCACGACGAGCGCCGGCATCGGCGAGTCGATGGCAAAGGCGAGATAGCGCGGCGCGCCGGTGAGCAGGAAGGCGATGACGTAGACGGGCAGCCGGGGGAGGCGCTCGGCGAGCACGGTGGCCAGCGCCGCGCCGGCTATCGAGGCGCCCGAGAAGATCGCGAACAGCAGGCCCAGCAGTGCCGCATCGCCGACGGCCTCCGACCAGACCGGCAGCAGCACGCTGCTATAGGCGGTGTCGAGCAGATTGGTCGAGGCGACCATGATGACCACGCCCACCAGCACGGCATCGCGGCGGAAGAAGCGCCAGCCTTCACGCAGATCGGCGAGATAGCCGGAGGAAGCGGCGGGCGCGGGCTGCGGCAGGGCGGGGAGCCCCACGGCAACGATGAGCGCGCTGAGGCCGAAGGCGCCGGCAGTAACCGACAGGGCGAGCGCGGGACCGAGCAGGGCGACGAGCGCGCCGGCCAGCGCCACGCCAATGGTGGAGGCGAGGCGTTCGATGACGCCCATGATGCCGGTGACCCGCTCGAGCGGCAGGGCGCCGGCGGCCGCGACGGCTGGCACCATGGCGTATTTGGCTGCATCGGCGGGGCCGCGCAACGTGCCGAGCACGGCCACGAGCGGCAGGATGGTGGGGAGGCCGAGGAGACCTGCCAGGTGCAGCAGCGGCACGAGGGCGATGGTCGCCATCGAGACGAGGTCGGCGACGATGGCAATGCGGCGCGCGCCCAGCCGGTCGATCAGCGGGCCGCCGAGCGCCTTGGCGATGACGTAGGGCAGCATTTCGGCGAAGCCGGCGAGGCCGGTGAGCAGCGGATCGCCGGTCATGGTCAGGACCAGCCAGGGGATCGCCACCATCGACAGGCGCGTGCCGGTGAGCGACAGCGTGTCGGCAGCGGTGAGGGCGAGGACCGGGCGGCGCGAGGCGGTCATTTGCCGTCCTCGCCGAGGGGGACGGAGTCGGGGTAGGGGAAGCCGTAGAGCAGGACCATGTAGGGCAGGGTGCCGGGCGGCGCTTCGCCGGGCGGGGGTGTCGCGGCCTTGGCTTCCCACAGCAGGGCGCTGATCTTTTCCTGCAGCGCCTTGGCCTGCTCGGGCGTCAGCGGCAGGATGAAGTCGCTCTGGATCGTGCCCTTGCGCCAGTCCACGGAAAGATCGCGATACTGCTCCTGGGCAATCTGCATCAGAGCGGCGTGGCGGCTGACGACGGCCTGGGCGAAGGCGAGCCCGCTTTCGAGATCAGTGCCGGTCAGCTCCGCATTGTCGTAGAGCGTGGATTCGTGCCGTGTCCGCCACCAGCGCTCGCGGCCATTCCCCAGATCGTCGGCGGGATCGATGAAGCCGTAGGCGTGGAGCTGGCGCAGATGATAGCTCGTCGCGCCCGAATTGAGCCCGAAGCGGCGGGCGAGCGCGGTGGCCGTTGTCGGTCCCTCGACCCGCAGGACCCCCATGATGCGCATGCGGTCGGGGTGCGCCAGGGCGCGCAGGGACTGGATGCTGGGGACGTAGCTGGAGATATCGCGGCCGGGTGCGCTCATGGCCGAGATGTACAATCGCAAAGGAATGTTTGCAAATAAATCTTTGCAGTTCGCAGCGGTCGGCTTTGACGACCGTCAGGGGCCGCCGCACATAGGGATCAGCCGGCGCGTTCGATCCAGCCGGAACTGCCATCGGCGGTGACGATGCGCAGCCAGTTGCCGCGGACGTCGAGAATGCGCACCCGCTCGCCGGGGGAGGTGCGGAAAACGCGCGTCGCATTGCTGTCCGGTCTCGACCGGGCGACCAGCGCCGCGTCGATCCGGGCAGTGCGGCCCTCAAGGTCGTCGTCGCTGCCGCGGCCCTTGACCACCGCCTTGGCGGTCCGGATCTCGGATTTGGCGGCGGGCGGCTTTTCGTGCGCTGTCGCGGCCAGCGTCGCTGCGACGCTCGCAAGATAGCGCGAATAGACCCAACCGGTCGTACCGTCGGGCAGGGTGGCCTCGACCCAGCCGCCGTCGCTTTCGCCAGTCTGCACGGCCTGTCCGGGCTGCAGCACGCCGATTGTGGCAGTGGCACTGGAGGGACCGGCCCGGAGGTTGACCGCTGAGGCGCCGATCCTGTCCGGCCGTAGATTGGGATCGACCAGTGGCGCCCCTTCGAGGTCGGTCTGGGGTGCCGTGAGCGCGGCGGTCATGAGATTGCGGTCGGCCTCGGAAATCGAAGGTTTCGCGGGAGCCGGGGCAGCGACCTCGGGCTCATCGACGCCGAGCATGGCGTCGATCGCCGCGATGGTTTCGCGGCTGCTCTCGGGGCTGACGGGCGCCTCGGCGACCGCGACCTGCTCGCCGCTCGGGATGAGCAGCATGGCGCCGAGGATGGCGGCGCAGCCGGCAGCGATGAGGGCGACACGTCCGTGACGATGCATTGTCCAGCTCTCCGCTCTCAATAAAGCGCGATGAGCGCGGGAGTTCCCGAGCGCGAATGCGTGAGGTTCGCGCGCTTGCCGCATGCCCTGTGATGCGGCATGTACGGCACGGGGGTTCTCGGTGCCTGTTCCACGCCAGCAATATCTGATGGAAGTGCAGGGCCTGCGCACGGTCGCTGCGCTGCTCGTCGCCATCTACCACATCTGGCTGCACCGGGTGTCGGGCGGCGTCGACGTGTTCTTCGTGGTGGCGGCATACTTCCTCGTGGCCGGCTTGCTGCGGCGTGAGCCGGTGGGGCCGCGGGCTATCCTCGAATACTATGGCAGCACGGCGCGGCGCGTGGTGCCGGCCGCCGCGCTGGTAATCGTGAGCACGATCGGTGCCGCCTACTTCCTGATGCCCGATGCGCTGTGGAGCGCGCAGATCGTCCATGCGCTGGCCTCGATCCTGTTCTTCGAGAACTGGTGGCTGGCGCGCGAGAGCACGGACTATCTGCAGGGCGGGCTGGCCACGTCGCCATTCCAGCAGATGTGGGCACTGTCGCTGCAGATGCAGGTCTATCTGGTGTTCCCGCTGCTCTATCTGGCCGCGAGCGGGATCGCGCGGCTGTTCCGCGCCGGGCCGCGCGTGGCGGCGACGGTGGTGTTCGGGGTCGTGTTCCTCCTGTCGCTGTGGTTCAGCATCGGCTTCACCATCCGCAGCCAATCAGTGGCCTATTTCGTGACGCCGACGCGGCTGTGGGAGTTTGCAGCGGGCGCGCTGCTGGCGCTGTGGATCGGGCGCATAAGGCTGGCGCCGCTTGTCGCCAAGCTGCTCGGATGGGCCGGGCTGATCGTGCTCGTGGCGCTCGGCATCATGGTCGATGTCTCGCGCGCGTTCCCAGGCTACCTCGCGGGCATACCGGTGTTCGCGGCACTGGCGATCATCGTCGCTGCCGCCAATGGCGGCAATCTGCGGCTGCTCAACAACCGGCTGATGACGGGCGCGGCCGATGCGTCGTTCGCGTTCTATCTCTGGCACTGGCCGCTGCTGATCTTCATGCGCTACCGGATGGGCGACGACGATGTGGGGCTTGTCGGTGGTGCGGTGGTGCTGGTGGGAGCGGCAGTGCTCGCCTGGCTCAGCACGCGGCTGGTGGAAACGCCGGTGCGGCGCTGGAGCTGGCTGGCCCCGCGACCGGCGCTCAGCATCGCCGTGTCGCTCGCGCTGCTGCTCGCGCCGACAGGCGCGCTCTATGGCTGGTCGCAGGCACTGGAGCAGCGCATCGAGGTCGCCCTGGGTGCACGCGATCGCCTGCTGGCCGATCCGGCGCTCACAGTGCCCGCGGGCGAGGTCGTGCCGGCGCCGGTGATGGTGCGCGAGGACAGGCCGGGCGAGGCGATGGCCCTGTGCGACCAGACGGCAACGGGCTCGGGGCTCATGGTGTGCGAACACGGCGACCCCGAAGGCGGGGTTACCATCGTTGCGGTGGGCGGCTCGCATGTGTCGCAATGGATGCGCACGCTCAACGCGATCGGCCGCGCGAAAGGCTATCGCATCGTGAGCATGGCCAAGGATTCGTGCACCTTCACCACGGGACGGTTTGAGGACAAGAGCTGTCCCGCCTGGAACGAGAAGGCGATGCGCGCCATCGTCGAGCTCAAGCCGGACCTGGTGTTCGCCATCGCGACGCGGGCGACCCGGCGCGACGGCCGCGTGTACCGCGAAAGCGTGCCGTCGGGATATCGGCAGGCGTTCGCGGCTCTGGCGGACAGCGGCATCCCGGTCCTCGGCCTGCGCGACAATCCGTGGTTCAGCTACGATGTGGCACAGTGCGTGTCGACCTTCGCTCCCGACTGGACGCGCTGCGGGCGAGACCTCACCGATGTACTGGCCGCGGCGTCGCCGACGGCGGGGGTAGAGGCGCCGAACGTCTATTTCGCGGACTTCACCGACCTCTATTGCAGCGACGGATTCTGCCCGGCAGTCAAGAACGGTATTCTTGTCTACCGCGACCGACATCATCTCACCGGCACGTTCGCCTATCTGCAACAGGCGCGGATGACGGAGGCGATCGAGGCGACACTGGCGCAGGCGAGGCGCTGAACGCTTGCCGCACGGGGCACGATACGGCATGTATGACTAAGGGGTATCGAGTGGCCGTTCCGCGTCAGCAATATCTGATGGAAGTGCAGGGCCTGCGCACGGTCGCTGCGCTGCTCGTGGCGATCTACCACATCTGGCTGCACCGGGTGTCGGGTGGCGTCGACGTGTTCTTCGTCGTGGCGGCATACTTCCTCGTGGCAGGGCTCCTGCGGCGCGAGCCGGTGGGGCCGCGGGCTATCCTCGAGTATTATGGCAGCACCGCGCGGCGTGTGATCCCCGGTGCGGCGCTGGTGGTCGTCGCGACCGTCGTGGCCGCGCCGTTCCTGATGCCTGACGCGCTGTGGCGCGAGCAGATCTGGCATGCCGTGGCCTCGATCCTGTTCTTCGAGAACTGGTGGCTGGCGCGCGAGAGCACGGACTATCTGCAGGGCGGGCTGGCCACGTCGCCATTCCAGCAGATGTGGGCACTGTCGCTGCAGATGCAGGTCTATCTGGTGTTCCCGCTGCTCTATCTGGCCGCGAGCGGGATCGCGCGGCTGTTCCGCGCCGGGCCGCGCGTGGCGGCGACGGTGGTGTTCGGGGTCGTGTTCCTCCTGTCGCTGTGGTTCAGCATCGGCTTCACCATCCGCAGCCAATCAGTGGCCTATTTCGTGACGCCGACGCGGCTGTGGGAGTTTGCAGCGGGCGCGCTGCTGGCGCTGTGGATCGGGCGCATAAGGCTGGCGCCGCTTGTCGCCAAGCTGCTCGGATGGGCCGGGCTGATCGTGCTCGTGGCGCTCGGCATCATGGTCGATGTCTCGCGCGCGTTCCCAGGCTACCTCGCGGGCATACCGGTGTTCGCGGCACTGGCGATCATCGTCGCTGCCGCCAATGGCGGCAATCTGCGGCTGCTCAACAACCGGCTGATGACGGGCGCGGCCGATGCGTCGTTCGCGTTCTATCTCTGGCACTGGCCGCTGCTGATCTTCATGCGCTACCGGATGGGCGACGACGATGTGGGGCTTGTCGGTGGTGCGGTGGTGCTGGTGGGAGCGGCAGTGCTCGCCTGGCTCAGCACGCGGCTGGTGGAGACGCCGGTGCGGCGCTGGAGCAGGCTGGCCCCGCGACCGGCGCTCAGCATCGCCGTGTCGCTGCTGATCCTGCTGGTCCCATCGGGCGTCGTCTTTGGGTGGGCGAAGGTCCTGCAGGGGCGGGTGGATGCGGCCCTCGTAGACTGGAGTGCGCTGCACGCGTCGGCGACACCCACGGTGCCGCCGGGCGTGGTCGTTCCGGCGCCCGTGATGCTGCCGGAGGACCAACCCGGGGGGTTGGCACGGCTCTGCAACCAGGGCCGGACGAGCCGGAAGCTGCTCGCCTGCGAGTATGGCGACCCCGACGGCAGCATCACCATCGTCTCGGTCGGCGGCTCGCATGTAGGGCAATGGACGCGCGCGCTGCACAAGATCGGCCTCGAGCACGGCTACCGCTTCATCAACATGACGAAGGACGGTTGCACCTTCACCACCGGCAAGTTCCAGGACCCGAGCTGTCCGGTCTGGAACAAGGCCGCGATGGCGGCGATCATCGACCTCAAACCCGATCTCGTGTTCGCCATGGCGACGCGCATCGCGCGGCGCGACTCGAAAAGCACCGGCGAGGTCATCACCGATGGCTACAAGGAGGCCTTCGCTACGCTCGCCGACAACGGCATTCCCGTGCTGGGGGTCAGGGACAATCCGCGGTTTGGATTCAACGTGCCGCAATGCGTCTCGGCCTCGGCTTCGCCGTGGGCAGAGTGCGGACGAGCAGAAACGCGGGTGGTCGATGCGACCTCACCGATCGAGGGTGTGGATCTGCCGAACGTTCTCCTTGTCGACCTGACCGACCTCTACTGCACGGACGGGTTCTGTCCCGCGGTCAAGGACGGCGTGCTCGTCTACCGCGACAAGCACCATCTGACGCGAACCTTCACGTTCCTCAACAGGGGACGCGTGGCGGACGCCATCGAGGCTGCGCTGGCGAGGGCCGCCGGACGCTGACGCTCAGGTCTTGAGCTCGCGGATAGCTGCCGCGTCGGCGATGCCCAGCGTCCCGAGGACCGTCGCGACGATGCCGGCGCGATCAAGACCTGCGGCGGCATACATGTCGTTCTGGCTTGCCTGCTCGACGAAGGTGTCGGGGATCATCAGGGGCCGAAATTTCAGCTTGCCATCGAGCAGGCCGTTGCTGGCAAGGAACGTCGCGACGTGGCTGCCGAAACCGCCGATGCCGGACTCCTCGACCGAGATCAGCAGTTCGTGGTCGCGGGCGAGGCGGGCGATCAGCTCTTCATCAAGCGGTTTGAGGAAACGCGCATCCGCAATGGTGGGGTTGAGGCCGAAGGCGGCGAGCTTCTCCGCCGCCGCGAGGATCTCCCCAAGGCGGGTGCCGAAGCTGAGGAGGGCGACGCCCGAGCCCTGCTTCACGATCCGGCCCTTGCCGATGGGGAGGACCCCGCCGTGCTCCGGCAGCTCGACGCCCAGGCCGTCGCCACGCGGATAGCGGAAGGCGATGGGACCGTTGTCATACGCAGCGGCGGTCGCAACCATGTGGCGGAGCTCGGCCTCGTCGGCTGCGGCCATCACCACCATGCCGGGGACGGCACCCAGATAGGCGGCATCGTAGTTGCCGGCATGGGTCGGGCCGTCGGCACCGACATAGCCGGCGCGATCAATGGCGAAGCGCACGGGCAGGCCCTGTACGGCGACGTCGTGGATCACCTGGTCGTAGGCGCGCTGGAGGAAGGTCGAGTAGATCGCGGCGAAGGGCTTCATGCCTTCGCTGGCAAGGCCCGCCGCGAATGTCACCGCGTGCTGCTCTGCGATACCGACATCGTAGATGCGGCTGGGGAAGATCTCGGCAAATTTGTCGAGGCCGGTGCCCGAGGGCATGGCGGCGGTGATGGCGACGATGTGGTCGTCCCGCCGCGCCTCGTCGATGAGGCTCTCGGCGAACACCGACGTGTAGGACGGCGCGTTCGATGGCGCCTTGGCCTGAGCGCCGGTGACGACGTTGAACTTGGAGACGCCGTGATATTTATCGGCGCTGGTTTCGGCAGGCTCGTAGCCCTTGCCCTTCTTGGTCACGACATGAACGAGGATAGGGCCGCTCTCGGCGTCGCGGATGTTGTTGAAGACATCCACAAGGTCGTCAACATTGTGGCCGTCGATGGGGCCGACATAGAAGAAGCCGAGCTCCTCGAACATCGTTCCACCGGTGAAGAAGGAACGAGCGAACTCCTCGGTCTTGCGCGCGGTTTCGTGGACGATGCGCGGCATCTTCTCGGTGATGGATTTGGCGCGATCGCGCACGCCGCGATAGAGCGGGCCGGAGACGAGCTTGGCGAGATAGGCGCGGAGCGCGCCGGTGGGCGGCGCGATCGACATGTCGTTGTCGTTGAGGACGACGATGAGGCGTGCGTCCATCGCGCCGGCATTGTTCATGGCCTCATAGGCCATGCCCGCGGACATGGCGCCGTCGCCGATGACGGCGATCACATTGCGCTTCTCGCCCTGGAGCTGGCTGGCGACCGCCATGCCAAGGCCGGCCGAGATCGAGGTCGAGGAGTGGCCGGCGCCGAACGGGTCGTATTCGCTCTCGGCGCGGCGGGTGAAGCCCGAGAGACCATGCTTGGCGCGCAGCGTGCGGATGCGGTCGCGGCGGCCAGTCAGCACCTTGTGCGGATAAGCCTGGTGGCCGACGTCCCAGATCAGCCGGTCGTGCGGCGTGTCGAAAACGGCGTGGAGGGCGACGGTGAGCTCGACGACGCCGAGGCCGGCCCCGAGGTGGCCGCCGGTGACGGACACCGCGTCGATCACCTCGGCGCGCAACTCGTCGGCGAGCTGGCGCAGCTCAACCCGATCGAGCGCCTTGAGGTCGGCGGGCGAGGCGATGGTGTCGAGCAGGGGAGTGTTCGGGCGGTCGGGCAAGGGTGTCCCTTCGTGTTCGCAATGGTTTAGGCCCCTCAGGTGGGGATTTCAACCAAGGCACTGTGCAGAAACGAGGGAGATTTGCCGCAGTTGCTAGGGTTTGGCCTTGTCGAGGATGTCGGCCATCCGGCGACGCCAGTCGGGACCGACCTCTTCAAAGCGAGCGACGGTGGTAGGGTCCAGACGCAGCGTAACAGCCGCCTTGGGGGAGGCGACCCGAGGACGCCCCCGCGCCCGGGCGTATCCCGGAAAGGCTTCCTCGAACGTCAATGGCTTTGAGAGCTGCTCGTCGGTGAGTTCGGGGCTGTCGACGGCGTCCCAGTCCTGTTTTGTGTAGCCGCGCCCCGGAGCGTACTTCTTCAATGCCAATAGTCCCTCCGTTCCTTCCTGCTAGCGATGCGAAAACTGATCACCGCGGTCGCTTCATTTCCCAGCGGCTCGACGATGGCAGTCATCAGGTGTCCCCTGTGCATGCCGACGGCCGCGACACGACCAAGCTTGGCCGGGAACAGCCGGGCGTTGTTGAGGAACTCCTCGGTGACATCAGCGAGATCGACCTCGTGCTTGTCTATGTTCGCGAGCCGCTTCGGCTCGTCCCAGACAATCCGCATAATTTAAGTACACCAAAAATCGGTGCAAGGAAATAATGTACACGAAAAATATGCGGCTCAGCGTGAGGCGACGAGGAGGGGCTTGCGGACGATGAAGATGTCGTAGCGCGGCGGGGCGCGGTCGTCGGGTTCGAGGACGACGCGGGCGGCCATCGAGCCGAGCTCGGCGGCATTGTCGAGGTAGCCTTCGGGCTCGTAGAGCTCGGCGAAGTGCATGTCCGTCATCAGCACCGGTTCGACCAGCGTCTCGTTGACGTGGTCGATCTCGGGGGCGACGAGGTCGAACTCGCGCGGCTTGAGGCCCATGATGGTTTCGCGCGCCGGGGCGGCCGACACCAGCGTGTTGGCGATGGCGCTGCTGTTGGCCTGGGTCACCGCCGACCAGGTCATGTCGAAGATGTTCTTGGCGATATCCATGCCGTTGGTGCCGCCCAGCGAGGCGATGCGGATCTCGGAGGTATCGACCGGCGTCGAGTCGGCGGGGATGGGCGTGCTGGCGGTCGTTTCGCGCTGGATCAGCAGGTCCAGAGCGCGCTGCGCGTCGGGATCGGGCGCAAGGTCGGGGGCATAGGCGGTCAGCACCTGGTCGCGTGGCGTCATCAGCACGCGCGGGGCCGGCATGGGGCCATCGAAGGTGCTCAGCGCGCCGAGTGCCGTCTGGCGCTCGGCGGTGTCGAGGGTCGCGACCATCATTGTGGGCGTCTTGGTCATCGGCACGACCATCGACAGCGGCGCGCTGGGGTTGTTGAACGGGTTGTCGACCGCGGTGAAGGGATTGTTCGACGGGTCGAGCGCGATGCCCGAAGAGGGGCGGCGCAACATCGGCATGGGCGCGACGACGTCGATGGTCTGGACGCTGCGCTGCGCCGGCTCGAGCGAAGCCAGCATAATCTCGGTATCGGGGACGGTGGCGCGCGGCGTGCCGCTACAAGGCACCATCTTGCACTTTTTCCACTCGGACTGGGCGAAGGCGTAGCCCTGCTTGCTGAGCGGCTTGCCATCGACGGGCAGGTGGATGGTCTTGCCGTCGGGGAATACGGTCTTGAGCTGCGCGGTGGTCATGCGCGGCCAGGCGCGGACGCTGCCGGTGTCCATGTGGACGAAGGGGCTGCCCGAGGTCGGATAGTAGCCGACGCCGCCGACCTGGTGCTTCATGGCCGCGGCGCGCAGGGTCGAGAGCTTCACGCCCTTGATGAAGACGTCCATCGCCTTGCCCTGCATATGCTGGCTGTTCTCGGCGACGCCCGACGATTTGGCGCGCAGCATCGCGTTGGTCTTGGGCTCGCGATAGGACGAGACGATGGAATAGGGCTGGTTGGCGCCGACGTCCTGGTAGACCTCCCACAGCAGGTCGAACAGCGCCGGATCCATCTTGGTGGGCGTTCCGGTGCGCCAGTCGGCGAGGAAGGTATTGAGCTCACGCAGGCCCTGCGCGTCGTACTTGCCGTCACGCTTGAAGGTGAATTTGCCGGTCTTGCCGGTATGCGTGTGGTACAGCCAAAGCGTACGAGTGTCGCCGGCCGCAGTGACGGGGACGGCGGTCTGAGCGAGGAACAGCGCAAGGCCCACGGCAATCGCCGCGGCGCGCAAGCCAAAAAGACGCCAATCGAAGTGCGGTTTAACCGTCACGCCCCTCAAGCCCAAAATGCTCAGTCAGCCACCTGAGAGTAGCGTCAGGTCCACAAGAGTTCCTTAACGCTAACGCCCGGTTACGACCCGGCCAGCCAAGTCCGTCGGACCGGGCAAGCTGCCCAGCCTCTGCAGCTTTTACGCAAAAATCGCGGCTGAACCAAGGCTGGGGTGTTAAGGGGAGGTAAACAAAGGGGAAAAAGCGGGCGTCATGTGGCGTCCCGGTGGTCGCGTCCGGGCGCTTCCCGGCGAATGCCGGGAACGGGGAGCGGGCGCCCGCCTGGCTATTCCGCGTTCAGGAGCTCGATGAGCTTCTTGTTGTGGCCGTAGACGTCGCCGTAGTTGCGGATGGTGCCGTTTTCGTCGACGCGCAGGGTGAAGTACATCAGGTGGACGGGGATGTGGTTCTCGAGGTTGACCCACTTTTCCTTGGGGCCCTCGAGCGCCTCGATCGAGGCCTGCGTCAATTGCGGGTTGGTGGCGAGCAGGGCGCCGGCGAACTCCATCGGATTCTGGACGCGCACGCAGCCATGCGAATAGGCGCGGAAGGCACGCGAGAACAGCGACTTGGAGGGCGTGTCGTGCAGGTAGATGTTGTGCGAGTTGGGGAAGAGGAACTTCACCTTGCCCAGCGCATTGCCCGGGCCGGGCTTCTGGCGGATCGAGAAGCTGTTGATGTTGGTCGTGGTCCAGTCGATGGCGGCCGCGTTGATGACCTTGCCGCCCGACAGCATCTCCATGTTCTGGCTGTCGAGGTAATAGGGGTTGGCGATCAGGTGCGGCTTGATCTCGCCCGCGGCGATCGAGGGCGGCACGTTCCAGTATGGGTTGACGACGATGTGGCGGATGTTGTCCGAAAAGATCGGCGTCTGGTTCTTGGGCGTGCCGACAACGACGCGGGTCGAGTGGACTGTCTCGCCGTCACGCTTGATCCACAGGGTGAACTCGGGGATGTTCACCTGCACGTTGAACGCGCCGAAATCCTCGGGCTCCCAGCGCCAGCGCTCCATGTTGGCAAGTATGTCGTCCTTGCTAACATTGCCGCCGCCATTGAGCGCGGCGACGGTCGCCGGACCCATGACGCCGTCGGCGGTGAGGCCCATCTCTTCCTGGAAGGCCGTGATGGCATCGACGAGCGCCTGGTCGTAGGTGATATCGACCTGCGCGTCGGTCGCGCCCTCGGGAATGTCCGGGGCGGCAACGCCGAGGCGCTGGCGCAGCAGCGGGACACGCTCGTCATTCATGCCCAGCTTGAGGGTCTTGCCGTCGGGGATGGTGACCTGCTCGACCTGCACGCTGCCATCGTAGAACTTCGCGAGCGCGGTCTTGAGGCGCAGGAATTCGGGATCCTTGGGGCCGATGCCGAGCAGGTACTGATCGGGCGCGTCTGAGGAGGCGAGCTTGAGCAGCGTCTCGGCCTCATCGATCCGCTTGGGGGCGATGACGAAGTTGGAGCTGACGGCGGTGGGGGTGATGCGCCCGCCATAGGCGTCCTGAGCATAGCGCACAGCCGCCTGCGAGAACGCCGTCTCGAGCGCCGCAAGCTTGACCGGGTCGCTGCCGGCCGCGGCCGGATCGAGCTCGGGCGTCAGATAGTCGGCGGGGCGGAAGCCCTCGAGCGCTGCGGCCCTGAAGACCTCGAGAATCTTGTCGGCGTTGGGCGAGAAGGCGACGGCGCTGCCGACACCGGGGGTCAGCCAGAGCGGTTCGAAGCCGCGGGCACCGTAGAAGTAGTAGAGGCGCTGTGCCTGCTGGTAGGCGCGCGAGCCTTTTTCGGCTTCGTAATAGGCCTTCTGCAGGCCCGCCTTGATGATGCGGGCGAGGTCGCTGCGCGGCGGCGCGATCACCACCTTGGTCAGCGACGCCTGCTGCACGACGGCGTCCTGCGCGATGGTGGGAAGGGTGGCCCCGGTGAGTGCAACACCGGCAAGCAACAAGGCCATCAGAACGCGCAAGGCAGTCTCCGTCATGTCAGGTATTCGGCGCGGCAGGGAGTCGTCGCGTCAGAATACCGTCAGGTCCTAATCCACAAGCGTTAACGCCGACAATTCCTCACCTTTTTGTGTTCCGGCGATGTGGCCTTTGCGCAACGGGAACCCGAGGGTTTCCAAGGATGCCGAGAGATCAGGCCGCGTCGCTTTCGACACCGTCCTCGAGGCCGTAGTCGCGGAGCTTGCGGTAGAGGGTGGAGCGCCCGATCTTGAGCGCCCGCGCCACCTTGGACATCCGTCCCCCGTAGTGCTTGAGCGCGAAGGCAATCAGCTCGCGTTCGAGATCGGGGAGCGGCGCCACTTCGCCCCTGGCATCGAGGAAGCGGTCAGGGATGGAATCCTTCGCTTCGCTTTCGCGCCGAGACCTAACGGCGTCGATGTGAACCGGGGCTGAAGGGGCGGGCAGTTGCTCGGTGAGCTTGAGCGTTTCGTCGCGGCCGCGCTCCTGGGCGACGATCTGCGGAAAGTCAGCGAGCTCGAGATAGCCACCGTCGCTGAGCACGATGGCGCGATAGACGGCATTCTCGAGCTGGCGGATGTTGCCGGGCCAGTTGTAGCCGCGCAGCAGCTCGAGCGCCGGGGCCGAGAGGCCGGCGATGCGCTTGCCGGCTTCGGCGGCGAAGCGGGCGATGAAATGGGCGGCCAGCGGCTCGATGTCCTCGGCGCGCTCGCGGAGTGGCGGCAGGTAGATCGGGAAGACGTTGAGCCGGTAGTAGAGGTCCTCGCGGAACTCGCCGGTCTGGGCGAGACCGAGGAGCCGGCGGTTGGTGGCCGAGATGACGCGGACATTGACGCGCTCCGGCCTGGCGGCGCCGACCGGCTCGATCTCGCCTTCCTGCAGGGCGCGGAGAAGCTTGGCCTGGGCCTCCGGCGGCAGCTCGCCGATCTCGTCGAGGAACAGCGTGCCACCATGCGCTTCGGCGAACTTGCCGACGTGGTCGGCGACGGCGCCGGTGAAGGCGCCCTTCTTGTGGCCGAACAGCGTCGACTCGATGAGGTTGGCGGGAATAGCGCTGCAATTGACGGTGACGAAGGGTTTCGTGGCGCGGTCGCTCATCCCCTGGATGACGCGTGCGATCAGCTCCTTGCCGGTGCCGGTCTCGCCCTCGATCAGCACCGGTATCTGCGACTTCGCCGCCTTCTGGCTAAGCGTCAGCACGCGGTGCAACGCCGGCGAGCGGGTGACGATATCGTCGAGACCCAGCGTGCCGGCGCGGCGGTTGCGCTCGCTGCGGACGACGGTTTCGAGTGCGTCGAGCTTCAGGGCGTTGCGCAGCGAGACGATCAGCCGTTCGGGCGCGACGGGCTTGACGAAGAAATCGACGGCGCCCTGGCGCATGGCCGAAACCACGGTTTCGAGCGAGGAATGGGCGGTCTGGATGATGACGGGCGCAGTGATGCTGTCGCGCGCCATGGCTTCCATGACCGCCATGCCGTCGCGATCGGGCATCACGAGGTCGAGGATGACGGCGCCGAAACCGGGACTGCCGCGCAGCAGGCGCAGCGCCTCGTCCCCGCCATCGGCCGTGACCGGAGTGAATCCGGCGCGACGGGCGACCTCCGAGGTCAGCCGCAATTGCACCGGATCGTCGTCCACGATGAGAACGCGCGTCATCAAGTCTCCCTAGCCGTTTCTGGCCGCGCAGGCGCCTGGCGCCGAATCGCGGTGTGCCGTTTCGGAGCAGGATGAAAACGCCGGGTTAAGAGCGGCTTAACCCTGCTTTGCCGGCCAGCGGCCGCAGCGGCCGCCGAAACTGCCGGAAAACGGCTCTGGATCAGCCAAACGTCCCGCTTGAGTGGGCCCGGGGGGCGGAATATGGTCCGCGCCGACGTTATCTGCGACGAAAGTCTGATCGTATGGCTGACCTAGTTCGTGCGCCCGAGGCGGCGGCGCAGAAGGGGCACAATGAGTTCGGCGCGTTGCCCGAGTGGAACCTCGACGATCTCTATCCAGGCCCCGAGTCGGCGGAACTCAAGCGCGATCTGGACTGGTCGCGGACCGAGGCCAAGGCGTTCGAGGCCGACTACAAGGGCAAGCTCGAAGGCCTGGCCAAGGCCGGGCGGCTGTACGAGGCCGTGGAGCGGAGCGAGAAGCTCGGCGATGTGACGGGGCGCCTCTCGGCCTATGCCTATCTGCGCTATGCGCTCAATACGCAGGATCCGGCGCGGGTGAAGTTCCTCGGCGATCTGAGCCAGGCAATTACCGACCTCGCGACGGGGCTGCTGTTCTGGGAGCTCGAGCTCAACACCATCGACGACGCGGTGATCGAAGCGGCGATGGCGATGGACGACAATCTCGCACGCTATCGCCACTGGTTCGCCGAGCTCAGGAAGGCCAAGCCCTACCAGCTCGACGAGAAGATCGAAGAGCTGTTCTTCGAGAAGTCGGTGACCGGCGCGCAGGCCTGGAACCGGCTGTTCGACGAGACGATGTCGGGGCTCAAGTTCGAGGTCGACGGCGAGACGCTGCCGGTCGAGGGTGCGCTGCATCTGCTGTCGGACAAGGACGAGAAGAAGCGCGCTTCGGCGTTCGCGGCGATCGGCAAGACGCTCAGCGACAATGGCCGGCTGTTCACGCACATCACCAACGTCCTCGCCAAGGACAAGGAAATCTCCGACCGCTGGCGCGGCTACACGGACATCGCCGACAGCCGGCATCTGGCCAATTCGGTGGAACGCGAGGTCGTCGATGCGCTCGAGACGGCGGTGCGCGAGGCCTATCCGCGGCTCAGCCACCGCTACTACCAGATGAAGGCCAAGTGGTTCGGCAAGGACGAGCTCAACGCCTGGGACCGCAACGCACCGCTGCCCACGAGCGATGACCGCACGTTCGACTGGGAGACGGCCAAGACGACGGTGCTTGAGGCCTATGGCAAGTTCTCGCCCGAGCTACGCCAGGTCGCCGAGCCGTTCTTTACCGGCGGCTGGATCGATGGGCCGGTGAAGCCGGGCAAGGCGATGGGCGCATTCGCGCACCCCACCGTGCCGTCGGCGCATCCCTATCTGATGCTCAACTATCTGGGCAAAGCGCGCGACGTGATGACGCTGGCGCATGAGCTGGGGCATGGCGTGCACCAGGTGCTGGCGAGCCCGCAGGGCTCGATCCTCGCCAACACGCCGCTGACGCTGGCCGAGACGGCTTCGGTGTTCGGCGAAATGCTGACCTTCCGCTCGATGCTCGACAAGACCACCGACAGGAAGCAGCGCTTTGCGATGCTGTCCCAGAAGGTCGAGGACATGCTCAACACGGTAGTGCGGCAGATCGCGTTCTACACCTTCGAACGCCGCGTCCACACGGCGCGCAAGGAGGGCGAGCTGACGCGCGAGCAGCTCGACGAAATCTGGCTCGACGTGTCGCGAGAATCCCTGGGGCCGGGCGTGAAGCTCAACGACGGCTACGGCGTGTTCTGGAGCTACATCCCGCACTTCATCCATTCGCCGTTCTACGTCTACGCCTATGCCTTCGGCGATTGCCTTGTGAACTCGCTCTACGCCCAGTATGAGAAGGCCAGCGAGGGGTTCGCAGAGCGATACTTCGAGCTCTTGAAGGCCGGGGGGTCCAAGCATCATTCCGAGTTGCTCAAGCCGTTCGGGCTGGATGCGCGCGACCCGGGCTTCTGGTCGCTCGGCCTTTCCATGATCGAGCGCCTGATCGGCGAACTCGCCGAGACCCAACCGAACTGATTTCGACCACGAGGACGACAATGGCCGACAACACCCACGACACCGAGACGATCTCCGACGCGATGGACTACGCCCAGCACGACGCGACCTGGGGCGTGTTCACCAACCTGATCAAATGGGGGATCATCGCGTGCGCCGTTCTGGCGGTGGCGCTCTACATCTTCATCCAACCCTAAGCCTTCGGGTGGCCCCGGCCGGCGGGCCGCGGGCGTTCAGGAGACGTCCATGAAAATAGCCATCGTCCGCGAGCGGGCCGACGGGGAGACCCGTGTGGCAGCGACGCCGGAGACTGTGACCAAGCTCATCGGGCTTGGGGCGACGGTTTCGATCGAGCGAGGCGCCGGCGAAACGGCCCGCTTCCCCGATGCCGAATACGAGAAGGCCGGCGCCGCCCTGGGCAGCGCCGCGGAGGTGGTCAAGGACGCCGATATCGTGCTGACGGTGCGCCGCCCGGCGGTGGAAACGCTGATCGGCGCCAAGCCTGGCGCACTGGTGATCGGTGGCATGGACCCCTACGGCAATGAGGGCGAGATCGGTGCGCTCGGCAGGGCCGGTTTTACCACGGTGGCGATGGAATTCATGCCGCGCATCACGCGCGCGCAGGTGATGGACATCCTGTCGAGCCAAGCGAACCTTGCCGGCTACCAGGCCGTGCTCGAAGCGGCCAATGCGTTCGACCGCGCCATGCCGATGATGATGACGGCGGCGGGCACCGTGCGTCCCGCCAAGGTGTTCGTGATGGGCGCGGGCGTGGCCGGCCTCCAGGCGATCGCGACGGCCAAGCGCCTCGGCGCCGTCGTCAGCGCCACCGACGTGCGCGCCGCCGCCGGCGAGCAGGTCGAGTCGCTGGGCGCCAAGTTCATCATGACCGACGCGCTCAAGGATGCGTCGGGCTCGGGCGGCTATGCGCGCGAGCTGACCGATGCTGAGAAGGCGGCGCAGGCCGAACTCACCGCGGCGCATATCAGCAAGCAGGACATTGTCATCACCACGGCGCTGATCCCGGGGCGCCCGGCGCCGCGGCTCGTGACCGCGGCGATGGTCGAAAGCATGCAGCCCGGCTCGATCATCGTCGATATCGCAGCCGAGCGCGGCGGCAATGTCGAAGTGAGCAATCCGAGCGACATCGTCACGACGCCGAACGGCGTGACGATCATCCGCCACAAGAACTGGCCGGCACGGCTCGCGACTTCCGCGAGCTCGCTCTATGCGCGCAATCTCTTCGCCTTCCTTGAAACGATGTTCGACAAGAAGACGAAGGCCTTCGCGGTGAACTGGGACGACGAGCTGGTGAAGGCCACCGTGCTCACCAAGGACGGCGCGGTGGTTCACCCCAACATCAAAGTCGCGGCTTAAGGAGCGAAGACCATGGAAGCGATCGATCCCTTCACCTTCCGTCTCGCGATCTTCGTGCTCGCGATCTTCGTGGGCTATTTCGTCGTGTGGTCGGTGACCCCGGCGCTGCACACGCCGCTGATGAGCGTGACCAACGCCATCTCCTCGGTGATCGTTGTGGGTGCGCTGCTCGCGGTGGGCGTGCCGCTCGCGGCGGACGCCAACTGGGTCAGCAAGGTCTTCGGCTTCATTGCGCTGGTGTTCGCCTCGGTGAACATCTTCGGCGGCTTCCTCGTCACCCAGCGCATGCTGGCGATGTACAAGAAGAAGGGCTGAGCCGATGATCAACGCGAATATCGCGGCGCTGCTCTACCTCGTCGCCGGCGTGCTGTTCATCCTCGCGCTGCGCGGGCTGTCGAGCCCGGCATCGTCGCGCCGGGGCAATCTGTTCGGCATGGTCGGCATGGCCATTGCCATCGTCACCACGCTTGCCGTTTCGGGCATCAGCGACTGGCTGAGCTGGGTGCTGATCATCGGCGGCCTGGCGCTCGGTGGCGGCATCGGCGCCTATATGGCGCGCACGGTGAAGATGACCGACATGCCGCAACTGGTTGCGGCGTTCCACTCGCTGGTGGGCCTGGCCGCGGTGTTCGTGGCGGCGGGCGCGCTTTATGCGCCCGAGGCATTCGGCATCGGTGACGTCGGGCATATCCACACGCAGGCGCTGATCGAGATGTCGATCGGCGTCGCCATCGGCGCGTTCACCTTCACCGGTTCGGTGATCGCGTTCGCCAAGCTCAACGGCAATATGAGCGGCAAGCCGATCATCCTGCCGATGCGGCACGCGCTACACTCGCTGCTGGGTCTAGTACTGATCGGGCTCGTCGCGTGGTTCGCGATGACCGGGCAGGAGTGGCTGTTCTGGGCGATTACCGTGCTGGCGCTGGTGCTGGGCGGGCTGATGATCATCCCGATCGGCGGCGCGGACATGCCGGTGGTCGTCTCGATGCTCAACTCCTATTCGGGCTGGGCGGCGGCGGGCATCGGCTTCACGCTGGGCAACACGGCGCTGATCGTCACCGGCGCGCTGGTCGGCTCGTCGGGCGCGATCCTCAGCTACATCATGTGCAAGGCGATGAACCGCAGCTTCATCTCGGTGATCCTTGGCGGGTTCGGCGGCGACAGCGCGACGGGCGCGGCGGGCGAGGAAGAGACCCGGCCGGTCAAGCAGGGCTCGGCCGACGATGCGGCTTTCATGATGAAGAATGCTGGCAAGGTCATCATCGTGCCCGGCTACGGCATGGCGGTGAGCCAGGCACAGCACGCGCTGCGCGAAATGGCCGATCTGCTCAAGAAGGAAGGCGTCGAGGTCAAGTACGCCATCCATCCGGTGGCGGGCCGGATGCCGGGGCACATGAACGTGCTGCTGGCGGAAGCCAATGTGCCGTATGACGAAGTGTTCGAGCTCGAGGACATCAATTCGGAGTTCGCGCAGTCGGACGTCGCCTTCGTCATCGGTGCCAACGACGTGACCAACCCGGCGGCCAAGACCGACAAGACGTCGCCGATCTACGGCATGCCTGTGCTCAACGTGGAGGATGCCGGCACGGTGCTGTTCATCAAGCGCGGCATGGCGGCGGGCTATGCGGGCGTCCAGAACGAGCTGTTCTTCCGCGACAACACGATGATGCTGTTCGGCGACGCCAAGAAGATGACCGAAGACATCGTCAAGGCGCTGGGCCACTGAGCGAGCGGCAGAGGCGTGACCGAGACCGTTCTCGCCTTTGCCCTGACCTCATTCGTCATCGAGCTGACGCCGGGACCGAACATGGCCTGGCTGGCGCTGCTCAGCGTCGAGCGCGGGCGGCTCGCCGAGCTTGCGGCCGTTGCGGGCGTGGCGCTCGGACTGCTGCTGCTCGGCCTTGCCGCGGGCTTCGGACTCGGGACGCTGATCGCCGAGAACCGCTGGCTCTATGAGACGCTGCGCTGGGGCGGGGTGGCGTTCCTGCTCTATCTGGCCTGGGACAGCTATCGGGAGTCGCGGCGGCCGCTGGAGCTGCGCGGCACCAGCGAGCGGCTGGCGGTGCATTTCCGGCGCGGGCTGGTGACCAATCTGCTCAATCCCAAGGCGGCGCTGTTCTATGTGACAGTGCTGCCCAGCTTCGTCGACGCCGCCAAGCCGCTGGCCGCCCAGTCGCTGATGCTGACGGGTATCTACGTCGCCATCGCCACCGCGGTGCACGCTGCCATCGCGCTCGCGGGCAGCCTGCTGCAGCCGGTGTTTTCGACCGACCGGGCGCGGCGGCTCCTCGGCATCGTTGCGGCGGTTCTCCTCGTCGCGATTGCGGTCTGGGTCGCGGTGACGACGCGGCACGGCCCCTAGGTTGCGTCGGGAGCGATGGCTACCCACATCTCGCCATGCTCGCGCGCTAGGGAGCCTGTGGACACGGAGAGTTGGGTGCGGCTGTTTCGCGGGCTATGGGGTCGGATCGGGCTGGTGATGTTCGTCACCGGCCTCGCGCTGTCGCCGGGGCTGTGGGACTCGGTCCGGTTGCTGCGCATGATGGGCGAGGGTGCCATCGCCGACTATCGGCTGAAACAGCTTCCCCCTGAACAGTACATCGCCGAGATCGAGACGGCACTCGCGGTGCGCGACGGCGACATGGCGCGTTCGCTGATCGCGCTGGCCGAGGCACAGAATGTCGACGTGCCGACGGAGCTGGTGGCCGAGCTGAACGCGCTGCCTCCGGTCGATCTGGGCAATGTGGTGAGCCAGGGCTGGAACTGCATCGTCAATGGCGACTTCGACAGCGAGGCCGGGTTCGCCTGCGTCGTTGCGACCGATCTGACCAGCGTGGGCGATGTGCGCGATCTCGTGGCGCAGGGCGGCAACTATCTCACCGGGCAGCCGGTCAACTATTTCACTCTGGGCATCGCGTCGGTGGGCCTGACGCTCACCGGGGCGACGATTGCGACCGGCGGCGGCATGCTGCCGCTGCGGGCTGGCGCATCGTTCCTCAAGGCCGCCAACAAGGTGGGCAAGATGCCGCCGCGGCTGGTGGCGGAAGTCAGCACCATGCTCGCCCGCAGCATCAACCGCACGGCGCTCGACGAGGCACTGGCGATGGCGCGCGAGCTACGGCTGGGCGAGATCGGCAAACCGCTCGGCCGCCTGTTCAACCCGCGCAGCGTCGCCGCGGTGACTGATCTCGCGACCGACATCGGACGCATCGGTACCGTCGGCGGCGTGCGGGCGATGAAGCTCAGCGTCGAGGTGGCGGATTCGACGCGCGACGTGAAGGTGCTGGCCAAGACCGCCGAGAAGTATCAGGACAAATTCCCCGCGGTGATGAAGATGCTGGGGCGCGGCGTGGTGCGTATCGCCGATCTGCTGTGGACGATCGGCGGCTGGTTCGCGGCGGCGGCACTGTGGCTGCTGTCGATGGCCTGGTTTGCGTTGCGCTCGACAACCAAGGTCGCGCGCTTCACCGGACGAATGATGGTCCGCGGGCGGGCGGTGGCGTAGGTCACATCGGCGTGCCTTCTTGCGGCCGTTGGGCCACGGGGGCATTTCCCCTCTATGCGCAAGATCAAGATCGATGTGTGGACCGATGTTGTCTGTCCGTGGTGCCTCATCGGGTCGGCCCGGCTCGACAAGGCGATCGCCGGTCTGCCCGAGGATGTGAGCGTCGAGGTTGAGAACCATCCGTTCTATCTCGACCCCAACACGCCGCCCGAGGGCTACGATGTGGGCGAGATGCTGAGCAAGAAGTATGGCCGCGAGCCCAGAGAGATCTGGTCGCGGGCGGAGGAGCAGGCACGGCTCGCGGGGATCGACCTCGACCTCAGCCAGCAGCCGCGCACCTTCCCCACGCAGAAGGCGCATACAGTGGTGCGGCTAGCCAAGCCCAAGGGCACGCAGCACGAACTCGCCAATGCAATCGCGACCGCCTACTTCCTCGAGCACCGGCAGGTGAACGACGACAATGTGCTCGCCGACATCGCGGCTGAGCACGGGTTCACCCGCGAAGAGGCGCTAGGCGACATGCGCGATCCGCGCGAGCTCGAGCAGTCGCACCAGCTCGCGATCTGGGCAGCGCAGCAGGGCATCCAGGGCGTGCCGTTCTTCATCTTTGACGGCAAGTTCGCGCTCAGTCGCGCGCAGCCGCAGGAGGTGTTCGCGGCGGCGTTCAAGAAGGTGCTCGACGAGCCCGCGTGAGCTATGGTGGAGGTCCGGAGGACCTCACATGCTTTGGCTACGCCGTATCGTTCTTGCCGTACTCGTCGTGGCCGTGCTCGGCTATCTCGGGGCGTGCGCCTATATGTACTTCAACCAGCGCGGCTTCCAGTATTCGCCGGAAGGCAAGTTCCTCGCGCTGGGCGAGACGCTGCTCAAGACGGCTGAGCAGGTCGAAATCCCGACATCGAACAACGAGCGTATCCGTGGCTGGTATGCGCCGCCGAGCGAGGCGGGCAAGCCTGTCATCGTCTACTACAAGGGCAATGCCGACAGCTTCTCGGACGAGCACGAGCGCTACGAGCAGTTCGTGGCGGACGGCTATGGCTTCCTCGCCTTCGACTATCGCGGCTTTCCGGCTTCGCCCGGCGTGCTCAGCGAGGAGAATGTGCTCAAGGACGCCATCGCCGCGTTCGCCTTTGCCGAGAACAAGGGGTTCCCGGTGGTGATCTGGGGCCGCTCGCTCGGCTCGGGGCCGGCGACCTATGTCGCAAGCGAGCGTAACGCCCGCGCGCTGCTGCTTGAAACGCCGTTCGACTCGGCGGTGTCGGTGGCGCGCGACCGCTACTGGTTCCTGCCGGTGGAGTGGATCATGCTCGACCAGTATCGCGTCGACCAGTGGATCCTCGACGTCGAGGAGCCGGTGTTTGTGGCGCATGGCACGGCCGACACCACGATCGGCTATCAGCATGGCGTGCGGACCTATGAACTCGCGCCCAACAAGGTCGAGATGTGGACGGTGGAGGGCGCCGGTCACTCTGACCTCTGGGACGCGGGTATCTGGGAGAAGGCGAGGACCTTCTTCGACGGCGCAATGGCGGGACAGTAGCGCAAGGCCCAAAGCAAAACGCCGGCCCATTGGGCCGGCGTTTCATAATTCAATACGAGGCGCTCTTACTCGAGGGTCAGCTTGGTCCAGGTCCAGGACCAGTTGACGCCGATGGTGCCGGTGACCGACCAGGGCTGCAGCGCGATGGACTTCTTGGAGCCGCCGATCAGCCAGTTGCCGCCGAGGCCCAGGCCGAGCGAGGCTTCGGCCGAAGCGCCGACATAGTTGCCGGCGAGCGAACGCTTGCCGACGTCCTTGGTGGCCGCGAAGACCAGCCAGGCGATCTTGCCGCCAGCGGTGATGCCCAGGTCGATGCCGAGCTTATCGATCGAGCCCTCGTAGACCTCGGTCTTGTAGCCCTTGCGGGTGAATTCGCAGGTGACGTCCTTGGACGAGCCGAACACCAGGCCGACGCCGGGCTCGACGTCACAGCTCAGCACACCGACCTGCACATGGCTCTCGGCCTGCGCAACGCCGGCGGTCAGGCTCATGGCGGCAACCGCAGCAGCGGCAACAAGCTTCTTCATTTGTAGTCCCTCAACGTTGGTTGTTTGACGCTGTCCCGATAAGGCCGGGACAAATCCTGTGGTCCGAACGCAAAACGCCGCCCGAGGGCGGCGCTCACTGAATTACGGGCGCGCCGCGCGGGCCGCGGGAGCCGCAGCGGGAGTGGCGGGCAGGCCGCCTTCACGCTGTGCACGCTTGCGGGCGAGCTTACGGGCACGACGGACGGCCTCGGCCTTCTGCCGTGCCTTCTTTTCGGAGGGCTTCTCGTAGTAGTTCCGGAGCTTCATCTCCCGGAAAACGCCTTCGCGCTGCAGCTTTTTCTTCAGTGCGCGCAGCGCCTGGTCGACATTGTTATCGCGAACAACTACTTGCAAGCGGAACCGCCCTTCGACATCGTCATCAGTGTTTGAGTTCAAGCGCGGGTGCCAATGACAATCGCGCCAACCGGCTGGGCCGGCTACCATGGTGGCGGCTTATAGTAGATGCCGGAGGGCTTGTCCACGGGGAGATTTGCAGAAAAACGCCTATTTCCGGGGCGTTTTCGAGGCAACCCGGTTGAGATGGCCCATTTTCCGGCCGGCCCGCGACTCGGTTTTCCCGTAGGCGTGCGGGCGGACGCCCGGCCCGAGGCCGTTCGGGATGGCATGGATGGCGTCGCCGATGAGATTTTCCATCACCACGTCGGCGAGGCGAGTCGGGTCGCCCAGCGGCCAGCCGGCGACGGCGCGGATGTGCTGCTCGAACTGATCGGTAATGCAGACGGCCTCGGTCCAGTGGCCGGAATTGTGGACGCGCGGGGCGATCTCGTTCACCAGCAAAGAGCCGTCGGCGAGGACGAAGAACTCGACGCCAAGGACGCCGACATAGGCCAGGGCGGCCGCGATGGAAGCGGCGTGGCCACGGGCGAGGTCGGTGCTTGCTGCACTCATCGTGGCGGGCACGGTCGAGGTGGCGAGGATGCCGTCGCGATGGACGTTCTCAGCGGGATCGAAGGCGGCGGTCGCGCCGTCGAGGCCGCGGGCGATGACGACCGAGATTTCGCGCTCAAACGGGACAAGAGCCTCGAGCACCAGCGGGTGCGGCCGGAGGGCGGCGAAGGCGGCTTCGGCTTCGGCTAGTGAACCGACGCGGCGCTGGCCTTTGCCGTCATAGCCGAGGCGGGTGGTCTTGAGGATGCCGCGGCCGCCCAGTTCGGCGAGCGCCGGGGCAAGATCGGCGGCGTCGCGAATGGCACGGTGCGGCGCGACAGGGATGCCGGCGGCGGCGATGAAGGCCTTCTCGACCAGCCGGTCCTGCGAGACCGCGAGCGCATTGGCGCCCGGGCGGAGAGGCTTCAGCGGCGCGAGGAATTCGGCGGTGTCCGCCGGGACGTTCTCGAACTCATAGGTGATCACGTCGACGGCGGCGGCGAAGCGGGCGAGGGCGTCGCGATCATCGTAGGCGGCGACGGTCTTGTGCGGGGTGACCTCGAAGGCCGGGCTGTCGGGGTCGGGGCAATAGATGTGGGTCTTGAAGCCGAGGCGGGAGGCGGCGAGCGAGAGCATGCGGCCCAGCTGTCCGCCGCCGAGGATGCCGATGGTGGCACCGAGCGGGAGGGCGTCACTCATCCCGGGGATAGTCCGCGACCTTGGCGGTCTGCGCGGTGCGCCAGTCGGTAAGGGCCTCGTCGATCTCGGGATCGGAAAGCGCCAGCACGGCGGCGGCGAGGAGGGCCGCATTGGTCGCGCCCGACTCGCCGATGGCGAGCGTGCCCACCGGAATGCCGGCCGGCATCTGGACGATCGACAGCAGGCTGTCCTGGCCGCTCAGCGCGCGCGACTTCACCGGCACGCCGAAGACGGGGAGGGTGGTGAGCGCCGCGACCATGCCCGGCAGATGGGCTGCGCCGCCGGCGCCGGCAATAATGACCTTGAAGCCCTCGGCCTTGGCGCCTTGAGCGAACTCCACCATGCGCTCGGGCGTGCGGTGGGCCGAAACGATGCGGGCGTCGTAGGGGATGCCGAGAGCGTCGAGGGTATCGGCGGCATGCTTCATGGTCGCCCAGTCGGACTGGCTGCCCATGATGATGGCGACGAGCGGATTGCCTTCAGGCATCTCAAAGCCCCCGTGAAACCGGGCGTGTAGCGGAATTGGCCCGTGGCCTCAAGCGATGATGTCGGGGATCAGGAGGTTCTCGAGCTGCACGATGCGGTCCTTGAGCCCGAGTTTGCGCTTCTTCAACCGCTGGATCAGCATCTGGTCGGCGGTCGCGGTGCTCGAGAGCATGTGAATGGCCGAGTCAAGGTCGGCATGTTCCTGCCGCTTTGCCGCCAGCTCCAGCCCGAGCGCAGCTTCCTGTTCCTTGGTGAGAGGCAGCATCCGAGGGACCCCGCAACGCCCTCATTCCGGGGCGGTCACAATGAAATCGTTACCCTATCGTAATTGCGATTTACACCAGCTTTTCCACGGTCCCCGCGGGTAGTCGACAGAGGGGTGGTTTTCTGGGAGCATCGTGCCGTTCGAAACGCTTGAAAGGAGTTGTCATGACGACTGAAGGCCATATCGCTGCTCTCGAAAGGCGGCATAGGGAACTCGAGCGCCAGATCGACGACGAGATGACTCATCTCTCCCACGACGACATGGCGATTGCGGCACTCAAGCGGAAGAAGCTGGAAATCAAAGACGAGCTGGCAAAGCTCCAGACTGCGGCGGCCTGAGGCGGCCAGATATCGAGGGATCAACCGGCCCGGGCTCCTCCCCGGGCCTTTTCATTGGCGGCGCTTAGTCGTGCTGCCAGTCGTTGATCTCGAACCAGTAGCCGGTGGGGGACTGGAGGAAGACGGCGCGCATGCCGTCGGGGCGGGTGTTGATGGCGCCGGGGGTGCCTTTCATGTCGGAAAAGGCAATGCCTCGGTTGCGGATATCCTCCAAAAAGCGGTCGAAAGTCGGCGAAGACAGCGCAAAATGCGTGTGCCTTTCGACGAATGTCCGCGACACGTCGCCCGCCTGGACGTGAAAGCGCCGGCCGTCGCCGATCTCGATCCAGCGGATCGTCATGCCACCCATCGGATTGACGCCTTCGGTGAGGCCGATGACGCCGGTGAGGAAGGCGATCTCCGCCTCGAGGTCGCGCACGAGAAGCGCGATGTGGTCCATGCGATAGGTCATGTGGCACCCGTGAAGAACACACCCATGACGCCATCGTAGAGGATTTTGATGCCGAGTAGCAGGATGAGGACGTAGGCGATGGTGTAGAACGCCTTTGTCGAAATGCGGCGCACCAGATAGACGCCGACGCCCACGCCAACGAGCCCGAACGGAATGAGCGCGGCCGAGAGCTCGAGATTGCTGACCGAGAGCGTGCCGAGGAAGAAGAAGGGGACGAGCTTGAGGGTGTTGACGATGGCAAAGAAGAACGCCGTGGTCGCCGAATAGACGGTGGGCGTCATGCCCAAGGGCAGGGTGTAGATCTGGAAGGGCGGGCCGCCGGTGTGGGAGATGAAGCTCGTCAGCCCCGCAGCACCACCCCAGAACGCGCCCCAGCTTCGCGAGGGCGGCGTGTCGGGGAGGCGCTTGCGGATGGGCAGCAGCGCATCGAGCATGAACAGGATGGTGATGATGCCCACCGCGAGCAGCACCTGCGCGTCGGTGACGACGCTCCACAGCAGCCAGCCCAGAATGGTGCCGACGAAGGCGCCCGGCAGCATGATGCGCAGCACCTGCCAGTTGGCCTCCTTGCGGTAAATCCAGATGGCGATGGCATCCATCGAGAGCAGTACCGGCAGCATCATGCCGGTGGCGTCGCGGGCCGGCATCACCAGCGCGAGGAGGGGGACGGCGACCATCCCCATCGAGCCCACAAGTCCTGATTTGCTGAGCCCAACGATGAACACCGCCAGGATGGCGACGGCCCAGAAGGTGTAGTCGATCATGTCGTGAGGCTCAGGCAGGCGGGACGGCCGGTAACGGACGCTCTGGGCCGGTCCGAGTCAAGCTCCGCCGGCGCGTTAGCGTTCTATTAACCGTGGACCGAAAGCTGATCGGCCGGTTAACCATACCGTTGGGCCTCGCCGCTAGGGTCCGTGCTGTCGGTCACCCTCTCTTCTCGCGCGGCATGGACAGCTACTGGCACTGGCATTCGCTGATCGGCAACTTCGCCGTCGTCGCCCTGTTCATCTCATCATGGGTGCATGGCCAGTTCGTCTTTGCCGACCGGCCGCGCGCATTCCGCAATGCGGCCTTCGGGCTGGCGATGGGACTTGGCGCGGTGGCCTCGATGGTGCTGGCCGTGCGAACGGAGGCCGGCCAGCTGTTCGACCTGCGCTCGTCGCTGCTGGCGCTCGCGGGGTTCTTCGGCGGCCCCGTTGCCGGCCTTGTCGCCGGCGGCATCGCCCTTGCGTACCGCCTCGCGATCGGCGGTCCGACGGCCTGGGTCGGCGGGCTGGGGATCGTCATTGCGAGCCTTGTGGGTTGGTCGGTCTCGCGCGCCACGCGCGGACGGGTCCCGGCGATCTGGAGCGCCGGACTGCTCGCCCTCTCGGTCTCCTGCATCGGCCCCGCGCTCAACATGCTGCTGCGCCTCGCCGGCCTGCTTCCGGCGACGCAGCCGTCGCTGGCGATCGCGCTGCTCAATGCGGCAGCGACGGCGCTGTCGGCCTTCTTCATCATGCGCTACCGGGTGATCGAACGGGAGCGTGACCTGCTGCGCGCGGCCTTCATGCAGTCGCCGGACTTCCAGTATGTGAAGACGCCCGAGAGCACGTTCGTGGCGGTCAACAATGCCGTGATGAAGCATCACGGCTTTACCAGTCCACTGCAGATGATCGGCAAGACCGACCGCGACCTGACGCGGCCGGAGCGGGCCGAAGCGCTGATGCGCGAGGAGCGGCAATTGGTGGCCACCGGTGAGCCGGTGGACGACCGGCTCGAAGTGCTGACCGATCCGGCCGGGCGTGACGTGTGGTATTCGACCAGCAAGGTGCCGCTCTATGGGCGCGATGGCGAGACGATCGGCATCGCCGGCGTGACACGCGACGTCACGGTGGAAAAGCAGCTCGAGCGCGAGGTGGTCGATAGCCGCAACGAGCTGCGCTATGTGCTGGCCGAGATCACCGACGGCATCGCCATGTTCAACGCTGATGGAATCCTGGTCTACTGCAACGAGCAGTACAAGAGCCTGTTTCCGCGCACCGCGAGGTTCCGCACGCCCGGGACGCATCTGCGCACCATTCTCAAGCATGTGCTCGAGGAGCAGGAGCAGATCGTGGCCAGTGGCCACGAGGCCGAGTGGCTCGAGGAGATCGCCAATTCGCTGAGCCATTACAGCGAGGAAGAGGTCGAGCTGTTCGACGGGCGCTGGCTCTACCTCAGGACTCGGCCGACGGCGGAGGGTTCGGCGCTGGTGGTGGTGTCAGACGTCACCAAGATCAAGCAGGCCGAGGCGGCGCTGCGGACCATGACCGACCAGCTCAAGCTGCTGGCGACGACGGACGGCCTCACCGGGCTCACCAACCGGCGCGCCTTCGATACGGCGCTCGAGAGCGAGCTGGCGCGCTGCCGCCGCAACGGCGAGCCGCTCGGCCTGCTGCTGGCCGATGTCGACAGGTTCAAGACCTATAACGACATCTACGGCCACCAGGCCGGCGACGAGGTGCTGCGCCGGGTGGGCGAGTGCCTGAGAGGCGCGCTGCGCCGGCCGGGCGACGTGGCGGCGCGCTATGGCGGCGAGGAGTTCGTCGCGATCCTGCCCGGGACGGGCGAAGACGGTGCTTTCTTCATCGCCGATGCGTTCCGCGAGGCGCTGTCGGGGCTCGGCATCGCCCACAAGGCGGCGGACAAGGGCGTGGTGACGGCGAGCGTCGGGCTTGCCACCTTCACCGAGCGCGACGCGGGCATGAACAGCACCGAGCTGGTGCGCCGCGCCGACGAGGCGCTGTACAATGCCAAGGACGCCGGACGCGACCGGGTGATGGGCTGGCGCACGCGGCACGAGGTGCGGCCGGTGCGGGGCGTGCGGGCGTAGGCCTCGACCCTGCTCGCCGGGTGGGGCTTGGGCCCGCGCGGGCTATTCCGCTGCGCGGTTGTCGCGGTCGGCTTTGCGGCGGGCCTCGGCTGCTTCGCGGTCGGCCTGCATGACGCCGTCGAGCAGCTCGGTCGATTTGCGGACAAAGCCGATATAGGCGTCACGGTCGTCGCGCAGGTCGTAGGATTCGGCGAGCAGGCGCTCGTCATGCTCCTCGAAGGTGCGGGCCATGCGGTGGGCTTCCTCGGGCGGGTGGCCGAGGGCGATGAGGGCTTTCTGGCCCAGCGTGATGGCGGCGCGGAAGGTTTCGCGCTCGAAGGTCTCGACGCCAAGCGCCATCAGCTCGTGGGCGTGGCCGCGGTCGACGGCGCGCGCCGCGATCTTCACCTGCGGGAAATGGCGGCGGATCATTTCGGCGATGGCGAGGATGCGGTCGCCGCCGGCCACGGCGATGACGATCATTTCGGCGCCCTGGGCGCCCGCCGCGCGCAGGATGTCGAGCCTCCCGCCATCGCCGTAGAACACCTTTACACCGAAGCGCTTGACCAGCTCGATCTGGGCCGGGTCGTCGTCGATCAGGGTCATCGAATAGCCCTGGGCGCGCAGCAGGCGCGTGACGATCTGGCCGAAGCGGCCGTAGCCGAGCACGATCACGTCCTTGTCGCCGGACATGTCGTGGGGCACCTCGGGTAGGGGCCTTCGCGCGTTGATGCGCGGTACCACGACGCGGTCGAAGAGCAGCAGGAGGAAGGGCGTGAGCGCCATGGAGAGGGCGACGACGACGCTCCAGAGCTGGTTCTCGGCCTCGCTGAGGATGCGGGCGGAATGGGCGAACTCGAAGACGACGAAGGCGAACTCGCCCGCCTGCGAGAGGAGGATGGCAAGCAGCAGCCGGTCGGCGACGTGCATGCGGAAGAAGGTCGCGAGCACGTAGAGCACGATGATCTTGAGGGTGACGATCAGCACCACGAGGCTGAGCACGATCAGCGGCTGCTCGACCACCACGGAGAAGGCGATGCCCATGCCCACCGAAATGAAGAACAGGCCGAGCAGCAGACCCTTGAACGGCTCGAGATTGCTTTCGAGCTCGTGCCGGTACTCGCTGTCGGCCAGCAGCACGCCGGCAAGGAAGGCGCCGAAGGCGGGCGACAGGCCGAGCGCCGAGGTGCCGAAGGCGGCGCCGATGACGAGGAGGAGGCCGAGGGCGGTGAAGCCTTCGGGCACCTTCGAGCGCGCCACCCAGCGCATGACGAAGGGCATGAGGTAGCGCGAGGCGAGGGTGACGGCGACAAAGCCGCCCACGATCACCAGCGCAATCCACCAGCTATAGGGGTTGGTGACGACCTGCGCGGCGTCCTCGAGGTCGGCGCCCAGATTCTGGTCGACGCGGCGGGCGGCGGCGAGCACCGGGATCAAAGCCAGGATGGCGATGACCGCGAGGTCCTGAACGAGGAGCGTGACGAGCGTGGCGCGGCCGGTGTCGGTCATTGTCAGCGAGCGCTGCTCGACCGACTGCATGGCGATGGCGGTTGAGCTCATGGCCAAAGCGAGGCCGATGATGACGGCCGCCGACCAGCCGGTGCCGAGGAGGAGAAGGGCGGCGCCGATGACGAGGGCGGTGCCCAGCATCTGCGTCACGCCGAGGCCGAGGATCTTGTGGCGCAGGCGCCAGAGCTCGAGCGGATGCACCTCGAGCCCGATGAGGAACAGCATCACGACGACGCCGAACTCGGAGACCTGGCGGATGGCTTCGGTGTCGGAGACGAGGCCGAAGCCATAAGGGCCGACGGCGATGCCGGCGGCGAGGTAGCCCAGCACCGTGCCCAGCCCCAGCCATTTGAAGACGGGCACGAGGGCGACGGCGACGACCAGCAGGACCAGCACCGCGAGAAGGGGATTGTCAGCCATCGACCCCCCTTCCTGGATGGCGCTGGGTCAGGCGCCTGCTCAGATGCCCCGATCAGTCGTCCTGATCGGCAGAATCACTCTTGAGCGACTTGAGCTTGGCGAAGACGGAATCGGCGTCAAGCTCCTCATCCTGCTCGGGACGGCGCGCTTCGTCCGGACCGCCCGGCAGATCGGTAGCACCGGTGCGGCCGCCGGCGGTGGCCAGCGCTTCCTCGGCGGTGAGCAGCATGGTGCCGGTATCGGCTTCGTCGGCCATCGGCTGGCCGGACTTGGCGGCGGCGCGCTTGACCTCGAGGTCGAGGTCGATCTGGCTGCAGAGGCCGAGCGTCACGGGGTCCATCGGCTGGATGTTGGCCGAGTTCCAGTGGGTGTTCTCGCGCACCGAATCGATCGTCGATTTGGTGGTGCCCACGAGGCGGATGATCTGCGCGTCCTTGAGCTCGGGGTGGTTGCGCAGCAGCCAGCGGATGGCGTTGGGACGCTCATTGCGGCGCGAAATGGGCGTGTAGCGCGGGCCCTTGCGCTTGGTGGCGGCGACGCGGACTTTCGGGTCCGACACCTTCATGCGGTAGTTCGGATCGGCCTCGGCCTTCTCGATCTCCTCGCGGGTGAGCTGGCCGTTCTGGACGGGATTGACGCCCATGATGCCGCCAGCGACGTCGCCATCGGCTACGCCCTGCACTTCGAGCGGATGCAGGCCGCAAAAGGCGGCGATCTGCTCGAAGCTGAGGGAGGTGTTGTCGACCAGCCAAACCGCGGTGGCCTTGGGCATCAGCAAGGTAGTCGCCATGATACGTTCTCTCTGTGCGGGCGACCGGGTTTCACCGGCGCGCCCCGCCTTGCGGCGATAGTGAAGTAAGGGATTGGGTGAATATACGGGGTCGGCGGGCGGTTTTCAACGAAGAAGCGAATAGCCAATAGCCAGTAGCGAGTAGCGAGTAGCGGGAAGGCTAAGGGGACGACGTTCTCTTCCCCTATTGGCTATTCACCCCCTGGCAGCAGCACGATCTTGCCGTAGTGGCTGCGCTCCTCCAGCGCCCGGTGGGCGTCGGCGGCCCGGGCGAGGGCGAAGCGGCGGATTTTCGGGCGGGGGAACGCCGGGTCGGCCAGCGCCGGCCAAATATGCTGACGGAGGTGCGCGGCGATGGCCGCCTTCGTCTCCGTCGACTGGGGGCGGAGGGTCGAGCCGGAGAGGGTGAGCTGCTTTGCCATCAGCTTGTTGAGCGGCACGGCGGCGGTGCGGTCGCCGAGCGTTGCGACCTGAACGATGTGGCCGAAGGGCGCCGAGGCGTCGATGTGGCGGGCGGTGGCGTCGCCGCCCAGCATGTCGAGGACGCGGTCGGCGCCGCGACCGCCGGTGAGCTCGCGGGTGCGCGCGACAATGTCCTCGATATCGTGACGGATGACGGCGGTAGCGCCGAGGGCTCGGGCATAGTCGGCCTTGTCCGCCGCGCCGACGATGGCGATGGGCCGGGCGCCGAGGATGCGGGCGATCTGGACGGCGGCGCCGCCGAGGCCGCCCGCGGCGCCGGTGATCAGCACGCTCATGCCGGAGGCGAGGCCGGCGCGCATCACCAGCGTCTGGGTGATGGTGAACCAGGTTTCGGGCAGAGCCGCGGCGTCGGCCAGCGGCCAGCCGGGCGGGACCGGCAGCACCTGCCCGGCGGGTACCGCGACGTATTCGGCATAGCCGCCGCCATTGGCGAGGGCCGCGACCTTGTCGCCTTCGCGCCAGGGGCCCGCGGCCAAGGCGATTTCGCCTGCGACTTCGAGGCCGATGCGGGGCGAATGGCCGGGCGGCGGCGGATAGTCGCCGCGGCGCTGGGCGATATCGGGATAATTGACGCCGGCCGCCGCGACGCGGATCAGCACCTCGCCCGGCGCGGTGACGGGCAGCGGCAGGCTGGCGGGCTCGAGCACGTCGGGACCGCCGGGGGCGGTGGCGACGATGGCGGTCATGGTGGCGGGCAGGGTCATCGGCAAAACTTGAACGGGATTGGCCTTGTTCGGCAAGATGCCGGCGCTAGGATCGATGATCCCAAAAAGAGGAGCATCGCCATGTTCGACGACGAGGTGAAAAAGCCCAAGGGACACGAGGTTGGCATGATCCTCGACGCGATGTCGGTGGACGAGCTGGCCGACCGGATCGCGCTGCTCGAGGGCGAGATCGCCCGGCTGCGCGCCGCCATCGAGAGCAAGCGCCAGAGCAAGTCGGCAGCGGACGCGTTCTTCAAGCTCTAGCCGGCGAAGGGTAGCGCCTGGGACAGGGTTCCACCGATGCGGACGGGGCTGACGCGGGTGGCAAGGCCGGTCCGCGGGTCGGTTTCGATAGCGACGCCGCAGATCGTCGCGTCGCCCTCGGCCGGCGTGAAGCGGCCGGCGGCGATGCCGGTGAGGAAGCGGTTGAGCGGTTCGTCGACCTCGACGCCGATGATCGAGTCGAAATCGCCGCACATGCCGGCGTCGGCCATGAGCGCGGTGCCGCCCTTGAGGATGCGGTGGTCGGAGGTGGGGATGTGGGTGTGCGTGCCCACGACCAGCGACGCCTTGCCGTCGAGGAAGAAGCCCATCGCCTGGATCTCCGAGGTGGCCTCGGTGTGGAAGTCGACGATCACCGCGTCGGCCTGCTCGCCGAGCGGGCAGGCGGCGATAGCCGCTTCGACGGCGCGGAACGGGTCGTCGACGGGGTCCATGAAGACGCGGCCCTGCGCGTTGATCACCAGGACACGATGGCCGTTGCGGCCCTCGACGAGATTGGCGCCGCGACCGGGGGCGCCAGGGGCGAAATTGATCGGTCGCAACAGGGTGGGCTCGCGCTCGATGAAGCTCAATGTATCGCGCTGGTCCCAGGCGTGATCGCCCAGGGTAACGACATCGGCGCCGGCGGCGCGCAGCTCGCCATAGTGACCTTCGGTGAGGCCGCGGCCATGGCTGGCGTTCTCGCCGTTCACGACGACGAAATCGAAGGCGTAGTCGGCGATCAGGCGGGGGAGGCGCTCGCTCACGGCGTCGCGGCCGGCGCGTCCGACGACGTCGCCCAGGAACAGAAGTCTCATGCGGGGGCGGGCTCGAAGTGGCGGGCGCCGTGTTCGGTGACGATGATGTCGAGCGGCACGTCGTGCGCCTCGCGCGGGATATCGTCGAGCTCCTGCGCCGCGAAGGCGAGGCCGACCAGGCGCGGTCGCCTGGAAAGGCGTTCCAGCGTGCGATCGTAATAACCGCCGCCATAGCCGAGGCGAGTGCCGCGCTTGTCGAAGCCGAGGAGCGGCATAAGGATGACGTCAGGCTCGACCTGCGGCGCCAGCTCGGAGGGCGCGAGCGTGCCGAACCCGGCTTCGTAGAGCGGCGCCCCCTGTTCCCAGAGGCGCAGCTCGAGCGGCTGCTCGTCGCCGAGGACCACCGGCAGGCAGACGGGCTGGAAGGTGTCCATCAGGCGCACGAGGATGGGCTGGCAGTCCATCTCGTCCTTGATGCGCCAGTAGCCGGCGACGATGTCGGCGGGCCTGAGCGCGACGGCCTTGAAGAAATGGTCGGCGACCGCCTTGGCCGCGTCGGGTCGGGTGGAATTGAGGATGGCGGCGCGGCTGCTGCGCGCCTTGAGCCGGAGGGCTGCCTTTGCTTCCTCTATCTTGGGGTCGGGCAAGCGCCACTCCGCGAAAATCAGGTGCCGCCCTGGCCGTGGGAACTTCGATCCCGGGAACCTACTGACGTAGGTGGGCGCCGTGTGTCCGAACCCACGGGTCCGGTCAGGGACAGCTCCCTTAAGGATCGATAAGGCCCCGGGGATAAGAATGTCCGCACGCACCGGGCAGCGGGGACAATATAGGCGCGATGGGGCGGGAGGGCAAACGGGCTAGAGTTCGTGCATCCAATTTACGCTGTGGTGGAGGATGCGGAGGATGAGCACTTCGTCGCCTTCGACGTCGTAGAGGATGTTATGCCCGAGGTAGACGCGCAGGCGCACGGGCGGATCGGCTTCCTTGCGCAGTTGTGCGGTGAACGGGCTGTCCGCGATCCTGTTCAGATCTTCCAACAGACCCATCAGATATCGCCCGGCACGGTCGTCGCCGTACACTTCCCGGCCGTAGCGAAGTACGTCATCGATATCGCGGTCGGCAGGGCGGGTGATCCTAAGCCGCATCGTCCGACTTGAGCCGATTTCGCTGCATTACTTCTTCGAAGTACACGTTGATGTCAGCGATCTCGCGCGTCGGGCTCTTGCGAGCTTCATCGATCATCGCCTGGAAGCGAGCAACTCCCTCGGCCCGCCTAACATCTCGGCGGATCAAATCGCGGACGTAGTCGCTGACATTTGCGTACCGGCCCTCGGCGGTTTGACTCTCCGCCCATTCCTTCATTTCATCAGGGAGCGAGATGTTCATCGTGGCCATGGGTCGTCTCCTTTCAAAGTAAGATAGCAAGTTTGGCAAAGTTTGCCAACATGTGGAGGACTCCTTGGTCTCGCAAATCCTCATCGTGATGATCGCCGCGATCTGGGTGACGATGTTCGCCGAGCGGCGGAACATCCAGGCGCCGCTGCTGCTGGTGGCAGTGGGGCTGGCGGCGTCGTTCATTCCGCGGCTGGGGCGGCTCGAGCTCGAGCCCGAGATCATCCTCACGGTGGTGCTGCCGCCGCTGCTGTTTTCGGCGGCGAGCGAGTTCTCCTTCATCAGCTTCATCCGGCGGCTCGGGTCGATCTTCAACCTGGGCGTGCTGCTGGTTGCGGTGACCACGGCGGTTGTCGGCGCCATTGCGGCGGCGACGATCCCCGGGATGACGCTACTCGTCGCGCTGGTGCTGGGGGCGGTGATCTCGCCTCCCGACGCGGTGACGGCGGTGGCGGTGGGGCGGAAGCTGAAGCTGCCGTCGCGGATGATGACAGTGCTCAAGGGCGAGTCGCTCATCAACGACGCCGCGGCGCTGACGCTGTTTACCTTCGCGGTAGCGAGCGTGACCGGGACGCACCTGGCGATCGACAATCTGTTCCTGTTTCTCGGCTATGCGGCCGTGGTGGGGATCGTCGTCGGCCTCGTGATCGGCGCGATCGTGCATCGCGTGCGGCTACGGCTCACCAATGCGACGCTCTCGACGGTGCTGAGCGTGCTGGTGCCGTTCACCGCCTACATTCTTGCCGAGGAACTGGGGGCGTCCGGCGTGCTGGCGGTTGTCGCGGCGGGCCTGTCGCTGGGCCACAATTCGCGCGAGTCCGGCTATGCCGCACGGATGCAGGAGCGGCAGTTCTGGCGGACGACCGACGCGCTGCTCGAAGCCTTCGTGTTCGCCTATATCGGCCTGCAGTTCCGCTGGGTCCTTACGGGCGCGGCGGAAAAGGGCATCGACGTGCCGCAACTGCTCGGGCTGTCGGTGGTGATCCTCGTGGCGGCAATGGCTGTGCGCGTGGGCTGGGTGTTCTTCACCTCGATCCTGTCGCGCTGGCGTTCCCGCGTGGTGGCGAGGCGCTATGCCGAGTTCGACCGGCAGATCGCGATGCTCGAAGCGGAACAGGCGGAACGTCTCGCGGGGCGCCGCGGTCGCTTCTCGCAACGGCTGGAGCAGGCGAGGGAAGCGCGCAAACAGGGAGCGTTCGAGCTGCTGCCGCCCTTCACCTGGCAGGAGAATCTGGTGATCGGGTGGACCGGCATGCGCGGTGTGGTGACGCTCGCAGCGGCAGCAGGTATTCCGCTGCTGACGGTGGCGGGCGAGCCGTTTCCTGGGCGCGACGCGATCCAGGTGGTGGCGTTCGTGGTGACAGTCGGGACGCTGCTGATCCAGGGGTTGACGCTGCCCTGGCTGATCCGGCGGCTGGCGATCAGCGACCCCGATGACGAGCGCAAGCGGCAGGAGCAGTTCAAGGTGGCCGACGCGGTGGCGCGGGCGGCGACGGTGGAGGCGGTGACGGCGTTCCGCGACACCCACCACGACGCAAAGTCGCGCCGGCTGGCCGAGATGATGCTGCAGCGTTCGGCGGCGCTCGACCGCGACAGCCGGTTCACCGAGGCCAACGACGTGATGCTGGAGCTCAAGGAGCAGATTCTCGTGGCGCAGCGTCTCGCGGTGGTGAAGGCGCGCGACGAGAGGCGCCTCGACGATGAAGTGATGCGCGAGGTGCTCGAGGAGCTCGATCTCGAGCAGGCAGCGACGGCGGGGACGACGCCGGGCCGGTTCGGAGGGCGCGACTGACCGGGTCGGTGCAGGGCGAGTGCCTCGGCGCGGCGCCTAACCGCTAGTTCGCCGATGGAGCGCCGGTCTCGTCGATCGCCTGCGCGATGGCTTCGACCTTCCGCGCAGCCTCGGACAGGCGCCGGGCGAATTTGTGCTCGAGCTCCTCGGCTTCGATTGTCAACTCGCGGCCGGCAGTGGTGAGGTCCGAGATGTCGCGTTTGAGGGACTCGATCCGATCCTCGGCTTCGGCCAACTCGTCGAGCACGGCAATGCCTGCCATGACGACGAGGCGGTTGTCGCCGATTTCGCCGAAGCTGCCCTTGAGCTGGAGGACCGTGCGGTTGAAGCGCTCGGCCAGCTCCATCAGATGCTGCTCCTGGCCCTCTTCGCAGGCCATACGGTATTTCTTGCCGTCGATCTCGACATTGACCTCAGGCATCGCGCAGCACCTCGTTGACAGTCTCCATGGCGACGACGAGACGGCGCGAGACTTCGGCGGCGGTGTCGTCGAGGCGCTTGGCCTTGGCCGAGGCCTTGTCCAGCTCGGAGGCGAACCTGGCGCGCTCAGCGATCAGCTTCTGGGTGTCGGCTTCGATGCGGGCATGGGCGCGGACGCGGCCATTGAGGCTGCGTACGCTGGCTTCCAGTCGCGCCAGGGCACGGTCGAGACGTTCGGCCGCCATCTCGTAGGTCACTTCGTTCTCGCTCATCCCGCTCTCTCTATTCGGCCAATCGGTTGACCGCAGCAAATCACGCGACTCCGGCCGATAGTATAGACCGGCTGTCATTGACAGGAAAACCGAACCTGTTAATCCAGAGCCCGCTTCTGAATCCCAAGAAAAACCTCAGGAAACGAGCGGATTTCATGACCAATTCCCAGACCGCCAACGAGATGGCCAATGCCATTCGTTCCCTCTCCATGGATGCGGTCGAGAAGGCCAATTCCGGGCACCCCGGTCTGCCGATGGGCTGCGCCGATATCGCGACGGTCCTGTTCACCAAGGTCATGAAGTTCGATCCGGCGCATCCGGAATGGCCCGACCGCGACCGTTTCGTGCTGTCGGCCGGCCACGGCTCGATGCTGCTCTATTCGGCGCTGTATCTGCTGGGCTACGAGGACGCCTCGCTCGAGCAGATCAAGAATTTCCGCCAGCTCGGTTCCAAGACCGCCGGCCACCCTGAATACCACTTCCTCAAGGGCATCGAGACGACCACGGGGCCGCTCGGACAGGGCGTCGCCAATGCCGTGGGCATGGCGATCGCCGAAACCAAGCTGGCACAGGAATTCGGCAAGGAGATCGTCGATCACCACACCTGGGTGCTGGCCGGCGACGGCTGTCTGATGGAAGGCATCAGCCAGGAGGCGATCTCGCTGGCGGGGCATCTCAACCTCAACAAGCTGACGCTGATCTGGGACAATAACGGCATCACCATTGACGGGAAGGTGTCGAACGCCGACTCGACCGACCAGATCCGGCGCTTTGAAGCCTCGGGCTGGAACACCATTTCGATCGATGGGCATGATCAGGCCGCCATCGAGCGCGCGCTGATCGAGGCGCGGCGTTCGACGCGGCCGCTGCTGATTGCCGCCAAGACGACCATCGGCTTCGGCGCGCCCAAGAAGCAGGGCACCGAGAAGGTGCATGGCTCGCCGCTCGGCGCCGAGGAATTGGCCGCCGCCAAGCAGGCGCTCGGCATCGACTATCCGGCGTTCGAGATTCCTCGGCACACGCTCGAGGCGTGGCGCGCGGCGGGCAAGCGCTCGGCGAACCTGTTCGGCGACTGGCAGGGCCGCTACCTCGCGGCGCACCAGGAGGTGCGCGACGAATTCGCCCGCCGGATCAAGGGCGACCTGCCGGCCAAGCTGGGCGAGGCGCTGAGCGCCTACAAGGAGAAGCTCGCGGCCGACAAGCCGAAGGTGGCGACGCGCAAATCGAGCCAGATGGCGCTCGACGTGATCAACGCCGTGGTGCCCGAGACGGTGGGCGGCTCGGCCGACCTCACCGGCTCCAACCTCACCAACACGCCGCAGACGCTGCCCTTCACCGATACCGACCGCTCCGGCCGCTACATGCGCTACGGCATCCGCGAGCACGGGATGGCGGCGATCATGAACGGCATCGCGCTGCACAAGGGCTATATCCCCTATGGCGGCACGTTCCTGGTGTTCACCGACTATGCGCGCCCGGCGATCCGGCTGAGCTCGATCATGGAGCAGCGCGTGATCTATGTGATGACGCACGACTCGATCGGGCTGGGCGAAGACGGGCCGACGCACCAGCCGGTGGAGCACCTGGCGGCGCTGCGTGCCATTCCGGGCCTGCTCGTGCTGCGCCCGGCCGATGCGGTGGAAACGCTCGAATGCTGGCAGATCGCGCTCGAGAGCCATGACCGGCCCTCGATCCTGGCGCTCAGCCGCCAGAACCTGCCGGCGCTGCGCACCACGCATGTCGCCGAGAACCGCAGCGCCAAGGGCGGTTACGCCATCGCCGGCGACGACAAGGCCGACGCGGTGATCTTTGCGACCGGCTCGGAAGTGTCGATCGCCGTCGAGGCACTGCCGCTGCTCAAGGCCAAGGGCATTTCGGCCAAGGTGGTGTCGGTGCCTTCCGTCGAGCTGTTCCTGGCGCAGTCCGACAGCTACCGCGCCGGCGTGATCGGCACGCCCAAGGCGCGTGTCGCCATCGAGGCCGGCATCGAAATGGGCTGGGCCAAGCTGCTCGGCGAGAAGGGCCGCTTCGTGGGCATGCACGGCTTCGGCGCGTCCGGCCCGGCCGAGAAACTCTACGAACACTTCGGCATCACTGCCAATGGCGTAGTTGAAGCCGTCACGGCGCAGTTGTAAGACCCGCGCTCAACCCCCGAATACCAAGGACCCATCATGGTACGCGTCGCAATCAACGGTTTTGGCCGCATCGGGCGGAACATCCTCCGCTCGATCATCGAAGAGGGGCACAAGGACGTCCAGGTCGTTGCCATCAACGATCTCGGCCCGGTCGAAACCAACGCGCACCTGCTTCGCTACGACAGCGTCCATGGCAAATTCCCCGGCACCGTGACGGTCAATGGCGACACGATCGATGCCGGCCAGGGCCCGATCCGCGTCACCGCGGTCAAGAACCCGGCCGAGCTGCCGCACAAGGAACTGGGCGTCGACATCGTGCTCGAATGCACCGGCATCTTCACCTCCAAGGAGAAGGCTTCGGCGCATCTCACGGCCGGCGCCAAGAAGGTGATCGTCTCGGCTCCGGCCGACGGCGCAGACCTCACGGTGGTGTACGGCATCAACCACCATCTGCTGAGCCGCGATCACATCGTGATCTCGAACGGCTCGTGCACCACCAACTGCCTCGCGCCGATGGCGAAAGTGGTGAACGATCTGGTGGGGATCGAGAAGGGGATGATGACGACCGTCCATTCCTACACCGGCGACCAGCCGACGCTCGACACCATGCACAAGGACCTCTATCGCGCCCGTGCGGCGGCGCTGAGCCAGATCCCGACCTCGACCGGCGCGGCCAAGGCCATCGGCCTCGTGCTGCCCGAGCTCAAGGGCAAGCTCGACGGGATTTCCATTCGGGTTCCCACTCCGAACGTGTCGCTGGTCGACCTCAAATTCGTGGCCAAGCGCAATACCACGCCGCAGGAGATCAACGACGCGCTGATCGCGGCCGCCGATGGCGTGCTCAACGGCGTGCTGACCTATACGCACCATCCGCTGGTGTCGAGCGACCTCAACCACGATCCGCATTCGTCGACGATCCTGCTCGACCAGACCAAGGTGATCGACGGCAATTTCGTGAACATCATGGGCTGGTACGACAATGAGTGGGGCTTCTCCAATCGCATGGTCGACGTGACCAAGGCGTTCGCCGCCACGCTTTGATGCGCAGCCTCATCGCAGCGATCCTGCTCGCCATCGCCGGGACACCGGCGGTGGCGTGTTCCTATGTGCCCTCCGAGCTGAGCTGGGAAGAGCAACTGGCCGGGCAGGACGTGATCTTCGTGGGTACGGGGCTGATGATCGATGCCGACAACCGGCTGGTGCTGTTTGCCGTCGACGAGCCGATCCGCGGCGTCGAGCGCAAGTGGATCGAGGTGCCGCAGGGCGACGGCGCCGACTGCAACCGGATCTATGAGAGCGCCGGCACGCAGTGGATCTATGCGGGCGACTTCATCGGCGGGCCGACGCGCGAAATCACGGTGCCGCTCGACGACGAGGAACTGGTGGCGCTCGAAGCCGTTCGGTCGCTGGCAGCGACGGAGTAAGCGCATGACCCTGACGCAGTGGCTGATCCTTGCGGTGATCGCCGTCGTCGTCGGCTGGATCATCCTGCAGCCGCAGCGCTGGGGCAAGCGCGACAGCGGCTCTTCCGACGGCGGCAATACCACGGTGGGCGTCGACGGCCGCCGCGACCACGATGGCGACGGGGACGGCGACGGTGGGGGAGACGGCGGAGGCGGCGACTGATGGCGCTGCGCCGGTCGATCCGTTGGCGGTCGCTTGAGCATGGCGGGCTCGAAGAATGCCGCGTCAGCGACTGGATCGACAGCATCAAGGTGCGGGCGGCGATCGTGGGGCAGGCGGGCGAGGTCCGGCACGGCGTGCTGTACGAGATGTCGCTCAGGCCCGACTGGACGTTCGAGTCGATCCTCCTGCAGCGGACCGATGGGGTGACGGCGGTTCTGAGCCGCTCACGGGATGGCGGCTGGTTCGACATCCGTGCCGAAACGCTGCCCGCGCTCGAAGGCTGTGTCGATATCGACTTCGAGATGACGCCCTTCACCAACACGCTGCCGCTCCGGCGTGCGCCGCTGGCGGTGGGCGAAACGCGCCGCCTCCGTATCGCCTACATCCCGGCGACGACGCTCGAGCCTTACCCGGCGGAGCAGATCTACACGCGGCTCGAGGAGCGGCGCTATCGCTTCGAGACGGCGGACGGCTCGTTCACGGCCGACATCGGCGTCGACGAGGATGGGCTGGTAGTGGACTATCCGGGGCTGTTCGAGAGGGTGGAGTAGCTCGGCGCGGGCGGCTGCCCCGTCACCGGCCGCTTCGCAAGCGGGAGGGGCTGCCGGCACGGCTGTTCCCCTTTTCGCCCGATTGAAGTAAGGCACATCCCATCAGCAGCGGAGTGCGGGCAATGGCCGGTTTCAGGACGATCGAGGGCATGGATTTTGCGGGGAAGCGCGTGCTGCTGCGTGCCGACCTCAACGTGCCCGTGCAGGACGGCAAGGTGACCGACGCGACGCGCATCGAGCGCGTGGTTCCCACGATCCGGCAGATCATCAAGACCGGCGGCAAGGCGGTGCTGATCAGCCATTTCGGCCGGCCCAAGGGGAAGGTCGAAAAGGCCTATTCGCTCGAGGTGGTAGTGCCGGCGATCGTCGAGGCGACGGGCCACCCGGTCGGTTTCATCGACACCGACTGGATGAACATGCAGGCGCCGGGGGAGGCAATCGACGATGCGCCCGACGGCTCGATCCTGGTGCTCGAGAACACGCGCTTCCATCCGGGCGAGGAAGAGAACGATCCGGCGCTGGTGGAACGCATGGCGTCGCTGGGCGATATCTTCGTCAATGATGCGTTCTCGGCGGCGCACCGCGCCCACGCCTCGACCGAAGGTCTTGCGCACAAGCTGCCCTCGGCCGCCGGGCTCGCCATGCAGGCCGAACTCGAAGCGCTCGCGGCGGGGCTCGGGGCGCCCAAGAAGCCGGTGATCGCCATCGTCGGCGGCGCCAAGGTATCGACCAAGATCGACCTGCTGCAGAACCTCGTTACAAAAGTCGAGGCGCTGGTGATCGGCGGTGCGATGGCCAACACGTTCCTGCTCGCCGAAGGCATCGGCATCGGCAAGTCGCTGGCCGAAAAGGACATGGGCGACACCGTGAACGCCATTCTCGCCAAGGCCGAGAAGGCCAACTGCGCCATCATCGTGCCGATTGACGGCGTTGTCGCCTGGCACTTCGCCGAAAACGCGCCGCACCAGACCTATGGGCTCGATGCGATGGACAAGGACGGCATGATCCTCGATGTGGGCGGGCAGTCGATCGACCGCATCAAGGCGGCCATCGACGAGGCGGCGACGCTGGTGTGGAACGGCCCCCTGGGCGCGTTCGAAACCAAGCCGTTCGACGCCGGCACCACCGAGGTGGCGCGCCACGTCGCGGCGCGCACCAGGGCGGGCAAGCTGGTCTCGGTGGCCGGCGGCGGCGACACGGTCTCGGCCCTCGCCAATGCCGGCGTGAAGGACGATTTCACCTACGTCTCGACCGCCGGCGGCGCCTTCCTCGAATGGATGGAAGGCAAGGAGCTGCCGGGGGTGAAGGCACTGGAGGCGTAGGTGGAGGCGCCCGTCTACCGACACATCCGGTGAGAGCTGGACCCAAGCGGTAAGCGCGCTAGGCGCAAGGGTTGCGCGCAGTGCTCGAGCCTCGGCCGACTGCACGCGGAGAGTTGGATCCCAGCTTTCGCTGGGATGACATCCGGGGTTGGCGGGCGTCAGGTGGCCATGGTCGCTGGTCCGACGCGGAATGGCGTCATGTCCACCGCTGTCGTCCCAGCGAAGGCTGGGATCCAGTTGGCCCGCTACGCGGGCCGGTAAGGCTTGCGCGCAGCGTCTGAATCTTGACTAACTGGAGAGTTGGGTCCCAGCTTTCGCTGGGATGACATAGCGGGTGTGGCGTAAGGTGATCATGCGCATCTACTGCGTCTACCTGCTTGCTTCACAATGCAATGGGACACTCTATGTCGGTGTCACCAACGATCTCATCCGCCGCGTCACGGAGCATCGCGAGCACGTCGTTCCCGGTTTCACCAAGCGGTATGACGTTCATCGTCTCGTCTGGTTCGAGGAGCATGGCTTCATCCAGGAAGCCATTGCCCGCGAGAAGCGCATCAAGAGCTGGAAGCGGCAGTGGAAGGTCGATCTGTTCAGCCAGTCCAACCCAAATTGGGATGACCTCTATCGGGCTCTCATCTCCTGAAGCGCAGGTACGCAGCAACTGGTCCGCAATTGGTCTTCGACTTCCGTCCTAGCCGGAAGGTCTAGTCGAAGCGGCGAGAGGGCTTGCTTTATTATGCGCGGCGTCCCCCCCAACATGGAGATGCCCGTGCCGTCCTTGCAGGAAACCGCCCGTCAACTCGTTTCCAAAGGCACAGGCATTCTCGCCGCCGATGAATCGGAAGGAACGATCGCCAAGCGGTTCGCGGTGATCGGACTGCCGGTGACGTTCGAGACACGGCGCGACTATCGCGAGATGCTGTTCCGCTCGCGCGAGGCGATGAGCCGGTACATTTCGGGCGTCATCCTCACCGAGGAGACGCTGAAGCAGGACGCGGCGGATGGAACGCCGTTCGTGGCGCTGCTCGCCGACGTCAATGCCATCCCTGGCATCAAGGTCGATCGCGGTGCCTTCGAGATGCCCGGCACCAAAGGCGAGAAGATCACCGAGGGCCTCGACGGGCTTCGGCAGCGGCTCAAGCACTATGCCGAGATCGGCGCGCGCTTTGCCAAATGGCGTGGCGTCATTGCGGTGTCGAGCTACGCGCCGTCGCGCAACGGTATTCGCGCCAATGCCCATGTGCTGGCGCGCTATGCGGCGCTCTGCCAGGAAGCCGGCATCGTGCCGGTGGTGGAGCCTGAGGTTCTGGCCGATGGCGAGCCAGGCGATCACGGGATCGAGCGCTGCGCCGAGGTGACGGCCGAGACGCTGGCGACGGTGTTCGACGAGCTGCGCCTTGCGGGGGTCGACCTCACGGGCATGCTGCTCAAGCCGAACATGGTCACGCCGGGTGTCCGCTCGCAGGACCGTCCGAGCGCCGACGTGATCGCGCGGCGGACGCTCGACGTCCTGAAGGCGCATGTGCCCGCCAGCGTGCCCGGCATCGCCTTCCTCTCGGGCGGGCAGTCGGACGAAGCGGCGACGGCAAATCTGTCGGCGATGAACCGGCTGGGCGAGGCGCCCTGGGCGCTGACCTTCTCCTATGGCCGGGCGCTGCAGACGGCGGCGCTGCTGGCCTGGGGCGGCGACGCCCGCAACCTCGCGCCGGCGCAGGCGGCGTTCGCCCACCGGGCGAAGATGAACGCACTGGCGGCGCAGGGCGAATGGGCGCCCGAACTCGACCGGGCGGCGTAAGACGAGAGAATAGCGAATAGTGAGTAGCGAATAGGGCGGCCGGGCGCGGCTCCTGTGGCGACCCTATTCGCTATTGCCTACTCGCTACTCGCCCTCCGCTTATTCCCGCCCAAATTTACGATCATTGAGCGGGCGTGACGCTATAAGGCCGCCATGACCGCTCAGATTTTCCTCGTCGCACCCGCCGACGCCGACGCTCCCTCCTGTCTCACCAAGCTCGACGAAGCTCTCGCCGCGGCGCCGGTTGCCGCCATGCTGATCCCGCGCGGACTGCGCTCGGAGGGCAGCTACAAGGCGCTGGTCAAGTCGGTGACCCACCGCGCCCAGAGCGCCGGAGTGGCGGTGCTGATCGAAGGCGATCCGGGCCTCGTGCGGATGCTGGGCGCCGACGGCCTGCATGTCGAGGGTGGCGTCAACGAGGTCAGGGCCGCCACGCAGGCGCTCAAGCCCGATTTCATCGTCGGCGCCGGCCGCATCGCCTCGCGCCACGACGCCATGAGCAAGGGCGAGCTCGGGCCGGACTATATCTTTTTTGGGCCGCTTTCGGGCAGTAGGGATCCCGAGCAGCGCGAAATGGCGCGCTGGTGGGCCGAAATCATGGAAGTGCCGAGCGTGCTCAGCGATCCGGCGGCGACCGCCGAAACCGCCACCGCCGAGGGGGGCGATTTCATCGGGCTGGGCGACAGCCTGTGGAGTGCGCCCGAAGGCGTGACAGCGCGGCTGAGCGCCATCGTCAAGGCGCTGGAGACGTCCCCGTGACGCGCGCTGCCGCGACGCCTGCCCTCAGACGCGCGCTCGGGGCGATCGCCGCGCTGGCGGCGATGGCGCCGGTCCTCGCCGCGAGCCAGGACGAGGGCGGCACGCCGCGCATCGACAATTCCATGGTGCTCGACAGCGACCTGCCCACGCCGATGGATGCCGAGCCGAGCGCCGGGGACATCAGCAGCGAAATCTTCGGCAAGCGCGACGACGCCTATGGCGCCTATCAGCGCGGCTTCTACCTGACGGCGCTGGCGCTGGCGCTACCGCGCGCCGAGAACGCCGATCCAGCGGCACAGACGCTGATCGGCGAGATCTACGCCAATGGGCTGGGCGTGCCCCCCAATGTCGCCACCGCGTCGAGCTGGTACCAGCTCGCCGCCAAGAACGGCGACCGGATGGCGGCGTTCGAGCTCGGGCTGCTCTATCTGCACGGCCTGGGCGTACCGGAAAACCATGCGCGCGCCGCCGAGCTGTTCAAGCAGGCGGCGGACAAGAGCTACCCGCCGGCGCAGTACAATCTGGCGCTGATGCATCTCGAGGGCGAGAACGCTGCACCCAGCCTCGCCGATGCCGCGAGGCTCATGCAGGCGGCGGCCGATGCCGGCCTCGCAGAAGCGCAATACGACTACGGCACGATGCTGATCCAGGGCGCCGGCGTGACGCCGAACACGGCTGAGGGCGCCAAGCAGATCGGGCTTGCCGCCGAGCAGGGGTTGCTCGAGGCGCAGATCGACTACGCGACGCTGCTCTATCTGGGCGAGGGCGTGACGCGCGACCTCAACGCGGCGGTCGGCTGGTACCAGCGCGCGGCCAATGCCGGCAATCCGGTGGCGCAGAACCGCTACGCCAAGCTGCTCGCGGTGGGCGAGGGCGTGACGCTCGACCTGACGGAAGCCGCCATGTGGCGGGCGCTGGCGCGCCGGCAGGGCCTCAGCGACCCGGTGCTCGACAAGCTGCTGGTCGGCATTTCGAGTGCCGATCTCGCCGCCGCCGAGGAGCGGGCTCGGTTCTGGCCGAGCAAGCCGCCGACCGCGGCGGCCGAAACCGAACTGGAGCCGAGCGTGCCGCCGGCGGTTTCGTCCGAGAGTTCTTCCGAAGCGCAAGGCTAGGGCGGCAAGCTCCTCCACCCGCGACGCCGGGTGGGCTTGTCGAGGCAGCGGCATCGCGCCTCCCTTGAGTCTTGGCGCATTCTGGGGCATTACCCGCGCCTCCCCCTTCGAGACACCTCCAGCATGGCCCGTTCGGCACTCCTCAACATCATGGTCACGGCCGCCTTCAAGGCGGGGCGCTCGCTCACCAAGGATTTCGGCGAGATCGAGAATCTGCAGGTGTCGGTGAAGGGGCCGGCGGACTTCGTGTCCAGGGCCGACCACAATGCCGAAAAGATCGTCCATGCCGAGCTCAGCAAGGCCCGGCCGACCTACGGCTTCCTCATGGAGGAGGGCGGGGAGATCAAGGGGACGGACGGGCTGCATCGCTGGATCATCGATCCACTCGACGGCACCACCAATTTCCTGCACGGCATCCCCATGTTCGCGGTCGCCATCGCGCTGCAGCGCGGCGACGAGATCGTGGCGTCGGTGATCTACAATCCGGTGCTCGAGGAGCTGTTTGTTGCCGAAAAGGGCGGCGGGGCCTGGCTCGACGACAAGAAGCGGCTGCGCGTGGGCGGCCGCAAGCATCTTGCCGATGCGGTGATCTCGACCGGCATCAAGGTGACGGGGACCGCCAACGACCCGCTGCATCTGCGCCAGCTCGGCCAGATCGCGCCGGCGGTTGCGGGCATTCGCCGCACCGGCTCGGCCTCGACCGATCTGGCCTGGCTCGCCGCCGGGCGGTTCGACGGCTTCTGGGAAGGCCGCATCCAGCCCTGGGACATCGCACCCGGCTGGCTGATGCTGCGCGAGGCGGGCGGCACCATGACCGACTTTTCGGGCAAGCCGGGAAGCATCTGGAACGGCGAGGTGGTGGCCGGCAACGAGACGATCCAGGGCCAGCTCCTCAAGATCATCAAAGGCGTCAAATAGGCCGGGAAAGCCCGGCTCGGTCACATCGGCGTCGTCCCCGGGCCATTGTCACGCCGTGATGGTGTGACTAGACTCGCGCCACAATTCGCGGAAACCGGGGCTCATGTCGCAAAACTACGACCCGTACCATCTGAAGAGCCCGACGATCTATCTCGTCAAGAACGTGGTCTTCCTGGTCATTGTGGGCCTGGTCTGCGCCATCCTGTGGCAGCAGATCTTCGTGTTCTTCATGGCTAACCCATTCATCAACAGCCTGATCGTGCTGGTGGCGGTGGTGGGCATCGTCCTCAGCTTCCGCCAGATCATCCGGCTGTTCCCCGAGATCAAATGGGTGAACTCGATGCAGGACGGCACCATGGCGCGGGTGCGCCAGCCGGTGCTGCTGGCCCCGGTCGCCAACATGCTGCGCGACCGGCTGGGCGAGGCGGTGATCACCCCCAGCTCGATGCGGTCGATCCTCGATTCCGTCGGCAACCGGCTCGATGAGGCCAAGGATACGTCGCGCTACCTCACGGGCCTCCTCGTGTTCCTCGGCCTTCTCGGCACGTTCTACGGCCTGCTCGAAACGGTGACCAATGTGGGAGCGACGATCCAGTCGCTGGATACTTCGGTCGCCGACACGGCGACGATGTTCGAGAATCTGAAGCAGGGCCTCGCCGGCCCGCTCGGCGGCATGGGCACGGCGTTCTCGGCTTCGCTGCTCGGCCTTTCCGGCTCGCTGATCCTGGGTTTCCTCGACCTCCAGGCGTCGCAGGCGCAGAACGCCTTCTACACCGACCTTGAGGACTGGATGACCTCGATGACGGAACTCGACCACCCGGTGACGCAGATGCAGGCCACTGGCCTGGGCGTCCAGGGCGAGGAAATGGCGACGATGATCGAGCGGCTGGGCTCGACCATGCAGAGCAGCGATTCCTCGCAGAATGCGATCCGCGCCATGGCCGAGCTCGCCAAGGGCATCGACGGGCTGGTCAAGCACATCCGCGCCGAGCAGGCGGATCTGCGCATCCATATCGAGGAGCAGGGCGATACCAACCGCAAGCTGCGCGAACTGATCGAGGCGATGCTGCGCGAGGACCAGGGCAGCGATCGCCGGTCAAACTAGCGCCTTGTTGGCAGTCGACTAGGGCGGGCAAAGGGGACAACACGCAATGGCTTCGCTGAGCCGCTCCCGCCGTTCGCAGGTGACAAATTACTGGCCGGGCTTTGTCGACGCGCTGTCGTCGCTGCTGCTGGTCATCATCTTCCTGCTGTCGCTATTCATGCTGACGCAGTTCTTCCTCGGCCAGGAAATCCAGGGCAAGGACACGGCGATGAGCCGGCTCAACTCGCAGATCGCCGAGCTGACCGAGCTGCTCAACCTCGAACGCTCCAGCAGCGACGATGCGACCGCCGAACTCGCCGCATTGCAGGCAACGCTGGGCACCATGACCGCCGAGCGCGATACGCTGGCCGCGCAACTCGCGGGCGTGGGGTCGGACGACGGGGGCAAGGACGCCCAGATCGCGGCGCTGAGCGGCGACCTCGACGCCGAGCGCGACATCTCGGGCGATGCGCTGGCGCAGGTGGCGCTGCTCAACCAGCAGCTCTCGGCGCTGCGCACCCAGATCGCCGCGCTCGAGGAGGCGCTCAATGCCTCCGAAGTGAAGGCGAGCGAGAGCAAGACGCAGGTGGCCGATCTAGGCCGCCGGCTCAATGTGGCGCTGGCGCAGCGGGTGCAGGATCTGAGCCGCTACCGCTCCGACTTCTTCGGCCGGTTGCGCACCATCCTCGAAGGCCGCGCCGATGTGCGCGTGGTGGGCGACCGCTTCGTGTTCCAGTCCGAGGTGCTGTTCGGCGCCGGCGAGGCGGCGATCTCGCCCGAGGGGCAGGCCGAGCTCGCCAAGCTCGCCGAGGCGGTCAAGCAGCTTGAAACGGAGATCCCCTCCGACGTGAACTGGGTGCTGCGCATCGACGGCCACACCGACAGCCGGCCGATCAACACACCGGAATTCCCCTCCAACTGGGAACTGTCGGCGGCGCGCGCCATCGCGGTGGCCAAGTACCTCATCGCGCAAGGTGTTTCCGCGCGCCACCTCGTCCCCGCCGGCTTCGGCGAGTTCTCCCCCATCGACGGCGGCGACAGCGATGAAGCCTATGCGCGAAACCGGCGCATCGAGTTCAAACTGACGGAGTAGTATTCCGCTGGACAGAATACGCATGCCGGCGTACCGTTTGGCGTGATCAAGAGCTTTCGCGACCGGGACACCGAACGCCTCTTCGACGACTTCGCCGTGAGGCGCTTCGGGGCTTTCGAGCGGATTGCGCGGCGGAAGCTACAACTCCCGATACGGCGACCAAGCTCGACGAGCTTCGCGTGCCGCCGGGCAATAGACTCGAAGCGCTGCGTGGCAATCGGACCGGGCAGCACAGCATTCGGATCAACGATCAATGGCGCATCTGCTTCCGCTGGGACGGCGATGCGTATGACGTAGAGATTGTGGACTATCACTGATGGCTGACAAAAAACTCGATCCCATTCCGCCCGGCGAAATCCTGCTCGAGGAGTTTCTCGTGCCGATGGGGATCAGCCAGACACGGCTGGCGAGCGACATCGACGTACCGGTGAGCCGGATCGCCGATATCGTTCATGCTAAGCGCGCAATCACCGCTGATACGGCGCTGCGGCTCGCGGCTTACTTTGGAACGTCGCCCCAGATGTGGCTCAACCTGCAGGCAAGCTACGATCTACGCTTGGCGGAAGCGGGCTACTGGCTAGAGGCGCGGACACGTATCAGGGCGCGGGCCTGATCACTCCGCTGCCTGCAGCCTGAACTGCAATCGGGCCAGTTCGGCGTAGCGACCGCCCTTGCGGACGAGCTCGTCGTGGGTGCCCTGGTCGATGAGGCGGCCCTTGTCGAGCACGAGGATGCGGTCGGCGTCGCGGATGGTGGCGAGGCGATGGGCGATGACGAGGGTGGTGCGCCCTTCCATCAGGCGTTCGAGCGCGGCCTGGACCAGGCGCTCGCTCTCGGCATCGAGGGCGGAAGTGGCTTCGTCGAGCAGCAGGATGGGCGCGTCCTTGAGCAGGGCGCGGGCAATGGCGATGCGCTGCTTCTGGCCGCCCGACAGCATCACACCGCGTTCGCCCACGATCGAATCGTAACCCTTGTCGAGCGCGACGACGAAGTCGTGGACCAGTGCCGCCTTCGCGGCGGCCTCGATCTCGGCCTGAGTGGCGCCGGGCTTGCCGAAGCGGATGTTCTCGGTGACCGTGCCGGCAAAGATCGTCGGTTCCTGCTCGACATAGGCGAAGCGCTGGCGCAGGTCGGCTGGCGCCACGTCGCGCACGTCGACGCCGTCCACGACGACGCGGCCCCTGTCAACATCGTAGAAGCGCTCGGCGAGGGCGAACACGGTGGTCTTGCCGGCGCCCGAGGCGCCGACCAGAGCGACGGTCTCGCCCCTGCCGACGGCGAAGCTCAGATCGGTCAGGATCGGTTCGTTGTCGCGCGTCTCGTAAGAAAAGCTGACGTCCTCGAAGGCGATAGTGCCGAGCGGCGGGGTGGGGAGGGCGGCAGGCTTCGTCGGAGCAGCGATGCCGGGCTTGGTGTCGAGGATCTCGAACAGGCGCTCGGTGGCACCCGATACCGTCTGCAGCGAGCCCAGCACTTCTGAGATCATGGTGAAGGCGTTGGTGGCCATCAGCGCGTAAATCATGAACTGGGTGAGCTGACCGGTGCTGACGGCGCCGCTCGCAACCGAGGTGGCGCCCCACCAGACCATCACGACCAGCGCGACGATGGTGGTGAACATGACGCCGCCGATCATGGCGGACCGGCCGGCGAGGCGATCGACCTCGGCGGTGAACGAGCCCTCGGCGCGTTCTGCATAGGCGCGCGACTGGTGCGGCTCCTGCACGAAGCTCTTGATGGTCTTGCTCGAGCCCAGCGCCTCGGTCGCCATCGCCGACATCTCAGCGAGCGCATCCTGGGTGCGGCGCGACATCTTGCGTAGCCGGCGCGCGAGGAACAGCACTGGGACAACGGTCGCGGGCGCGATGATGAGCACCGCAAGGGCAAGCCACCAGCTCGTCCAGAACATCAGGATGACGGCACCGATGATGATGATCAGCCCGCGCAGGGTCATGGACAGAGACGAGCCGATGGCGTCGCGGATGGTGGTGACGTCGCCCACGAGGCGCGAGGTCAGTTCGCCGACCCGATGGGTGTCGTAGAAGGTAGCGTCGAGCTGCAGCAAATGATCGAACACCGCCTTGCGCAGGTCGGTCAGGACGCGCTCGCCCAGGATCGAGATGAAGTAGAAGCGGGCGCCGGTGGCGAAGGCCATCACGAAGGCGACGGCGATGGCGATCCAGCTATAGGTCGACAGCTCGGTGAGGTTTTTTTCGATGAAGCCGCGGTCGATGATCTGACCGGCGAGGGCTGGGATGATCAGCGTGGCGATGGCGGCGATCAGCAGAAAGCCGACCGTGAGGCCGAGCCGCCAAGGGTAGCGCAGCACGAAGGGGGCGAGGCGCCGCAGCGGCTGCAGCGATTTGGCATTGACCGGCGCCGGCTCTGCCTTGGGGGCAGGCCCGGTCGTTCCGGCGGCGTCGGCGGTGGTGCTGTCTGCGCTCAAAGTGCACCGGATATAGGCGGGTGCCCGCAGCGCCGCAACCGGCTGGGGTGGTGGATTCAGGCCTTGCCCGGACAGGGTTTTTCCAGTAGAGAGCCCGCCAACTTACCGAACACGGCTCGCCGGGCGCCTTGCAGCGCCCGTTTGATTTGAGGCTCCGCCATGAAGAACGATATCCATCCCGACTACCACATGATCACCGTGGCGATGACCGACGGCACCACCTACCAGACCCGTTCGACCTACGGCAAAGAAGGCGACACGCTGCAGCTCGACATCGATCCCAAGACCCATCCGGCCTGGACGGGCGTCACAGGCAATCTGATGGACCGCGGCGGTCGCGTCACCCGCTTCAAGGACAAGTACAAGGGCCTCGGCATCTAAGCCTGACGGCACTGACGGATTTTCGAAAGCCCCGCGAGAGCGGGGCTTTTGCTTTGGCGCAGCCCACAGCCGCCGGTTACGCCGGCTTCCCTCCCTGGGGCGCAGTGTTGTGGGCGGAGAAAGCCTGCGGAAGCGCCGAATTAGCCCTGCAGCCGCCCGAACGCAGCCCTGAGCCGCGCCAGTTGGTCGCCGATCGAGCCTTCGCTGGCGGCGGGTGCGGCTTCGGCGATGCCGCCGCGCTCGAGCTTGTCGAACTGCTGGACGCGTTCGAACAGGCGGTCGCCCTGGGCGATGTAGGTCCGGAGGCGTTCGGGGAGTTCGGCAAAGCCCGGGCCGCCGCGATGGTCGGGCGTTGCCGAGAACTTCACCTTTTCCTTTTCGGTCCGGGCGTTTTCGACGGTGAGCTCGCCCTCATTGACGGCGCGCTGCAGCAGCAGCCAGGAGGCGAGCTGCATCAGCCGGGTGGTGAGGCGCATGGATTCGGTGGCGTAGACGAAGCTCGCTTCGCGCGGCAGGCCACGGCTTTCGGTGCGGCCGTCACCGTCGAGATAGGCGGCGACCTCCTCGATCAGGCCCATGCCCTCCTTGTAGAGCAGAGTGAACCCGCCCGAAGCGACGATGCGCGGCCCGAGGGCGATCGCGGATTTGTCCAGGGGTTCGCTCACATTCCGGCCCGTTGCTGGCGAGATATCCTATCCAACAGGATCGGCATTGAGACAGGCTTAATGAGGGCCGGCCCAAAAAGAAAAAGAGCCGTCGAACTGGCGGCTCTCGAGAGTTAACAGGGAGGCGTCAAACAGAGGGAGAAACCGCTCTGCAAAGTCCAGAAACTGGACAGTTCCGAAATTAGCCCCAAGAAGTTAATCCCGCGTTAACGCAAAGCACTTTCGTAACCTTGCCGAATTGTCACCGGCGACGACGGGGGTCGAGCCGCCGGGTTGGGGAACCCGGCAGCTCTGTCCGCATCGATCAGGCGATGATCTGGATGCGGCATTCCGAGCCGATCTCGACGTCTGCGAGGAAGTCGGTCAGCACGCGCTCCTCGCCCACGGGAATGTCCTTGGGCAGGAGGAACGCGCCGTGCTCGCCGGTCGCCGGGATGCGCCAACTAATCTTGGTGCCCGCCGGCAGGAGATCCGTGCCGACATTGACGATCCACAGGTCATTGGTGATCGGCTGGTCGTCCTTGATGGCGCAGTCGATGGCGAGTTCGTCCGCGACGTCGGTACCGTCGCCGGGGTTATCGCCCGGGTCATCGCCGGGGTCGTCGCCTGGATCATCGCCAGGATCGTCACCGGGATCATCGCCTGGGTCGTCACCCGGATCGTCGGGGTTGTCCGGGTTGTCGGGATTGTCCGGATTATCTGGGTTATCGGGATTGTCCGGATTGTCGGGGAAGTCGGGAAAATCCGGGAAATCGGGCTCCTGCGGCACGGTACTGACGGCTCCCAGGGCGCCGGTCGTGGCAGCGGGGAGGGCAATGGCGGCAACGCCCAAAGTCAGCAATGCCACCATCGAGAGCTTTGAAGGATTGAGCATCTTGCGTTTCCTTGTTGAGGTGCCCCTCGGTGACGCAAAGACTGACGGCGGCGCGCTGAACCCGCACTGATGCCCAAGGTCAAAGTGGGTTCAGCGACGTGGCGAAGTCGTGGTCGATTGCGGCGATTGGTCGCCCCACGTGCCAGCAGCGGTTGACGCCGCACATCGGCCCGCCGACTCGTTATCCGAGGCCAAATCGATCGCGAATACGGCGCGAGTTCTGGCGGCCCTGCCCAATGCCCGGAAAAACGACGGCGGGCTCTCGGTATGCCGCATACTTGGCAATTGGTGAGTCGCTTACTAGAGTTTTTCCCCTTGGGGGAAATACAGCATGGCCAACGAACTCGATCAGACGGATCGAAAGCTGCTCGAATTGCTGCAGCGCGACGGCCTGCAGTCGATGGCTGAGCTCAGCAAGGCGATCGGGGTCGCCCCGTCGACCCTCAATGACCGGGTAAAGCGGCTGGGCCGACTGGGCGTAATCACCGGCACGCATGCGCAGATCGACCCGCGCGCCCTTGGCCTCGACCTGCTCGCCTTCGTTTTCGTGGGCTGGAGCGACAGCGTGGTCGAGGCCGACTTCCTCAAGCGCGTCGCGGCGGCCGAGCAGGTGCTCGAGTGCCACCACGTCACCGGCGGCCTGAGCTACCTGCTCAAGCTGCGCGTCGCCGATACCCGCGCGCTCGAGGCCTTCCTGGGCAACGTCCTCAAGCAGATCAAGGGTCTGCAGCGCACCGAAACGCTGATTGTGCTGTCGTCTCCCAAGGAGACCAGCATGCTGCCCACCGGCTGAGCTTCACAAAGCGGAGCTGCGTCACTATAAGGCGCGACCGAAAATTGCTCCGCATCGAGGTAATGAGCGCATGGCCGGCCATTCGCACGCCAAGAACATTATGCATCGCAAGGGCAAGAGCGATGCCGCCCGTTCAAAGGTGTTTTCCAAGCTCGCCCGCGAAATCACCGTTGCCGCCAAGCTCGGCGTTCCCGACCCCGCCTTCAATGCGCGCCTGCGCCTCGCGGTTGCTACCGCCCGCGGCCAGTCGATGCCCAAGGACAATATCGACCGCGCCATCAAGAAGGCGCAGGGCAGCGATGGCGAGAATTACGAAGAGATCCGCTACGAGGGCTACGGCCCGGGTGGTGTGGCGATCATCGTCGAGGCGCTGACCGACAACCGCAATCGCACCGCCTCCAATGTGCGCTCGACCTTCAGCAAGAATGGCGGCGCCCTGGGCGAAACCAATTCGGTCGGCTTCATGTTCGACCGTGTGGGCGAGATCTACTATCCGGCCACGGCGGGCAGCGCCGACAAGGTGATGGAAGCGGCGATCGACGCGGGAGCGGAAGACGTCGAGTCCGACGAGGACGGCCACTCGATCTACACCACCTACGAGACGATGGCCGAAGTCGCCGCGGTGCTCGAGAAAGCACTGGGCGAGCCTGAATCCGCCAAGTTCGTGTTCCGGCCGCAGAACTACGTTCCAGTTGACGCGGACAAGGGCTCGACGCTGCTCAAGCTCATCGGCATCCTCGAAGAGGACGATGACGTGCAGAGCGTCTATTCGAATTTCGACATGAGCGACGAAGATCTGGCGAAAGCGCAGGCCTAAGCTGCAGCCCGACTCTGATCGGACGCATTGGCGGCCGTGATCGCGACGCGGTTGCGGCCGCCGGCTTTTGCGGCATAGAGCTGCTGGTCGGCGACGCGGAAGAGATCGTCGAAGGGAACCGACGCCGTAGCGGTGGCGATACCCACACTGACCGACAGCGTGTGTGGGGCGTCTTCGGGCAAGAACGAGATGTCCTCGACGCCCTCGCGGATTGCTTCGGCCATCGCCGTGGCGTGGGGGCCGGTGGCGTCGGGCAGATAGATGCCGAACTCCTCGCCGCCGATGCGGCCCACGAGGTCGCCCTCGCGCACATTGCGCCGGATCACGTCGGCGATGGCGCGCAGCGCATCGTCGCCGCGATCGTGACCGAAGCGGTCGTTGATGGCCTTGAAGCCGTCGGCGTCGATGACGAGCAGCGCACCGGGACGGCCGATGCGCGTGGCGGCGGTGGTGCGGTGAGTGAAGGCGCGGCGGTTGAGGCAGTCGGTCAGCCAGTCGGTCGAGGCGACGCGTTCGAGTTCGCGATAGGCGGCCTTAACCTGCTCGAGCCGCTTGAGCTGGAAGTAGCTGCCCGGCGCAGCGAGCAGCAGCGGCACGATGCCCGATACGAGATAGGCGGGGAGGTCGGCGCCAAGATCGAAGATCGCGCTGATGAGGAAGGTCGCGAATTCCGAGCCGGCGATGCTCGCCAGCGTGATGCCTGCCATTCCCACCAGAACGGCCCGGTGCGCGTCGCGCGACAGGGCGGGTATTTCGATCGTCACTGCACTATCCCTTGACCGGTCTCGCGCCGGCCCTGCCAGTTTGGCCTGTGAGAGGTGGACAAAGCCTTATCGGTCCGTGTCAGGCAGCGACGAGCGCGAGCGGGCCGGGCCGGACGGGGGCAATAGCGACGCGGTTGCGACCGTCGCGCTTGGCCGCATAGAGCTGCTGGTCGGCGAGACGGAACAGATCGGCATAGGGCAGGTCGCGCTCGAACACGGCGCCACCCACGCTCACCGACAGCGGCTGCCTCGCGCCGGCGGCCATAAAGGTCGAGCCGTCGACGCTCTGGCGGATGCGCTCGGCGACGTGCGTCGCCTGCTCGGTGGTGGCGCCGGGCAGGAACACGCCGAACTCCTCGCCGCCGATACGGCCGACCAGATCGGGCGCGCGCAGCATCGACTTGATGGAGCGGGCGATGGTGACGAGGGCCTCGTCGCCATGGTCGTGGCCGAAGCGGTCGTTGATCGTCTTGAAGTTGTCGGCGTCGATGATGAGGAGCGCGCCCCGCGCCTTGTCCTCGGCGGCGCGCACGTCGCGCAGATAGGCATCGACGAGAGTGGAGAACGCGGCGCGGTTCATCACCTGCGTCAGCGCGTCGGTCGAGGCGAGGATGGTGAGCTTGCGGTGCGCGACGGCGAGCTCGCGCAGCTTCATCATGAAAAAGCCCAGCACCGGCACGCAGAACACGATGGGAAGCAGGAAGTCGGTAAGGAGTGCGCGAAGCCGGCTGGCTTCGCTCATGGAGCGGAAGTTGAACGAATCCACATAGACAGTGATGGCAATGCACAGCAGCGTGCCGGCGGTCGTCACGGCGATGACGCGGCCCCAGCCAGCTGCCGAAAAATCGATGCGAGACGTCTTCACCCAGCCACTCCGTCCTGGTCGCGCACATCGTAAATCGAGGCACTTAGGAGAGGGCGATCAGAACCGCTGCAATTTTACGCATCCCCAGCTCGTTGCCGGTTTGTTCACATAGTCCTTGGTAGTGTCCGTTGAAGGGCTTAGGCAGGGAGACATGGCGAGCATGGTGCGAATCATCGGCATCGATCCGGGCCTCAGGCGCTGCGGCTGGGGGATCATCGAGAGCGAGGGCAATCGGCTGCGCTACGTGGCCTGCGGCACGCTCACGCCGCGCGTCGATATGAGCCTCGCCGAGCGGCTTGCTGAACTCCACACCGGCCTGCGCGCGCTCATCGAGCAGCATCGCCCCGATGAGGCGGCGGTGGAGGAGACGTTCGTCAATGCCGGGGCGCGTTCGGCGCTGCAGCTCGGCCAGGCCCGCGGCGTGGCGCTGATGACGCCGGCGGCGATGGGCCTCGTGGTGGGCGAGTACGCGGCCAACCTGGTCAAGAAATCGGTGGTGGGCACCGGGCATGCAGAGAAGACGCAGGTGCAGCTCATGGTGAAGACGCTGCTGCCGAGCGCCGACTTCAAGGGTGCCGACGCGGCCGACGCGCTCGCCATCGCCATCTGCCACGCGCACCACCGCACCATCGCGACGTTGCGGGTCAGTGCATGATCGGCAAGCTCAAGGGCCTCATCGACGGCTATGGCGACGACTATGTGCATGTCGACGTCAACGGCGTCGTCTACGAGGCGTTCTGCTCGAGCAAGACCATGTCCGGGCTGCCGCAGGTGGGGCATGCGGCGGTCGTCCATATCGAGATGATCGTGCGCGAGGATATGATCCGGCTCTACGGCTTTGCGACGCCCGAGGAGAAGGCGTGGTTCAACACGCTGATGACCGTGCAGGGCGTCGGCGCCCGCGTCGCGCTCTCGGTGCTGTCGACGCTGACGGCGAGCGAGCTGCAGACCGCGATCGCGCTCCAGGACAAGTCGATGGTCGGGCGCGCCAATGGCGTTGGCCCCAAGCTCGCGCTGCGGCTCGTCACCGAGCTCAAGGGCAAGGTGCCAACGGGAATCGGCATCGACGCGGGCACGCTGGGCCTGCAGCAGGCGCTGGGCGAGGGCACGGCGAGCTCCAATGTCGCGGACGCGGTCTCGGCGCTCAGCAATCTCGGCTATTCGTCGGCACAGGCCAGCGCGGCGGTGGCCAAGGTGGTGCAGCGCGAGGGTGACCGGACGGAGACGGCCGTGCTGATCCGGCTGGGGCTGAGGGAGCTGAGCGCGTAGTCCTTGCAACCGGGGACACTCCTTACTACTGTAGAAAGTAAGGAATAGTCGAGGAGTAAGGAATGTCCGTGGCCACGATGACCAGCAAGGGGCAGATCACCCTGCCGCGAGATGTGCGGGACGACCTAAATCTGAAGGAAGGCGACAGGGTGAGCTTTGAGAAGATCGGCGAAAGCTACGTGCTGAGGCCGCAGAACAAGAGCGTCATGGAGCTGGCAGGCATCCTCCACATGCCCGGTGAAAGGGCGCTGACGATCGAGGAGATGGACGACAAGCTCGGTGAGGCGCTTGCGGAGGATGACGCGCGCATCCGGAGCTATGGAACACGACGTGTTCGGGGTCGATAGCAACGTCCTCGTGCGGTTTTTCACGCGCGACGACGAGGAGCAGTTCCGACAGGCCGCCCAATTCTTCGAGGGCGCGAAAGATCGCAGCCTCTTTCTGAGCGTGATCGTGCTGGTAGAGGTCAATTGGACATTGCGGCGAGTCTACCAGCGCGCGCGAAAGGATGTTCTCCAGACGCTTGATGACCTCGTGCATACCCGCCAATTCGTGATCGAGGATCGTGACAACGTCGCGCGGGCGATTGCCATTGCTCGAACGACCAAGGCCGATTTCTCAGACGCTCTGATTGCGCTCCGCAATGAGGTTGGCGGCTGCGAGCGGACGGCGACGTTCGACCATGATGCTCTCGACATCGAGCAGATGGTTCAGGTTGGAGCGCTGCTCAAATGAGCCTCACCTCCGCCGCCGCGGGTCGTGACGATCCGCTCGATGTCTCCCTGCGCCCCACCGGCTTTTCCGAGTTCGTCGGGCAGGCGCAGGCGCGGGCCAATCTCGAGGTGTTCATCGCCGCCGCCAAGCAGCGCAAGCAGGCGCTCGACCATGTGCTGTTCGTCGGACCGCCGGGGCTGGGCAAGACCACGTTGGCGCAGATCGTGGCGCGCGAACTGGGCGTGGGCTTTCGCGCGACGTCGGGGCCGGTGATCGCCAAGGCCGGCGACCTCGCGGCGCTGCTCACCAATCTCGAAGAGCGCGACGTGCTCTTCATCGACGAGATTCATCGGCTCAATCCGGCGATCGAGGAAATCCTCTATCCGGCGATGGAGGACTACCAGCTCGACCTGATCATCGGCGAGGGGCCCGCAGCGCGCTCGGTGCGGATCGACCTCGCCAAATTCACCCTCGTCGGTGCCACCACCCGCGCGGGCCTCCTCACCACGCCGCTGCGCGACCGCTTCGGCATTCCGGTGCGGCTCAATTTCTACACGCCCGAGGAGCTGGTGCAGATCGTCGAGCGTGGCGCGCGCCTGCTCGGTATCGGCATGGCGCCCGACGGGGCGATGGAGATCGCCCGCCGCTCGCGCGGCACGCCGCGCATTGCCGGCCGCCTGCTGCGCCGCGTCACCGACTTCGCACTGGTCGACGGCGCCAAGGAGGTGACGCGCGCCGTCGCCGACAAGGCGCTGCTCAGGCTCGATGTCGATGCGCGCGGGCTCGACCAGCTCGACCGCCGCTACCTCAACGTCATAGCGGAGTTCTATAATGGCGGTCCGGTCGGCATCGAGACCATCGCCGCGGCGCTCAGCGAACCGCGCGATGCGCTCGAGGAGATCGTCGAGCCTTACCTGATCCAGCAGGGCTTCATCCAGCGCACGCCACGCGGCCGCATGCTCACCGCGCTCGCCTTCAGCCATTTGGGCAAGGTAGTGCCGCAGGGGTTCACGGGCTTGCAGGCAAGCCTGTTCGAGGACGAAGAGGGCGAGGCGTGAGTGTCGCTTTTCGGCCGCGACTGCACATCGTTCTGCTCGGCGTCGCCGATGTGGCGCGTGCGGCGGCCTTCTATGAGGCGCTGGGGTGGCGTCGCGCCGCGTCGAGCCATGCAGGCTTTGTCACGTTCGATCTGGGCGGCCACGCCCTCGCGCTGATCTCCAAGGATGACCTCGCGACGGACGCGCTGGGCCGTCCCGGCGACGCAGGTGCGACCACCGACATGGCGCTCATCCACCTCGTCGACGACCCCGTGGACGTGGAACGCCTGCTCGAGCGGGTGGCGCTGGCGGGCGGTACGGTGGTCAAGCCGGCGACGCGCACGCAATGGGGCACGGCTGGGTATTTCCGCGATCCGGACGGGCATCTGTTCGAGATCGACCATGAGGAGGCATGGGCCTTTGACAGCGAGCACCACCTTGTCGTCGCCTGACCCCGGCCGCTCCCACCGCTTTCCCGTGCGGGTCTACTACGAGGACACCGACTTTTCGGGAAACGTCTACCACGCGGCGTATCTGCACTTCTTCGAGCGCGGGCGGACGGAGTTCCTGCGCGCCGAGGGCATCCATCATTCGGAGCTGATCGGGGAGGGCATCGCCTTCGCCGTGCGCTCGATGGAGATCGACTTCCCGCGGGCGGCCCATATCGACGACGAACTGGTGGTGGATACGGCGGTGCTCGAGATCTCGGGCGCGCGGCTGACGCTCGACCAGTCGATCGAGCGCGGCGACGAACTGATCGCGCGGGCCAAGGTGGTCGTGGTGGCGATCAGGACCGACGGCAGGGCGACGCGGCTGCCGCGGAGCCTCGTGGCGGCATTCTCGACATAGGAGCTCGACTTCTCCCGGTCCGTTCCCGCGGAATCGCTTTGTTAACCCCTCGTTGACCATAAGGGGGTGGGGGGCCGCGCGCTTCCCGGAAAGGTCCGGAAACCCGGGCTTTCTCTTAAATTTGACAAATTCTGACCGCATCCGGACCGCCTGAGTTTTGCGGCGCCTTCTCCCTTGGGCGCCCGGGGGCTGGTCCGGCGGGACCGAGACGAAAGGACCACTCTTTATGGACACTTCGAGCGCGGTGGACGTCATCACCACGACGCCGGAAGTTGTCGACTTTTCGCTGATCGGCCTGTTCCTCGCGGCGGACCTGGTGGTCAAGACCGTGATGATCGGCCTGCTCGCCGCCTCGGTGTGGTCGTGGGCGATCATCGTCGACAAGTCGATGCTGTATGGCCGCTACAACCGGCAGATGAACAATTTCGAGCGCGTCTTCTGGTCCGGCCAGTCGCTCGAGGATCTCTATCAGCAGATGCAGGAGCGGCCCTCGGTGGGGCTCGGCGCGATCTTCGTTGCCGCCATGAAGGAATGGAAGCGGAGCCACGAGCAGAGCGCCTCGTCCTTCATCGGCGTGCAGACCCGCATGGACAAGGTGCTCGACGTCGCCATCGCGCGCGAGAGCGAGACGCTCGAAAAGCGCCTCGGCTTCCTCGCGACGGTCGGCTCGGCTTCGCCCTTTATCGGCCTCTTTGGCACGGTATGGGGAATTATGAACGCCTTTACCCGCATCGCCGCGGCCTCGTCCACCAACCTCACCGTGGTTGCCGGCCCGATCGCCGAGGCCCTGTTCGCGACAGCAATCGGCCTTCTCGCCGCCATCCCGGCGGTGATCGCCTACAACAAGCTGTCGAGTGACGCCAACAAGCTCACGGGCCGCCTCGAGGGCTTCGCCGACGAGTTCTCGACCATCCTCAGCCGCCAGCTCGAAGCCCGGAGCCGCTAACTCATGGCGATGGCAGTAGCGAGCGGTGGTGGCGGCGGGCGGCGACGCGGACGGCGCGGCGGCAAGTCCAAGCCGATGAGCGAAATCAACGTCACGCCGATGGTCGACGTGATGCTGGTGCTGCTCATCATCTTCATGGTCGCAGCACCGCTGATGACAGTCGGCGTGCCCATCGACCTGCCCAAGACGCAGGCGCGGCAGCTCAACACTGAGCAGAAGCCGGTGACGGTGTCAGTCAACCCCGAGGGGCTGATCTATGTGGGTGAGACGCAGGTGCCACTTGAGGGCGTCGTCGAGGCGGTGACCGCCGCGTCGCCCAACGGGATCGAGGACCGCGTTTATGTGCGCGGCGACGGCACGGCGAGCTATGGCGCGGTGATGCAGGTGATGGGGGCGCTTTCGGGCGCGGGCTTCACCAAGATCGGCCTTCTGACCGATCAGGCAGAGAAGCAGCCCTGAAGATGAAGGCCGGCGTTGCCACTTCGGTTATCGCCCACGCAACGTTCCTTGCACTGGCGCTGGTCGGACTGGGAGCGGCGAAGCCGCTCGAGCCCGAGGTGGTCGAGTCGATCGCCGTCGAGCTGGTGCCGATCTCCGAAGTGACAAACATCCGTATGGGCTCGCTCGACTCAACAGTGGTCGAGACCGAGACGCCGGCAGTAGTCGAGACCGAAACGCCCGCCGAACTCGCGCAGCAGACCGGCAACACCGAAGAAGACCAGGTGACGCCGCAGGAGACGGAAACCGAAACGCCGGCGCCGGTGGTCAACACTGCGCCCGAACCGGTGCCCGAGCCGGTGGTCGAACCCGAACCGACGCCGGAGCCCGAACCGGCTCCGGCGGAGCCGACGCCTGCCGCCGAGCCCGAGCCGGCGCCGGTGGAGGAAGCGGCGCCCACCGAAGTGGTCGCCGACGTCCCTGCCGAGACGCCGACCGAAGCTGCTGCGGCACCGATGCCGATGATGCGGCCCGCGGCGCTCAACCGCACGCCAGCGCCCAAGAAGCCGGAAGAGACGAAGGTCGCCGAAGTGAAGCCGGCGCCCAAAACGCCGACCAAGACCGAGACGCCCAAGAAGCCGGCGCAGAAGCCCGCCGACGAGGCGGCCAAGGAAGCCGACCAGGTGGCGGCCCTGATCAATTCAGAGACCTCGCGCGGTGCGACGACCGGCGCTGGCGGCAACCCGACTCTGGGCAAGAATACCGGCCGTTCCTCGACGCTGACGCAGAGCCAGCTCGACGGGCTGGTGGCGCAGATCAAGGGCTGCATGAACATCCCGGCCGGCTCGGCCGAGGCGGGGATCACCGCGCAACTGATGTTCAACATCGACGCGGGCGGCAATGTGACGGCCACACCGCAGATCGTCAGCAATCCGGGCACCCAGCTCGAGCGTGCCCTCGCTTCGGCAGCGCAGCGCGCCGTGATGCGATGCGGCCCCTATCAGATGGCCGTGAACCAGGAAGTCAAAGCCACATTCGACCCGCGCGAACTGCTATAAGCCGCGCCGGCATCCCTTGAAGGAGCAATCCATGCACGCACTCACCCGCCGACATCTGCTGAAGCTCGGTCTCGCCTCGGGCGTCATCGCCGCGGCGGCCAGCACGCCGGCCAAGGCGCTGGTCGAGATCATCGTGTCGGGGGGCAATTTCGTGCCGCTGCCGATTGCCATTCCGGACTTCGCCTCGTCCGACCCGGCGTTCGGCGCCGAGATCGCACAGATCGTGCGCGACAATCTCAAGCGCTCGGGGCTTTTTGTCCCGCTGGACCCTGCATCGCTGCCGTCGCGCACCGGCGACGTCAACAACACGCCCGACTTCGCCGCCTGGCGCGGCGCCAACGTCGATGCACTGGTGATGGGGCAGGTGGATCGCGGCGGGCAGATTTCGTCAGCGGTGCGCGTGTGGGACACGCAGGCCGCCGCGCAGGTGGCCGGCAACCAGTATGGCGCCGACCCGCAGAGCTCGCGCCGCATCGCGCACATTGTGTCGGACGCGATCTACGCATCGCTCGCGGGCGACAGCGGCTATTTCGACAGCCAGGTGGTGTTCGTCGCCGAGAGCGGCCCGAAGGCCAACCGCAAGAAGCAGCTCGCGATCATGGACCAGGACGGCGCCAATGTGCAGGTACTGAGCTCGGGTGCCGCGCTGACGCTCACGCCGCGCCTCAGCCGCGATAATGGCATGATCGCCTACACCGCCTATGATGACGGCAACCCGCAGGTCTACGTCGCGAGCCTGGGGGGCAAGTCCAAGAAGCTCATCAACAATGCGCCGATGTCGTTCGCGCCGCGCTTCTCGCCCGATGGCTCGACCGTGGCGTTCTCGGTGAGCAATGGTGGCGTCACCAACATTTATGCGGCGGGCGTCAACGGCGCGAGCGCGACGCAGCTCACCTCGGGCGCGGCGATCGATACTTCGCCCTGCTATTCGCCCGATGGCTCCAGAATCGTGTTCGAGTCCGATCGCGGCGGCCAGCCGCAACTCTATGTGATGGGCGCGGGCGGCGGCGGCGCGCAGCGCATCTCCTATGGCGAGGGCCGCTATTCGACGCCGGTCTGGTCACCCAAGGGCGACCTCATCGCCTACACCCGCCAGTCGGGCGGCAGCTTCCAGATCGGCACCATGAAGCCCGACGGCTCGGGCGAGCGCATCCTCGTTGACAGCTTCCACGCCGAAGGCCCGACCTTCTGCGCCAATGGCCGCGTCGTCATGTTCTTCCGCGATGCCGGCGGCGATGGCGGCCCGAGCCTGTATTCGGTCGACATCTGGGGCCGCAACGAGCAGCAGATCACGACCAGCACCTACGCGTCCGATCCGAACTGGGGCTCGCTCAGAGCCTGATGCCGTTCGCGAACCGGCGTCCGGGCGTCGCGGACCTGCTCTATGTGATGGCAGCCGAGCCCGAATACGGGCCGGAACTGCGCAGTCGCATTTCGCCGCTGATCTGCGGCATCGGTCCGGTCGAGGCGGCGGCGTCGGTGACCGAGCGACTGACGCGGCTCGCGATCGAGGACAAACTGCCGCTGCTGGTGGTGTCGCTCGGTTCGGCCGGCTCGTCCGAACTCGAGCAGTGCGGGCTCTACCAGGCGTCCTCGGTGAGCTGGCGCGATGTCGACGCTACAGCGCTGGGCTTCGAGCTAGGCACGGTGCCTAATGTCGACCTACCTGCCGTGATCCCGCTCGGCCCGTTCATTCCGGGCATTCCGCTCGCCACGCTTTCGACTGGCGCGGATGTGGTGTCGGGTGCGGTGTACGATCTCATCGACGCCGACATGGTCGACATGGAGACCTATGCGGTGCTGCGTGCCTGTCAGCGCTTCGGCGTGCCGCTGATCTCGCTGCGTGGCATTTCGGACGGCGACCGCGAGCTCGGTTCGCTCGCCGACTGGACGCAGTATCTGGGCATCATCGACGTCAAGCTCGCCGACGCCGTCGACCGCCTCGAGGCGGCCATCGCGGAGGGCAACCTGACCTGGGGCGACTTGCCCGAAGTGTAGATTTGCAACAGTGCCAAAAGTGCCGGTTTTCCGCCACATTCGGGCCATGTTGAGCAAGGATTAACCACGGCCATCCACTCGTCCTTAAGATTAAGGCGAGTAAAACGCGGACACCCAAATTTCCTCCAGGAGAGCCATACGGATGCGTTCAGCAACGCCCCTTCTCGGCCTTATGCGCACCGCTGCGCTCATCGGTCTCGTCCTCGTTCTTGCCGCCTGCGGACGCAATGGCACAGGCGTAGGCAATCTCGGGCCGGGCGGCGGCCCGCCGGGCAGCCAGCAGGAGTTCCTCGTGACCGTGGGTGACCGCGTGTTCTTCGAGACCGACTCGTCGGCGCTCACCGCAACGGCGCAGGCCACGCTCGACAAGCAGGCGGCCTGGCTCAACAAATACACCAATTACCGCATCCTGCTCGAAGGCCATGCCGACGAGCGCGGGACCCGCGAGTACAACATTGCGCTCGGTGCGCGCCGCGCCTCCGTGGTGGTCAACTACCTCGTGAGCAAGGGCGTCAATTCGCAGCGCATCCAGCAGAAGTCGTTCGGCAAGGAGCGTCCGGTCGCCATTTGCGACGACATCTCGTGCTGGTCACAAAATCGCCGTGCTGTCACGGTCGTTCAGTAGATGTGAGGGCGCGTGAGCGCCGTCACGGAGGCATAAGCGCCGGGTGCTCGCGTTCTTGGGCCCCGGCGCTTTCTTTTTGTCGAAATTGCAGGCTATTCCGGGCTTCTTGAGTTTTGTGGCTCGTGTCGTTCGAAATCACCAACGGAGATTGATCGTGCATCTATCCCTCGCGCGGTGGAAGCTGAGGGGCGGCGTCGCCCTCGCAGCGGTCCTCACCGCGGCCATCTTCGCTCCCATCTTCGTGCAGGCGCAGAGCCGCAACGAAGCGCAGCTCGCCGTGCAGATCCAGGATCTGCAGGACCAGGTCCGCACCCTGACCGGCCAGGTCGACGGGCTGCAGTTCTCGATCGGGCAGATGCAGACGCAGCTCCAGCAGATGGCCGACGACAACGAGTTCCGCTTCCAACAGCTGGAAGGTGGTGGCGCGGGAAAAACTGAGGCGGCTCCTCAATCCGGGGGCGTGACGCCTCCCGCGGAGGCGCCGCAGCCCGATACGGGCACTCAGGCTACGCCGGATGCAGCGCCGGCGGATACGACGGCGCTGCCCGATCCCAATGCCGCGCCCTCGGGCGATGCGCAGCCGGGCGTTTCGGGTTCGCTCACCGAAGCGCCGGCCGGCGCCGGCGACGTTCCCGTCACCAATGACGAGCCGATGGACGATCTGGGCGATTCCGCCGATCCGCTGCTCGGGCAGGGACAGCCGGGAGGGGCCACCACCGGTACGCTGGGTGGCACGAACGGCGTTCCACTCAATCTCAGCCTCGATGGCGGGCAGACGCTCGAAGATGGCGACGCCAAGGCGCAATATGCGGCGGGCTACGATGCCATCGTGCGCGGCGACTATGCGTTCGCCGAGGAACAGTTCCGGCAGTTCGTCGCGCTGTACCCCCAGGATCCGCAGGCGCCCGATGCTACCAACTGGCTGGGCGAAGCACTGCTGCAGCGGCAGGCCTATGACGAGGCGGCCGACGTGCTGCTCACCGGCTTCCAGGCCTATGAGCGGTCGGCGCGCGCGCCGGACCTGCTCCTCAAGCTCGGCATCGCGCTGGCCGGGGCAGGGGAAGTGGATACCGCCTGCCGCACCTATTTCGAAGTGTCCAAGCGGTTTCCGAACCAGCCCGCCGCGTTCAACCAGCGGCTGCAGGAGGAAAGGCAGAAAGCCCATTGCCCGGCCTGACGCCCAACGAGATCGAGGGCCTCTTCGGGGGCCTTGCCGGCTATGACAGACTCGGGCTCGCCGTCAGTGGCGGGCCCGACTCATTGGCGCTGATGCTGCTCGCTGCGCACTGGGCACGCGGGGCGGGGCGACCGGCGCTCTATGTCTACACCGTGGACCATGGGCTGCGGCCCGAAGCAGCGGCGGAAGCCGCGATGGTGATGCGCGAGGCCGAGGCGCTCGGGCTCGCGGCGCGCGCGTTGCGCTGGGAGGGTGACAAGCCCTCGACCGGCATCCAGGCCGCAGCGCGCTCTGCGCGCTACCGGCTGATGGCGGAGGCGATGGCGCGCGATGGCGTCCAGATCCTTGCCACGGCCCATCATCTCGCGGACCAGGCTGAGACGGTACTGATGCGGCTCGCCCATGGCAGCGGCATCGATGGCCTGCGCGGCATGGACGCGTTCAGCTTCATCGAGGGCTGCGAAGTGGCGCGGCCGCTGCTCGGGGTGCGGCCCGAGGTGCTGCGCGAGGTTGTCAGCGATGCCGGGCTCGCGCCCGCCAGCGATCCTTCCAACGCAGACGAGAACTACGAGCGTGTACGCTGGCGCCTGATGCTGCCGGCGCTCGAAGCGCTGGGCCTGAGCATCGAGCGGCTGGGTACGCTGGCGCGCCGCCTGGACGAGGCAAGCCTGTTGATCCACGCATCGGCCGAGGCCGTCTATCCCAGCATTGTCACGCCGCTGGGCGGCACCAGCATGGAGCTCGACGGTGGCCGATTCGCGTCGCAGAACCCCGCCGTGGCCACCAGCCTGCTCGGCTCGGTGCTCGAGCTCGTGTCGGGTGACCGCCGCTCGCCGCCGCTGGGGGCGCTCGAGCTGCTGGCGCGGCGGCTACAGCAACCGGAACCGCTCAAGGGCATTACGCTCCACGGCTGCGTCATCAGTTCCGACGGCGAGCTGATCCTGGTCAGGAAGGAAGGGCCGCGCCGGTCGGTGGCGAAACGCAACAGTGCCTCCACGCCGAATTAACCGCGCGGGGCCGGAAAACTGGACGTTCCAGACATTTCCGCGCACCCTGCCGCCCTTGTAACGCCTTAGTGCGGGGCTTATCTTTGCCCGAACTCCCGGCTTGCTCCCCTTGGCCGGAAATCCAGGACAGGATTGATGAACGTCAATTTCCGCAACTTCGCCATCTGGCTCATCATACTCTTCATGTTGATGGGCCTGTTCTCGGTCTTCTCCAATTCTGCGGGCAACCGCTCCTTCACCGACAAGAGCTACACCGAATTCATGCGCGAGGTGGATGCGGGCAACGTGACCTCGGTGGTCATCGTTGGCGACGTCATCCAGGGCGTGCTGACCAACGGCAGCAAGTTCGAGACCATCATCCCGCCCAACACCGACGTCGTGTCGCGGCTCGAGGACTCCAACGTCACCATCTCGGCGCAGGCGCCCGAAGGCAATCCGCTGTGGAGCGTGATCCTGTCGAGCTGGCTGCCGTTCCTCGTGATCATCGGCGTGTGGTTCTTCTTCATCCGGCAGATGCAGGGTGGTGGGCGCGGCGGCGCGATGGGCTTTGGCAAGTCGCGCGCGAAGCTCCTCACCGAGACGCATGGCAAGGTGACGTTCGAGGATGTCGCTGGTGTCGACGAGGCCAAGCAGGATCTCGAAGAGATCGTCGAGTTCCTCAAGGACCCCGGCAAGTTCCAGCGCCTCGGCGGGCGTATCCCGCGCGGCGTGCTGCTGGTGGGCCCGCCCGGTACCGGTAAGACGCTCATCGCGCGCGCGGTCGCCGGCGAGGCGAACGTGCCGTTCTTCACCATCTCGGGTTCGGACTTCGTGGAAATGTTCGTGGGCGTCGGCGCGAGCCGCGTGCGCGACATGTTCGAGCAGGCCAAGAAGAATGCGCCGTGCATCATCTTCATCGACGAAATCGACGCCGTGGGCCGTCACCGTGGCGCAGGCCTCGGCGGCGGGAACGACGAGCGCGAGCAGACGCTGAACCAGCTCCTGGTCGAGATGGACGGCTTCGAGGCGAACGAGGGCATCATCCTTATCGCCGCGACCAACCGCCCCGACGTGCTCGATCCGGCGCTGCTGCGTCCGGGCCGTTTCGACCGCCAGGTCGTCGTGCCGAACCCGGATGTCCAGGGCCGCGAGAAGATCCTCAAGGTGCACGTCCGCAAGGTGCCGCTGGCTCCCGATGTGGACCTCAAGGTGCTGGCCCGCGGTACGCCCGGTTTCTCCGGCGCGGACCTGATGAACCTCGTCAACGAGGCGGCCCTTCTCGCCGCGCGCCGCAACAAGCGCTTCGTCACCATGGCCGAGTTCGAGGATGCCAAGGACAAGCTGATGATGGGCGCCGAGCGCCGCACCCTCAGCATGACCGAGGAAGACAAGAAGCTCACCGCCTATCATGAAGCCGGGCACGCGCTGCTCGCCATCAAGATGGAAGCGTCCGATCCGATCCATAAGGCGACGATCGTACCGCGCGGCCGCGCCCTGGGCATGGTGATGCGCCTGCCCGAGCGCGACCAGGTCTCGCTGACCCGCCGCAAAGCCTATGCCGACCTCGCCGTCGCCATGGGTGGCCGCGTCGCCGAAGAGGAAATCTTCGGCTACGAGAAGGTGACCTCGGGTGCGTCGGCCGACATCAAGATGGCGACGGGCCTCGCCCGCGCCATGGCGACCGAATGGGGCATGTCCGACAAGCTCGGCCCGCTGCTCTATGGCGATGCGCAGGACGAAGTGTTCCTCGGCCGCTCGATGATGCAGCGCAACACGCATATGTCGAATGATACGCAGAAGACCGTCGACGAGGAAGTGAAGCGCTTCGTCGAAGAGGGGTACCAGACGGCGCAGAAGGTGATCCGCGAGAACATCGACGATCTGCACACCATCGCCAAGGCGCTGCTCGAATACGAGACGCTGACCGGCGACGAAATCCGCGGTCTCATGGACGGCCAGACGCCGTTCCGCGAGACCGAGGCCGACGCCGCCCCGAAATCGACGGGCGTCCCGTCGGCCGGTAAGGCCCCGCCGCGCAAGCGCCCGGACGCCGAACCCGGCGCCGAGCCCGAACCCCAGCCGGGCGGTTAAGCGACGTTCAAGGGCCGCCCACGAGGCGGCCCTTTGTTTGTCCGCCCCCGGTTGAGCCCGCTGTGAGCGTGGGCAGAGTGGGCCGACCGGCTTTTCCCCCCTCACACCCGCGAACCCAAACCGCTGCGCCTTCTCTGACGCGGATTAACGCTAGCGCCTCAGCAGTTCCGACTTTTGCCCGAATTGCGGTACAGTTGGCGCAAAGTCGATTCAGGACATTGTTGATGGCACGCAAATATTTCGGGACTGACGGCATCCGCGGGCTCGCCAATGGCGACAAGCTCACCCCCGAGCTCGCGATGCGGGTGGGCATGGCCGCGGGCCTCAAATTCGTCAATGGCGACCACCGCAACCGCGTCGTGATCGGCAAGGATACGCGCCGCTCGGGCTACATGATCGAGAACGCGCTGGCCGCGGGGTTCACCGCCGTCGGCATGGACGTCTACTTCCTCGGTCCCATGCCGACGCCCGCCGTGGCGATGCTCACGCGCTCGCTGCGCGCCGATCTCGGCGTCATGATCTCGGCTTCGCACAATCCCTATGACGACAACGGCATCAAGCTGTTCCGCCCGGACGGCTACAAGCTCAGCGACGATGTCGAGCACGAGATCGAGTCGTTGCTCGAAAGCGACCTATCCAAGCAGCTCGTCCGGGGCAGGGGCATAGGGCGCGCGCATCGCGACGAGGCGGCGCAGACACGCTACATCGAGTTTGCCAAGCGCACACTGCCCAAGAACATCGATCTAACGGGCCTTCGCGTCGTCATCGACTGCGCTAATGGTGCCGCCTACAAGGTCGCGCCGGTCGCGCTGTGGGAGCTGGGTGCGGAGGTTTTCACCATCGGCGTCGAGCCCGACGGCTACAATATCAACGACAAGGTGGGCTCCACCGCGCCCGATGCGCTGCGCGCCAAGGTCAAGGAAGTGCGGGCCGATATCGGCATCGCGCTCGACGGTGACGCGGACCGCGTGATCATCGTCGACGAATCCGGCGAGGTCGTCGACGGCGACCAGCTCATGGCCGTGATTGCGCAGTCCTGGCATGCGCGCGGCACGCTGCGCGCCAACGGCATTGTTGCGACTGTAATGAGCAATCTCGGCCTCGAGCGCTATCTGACGACGCTGGGCCTCGGGCTCAACCGGACGCAGGTGGGCGACCGCTATGTGCTCGAGAGCATGCGTGCGCATGGCTTCAATGTCGGTGGCGAGCAGTCGGGCCACATCATCCTGTCGGACTACACCACCACCGGCGACGGCCTCGTCGCCGCGCTGCAGCTTCTGTCCGTGGTCAAGGAAGCAGGGCTGCGCGTATCCGAGATCTGCCGGCGCTTCGAGCCGGTGCCGCAGAAGCTTACCAGCGTGCGCTACAAGAGCGGCAAACCGCTCGATCATAAGCTCGTCGTGCAGGTGATCGCCGAGAGCCGCGACCGGCTCGGCAAGGAAGGACGTCTCGTGATCCGTGAGAGCGGCACCGAGCCGGTGATCCGGGTGATGGCGGAGAGCGACGACGCCGTACTGGTTGACGCGGTGGTCGAGCAGATCGCCAGCACGATCAAGCAGGTGGCTTAAGCCAGAGCGTTAACGAGCGGTTACTGGAGCGGGATTCCGGTAGGGCCTTCAGCAGCCGTTCAGCCGACATTAGGGTTAAGCCTTAGGGTTAAGCGCGCTTTAAGAAACAACTGGCACAGTGTGGACCGATCGGCGGGTGTCGTCGTGGCGAACACAAGGACTGTGTGACATGCGTATTCTTCTTGCAGCGCTACTGGTGGCCATGGCGGCCCTGGTTGGCGCCCCCGCCCGCGCGGCGGATATGCCGGAATATCCGGACATCGAAATTCCCGAGGTCGATTACGGCCTCAGCGGCTCGTTCTACCTGCGCGGCTCGGCCGCCGGCAATCTGGAATGGGCGCGCGAGCACATCTCCACCACCGGTTGCGTCTGCTTGCCGCCGACGTCGCCCGGCTATGGCTATTCGGTCGGCGCCGGCTTCGGCTACGAGACGGGCACGGGCCTTCGCGTCGACGTGACCGCGGACTATCTGCAGAACAGCGGCCTCAGCAATGGTGTCAACACGCTGCATCTGCGCGGCGGCGTGGCGCTGGCGAACGCCTATTATGACTTCAGCTTCGGCGGCGACGCGCTGTCGGGCGGCTGGGGCGCGTATGTCGGTGCCGGCCTCGGCGGTGCGTACTACCAGACCCACGTGACCGGTGTCGGCGCGCCGGCGGATGGCCACGGCTTCAGCCCCGTGGTGGCTGGCATGGCCGGCGTCCAGTACGACATGGGCACGGTTGTCGCCGACGTCGGCTATCGGGTGATGTACCTGCCGCAGATCAGCAACAACACCCCCGGTGCGTCGTCGTTCTACCTGAACGACAACACGGTCCACGAAGTGCGCGGCACGCTGCGCTACCGCTTCCAGTAAGACCAGAACGACACCCGATCTTTCGCAACGGCGCCCCGCGGGGCGCCGTTGTCGTTTCAGTCGCCGAGCTGGAAGCGCTCGAAGCGCGACAGCTCCTCTTCGATCAGCTTCTTGTGGGCACGGGGCCGACCGTCGTCGAGCCAGTGCCAGGCCTGGACCAGAAGCCTGCCGGCGGCGCGGTCGGTCTTGAGATCGAGCAGGGCGACGACCTTGTCGCCAGCCAGAACGGGCAGCGTGAAGTAGCCGAACTGTCGCCTGGCTTTGGGAACATAAGCCTCGAAGACGTGCTCGTAACCGAAGAACAGCTTGAGGCGCGCGCGCTGGATGACCAGCGGGTCGAAGGGGCTCAGAATGTGCACGATGGGCTCGACCGCCGCGAGCGCGGTGTCGAGCGTCTCGGGCGTCGCCCAATGGGGGAGCGTCGAGTCGCCGATGCGCACTTCGCGAAGCTGCCCGCGGCGGACGCGGCGATCGACGAGAGCGCGCATCTCCGGGCCGAAAGTCCTCCAGGGATGCATCACCGAGGGCGCGCTGACGAGACCCTGGGCACGCAGGGCGCGATCGAGCTGATACTCGAGGATCTGGCCCGGCGTCGCGCCCCGGGGCAGTGATTTCCAGCCGAAATGGCGCTCGGCGAGCTCATAGGTCTTCAGCATGCCCTGGCGCTCGCTGATGACGAGGCGACCGTCGTAGAAGGCGCGCTCGAGGGCACCCTTGGAGGGCTTCTTGCTGGCCCACAGGTGAGTCTTTTCGACGAGGACATCGTCATCGACGTCGCGGATCGACAGAGCTCCCTCGCTGCGGATGCGCCGGATGAGGCGGGCGCCCTCCTCGGATTGCGCTGCCGACCAGCGGGTCGGGTCGTTGCGGTGTGCCTTCATGGCCGGCACGAAGAAGCGCAGATCGCGGACGGGCACGTAAGCGAGGGCGTGCGTCCAGTACTCGAACACGGACCTGTCGGCCGACTGAGCGTGACGGAGGTCGCCGCGGCGGTAGGCGGGAATGCGGGTGAACAGGATATGGTGGTGCGAGCGCTCGATGACATTGATGGTGTCGATCTGCACATAGCCGAGATGCTCGACGGCCCGCTTCGTCGCCTCGGGGCCATCGCCGAAGGGCTGGCGCGTGTCGAGGCGTTGGGCGCGCAGCCAGATGAGGCGGGCGGCGGGGAGGGGGAGTTCGACGGGTTTCACGGGCATGATGCGATCAATGCTTGACGAGTTTTAAGCATGTTTGCGGAACGGACACCTGCCGAGGCGGCGAGTGGAGTAGTGGTATAGAGCGGCGCTTCAGGGAACGCGCAGACATGACCACGGCCATCTTCATCGTCATTTTCGCCCGCAAGAAGTGGTGGATCGACCTCAACGGCAAGACCAAGGGGCCGTTCGTCACCATGGATGGAGCGCAGCAGGAGGCGGTCGCGCTGGCCAGCGGCTTTGCCAAGGACGGGCGTCGCGCCGAAGTACAGGTGGCCGAGCCGGGTGAGAAACGCCGGATCGTCTATCAGAGCAGCGACATCGGCATGCTGGGTCGGGCCGCGGCGCTGACCAACCACTAGCCGCGCCCCGCCGCTCATTTCGCCCACATGGTGCGCATCTGCGCGCGCAGATCGACATTGGTCTTGAGCGCCAGCAGGTCGGGCGAGAGCGGCTTCAGCGCCGGCCACAGGATATCGTCATAGAGCGGCAGCATGGCGCGGGTGATGAAACGCGTGCGCTGGGCATACATGTGCCGATCGCCATGCCTGCTCTGCTGCGTGACGTAGAAGCGCTGCGGCATGACAAGGTGGAGCTCGTCGCGCGCGCGGGTCATGGCGACATAGAGCAGGCGCCGCTCTTCTTCGAGCTCGTGCGTCGAGCCGGTGCCGAGGTCGGACGGAATGCAGCCGTCGACGACGTTGAGGACATGCACCGACCGCCACTCCTGGCCCTTGGCCGAGTGGATGGTCGAGAGGATGAGGTAGTCCTCATCCTTGGGGCCGGTGCCCGACAGATCCGACGTCGCGTCGGGTGGATCGAGCGTAAGCTCGGTGAGGAAGCGCTCGCGGCTGGGAAAGCCCGAAGCGATCTGCTCGAGTTGCAGGATGTCGAGCAGCCGGACCGCCGCATCCTCGTGCGCATCTTCGAGCAGCGGTTCGTACCAGGCACGCGCCCGGGTGAAAGCGCCGGGCCAGTCGCGGGCATTGGCGAGATCGCATGCGGCCTCGACCAGACCCTCCCAGCCCTCGGAACGTGCCGGGGGCGCCAGGGCCGCGAGGGCGTCGAGGGGGCGGGGCGCCGCATCGAGCCCATCAAGCACGCGGCCGGCGGTACCCGGCCCGATACCGGGCAGCAATTGCAGAACGCGGAAGCCGGCGACCCGGTCGCGCGGGTTCTCGGCCCAGCGCAGCAAGGCAAGCAGGTCCTTGATATGCGCGGCGTCGAGGAATTTGAGCCCGCCATATTTCACGAACGGAATATTGCGGCGGGTGAGTTCGATCTCGAGCGGACCCGAGTGATGCGAGGTGCGAAAGAGGACGGCCTGGTCCTTGAGGGCAGTGCCGCCTTCGCGCTTTTCGAGGATGCGCTCGACGATGTAGCTGGCCTGTGTGGGCTCGTCGCGCACGGTGACGAGCTGCGGCTTGAGAGTCGACTCGCGCGAGGTCCACAGATTCTTGGTGAAGCGCTCGGCGGCTTCGGCGATCACCGCATTGGCGGCGTCGAGTATGGGCGCCGTCGAGCGGTAGTTGCGGTCGAGCGTAATGATGTCGGCGGCCGGTGAGAAGCTCGCGGGGTAGTCGAGGATGTTGCGGACGGTCGCCGCGCGGAAAGAGTAGATCGACTGCGCATCGTCGCCGACGACAGTGAGGCCGCGGCCATGGGGCTTGATCGCCAGCAGGATTGCCGACTGGAGGCGGTTGGTGTCCTGGTATTCGTCGACGAGGATGTGGTCGAAGCGCGCGCCGACATCGGCGGCGACGGCGGGCTCGCGCATCATCATGGCCCAGTAGAGCAGCAGGTCGTCGTAGTCGAGGACGTTCTGGGCCTGCTTGGTTTCGACGTAGGCGGCAAACAGCTGGCGGAGCTCGGCCTCCCACATCGCGGCCCAGGGAAAATGGTCCTTGAGGGTTTCGGCAAGCTCGGCCTGCGCGTTGACGGCGCGCGAATAGATGGCGAGGCAGGTCCCCTTGGCGGGGAAGCGGGCCCTGGCGTCGTGGAAGCCGAGGTCGTGGCGGACGATGTTGAGGAGATCGGCCGAGTCCTCGCGGTCGTGAATGGTGAACTGCTGGTCGAGCCCAAGAGCCGGCGCATATTCGCGCAACAGGCGCGCGCCGATGCCGTGGAACGTACCGGCCCAGTGGAGGGCCTCCGTGATGGCGCCGCCCGAGGTGCCCATGACCTGCGCCGCGATGCGCTCGACGCGCCGGGTCATCTCGCCGGCGGCGCGGCGCGAGAAGGTCATCAGCAGGATGCGGCGCGGATCGGCGCCGTTGACGATGAGGTGGGCGACGCGATGGGCGAGGGTGTTGGTCTTGCCCGAGCCCGCGCCGGCGATGACCAGCAGCGGACCGCCGATGGCGCCGTCGCCGACGCCGTGCTCAACGGCACGGCGCTGCTCGGGGTTCAGACGCTGGAGGTAATCGATCTCGGCGAGCACGGCGAATCGGGCAGGGTTGGCGTGGCGCACAGTGAGCCTTATTCTCGTTTTGTTCACAAGGCGTGAATGGTCGCCCATCGGCGGTGAGGCCTCCGGTTCTGGGATGCTCCTTCGCCCTGTGGGCAAGGGAGCGGCGAGGCGGGACCATTGGTCCAGCCGGTTAGTCCGGCGAAGTAAGGGACCATTGGTCCCGCCTCGCGATCCGGGAGCTCGGACGGTCAGAGGGGAGAGGTGGCTGCCCTTGAGGGCTGGCGCGGCGCCGCTCTGGAGGGGATGGGGCGACGATCCGCCCATCCGCTCCGCGATGATGGTCGATCATGACCATCATCTGCGCCGGACCCCGGGCGCAGGAAGCTGCCCGCACGATCCGCTCTGTCCCGCCGGGTGCGAGGCGACCCTCGCACCACCCGGCCCTGCATCCCCGCCCGTTCGTCTCGAGTCGCTCGATGAGGGTGCAGTGAGGAGGAGTATACGCCCGGTGCCAGGGACCGTGCGTAAGTTGGGCCGAAATCGGGGTGTGAGGCCTGAGATTGCTGGTGACTCCGCGAGTCAAACTGATGCGGTTTTGCACAGGGTGCGACGCATCCGCAGGTGTCATCCGAGCGCAAGGTTGGGACCCATTCATCCGCTGGCGCGAGGTGAGAGCTGGGTCCCAGCTTTCGCTGGGATGACGGCCGGTGGGTGGGGCGCGACGGTGCGCGCTTGCGTTCGGCCCATCAATCGTCATCCCGGGGTCTTCGCCCGGCCATGACGGCCGAGAGGGGTGGCGGGCGGTGAGAGATGGGTCCCCGCCTTCGCGGGGAGGGCAGCCGGTGGGTGGGGCGCGATGGTGCCGACTGCCGGAGGGCACGGCCCGGATTGAGGTTGTGTCAACTGCACGCCTGCGTCCCACCGGCTCCGCGGCGAGGAGGGTGGCCGGCGGCTACTTCTCCTTACCGCGCAGGGCGGCGTTTTCGGCGAGGCGGGCTTTGACGAGTTGCCTGACCAGCGCCGCCGGGATCGGCTTGTCGGGCTGGAAGGAGATCGAGCCTTTGCTGGTCTTGAAGCCCGTCAGCCTGTCGGCGAAGGCTTCGAGGGTCTGGGGCGACTGGATATAGAAGCTGAGGTGGGATTTGGCGGCGGCGTAGGAGACAAGAGCACCGTTCTGGCGGAAGGCGGGGACGCCATAGCCAATATATTCCTCGGCATCGGGCGCGGCGGCGCGGATCTGCTCACGCAACTTCTGCAGGGCCGAGCGGGCCGGCTCGTCGATGCCGGCGAGGAACTCGTCGTGCGTAGCGGGCCTGCCGGCCATCACTGATCCTCCGCATAGGTGGCACGGTAGAGATCGTACATCTGCGCGCCCATCTCGTAGCAATAGGTGATCTCGTGCGCGTCGGGGTCGTAGAAGGCGTTGGCCTCGCCGCACTGGGCAGCGCGCAAGGTGACGGGGCCGGGAAGGGCGAAAGTGGAGGCGAGGAGACCGGCGAGCGACTCCATGACCTGCCACTCCTTGAGGCTAGCCTCGATGTCGGCATAGTCGCCGGCATCGTCGTAGACGATCGCGATGCGGTCGGCCGGCGTTTCGCCGAAATGGGGGTCGAGCAGGGTCATCCATGCCGCCTCGGCCTGGGCGTAGACCGGACCGCAGGCGTCCTGGCGCTCGACGTCCATCTCGTAGACCTCGGCGACATCGGCAAATTCGTCGGGATCGGCGCCCACCATCATGCAGACGGTGGCATAGGCGCGCTGAATATCGAGGCTGTGCTCGTCGTAAAAGCTCAGATCGTCGATGCCGTCGCCGGTCGACTCGCCGGCATTGATGTACCAGCCGTCGGCGACGTCGATGAGGGTGTTGTAGCGCTCATCGAGATCGGCGGTGTAGTTGAGGATGAGGATGACGGCGAGGGAGTCGGCCGCGTCCTCTTCCTTGCCGAGCACCGGAATGCCGAGCTCGCCGACGAGCAGGTGGCCGGTCTCGTGGTAGAGCGTGAAGATTGCGTCATGCATGGCAAATTCCATGGCAATGGCGCGTTCTTCGTCGGTGAGCTCGCGGGCGACGACGGGCGAAGCCAGCACGCCGAGCAGGACGACGGCGAGACGGAGCAGAACGGGCAAGGCTTCCCCCAGGCGAGCGATTGTCACCATACGATCATAAATTGGTGAAGCAATCGAGCGCGCGCGGGACTCACGCATTGTGCCCGATGGACCACACGGAGTGATTTCATGTTCAGATATGCAGTGCTGCTTGGAGGCCTGCTGGCCGCACCGGCGATGGCGGCGACGATCGACGGAACGAATGTCGCCTTCGATAGAATCGGCGAGGGCTTCGTCCGGCCCGTGGAGGCGTTGGCACTCCCCGGCGACGGACGGCTGCTGGTGGTGGAGAAGACGGGCACCGTGCGGTTCCTCGAGAACGGCAGGCCCGGCGGGGTGTTCCTCGATCTCAGCGACAAGGTGAGCGACGGCAACGAGCAGGGGCTGCTGGGGCTGGCATTCGATCCGCAATTTGCGACGAGCGGGCTGTTCTACGTGAACTACACCGATGCGGACGGCGACACGCAGATCGTGCGCTTTGCGGCTGGCGACGGCGCGGCAGATCCGGCGTCGGGCGAGGTGCTGCTGTCGATCGACCAGCCCGAGGGCAACCACAATGGCGGCTGGATCGGCTTCGGGCCCGACGGCATGCTCTATGTCGGCACGGGCGACGGCGGCGGCGGTGGCGACCAGCACGGCGAGATCGGCAATGGGCAGGACAGGAATGCGCTGCTGGGCAAAATCCTGCGGATCGACCCCAAGGGGTCGCCCTATGCCATCCCCGCGGGCAATCCGTTCGCCAATGGCGGCGGCGCGCCGGAGGTGTTCCTCTATGGCCTGCGCAATCCCTGGCGCAACACGTTCGACGGCAATCTGCTCTACATCGCCGATGTCGGACAGAACGCCTGGGAAGAAATCGACGTCGTGGATGTGACGAGGGACACGGGCGCCAATCTGGGCTGGCGCACGATGGAAGGGCGCGACTGCTACCCCGAGGGCACGATGTGTGTGCAGGGCGGCATGGTGATGCCGAACCATGTCTACGGCCACGACGCGGGCTGCTCGATCACCGGCGGCATCGTCTATCGCGGGCAGGCGCTGCCCGATCTCGATGGACGCTATTTCTTCGCGGACTATTGCACCGGGGTGATCGAGGGTCTGCGCTACGACAATGGCGAGGCGACGGCGCTGGTGAACACCGGCGAGAGCCTTGGCACCGTGACAGCGTTCGGCACTGACGCCGCGGGCGAGATGCTCGTGGTGACGGACGACGGCCTGGTGTTCCGGATGGTGCCGGCGCGCTAGACCGGCAGGCCGCGGATCCAGTCGGCGACGGCGTCGTCGCCGGCGGGGCGTGTCGTCACCGATGCGCCACGGGCGGCGAGAGCCGCGGCGCTGGGCGCCAGATCGGCGTCGCGCGTGGCGAGCAGCACGGGCAGTCCGTCGGCGGGCGGAAGGGTGATGGGCATATCGCCGATATTGCCGGCGAGCGGTCCGTCGATCGAGGCGACGCCGACGACGAGCTCGCGCCAGAGGAGGCCGATCAGCAGCGCGACGCTGCCGCCTTCGCCGGTGCCTGCGATGGCGATGCGCCGGCCGGTCTCGCGGTTGAGCTCGATGAGCAGCAGCTCGAGATGGGAGAGGGCGTCGCCCAGGGTGGAGAGCTCGGGTTCGGCGAGCGGACCAAGGTGCCAGTAATAGCCCTTGATGAGGCCCATCTCCATCTGCGTCCGGGCGCCGCGGACGGAGACGACGCGATGGGTGGGGGCGAGGCGGGCGCCGAGAGCGTCGTTGGCGTCGTGGTCGCGGTAGCGATCATGCAGCAGGACGACGGGGGCGGCCGCGCGGTCGCCCGTGGTCCAGGTGATCAGCGCACCTTTGGTGCGGACGCTCATGAGGCGGGCGCGGGCTCGGTGCAGCCGGTGATCCACGCTTCGATGGCGCCGAGCGCCTTGGCATCGAGCTTGCCGCCGAGCGGCATCTGCGCGCCGGAGCCGCCGACTTCGGCCTGCGTGCCGTTGAGCTTGTGCCAGAGGTAGCTCCTTGTGGGGTCGCCGGGGGTGACATAGGGCATATCGGCCTCGTCGGCCTTGACCCAGATGAGGTTGGCGGGAGCGGCGCCCTTCTGCAGGCTCAGCTTGCCGGCTGGAGCGGCGTTCTGGTGGCAGCCGACGCAACGATTGACGATGGGCTGGATGTCCCTGGTCCAGGCGTCGAGGCAGGCCTGGTCGGCGAGGGCGGGGGAGGCGAGCAGCGCGAGAGCGGCGCCCGCGAGGCCGGTGAACACAGAGGTGCGCATGGAAGGTTCCGTAAGGGGGATGGCGCGGACGGCCCAGAGGTCGTCCGCGAAGCTGGGGCGTTGCCGTCAGGCGCGCGCCGCGGCGTCCTTGCCGGCGAGATAGCCGAAGGTGATGGCCGGACCGAGCGTGCCGCCGGCCCCCCAATAAGCCTGGCCGGAGATCGAGGCCGAGCAATTGCCCGCCGCATAGAGGCCGGGGATCAACTGGTCCTTGACGTCGACGACGCGGCCGAGCGCATCGGTGACGGGGCCACCCTTGGTGTCGAGAGTGCCCGGCGCGAGGATGATCGCGTAGTAGGGGCCAGAGGTGGTGAGCGGCGCCATGTGGTTGTTGTCGGACGGACCGTGGAAGTGGTTGTCGATGGGCTGCTCGCCGCGGTGGAAGTCGAGGTCGATGCCCGATGCCGCAAAGCCGTTGAAGCGCTCGATGGTCGCCCTGGTCTGGTCGACCCAGGTGCTGTCGAGGCGGAAGTGGCTGATGCGGTCTTCGAGCGAGGCGAGGCGCTCGTCGATGGCGGTGGCGAGCGCTTCGAGCGTATCGCCCTTGATGATGTAGGCCGGCATGTCGGCGCCGGCAGGGGGCATCATCATGCCGCCCTTGGCGATGGCGGCGTCGTCGAACACCATGAACTGGTAATAGTTCGAGTATTCGGACTTCACTGCGTTCCAGGTGAGGTGGGGTGCGGGTGCGCTCGTTGTAGACGAACTTCTCGTCGTAGAGGCGGTGGCCGTATTTGTTGACGGCGATCATCGAGTCGCCGCCCAGGAACCACACGCCCGAGGGGACGGAGGAGAATTCGAGGACTTCCTCGAGAATCTCCTGCTGCAGCCAGGCTTCGTTCATATTGCCCAGCTTGGCGCCGATCTCGATGGCGAGATTGACCAGGTCGCCCTGATTGGTGGGAACGGCGCAGCCGCCCAGCACCGGCATGCGCAGATAGTTCTGGCGCATCTCGGGGTTCTGCGTGAAGCCGCCCGAGCCGAAGATCACGCCCCTGGTGGCGCGGATGAGGCGCGCGCCAGCCGCGTCGGTGATCTCGACGCCGACAACGTTGCGGTTCTCGTCGAGGACGATCCTGCTCACCTGGGTGTCGGTGATGACCGGCGAGCCCTTGGCTTCGCAATAGCCGGCGAGGCTGACGATGATGTCGCCGCCATAGCCGGGCTTGCCTTCGGAGTTCAGCGGGTCGGTGGTGCGGCCGCGCTTGGGAACGTCCTCGTCGAGATGAGCGAAACAGTCGGGCGTCGCCTCGCCGCCATGGGTATGCGCCATGGCAGAGGGCAGGGCCTTCTCGTCGTGCAGGGTTTTGATGACCGGGCCGGCATTGTCGTAGAAGGCCGACAGCATCTCGTACTGATGGTCGGAGAGGCCGAGCTTCGCGTCGCCGGCGCGATAGAGCGTGGGGAAGCCGAGGCGCGCCATGTATTTGAGCGCGTCGTCCTTGGGGTCGACGATGCCGGCTTCGGCCATGAACGGGCTGTTGGGAATCCAGTACTGGCCACCCGACTTGGCGGTGGTGCCGCCCGCGACCGGGCCCTTCTCGTAGATATTGACCTTGGCGCCGCCATCGAGCGCGCCGGCCGCACCGGCAAGCGCCGCGCCGCCCGAGCCGACGACCACGACGTCGGTGGTTTCGGCCCATTCCTGCGCTTCGACGCTGCTCACATAGGTGACGCCGAGCGTGGCGGCGGCAGCGCCGGCGCTAGCTTTGCGGAAGAAGTCGCGGCGCGACACGCGCGAAGGCCGCTCAGTCGCGGCAAGGCCCGCGCCGGGGGCGCGGTTGTCCTGATTGTCCATTGATTGTCTCCCATCGGGGCCTGTAGGGCAGGCCTCTCGAGCGATTGTTTCCTAGCATACTGTTAGCTGGCATACAATCGTCCGGCGCCGCCGATCCGGTGCCGGGATTTGCGCGGCGTGGGTTCATTCATGCTATTGCCACAGCGGACGGAGACTGACCTTGCCCAGAGAGCAGACGATCAAGGAGTATCTGGCCGAGGTCGAGAACGCGCCGGCGGACCTCACCTATGCGCACGGCCGCATCCTCTACATCATCCACGAGCTCAGCCGGCTGATCGCCACCAATTTCGACCAGGCCATGGCGCGTCATAAGCTGACGCATGGGCAATGGTGGGCGATCATGCACATCTTCGAGAATCCGGGCGCGTCGCAGAGCGACCTTGCGCACATCATGCAAATGACACGGGCCTCGGCGGGCAAGCTGCTCGAGCGGATGGAGGCCAAAGGCTGGATCGAGCGGCGCCCCGATCCACACGACAACCGCATCCGGCGAATCTATCTCGCCGACGGCGTGGTGCCGGTGTTCAAGCTGATGGGCAGCGAGGGCGTGACGCTGTTCGAGAACATGCTGGGCACCCTAGGGCCGGAGAACGAGCTCAAGCTGCTCGAAGCGCTGCGGCAAATCCGCAGCAATGCACAGGGACGACTGAAATGACGGGGACGAAAGTTTGACGATTGGAATCGTGGGTGCCGGCTCGGTGGGCTCGGCGATCGGTACCGTGCTGGCGCGGGCCGGCATCGAAGCGAAGATCCTCAACCGGCGCGGGGCCGCGGCGATGGGGCCGCTGGCGGCACTGCTGGCGCCGCATGTGACGGCGGGGACGCGCGAGGAGGTGCTGGGCGCCGATATCGTGTTCGTCGCGGTGCCGTGGACGCGGCTGGGGGAAGCGCTGGGCGGCGTCGACTGGACCGGCCGGATCGTTGTCGATTGCACCAACGCGCTCGAAGGGCCGAGCTTCAAGCCGGTGAACCTGCACGGTCGAACATCGAGCGAGGCGTTCGCAACCTATGTGCCGGGGGCGCGGGTGGTGAAGACAATCAATCACATCCTGCCGCATCTGCTGGCGGGCGATCCGCGCGCCGAGGGCGGGCGGCGCGTGCTGTTCCTGGCGGGCGACGACGCCAACGCCAAGGCGGAAATCGGCGCCATCATCGATAAAATCGGGTTCTACCGTGTCGACCTGGGCGGGCTGAGGGAGGGTGGCAGGATGATCGAGTTTCCAGGCGGACCGCTGCCGGCACTCAATTTCGTGGTGTTCGACTGATGGCGGGGCAGGCGGAGGAGGGGCCGCTGCTGGTCATCGACGGAGATTCGTTCGCTCACCGGGCGTATCACGCGGTGCCCAAGAGCATCCAGCGGGCCGGCGGCAAGGCGGGGAACGCCATCCTTGGGTTCTCCAACTATGTGCTGCGGCTCCACGAAGCCGAGAAGCCGCGCGCCGTGTTCGTGGGCTGGGACAAGCTGAGCGAGCCGAATTGGCGGGCCAGGGAACTCGACGGCTACCAGGGCGGGCGCGAGATGGACGACGCGATCGTCGAGCAGCTCGACGTGCTGCCCGAGTTCATCGCCTCGTTCGGCTTCGGCTACGGCAAGGGCGAGGCGATGGAAGCGGACGACTGGATCGCCTCGGCGGCGAGTGCAGAGGAGAAACGCGGCGGCACAGCGCTCGTGGCGAGCGGGGACCGGGACTCGTTCCAGCTTGCGTCCGCCAGCGTGACGATCCTGCATCCGATCAAGGGCGGGGAGATGGCGCGGATCGGGCCGGCCGAGGTGATGGAGCGCTATGGCGTGCGGCCGGAGCAGGTGCCTGACTTCATCGCGCTGCGCGGCGATCCCTCGGACAAGATCCCCGGCGCCAAGGGGATTGGCGCGGTGACGGCGGCGAGCCTGCTCAAGAGATACGCGACGCTCGAGGAGATGCTGGCGGACGGCAAATTCGAGTCGCAGGCAGACGATTTGCGGCTCTACAAGCGGATCGCCACGATGGTGCGCGACCTGAAGCTGCCGGCGATCAAATCGACCGCGCCCGACTGGGCGAGCGGCGCGGCGCTGGCGCGAAAATGGGAGCTCAACGGGCTCGCCGACCGGCTGGAGAAGCTGGCGGCGGGCTGACCGTTCTCGCCGGACCAGATCCGATGGTCAGGGAGGGGTCTCGCCAGACTGCCGGGCCTGCTGCTTCTTCTTGGCTTCCCAGTCGAACCGCGCCATCTCGACGATCTCGCGCATCAGCGGGCTGAAATCGTCCTGCAGCTTATCGAGGTCGAGGATGGTCTTGGCGTAGTCGACGGTCGTCACCTGGATCGAGGCCCAGTGGCGTGTTCCCGGGAGGGCGAAAGTCTGGGGTTTAAGCGGCCTTGCCTGCTGCTTGAAATTCACGGCCTTGCCGAGGAGGACGTCCTCGCCGCCGATGAACAAGCCATGGCTTCGTGGCAGGGGTTTCCGCTTGGTGGGCTGCGGTTCGCCCTCCTTGGTGCTGCCATACTGATGATTGCTATATAGAACGATGCTCTTGGTGAAATAGCTGAGCATCTCGGCCTGCTTGCGGACCTCCTCGTTGTGCGAGAAGGATGGGATGACAAAGATGTCGATCTTCTCGTTCACGGGCATGTCGCGCGAATAGTAAATCTGGCGCTGCAGGACGGTGGGGTCGATGGCGTCGAAGCAGATCAGAATACCGAGCTTTCCGATCTCGAAGGAGTAGTACCGCCAGTCGAGGTCGTGCCGCGGTCCCAGCAATTCCTCGAGCCCGACGGCCGGCGAATACTTGGCGTGCTCGATGACTCCGCCATGCGCCGGATGAGCGAGTACGGCGACGTTGCGCTTGTTCTCGACCTTGTGCGAACTACCGCAGACAATATAGGCGCCCTTGGTTTCCGCCAGGTCGTTGAGCTCGTCGTAGAATGCCTTGCGTCGATCCGAGCGGCGGAAGAAGGGGAAGCCAAACTCATTGACCACGACGACGATGGGGTCGTTGGGATGGCCCGCCGCCTTTGCGATGGTGATCGTCCGCGTCACGGCGCCGAGGACCAGCTCCCGGAACTGGCTGATCGAGATTCGATCCGAGTAGGTCAGGTGCCGATAGGGTTCGTTGTCGACCAGTTCGTAATGCGATCTGTCCGGACGATCACTCAGATAGTCGAGGCTCAGCGAAACGGAGGCAAAGTGAACGCGCTCGGGCCGGCCCTCCCGGTTGTAGCCGGGCATCTTGTCTCCCCGCGGCCGCATGCAGGCGTGGGTGTTGCCAAACAGTGAGCTGAGGAAGCGCCGCTCGAGGATCATTGCGGTCCGCAGCGATTCCTCGGCCGTCTCCGTGTCGCGCTTCTTCAGCAGTTCCGAGAGGATGGGTTGCTGAGAGAAGTCCTCGGCAGGGTCATCCTTGTCCCGATTGAAATCGATCTTTGTCATTGCTCCCCCAAGCAAACGCAGAATCATCGCCGGGCGTGAGTCGGAACGGGTGCCGGCGTGCCAATGAACTCAATCTGAAATGCTGCCCAGCTGGTCGGCGATCTGCCCGGAGACGATCCAGGCGTCGGGCCGGTCGTTCTCGTTGGGAAACCGCGAGTGGCGCGCGCACAGACCAGCCAGGTGCGTCGTATCCTCGGCTTCCTCGGTCTGGGCAAAGACGCCATGGCGCCCCTGAGCCACCTCCCACGACATGCCGCGGCCATCCTCGTTGAGGATGTCCGACAGGGCGATGAGCTTGGACTCGGTGGGTCTCTCATAGGCCGTGACCGGCGAGATACCCATCTTCGGCCCGAGACGCATGTCGGCGAAGCGGAGCACCTGGTACATCGGGTGCCACGCGTCGGTTTCGACGACGTCGTGCAGATTGGACGTTTCCCGCAGGGTGCTGACGACGTCGAACAGGCGATTGGACGAGTAGTCGCCGGCCTCGATGATATAATTGTGTTCCACCGTGAGGAGGAGACGGCCTTTGCCGTTCCCGACAAACAGATTGTACTCATCCTCGTAATAGCGCCCGAGCGCGTCGGTGCCCAGCTTGGCGAGCGCCGTCATGGCGTCGTAGCGGCGCTTGATGTCCGCCGGCTCCAAGGCGACTTCCTCGTCGGAAGAGACCCGGCACCAGATTTTTGAACTGCGCTCGTCCTCGCAGACAGTTGTCGACATGCCGAGCCGGAACTCCTGGCCGTCCTTGACGACCCTGACGTCGGGCATGCGCACGACGACCTGGCGGCCAAGGAACTGCCGCGGGACGGCATCGTTGGACGCCGTGATCGCAGCCTTCGGCAGAACCTTCTTCAGGTAGTCGCCGAGCCGGTGCGAGTGTTCGTAAAGCTGCGCAGCAAACGACACCGCGTCGTCATGGACGAACGCGTCCTGCGGATTGCCGGCAGCGTCCCGGAAGGACACCACCCGACCGACCCGAACTATTGGCGAGGCGAGTTCTAGCATGCAATTTTATCCAACAGGATAGTGGCGAATATTGGCCAGTACTACGCCACAACCAAGTTGCGACGCAATAAGGGGTCGTCCCGGGTCACAGATAATAGCGCGGAAGACTGTGCGGAAGGGGTGGCGGAACCCGGAGGGGCAGAATCTGGCCGGGCGGCGATTGACGGGCCAGGGCAACGGGCGTATCAGCCCGCCTCAGGACACTCCGCCCTAACGTGGAGCTTTCGACCTGGGAGGGTCGCCATGGCTGATATGCCCCTGACCGCGCCGGCGGTGAAACCGGCCAATCCGAATTTTTCGTCGGGCCCGTGTGCCAAGCGTCCTGGATGGACGGTTGAGGTGCTCAAGGATGCCCTTGTCGGCCGCTCGCACCGCAGCAAGCCGGGCAAGGCGCGCATCCAGAAGGCGATCGACCTGACGCGGCAGCTGCTCGAGGTGCCGGCGGACTATCTGATCGGCATCGTGCCGGCGTCCGATACGGGCGCGGTGGAGATGGCGCTGTGGTCGCTCTTGGGCGAGCGCCCGGTGGACATGCTGGCCTGGGAGAGCTTTGGCGAGGGCTGGGTGACCGACGTCGCCAAGCAGCTGAAGCTCGCCGACGCGCGCGTGATCAAGGCCGGCTATGGCGAGCTGCCGGATCTCGGCCAGGTGAATTTCGACCATGATGTGGTGTTCACCTGGAACGGCACGACATCGGGCGTGCGCGTGCCCAACGGGGACTGGATCGCGGCCGACCGCAAGGGGCTGACGATCTGCGACGCGACCTCGGCGGCCTATGCGCAGAACCTCGATTTCTCCAAGCTCGATGTGGTGACCTTCTCGTGGCAGAAGGCGCTGGGCGGCGAGGCGGCGCACGGCGTGCTGATCCTCAGCCCGCGCGCCGTGGCGCGGCTCGAGAGCTACAAGCCGAGCTGGCCGCTGCCCAAGATCTTCCGCCTGACCAAGGGCGGCAAGCTCCTGATGGAGGTGTTCGAGGCGGCAACGATCAACACGCCCTCGATGCTGGTGATCGAGGACGCGATCGACGCGATGCAGTGGGGTCTTGCCGAGGGCGGGCTCAAGGCGCTGCAGGCGCGGGCCGATGCGAACTACAAGGTGATTGCCGACTGGGTCGAGAAGACCCCGTGGATCGATTTCCTCGCCAAGGTGCAGGAACAGCGTTCCAACACGTCGGTGTGCCTGTCGGTGGTCGACCCGGCCTTCACGGCGCTCGACGCCGAGGCGCAGGCGGCCTTCACCAAGGCGATGGTGGCGCGGCTCGACAAGGCCAGCGCCGCCTACGACATCGGCGCCTACAAGGATGCCCCTCCGGGCCTGCGCATCTGGGCCGGGTCCACGGTCGAGGCGGACTCGCTGCGGGCATTGCTGCCATGGCTGGAGTTCGCGTTCGAGGCCGAGAAGGCCGCGCTGGCCAAGGCTGCCTGATTTCAGCTGGGCCGGCTCTGCCGGCCCTTCCCACCCATCGTGTGCCGGCGAGTTGGTTCCCCGCTTTCGCGGGGGACGACAGCCGGTGGAACAAGGAGGGCGACATGCCCAAGGTTCTCGTTTCGGACAAGCTCAGCAAGACGGCTGTGCAGATCTTCAAGGACAATGGCGTCGAGGTCGACTATTTGCCGGACCTCGGCAAGGACAAGGACAAGTTCTTCGAGGCCATCGGCCAGTATGACGGGCTGGCGATCCGCTCGGCCAGCAAGGTGACCGAGAAGATCATCTCGGCGGCCAAGAATCTGAAGGTGATCGGCCGCGCCGGCATCGGCGTCGACAATGTCGACATTCCGGCCGCGACCAAGAAGGGCATCATTGTGATGAACACGCCCTTCGGCAATTCGATCACCACGGCCGAGCACGCCATCGCCATGATGATGGCACTGGCGCGCCAGTTGCCGGAAGCGGACCAGTCGACCAAGGCGTCGAAGTGGGAGAAGAACCGCTTCATGGGCGTCGAGGTGACCAACAAGGTGCTCGGCCTGATCGGCGCGGGCAATATCGGCTCGATCGTCGCCGACCGGGCGCAGGGTCTCAAGATGAAGGTCGTGGCGTTCGATCCGTTCCTGACAGCGGAGCGGGCGCAGGCGATCGGGGTCGAGAAGGCGGACCTCGACGACCTGTTCAAGCGCGCCGACTTCATCACGCTGCATACGCCGCTGATCGACGCGACGCGCAACATCATCAATGCCGAAGCGATCGGCAAGATGAAGGACGGCGTGCGCATCATCAACTGCGCGCGGGGCGGGCTGATCGACGAGAAGGCGCTGTACGAGGCGCTGAAATCGGGCAAGGTGGCGGGCGCGGCGCTCGACGTGTTCGAGACCGAACCGGCCGAGCAGAACCCGCTGTTCGAGCTCGCCAATGTGATCTGCACGCCGCATCTTGGCGCATCGACCACCGAGGCGCAGGAGAACGTGGCGCTGCAGGTCGCCGAGCAGATTTCGGCCTACCTGATGACGGGCGAGATCACCAATGCGCTCAACTTCCCCTCGATCACGGCCGAAGAAGCGCCGCGGCTGACGCCGTGGGTGAAGCTGGCCGAGGCGCTGGGCTCGTTTGCCGGGCAGCTCACCGAGAACCCGATCACGGGGATCAAGATCGAGTATGAGGGCAATGTCGCCCAGCTCAACACCAAGCCGATGACGGCGGCGGCGCTCAATGGCGTGCTGAAGCCGCAGATGGGCGACATCAACATGGTGTCGGCGCCGCAGATCGCCAAGGACCGCGGCATCAATGTCGAGGTGGCGACGCGCGACCAGCAGGGCGCCTATGAAGGCTACATCCGGCTGACCCTGACGACCGAGAAGCAGGAACGTGGCGTAGCTGGAACGGTGTTCGGCTCGGGCAAGCCGCGGATCATCCAGGTCAAGGGCATCAGCATGGAGGCGGAGCTGACGCCGTCGATGCTGTATGTGACCAACGAGGACAAGCCGGGCCATATCGGTCGGCTGGGCACGCTGCTGGGCAACCTTGGTATCAACATCGCCAACTTCAACCTCGGCCGCGCCGATGTGGGCGGCGATGCGATCGCGCTGCTGTCGATCGACGGCTCAGTGACCGAGGCGCAGCTCAAGGAAATCGCCACGCTGCCCGGCGTGAAGCAGGCGAAGGCGCTGAAGTTCTAGGCGCTGGCGCAGAGCAGGAGAAGGAAAATCCCCGCGGCAGCGGGGATTTTCATTTGCGCTAGAGGTCGGAGCCTTCGATGGTCGGCTGCGGCTCGCCGCGGCGGGCGCGGAACTCGCTCCAGCGGCCGAGGATGCGGGCCTGCGCACCGTCGGAGAAGACGGTGGAGATGCCGGCGGCAACGAGCAGGGCGAGGCCCAGATAGCCGACCAGGTCGAGCGTCTCGCTGAAGAAGACGGCACCGAGGGCGACGGCCCACAGGATCTGGACGTATTGCGTCGGACCGATGTGGCTGGCGGGGGTGCGGGCCACGGCCTGGATGATGAGAATCTGCGCGAAGCCGCCCATGATGCCGATGATGGCGAGGCGACCGAGCTGCCACCAATCCATCGCCGTGAAGCCCGGGAGCATCAGCGCGCCGCAGACGACGAGCTGGTAGGCGCCGTTCATGGCGATGATGCTGATCTGCTTTTCGCTGGTCGAGACGATACGCAGGATGGTGTTGGCGGCCGCGGCGAGGAGGGCGCACATCACCGCCGCGAGGTGGCCGACGCCGAGCTCGCGAAAGCCGGGCCGCACGACGATCAGCACGCCCACGAAGCTGAGCGCGATGAATATCCACCGTGCGGCGACGACCTGCTCGCGGAGCACGATGACAGCGAGGAGAGCGAGGAACAGGGGCGCGAGGAAGGCGAGCGAGTAGGTCTCGGCGAAGGGGATGGTGGTGACCGCGAAGGTGAAGCAGAGCGTCGCCACGGTGTAGAGCAGGGCGCGGGCATGCATCAGCAGCGGGTTGGCGAGCCGGAAGGTGTCGCGCCAGCGCTCGGAGCTGCCCTTGGCGAAGACGATGGGCAGGAGGGCGAACAGGTTGACGAAGAACTGGATCTGGAAGACGCCGACCTGGCCGGCGAGACCTTTGGTAATGGCGTCTCCCACCGCATAAATCGAGAAGGAGAGCAGTCCGAGGAGCACGCCGATCGGCATTGGGAGGGTCCAGCCAGAGTGCCGTGGCTTTAGTCGAGCGCCGGCGGCCTGTCGATGCGGCGGCCCGCCGCCAGGCGAGATTTCGTTCGGGCCCCGGTGTAAGGTGGGCACCGGGGGGAGCGCGGAATGATCTACAGCCTGCCGTTCGGAGTGTTGTGGCCCGCCTGGGCGCTGTCCTGGGTAGTGGCGGCGCGATGGGCGAGCCCGGTGGCGGCCCGGCCCCGGGCGCAACAGGAATGGGGCTATTGGGCGCTGGTGGCAGCCGGCGCCGTGCTGATGGCGGCCAATTTCTGGACCGGCACGGGCCGGATGGAATGGCTGCCGTTCGGTACCACCGAGCAGATCCTGTTCGTGCTGGCGGTGGCCGGCCTCGGGGTGACCTGGTGGGCGCGCCTCCACCTGGGCGTGCTGTGGTCGGGCCGGGTGACGCGGAAAGAGCACCACCGGATCATCAAGACCGGCCCCTATGCCATCGTGCGGCACCCGATCTATGCGGGGATCAGCCTCGCGCTGATCGCGACGGCGTTGCTGCGGCCAGGCTGGGCCGGGCTTGTTGGGGCGGCACTGATCATTGCCTCCTTCGTCATCAAATATCGGCTCGAAGAGCGGTTCCTGATGCAGGAGCTGGGACCGGAATACGCCCACTACCGCAAGGAGGTCGCGGCGCTGGTGCCGTTCTTCACCGGACGCTAGCGGTCAGCGCGGGACGTAGAGAGCGGTCGGGACGTTCGTTTCGAGCCGGTAGCGGTCGGCGAGCAGGGTCTCGAGCTCGGGGGGCAGGCGTTTGGCCCCGCCGGTGAGCTCGCGCTGGACAAGAGCGATTTCGCCGCCCTGAGCCTGGCGGGCAAAGGCGGCGCCGTAGCCGGGATCGAGCAGGACGCGCTGGCCGAAGTTGAAGAACTCGATTTCACTGTCGCGGCCGGCCCAATAGCAGAGAGCGAGCGTTTCGCAGGCGACGGGGCCGGGTTCGGTGCGGATGCGCGCGATGGCAGCGGTCCATTCCGGCTGGCGTGCGAGGTCGGCGGACACAGAGGCATAGGCCGTCAGGGCATTGGGGCTCAGCATCACGAAGCGGGCCGCGAGGAGGGCGATCGCGAGAGCGGTCGCGACGGCCCGGCTGCGATCCGTGGTGGCGTGGGCGACGATGCGGGCGAGCAGCAGGGCGCAGCCCAGCATCATCGCCAGCACAAGGTCGAACAGCGTGTTGTAGATGACGCCGCTGCCGGTCATGAGCAGGATGCCGACGATTGTCGATGTCGCGAGATAGACACCAACGAAGCGGCCGAGGGCATGGCGGCGCGACAGCCACACGCCGATTGCGGCGGCGATGACGAAGGGAGCGAGGTGAGGGGCCTGCATCCGCAGCACCAGCACGAGCACATCGGTGGTGTAGGTGCGCCCCGAGCGGATCACCTGATCGACGAAGCTGCCGCCATAGAGGCCGAGGCAGATGGCGAGTGCTGTCGCGCCGATGGCGGCGGCCGCAACCAGCCAGCGGAGCAGCGCGCGGCGATCTTCGAAAGCGAGCCACAGGGTGACGGCGAGAGGCAGCGCGAGGACGTTGTGCTTGACGAGACCGCCGGCAACCATCAGCGCGGCGACGATCACCAGGGTGCGCCAGTCGCGGCGACCGCCGAGGAGGACGACGAGACCTGTCGACTGGAAGGCATGCGCGAGCCATTGCGGATCGTCGACGCCGACATAGTCGGTGAAATAGAGCGCGACGAAACAGAAGAAGGCGAGCGCGGTGGCGATGGCGACCTCGCGCGCGGCGCCGAGACGGCGCGCGGCGAGACCGACATTGAGCGTGGTGATGGCGAGGGCCGCGAGGGCGAGGATGCGTCCGGCGACGATGTCGTCGCCAGTGAGGCCGGCGATAGCTGCGGTGAGATAGAACGACAGCGGCGGATAGTTGATGAAGGTCGCGGCGTCGACGGGCGGATAGAGTGAGCCGCCGGTGCGGAGGCGCAGGCTATGAAAGCCGTTCCAGCCTTCATTGTAGCTGAGCGGAATGTGCGCGAAGAGCGCGGTGAGCGGCCAGTAGAGCAGCGCCACCGCAAGGCCGGCCAGGACCGCGATGAGCAGCCATGTGGTGAGGCGCGAGAACAGGAGCACAGCGATACCCGTGGCGACCGATCGCCTCGGCGTACACGCATCTGGCTAAGATTGTGTGGACGTCAGGCCCGCCGGGCGCTCCATTCGGCGAGGACGATGCCCGACATGACGAGCGTTGCGGCGATGAAGTGGAAGGTCTCGAGCCGCTCGCCGAGGATGAGCACCGAGCCGGCGGCGCCGAACAGCGGGATCAGGTTGATGAAGAGGCTGGCGCGGTTGGCGCCGATCAGCTCGACGCCGCGGACATAGAACATCTGGCTGATGATCGAGGGCAGGACCATCGTGTAGGCGGCGATGATCCAGCCCAGCGGTGTGATGGAGGGCACGGTCGAGGCGACATAGGCGAGGCCGCCGCCCGTGGTGGCGGCGAAGACCAGTGAGGCGAGGGCGGCGCCGATGAAGGTTGCGAGCAGGAAACTGCGCCAGTCGGTCTGCGGCCGCCAGCGCAGGGTGATCGAATAGACCGCGTAGGCGAGCGAGGCGATGAGCACCAGCAGGTCGCCGAAATTGATGTCGAGCGCGAGGATGCGGCTCAGGTCGCCATGGCTGGCGGTGAGCGCGACGCCGACGATGGTGATGGCGACGCCGACGATCTGCAGGGGGCGCACGCGGGTGCGGAACAGGATGAAGCTCAGCAGCATGACGAAGATGTTGATCGTCACCTGGTCGAGGCCGATGTTGAAGCCCGATGTGTAGTAGGCGGCGACGTAGCAGAGCGCGTTGAAGGTGGCGTAGCCGACGGCGCCGTAGAACAGATAGAGCCACCATTTGGCGCGGATCGTCGGCCAGTCGCGGCGGACTGGTTCGATGGCGAAGGGCAGCACCAGGAGCGCGGCGCCGGTCCAGCGCAGCACCATCAGCGCATAGGGATCGATGTTGCCGACCGCGGCCTTGCCGGCGACGACATTGCCGCCCCAGAACAGGTTGCACAGGATCAGCAGGATGTAGGGGCGGGACATCAGCGCGCTGAAGGCGCCGGTGCTGGCGGGGCTTGGTTCGGACATGGACTCGTGAAGGCGGCGCGGACCGGGGAAGGTCCGCGCCGCAGTTGTGCACACCTCGGCAGAGGATGCCAGAGAGAGATCAGGCCGGGGTGATGTTGGTGTTGAGCCGGAACAGGTTCTCGGGGTCGTAGCGGCGCTTGACCCGGCGCAGGCGCTCGAGCGTCGCGGCGGGGTAGGCGCTGGCGAGGCCGCGGGCTTCGGCGTCGCCGAGGAAGTTGACATACGTGCCGTCACTGACGGGCGCTACCGCAGCCACAGCATCGCCAGCCCAGCGCTCCTGCGCCGCAACCTCGTCGGGGCCGCCGCCATACATGGCGAGGAACGAGACCATAAAGCGGCTGCCGCGATGGGCGAAGGCCGTGGCGTCGGTGGCGACACGGGCATGGGCACCGCCGAGCACGCGGATCTGCGACATGCTCATGGGCGCCGTGCAGGCATTGGCGGCGTTGACCAGGGCGCGGGCGTCGTCGAGGCCGAAGTCTTTCGTGAAACGCGACCGGACGGCGACCATGCCGCGCATCTCGGGCGGCGGATCGAGCATGTAGAGGCTCGAATAGGGCGCCGGGCCGACGAGGTCGGCGAGCGGCGTGGCGAGGGCGCGGAACGGCGCCAGCGCTTTCTGCGCAGCTTCGGCGTCGCCGGCATAGGCCATCATGGCAACGAAGGCGAGCTTGCCCTCTGCCTCGACCGGGATGAACGGAGCGGGCGGCAAGGGCATGACCATGGCGATGGCCGTGAGCTCATCGGGAGCCTGGTCGGCAAGGCGGACGAAGGCGGCGATGATCTCGGGGACGGGTGGGAACACCAGCGGTCCGCCCGTGAAGGCGGGCAGCGGCTGCAGCCGGTATTTGAAGCGGGTGACGACACCGAAATTGCCGCCACCGCCACGCACGGCCCAGAACAGGTCGGCATGGTTTGTGTTGTCGGCGATGAGGATATCGCCCGAGGCGGTGACGATCTCGACCGCGAGCAGCGAGTCGATGGTGAGGCCGTGCTTGCGCGCCAGGTAGCCGATGCCGCCACCGAGCGAGAGGCCGGCGATACCGACGGTGCCGGCATCGCCGAAGCCGACGATGAGGCCGCGCTGTTCGACGGCGTGGGTGACTTCGGCTGCGGTGCAGCCGGCGCCGGCCCACACGGTGCGGGCGGCGGTGTCGATGTCGATGGTGCTCAGGTCGCGCAGGTCGATGACGAGGGCGCCATCGGCGACGCCGTAGCCGCCGGTGCTGTGGCCGCCGGCGCGGATGGCGAGAGGCAGGTCGGTGGCCTGGGCGAAATTGAGCGTGGTGGCGATATCGGACGGGGTGGCGACGCGGACGATGGCAGCAGGGCGACGGGTGTCGAACTGGGCGAGGGCGACGAGGCGCAGGGCCTCGTAGTCGGCCTGAGCGGGCGTGATCACGCGGCCGCGGAGCATCGCGCCGAGCATCTCGATCTGGTCTTGGATAGGGAAACGCTTGTCCATTGCTTGGAACTCTTGGGAGGAGGTTTGCTGCTGCGGGCGCGGCGTCTAGTGCTGGCGCTTTGAACGCCAAATGAACGCAGCGGTCAGGATCGATGGTTGGGATTTGTCATTGGCGCCCGGTTCGTCTATTGGACGTCCGCAAACGCCGCCGCCTTGGGCGAAACGGCTTTGCCCGAGAGATCGAATGGCGCCCGATAGGGCGCGCTACGCGAGGGCAGTTCTTCATGGCAAATGTGATCGTCGTCGGCAGCCAGTGGGGTGACGAGGGCAAGGGCAAGATCGTCGACTGGCTGAGCGAGCGCGCCGATGTGGTGGTGCGCTACCAGGGCGGTCACAATGCCGGCCATACGCTGGTGATCGACGGGACGAGCTACAAGCTGGCGCTGCTGCCCTCGGGCGTGGTGCGCGGCAAGCTCAGCGTGATCGGCAATGGCGTGGTGGTCGATCCGCATCACTTCGTGGCCGAGGTGGAGAAGCTCGCGGCGCAGGGCGTGGCGATCACGCCGGAGATTCTGCGGATCGCCGACAATGCACCGCTGATCCTGAGCCTCCACCGCGAGCTCGACGCGACGCGGGAGAACGCCAATTCGGGCCTCAAGATCGGCACGACAAAGCGCGGCATCGGGCCGGCCTATGAGGACAAGGTGGGACGGCGTGCGATCCGCGTGTGCGACCTGGCCGAACCCGAGACGCTGATGCCCAAGATCGAGCGGCTGCTGGCGCACCACAATGCGCTGCGCCGCGGCATGGGGTTGCCGGAGCTGTCGGCGGACGCCCTCCACAAGGAGCTGACCGACGTCGCCGACAAGATCCTGCCCTATGTCGGCCAGGTCTGGCGGCTGCTCGACGAGAAGCGGCGCGGCGGCGCCCGCATCCTGTTCGAGGGGGCGCAGGGCGCGCTGCTCGACAACGACCACGGCACCTATCCATTCGTCACCTCATCGAACACGGTGGCCGGGCAGGCGGCGGCGGGGTCGGGGCTGGGGCCGACGGCGATCGGCTACGTGCTGGGGATCACCAAGGCCTACACCACCCGCGTGGGCGAGGGGCCGTTCCCGTGCGAGCTCGACGACGAGATCGGGCGGCACTTGTCCACGGTGGGGCGCGAGGTCGGAGTGAACACCGGACGGCCGCGGCGGTGCGGCTGGTTCGACGCCGTGCTGGTGCGGCAAACGGTCCGGACGTCGGGCATCACCGGCATCGCGCTGACCAAGCTCGACGTGCTCGATGGGCTCAAAGAGATCAAAGTTTGTGTCGGTTACGAGCTCGACGGACAAAAAATTGACTATTTGCCAGCCTCTATGAGGGCCCAGGCGGCCGTGAAGCCGATTTATGAGTCTCTCGAGGGGTGGCAGGAAACGACAGCAGGGGCGCGAAGCTGGGCCGAATTGCCCGCGCAGGCCGTCAAGTACGTGAGGTACATCGAAGAGCTGATCGGGGCACCGGTCGCCATGCTCTCCACCAGCCCCGAAAGGTTGGATACCATCCTCGTGCAAGACCCGTTCCAAGACTGAGGTTTTTTGGCTACAACTCCCGCGCAAATTGAGCGAATGTAGCGAATGGCGGATTACAAAGAACTTCTGCGCCGTGCCGTAGAGGCATTGCCCGAGAACAACGGGGCAGCCCGACGCGCGGTGTATGAAAAGGCGCGGGCAGCCCTGGTGGGGCAGCTTCGCGCCATCAATCCGCCGCTCCCCGCCCGCGACATCACGACCCACCGTCTGCAGCTCGAAGACTGCATCCGCCAGGTGGAGCAGGAGGCGAGCGAGGCCAATATCGCCGGGCTGACCTCCGAGCCGCCGTCGCTGCCGCCCGTCTTTGCGGCCGAAGCCAAGAAGCCGGTCGCCGAGCTGCCCAAGCCGGCGGCAAAGCCCGCCGCGCCGGCGCCGAAAGCCGCCATCCCCGCGGCCAAGCAGCCGCCGGTGCAGAAAGCGCTGCCCAAGGCAGAACCGCCACGCGCGCCCAAGCCTGAACTCGTGGCGCGCAGCAAGACCAACGGCACAGCGTCGATCGAAGATATTATCGCGGCCGCCGAGCGCGACCGCGAGCCGCCCGCGCCCAAGGCGCCAGAGATCAAGAACCGTCCGCCCAAGTCGCAGCCCATGCTGGTCAAGCCGCATGAGGAGCCCGAGGACGACGAGGCGGACGAGGAGCCGATGCGTCCGGCGCCCCGCAAGCAGGAACAGCGGCAGCTGCCGTCGATCGTGGCGCGTGCCGAGGCCTCCAAGGGTCGCGGTGCTGCCGTGTCGCCGGGCTTTGGTGTCGCCATCGAGAACGGCCGGCGCGGGCCGACCATCGAGCCGCGCCGCGATGGCGGCCGTGGCATGGCCGCTGCCGCGCGGCAGGTGGACCCCATCGAATTCGACGTGGACGAGGACGTGCAGGCGATGGCCGCCGTGCGCGAAGTGGAGGTTGAGCCGCAGCAGGCCGACCCGCAGGGCGCGATCGACCGCGCCATCGCTACCCTCGACCGCGAGGCCCGCGGCGACAACCGCCCGGCACACTACACCGAATCGGAAGTGGACCTCGACGACGAGGACGAGCCGATGCAGGCGCCGGTGCGCAACGGCCTGTTCAACGGCAAGGCCAATGGCAAGGCGAACGGCCGCAGCACGGGCACCGACCTGGTGATCAGCCGCGGCGACCGGGGCGTGCCGTTCGAGCAGGAGCGCGAGCGGCCGGCCAAGGCCCCGCGCCCCGCCAAGGAATTCGCCAATCCGCGCCGCGCGCAGGCCGCCCGCGCGTTCGACGGCATTCCGCGCGCGCAGAGCGAACGCGGTGGCATGGGCGCCGTGACGATCTTCCTCATTATCTTCGCGGCGCTGCTGGTCGGTGCGGGCGGGGCGGGCTTCTGGGCCTGGCAGGAAGGCTTCATCAATCTCGACCAGATGTTCGGCAAGGGCACGCCGGCGGTGACCACGGCGGCGACACAGACGCCGGTGAGCACGGACTCCAACGGACCGGGCAACACCGAGACGCCAGCCGCGGCGACGCCGGCCACAGAGCTCAAGGCCAATGAGCGCCTGCCGGCTGTCACCGATACGGCGGCGACCGAGTCAGTCGAGCCGCTGGCCCTGCAGACGCCGACCGGGGACGCCAAGATCGAAGAGCGGCTGGGCAGCGAGACGAGTGCCGCCGCCGACACCGCCGAGCAGGCGATCGCTGCGATCGATCCGTCGACCGTGGCCGGCAGCCAGTCGCTGCTGCTCGAGGCATCGGACAACGGCACCACGGGCGCCGTCCCGTTCTCGGGCACGGTGGACTGGAGCAAGGGCCAGGACGAGATGGGCCAGCCGACGCTGGTGGGCAAGGCCAACATCCCGGCGCGCAACCTTTCGGTGGAAGTGCTGATCCGCAAGAACTCCGATCCGAGCCTGCCGGCGAGCCATTTGATGGAAATCAACTTCACGGTGACCGACACCTTCATCGGCGGCTCGATCGCGGGGCTGCCGGGCGTGCTGCTCAAGAACGAAGAGCTGGTGCAGGGCGCACCGCTGGTGGGTGCGTCGGCGCGCGTGGTGGGCAATTCGTTCCTGTTCGCGTTGAGCGCGGCAAGCGAGGACACCACGGCCAACACGAACCTGCTCACCAGCCGCAAGTGGATGGACCTGGCGCTGATCTATGCTTCGGGCAAGCGTGCGATCATCACGCTGGAGAAGGATCCGGCTGCGCAGGCGCTGTTCAGCGACGTGTTCTCGGCGTGGGGCAACGCCCCCGCATCACAGGGCTAAGCGCCCGCTTTCCAAACGATAGACGCGATCGGCGATGGCGCCGATGTCATCGGCATGATGGGTCACCAATATGGTGGCCCACTTTTGCTTGCGCGTGAGCGCCTGGACGATACTGCGGGTCGTGGCACGCGTCTCGTCGTCGAGCGCCGAAAAGGGCTCGTCGAGCAGCAGTACCGGCTTGTCACGCAGCAGGGTGCGGGCGAGCGCCACGCGCTGCTTCTGGCCGCCCGACAGGGTTGCCGCGCGCTGGCCGGCGAGATCGCCGAGTCCAAGCTCGGCGAGCGCCGCGGCGACGCGCCCGGCATCGGGATGCGGCAGGCCGAGCGCGACATTACGGCTCGCGGTCAGGTGCTCGAACAGCGTTTCAGACTGAAACAGGATCGAGACCGGCCGCTGCTCGGGGGGCACGTCGTTGACGATGTCACCATCGATGCGGATGGTGCCGGAGGCGGGCTGCAGGAAGCCGGCGACGAGATCGAGCAGCGTCGATTTGCCCGAACCGCTGGCGCCACGGATAGCGGTGACCTCTCCGGCCAACGCCTCCAAGGTGAAGTCGTAGCTGGGCGCGGCGCCATAGCCGAAGGTGACGTGGTCAAGCGCGAGCACGGCTGAGCCTCTCGAACAGAGCGGGAAGGGCGATGAAGGCGGCGATGGTGAGCACCAGCATCAGCGCGGCGATGGTGGCGGCGTCGTTGGTGCGGTAGGCACCGAGGGCACGCACCATCAGCAGCGGCAAAGTCACGAAGTCCTGCGTGTCGAACAGCGCGATGACGCCGAGGTCGCCGAGCGAAAAGCAGAAACTGAGCGCAAGGACCAGGCCGACATCGCGGGCGATCAGCGGCCATTCGATCTGCGCGAACTGGCGGGTGCCGCCCAGTCCGAGCGAGCGGATCAGCCGGCCGCGGCTGCGTGCGATGGCATCGAAGGGCGGTGCGATCGCGGCCATCACGAAAGGCAGCGAGAGCAGGGCGTTGGCGATGACCACGATCGCTGGAGCAATGGCGTCGGGGACGATGCCGAGATTGCGCACGAACAGGAAGGCGCCAAGCGCAAGGGCGACGGCGGGCACAGCGAGATAGGCGTAAGCGGGCGCGCCGATGGCCGTTCGGGCGATGCGCGAGGTGGTGGCGGCGCGGGCGGCGGCGACGAGGAGGCCCAGCATCAAGGCGAGCAGCGCAGACGCCGCACCCACGGTCACGCTCGTCAGAGCGGCGCTCCAGAAGGCACGGTCGCCGAGCACGTCGCCGAGACCGGCGAGGCCGTCAATGAGCACGGCAAGCAGTGGCGCAGCGAAGCCGCACAGGGCGAGCCCGAGGACAAGCCACTGCAGGGCACGCGCCGCGCCGGCATCCTGCCAGCGGGGAGTCACGGGGCGGTCGAGGCTGGTTGAGACGGGAGCGAGCGCGGCGCCCGCGACGATCACCGCCGAGCAGATGCCGATCTGGATCAGCGCCAGCGTGACGGCGGTGACGAGGTCGAAGTCGAGCCGCGCGGCGGCGTAGATGGCGACCTCGAGCGTCTGCACGGCGGGACCGCCGCCCAGCAACAGGACGATGGGGAAGCTGGTGAAGGCGAGCAGGAAGATGATCGAGGCGAGCCCCGGCAGCGTGCCGCGGATGGCGGGCCAGTCGATGACCGCGAAGCGATTGAGCGGCGAGAGCGCGAAGCTCTGACCGGTCTTGAGCCGCGCCTCGGGGATTGCATCGAGACGGGCAAGCAGGATGCGGCCGGCAAAGGCCGCGTCGAGGATGATATGCGCGGCGACGACACCGCCGAGCCCGAAGATCGGCACGCCCAGGCCGCCGAGCCAGCCGCTGCGGCCCCACACGGCGATGAGGCCGAAGGCGACGACGATGCCGGGCGTGACGATGGCCGAGGCGAACAGGCCGATGACCAGCGTACGGCCGGGGAAACGCAGCCGATTGAGGGCCCAGGCGAGCGCGATGCCGACGACGAGCGAGAGGACGGTCGACAGACTCGCCTGCAGCGTCGTGATGTAGATGAGGTAGCCGATATCGGTCGTCGGCCCTGACGAGGTCTGGGCCGACGCGGCCGAGAGGATCGACCAGAACAGGGTTCCGACCAGCAGCGCAATGGCCAGCGCGACCGCCGCTCCACCGATGAGGCGGAGCGGCCGACGCGGAATCGCGCTGTCAGCGGATCGCGGCAAGGGCTTCCTCGATCCAGGCATTGCGGTTGGCGGTAACGGCTGCCTCGTCGACCGGCAGGGCCTTGGCCGGTGGGGCGCCGAAGGCTTCGGGCAAGTCGGCGCCAAGGTCGATCACAGGGAACATCCAGTTGGTCTGCGGGATGGCCTTCTGGCCCTCCGCGGAGATCATGTAGGTGAGGAACTGGCGGGCGAGATCCTGGTTGGGCGAGGATTTGAGAATGCCCGAGACCTCGATCTGCGCGATGTGGCCTTCGCTAAAGGTGGCGGCGGCGTAGCGCGTGTCGTTCTCGGTCAGCGCGTGAAAGGCGGGCGAGGTCGTGTAGCTCACCACCATGTCCGCTTCGCCCTTGAGGAACAGGCCATAGCCCTCGGACCAGCCACGCGACATGGTGAGGATGTGCGGCTTGAGACCCGCCCAGATTTCGGGCGCGCGGTCGCCATAGGCCTGCCTGATCCACACCACGAGACCGAGCCCCGGTGTGGAGGAACGCGGGTCCATGACGACGATCTTGAAGCTCTCGGGGAGCGCGATGAGCTCCTCGAAGGAGGTAGGCGGCGTCGGCACCGTCTCCTTGTTGTAGACGAAGGCGAAGTAGCCGTAGTCGAAGGGCACGAAGTCGGCTTCGGTCCAGGGCTGCGGCAGGTTCAGGCCGCTGAGGTCGAGACCGTGCGGGGCAAACAGGCCGCTGGCGCGGGCGTCGCCGGCGATGAAATTGTCGAGGCCCACGACGAGGTCGGCCTTTGTCGTGGGACCCTCGAGCTGTACGCGGCGGAAGGCGGAGATGCCGTCCTCGGCGGCGACATAGGTCAGCGTGCAGGCGCAACTCGCCTCGAAGCCGGCCTTGAGCGCGGGGCCGGGACCCCATTCGGCGGTGAAGGAATCGTAGGTGTAGACGGTGAGATTGGGCTTGTCCTGCGCTGCAGCCGGGTGGCCGAGAGCGAGGAAAGCCGCAAACGCAAGGATCGCAGGACGGAGCATGCCGTTACCTTTTCGGTTGCGGCCATGCGTTGAGGGTAACGTAAATGGTCCGAGCGCGGACGAGCGCCCTTGCCATCTCGAACTTCCTCCGCCAGCATGACCTGGTTCAGGTTCAATGGGTGTTTCTCAGCTCCGTTTCCGGAGCACCCCAGCGAGACACCGTTGATCTAGTCCGAGAATTCCCGCCGTGCAAGAGCGCGCTTCCCCTCCGCAAGTGATTTCCTACGAAGGTCTGCTGGTGATCGTGGGTGGTGGCACCGTCGATCACGACCTGCTGCGCGACCTGTACCTGACGGGTGCCCATTTGGTGGGCGCCGATGGCGGGGCGGACCAGATTGTGGCGGCGGGCCTCAAGCCCGAGGCGATCATTGGCGACTTCGATTCACTCAGCAATGTCGACGAGTGGCTCGGCCGGACGCGCCTGCTGCGCATCCCCGAGCAAGAGACGACGGACTTTGAAAAGGCGCTCTACTCGACCAGCGCGCCGGTGACGATCGCGATGGGCATGACCGGCAAGCGGTTCGACCACACGCTGGCGGCGCTCGACGCGGTGACCAAGCATGCCAGGGACCGGGTGGTCATCCTCGTCGACGAGGCGGATATCGCTGTGGCGCTGACCGGGCCGTTCAGCTTCGAGGTCGCGCCGCGGGAGCGGGTGTCGGTGCATCCCCTGCTGCCGATCCGGTTCAAGCGCTCGATCGGCCTGCGCTATCCGCTCGACGGCCTGCGCCTCGCGCCCGGAGAGCGGACGGGGACGTCGAACGAAGCAGTCGACGGGCCGTTCCGGATCGAGCCGGAGGGACGGACACGACCGTGGCTGCTGCTGCTCGACCGCAAGTACCTGTTCGGCGTCGCTGCGGCGGCGACCGCGATGGCGGGATGAGTTGACGACTGCTCAAGCGCTGGGCCGGGCTGGTCCGATGACGCGAGGCTGAACGGGCTATTCAATGGGAGATCAGTGAGGAGGCCGCAAGGTGATGCCATTGGAACACCAACTCAGCAGGTCCCCAAATGAAGCCGATCATTCTCCTTGCCAGTCTCGCTGCTCTCGCAACGCTCGCTGCGCCGGCACAAGCCGCTTCGTTCTCGTTGTTTGCCTTCAAGTCGCGGGGCGCGCTTGTCAGCCTCAACCCGCAGCCGATCCCGCCCAAGGAGTCGTACGGCGCGCTGAACCCGCAGCCGATCCCGCCGGGCGGGGAAACCAGCGTCATCATCGTGGGCGGCAAGGGCGGGGAGACGAGCCTCAACCCGCAGCCGCTGCCACCCAAGGAATCGTTTGGCGCGCTGAACCCGCAACCAATCCCGCCCAAGGAATCCTTCGGGTTCTGAGGCAAAACAAAAAGGGCCCCGTGACGGGGCCCTTTCGATTGAGACTGCCGCGATCAGGCGCGTTCGCGGGCCTGGTCGCGCGCTTTCTCGCGGGCCGCGTGGGTCACCGCTTCCTGGACCTTCTCGAAGGCGCGGACCTCGATCTGCCGGATGCGCTCGCGGCTGACGTTGTATTCCTGCGCCAGCTCCTCGAGCGTCGCCGGATTGTCCTGCAGTCGACGGGCCTGGAAGATGGCCTTCTCGCGCTCATTGAGGTCGGCCATGGCGTTGGTCAGCAGGCCCATGCGCTCGTCGTACTCCTCGGAGTTGCCGAGTGTGGTTTCCTGGTCCGGCGTATCGTCCACGAGCCAGTCCTGCCACTCGGAGGCCCCTTCGTCGGCGCGCATGGGCGCGTTGAGCGAGGCGTCGCCGGTGAGGCGCTGGTTCATCGAGACCACGTCGCTTTCGGTCACGTGGAGCGCGCTGGCGATCTGCTTGATCTGGTCGGGATGCAGATTGCCGTCATCGAGCGCGGCGATCTGGCCCTTCACCTTGCGCAGGTTGAAGAACAGACGCTTCTGCGCGGCCGTGGTGCCGATCTTGACCAGCGACCACGAGCGTAGGACGTATTCCTGGATGGCGGCGCGGATCCACCACATCGCGTAGGTGGCGAGACGGAAGCCCTTGTCGGGCTCGAAGCGCTTGACCGCATGCATGAGGCCGACATTGCCCTCCGAGATCACCTCGGAGATGGGCAGGCCATAGCCGCGATAGCCCATGGCGATCTTGGCCACGAGGCGGAGATGGGACGTGATGAGTTTCTGCGCGGCAGCCGGATCTTCATGCTCCTTGTAGCGCTTGGCGAGCATGAACTCCTCGTCGGGCTCCAGCATCGGAAATTTCCGGATTTCCTGGAGGTAACGGGACAGGCCGCCCTCGGCAGAGAGGACAGGCAGGTTGGACTGGGCCATTGAAGCACCCCTTTCAGATTTCCCCCGCGCGTCCGCGGCGGGATTTGCCCCCGGCGTCCTGTTCGGCACACCGGTGGACGTGAACGTAATATAGGTCGAAAACCGGCCTTGATAAGGCCGCGAGCGGTCCGGGATCGATGACGGAATGCCCGGACACCGGGCTGGTTCCGCTAGCGCGCGTAAGCCTTGTTGTAGTCTTCCAGGGCAGCCGCCAACTCGGCCAGATCCGGCGGCAGCGGGCTGGTGAAGAGCATTTCCTCACCAGTGGTGGGGTGCTCGAAGCCGAGTTCCGCGGCGTGCAGGGCCTGGCGGCCGAGACCGTCGACGATGGCACGGAGGTTATCCGGCAACCGCCGGGATTTTGTAGCATAGCCAGAGGCATAAAGAGGATCGGCTACCAGCGGATGGCCGATATGCGCCATGTGCACGCGGATCTGGTGCGTGCGTCCGGTTTCAAGCTCGCAGCGAAGCAAGGTGATATCCCACCCAATATCGCCGAAACGCGCCTCGGTTTGATAGTGCGTGATCGTTTCACGACCGTCTTTGCGCACGGCCTGTTTCAGCCGGTTGGCGCCGTCGCGGCCGAGCGGGGCGTCGACGGTGCCGCGTCCCGCCTGGGTCTGGCCCCAGGCGAAGGCGGTGTAGGCGCGATGCAGCGGGCCGGTGCGGCCGTGGTCGGCGAACTGGGCGGCGAGATGGGCCATGGCGGCTTCGGTCTTGGCGGCGACCATGACGCCGGAGGTGTCCTTGTCGAGGCGGTGGACGATGCCCGGGCGGCGGACGCCGTTGATGCCCGGCAGGCTGCCCTGGCAGTGGTAGAGCAGGGCATTGACCAGGGTGCCGCGGGGCGAGCCGGGGGCGGGGTGGACCACCATGCCGACGGGCTTGTCGATGACGATGAGGTCATCGTCCTCGTAGAGAATGGCGAGCGGGATGTCCTCGGGCTCGGGCTCGGCGTCTTCCGGAGGCGGCGCGGTGAGGGTCAGGGCGTCGCCGGCCTTGACGCGGGTCTTGGGCTCCGTGGCGGTTTGCCCATTGATCGCGACGGCACCCGCCAGTATCAGGTCCTTGATGCGGTTGCGGGAGAACGCCTCGAGCGCCTTGGCCAGCACCGCGTCGAGCCGGCCGCCAGCCTGATCGGCCCCGACGGCGACTTCGTATTCTTCGTCTTCAGTCCCGGAATCCTGCATGAGCGACACTCAGCCGAACGAACTGACACCGGAAGCCAGGGCGATCATCGCGCGGGCGCGGAAATCGTTCATGCTGACCATGGGCTTGCTCGTCCTCGGGTTCATCGCGATCGGGGCCGCCCTGATCTATCGGTCGGCCAATTCGGGCGGCGGCGGATCGTCGGGCGCCGAGTATGTCATTGCCGCGCTCAAGATTCCCAGCGGCGCCGAGGTCGTATCGGCTGTCGCGGCGGACGGCAAGGTGACAGTGACCTACAAGGCCGGCCTGATGACGAGTGTGCGGGTCTTCGACGGCAAGACCGGCGAGATGATCCGCGAGATTCCGATCGTTTCGGAGTAGGGCAGGGACCCGCCCGTCGCTAGTTCCGGTTCTGGATTTCGCGCAGGGCGGCGAGGCGGTCGGAGACGGCGCTCTGGCCGACGGGCTCGGGCGTACGGGGCTCGGCGGGCTTTGACAGGTCCTCGTCCGTGTATTTCTGGACGCGCTCAAGCAGGGTGTCGTCGGTATCGGGCGCCTCGCCTTCGACGGCATAGACGAGGCGGCTGACTTCGGACGCGATGTCGTTGAGCTTTTCACGCAGGTGCGCCTGCTCGACCCGGTCGCTGTCCCAGTCGGCCATAACGGTGGCCTCGACGGTGAGCACCTGGGTGCGGAGCTTGTCGAGCTCGCTTTCGATCGCGAACTTGTCGGCCAGCAATTGCTCGCGCTCGCCCTCGACCGCTTCGACCACCCTGGCGGTGTCGGCGAGGGCGATGCTGACGCGGTTCTCGGCGTCGGCGATGCGCGCCTCGGCTTCCACGAGCTGGACCTGCGCCTCGCTGGCGGCATCGTCCTTGCGGGCGAGGGCGGCGCGCAGCTCGGAAGCCGCGGCGGCGGCATCGGCGCTGCGCTTGTCGGAGGTTTCGAGCTGGCCGATGAGCGAGCGGTTCTGCGTTTCGAGGAAGCCGCCCCGCTTGCGCTCGGCCTCGAGCTTTTGCAGCAGCAGATCCATGTCGGTGTTGTAGTCGCCGCTCAGCGCCTTGCCGTCGACGTCGATGGAGCGCGGGGTCTTGCCGCGCAGCGCTTCGCGCGCGGTTTCGAGCTGGGCGGATTTGTCGGCGAATTCGCGGTCGCGCATGCGCAGGCGCTGGCTGAGATCGGCGCCATCCTTCTCGAGGTCGAGGATGCGGCGGCGCAGCTCCGCCTCACGCTCTTCGAGCTCGCGGATCTGCTGGAGCTGAGTCTCGCGCTCGTCGCGGATGGCACCCACTTCGTTGCGTTTGCGGTTGATGTCGCGGAGCTGTTCGCTGAGCCGGCGGCGCAGGGCCTCGACGTTCATCTCGAGGCGACGGGTGGACAGGGCGAATTCGGCGCGGAGCTGGTCCTTGTCGGCGCGGAACTCGGCCATGGTGATGGGCGTGGCGGCTTCGATGCGCTTTTTGGTCAGGCGCACGGCCCGGCGCCAGACGGCAGGCATGATGGCGAGCGCGACGAGGCTGGCGATCAGCAGCCCCAACGCGAAGTACATAATATTCTCAATGCCCATGAACAGGCCCCGACACTGGCCCGATCATAGCAGGATGGCCATGAGCGGACGATGACAAAGACGGCGACGCGGGGCCATCTTAGCCAGTGATTAACCTTACCGGGAAGGGGCGGAGAGAGCGAATTGCGAGTGGCGAATAGCGAGTAGCGAGTAGGAGGCCCGGCATCTACGACACTTTATTCGCTACTGGCTATTCGCCATTCGCTTGGTCATCCTGACACAGCTTGTCAGGAGGGCGCCGATAGGGTCGGTTTCAGTCGAAACGGAGCTGACCCATGACCCTCATCGCCGCCTGCCATTGCGGACATACGCGCATCGAACTGCCGGCGCAGCCGACGCACGCCAAATCCTGCAATTGCACCTATTGCGCCCGCACCGGGGCGGTGTGGGCCTATTACAAGCCGGGCGAGCTCACCTTCCTGTCGCGCGAGGGGGAGGCGACGTACTCGCCCAGCGGGATGAACCATCACCATTTCTGCGCCAATTGCGGCATGCAGACCTGGGGGGACTCGCCGGACTGGGCGTCGCTCTACAACAATGACGGGACGCCCAAGAATGGCGAGGCCAACGCGATGCCCACCGAGCGAATCCATGCCGTCAATCTGCGGCTGATCGACGATCTCGATTGGGACGCGGTGACGGTCGAGGCCGTGGATGGGCGTGCGTCGTGGTAGCGCTCATTGGTCGGCCGGGATTACCTGCCGCGGCTGATCAGAACGGGTTCCAGGTCGGTTCGTTGGTGAACTTGAGGTAGCCCACATTGAGGCCGGCGCGGAGGCCGACGCCCGAACGGATGGGCACGACGACGACGTTGCCGGCCTTGAGCACCGACATGGCGAGGCCGCCCACGACATAGGCCGAACCATCGACGCCGGGGAAGCGGTCGAAGATGTCGTTGGTGCTGTTGAGGCTGTAAACGAGCATCATGACCTTGGAGCCGTCGCCGCCGACATCAAAGCCGATCGAGGGGCCCTGCCAGAACAGCGGGTAGTCGCCCTGGTTGCGAGTGTAGAGCGTCCCTTCGCCGAAGCGGCCGCCGATGAAGAGGGCGCCACCGGCTTCCTCGCCGAGGATGTAGCCGTTGGGCAGGCCGAACTGGCTCGCGGCGCGCTCGACCAGCGAGGCCAGGCCCTGGCTGACCGAACCGAAGAATTCGCCGCCCTTGTCGACGATCTCGTCGACCGAGAAGGTGTCGGAGACCGACCCCTGCGCATTGGCGGGAGCAGGGGCAAACGCGAGACCGAGCAGCAGGAGCAGGCTCAGAGCGAGGCGTTTCAGCATGGCGGAGTCTCCGGGGTCGCGGGCCTTTACCAAGCGCTCACCATGACGGGCTAGCTTGGACTTGGTACCCAGTGGTGGGCGTCCAACACGGCAATGATGCGGCAAATCGGTAAACAAATCTTAACCATCGTGGCGTGGCTGATGTTGGCCGGCGCGGCCGATGCCGCGGGCGCGCCGCCGGTGGTGACCGATCCGCTGACCGGGGTGGCGATCGAGGGTTACGACCCGGTGACCTATTTCATCGAGCGCGAGCCGCGGCAGGGCGTGCCGGACTACGAATATGTCTGGAGCGGCGTGTCGTGGTATTTCGTGAGCGCCGCCAACCGCGACGTCTTCGCGCGCAATCCCGAAGTGTATGCGCCGCAATATGGCGGGCACTGCCTGATGTCACTCAGCCGGGGCTATCTCAGCGACGGCAAGCCGCGTCTCTATGTGATCGAGGCGCTCAAGCTCTACTTCTTCTATTCGACCGCCAATCGCGACGCCTTCCTGATGAGCAAGGCCGAGACGCTGAAACTGGCGGGAGACAATTGGGGCAACCTTTCCAATGGCTTGCCGGTGGAAAAGCCGCCGGAGAGCTTTCCCTCGAGCGAGCCGAGCAGCGCGCCGGAGGGCGAGGAAGCCGCGCCGGTTGCCCCGCACGGCGCAGGCGATAATGTTCCAGCACACTGATTCTCCGGGGGAACCGCGAATGGCCGACTTCATCGAGCTCAAGGCGACCGATCTGGCTGCGATGCTCTGCTCGCGCGTCTGCCACGACCTCATCAATCCGGTGGGGGCGATCGGCAACGGGCTCGAAGTGCTGGCCGACCCCACCCAGTCGGCGATGGCCGAAGGCGCGCAAGAGCTGATTGCCAACTCGGCCAAGCATGCCCGCGCCAAGCTCGAATTCGCGCGGCTCGCCTATGGCGCGTCGTCTACGGCCGGCACCGATTTCGACACGCGCGAATGCGAGCGCGTGGCGCGCATCCTGTTCGAGATCGAGAAGGCCGATCTCGACTGGCAGGTGCCGCTGATCCTGCTGCCCAAGCACAAGGCCAAGCTGCTGATGAACATGCTGCTGATCGCCTCGATGGCGGTGCCGCGCGGCGGCGTGGTGAAAGCCGAAGTGGCAGGGCCGGCGGGCGAGGAAGTGTTCCGCTTCACCTCGACCTCGGACGCCGAGAAGCGGCAGAAGACGCTGATGCCGGCGGGCGCCGAGGGACTGCTGTCGGGGGCGCCGGAGGACGGCGTCGATGCCCGCGGCATCCAGCCCTTCTATACGGGCATCCTGGCACGCATGACCGAGATGGATCTGAAGATCGGCATCGAGAACGACGTGTTCTCGTTCACCGCCACGCCCAAGGCGAAAGAAGCCGGCGGCACGCCCGAAGCGGCGGCCGCATAACGCTGCAAGCGTAGGAAATAGGTAACCATCCGTTCGGACTTTTGGCCGATAGTGGGCACGCCCATATTGCGGGCGGAGGGTCGTGTCCATGAAGTCCTGCCTTGTTGTCGATGATTCAAGCGTCGTCAGGAAGGTCGCGCGGCGGATCCTCGAGGACATCGACTATATTGTCGACGAAGCCGAGGACGGCCAGGAAGCCTTTGACAAATGCCGGCAGGAGATGCCGGATGCCATCCTGCTCGACTGGCAGATGCCGGTGATGGGCGGCCTCGAATTCCTCAAGCTGATCCGTGCCTATATCGGCGGTCATCTGCCGCACATCGTGTTCTGCGTGACCGAAAACGATATCGGCCAGATCGCGGTGGCGATGAAGGCGGGTGCGTCGGACTACATGATGAAGCCGTTCGACCGCGACATCCTCGAAGCCAAGTTCATGCCGCAGGTGGAAGAACTGGCCGACGTCGGCTGAGCTCGATTAGAGCGGCATTCTCCCAGCGCCAGGAGTTCCCACGCAGCCTCGGGCGAGCGCCGGCATCTCCATAGCCAGTGGATGGTTCGCCCCTCTGCGGCGTTCTCGCATAAAAGCAAAGCCCCGGGATTTGCGATCCCGGGGCTTTGCTGTCCGCCGCAACTGCGGATGGATATTACGCGACGCTGGACTCGGCGAAGACCTCGCCCTCGTCGGGCTCGCGCAGCACATAGCCGCGGCCCCAGACGGTCTCGATGTAGTTCTTGCCGCCGGTGGCCACCGAGAGCTTCTTGCGCAGCTTGCAGATGAAGACGTCGATGATCTTGAGCTCGGGTTCGTCCATGCCGCCATAGAGATGATTGAGGAACATCTCCTTGGTGAGGGTCGTACCCTTGCGGAGCGAGAGCAGCTCCAGCATCTGGTATTCCTTGCCGGTGAGGTGCACGCGCGCGGACTGCACTTCCACCGTCTTGGTGTCGAGGTTGACCGTGAGGTCGCCGGTCTGGATGACCGACTGCGCATGGCCCTTGGACCGGCGCACAATGGCGTGGATGCGGGCGACCAGCTCGTCCTTGTGGAAGGGCTTGGTCATGTAGTCGTCGGCGCCGAAGCCGAGGCCGCGCACCTTGTCCTCGATGCCGGCGAGGCCGGAGAGGATGAGGATGGGAGTCTGCACCTTGGCGACACGCAGCGTGCGGAGAACCTCGTACCCGCTCATGTCGGGGAGATTCAGATCCAGCAGGATGATGTCGTAGTCGTACAGTTTCCCGAGATCGACACCTTCCTCACCGAGGTCGGTGGTGTACACGTTGAAACTTTCCGATTTGAGCATCAGCTCGATGCTCTGCGCCGTTGCGGCGTCATCCTCAATCAAGAGTACACGCATGCCGTTTCCCTTCACCGTGTTCCTTGCTGGAACCGGGTGCAGCGCGCCTAAACGCCGTCACCCCTAACCGAACCCTACTGGATATGACTCAAACCTAAGCGCCATTAGTTAACAAAGTTTAATTCTGATCCGCAATATGCAAAGCAATAGCTACCGCATCTTAATTAAGCCGTTGATTTCATTCGTTAAAATGAGGCAACCAAACTTAATATTTTAGGTTAAGAAAGCCTTGTAATCGACTCTCGCGACTCAGCGTTCCGGGGTTTTGGGCTGTGGATAAACGGCAGGCGCAAGGGGGCGCAGAAAAGGCCGTGGACCAGCATGGTTAATGCGTCTTGCTTAACGTTCAGTTACCGTTTGTAGAACGGTGATTCGGACATGTCCATGCGGGCGCTGACAGCAGACATAGAGGCGATCGACGAGGTCGAGGTGTTCGGCCGGGTCAAGACCGTACAGGGGCTGCTGATCGAGGTGGTCGGGCCGGTGCGCGAGCTGCGCGTGGGCGGGCGGGTGAGCATCGAGACCACGAGCGGCAGCTCGCTGATGACCGAGATCATCGGGTTCCGCGACGGGCACGCGCTGTGCCTGCCGTTCGGACCGCTGACCGGGGTGCGGCTCGGCTGCAAGGCGGTGTTCAAGCGGAGCGAGGGCGCGGCCTATCCGTCTGAGGCGTGGCTCGGACGCGTGGTCAATGCGGATGGCGAACCGATCGACGGCAAGGGACCGATTGTGCGCGGCGGCGAGGCCTATCCGCTCAAGCAGGTGCCGCTGCCGGCGCACCAGCGCGCGCGCGTGGGCGCACCGCTCGACATGGGGGTACGCGCGCTCAATACGTTCACCACGCTGTGCGAGGGGCAGCGCATGGGCATCTTCGCCGGCTCGGGCGTGGGTAAGTCGGTGCTGATGTCGATGCTGGTGCGCAACGCGGCCGCCGATGTCGCGGTGGTGGGGTTGATCGGCGAGCGCGGGCGCGAAGTCCAGGAGTTCATCACCGAGTATCTTGGCGAGATGGGGCTCAAGCGCGCCGTGGTGATCGTTGCGACGTCGGACGAGGCGGCGCTGATGCGGCGGCAGGCGGCGTATCTGACGCTGACGCTGGCCGAGTATTTCCGCGACCAGGGCAGGCGCGTGCTGTGCATGATGGACAGCCTCACGCGCTTTGCCATGGCGCAGCGCGAAATCGGCCTTGCCATCGGCGAGCCGCCGACCGCCAAGGGCTATCCGCCCACGGTGTTCACCGAATTGCCGCGGCTGCTCGAAAGAGCAGGGCCGGGGTTGGTAAACTCGGGTTCCGTTACGGGTCTATTTACCGTTTTAGTCGAAGGTGATGACCACAATGAACCCATTGCTGATGCCGTGCGCGGCATCCTCGACGGGCACATTGTGATGGAACGCGGCATTGCCGAACGGGGGCGTTATCCCGCCGTCAATGTGCTGAGATCCATCTCGCGTACGATGCCAGGATGCGTGCCGGTGCCGGTGCGTCCGATCCTGCAGAAGGCGCGGGAGTTCATGTCGGTGTTCGCCGACATGGAGGAACTGATCCGGCTGGGGGCATACCGGAAAGGATCGGATCCGCAGGTGGATCGTGCCATCGCCCTCTACCCGGCGCTGGAGGCTTTCCTGAGCCAGCAGCGGGAGGAGCGGACCAGCATCGCCGACGGCTACACAATGCTCGAAGCGATCCTGGCCAAGGCCTAAGTGAATGACTTGAGGTGTAAGGAGTACAAGTCATGAAGTCGCGCAGCGAGAGCCTCATCCGGCTCAAGAAATTCCAGGTCGACGAGAAGCGTCGCCAGGTTGCGCAGATCGAGATGATGGTTGCCGATTTCGAACGCATGGCGTCGGAACTGGACCAGCAGATCGAGATCGAACAGCAGAAAACCGGCATCTCGGACGTTGCCCATTTCGCCTACTCGACCTTCGCCAAGGCGGCGATCGCGCGGCGCGACAATCTGCTCGCCTCGGCGGCGGACATGCGCGACCAGCTCGAGACGGCGCAGGACGCGCTCGCCGAAGCGGTGGAGGACCTCAAGAAGGTCGAACTGCTCGACCAGCGCGAGCATGGGCGCGAGGCGGCCGAGGAGGCCAAGGTCGAGCAGAGCGAATATGACGAGATGGGCCGGCTGAGGCACATGCGGCGCTAACCGCGCCCGGGCATCGACGGATACGACAGGGGCGCCGGCGGCGCCCTTTGTGTTTTCAGTAGGTCTTCATGGCCAGATGGGGCATGCCGCCATCCTGGAACTGTTCGCCGAAGGCGACGAAGCCGAGTTTTTCGTAGAGGGCGAGCTTGTCGGTCTGGGCGGTGAGGTAGAACTGCGTTTCACCGCGCGCCGCCGCGTGGTCCATGGCGAAGCGCATCATGCGCGACGCGATCCCCTTGCCGCGGGCAGAGGCAGCGACGACGACGCGGCCGAACTTCACGTGCTCGTCGAGAAACACGATGCGCAGGCAGCCGACGACGTTGCCGTCGTCGATGGCCACCAAATGGGTGGCGGTGAGGTCGTAGGCGTCGAACTCCTCCTCGGGTGGCACGTGCTGTTCGTGCACGAAGACCTCGCGGCGTAGCGCGAGCCCGAGATTGCCGAGGTCGGAGAAGAGCGGGACGATGAGAATGTGCGCGTCGGACATGGTCCGCCGATATTCCACCGTACGGCGCAAAAGAAAAGGGCCCGCCGAAGCGGGCCTCGTCATGCGGAGGGGACTACTGCGCCGGCGCAGAACTGGCGTCGACAGGAGCCGGCGTCATGGTGTCGGCGGGCGCGGGAGCCATCGCATCGCCGCCGGCCGGGTTATCTTCCACCACGACGAATTCGGGGGCCGCCGTGAGTTCCTCGACCGTGGTCTTGAGGATGTAACGCTCGGTGTTGTCGGCCGCGACTTCCTTGCTCAGCGCCGAATAGGCGACGGCCACCTGCTTCTCACCGATACCGAGAAAGCCGCCGACGCCGATGGTGACGGCGACGGCGCGGCCGCCTTCGTCGATGACGATGTCATTGATGTCGCCCAGATGGTTCGCATCGGCGGCGGGGCTGTCATAGACCGGCTGACCGATGATGCGCGTAGCGAAGCGGTCGCTGTCGATCTGGGCGTAGCCGGTGACGATGTCGAAGGGCGCGGTGGGTTCGGGGGTGGCCATCGAGGAGTCGGTCGGAGCTTGCGACGGCATCGCCGAGGAGTCCATCGACATCGAAGAGTCCATGGCCGACGATCCCATCGAGGAGGAAGCGTCCTGGGCGATCACCGGCAGCGCCAGGACGGCGGCGACGGCGGTAGCGGCGAGCAGGGTGCGGATCATAGTAGGTTCCTTGGGTTCAACGCATGTTGGACAAGCCGCGCGGCGCGGTACCTGGCTGGGTTCAGGCGCCGCGCGGTTCTTGATCCCAACGTGGCTTGGGCCCTCCTGTTCCGAGGCTGTGAGGTTCCCGAGCATATTGCCGCATCACGCCCGTGAGGGCGGACAATTCCATGCTAGAACTGCCCGGGAGGGAACCGCGGCACGCAATGGACCGCGGAGGGGAGCCACGCATGTTCCTGTCGATCTTCGATATCTTCAAAGTCAGTGTCGGACCGTCGTCGTCGCACACAATGGGACCGATGCTGGCCGCTGGACGGTTCCTCGACCAGGTGGTCGGGAGCGAACTACCGGCCGGCCCGCTGACGCTCGGGTGCCGGCTCTATGGCTCGCTCGCCTATACAGGCGAGGGGCACGGCACGGTGCGGGCGGTGCTGTGCGGGCTGATGGGGATGCGGCCCGAAAGCTATGATCGCGAGGCGGCAACGATCGCCCTCGACGAGCTTGCCTCAAATGGCGCCGTGCGGTTGCGCAACGGGCGTGTCGTCGGGCTCGATCCGAGGACGGCGGTGGCGCTTGCGAAGGGCGAGCGGCTGCCGGCACACCCCAATGGAATGACGTTCTCGGTGCGCGCGGGAAACACCGAGGTTCTGGCGGAGAGCTACTATTCGGTGGGCGGCGGCTTCGTGCTGACGGCGGCCGAGATGGAGGCCGGACCCGGCAAGCCGCAGGATCAGGACGTACCGTACCCTTTCGGCACCGCTGTCGAGATGCTGGCGATGGGCGAGGACTCGGGACTCAGCATCGCGGCGATGAAGGGGGCCAATGAGGTCGCACGGGGAACCGACGATCTCGACGGACGGATCATGGCGATCTGGGACGTGATGAACCGGTGCATCGACCGGGGCCTGTCCACTGGCGGCACGCTGCCGGGCGGGCTCAACGTCAAGCGCCGGGCAATGGGACTCAACGAGAAGCTGACGGCGCGGGCGGGCGCCAATGACGCGCCGCTGCATTCGGCGGTCGACTGGCTGCAGGCCTATGCGATGGCGGTCAACGAGGAGAATGCGGCGGGCGGGCAGGTGGTGACGGCGCCCACCAATGGCGCGGCGGGCGTGATCCCCGCGGTGATCCGCTACTATCTCGACCTCGTGCCGGGAGCCTCGCCGGCGCGGGTGCCCGAAATGCTGCTGACGGCGGCGGCGATCGGCGGGTTGATCAAGTACAACGCTTCGATCTCGGGTGCCGAAGTGGGGTGCCAGGGCGAAGTGGGTTCCGCCTCGGCGATGGCGGCGGCGGCGCTGTGCGCGGTGTTGGGCGGCACCAATGCGCAGATCGAGAACGCGGCCGAGATCGCGCTCGAGCATCATCTGGGCATGACCTGCGATCCCATCCGCGGGCTGGTGCAGGTGCCGTGCATCGAGCGCAACGGCATGGGGTCGGTCAAGGCGGTGGCCGCGGCGTCCCTCGCAATGCTTGGCGACGGGCAGCACATCGTGCCGCTCGATGCGGCGATCGAGACGATGCGGCAGACCGGCCGCGACATGGACGAGCGCTACAAGGAAACGAGCCTGGGCGGGCTGAGCGTCAGCCTGCCGGAATGCTGACGGGGGCTAAGCCGCGAGCAGGCGCGTGACGAACAGGGCGAGGATGGCGACGGAGCCGGCGGCGATCGCGAGATAGAAGGGGGCGACGATTACCCAGGCGGCGACCTGCAGAAAACTGAGGCGCCGCCGCTGTCTGCGGGGCGCCTGCCCATCGTCGAGGTCGTCCTCGTCGTCATTGTCGTTGGTGCCGACCGGTTCGGGGTAGGGCAGCGGGCGCTTGGGATCGAGGCGGACGTCCGGAGCGGCGGCGCGGCGCCGGGCGGTCAATTCGAGCTCGTGCGGCGCGTCGCGCGGGCCGCCGCGCGCGGCGGCTGCCATCAAGTCAGCCGCTTCGTCCCGGTACACAGTACCGGTGGCCCTTGCCTTGTTGTCCGCCACCTCGACGCCCGCCCTACTCATCCGCCGCACAGGACATATGAATCATTGCTCGCGGGATTAGTAAATCCACTCTCGTGCACGCAATTGCGCGCATTCCACCGTTTTAGCGCGGCTGCCAGGGGCGATTTATCGGCTCGGGACCAGCGGGACCGGGAACTGTCCACTGCGTCTGGCCTGCCTGCCGGACGATGCGCTGGACGAATTCGAGTTTTCCGATGGCGGCCGGAGTGAGGACGAACGGATAGGCATCGTGCTGGCCGACCGCGCGGTTGAGATTGTTGATGAGAGAACTGAGCGGGATCCAGTGCTCGATCAGCTCGCCGATGGCAGCAAGGCGGTAGGGGTCGAAGTCGATGCGAGTCTTGAGCTCGCCCGCGACATCGACCCGGGGATCGAGGCGGACGCCGAAGGCTGCGGCCATCTCGGTGGTATCGACGATGTGGAGATAGTGCGCCCAGGTCTCCGCCCAGTCCTCCCAGGGGTGCGAGGTGGCGTAGGCCGAAATGTGCGTTGCCTGCCAGCCGGGCGGCGCACCCCGGTCGTAGTAAGCCTGCAGCGCCACAGCGTAATCGGCGCTGTCGTCGCCGAACAGGGCACGGAACTCGGCGTGGGCGGGCTGGCCGGCAACGAGCAGGTCCCAGAAATGGTGGCCGATCTCGTGCCGGAAGTGGCCGAGCAGGGTGCGGTAGGGCTCATTGAACTGGGTACGTCGGTATTCGCGCGCGGCGTCGTCGGCCTCGGAGAGCGCCAGCGTGATGATGCCGCTCGCGTGACCCGTGAGCACAGGGCTGGGGGTGATCGCCTCGTTGAGGAACTGGAAGCCGAGGCCGTGGACGCCGTCCTCACTGCGCGTGGCGAGCGGCAGGAGGAAGCGCAGCAGCGAATAGAACAACCGCTTCTTGGCGCGTTCGATGACCTGCCAGCGGACGAGGTTGGCGGGATCGGCGATATCGGGGACGAGAGCATTGTGCCGGCAGGCGCGGCAATAGGGATCGCCACCCGGCTGGTAGTCGACCAGCCAGTTGCAGGCGCCGTGTCGCGCATTGGCGCAGTAGACAAAGCGCTTTCCGGGCAGGCGCGGCGCCGTGAAGTGATCGCCGTCGACCTCGAGCGAGACCATCATATTGGTCTCGTGCCAGTAGCCGAGCGTATGGCCGCAGCTCTCGCACACGGTGTTCTCGAAATAGACGATGTTGCTGCAATGGTCGCAGCGGAAGAGCTTCATGCGGGACCCCGGTGACGCTGGCGCACAATGCGCGGATTGCCGTCTCGTTCCAAGTCTTGCCAGGCCTGCGAGCGGCCACTACGACTCGCGGGCAGGGAGGACCGCATGAGCATCGAGTTCATCGTCACGACGCTGGTCGTCGTGATTTCGCCGGGCGTGGGCGCGCTGTACACGATCTCGGCCGGGCTGTCGCGTGGGGTCAAGGCGAGCCTCGTGGCGGCGTTCGGCTGCACGCTTGGGATCGTGCCGCACATGCTGGCGGCGATCACCGGGCTGGCAGCGATCCTCCATACGAGCGCGCTGGCCTTCGAGATCATCAAATATCTGGGCGTGGCGTATCTCCTGTGGATGGCGTGGTCGACGCTGCGCGAGACGGGAGCGCTGAGCGTCGAGACGGATCGGGCGCCCAAGACAGCGCTCAAGGTGATCGTCGAGAGCATTCTCATCAACATCCTCAATCCCAAGCTGTCGATCTTCTTTTTCGCCTTCCTGCCGCAGTTCGTGCCGGCGGATACGGATGGTGCGCTGGGGCAGATGCTGGGGCTGAGCGGCGTGTTCATGCTCGCCACCTTCGTGGTGTTCGCGCTCTATGGGCTGTTCGCGGCGGCCATGCGCGCGCATGTCATCTCGCGGCCCGCGATCATGACGTGGATGCGACGGACCTTCGCGGCGGCGTTCGTGCTGCTCGGAGTGAGGCTGGCGCTGACCGAGCGGTAAGTCCCGTCGCGCTGCCGCACCCGGGGCAACTATACGGCGCCTATCGTCCGCAGCCTGACCCTGGGGTGCACTTCGTTCTGGCTCATGACCACTGTCTGCGGGCGGAAGCGTTCGATGATGGCGCGGACGTGCGGGCGGATGCCGGGGCTGGTGATGAGCACGGGAAGCTCGCCCATCTGGGCGGCGTTCTCAAAGCCCTGCTGAATGGCGATGATGAACTGCTGCAGCTTGCTGGGGGCCATCGCGAGGTGGCGCTCGGCGCCCTCGCCGACCATGGCTTCGGCGAAGTCGCGCTCCCATTGCGGCGACAGGGTGAGCAGCGGCAGGTTGCCGTCGGGGCCGAGATTGGCGGCGCAGATCTGGCGGGCGAGGCGCGAGCGCACATGCTCGGCGACCATCTGCGCCGTACGGCCACCGCCGGCGACTTCGGCGATGCCTTCGAGGATGGTGGGCAGATCGCGGATGGAGATGCGCTCGGTGAGGAGCGCCTGGAGCACGCGCAGGATGCCCGAAACCGAGATCTGGCTGGGCACCATGTCCTCGACGAGCTTCTGCTGGTCCTTGCTGAGGCCCGAGAGCAGCGACTGGACGTTGGCATAGCTCAACAGGTCCGAGACGTTGGCTTTGAGGATTTCGGTGAGATGGGTCGAGATCACCGTCGAGGGGTCGATGATCGAGTAGCCCTTGAGCTCGGCTTCATCGCGCAGCGCCGGCTCGATCCAGGTGGCGGGAAGACCGAAGGTCGGCTCGGTGGTGTGGTAGCCGGGCAACGTGATCTGGTTGCCCATGGGGTCCATCACCATGAGCTGGTTGGCGAAGATGCGGCCCTTGCCGGCGTCGACTTCCTTGATCTTGACGGCGTAGTCGTTGGGCTCGAGCTGCATGTTGTCGAGGATGCGCACGGGCGGCATCACGAAGCCGAGTTCGGTGGCGAGCTGGCGGCGCAGCGCCTTGATCTGCTCGGTGAGGCGGTCGGTGCCGGTCTCGTCTTCCTTGACCAGCGATAGCAGGCCGTAGCCTAGCTCGAGCTTGAGCTCGTCGATCTTGAGGCTGTCGGCGATGGGCGCTTCTTCGATGCTGCCGGGGGCGCCAGTGGCGGGCTTGGCGGCGAGGGCTTCCTGCGCCTTGCGGGCGAGCTCGGCCGTCTTCTTGCCGGTGGAGCGGACGGCGAGATAGCCGACGCCGCCGGCGAGCGCGAGGAAGGGGAGGATGGGCATGCCGGGGAGGAAGGCGAGGATGCCGATGACGGCGGCCGACATGCCGAGCGCCTTGGGGTAGCCGGTGAACTGGGCGACCAGCGCCTTGTCGGCGGCGCCGGTGACGCCGGACTTCGACACGAGCAGGCCGGCGGCGGTCGACACGATCAGCGCGGGGATCTGGCTGACGAGGCCGTCGCCGACGGTGAGCAGGGTGTAGACGTCGCCGGCTTCCTGGAAGGTGAGGCCTTCCTGCATGATGCCGATGACCATGCCGGCGATGATGTTGATGAAGGTGATGAGGAGGCCGGCGATGGCGTCGCCGCGCACGAACTTGCTCGCGCCGTCCATGTTGCCGAAGAAGGCGCTCTCGGCTTCGAGCGTCTTGCGGCGCTCGCGGGCGGTGTTCTCATCGATGAGGCCGGCGCTCAGGTCGGCGTCGATCGCCATCTGCTTGCCGGGCATGGCGTCGAGGTTGAAGCGCGCCGCGACTTCGGCGATGCGGCCCGAGCCCTTGGTGATGACGATGAAGTTCACGATGATGAGGATCGAGAACACCACGACGCCGATGATGAAATTGCCGCGCATCACGAAATTGCCGAAGGCCTCGATGACGTGACCGGCGGCGTCGTGGCCGGTGTGACCCTCGGAAAGGATGAGGCGCGTCGTGGCGAGGTTGAGCGCGAGGCGCAGCATCGTCGCGATGAGCAGCACGGTGGGGAAGGACGAGAATTCGAGCGGCGTCTGGATGAAGAGCGCCGTCATCAGGATGAGGACCGAGAAGACGATCGACACCGCCAGCAGCAGGTCGAGCACCATCGGCGGCAGCGGCAGGATGAGCACCACGATGATGCCCATGATGCCGACGGCCAGACCGATATCGGTCGAGCGCAGAGATTTGTTGATCTCGGCAAGAGTGGGGAAGCGGAAGCCGCGCGAGGGGGCCGGGCCGGTGGTGTCAGCCATCGCAGGACTCCGCGTATTGGGTCATACCCTCATCCGCCCCTTGGGAAGGCCATTGCGCCGAGAACCTGAAACAAGCGGTTCTCTCTGCCTGAAGGTGAAGGTGGGCGAAGCCCGGATGGGGTTGTGACCGCAAGCTCAAATCAAGCGGACTTTCGCACTTCGCCGGGGCCGGGCACGTGGGTGCCCTCGTCGGCGTATTGGTTGAGCTTGTTGCGCAGGGTGCGGATCGAGATGCCCAGGATGTTGGCGGCGTGGGTGCGGTTGCCGAGCACGTGATCGAGGGTTTCGAGAATGAGATCGCGTTCTACATCGGCGACGGTGCGGCCGACCATTGAGCGCGAGATGGTTTCAGCGACCTGCGCGGCCTGTGTGGCGACGCTCGCAGCACCGGCGAAGCTGGTGAGGCCGACGCCGTCCGGCATGACGATCGCCTCGGGGCCGATGTCGTCGCCCTGCGACAGCAGCACGGCGCGATGGAGGGTGTTCTCGAGCTCGCGGACATTGCCGGGCCAGGGGGCGCGGAGCAGGGCCGCGCGCGCGTCGTCGGTGAGGCGGCGCGGGGGCAGGCCGTTGGCCTTGGCATATTTGGCGACGAAATGATCGGCGAGCGCCGCGATATCGCCGGGGCGCTCACGCAGCGGCGGCAGCTTGAGGTTCACGACGTTGAGGCGGAACAGCAAATCCTCGCGGAAGGTGCCCTGGCGAACGGCATCCTGGAGGTTGCGGTTCGAGGTCGCGATGATGCGGATATCGACCGGCACAGGACGCGTGCCGCCGACGCGGTCGATGACGCGCTCCTGGATGGCCCGCAGCAGCTTGGCCTGGAGGCGGACATCCATCTCGGAGATTTCATCGAGGAGGAGCGTGCCGCCAGAGGCTTCCTCGAACTTGCCGATGCGGCGCGCCACGGCGCCGGTGAAGGCCCCCTTCTCGTGACCGAACAGCTCGCTCTCGAGCAGGTTCTCGGGGATGGCGGCGCAGTTGACCGAGATGAAGGCACGCGCGGCGCGCTTCGACTTCGAATGAAGGTGCTTGGCCATCACCTCCTTGCCGGTGCCGCTCTCGCCGGTGACGAGCACCGAAGCATCGGACGGGGCGATCTGCTCGGCGAGCTGGACGACGCGCGCCATCGCCGGATCGCGGAACAGGAAGTCGGTCGATTCGCGCGCCACAGCCGCGATAACCGCCGCGATCAGCTCCGCGTCGGGCGGCAGCGGGATGTATTCCTTGGCACCGGCGCGGATGGCGTTGACCGCAGCGGCGGCATTGGTCTCGGTGCCGCAGGCGACGACTGGAATGTGAATCCGCTCGCCATCAAGTGCGGCGATGAGGCCGGGAATATCGACCATGACGTCGACAAAGAGCAGATCGGCGCCGCGGCCCGCGCGAAGCGCCGACATGGCGATGTCGATGCTCGAGGCATGCTGCACCTTGGCGCCGCCCTGCATGGCGAGCTTGGTGGCTTCCGAGAGCTGGCCTTCGAGAGCGCCGATGATGAGAAGACGCATGGCTCAGCCCGCCTTTACGATTTCGGTCATGGTGACGCCCAGCCGGTTCTCGACGAGGACGATTTCGCCGCGCGCCACGAGGCGTTCATTGACGAAAATCTCGACCGCTTCGCCGACCTGGCGGTCGAGCTCGACGACGGTGCCGACATCCATCTTGAGCAGATTGGAGACGGGGATGCGGGTGCGGCCGAGGACGACGGAGATGCGGACGGGGACGTCGAACACTGCTTCGAGATCGGAGGCGGAGCGCTCGACCACCTGCTCGGGACCGTCGCGATCGGGCGCGTCCATTTCCTCAAGACCGAGGCCGGGATCGTTGCTCATGAGGATTGTCCTCCCGATTGGGTGCCGGCGCGATGGGCGGCGATGTACTGGGCGATGCGCTGCTCGATCTGCGCTTCGAGTTCGGTGCTGTCGCGGACGATGCCGCCGTCGACCCATTCGAGCCGCGCGTCGCCGAGCCGGATGTCGGGCTCGCCGAGTACGACGAGGCGACCGGTGAAGCCCGATGTTGCGATACGCGCCGCGGCGATTTCGCGAACCGCGTCGGCGAGCTCGGGGTTGCAGCGGATGACGAGGTGCGGCACCGCGTCGAGCGAGGCGAGGCACTCGGCGAGCAACGCCTCGACCTCGGCGGTGGGCTCGCGATCGAGCAGATGGCGGGCAAGCTTGCGGCCGATGGCGGCGGCGAGCGCGACGGCGTCGCTGAGCGTTGCGTGGCGGCTGTCGTCGAGGGCGGCGTTGAGCGCGGCGGTGTGATCGGCGAGGGCGGTGGCGGCGTCGGCGATGGCCTGCGCGGCCCGAACGGCGGCCGTGCGCTCGCCCTCGGCAAGGCCCTCGCGGCGGCCTTCCTCGCGGGCGTTGGCGACGAGGGTCGCGATCGCCGTCTCGGTCATGACGGCATTGCGTTCCTGCCGGTGGCCGAGGTCGAGGTCGAAGCGGAACTTGGTGGGAGCGGCACTGGTCATCATGCCACCATCTGCTCGTCGCCCTTGCCCTTGTTGATCACGATCTCACCGCGCGCCGCCATATCCTTGGCGGTGGAGACCATGCGGGCCTGGGCTTCGTCGACATCCTTGAGACGCACGGGGCCCATGGCCTCCATGTCGTCCTTGAGCAGCTTGCCGGCGCGCGCCGACATGTTGGAGAAGAAGAACTCCTTGACCTGGTCGTTGGCCCCCTTGAGGGCGAGGCCGAGATCCTTCTTGTCGATCTTGGCGAGCAGTGCCTGGATGGCCGTCATTTCGAGGCGCGACAGGTCCTCGAAGGTGAACATCAGCGACTTGATGCGCTCGGCACCCTCGCGGTCGTTCTCCTCGAGCGAGGTGATGAAGCGGGCCTCGGTCTGCCGGTCGAAGGAGTTGAAGATCTCGGCCATCTGCTCGTGGCTGTCGCGGCGCTTGCTGTGCGAGAGCGTCGACATGAATTCGGTGCGCAGCGTCTGCTCGATCTTCTCGAGGATTTCCTTCTGCACCGGGTCGAGCGAGAGCATGCGCTTGACCACGTCCATGGCGAGGTCTTCGGGCAGGGCGGCGAGCACCTTGCTCGCATGCTCGGTATCGATCTTGCTCAGCACCACCGCGATGGTCTGGGGGTATTCGTTCTTGAGATAGGTGGCGAGAATGTCCTCCTGAACGTTGGACAGCTTCTCCCACATGTTGCGGCCGGCCGGGCCGCGGATCTCTTCCATGATCGCATCGACGCGATCCTGCGGCAGGAACGAGAGCAGCAGACGTTGCGTGGTGTCGGAATTGCCCGAGACCGACCCGTTGGCCGAGACCGAGGTGACGAACTCGGCGAACAGATTGTCGAGCATCTCCTGGCTGACCGGGCCCAGGCGCACCATTGTGCGCGAGAGGGCCTTCACCTCCATCTCATCGAGCTCTTCGAGAATGGGCTTGCCGTGGTCGGGGCCGAGGGCGAGCAGCAGCAGGGCTGCCTTCTCGTCGCCCGACAGGGCGCGGTGATCGGCCTGGGTGCCGATCACGAGCTGGCGGCCCATGGCCTGTTCGACGGAGGAGGCGGTGACTGCCATTGCTCAGCTCACGTCGCGCTCGAGAGCCAGTCGCGCACGATGAGCGCGGCCTGCTTAGGGTTTTCCTCGACCAGTTGGCCGACGGTCTTCATCGTCTGCGCCTGAGCGGCGCCGAGTTGGCGGGCGCTGTTCATCCAGGCGGGGACTTCGTTGCCGTTGGCGCGGGACTCGACCATTTCGGCGGGCGGCTGAAAGCCGGGAGCGCCGGGAGCCACGCCGGGGACGCCGATCTCGGCGCTGACGGGAAGGGCCAGTGGCTGGGTCTCGGGCGAGAGCACGCGCTTGAGGAGCGGGCGCATCACGAAGAAGACCAGGGCAAGTGCAATGACGAGCGTGACCAGCATCTGCGCGCCGGCGATGAGGTCGTCGCGCGTGAAGTCGAACAGGCCGGGGCCCTCGGTGCCGAGTGCGGGCGGCGTCGGGCCGTCGGCGAACTGGAGGTTGGCGATGGTGATCTGGTCGCCGCGGGTTTCGCTGAAGCCGATGGCCGAACGAACCAGCGCCTGGATCTGGTCGAGCGTCGCCTGGTCGCGCGGCGTGTAGGCCGAGGCGCCCGAGGCATCGGTGGCGTAGGTGCCGTCGACGACCACGGCGATCGAGAGGCGCTTGATGGCGCCGGGGTCGGTCATTTCGGTCTGGTTGACCTCGGAGATCTCGTAATTGGTGACTTCCTCGGTGGTGGTGCCGAGTTCGCTCTCGAGCTGGCCGGTGCCGGCATCGGCAGTGGCGCCCGGAAGCTGCGTCGAGGCGCTGACCTGACCGTCGGCACCGGGCATGTTGGTGGAGTTCTCGGACTCCTTTGTCTGCGTGGAGCGGACGACCTGGCTCTCGGGATCGAAGGTCTTGGCCGTCCTCGTCATGCGGGTGAGATCAAGCTCAGCGCTCACCTGCACGCGGGCGCGACCATCACCCACGACATTGGCGAGGAGGTCTTCGATGCGCGTGCGCAGCCGGTTCTCGACGGCGACTGTACGTTCCTCGGCTTCACCGGCAAGCACGGTCGTCTCGTCTTCCGAACCGATGCCGGCAGCGAGCAAATTGCCCTTGTCGTCGACGATCGACACGCGGTTGGGCGTGAGGCCCTCGACAGCGGAGGAAGCGAGATGCTGGATGGCGCGGATTTCGCCGGTCGACAGCTCGCCGCGGACGGACAGGACGATCGAGGCAGTGGGGTCCTTCTTGTCGCGCGAGAACAGCGCGCGCTCGGGCAGCACGAGGTGGACGCGGGCCGTCTTGATGCGGGCCAGCGAGGTGATGGTGCGCGCCAGCTCGCCTTCGAGGGCACGGACGTTGTTGATGTTCTGGACGAAGCTGGTGGCACCCAGCGTGTTCTGCTCGTCGAAGATCTCGTAGCCGACCTGGCCGCGGGTGGGCAGGCCGCTGCCGGCGAGCGACATGCGGATGGCGGTGATCTGGTCGCGGGGCACGAGGATGGTGTCGCCGTCACCGCGCAGCTCGTAGGTCGTGTTCTGCTGCTGCAATTCTTCAACGATCGCCGCCGAATCCTCGAAGCTGAGGCCGGTATAGAGCGGTGCGAGCTGGGGCGTGGATGCGCGCATGATGAGAAAGGCGAAAAAGCCGAGCATGAGCACGGCGACCACGGCCATGGCGGCAAGGCGTTGCATGCCAAGGCGATTGAAGAGCTGGGTTAGACCGTTCACAAAGCGACCCGCTATGTTGCCCCCACGATCCGGAACGCGCCGCAACGCCCTATCCGAACCGAGTAGGCAAAAGTTACCTAGTGGATGGTAAAGAAGGTCTTAACGCGCCGTTGCACGATGCAAGCGGCGGCAGAAATTGCCCAAACGGCTCAATGCTCTTGAGCGGCAGGGCTGCCGGTTGTCGCGTTCCGGACAGAAAAGCCGGTTACCGGCTTTCCCGGACGCCATGGAGAAAAGCGGATGCTGCGGGTTCTGGGACGGACGACGTCGATCAACGTGCGCAAGGTGCTGTGGGCGGCAGGCGAGATGGGGCTGGCCTACGAGCAGGAGGTCTGGGGCAATCCCGACCGCGATCCCAATGTCCCGGAGTTCCTGGCGCTGAATCCGAACGCGCAGGTGCCGGTGCTCGTCGACGACGGCTTCGTGCTGTGGGAGAGCAACGCCATCATGCGCTACCTTGCCGAAAAGACCGGCAGTGACCTGCTGCCGGCCGACCGGCGCGAGCGGGCGCTGGTGGACCAGTGGCTGACCTGGACGGTGAGCGAGCTCAATCCGAGCTGGGGCTACGCGGTTTACGCTCTGCTCAGGAAGCGGCCCGAGTACAATGACCAGGGCAGGGTGCAGGCGTCGATCGATGCGTGGAACGCCAAGATGGCGATCATCGATGCGCAACTCGCCAGACCCGGCGGGTTCGTCACCAATGGCCGGTTCAGCCTGGCTGATATCGCGATCGCGCTGGCGACGCATCGCTGGCTGTCGACGCCGTTCGACAAGCCTGACCGACCGGCTGTGGTCGAGCACTACGCCAAAATGCAATCGCGCCCGGCGGGGAAACCCTACCTGGGCGCGACGACGCCGTGATTTCTACGGCTAGTTCTCGCGGTAGTGCTGAATCCAGGTGGTGCGCAGGCCGGCGAGCCCGTGCTTGTCGATGGCCGCCTGCCAATTGAGGAATTCATCGACGCTGAGGGTATAGCGGGCGCAGGCCTCCTCAAGCGAGAGGAGGCCGCCGCGGACGGCGGCGACGACTTCTGCCTTGCGGCGGATAACCCAACGACGGGTGGTGCTGGGGGGGAGGTCCGCGATCGTCAACGGACTACCATCCGGGCCGATCACGTACTTGACGCGGGGACGCATTGCGACGGTCATTCTACTCACTGACTCAAACCTGACCTTGGTCTGAGCCTAGCCGAGCGCGCTTAAAATTTGCCTAAGCTAGTGTCTACAAGCCGTTAAAATTGCGGCCTGTGACATTGAGGATTCGCCCGGGAATCAGGGCTTTGCGGGCGCCGGAGCGGGAATGGAACGCCGCCACAATCGTGGCGCGATCGTGACAGGGTAAATGAAGCGTTACGCCCCTTCGGTGTCCGGCGTCTCGGTGTCGTCGGGCGGTTGCGCAGGGGGCGTGGCAGTGATCGCCTTGACCGTCGACAGGTTCACGCGGGTCGAGCCGATGAGCAGCACCGGCTCGCTGCCGGTGAAGTCGACGCCGGTGACGACGCCGGTGAATTGCGTGCTGATCGGCACGGTCTTGCCCTCGGCATTGATGCCGGTCATCGAGATCGTGTAGCTGCCGTCGGGCGCCTTGCCGCCGGTTGAGGTCTTGCCGTTCCAGGTGAACTGGCCCTGGCCCGCCTGCAGGTTGCCCTTCTCGGTGTAGACGACGTTGCCGTCCTTGTCCTTGATGGTGACGGTGGCCGTCGCGGCGTCTTCGAGCGAGAAGTTCCACACCGCCTTGCCGTTGACCAGCTCCGAGCGCACGCCGTCGGCGGCGACGGTCTTGCCGATATAGGCGACGGCATTCGTCTGCACCGAATTGGTGTTGGCCTGGACCAGAGCCGACAGGAAGTCGTTGGTCTTGAGCTGCTGCTCGACCGAGGAGAACTGCACGAGCTGCTGGGTGAAGGCGTTGGTGTCGAGCGGATCGAGCGGATTCTGGTTCTTGAGCTGCGCGGTGAGCAGCTGCAGGAAGGTGTCGAAATTGTCGGCGATGCCGGCCCGCGAGCCGCTGATCGAGGGGTTGGAAGAGCCAGTGCTGCCTACGCCATCAACGGCCATCGGACGCTCCTACGCAAAGATGTTCACGCCGCCCGCCGAAGCGGTGCCGCGATAAAGGGTGACGGCCGGCAGCGACGCTGCGTCGTCGGTGCCGCCAAGGGTAAAGCGCGGGGCCGCGCCGTAGCCCGGATGCTGCTGCCGCTGGTCGCCGCCCATCATGCCGGCGAACGGATTGTGGCTCTGCTGGCGCAGCGAGAATTCGAGGTTGGTCTTGCCGGCATCGAGGCCGGCCTGGGCGAGGGCGCGCTCGAGCGAGCGCTGGTCGCGCTGGAACAGGTCGAGGGTCTCGGCGCGGTCGACGGTGAGGCGCGCATTGAGCGTACCCTGGGCATCGACATGCATCCTGACGTCGACGCGGCCGAGCTCGGGCGGATCGAGACGGATGATGAAGCGCGAGGTGCCCTGGTGAACCTGCCGTACCATCTCGAACGCGACCTGACCCATATTGATGGGGCTGGCGACGGGCTGGTAGGCGGCGGGCAGGGCGCGCGCCTGCTGCGCGGCGAGAGGCGCGGGCTGCTGCGGCGCGGCGGCTGGCTGCGCGGCTGGGTCGGTCCTGGCGGCGTCAGCGACGACGGTGGTGACCTTCGCCTCGATCCGGGATTCGGGCGCCGGATGCGGGACGGCGTCGCGGGAGGCCGTAACAGTCACGGCCGGAGCGGAGCGGGGGGCTGGCTCCGTCGTCACCGCGGGCGGGTCGGGCGGGGCAGTTTTCGTTTCGGCGACGGCGGTTCGGGACTGCCTGGGCGCGAGCGGCGCCGGAATGGCGAGATCTGTCGGTGCGGCGACCTGGGGCGCGGCGGGAGCGGCGGCCGGTGCTGCCGGTTTGGCGTCGATCAGGCTCTGAACGAGCTTGTCGAGCGCCGCGCTGTCAGGACTGCCGGCAGCGCTGGTGAGCTTGCCCAGGAGATTGGGGTCGGCGTCGCCTGAGACAAGGCGCGTCGCGACGGCTTCGAGCTTTTGCGCAAGCTCGGGAGCGGTGGCGGCGAGCTCCGACGCTACCTGGGTGAGCTGGTTGCTGAGCCGGAGGAGCGGGGCGGGGACGGTGGTATTGGCGGTGGTGGTGGTAGCGGTGGCCTCAGCGCCGGCTGTGGCTGGCGCTGCCGCTGGGCTGAGGCCGAGCGTTGCGAGGACACGCAGCAGATCGTCGTCGGTCTGCGGGATGCTCTCGGTGGCGGCCGGATCGGCGTCGGGTTTGGCGCCATGGCCGAGCAGCGTGCGAATGATGCCGGCGATGGTGAGTGCGTCGGGATCGGGGGCCGGTGCCGGATCGGCAACGACGCTATCGAGCTTTGCGGCGAGGGTCTGCGCCTGCTGAGCGAGATCGGGGGCGGTCGCGGCGACGGACTGGCTCAACGCCGCCAGCTTGTCGCGCAGGGTGGCGAGATCGGTTCCCGGCGCGGCGGCTGGCTGAACCTTGCCGGTGACTGGCTCGATCAGGCCGAGATCGGTGAGAAGCTGGTCGATCTGGCCGGGCGCCATGCTGGGCGCCGCGGACGCGCTAGTGGTCGGCGCTCCATCGAGCAGGGCGGCCAGGGCGTCGATGGTGTCCCTCAGATCAGCCAAATGGCCCGGATCGGACTTGCCAGCGAGTTGCGCGTCGAGCGCGGCGATGAGGTTCGCGGCGAGCTGCGCGGGGTCCGACGCGGCATCGCCGCTGTCGCTGGTGTCGACATCGAGCAGGCCGGCAAAGGCGGCGCTCGCACTGGCTTCGGTACCGTTGCCGCCGGTCTGCGCGCCGCGAGCCAGCACCTGATCGAGCAGCGCGGCGAGGAAGCCGAGCGGGCTGTCCGTCCCCGGCGCAGCAGCGGGCCCGCCGGCAGAGGGCGCCGCCGAGGTCTGGCTCACATAGCTGACGGTCAGGTTCGACACGAACGGGTTCCGGACACAATAATCCGAGATCAGCAATGCAAGGGGGATGCCAGTTGCGAAACCCTGATGGATCAGCGGTTTGCGAGTGCCGCGACCGCCGGTACGGTGGGCAGGAAGTAACCTCCGGGCAAGAATTGCCGGGCGGACGCCTGGCGCCCGCCCTTCCGATCAATCCCTAAAAATAGTAGGCGCGCTGAGCGCCATCATAGCGGCCGGAGCTGAGGCAGCACTTCTTGAAACAACCTCCCGGAGCCGCAGGGGCAGAGGTCGTTCCGACCGAGTTTTTCGAGGAGCTCGACGTCGCCATGAACGCGGCGATCGCCGCGCTTCACATGCGTTTCGGACGGGAAGGAGTTGCGGCGCTTCGAGCTGACCTCAAAAGCAGGGCTGGTCGTCGTGGTTGCGGACTTTGCGCATGATTGCCTCCTGTTGGTTGGCGCGGGCGTCCTAGGGCAGCGGTTGCATGCGGTCAATGGCGGGCCTATAGAGCCGCCGTTCACTGGGGCCTTGACCCCCAACTGGATGAGACTGATGGACCTCAATTCGCTTGATCTGCCCAAGCGCCCCCAGGACACGCGCGTCGTCGTCGCGATGTCGGGTGGCGTCGATAGCTCGGTGGTGGCCGGACTGCTGGCTCGCGAGGGCTACGACGTGGTGGGCGTTACCCTGCAGCTTTACGACCATGGCGAGGCGACGCACCGCAAGGGCGCCTGCTGCGCCGGCCAGGACATTCACGATGCGCGCCGGGTGGCGGCGGCGCTGGGCATTCCGCACTACGTCCTCGACTATGAGGAGCGGTTCCGGAACGCCGTGATGGAGCCGTTCGCCAACGCTTACCGGCAGGGCGAGACGCCGGTGCCCTGCATTGCGTGCAACCAGTCGGTGAAGTTCGTCGACCTGATGGAGGTGGCCCAGGACCTGGGGGCCGACGTGCTGGCGACGGGGCACTATGTGCAGAGCCGTCTCGAGGGCGGCAAGCGGCGGCTCTATCGGCCGGTCGATGCTTCGCGCGACCAGACCTATTTCCTCTTCGCAACGACCGAGCAGCAGCTCGACTTCCTGCGCTTCCCGCTGGGCGGGATGAGCAAGCCGGCGGTGCGCGAGCTGGCGCGCGAGTTCGGGCTCGAGATCGCCGACAAGCACGATAGCCAGGACATCTGCTTTGTGCCGCAGGGCAAGTACCAGGATGTGATCCGCAAGATGCATCCCGAGGCGCTGGCGGGCGGCGAGATCGTGCATCTCGACGGGCGCGTGTTGGGCACGCATGACGGGATCATCAACTACACGATCGGGCAGCGGAAGGGCCTCGGCATCGCCGCCGACGCGCCGCTCTATGTGGTCAAGCTCGACCATAAGGCGAGCCGCGTGATCGTGGGGCCGCGCGAGGCGCTGATGACGCGCACGGTGCGGCTGCGCGACGTCAACTGGCTCGGCGACCGGCCGCTCGGCACGGCGGCGGGCGGCAACGGTCTGCCGGTGGAAGTGAAAGTGCGTTCTACCCGGCCGCCGCAGCAGGGCGCGGTGCAGCTGATCGACGGCGAGGTGTATGCGACGCTGTTTGCCGGCGAGTACGGGATCAGCCCCGGCCAGGCCTGCGTATTCTACGCCGACGAGAGCGAGACGAGCGAGGTGCTGGGGGGCGGGTTCATCGCCGAGGCGGTGCCGCAGGCGCTGGTGGCCTAGCGGCCTACTGGCTGGACGCGGCTGCCGCCTCGCTCGAGGCCGCGTCGCGGGCGAGCTTGAGGTCGTTGTAGTTGGCCACGCCGCCCATCAGCGCGCCGATGATGTAGGTGAGGGCGATGGCGCCCAGCACCAGCAGCAGGATGCGCGGCGGCGTGAGGGTGAACGGCCCGATGGGTTTCTTGTCGTCGGTCATGGTGTTGACCTAGCGCCGCAAGGTGGCTGGAGCAAGGTTGCGGGCGTCGCACCCAAGGAATGTGCCGGCGGGGGCGTCTCTTATGCAGTCGTCATGGCCGGTCCGCGCCGGCCGTTCGGTCCGCACCCCTCTTGCGCCCGCCTGAAGGTGCGCCGGACGCCCGGTTTCTGCCCCGGGCATGACGGCATCCCTGCTTCCTCCGAAATAATCGCAAATCCCACCCAAGGACCCCACATGACGTGGCGTCTTACTGTCAAAGATGCCAATTCAAAGGTTTCTTGGAGTGGATGGGTCCCTGGTTTTGACGCCGCAATCTGAAATCAGTGTTCGGTCGGCGGCGACCGAACGGAATAACTCGCTGGTCGAGCGAGCCAAGTCGGGTGACCGGCTGGCGTTCAGCCAGCTCATCGAGGCGAACTACGACTTCATCTTCCGGACCGCTTGCAAGTGGACGGGCAAGAAGTCGGACGCCGAGGACATTGCGCAGGAGGTGTGCATCAAGCTCGCCACTGCAATCCAGAGTTTCGATGGCCGTTCGGCGTTCACGAGCTGGCTCTATCGCGTGACCATCAACATGGTGCGCGACATGCAGCGCTCGTCGATGCGCAAGAACAAGACCATCGATGCCTTCACGCTGGTGCATCCGGAAGACGATCCGGGCGGCCAGGAAGAGGCGACCACCGCCCGCGAAATCTGGGAACGGGTCAATGCGCTGCCCGACAAACAGCGCGAAGCGATCATGCTGGTCTACGCCGAGGACATGAACCACGCCGAGGCCGCGCAGATCATGGGGTGCAAGGAGGCGACAGTCTCCTGGCACATACACGAAGCCAAGAAGACCCTGCGGGGCCTTCTATGAACGAGGACGATAAGATGACCGACCAAGCTCTCTCTTCCCTGAAGTCGCTGCGCAGCGTGCAGCCTTCGCCCGAAGCGAAGAAGCTCGCGCTCAATGCCGCGATGGTGGCGTTCGATGCTGCGCAGGCAGGCCAGAAGAAGGCCGCTGCCGCCAAGCCCGCCGGCTGGCTGAGCCGCTGGAAGCTGGGCGCCGGCCTTGGCGTTCCCGCTGCCACTGCGGTGGCCGCGCTCGTTCTGCTGCCGATCGGCTCGCAGATGGTGGCGACCAACAATCCCATCGACACCCTGCCGCCGGTGGGCGGCGACGACGTGACGATCGCGGCGACGGAAACGCCGGTCGAGCAGCCCGCGCTGCGCGTGGAGAAGACTGACAGTGATGTCAATCTGCAGACGCTGAGCACGGTGGCGCCGGAGACGACCAAGCCGGCTCCGGTCGAGCAGCCCAAAATGGCGGCGGAGACCGGTGCCAACGCGCCGGACGAGGCCGAGGCGATGTCCGACGCGATCGTTACTCTCCCCGAGGCGGCCCCCGCCCCGATGGGCCGGGTAACGATGCGCCAGGCCGCGCCGTCGGCGACCGCCGATATGTCGGGCGCTGGCTACGCCGCCACGCAGCCGCTCTATGTCGAGGGCGATACGTTCAAGTCGTTCGATGAGAACCGCGTGAAGATCACGTCGGAAGAGCGGGTCTCGACCTTCTCGATCGACGTCGACACGGCGTCCTACACCTATGTGCGGAGCCTGCTCGAGGACGGCTATCTGCCCGACCCCGACGCGGTGCGTCTCGAGGAGCTGATCAACTATTTCCCGTACGATTACGCCGCGCCGACCAGCGCGGACACGCCGTTCTCGGCGTCGATGACGGTCATCCCGACGCCGTGGAACCCCAAGACCGAGCTGCTGCAGATCGGCATCAAGGGCTATGTGCCGCCGGCCGATGAGCGCCAGCCGCAGAATCTGACGTTCCTCATCGACACTTCGGGGTCGATGGACGAACCCAACAAGCTGCCGCTGCTCAAGCGCTCGTTTGGCCTCTTGGTCGACCAGCTCCAGGACGACGACACGGTGTCGATCGTGGTCTATGCCGGTTCGGCCGGCGTAGTGCTGGAGCCGACCAAGGCCAGTCGGCGCACGACGATCCTCAAGGCGCTCGACAATCTCTACGCGGGTGGTTCGACCGCCGGCGCCGAGGGCATTGCGCTCGCTTACCAGCTCGCCGAGGAGAACAAGCTCGAGAACGGCAACAACCGTGTGATCCTCGCGACCGACGGCGACTTCAATGTGGGCATGGACGATCCCGAGGATCTCAAGACCTACATCAAGACGCAGCGTGACAAGGGGATCTTCCTCAGCGTCATCGGTTTCGGCCGGGGCAATCTCGACGACGCGCTGATGCAGAGCCTGGCCCAGAACGGCAACGGCAATGCCAGCTACATCGACAGCTTCCGCGAAGCGCAGAAGGTGCTGGTGACCGAGGGCGGCGCCAACATGGTGACGATCGCCAAGGACGTGAAGATCCAGGTGGAGTTCAACCCGGCCTTGGTCGCCGAGTACCGCCTGATCGGCTACGAGACCCGGGCGCTCAACCGCGAGGATTTCAACAACGACGCCGTCGATGCCGGCGAGATCGGTGCGGGCCACACTGTAACGGCGCTCTACGAGATCACTCCTGTCGGTTCGGGGGGGGAACTCAACGACCCGCTGCGCTACGGCTCGGCTCCGCAGGCCAACGAGATCGCCGCCGATGACGAGCTCGGCTTCCTCAAGATGCGCTACAAGGCGCCGCTGGGGGATACCAGCAAGCTCATCGAGATGCCGATCGGCCGCGACCTGGTGCTCGACGATGCGATGAAGGCTGGAGACGATCCGCGCTTTGCCGCTGCCGTCGCCGCATTCGGCCAGAAGCTCAAGGGCTCGGCCTATGGCGAGACGATCACCTGGCAGCAAATCACCGACCTCGCCAATGGCGCCAAGGGTGCCGATGTCGATGGCTACCGCGCCGAGTTCGTGCAGTTGGTCGGCCTCGCCGCGCTGCTCAGCCCCGACCACTCGGCCGGCGGCCGGAGCAAGTTCGATGACCCGACCCTGCCGCAGAACCGCAATCTCGGTGCGCCGCAGCCGGTGAATTGAGCAAGAGCTTCGGCGAGGCAGCCTCCCCCTCAGCCGATCCTGAAGCCGGGCTTTCGAGCCCGGCTTTCTTTTTTGAAGGGGCCGGCTCTCCACGAACCTTCTTTGTGAATGGCCTTTGCGCATCCTAGAACATATAGTGAACAAACGATGCGCCTCACCCTCCAGCGAAAGCTCGCCATTCTTGCCGATGCGGCCAAGTACGACGCGTCCTGCGCCTCGCTCGGCGACGAGACACTCCGTGCGCGGCTGACGCCCGAGCCGAAACAACTGAGCCTGTTCTGATGAAGCGTGTGCGGCTCGCGGCACTCAACGATTTCGCCGAGTGGCGGCTCGCGGCGCGGGCATTGCTGCTGCAGGGCACGCATCCGGAGGACGTGATCTGGGAGGATCCCGCGGCCGTTGTCGATCTGTTCGCCGAGGCGGAGGAGCGGCCGGCCGATGTGGCGACGCGCGCGGTCGGCGTCGTGCCGCCACGCTTCATCGAGCTGGCGGAAGCCGCGATCTGCCATCGCGAGACGATCCGCTTCGGACTGCTCTACCGGTTGCTGTTCCGGCTGCAGAAGGACCGCACGCTGATCGAGGTGCGGTCGGACCCCGACATCAGCAAGCTCTACCGGCTGGCGAGCGAAGTGCGCCGCGACAGCCACAAGATGAAGGCGTTCGTCCGCTTTCGCGAGGACGAGGCGCGGTTCGCGGCGTGGTTCGAGCCGGACCATTACACGCTCGAGCGGACCGCGCCGTTCTTCGTGCGGCGCTTTGCGTCGATGCAATGGGCGATCTTCACGCCCTACCGCTCAGCGGCATGGGATGGCGAGAGGTTGCTGTTCGGCGAGGGGATGCGCAAGCAGGACGCGCCGCGATCGGATGCGATGGAGGAGGTGTGGCGCACCTATTTTGCGTCGATCTTCAATCCGACCGGCGCGGCGACGAGTCTCGTCACGGCGGGCCGCTGGCGGCCTGACAGCAGCGAATCGACCTGATGCCGGGTGGCGGCGCCTTGGTAGCGGGGGGGGGGCTTGAACCCCCGACCCCCGGGTTATGATTCCCGTGCTCTAACCAGCTGAGCTCCCCCCCCCCCAAACCCGGGGCGCCACGCCCCACGCGCCGCCCTCTTTGGTTTGGCCCCCCACCCTGTCAAGCCGCTGGCACGGCCCGGCGGTCTGGTGCACATAGACGCAGGCGGCACGGCGCCCGGAGGCGCTGTTTGCGGCCGAGGGTCCAGCTGTGTGCGATCCAGCTACCGGAGCGTGTGTGCGATGACGATGCGGCTAGCCTTGGCGATGGATCCCCAGCACACGCGCCACGTCATCGACGAGGATGCGATGGCGCGGCTGGGGCGGGCCTGCGAGATCGCCGCGGCGCAGCCGCTGCGGGAGTTTGCGTCGGCGGAGGCGCGGCGGGTCCTGGGGGAGATCGACATTCTCGTCACGGGCTGGGGGTGTCCGCATATTTCTACCGACGTCCTGGCGGCGGCGCCGCGGCTCCGGCTCGTGGCGCACTCCGCCGGAACCGTGAAGGCGCTGATCGATCCGGCCGCTTACGAACGCGGCATCGTGGTGACCAGCGCCGTGGATGCCAATGCCGTGCCGGTGGCCGAGTTTACGCTGGCGGCGATCATCATGGCCAACAAGCGCGTGCTGGCGTTCCGCGACCACTATCGCGCCGATCGCACGCGCGGTTCGAGCCACGCACTGATGGACGAGCCGATCGGCAACTATCGCCGCACCATCGGCATCGTCGGGGCATCGCGCATCGGGCGGCGGGTGATTGCGCTGCTCGGCAGCCTTGAGTGCGACGTGCTGCTCTACGATCCGTTCGTGGGAGCGGCAGATCCCATCACCACCGGCGTTGAGCTGGTGGCGCTGGACGCGCTGATGGCACGCTCGGACGTGGTGTCGCTGCATGCACCGTCGCTGCCGGCGACGCATGGCATGATCGGGGCGCGACAGCTCGCGCTGATGCGCGATGGCGCGACCTTCATCAACACGGCGCGCGGCGCGCTAGTGGACGAAGCGGCGCTGATCGCAGAGCTGTCGAGCGGTCGCATCTCGGCGGTGATCGATGTCACCGATCCCGAGATTCCGCCGCCGGGCTCGCCGCTGTTCGAGCTGCCCAACGTCCTCCTCACGCCGCATATCGCCGGCGCCATCGGTACCGAGCGCGGACGGCTCGGACGCGTGGTGGCCGACGAGGTCGAGCGCTTCGTCGCCGGCGATGCGCTGCAGTTCGCGGTCGATCCGCGGCTGCTCGAGCGGCAGGCCTAGATGATCTCGTTCGGCTTCAGCACGCTGGGTTGTCCGGCCTACAGCGTCGACCAGGTGATCGCGATGGCGGCCGCCAATGGCTACGCGGGCGTTGAAATCCGTTTCATCCGCGGCACCATCGAGCTTGCCTCACTGCCCGAATTCTCAGGCACCGGCCTCGCCCAGACGCGGCGCAAATTCGAGGATGCCGGCATCGCGGTTGTCGGCGTCGGGACGAGCCTCAAGATGGTCTCGCTCGACGCGGATGCGCGGGCGCGGCAGATGGAGGCGGCGCGGGTCAACAGCGCGGTCGCAGCGGGGCTCGGGGCGAAATACCTGCGCGTGTTCGGCGGACCGCTGCCGGCGGAGCAGGATCGGGAGCGGACGCTCGACGCGATCGCCAGCGGGCTCGGGGCCATCGGCGAGCTGTCGGCGCAATCGGGTGTGATGAGCCTCCTCGAAGTGCACGACGATTTCAGCCGCTCGCCGGCGGTGCTCGACCTCTATCGGCGCGGCATGAGCGAGAGCGTGGGCGTACTTTGGGACACGCTCCACAGCTACCGCCACGGTGAGACCGCCGAAGCCACATGGGCGGCGCTCGGACCGCGCATCCGGCTCGTCCATGTGAAGGACGCGCATGTCGCCACGCCGCAGGGGTTCGACCTGGCGCTGACGGGCGAGGGCACCGTGCCGGTGCGCGGCTTCATCGATCTACTCGAGGCGGAAGGCTATCACGGCTTCGTCAATTTCGAGTGGGAGAAGGGCTGGCACCCCGAGATCGAAGAGCCCGAAGTAGCGCTGCCGCATTTCATGCAGTTCGTCGGTGACCGCAGCCGCCGGTGATGGGCAGGATTCGCCGGTGCACGCGGTCGCTGAGGTCCATGCCTCACGCCGCAGCCTTGACGTTCTCCAGGCTGACCGCAAGCTCGGTCAGCTTCTTGTCGGTCGCCTTCTCTTCGGCCAGCGTCTGCTCGAGCAGGGCCGCAGCATCCTTCATGCCGAGCTGCCCGGCCCAGGTCCGCAGCGCGCCATAGCGGGCGATCTCGTAATGCTCCGCGGCCTGGCCGGCGGCGATCAGGCCGGCGTCGAGCGCGATCGTGTCCTTGAACTCCTCCATGATCGACTTGCCTTCCTCGACGATGCCGAGGATGGCGTCGCAGGTCTTGCCGCGAGCGGGCTTGCCGAGAAGGTCGAAGATCTGTTCGAGCCGCTCGACGTGGCCTTCGGTCTCGTCGGCATGCATCAGGAAGCCGTCGGCGAGCTTCTGGTCCTGAGCGGCCCTGGCCATTTTGGGCAGCGTCTTCAGGAGTTGCTTTTCGGCATAGTAGATGTCCTTGAGGGTCTCGAGGAAGAGATCGTCGAGGGTCTTTTCGGTCGCCATGATGTGTCCTCTCGGTGGGCAGGAAATCGATGGCCGCTCAACGTCGATGATCCCGGACCGTTGCATCGATTTCCAAGGAGAGCGAGGACAGGACCGAGGAGATGCTCAAGGAGATTCTCCGCCGGGTCGACCCAACGGGGCCGAGGCGACGCTGGCGGAGCTCGACCGCAAATCTCCGGCGGAGCGGGCCTACCGGCCCGCGACGTCGGCAACGGTCGCGCGGGCCCCGTGCCGGAAGAGCGAGGCGAGGTGGCTGGTGACCGTGGAGCGGAACGTCGCGTTCGCGGGCAGCGCCGTGCCGAAGACCTCGCTGACCGCCAGCAATCCGTCGGCAAGCTTTTCGGCATCGCGGCCGGCGGCATCGGCGATGGCGCGGCAGCGGGCAGCGAGCGGATCCTTCACCTCGATAGCGTTGCCCTGCTCGTCGATGCCGGTGACGTAGCGCATCCACGCGGCGACGCCGAGGGCGAGGCGGGGGATCGGCTGGCCGGCCGTGAGGCGGTCGCTGATCGTGCCGAGCAGGCGTTGCGGCAGCTTCTGGCTGCCATCCATGGCGATCTGCCAGGTCCGATGCCTGAGGGCGGGATTGGCGAAGCGCGAGAGGAGCTGGTCGCGATAGGCCGCAAGGACCGCCTTGTCCATCGGCAGGGTCGGCATGGCTTCCTCGGTCATGAGCCCGTGGACGAGTCTATGGATCGCGGGGTCGGCGATGGCTTCGTTCACATATTGATAGCCGCTGAGATAGCCGAGATAGGCCATGGTCGAGTGGCTGCCATTGAGCATGCGCAGCTTCATCAGCTCGAACGGCTCGACATCGTCCACCATCTGCGCACCAGCCAGTTCGAAGGCAGGGCGGCCGCTGGCGAAGCTGTCCTCGATGACCCATTGGGTGAAGGGCTCGGTCATGATCGGCCAGGCGTCGTCATAGCCCGTGGCAGCGCGGACCGCTTCACGGTCGGCATCGGTCGTGGCGGGGACAATGCGATCGACCATGGTCGAGGGGAAGGCGACGTTTCTCTCGATGTAGGCGGCGAGGTCGGCGTCGTAGAGGGCAGCGAGCGCCGTCACGATGCGCCTGGCGGTCTTGCCGTTCGAGGGAAGGTTGTCGCAGCTCATCACGGTCAGCGGCTCGAGGCCCAGAGCGCGCCGCAGCGAGGTTGCGAGGACGATGAGGCCGGGCGCGCCCACCGGCGCCTTGGGATTGGCGAGGTCGTGGACGATGTCGGGGTGGCTGGGGTCGAGCCTGCCGGTCGCCGGATCGTGGCAGTAGCCCTTCTCGGTGACGGTCAGCGAGACGATGCGGACGCGCGGATCCGCGAGGTAGGCGATCAGTTCGTCGCGCTGCGTGCCGGCATCGAGGATATCGAGGATCGAGCCGATGACGCGGTTGGTGGTGCCGGAGGCGTCGCGGATCGCGACGGTGTAGAGGCAGTCCTGCGGGGCGAGCGCGTCGCGCGTGTCGGGCCGGCGCAGTGACGCACCGATGATGCCCCAGCGCGGATCGCGCGGCAGCAGGTCGTCGACATAAACCGCCATATGCGCGCGGTGAAAGGCCCCGATGCCCAGATGCACGATGCCTGGCGTCACCGCGGCGCGGTCGTAGGGCAGGGGCGCGGGCAGCGTGGCGGCGGTCAGTCGGGTCATGCGCGGAGTCCTCCGGGCGGGAGGGTTAGCCGATGCGGGAGGCTGCGCCAAGCACGCAATGCCGCGGTTGCGATTGCCTACTGGTCGAAGCCGGCTATGGAGGCTACTTTTCCACCAAGGGGAACTCGGGGCTCGCGCGCATGGCCGTCAAACTACCGGATTTCGACCAGTGGATCGACGCGATGGCGCCGGTCCTGGGACTGAACGTCACCGCCGAGCAGCGGGCCGGCGTCAAAGCCAATCTCAAGACGGCCGCCAAGATGGCCGCATTGCTCGACAAGGCGAAGGTCGGGGACGAGATCGAGCCCGCGCCGGTCTTCCGCGCATGAAGTCGACGTCCGGCGTTGCCGAGATCGCCAGGGCGGTCACGTCGATGGAGAGCACCGCGCACGGCGTGGTGATGGCTGCGCTCGGCCGCGTCGAGGCCAACAATGAGCGGCTGGGCGCCTTCACCGATGTGCTGGCCGAGCGTGCGATCGAGCGCGCGACGCTGGTCGATGCCGAGATCCAGCAGGGCAAGCGCTACCCGCTGGCGGGCGTCCCCTTCGCGGTCAAGAACCTGTTCGACGTGAAGGGCCTGCCGACGCGGGCCGGCAGCAAGATCAACCGCGAACTGCCGCCCGCGACTGCCGATGCGCAGCTGGTGCAGCGGCTCGAAGCGGCCGGGGCAATCTGCCTCGGGGCGCTCAACATGGGCGAGTATGCCTACGACTTCACCGGCGAGAACATCAGCGACGGGCCGTCGCGCAATCCGCACGATCTGGCGCATATGACTGGCGGCTCGTCGGGCGGACCGGCGAGCGCGGTGGCGGCGGGGCTCGTACCGCTGTCGCTGGGGTCCGACACCAATGGCTCGATCCGCGTGCCGGCCTCGTTCTGCGGCCTGTTCGGATTGAAGCCGACCTATGGGCGGCTCAGCCGGCAGGGAACGTTCCCCTTCGTGCCCAGTTTCGACGTCGTCGGCCCGTTTGCGCGGTCGGTCGAAGACCTCGCCATGAGCTACGACGCGATGCAGGGCTTCGACGAGGGCGATCCGGCGCTGGTGAAGCGGCCGAACGAGCCGGTGGCGGGGCGGCTGGAACGCGGTTCGGCTGGCCTGCGCATCGCGGTGGCGGATGGCTATTTCGGTGGCGATGCCGACGTGCGCGAGGTGATGGATGCCGTCGCCAAGGCGCTCAACGTGACGCGCCGCGTCACCGTGCCCGATGCGCAGGAGGCCCGGTCGGCAGCGTTCCTCATCACCATGGCCGAAGGCGCCGCGCTCCATCTCGAGCGGCTGCGGGCGAGGCCGCTCGATTTCGATCCCGCCGTCTCGGAGCGTTTGATGGCCGGCGCCATGCTGCCGGCGGCCTGGATCGAGAAGGCGCAGAAATTCCGCCGGGTCTACCAGGAGGCGCTGCTTGCCCTGTTCGGCGAGATCGATGTGATCCTCGCGCCGGCAACGCCGATGCGGGCGCCGCGGATCGGGCAGAAGACGGCGGTGTTCGGCGGCGTCGAGCTCCCGCTGCGGCCGCATCTCGGGGTTTTCACGCAGCCGATCTCGTTCATCGGTCTGCCGGTGGCGACTGCGCCGATCTGGCTCGACGGCCAGAGGCTGCCGCTCGGCGTCCAGGCGATCGCCGCGCCCTGGCGCGAGGATTTCGCCCTGCGCGTGGCGCGGCAGCTCGAAAAGACGGGGACCGCACGAGCGCCGGTCGCCAAGGGCTTTGCCGACGCCTGAGAAGAAAACCGCGGCAGATACGTCAAACAATAGGGCGGGCCACGCGCGAGGCGGCTATCGTGGTGCCGCTGCGTCAGTCATTTTGCAGCTTACTTTGAACGGCACGGCCGGCCCGCTCGCCGCGTGCCGTTCGTTTTTGCCTTAGACCCGGTCGAAGAAGCTTGCATCGTCCTCGAGCAGATATTTCCTCGCGCCGTCGGGGTCGATGTCGAGCCCGAGGCCGGGGGCGGGCAGCAGGTCGACCATCGAGTTCCGGACGATCCGGCTGGGCAGCCCGATCACGATATCCTCCCACCAGGGGTCGGATGCGGTGGGATATTCGAAGGCGATGAAATTGGCGGGCAGGGTGGCGCATACATTGATCAGCGCGCCGAGGCCGAGGAGGCCATTGGCAGTGCCGTGCGGTGCCATCATGATCGAATGCATGTAGGCGTGCTCGGCGACCCATTTGAGTTCGGCGATGCCGCCGATATCGGCAGGGTCGGGGCCGATGACGCGCACCGCCTGCGTCTCGATCAGCTCCTTGAAGTTGTGACGCAGATAAATCTGTTCGCCGGTGTGGATCGGTACGGTGGTCGATTGCGTCAGCTCGCGATAAGCCTGCGGGTTGACCCAGGGCACATAGTCGCCGGTGAGCATGTCCTCGAGCCACATCGGATTGTATTTCTCGACGGCGTTGGCGAAGCGGATCGCATCGGGAAGGAACCAGCCGGGGCCGCAATCGAGCGCGAGGCTCACCTTGTCGCCCAGCACCTCCTTCATCGCCGCGACGCAGTCGATGGCGTGCGCCATGCCGCGCTCGCTGATCTGGCCCTGGTCCATGGCGCCGTGATAGCCGGCCTTCTTCTGCGTTGGGCCGTAGTGGAAGTCGGGTACCGAGTCCTTCATGCCGGAATGGAAGGTGATGCCCTGCTTGACCATGAAGAAGCCCTCGGGCTGCTCCATCATCCATTTGACGTCGGCGGCATAGTCCTCGGGCCGGTCGCCCGCGCGCTTCCGGCGCTTGTTGCCGTTGTAGCAGCGGACCTGGTCGCGCACCTTGCCGCCCAGCAGCTTGTAGGCCGGCACATTCGCGGCCTTGCCGGCGATGTCCCACAGCGCATGCTCGATCGCGCTGACCGCAGCGCCATAGGGCTTGAAGCTGCCGCGCTGGCGGATCTTGAGCATCACGCGCTCGACATCGGTCGGGTCCTCGCCCAGCAACGCCTCGCGGAAATGCAGCACCCACGGCTTGAGATAGGGCTTGGTGAACTCCACCTCGCCCAGGCCGTAGATGTTCTCGTCGGTGACGATGCGGACGATGGGGTGCCGGCCGATGACGGCACAACGGAGGTCGACGATCTTCATGCTATGCCCGTCCTGCTCAATTCCTGCCGCGGCCCTCAGGCCAGTTCGACCTCGTTGGCCTCGAGATAGTCGCGGTTCATCTCGATGCCGAGGCCAGGGACGCGCGGCAGCTTGAGTGTTCCGTTCGCATTGTCGAGGCGGGTGTGCATCAGCTCGTTGTAGCCGCTGAGGTCCCAGCTCGATGTTTCGAGCTTGTAGAAATTGGGCACGGTCATCATCACATGCGCGCCGGCGAGGATGTTGACCGGCCCGCCGGCGTCGTGCGGCGAGATCGGCACGTAATAGGCCTCGGCGAGCGCCGATATCTTCTTGAGCTCGGTGATGCCGCCGGTCCAGGTGACATCGGGCATGATGTAGTCGGCAAGCCGGCCCTCGAGCACCGGCGCGAAGTCCCACTTGGTGTGGCCGCGCTCGCCCCAGGAGATCGCCGCGCTCACCTTCTCGCGCACCTGCCTGAGCGCGTCGAGGCTTTCGGGTGGACAGGGCTCCTCGAACCAGTCGATCTTGCCTGCCTCCTCCAGCGTCCGGCAGAGGCGGATGGCCGTGGGCACGTCGAAGCGGCCATGCGCGTCGATGAGCACATCGATATGGGGGCCGGCGGTCTCGCGGATCAGTGCGGTGAGGTCGGCGGCATCGCGCTCGTCCTTGCGGGTGAGCCCGCCATCGAGATAGCCGTCGCGCTGCTCGCGCTCGCCCTGGTAGGCGAAGGGATCGAATTTGAGGCCGGTGTGACCGGAGTCGACGATGGCCCTGATCTCGGCGACGATACTCTCCCGGCTGGTGAATTTGCTTTGGTCGGGATGCGTGTAGAGCGAGATTTCACTCCGCACGGCGCCGCCGAGGAGCTCGTAGACGGGGAGCCCGAGCGCCTTACCGCGAATGTCCCACAGCGCGATGTCGATGGCGCTCACCGCCTCGCAGGCGGCGCCGCGGCTGCCCATATAGGTGAAGCCGCGGAACAGCTTGTGCCAGAGCCGCTCGATCTGGCTGGGGTCCTCGCCGCTGATCTGCTCCCCCACCTGCCGCAGGATCGAGCAGAGAGCGCGGTTCGCGATCCTGGTGGTCGAGGTGATTTCGCCCCAGCCGGAGATGCCTGCATCGGTGCTCACTTCGACGAACAGATACTCGCCCCAGTACGAACTTCTGGCTTTGACCAGCCATGGCCGCACACCCGTGATCTTCATCTGCCGGTTGCCCTTTGGCGCGCCCCGTCGGTCGGCGCAACTTCGATGGGAACTGTACGATCCAATCCAATTGACACGCAATCTGTCATCTGGAACGGTTCATGTGCCGGACTGAAACGACGCTCGGCTCTTCTCCGCGGGCGCGTGTTCCGCGACCAGTTCAATAGTGGATTGCCATGACTGCAAGCGATGCCGTTCTCGACCGGGTCAACACAAATTCGCGGCCTTCTGACTTGCGCATTACCGACATGCGCGTCGCCGAGATCGTGGGCGCGCCGTTCACCTCCGCGCTGGTCAAGATCTACACCAACCAGGGCATCGTCGGACTGGGCGAAGTGCGCGACGGCGCCAGCGCCACCTATGCGCTGATGCTCAAGAGCCGGCTGCTGGGGGAGAACCCCTGCGATATCGACCGGCTGTTCCGCCGCATCAAGCAGTTCGGCGGGCATGGCCGGCAGGGCGGCGGCGTGTCGGCGGTGGAGATTGCGCTGTGGGACCTCGCCGGCAAGGCTTATGGCGTGCCGATCTACCAGATGCTGGGCGGCAGGTTCCGCGACAAAGTCCGCATCTATTGCGACACCGACGCCGAGAAACCGAGCGGCACCGAGACGGGCAAGCGACTCAAGGAGCGCATGGAGCTGGGCTTCACCTTCCTCAAGATGGACCTCGGCCTCATGCAGATCGTCGACGCGCCGGGCTCGGTTGTCGCCCCCGCCGGCTCGCTCGAGGGCTACAAAATCCATCCGGGCCGCTCGCAGACCAAGACGCTCGAGGATCGGCGCGCCCGAAACGCAACCTATGACGTGCACAATGTGCGCCATCCGTTCAGCGGTCTGCACTTCACCGAGAAGGGCATCGATCTGCTCGAGCAGTACATCCACGAGGTGCGCGAGGTGATCGGTTACGAGATCCCGCTCGCCATCGACCATGTGGGCCACATCTCGCTGCAGAACGGCATCCGGCTGGCGCGGCGGATCGAGAAGTATGTGCCGGCCTGGCTCGAGGACGTGATCCCCTGGCAGTACACCGATCAGTACCGGCAGTTGCAGGAGGCGACGTCGGTGCCGATCTGCACCGGCGAGGATATCTACCTCAAGGAAGGCTTCGAGCCGCTGCTCAAGAGCGGCATCTCGGTGATCCATCCCGACCTGCTGACGGCGGGCGGCATCCTCGAGACCAAGAAGATCGGCGACGCGGCGCAGGACCACGGCATCGCCATGGCCATTCACATGGCGGAGAGCCCGATCGCGGCGATGGCCGCGGCCCATGTCGCTGTCGCCACCGAGAATTTCATGGCGCTCGAATATCACACCGTCGACGTGCCCTGGTGGGACGACATCGTCACCGGCCTCCCCAAGCCGCTGGTCAGGGACGGCTTCATCGAAGTGCCGGACAAGCCGGGGCTTGGCATCGACGACGTGGTGGACGAAGTGATCAGCCAACACCTCCAGGACGGCGTGAGCGGCATCTGGCAGCCAACCGACCAATGGGACGACGAATACTCCTGGGATCGGACCTGGAGCTGATCGGATGAAGATCACGGCCATCAAGCCGTACCCGGTGTGGATTGGCATCCGCAACCAGCTCATCGTCAAGGTCGAGACCGATGCCGGCATTCACGGCTGGGGGGAGAGCGGGCTCAGCGGGCGCGAGATGGCGGTGGCGGGCGCGCTCGAACACTATACGCGCTTTCTCGTGGGGCGCGATCCGTTCGAGATCGGGGCGATCTGGCAGGAGACCTATCGCAGCCAGTATTTCGAGGGTGGCCGCGTGCTGCAGGCGGCGATCTCGGCGGTCGACATCGCGCTGCACGACATCAAGGGCAAAGCGCTGGGTGTGCCGGTGTACGATCTGCTCGGCGGCAAGCAGCGCACGCTCGTGCCGGCCTTCGCGTCGACGGGCGACGAAGCTGAAGGCGACGCGGCGATTGCCCGCGCCCGGGAGCTCGTGGCGATGGGCTTTGCGGCGATCCGCTTCTTTCCCCTGGGACAGAGCAGCAAGGATGTGTTCGAGCCGCGCGAGTCGATCGGGCCGACTGCTGCGATGCTCAACAAAGCGCGCCGCGAGCTCGGCGGCGACGTCGTGCTCGGCATCGACTATCACCACCGGCTGTCGGTGGCCGAGGCCGCGAGCTTCTGCAACAAGCTCGACCGCGGCGTGCTCGACTTCCTCGAGGAGCCGATCCGCGACGAGACGCCGGAGGCCTATGAGTCGCTGCGCACAATGACCGAGATTCCGTTCGCCGTCGGCGAGGAGTTTGCGAGCAAGTGGCAGTTCCTGCCCTACATCGAGCGCGGCATCCACCAGTTCAACCGCATCGATGTGTGCAATGTCGGCGGCCTCACCGAGGCGATGAAGGTGGCCGGCTGGAGCGAGGCGCACTATGTCGACATGATGCCGCACAATCCGCTGGGGCCGATCTGCACCGCGGCGACGGTGCATTTCGGCGCGGCGGTGCCGAACTTCGCCTGGCTCGAAACGCGGGCGCCCGAGAGCAAGCTCGGCTTCGACAATTCCGAGTTCTTCCCGGTGCAGCCTCGCCTCGAGGGCGCGGCCTATCCGGTCAACCCGGCGCCGGGCCTGGGCGTCGAGGTCAATGAAGAGCTGGTCAGGCAGCAGAGCTTCAAATTCTGGGAGGCGCCGCACCTCAAGCGGCGCGATGGATCGGTCACCAACTGGTAGGCCGGGTCGCAACGAGGGAAGAGACATGACCACGACAGTCGGCGCAGAAATCAAGCGGCCCCCCAAGCACGTCATCGAGGGCCTGCGCGGCCTCGGTGCGGCGACGGTCGCCGGCACGCTGGGCCATATGGGCTTTAAGAGCCCGCACATGGTGGGCATCCTGCCCCAGACCAAGGGCAAGTCGATCGTGGGGCCGGCGCTGACGCTGCAGTTCCTGCCGCAGCGGCCGGACCTGTTCAGCGAGGGCGAGTATTCCGACCCTGAGACGCAGCTTCACCGCCATGTCCTCTACCATGTGGAGGAGGGCGACGTGGTGGTGGTCGACGCGCGCGGCGACATGCGCTCGGGCGTGTTCGGCGACATGATGTCGACCTATTTCAAGGGCCGCAGGGGCGCAGGCATCATCATCGATGGCTGCATGCGCGACCGCCCCAATGTCGAAAAGCTCGATCTGGCGCTCTGGCTCAAGGGCTGGACGCCCAACTATCACGTGCAGACCGAGATCTTCCCCAATGCGGTGAATGTCACGATCGCCTGCGGCGGCGTGACTGTCGTTCCGGGCGACATCATCGTCGCCGACGACGACGGCGCGGTCGTCGTGCCGGTGTCGATGGCGGAAGCGGTGATCGCTGATGGCAAGAAGCACGCCGAGTGGGAAGTGTTCTCGCGCGAGAAGCTGATGGCCGGCGAGTCCCTCCGCCGCTACTATCCGCTGCACCCCGATGCCGAAGACGAGTACCAGGCCTGGCGCAAGGCGCGCGGCATGGACGCCTCGCCGTCGCGCTAGCGGATCCGCAGGCCGCCGGCGTCGAAGATCAGCATCGAGGCGGGGTCGAACTTCGCCTCGTAGGAGTCGCCCGAACCGACCGCGCGGTCGTTGCCGGTGGCGAGGGTCAGCAGGTCGCCATTGCCGTGTCGCGCGTAGGCGTAGGTCTCACCGCCCAGATGCTCGACGATATCGACGGTGAGCGGCAGCGCGGCGCTGCCGCCTTCCTTGAAGTGCTCGGGCCGGATGCCCACCGTGACAGGCGTGCCGTCGGCGGCCCTGACGCCGGTCGGGACGATACGGTTCTCGTAGTCGGGCAGGCGCACCGCGCCATTTTCCATGATGCCCTTGAGGAAGTTCATCTTGGGCGAGCCGATGAAGCCGGCGACGAACAGGTTGTCGGGATTGTCGTAGAGTTGCAGCGGTGTGCCGACCTGCTCGACGACACCATCGCGCAGCACGACGATCTTGTCGGCGAGCGTCATCGCCTCCACCTGGTCGTGCGTGACGTAGATGATGGTGGTCTTGAGCTCCTTGTGGAGCCGCGCGATCTCGATGCGCATGTGGACGCGCAGTTCGGCGTCGAGATTGCTGAGCGGCTCGTCGAACAGGAAGACTTCGGGGTGGCGGACAATGGCGCGGCCGATGGCGACGCGCTGGCGCTGTCCACCCGACAGTTCCTTGGGGCGGCGGTCCATCAGCGGTCCCAGCTCGAGTATCCGCGCGGCCTCGTCGACCTGGCGCTTGATCTCGTCCTTGGGAACCTTGGCGAAGCGCAGCGCAAAGCCCATGTTCTCGCGCACAGTCATGTGCGGATAGAGCGCGTAGGTCTGGAACACCATCGCAATGCCGCGCTTGGATGGGTCTACGTCGTTCATCAACTCGTCGCCGATGTGAAGTTCGCCGCCGGTGATCGCCTCGAGACCGGCGATCATGCGGAGCAGAGTGGACTTGCCGCAACCCGAAGGGCCGACGAAGACCACGAACTCCTTGCTGGCGATGTCGAGATCGACACCCTTGATGACCTCGACGCTGCCGAAGGACTTTCGGACGCCGCGCAGTTTCAATCCGCTCATTACGCTCCCCTCACGCCGCAGTCAGTTCGATGGCCGTCGTCCCCAGACGGTCGTTGGTCACCTTGATGCCGATCGGACCGCGGCCGGTGGCCTCGATCCAGAAGCCGGTCGAGCCGGCGCGCAGCGGCACTAGTTCGGGGCCGAGCAGACGGGCCGCGCCACTCACCGCGATCGATACCGGCTCGGGGAAGAACGGCAGCTTGTTGCCGGCCTGGTCGAGCGCCCGCACCATCACACGCACCGGATCGCTGGCGCCGATGCTGTCGGTGTCGGCGATGACTTCCAGCCGCGCCGGTATCGGATCGGCGACGAACTTCACCTCGGCGGCTGGTTTGCCGTCGACATAGCCGATGATCGTCGCATCGAGCCATTCCATGCCCCACAGGCCGAGCTCGTCCTTGCTGAAATGCTTGCGGTCGATGACGACGGGCGGATGCGGCAAATGCGGGAAGGCCTCGCGGTCCGGACCGATGCGCTTGCCGGGATAGGAGCCGTAGCGCAGCTCGATCTCGTCGCAGTTGGTGAGGATCATCAGCGGCAGCGTGCCGCCGATGTTGCGCTCGCCGCGGGCCCAGAAGGTCACCGGCTTGAGGATGACTTCCTCGCTGGGCTCGCACTGGCTGGCATAGGCATAGGCCGCGAATTTGGGTTCGCGGAACATGTCGGAGACGCCGTGATGGCAGATACGGTCGCCCGAGCCGAAGTCCTTGTGCGTGTTGTAGTCGAACGCGCACCAGCCGATGCAGCCAGCGATCTGCGGATCGCCATAGGCGGCATTGAGCACCTGCAGGTGCCGCAGCACATGCTCGGCCTGGCGCTGCTCGTGGTCGTTGCTCTTGGTGGGGTACATGTGCCCCCCATATTCCGTGATCATGTAGGGCACGATGCGGTCGAGCCCGGTGACCTCCTGCTGGGGGCGAAGCGGGGTGCGCGGGCGGTTGCCGCCCAGCTCCTCGTTGCCCAGGATGAAGTCGTTCATCGTGTAGACGTCTTCGAGCATCTCGCTCTCGGTGATGTAACGCACACCGCCGGTCGGGCGTGTGTTGTCCATCTCGTGCGCCACGCGGTTGGTCTCGACGTAGAAGTCGTGATCGTCCTGCGACTCGTTGATGCGCACGCCCCAGATCACGATCGAGGGATGGTTCCAGTCGCGGCGCACCATGCGGCGGACATTCTCGACCGCTTCGGCTTTCCAGGCGTCGCCGCCGATATGCTGCCAGCCGGGGATCTCCTCGAAGACGAGCAGCCCGATCTGGTCGCAGCGGTCGAGGAAGTACTTGGATTGCGGGTAGTGCGAAGTCCGCACGATATTGAGGTGCAACTCGTGCTTGAGGATGTCGGCGTCGCGCTCCTGCGCGGCGCGGCCGAGCGCATAGCCGACATAGGGGAAGGACTGGTGCCGGTTGAGTCCGCGCAGCTTCAGCGGCTTGCCGTTGAGCTTGAAGCCCTCGGTGGTGAACTCCACCTGCCGGAAGCCAAACGGGCAGGCGACCCAGTCGCTGCCAGAGGGCGTCTCGAGCTGCATCTCGAGCGTGTAGAGCGCGGGGTTGTCGATGTCCCACAGCTCGATGCCGTCGAGGCCCGACAGCGTGAGACTGATCGACTTGCCGTCGATCTCGCTCGCGACGGAGCCGACGGGCTTGCCATTGCGGTCCTTGATCGCGGCGGTCAGCGTGCCGCTCAGCGGCTTGCCTTCGAGGTTGTTGATCTCGGCGCGGACCGTCACGGTCTTGCTGCGCGCCAGCACATCGGGTGTTTCGATCTTGGGGTGCCCGATCCAGATCGGGGCCGTGATGCGCAGCGACGCTTCGCGGTAGATGCCGGCATAGGTGAGATAGTCGATACGGCCGCCGAAGGGCGGTATGTCGGGGTTCTCGCTGCCGTCGATGACGACGGTCACCAGATTGACGCCGCTCCTGAGGCGGCCGGTCAGCCGCGCGCCGAACGGCGTGTAGCCATCCTTGTGCGCGGCGATCTCGACGCCGTTGAGATAGACGGTGGAGTTCGCCATGGCGCCGTCGAACAGCAGTGTCACCTCGCGCCCGGCCCAGGACGGCTCGGCGTGAAACGTCTTCTGGTAGGTGAACTGGTGCTGGTAGCTGCGCTCGTCGAAATAGGAAAAGGGCAGCTCGACAGCCGTGTGAGGCAATCGCACGGACTTGCCGGGCGCCGTTTCCGTCGTCAGCGCGCCGGCGAAGCCCTCATGGAAGACCCAGCCGTCGTTGAAGTCGATATACGAGCGCATTAAATAGAACCTTACTTTACGGACCCCAGCATGCCCTCGACGAACCGTCGCTGCAGCAGGAAGAAGATGAGGACGGTGGGCAGCGTGGCAAAAACCGCGCTGATCATGATGACGCCATAGTCGGGCACGTAGGCGTAAGAGAGTGCCGAGACGATGAGGGTGACGGTCTTGTTCTCTTCCGTGATCAGGATGATCAGCGGCCACAGGTAGCTGTTCCAGTTGGCCATGAAGATGATGATGATCGCCGCCGCGTAGGTGGAGCGCATCACCGGCAGGTAGACGTAGACGAAGATCTGCCATTCGTTGAGGCCGTCGATCCGTGCCGCGTCGCGCAGCTCGCCGGGGAACGCCTTCGTCGCCTGGCGGAAGTAGAAGATGATGAAGATCGAGGCGATGCCGGGCAGCAGCACCGCGGTGAACGTGTTGATGAGCTTGAGGTTCGACATCATGATGAACAGCGGCACCATGAGAGCGGCGAACGGGATCGAGAGCATCAGCAGCAGGAAGCCGAAGATGCGGTCGCGGAAGCGCGACTTGAACATCTCGAAGCCGTAGCCCGCCAGCGACGACACGATCAGCGTCAGCGCCACGCCCACGAGGGCGAGCAGCGCCGAGTTCCAGAACATGCGCGGCACGTCGACCGTGGCGAAGAACGCGGCGACGTTCTGGAACAGATAGCTGCCGGGGCTGGCCTTGCCGTGGGCGATGTCGGGGGAGGTGTTGGTCGAGCCTACTACCATCCAGTAGAACGGGAAGATCGAGATGAACGCCGCGATCGAGAGCGCGATGTAGAGCAGCGCGCGCTGCAGCGAGCGGAAGAGGATGTGCGGGTTCATCGCCGACGTGGTCGAGCGGCGCACGACGCCGGCGCTGGTTTCGGTGGTGGTCATGCCCGCCGTCCCTCCCGCGCGACAAGGAACTGGACGAAGGTGAGGATGCCTACCAGCACCACGATGACCCAGGAGACCGTCGCCGAATAGCCGAAGCTGGGCATGAAGCGGAAGGTCAGGTCGTAGATGTAGTAGGAGAGGGTGAGCGTCGCCTGCGAGGGGCCGCCCTGCGTGATGTTGTAGGGCTCGTCGAAGAGCTGCAGCGTGCCGATGGTCGAGATCACCGTGGTGAACAGGATGACCGGCTTGAGCATGGGCAGCGTTATGTAGAGGAACCGCGCCCAGGGCGGCACGCCGTCGATGCGGGCTGCTTCGTAGATCGAGCGGTCGACGTTCTGCAGCGCCGCCAGGTAGAAGATCATGTTGTAGCCGGTCCAGCGCCAGGTGATGGCCATGATGATCAGGACCTTGGCCCAGAACGGATCGGTGAGCCACGGAACGGGGTCGAGGCCGAGCCCGACCAGCGTGGCGTTGACCACGCCTTCGGCGCTGAACATCGACTTGAACAGCACCGCATAGGCGACCAGCGAGGTGACGCAGGGCAGGAAGATCGCGGTGCGGAAGAAGCTGCGGCCCCACAGCTTGGTGTCGTTGAGGGCGACGGCAAAGAGCAGGGCGAGGATGATCATGATCGGCACCTGCACCACGAGGAAGATCATGGTGTTGCCGAGCGCGCGCAGGAACACGGTGTCGGCGAACAGGCGCTGGATGTTGGCGAGGCCGCCAAAGGAGAAGTTCATGCCCCTGCCGGTCTGGAAGCTCATCCAGAGCGACCAGATGATGGGGTAGATCATGAAGATACCCAGCAGGATCAGCGCCGGCGCAATGAACAGCCAGCCGTTGATATGCTCTCTGACGACGACGCGTGATGCCATGGCCGCTCTTGCCCCTTCACCGATCAACTGCGCGCTAGGCTAGAACCCGGCCCGACTATGCCGGGCCGGGCGGGGAGGGGGAAGCGGGATTTCTCCCGCTTCCCGATGCCCTCACTGCGTTGCCTGCGTTGCCTGGGCGTTGATCGCCTCGATGGCGGCATCGAGATCGCCACCCTGGGCGATGGTGGGGAGCTGGGCCGAGATCGCGGAGTCGACCTCGGAGGTGAAGATGCCGTAGTCCACGTCCGGAACCTGGGCGAGCCAGTTGGAGAAGTTCTGCCAGACCGGCTGGCCGCCGAAGAACTCGTCGCTCGACTTGTAGGCGTCGCCTTCGCGAGCCTGGAGCCAGGTGCCCACGGCGCCCTGGCCGACGAGGATCTTCTGGTAGAAGTCGACGTCGCCGGCCCAGACGGTCTTGAGGAAGTCGAGGGCCGCGGCCTTCTCGTCGGTCGGCGAGGACGCCAGCACGTACCAGCTGGAGCCGCCCCAGTTGGAAGCGTTGATCGACCCCTCGACGTCGAGGCGCGGCACCGGGGCGACGGCCCACTTGCCGGAATCGGCCGCCGCGTTGGCCTTGATCGTACCAACGATCCACACGCCGATCGGCACGCCGGCGACATCGCCGCTGGTGAAGGAGTTGGTGAAGTCGGTCCAGCCGGAGACGGGCTTGGCAAGGCCGTTGGTCCAGATGTCCTGGTAGACCTTGAGCGCCGCCTTGAACGTCGGGTTGCCCACGAGGTTCAGCGTGCCATCGGGATTGAAGTACCACTGGCCCGCCGAGTTGAGCATCATGCGGATCCAGCCGACTTCATTGTAGTCGATGCCGAAGAGTTCGTGCCCGGTCTTCTCCTTGACCGTCTTGCCGATCTCGATGAGCTGGTCCCAGGTGAGGTTCTGCAGGTCCGCATCCGAGAAGCCGGCTTCGGAGAAGTAGTCCGAGCGGTAGAAGAAGCCGACGACGCCCGAGTCGAAGGGCAGCGAGTAGGACTTGCCGTCGACCGTCGCAGCCGCGACCTTGTAGTTGGCGAACTGCGTCATATCGATCGTATCGCCGATCGGCTCGAAGGCGCCGGGGAACGACAGCAGGTACTTCTTGGCCTGGTCGTCCTGGATAAGAACGATGTCAGGAAGTCCCTCGGTGGTGCCGGCGAGCAGTTGCGTCTGCAGCTTCTGGCGGATGTTGTCCTGGGTATCGCTGTCATCGATGATGATGTTCACATCGGGATGGGCGGCGTTGTAGCGGGCCGCGGCTTCCTTCATGGCGGCGCCGTTGAAGTTGGTGTCCCAGCACCAGATGGTGACGTCGACCGCAAAGGCGGCTGACGCGGTAGCCAGCATGCTGACGCCGGCGAGCGCGGCACCAATCAGATGGCGCCGATTGAACATGATGCGCATGTGTTCCTCCCAGATTTGAAGAGGCGGGTCCTCCCATGCCTCTTGCCATAGTGTTAGCGGGCCAAATTCCGGGCGGCAAGATTTTCAGTAAATATTTATCGGGGAAGTTTTCCGGGTGCTGTCAGACAAGTTTGTGCATCCAGAACGATGCCGTTCTGCCTGAAGCGCAGTGCTGTCTGACAGGTCAGGTGGCCTTGGGGTGCCGCGTGCTGCCGCGCCAGATGAGGCGGGAGGCGAGCGTGATGTGCTTGGCGAGTTCCCGCCCGCCGGCACGCTCGAGCAGGAGCTCGACGGCGGTTTCGCCGATCTCCTCGGCCGGCAGGTGCACGGTGGAGAGCGGCGGGTTCATGAACTGCGCGACCGAGATGTCGTTGAAGCTCGCCACCGCGATATCGTCGGGAATGCTCAGCCCCAACTCGTGAATGGCGCGATAGGCACCCACGGCCATGTTGTCGTTGAACAGCACGAGCGCATCGATCTTGCGGCCCTCGCCGAGCAGTGCGCGGGCCGCGCGATAGCCGCCCTCCTCGGTGCCGCTGTCGTCGCGCACGAGATACTCGTCGAACAGGTCGGCCTCGCGCATCCAGTTCACGTAGGTCGCGCCGCGCGCGTCGTTTCCGCCCAGATAGGCGATGTGGCGATAGCCCATGTCGACCAGCGCACCCAGCAGCTTGCGCATGGCGGCGCCGAGGTCGCCTTGCACGCTGTCGGCGTCGTCGTCATCAGGCGCGAAGTCGGCGAACACCAGGTGCCGCGCGTGGCGCTTGAGCCAGGCAATCTCGAGCTCCTGGTGACGGCCGATGGCGATGACGCCGGAGGCCGATTGCAGCAGGTTCGCGTCGGGCATCGAGTCGGTGTGATAGACCTTGACGGTTTCGATCTTGAGCGCGGCGCAGCGGCTCTCGATGCCGAGCCGCAGCGCTACATAATAGGGGTCGATCAGTTCCTGGTCGGGGCGCAGGAAGTGCACCAGCGCAACCTTGCTCAGGCCCTGCTGATTGGCGCGGTTGCGGTTGCGCGGCGTGGCGTAGTTGAGCCGCTCGGCAGCCTCGATGATCGCCTGCCGCTTCTTGGCCGTCACCGACAATGTGCTGTCGAAATTGAGCACGCGCGACACCGTCGCGGTGCTCACTCCCACAGCCTGGGCGATTTCCTTGAGGGTGACCATGATGCAGCGCCTATAGCGCCAAGCGGCGCCCACGCCAACAGCTTCCGCATGCCCGTTAACTGTCGCCTGTCAATTCGGCCCGGTCCGAAGCGGCCAGATGCTAGACCGCGAACGCTGCAACTTCGGAGTGGGCAGGACCCATGCACGCTACGCTCGAGACCCATCGGTTCATGTCGATCAGCATCGTCGCGGGGCCGGGCGTGCTCGCACCGCGCGCCGAGACGGAGCTGCTGGGGCGTACGGCGCTGCAGTTGCTAGAGGGCGTTGCCGACACTCCCGTCGTTATCGACATGTGCTGCGGGTCCGGAAATCTCGGTCTCGCCATCGCCGATGCGCGGCCGGATGCGCGGGTGTTCCTCAGCGACCTCACCGACGAGGCGACGGCCCAGGCACGGGAAAATACGCAGCGGCTCGGACTGGGCGGGCGCGTCACAGTGGGGCAGGGCGACATGTTCGCCGGCCTTGCCGCATCGCTGGACGCGACACAGGCCGACCTCATCGTGTGCAATCCGCCCTACATCTCGACGGCCAAGCTTGCCGGCGACAGTGCCTACCTGCTCGAAAGGGAGCCGCGCGAAGCGTTCGATGCGGGAGCCTATGGCATCGCGATCCACCAGCGCCTCATCGCCGAAGCGCCGCTCCATCTGAAGCCGGGCGGCTGGCTGGCCTTCGAGTTCGGCGCCGGACAGGACCGACAGGTGGCGATGCTGCTCAAGCGCAGCGGCGCCTATGGCGCCCTCAATTTTAGTAAAGATACGGAAGACGTGCCGCGCGTGGCGTTTGTCCAGCGCCTCTAGAGCTTTGGCACGTTAACGCAGAATCGCGGACATCGGAGCCGGGGGCGGCGCGATGTGCGAAACAGGGGCGCCCCCATGAATGCCCAGAGCCGGCGCCGACAATGCGTACCCCAACAGCCATCAAATCGATCCTGCCGATGGGGCTCTCTTACCTCGCCTCGGGGGGCAGCCTCATTACCTCGAGCGCCGCGCAATTGCTGACCTTCGCCATCCTGGCGCGGGCGCTGGGCGTGCTCGAGTTCAGCTATTTCGTCGGCCTCACCGCGATCACCGCCGTGGCAGTGCAATTGTGCGGTCTTGGCTCGCAGGAAGCGCTGGTGCGCCGCGTGGCGCAGGACCGCACGATGTTCCGTGTCATGTTCGGCCACAGCATCATCATGAGCGCCGCGACCGGCGCACTGCTCGTTGCGCTGGGGCTCGTCGCGCTGCCCTTCTTGTTCACGCTCGATGCCAATCCATGGACCAATCTGGGCGCGATCTCGCTGTTCCTTTTGGCCAACATCATCCTCACCCGCGTGATCCTGTTCGTCGAAGCAGCATTTCTCGCCCACTCGATGTTCGCGGCCGCCAACCGCAATGTGGTGCTCTACGCCGCCGGCCGACTGGTGGCGGCGGTTGCGGGCTGCCTGGTCTTCGGGGTCGACAGCCTCGCCGAATGGGCGGTGTGGAATTTCGTCGCCCACCTCGTCATCGCCGTCATCGCGCTGCGCTCGATCCGGTCGCTGGGCGCGCCGAAATTCCACATCGTGCGCGACGAGCTGCGCAACGGCTTGCTGTTCTGTACGCCGTTCGTCCTGCGCGCGCTGCGCCAGAACATCGATCTGCTACTGCTCACAGCCTTCACCAGTCCCGAGATCGTCGCCAGCTATGGTGTCGCCCGCCGCATCATCGACAGCGGCTATCTCTCGGTCGATGCCCTCAACCGCTTGATGTATCCGGGCTCCGCGGCCGCCACGGTCAACGGGCTTCGCCACGGCATGGCGCGGTTCCGCAAGGTGTTCTTCGTCAGCCTCGGGATCAGCACCGTCACCGCGGTCATCCTGATCGCCGCCGCACCGCTGCTGCCGCTGCTGTTCGGGCACGAGTATGTCTCGATGCCCGACTTCGTGCGCATTCTCGCTTTCGTCATCGTGCTGATGGGCATGTATGCGACGGCGCTTGAGGCGCTGGGGTCGAGCGGCCACCAGTTGCAGCGGGCGCTGGTACTCAACAGCGCCACCATCATCGGCGGCATCACCGTGGCATTGGCGACGTGGCGCTTCGGGATCAACGGAACGTTCGTTGCGAGCTACGCGGTGGAGGCGGGAACGGCGGCCTTCGCCTGGTTCATGCTGCTGCGGCTCGCGGCAGCGTCCGGCAAGCCGGGTCCGCGCCTCGGCGGCGAAGGGGTGCTGGGCTCATGAGCGTTTCGATCATCATCAAGACCCTCAACGAAGCCGAGCGGCTGGCCGCGACGCTCGAAAGCGCCTTGGCAGCGGTGGGGCCGGACGGCGAGGTGATCGTTGCCGACAGCGGCTCGACCGATGGGACCATCGAGATCGCGCTGCGCTACGGCGTCACCCTGGTGCAGATCGCGCCGGGCGAGCAGCCGAGCTGCGGGCTCGGGCCGCAACTGGGCTACCAGTACAGCAAGGGCGACTATCTTTGCCTGATGGACGGGGACATGCTGCTCGACCCACAGTTCCTCGCCAAGGCCGTCGCCTTCCTCCAAGCCAATCCGTCGGTGGGCGGCGTCGGCGGCCGCGTGGTCGAGATGAACCTCGAGAACCTCGAATTTGCGCGGCGCATGTCGCGCGGCGGCGCGGAATACAATGCTGGTCCGGTCGATCGCCTCAATGGCGGCGGCCTCTATCGGCGTGAAGCCGTCGCGGCGGTGGGCTATCTGTCCGACCGCAATCTGCATGGCTATGAGGAGTTCGACCTGGGGGTGCGCATGCGGCAGGCGGGATGGGGCCTCTACCGGCTCGACACCCCCTTCGCCCAGCATTTCGGCTACCGCATGAACGCGTATGCGCTGCTGCTGCGGCGCTGGCGCTCGAAATATCTGCGCGGCACCGGCGAGGTGCTGCGTGCCGCCACCGGCAAGCCGCATCTGTGGTCGCTGCTGCGCGACATTCGCGAGCTGAAGCTCTGGGCGGCGGTCTATGCGGGCGCGCTTGCGCTGCTGCTGGTGCTGCTGCTGGTGCCCAACAAGGGACTGGCGCTGCTGCTGTGCGTCGTCGCCATCGCCGCCGTGATCGGTATCATGAGCCTCAAGCATCGCAGCCTCAGTCTCGGGCTCTACTCGGTGACAGCCTGGCTGTTCATGGCCGCGGCCCTGCCGCTCGGCTATTTCAAGCCGCGCCGCGACCCGGCAGCCTGGATCGACAGCCGCGTGCTCAGCAAGGCCGATGCGTAGCCTTCTCGCACTGGCCCTCTTGATCGTCGCAACGGTCGGGGCCACCGCGCAGGACTGGCTGCCCGTTCGCGAGACCTCGCTCGAAGTGGCTGCCGGTAGTCCGCTCGACTTTTCGGGCCTCCTGCCCAATGGCGCGATCGGCCCCGAACGGCGGCTGGTCATCGCCAATGGCCGCTTCGCGATGAGCGACAGTCCCGGCCAGCCGCAGCCGCTGTTGTGTGCCTCGCTCGCCTGGAGTCCCGCATCGGGGGGCTTTCCCGACCACGCCGACGCCGACCGCTATGCCCGCCAGCTCGCGATGCACGGCTACAATGTCGCGCGCTTCCACTTCATCGAATCCGCCCTGATGTTCGGACGGTCGGGCGACTTCGATTTCGATCCCGAAGTACTCGACCGTGTGCAGTACCTGATGGCCGCGCTCAAGCGGGAGGGGATCTCGTGGATCCTCGACGGCATGACCTCGGCCCGCGGAGCACTGGGCGGCTATGACGATCGCTGGGACGGCAAAGGCGACCTCAAGGGGGCCGTGCTGCTCGATCCCGCCGGCCTCGAGCACTGGCGACAGCTCCAGCAGCGCTTCCTTGCGGCGGTGAATCCCTACACCGGTGTCGCGACCGTCGCCGACCCCGCGCTGGCGCTGATCGTGCTCGTGAATGAAGGCGGGCTCGAATTCGATTCCATCGTGCGCGAAGGGCAGGGCGAGGGCGTCTATTCGGCGCAGCTCACCGCCGGGTTCAACACCTGGTTGCGCCAGCGCTACGCCGACAGCGCGGCGCTCGCGGCGGCGTGGGGAGGCCTCGGCTGGGGCGAGAGCCTCGAGGACGGCACCATCGGACTGCCCGCCAACCGCTATGCGCCGTCGCCGCGCTATCGCGACGTGCAACGCTACTTCATCGAGACGGAGACGACGGGCACGGCGGCGATGTCGGCGATCCTGCGCGATTTGGGCTATCGCGGCGCCATCAGCAACTACAACAACTGGCCCATCCTGCAGGCCAGCCTCAGTCGCCGCGACCTCGATGCGGTGACCATGAACATCTACTTCGACTGGGTCAGCGGCTATGCGCCCGGCACCCGCATCGAACAGCAGAGCTCGATCGGCAAGGGCCTCGACTACATCCGCCTCGCGGCCTCGACACGCTGGCTCGGCAAGCCGTTCCTGCTCACCGAATACGATCATCTGTTCTGGAACCGCTACCGCTACGAAGCGGGGCTGGCCGTGCCGGCCTATGCCGCCTTCCAGGGGTGGGACGGGCTCTGCCGCCACGGCCACGGCCCTATCGTCCTGCGTTATGGCGAGGATGCGCCGCACAAGCAGCAGATGCTGCCCTATGCCATCGCGCTCGATCCTGTGGCGCGCGCCGGTGAGACGCTCGCGGCGCTGCTGTTCCGTCGCGGTGACGTTGCGCCGTCGGCGCTCACGGTGCCGTTTGCCATCGACGGCGATGCGGGGCTCGGCGACGCCATCGCGGCGCGTGAGCCCGAGGATCTGACCGCCCTCATGGCGCTGGGCGCGATCGGCCTCGAGGAGGGGGCAACCGAAGCGACGAGCGTTCCGGCCGCGCGCGCCGAGAGCAGCTTCGCCGACATGGTCGACCGTCTGCTGAGCGGCGGCGCCATTGCGCAGCAGACCGCCGATGCCCTCGCGCGAGGCGTCTATCGCAGCGATACCGGCGAGATCGACGCCGCGCCCGACCGCCGGCTGCTCACGGTGGTGACGCCCCGGACGGTGGCGGCCGCGTTCGACACGCTCGACGGTCCGCTCGCGCTCGGACCGGCGACATTGCGCGGCACCACGACGCCCGCCCTGTTCGCGCTGTCGGCGCTCGACGGCAGGCCACTCGCCGACAGCAAGCGCATCCTCGTGATCTTCGCCACCGATGCGCGCAATTCGGGGATGCGCTTTGCCGACAGCGAGGCGCGCGAGATCCTCGACTTCGGCCATCTGCCGGTACTGATCCGGCCCGGCGCCGTCGACTTCAGCCTCGCAGGGACAGGCGACTGGCGCATCGCGCCGGTGGGTCTCGACGGCGTGGTCAAGCCGCTGCTGCAGTCGGGCAGCGGCCCGATCGAGTTCCGTCTCGAGAACGGGACGCCGGACGGTCCGACGACCTATTTCGTGATCGAGCGCGACTGAGGCGCGCGCATCGCTTCGACGCCCTTGCGGCCATCGGTGCGCAGCAGCTCGGCATAGAGCCGGCTCATCGAGTCGGCGACGTGATCCCAGCCGAAGCGGTGCCGCACCATCTCGATCTGCGTATCGCGTTCGAGGTCGGTGGGCTGGTGCGCCATGCCGCGCGCCATGGCCTCGGCAAGTGCCTCGATGTTGCCGAGCGGGACGTAGCGGTCGGTCGCCATGGCCAGCGCGAGATTGGCGGGGATGTCGCTCGCCAGCACCGGCAGGCCATAGCTCAGCGCTTCGAGCAGCGCGATGGGCATGCCTTCGTGGCTCGAGGGCAGCACGAACAGCCCGGCATGGCCGAACAGACCGGCAAGGGTCGCGCCGCGCTGGAAGCCGGTCATCACGACGCCGGGCGTTGCCGCAGCGGTCTCCCGAACGGCGAGCTCATAGGGATCGGGGTGGTCGGCGCCGCCGACGAGCACAAGCTTGAAGCCGGGATCGACGAGCCTGGCGTAGGCCGCGATCAGGTCGAGCTGCCGCTTCTCGGGCACGATACGGGAGACGTTGATCACGTAGCGACGCGGCTCGAGGCCGTACGCCTCGAGCGCGGCGATATCGGGGGCGCTGCCCGGCATGGTGACGCCGTTGGGCAGGAACACCACCGGGCGCCCGTAGCGCTCCGTCATGTCCCTGGCAATGTTGTCGGCGACGGCAATGGCGCGGTCGGACCATTTCATGCCGAGCCGCTCGCCCATGCGCAGCATGGTCCGCGCAAGGCCGCCCCATTTGTCGCGATCGTAGTCGTAGCCATGGTGCGTCACGACCGAGCGGAGACCGGTCAGTCGTGCCCCGGGCGTCATCAACGCGGGGCCGATGGCGTGGATATGCACCACGTCGGGCCGGCGGACCGAGGCCAGCGCCACCCCCATGGCCGTGTGGACGAGCGCCTCGAGCGAGCGGTGCTGCGGCGCCCAGACGGGCTCGATCTCGACGCCGTTCCAGACACGCTTGCCCTGCGGCATGTAGGGCTTGCGTGCCAGCACATTGATGTTCCAGCCGCGATCGACCAGCAGGGGGGCGAGCGCCTCAATATGCGTCTCGACACCACCCTGCGGACCGTTGATGCCACGCGAGCCCAGCATCATGATCGAGGATCGTTTGCGACGGCGGTCGGTCATGCCGGCACCAATTGTGCGTAGAGGTCGAGCATGCGGTCGCGATAGGCGATCGCCGAGAAGTTGGTGGTGGCCCAGTCGCGGCCGGCAGCGCCCATCGCCGCGCGGCGGGCGGGACCGGCGGCTTCCATGCGGCCGAGCGTGTCGGCCAGCGCAACCGCGTTGCCCGAGGGCGCGGTGAGGCCGGTTTCGCCGGCGCGGATCAGTTCGGGGATGCCGCCGATCTCGGTGCCGATGACCGGGCGTCCTAGCGCATAGGATTCGAGGATGCTGACGGGCGCGTTTTCGTACCATTCCGAGGGTAGCACCAGCGCCCGCGCGCCACCGATCAACTCGCGCAGCGGCTGGCCGGAGACGTGGCCGACGAAGGTTACCGGCGCCCGGCGATCCGCGACGAGCTGCTTCAACATGGCCTCGTCAGGACCGCTGCCGGCCACCACGAGTTTCAGCCCGGTCAGCGCCGCCGCTTCGACCAGTGTTGCGATGCCCTTTTCCGGCGCGAGGCGGCCGGCGAACAGGTAGTAGTCGCCTTCCTCGGACGGCGCGGCGGTCAGCAGCTCGGGGTTGACGAAATTGGGGACGTAGACGAGCTGCTCCGCCGGCCAGCCCCATTCGATCAGCTTGGTGCGGTAGAACTGGCTGGGGACGACGATGCGGTCGAGATATTTGCGGTAGAGCCCGAGCGCGCGATGCACGGCCGATTCGAGCAGCAGCAGGCCGCTCAGTGCCGTCGAGTCCTTGGCGCAGCGGTTAAGCAGCACCTGCGTGATGTTGCCGTTCTTGCACTTCTCGCACACGCTGCCATGCGACAGCATCTTGTAGGCGGTACAGGCGATCTTGAGGTCGTGCGCCGTCATGATCGTGGGCACGCCATGCGCCTTGAGCGTCTGGAAGATCGCCGGCGACAGATGGTGGTACACATTGTGGGCGTGCGCGAGATGCGGCCGGAACCGCTCGATGAGCGCGCCGACATTGCGCTGGGCCTCGCGCGAATAGATGATCTTGGCGGCGTGCTGCAGCTTGGTGGCGAGCCCAGGCTGATGGCCGAACTCGATCTCCGAGACGAAATACTCCGACCAATCGCTGGGCAGGTTCTGTGCCGCCTGCATGGCGAACGGCGCCACCTGCCAGCCGGCCTGCTCGAACAGGTCGATGTGGTCGAGGAACACGGCCTCGGCGCCGCCGCGGCGATAAAAGTAGTTGTTGATCGCGAGGAGCCTCGACATCGGCAGCATGGCGTTCACGGGGTAACTCCGAAGCGGTCAAGGGCGGCGTCGACGGTGAGAATCTCGCAGCCGGCCTGCCGGGTGTGGCGCACCAGCGTCTCGAAGCTCAGCGGTGTGCAGCCATAGGGTGTGGGGCGATCGCTGATGTCGTGGGCGTAGAAGATCAGCCAGCCGGGATTGCGCACCAGTTCGTCGACCACGCCGCGCAGGGCGAGAACGCTCTCCTCGGGCTGCTCGACGGGCATGCCGCGCAGATAGGTCCGGTCGACGCGACCGCGGTTGACGCCTTTGAGTCCGCCGCGCGCCGAGCGGAACTGCCACGCCAGCAGAGCGCGCGCCCGGAACGAGCCGGCGGTGTAGGGGTAAGCGAAGTTGCGCGGCACGCGTGTCGGGTCGATGCCCGCGAGGTAGTCGCGGTTGCGCGCGATATCGCGGGCCAGCGCGTCGCCGTGCAGGTGGCGCAGATTGGGGTGGGCGAATGTGTGGCAGGCCAGCTCGTGCCCACGCGCCCTGAGCTCGGCGCAGCCCTCGGGGCCGATCAGCGTGCGATCGGCTTCGCGCCGGCCGGCGAGCCCGCCCGCGATGTAGAAGGTGCCGCGCGCGTCGTAGCGCTCGAGGATCGCGGCGCCGGCGGTGAGGGCGGTGTCGGGCACGTCGTCGAAGGTAAAGCTCACGACCGGCGTCGCGGTGGTCACGTCGATCTGCGGGCCGGGCAGGCGTTCGATCAGCCGGTTGGTGACGCGGCCGGCAAGGTCATCAAGGCGAGCGAAAACGCTAGGCATGGGCAAGTCCTCCCTGCGACGCGGATCGGACCTTCTGCTCGGCCGGCACGAGATGGGCGAGACCCTGCAGCCGCAATCCGAACAGCGCGAAGAGCAGGCAGAACCAGAGGGCGCCACCGCCTTCGTAGAATACGCTTTCAACGCAGCCGTTGAAGATGACGTAGAGCCAGATGCGGACAAACAGCCGCGTCATGCGTGGATCGTTGCCGGCGCGCTGCGCCCGCCCCAGATCGCCGATGGGAATGAACACGGCCCAGATCACAGTGATGATCAGCCCGGGAATGCCCATGCTGATCAGCGCATCGAGGTAGCCATTGTGGCCGTTGTAGGCGGCCGCGGCCCAGGTCTCGAGCGTGTCGCCGCCATAGACGAGGCCTTCGGTCTGCCAGAAGGACTGGAGGCCGTAGCCGGTGAACGGCCGCTCGGCGATAGCCGAGAAGGCGAAGCGCCAGATGTCGGCGCGGTTGGTGAAGGTGGGATCAACGCCCAGCGCCGTGACGAGGTCGCGCAGCGGCTCGAATACGGCCGAGCCGACGGCAACCACGTTGAAGGCGACAAGGCCACCGACCACCACCGGGATGCGGCTCCAGGGGAACCGCTCGATCCCCCAGGCGAGCAGGAGGATCACGGGCAGCACCAGCGTCGAGGTCTTGCCGCCGGTATGGGCGAGAAAGAACGTCGCCAGCGCCACGATGGAGAAGCCGAGGAGCTTCGAGCGCACCGAGGCGACGAACAGGCCGATGAAGACGATCAGCACCATCGCGCCAGCGGCGCTGTTCTTGTGCGGGAACAGGCCGCGCCAGAGCCCGGCATTCATCGGTTCGCGAATCTCGCTCGCCTGGTGGATGGCGAGCGTGGGGCGGAAGATCACGCCATAGTAGCAGAGCGCGAGCACCGCCAGGACGCCGATCGCGAGGAGCTTGGCAAACTCGCCGGCGGACCGCGGCAGGATCAGCATCACGGCCGCGTTCACGGCGACGATGGCCACGAGGATGGTGCGCTTGATGGCGAGGTCCGGATGTACCGCGATGAGCGATGTCAGCACGCACCAGCCGATGACGAAGACCAGCAGCCACATCGGGCCGAACAGCGGAATCGTGCGTCCGCGCACGAGGTAGAACAGCACCGCGGAGCCGAACAGGGCAAGCGCGATGAGCTGGTTCAGCGCGTTGGAGTTGCCGGCGGACGGATCGACCGCCGCCGCCCCGGTGAGATCGACGAACGGCGAGATGGTGATCCAGTAGAACGCGAACAGCGCGAGGAAGAGCCCGCTCGCCAGCAGGTCGGCGATGCTTCCGTTCTGTGTGGCCGACTGCGCCATCGTTAGGCCGTCTTGCGCCGCGCCAGCGCGTGGACGGCGAAGCCGAGGAGGGCGGCGAGGCCGAGGCCGGCCATCAGGCCGCCGAACAGACCGCCACCGGCGAGCACGAAGGTGCGCGGCGGGTAGTTGCGGCTGATCGGTGCGACGGCGGGCGAGATCACGCGGACATTTGTGGTGTTGATCTGGCTGCGCTCGGTGACTTCCTGCGCCCGCTTCAGATAGGCCTCATAGATCGCGACCTTGGAGGCGGCGCTGCGCTCGAGCTGGCGCAGCTCGACCTGTGCATCGTCGTCGGTGAACACGTCGCTCATCTGCTCGGAGGCCGCTGCCGACAATTGGTCGAGCACGGTGCGAGCGCGATCGAGGTCGTTGCGGGCGGTCTGCACGACCCGGCCGACCTCGCGATCGATCTCGCCCTGCAGCGAGGCAAGTTCCGAGCGCGCGGTCACAAGGCTGGGATGCAGCGTTCCGAGCGTGGCGGCCAGCGACTCGGCCTGCTGGCGTGCTGTCGCGTACTGGGTCCGGAGACCGGCGAGCACCGTCGATTCCTGCGCCGCCGCATTGGCGCCGCCTGCGGTGAGGTTGGCATAGCGTGCCTCCGCCGCAATCAGCGCCTCGCGCGCCGTGGCGATCTGCGCGTTGAGCTGCACCGCCGACTGCGTGCTGAGCTGCTCGCCCCCGGTTGCGCCCACCACCGGCAGGCCATGCTGGCGGCGATATTCGGCGACGGCGGCTTCGGCGGCGGCCGCGTCGTCGCGCAACTGGTCGAGACGCTCGTTGAGGGCGGTCGAGGCCGCAAGGGCTCCGTCGGACTCGCCCTTGGCGAGCTCGGCGACGAAAGCCTGAACCAGCGCATTGGTCAGCACTGCGGACTTCTCGGGCGTGCGGGCCCACACCGAGGCCGTCACCATATAGGAGCGCTCTTCGCGCCGCACCTTCACGCGCTCGGCCAGCGCGCGAACCGCGTCGCTCAGCGGATCACGGGGACCGGCGCTGTCGGTGGGAAACAGCGAAGCGAGGAGGGGGAACTCGGGATCGAGCAGATCGGGATCGTCCTGCAGGTTCAGCGTCCGCACGACACTCGCCAGCACGTTGGTCGAGGTCAGCACGCGCATCTTGCTCTCGACGTCGAGGAGCTGTGCCTCGCCCTGGATGTTCTGCGCATAGATGTCGTCGGCGACCACCTGAAGGTTGGTGGGGTCGACCAGCAGGTCGGAATAGCTGGTGAAGCGCGGCTTGATCAGCGTTCCAGCGGCGAGACCAGCGAGTACGCCGAGTACAGTCAGGATCGCGACGACGTACCAGAAGCGCTGCAGCCAGCCGAGCACTGTCGCAACCGTAATCTGCGGCGCGACTGGTGTGGCCGGAGCGCTCGGTGCCCGGCGCTCGGGGCCGTCATAGCCCATGATCGTCTCGACGCGGCGCCGCGGGCGGGCGGCCTGGGCAGGCGTCGTCGGGCGTGCTTCGGTCGAGACTGATTGGTACATATGCCGCAATGCCTGCTACTTCAAAATCTCACGTCGTCTATACGGCACAGTGTGGCGTTTTTCGGTAGCTATCGGGCAATGTAGTTAAGGGCGCCCGGGTGTTAACCGCGCCACGAGAATACATGAATCGCCACGGTTGCAGCGTGCTAGCCAGACCATGTCAGGCCGCCACTAACCGCGCGTGGTTGAAATTGAATTCTATTCAAATGCAAGACAAAGTTGAAACATCGAGCCCGATGGTCAAGCCGGGGCTGCGGCCGATCGAGAGCGCGGATCTCCCAGCTATCGAGCAGATGTTCTTCGACATCTTTCGCCCCGGTGCCAAGGCGCCCCATCCCGAATTCCGCGAATACTTCCACCGCCTGTTCTTCACCGGACCATTGGGCGAGCAGGGTGGCGGGCTCGTCAGCGAGGACGGCGAGGAGGTTGGCAGCGCCATCGCGCTGATGCCGATCACCTACATCGCCTACGGGCGCGAGCTGGTCGCACGCCTCGCCTGTGCCTTCATGTCGCGCGTGCCGCAGTCCAAGGCAGCGGCCCGTATCGTGCTGTCGCTCAGGGCGCGCGGCCAGGACATGCTGTTCACCGACAGCGCGGCGACGACTGCCGTCGGTCACTGGACCGCGGGTGGCAGCGTGGTGATCCCGGTCAACAGCCTCGACTGGCTGTGCACGTTCCGGCCGGTGACGTCGGCGGCGCGCCGCACCCGCCTGCCAGTGGCGCTCGACGCGCTGTGGACGCTCCCCGACCGCGCCATATTGCGGCGCATGAAGCGCCTGCCGATCGTGGCGCCGGCGGACAATGAGATCAGCCTCTCGGCCTATGCCGCGCGCGCTCCCGAAATGATCGCTCATTTCTCCGTCCGTCCGAAATGGGAGCGGACCGAGATGGAATGGCAGCTCCGCATGGCGTCGGAGAACCGCCCGCTCGGAGCGCTGCGTTTCTTCGCCGTGGGCGGCGACAATTCCATTGGCTGCTACGCCTACTTCACCGGCGCGGGCGGCATTGTGCGCGTCCTCGATATCCTCGCCCGTCCAGGCAAGGAGGCCGATGTGGTGCGCGCACTCTATGCGCGGCTCGAGGCCGAACGCGTGGTCGAGGCGCGCGGTTCGGCGCATCCGCATCTGCTGGCGGCGCTGTCGCCGCTGCCCGGCATGCGCTTCCGCCATCGCGCCTTCACCTGCGTCGCGACGCGCCATCAGGACATTCGCGACGCCATCGCCCGCAACGACATCTACATTGGCGGCCTTGCCGGGGAGAGCTGGAGTCGCCTGATGACCGACTTCCACTGATCATGACCGCAAGCCTCGTCCGACCCGTCGCGGGCGCCGACATCGGCGCCATCGCCCAGATCTTCCAGACCCAGCTGCGCAAGAGTGCGGAGCCGGCCAGCGCGGCGTTGGCCGACTATCTCGACCAGCTGTTCGTCAGCGGGCCGTTCGCCGATCCGTCATTGCCCTCGCTGGTCTATCAGCGCGACGACGGGACGGTTGCCGGCTTCCTCGGCGTCACGGCGCAACCCTTCGTGCTCGACGACAAGCCCATTACCGCCGCCGTATGCGGGGCGCTCATGGTCGACGGGCATGAGAGGGATCCGCTTGCTGGCGCGCGGCTGCTCAAGGCGTTCCTCGCTGGAGGACAGGACGTGTCGCTGAGCGAGACCGCCGGGGACGCGACGCTCACCATGTGGCGGCAGCTCCAGGGCGGCGTGCTTACGCGCCACAGCCTCGACTGGGTGCGCGTCATTCGCCCGGGCGGCTTTGCCATCGAGACGATGGCGCGGCGGGTGGGGGCGCTGCGCGCCCTCGCGCCCGTGGCCGGCCTCGTCGACCGGCGCATGACCCGCGGCGGATCGGAGCGGGGCCTGCGCTGGGCCGCGTTGGCCGACGACTTCAGGATCGCCGGTGGCCTTGCCGTCGAGCCAGTGTCGCTGGCCGATTTCGCGGCGCAGATCCGGCGCTTCACCGACAGCTTCCCGATTCAGCGGCATTGGTCTGACTCGGCGCTGCAACAGGTGCTCGCGGACCTCCAGCACAAATCCGACTACGGCGCGTTGCGCATCTGCGTGGTGCGCGCACGCGGCGGCGCGACGCTGGGATGCTTCATCTACTACCATCGCCCCGGCGCGACGGCGCGCGTGCTCGACGTGCTGGCGTCGCCCGAGCGGGCCGGCATCGTGCTCGATTGCCTGCTGCGCGACGCGGCCGATCAGGGCGCCGTTGCGGTGCGCGGGCGCACCACGCCGGCGACCTTCGACGCCCTGCTCGAGCGCCGCTGCCTCATGTTCCGGCACAGCGCCAGCGTCGTTGCGGCGCGCGATCCGGTGCTCGTGGAGCGCCTCAAGCGCGGCGACGCCGCTTTCAACGGCTTAGTGGGCGAGCGCTGGTCGCGGCTGGTGGGAGACGCCTTTGCTTAAGGTTCTCGACAGCGTCGATCGTGACACCGGGCGAGCAAGCATCTCCGACTTCATCGTCGACGTCCGCTCCAGTCCCGCCGACGTCTCGGCGGACTGGCCACGCGGCGGCGACGCCGACACGCCCGCGCGCTGCCACGCTTTCCAGACTGTCACCTTCATCGAGACCTGGCAGGCGACCTATGGGCAAGCGCATGGGTCCAAGCTATGCCTTGTCGAAGTGCGGGACGCCGCCGGCCGCCCGCTGCTGATGCTGCCGTTGCAGATCAGTCCGCTCGAGGGCGGCCTCGTCCTCGGCTTCACCGACATGGGCGTGTCCGACTACAACGCGCCGGTGCTCTTTCCCACGGCCGTGACCTGGACGCGGCAGTCGGCCACCGCGCTGTGGCGGGCGATCACCGCGCGGCTGCCGCCCTTCGACATCGCCCGGCTCGACAAGATGCCCGAGCATGTCGGCGGTCTCGTCAATCCGCTCTATCTGCTGACCGATCGGGCCAACCCGGAATCGTGCCATCTCGCCAACCTCGACCAGCCCTGGAGCGAGGTGGAGCAGCACATTCAAGGCGCAAAGAACCTCCGCAACCGCTTCCGTGCGCTGGACCGGCTGGGCGGCTGCAGGCTGCTCGTCGCCGAGACCGCCGACGAACGCCAGCTCATCCTTGCCGCGCTGCTGGAGCAGAAGCAGCGACGGTTCGAGGAGACGCACGTCCCCGGCTTCGATGCTCATCCCGAAAAGCGCGACTTCTTCACGCTCGGTACCGAGCGCTTCGCCGCCATCGGCGCGCTGCATCTGTCGGCACTCATGGTCAAGGACGAGGTGATCGCAGCGCTGTGGGGTGTCACGCAGGGCCGGCACTATTACGGCCTGTTCATCACCTTCGAGGCGGGGGAGTGGACCAAGTATTCGCCGGGGCGCGTGCTGCATCACCAGTTGCTGCAGCATCTCGCCGAGCGGGGCTATTGGTGTCTCGACCTGGGGATCGGCGACGAACCGTGGAAGCTCGCCGCCTGCGATGTCACTGTTCCGCTGCGGCAGGCGACCATTCTGGCGACACTGCGCGGCCGCTTCATTTTGACCGAACGCACAATTAAAGAACGCCTTTCTGCTACCCGGTTCTGGCAGAAGCTGCGGCCGTACAAATGGGTGGTGCTGCGTGGACTGCGCCGCAGCCTGCAGCGCGCGGCCCTCCCGCGTTAAGAATGTTCGATGAAACCTCACCGGCACGCATCGCCAAGTGCTGATTCCGACACACGAGAGGGTCTATATAGACCCAGTTCAGCAGCACGTTGCTGACGGAGTGGCCGATGTGCGGACTCGTTGGATACACAGGAACAGATATCTCGCCGCCGGCCGGTGAGCACCTGCTCGCGCGGATGAACGGGACCATCGCGCACCGCGGTCCGGACGCCGACGGACTGTGGGCGGAGCCGGGTATCGGGCTGGGCCATCGCCGTCTGTCGATCGTGGGTCTCCACGATGGCCAACAGCCGATGGCGTCGGCCGATGGCCATCACGTGATTGCCTACAATGGCGAAGTGTTCAACTTCGTCGAACTGCGCGCCGGGCTCGAGGAACGCGGACACAGCTTCCGCACCGGCAGCGACACCGAAGTGATCCTGCATCTTTATGCCGAGTATGGCCCCGACTGCGTGCAGCACATGAACGGCGATTTCGCCTTCGCCCTGTGGGACAGATCGCGGCAACGCCTGATGCTGGCGCGCGACCGGGTGGGCGTGCGCCCTCTGTTCTACACCGAGCATCAGGGGGGCCTCTACTTCGCTTCCGAGATCAAGGCGCTGCTGACGGTGCCCGGCGTCTCCGCCGAGATCGATCCGTTCGCCCTCGACGAGATTTTCACGCTCTGGGCTCCGATACCGCCACGCACCGGCTTCCGGGACGTGCTGGAGCTGCCCCCCGGCCACTTCATGCTGGTCGAGGGCAACACGCGCCGCATCGAGCGCTACTGGAGCCTCGACTATCCCGAGCAGGGCGACGCCGGGGACACGCGGCCCGAGGACGAGATTGCCGAAGAGCTGCTGGCGCTGCTCGACGATGCCACCCGCATCCGCATGCGCGCCGATGTGCAGGTGGGTGCCTATCTGTCGGGCGGGCTCGATTCATCGATCACGACGGCGTTGGCAACGCGTCACACGGCGCAGCGGCTCGCGACCTTCTCGGTGTCGTTCGCCAGCGCCGAGCATGACGAGAGCGCGTTCCAGCAGATCATGTCGTCGACGCTGGGCACGCTGCATGCGGACGTCCATTGTGACACGAACGATATCGCAAGCTGCTTCCCCAGCGTCATCGCCCATACCGAGCGGCCGCTGGTGCGCACCGCGCCCGCACCGCTGTTCCTGCTGTCCGGTCTCGTGCGCGAGCACGGCATCAAGGTCGTGCTGACAGGCGAGGGGGCCGACGAGGTGTTCGGCGGCTACGACATCTTCAAGGAAGACAAGATCCGTCGCTTCAGCGCGCGCCAGCCCGGCTCGCGCTTCCGGCCGCTGCTGTTCAAACGGCTCTATCCCTATCTGCCGAATCTGCAGAACCAGTCGGCGGAGTATCTTGCGGCGTTCTTCGGCGCCAAGTCCGCCGAGCTCGACGATCCGCTGGCCTCGCATCGTCCGCGCATGCGCTCCACCGCGGCGGCCAAGCTGTTCTTTTCGGGCGACCTGCGCAAGGCGCTGGGCGGCTACGACGCAGCGGAGACGCTGGTCGGGCAGTTGCCGGAGGCGTTCGGTCGCTGGCATCCGCAGCACCAGGCACAGTACCTCGAGACGCGCTTCCTGCTGCCGGGCTACATCCTGTCGTCGCAGGGCGACCGCATGGCGATGGCGCATGGCATCGAAGGCCGCTTCCCGTTCCTCGATCATCGCCTGATCGAGTTTGCGAGCCGCATTCCGCCGCGGCTGACGCTCAAGGGGCTCACCGAGAAGCATATCCTGCGCAAGGCCACCGCGCACCTTCTGCCCGAGCGGATCGCCAACCGGACCAAGCTGCCTTATCGCGCTCCCGACAGCCAGGCCTTTGCGATGGCCGACGCGCCCCCCTATGTGCGCGAGCTGCTTGCGCCCAAGGCCATTGAGCGCACGGGCCTGTTCAATCCGCTCGCCGTCGAAAAGCTCGTGGCCAAGGCCGGTACGTCGGGCGTCGACGGTTTCCGCGACAACACCGCCTATGTAGGCATCCTCTCCACCCAATTGTGGGACCGCACGTTTTCGTCCAGCGCCGGCAGCCGGCTCACAGCCGCCGCGTAGCGTCAGAAAGATTCAAGGAGCATAGACTATGACCGACACCATCAAGGACAGCATCCGCGCCTTCATCATCGACAGCTTCCTGTTCGGTGACACCAGCCAGGCGATCGCGGACGACATGTCGCTGATCGACAACAACCTGGTGGACTCCACCGGCGTGCTCGAGCTCGTGTTCTTCCTCGAGAGCAATTTCGGCATCTCCGTCAAGGACACCGAAGTTGTTCCGGAGAACCTCGACTCCATCGGCGCCATGGCGGCGTTCATCGAGAGCAAGCGCAAGGCCGCTGCCTGAGCCGGGATCGTTACGATGCGCGTCGAGACATTTCTGACGGCGAGCGCCGCACGGTTCGGCGACAAGACGGCCCTCGTGGCGGGGACGACGCGGCTCAGCTATGCCGAGCTCGACGCGATGTCGGACCGGCTCGCCGCGGGGCTCAAGGCCCGCGGCGTCGGCCGCGACGACCGCGTCCTGGTGTTCCTCGACAATTGCTGGGAAGCCGCCGTCGCGATCTTCGCCACGCTCAAGGCCGGCGCGACGTTCTCGCCGATCAATGCTTCGACCAAGGCCGACAAGCTTGCCTACATCGCTGCCAATTGCGACGCGCGCGCGATCATCTCGCAGCCACGCCTTGCCGGCATCGTGACGGAAGCGACGGGGCTGGGTGCCAGCTTCCCGCTCGTGGTGCTGACCGATCCGCATCCGGGCCTGCCCGACGCAGCCGATTTCGGCGCTCTGCTCGAAACGCCTGTCACGCTGCCGCTCAACACGGGCATCGACGTCGACCTCGCAATGCTCATCTACACGTCGGGCTCGACCGGCCGCCCCAAGGGCGTGATGATGACGCACCGCAACATCGAGGCGGCCGCGACGTCGATCACCACCTATCTCGAGAATACGCCCGACGACATCATCCTCAACGTCCTGCCGCTGGCGTTCGACTACGGGCTCTATCAGCTTCTGATGTCGGTCAAGATCGGCGCGACGCTGGTGCTGGAGAAATCCTTCGCCTTCCCACAGGCGATCTTTGCCACGTTGCGCAACGAGAAGGTCACCGGCTTCCCGCTGGTGCCGACCATGGCGGCGATGATCCTCAACATGAAGGATCTCGCGCCGGGCAGCTTCCCCGATTTGCGCTACATCTCCAACACGGCCGCGGCGCTGCCGCCGGCCCACATCGCGCGCCTGCGCGAGCTGCTGCCGGGCACGACGATCTTTTCGATGTACGGCCTTACCGAGTGCAAGCGCTGCACCTACCTGCCGCCGGCGCGGCTCGACGACAAGACCGGCTCGGTCGGCGTCGCCATCCCCAATACCGAAGCCTTTGTTGTCGATGACGACGGCAGGCGCGTTGCGCCGGGCGAAGTGGGGCAACTCGTCATCCGCGGGCCGCATGTCATGCAGGGCTACTGGGCCAACCCGGAAGCGACGGCCAAGGCACTCCGGCCCGGCCCCAATCCGTGGGAGAAGGTGCTCTATACCGGAGACCTATTCTACGCCGATGCCGATGGTTTCCTCTACTTTGTCGGCCGCACCGACGACATCATCAAGACGCGCGGCGAAAAGGTCGCGCCCAAGGAAGTCGAAGCGGTGCTGAGCGCCTGTCCGGGCGTGGTCGAATCCGTCGTCGTCGGCCGCTCCGATCCGGTGCTGGGCCAGTCGATCCACGCGATCGTTGTGGCCAGCGATCCGGCCCTGACCGAACGCGACGTGATCCGCCACTGCGCGCGCGCGCTCGAGGAGTTCATGGTGCCCAAATCCGTCGAATTCCGTGACAGCCTGCCCAAAACCGATACCGGCAAGGTCAGCCGCCGCCTTGCGGCCGAGAGCCTGGAGCCTGCTATATGACCGCCTTTTCGCCGCAAACGCTGGTGATCGACGCCGAGGCCGAGATCGCGCGCATCGTCGATGCCATGCGGACACAACTGCGTACGCAACTGCGTCGCCGCGGTCTCGTTCTTGGGCTGTCGGGCGGCATCGATTCGAGTGTGTGCGCGGCCCTCGCGGCGCGCGCCGTCGGGCCGGAGCGCGTCTTTGCGCTGTTCATGCCCGAGAACGATTCCGATCCAGAGAGCCTGTCACTCGGCCGCCGGGTCGCCGAGACTTTCGGCATCGCCTCCGCGGTCGAGGACATCGGCCCGGCACTTGCCGCCATGGGCTGCTACGAGCGGCGCGACAGCTTCATCCGCCAGTTGGTTCCCGAGTTCGGCCCCGGCTGGGGCTGCAAGGTCGTCATCGCCAATGCGCTGGCGGGCAAAGGCTATGCCGTGTCCTCGCTGGTCGTGCAGTCGCCGGCCGGCGACAAGCGCGAGCTGCGCATGTCGGCGGAGGTCTACCAGGGCATCATTGCCGCCACCAACATGAAGCAGCGCACGCGCAAGCAGATGGAATACTACCACGCCGACCGGCTGAACTACGCCGTCATCGGCACGCCCAATCTGCTCGAATACGACCAGGGCTTCTTCGTCAAGAATGGCGATGGCGCGGCCGATCTCAAGCCGATCGCGCATCTCTACAAGTCGCAGGTCTACCAGCTCGCGGCCCACCTCGGCGTGCCCGAGGACATTCGCCGTCGTCCGCCCACCACCGACACCTGGTCGATGGCGCAGAGCCAGGAGGAGTTCTATTTCTCCTTGCCCTACGACCGGATGGATCTGTGCATGTACGGCCTCAACAACGGCCTCGATCGCGAGCAGGTCGCGTCGGCGGCGAAGCTCAGCGTCGACCAGGTCGACGCCGTCTGGGCCGACATCGCGCGCAAGCGCGTCGCAACCGCTTACCTGCACCTGTCGCCGATCACGCTCTAGTCTCACGCCCCCTTAGCGAAAGCCGGGTTCCACCTTTCGCCATGCAGCTGCGGGCGAACCGTCGCCAGCTTGCGCTGGTGCGTGCACAGCCGTGGGCTGCGTGGTCACGATGCGAGGGATCATCTAGTGCGCGTTGCGGCGCGTCGCGGGAGAGAACACCGTCAGGACCAGCGTCCAGATGTCGAGAAAGATCGACCAGTTGTCGATGTAGTAGATGTCGTGCGCGACGCGGCCCTCGACCTGTGCCGGCGTGCTGGTCTCGCCGCGGAAGCCGTGCACCTGGGCCCAGCCGGTGATGCCCGGCTTGATGCGTTGGCGGTGCGCATAGATCGCGAGCTGGTGGCTCAGCTCCTCGTCATGCGAGATCGCGTGGGGCCGCGGGCCGACGAGGCTCATCTGGCCGATCAGTACATTGATGAGCTGCGGCAGCTCGTCGATGGAGGTGGCGCGGATGAGGCGGCCGACACGGGTGATGCGCGGGTCGTTCTTTTGCGCCTGCACCATCTTGTAGCCGCTCTCGGTGACGCGCATCGAGCGGAACTTCCAGATCAGGAAAGTCTCGCCGTTGAAGCCGCGGCGTGCCTGCCTGTAGATAACCGGCCCGCGCGACTCGATGACGATGGCGAGCGCCACCAGAGCGAGGAACGGCATGAGCACCAGCAGGCCGAGCCCGGCCAGCGTGATGTCGAAGATGCGCTTGAGCAGCACCGACGACTTGCTCATCGGCGTGCGCACGAAGCGCATGACATTGTTGGGGCCGATGGCGACGACGTCGAGGAATTTCAGCGTGCGGCTGCGCGCCGCCGGGGCGTAGAGCAGGTTGACGGCATAGCGCTTGAGCGCTGCCATGGCGCCATCGACCTCATCGAGCTCGGCGAGCGAGCCGACGAGCACGACATGGTCGGTGCCACGGTGCACATTGCGGGCCACGAAATCGGCCAGCGCCTCGGGGTCGAGCTTGCCGGCCTTGTCGCGGGCGTCCTCGAAGTAGAGCGTGCTCACCACACGGTGTCCCTGCCGCCACAGCTCGCCGGCGAACACGAAGTTGAGCACGTCGCTGCGGTTGCCGATGACGGCGATCGTCTCGAAACGCAGCGCGCCATTGCTGATGCGCTCTTCGAGGAAGCCGCGCAGGAAGGTGCGCACGCCGAACATGGCGGGGATGCCGATGACGTAGGCCGAGGTGAGCGAGACGCGCGACACGTCGCCGACCTTGCCCAGGAGGAACGCCGTCAGCAGCGTCAGCGCGATCGCCGCGGTCCAGGAGAAGAAGGCCTGCTGCAGGTCGAGCCGGCTGGGCATGCGGCGCTCGAGGAACTGGCTGCAGGCGATGGCCGCGAAGGTGCCGTAGAGCAGGCCTGTCCACAGGCCGAAGGCGCCGTAGAACAGCGTGAATTCGCCGATGGTCTGGCGCAGGAACAGCATGTGGTAGACGAGGGCGCTGCCGAACACGATGGCGAACGCCGCCGCCGCCTCGATGCCGGCGACAACGAAGCACAGCAGCAGGCGATGAACGACGTCGTCGCGCGCCAGATCGGCGCGCGGTCGAGTGTCCGAGATGAAATGGTCGGCGTCGGCCATGGACGAGTTTTCCTAAGCCCCGCCCAACGTCTAACCACATTCCGCCGCCGGCTTCCCGGACGTGCTTAAGGACTGGTTAACCCTGCAATTTGACTCAAATTCTAGGAGTTGGACCGGCGATCACGGAAGCGAAGGAGAAGCCATCCGGCGAGCAGCCCCGCGCTGGCGCCGGTGAGCTTGACCGCCACGTCAATGAGCCGCCCGTGGCGCGACGCCGAGGCGAGCTGGAGCACTTCGAGCAGCACGGTCGAGCCGAGGACGATGGCGGCCACCAGCACGATGCGGCGCGGATAGGCGAGGGCGAACACAAAGCCCACCGCCATCAGCGCGACCGCGCGTTCGAGCTGGGTCGGCAGCGGCGAGGACGGCCGCATGTCGATCGGCGAGAGTGTCGCAAAGACCAGCCCGGCGAGCAGCAGCCAGGCCAGCACGCGCAGCGCGTTCCTCAGGGTCACGATGCCTTCCGCAGCGGCTCGGGCTCTTCGACGAGGGTCGTCTCGGGGTCGTCGTCGTCCACCCAGGCCGCCTCGTCCGCCGCCGCGGCAGTGGCCGTCCGGCGCCTGCGGCCGGCGGCGAGCCACGTCTGGAACAGCAGCGCCGCCACCGCGGCGATGGCGACCACCGCGAGGTTGAGGGCGCTCAGCGGATTGGCCGCCTCGGCCGGCAGGGGCGTCGTGGTCACCGTTGCCGGCGGGATGTTGAAATAGGCGTCGACGAGGCCGTCGAGTTCGGCGCGCTGGGCGGCCGCCATGGTCTCGAGCGCCGCCGTGTCGGCGGCGGGCGGCGTGGCGGCGAAGGAGGGCGCCTGCGCCTCGAGCAGCTTGATCTGCGCATCGTCGATGCGGGCTTCCGCCTCGAGCGCGTCGGCGATGCTCGATGCCTCCTGCCGGATCTGGTCCTTCAGCGCATTCCGCTGCGCGGTCAGGGCTCGCATCGTGGGGTGGTTGCCCTTGAGCCGCGCCCCTTCGGTCGCGATCTGTGCGTCGAGCGCCACCTGCTGCGTGAGGAGCTGGCCGATCACCACGCTGTCGCGGATCGCCGCCAGCGACGATGGCGTGACGCCGGCCTCGAGGCTGGTGCGGATTGCTTCCGCGTGCCTAAGCGCGAGGTCGCGCCGCTCGGTTGCCGCCGCGATCTGGGCTTCGTACTGCGCCCGCGACGCCGCGTCGGGTGACGGTGAGGCCGGAGCGGTCTTTGCCGCGTCGAGCGCGGTCTCGGTGTCGCGCAGCGCGACGCGCGCCGCCTCGATCCGTTGCTGCAGCGCCGCTGCGGCCGGCGAGCCGCTGACCGTCACTGCGGCCGGGGCGGCGGGCGCCTTGCCGAAGGGCTGGAACACCACGAGCAGCCCGAACACGGCCGCGCCGGTGGCGGCGGCAATGAGCAGGGCGCGGAACATGCCGGCGAGGGCGGAACCAAGGGACATGGCCGGATTATCGGCGTTTCAGGGTAAGCATTCGGTTAAGTGCCTCGCGCGCTGCGCCGGCCTTCAGCGGATGTTAACCATAGAAGGGGACACTCCCGGGCGTTGCGTTGTGTTGCGTTCCGAGAGTGTCATGCGTTGGTCGGTCCTGCTCATCCCTCTGCTCGTCCTCGTGCTGAGCGGTTGTGCCATGAACAAGGTGGCGGCCTACAAGGTCGACACCGCGCGTGACTACACCCTCGATACCGGCGACATCGTCCGCGTCACCGTCTATGGCGACGAAACGCTCACCAACACCTATACCGTCACCGACAAGGGTACCGTCGCCTTCCCGCTGATCGGGCAGGTGGGCGCCCGCGGGCAGACCATCACGACGCTCGAGCGGATGATCACCGAGCGGCTCGCGGCCGGTTACATGATCAGCCCCAAGGTATCGGTCGAGGTGTCGACCTACCGGCCGTTCTTCATCGAGGGTGCCGTGACCACCGCCGGGCAGTACGCCTATGTCTACGGCATGAGCGCCCGGGCGGCGATCGCCACGGCGGGCGGTCTCACCGAGTTCGCCGACCGCAACCGGGTCAATGTCTATCGCCGCGTCGGCAAATCCATGACCAAGCTGACCATCGGCCTCGACCAGCCGATCCTGCCCGGCGACACTGTTGTCGTGCTCGAGCGCTGGCTCTAGCCCTCAGCGGGCCCTCGGGCCAACCCGGATCAAGTCCGGGACACTCCCGTGACGTAAATCTGTCATTCGCCGTTGAATCGCCCAATTCACTGCTCTAACATGTCAGTGACTCGGGCGCGGGTTCTGCGCGTCTGCCCCCAGGCTGGTTGGTCGCCGGCACCCTCAGTTTTAGCGGACGATTCTCGTGTCCACCGAACGGGCGAGCGCCAAGGGGCGCGCCAATGCATTTTCCCACGTCGCCAAGGCGAGCTGGGGGAAGGGCGTCGGCACGCTTTGGCGCATTACGCGGCTCAACCTCCGTCACCCCTGGCAGGTGACCATTGCCATCGTATCCACCTTCATCGCGGCGACGCTGCAACTGATGATTCCGCGCCTCCTCGGCCAGGCGGTCGACCAGGCGCAGGGGCTCGGCACAGCCGGCGCGGCAGCGACGCAGGCGCTGTGGACAACGGCCATCCTGCTGCTCGTCATCTCCATCGCGCGCGGCATCTTCACGCTCCTCCAGAACTACTATTCGGAGAGCGTGGGTCACCACGCCGCCTATGAGTTACGGCTCGCGACCTATGAGAAACTGCAGCAGCTGAGCTTCTCGTTTCACGACCGCGTGCATTCGGGCGACCTCATCACCCTGGGCATCCTCGATATCGACGGCGTGCGGATGTTCTTTGCCACCGCCACGGTGCGCTTCATCCTGCTCGCGGTGCTGATCGGCGTCGGCGCGTATCTGCTGATCTCGACCGACTGGCTGCTCGGCCTGTTGAGCCTCAGCTTCGTGCCCTTCATCGGCTGGCGCTCGTCGGTGGCCCAGCTCAAGCTGCGCGCCACCTGGCTCGAGCTGCAGGAGCGCCTCACCGCCATGTCGCGCGTGATGGACGAGAACCTGGGCGGTATTCGCGTCGTCCGCGCTTTCGCCGCGCAGCAGCACGAAATGGAGAAGTTCGAGGCCTCGAGCAAGCACGCGCTCGACCTCGCGCATGAGCGCACCAAGCTGCGCGTCACCAGCACCTCGCAGATGAACCTGTCGTTCTTCCTCGCCATGGGACTCGTTCTATGGGTCGGCGGCCTCAAGGTGATCGGCGGCGAAATCTCGGTGGGTACGCTTGCGCAGTTCCTCACCTTCATGACCATCCTCCAGATGCCAGTCCGGCAGCTTGGACTGCTCGTCAACGCCATCGCCCGCGGCGCCACCTGCGGCATGCGCCTGTTCGGCCTCCTCGACCTCGAACTGGCGGTCAAGAACAAGCCCAACGCGCCGGAGCTCAAGGTCACCGAGGGCACGCTGGTGTTCGACCGCGTCAGCTTCCGCTATCCGGGGACCACGCGCGATGTGCTCAAGGACGTGAGCTTCACGGCCCGCAGGGGGCAGACGGTGGCGCTGGTGGGGCCGCCCGGTGCCGGCAAGTCGAGCCTCGTCCACCTCATTCCGCGCTACTACGACGTCGGCTCGGGTGCCATCACCATCGATGGGCAGAACGTCGCCGAGGTAACGCTCGACTCGCTGCGCCGGCAGGTTGCCGTGGTGCAGCAGGACTCGTTCCTGTTCACCACCACCATCGAGAACAACATCGCCTACGGCAATCCGTGGGCCAAGGAGCGCCGCATCGAGCGCGCCGCGGAATCGGCGCAACTGCACAACTACGTCGCGGGCCTGCCGTCCGGCTACGACACGGTCGTGGGCGAGCGCGGCGTGTCGCTTTCGGGTGGGCAGCGGCAGCGCCTCACAATCGCGCGCAGCCTCGTGCTCAAGCCGGCCATCATGGTGTTCGACGATTCGACTGCCGCCATCGACGCGGCCACCGAACAGCGTATCCGCCTCGCCATGCGGCGCTATGCGCAGGACCGTGTCACCATCATCATTTCGCACCGGCTGAGTTCGCTGATGCATGCCGACCAGATCCTGTTCATCGAGGATGGGCAGATCGTCGAGCGTGGCAGCCATCTCGAGCTGCTCGCCCGCAAGGGCCGCTATCGCGCGCTTTACGATCTGCAAGTGCGCCCCGAAGCCGACACGCCCCTCTTGGCGGGAGAATAGAGATGACCACCGCCGAGGATGTCGAACTCGACGAAGAAGACCGCAGCCGGAAGCCGTCCAAGGCCGTCGTCGGCTCGCACCGCGAGGAAGAGGAAGTCTTCGGCAAGGCGATCGATCCGAGGATCATTCGCCGCATCTGGACCTTCGTGCATCCCTATCGCAGGCAGATCCTGCTCAGCGTCGTGGCCGTGCTCGCTTTCACCGCCACGCAGCTCGCCATCCCGCTTATCATCCGCATCGCCATCGACAGCGGCATGGCCGTCGGCGGCGACGCCGGCGTGCTCACCTGGTGCGTCGTCGCCTTCCTTGCCGTCGTGCTCGTCAACTATGGTGCGAGCTATCTGCAGGAGGCGGTGGTCGGCCGCGTCGCCGAGAACGTGCTGTTCGACATGCGCCGCGCCATGATGCAGCGGCTGCAGCAGGTGTCGCTGGGCTGGATGGACAAGACCGAAGTCGGCCGCCTGATGTCGCGCCTGCAAGGCGACGTCAACTCGATGCAGGAGTTCCTCGAGACCTCCGTGATGTCGGTCGGCGACATCGTGCTGCTGTTCGGCATCGTGGGCGTGCTGCTCTATCTCGACCCGTGGCTGGGGCTTTTGACCCTCGCCACCATGCCGACGCTACTCGTCATCCGCTTCTTCTGGCTGCCGCCGGCCAAGCGCAGCTTCATGGCCGCGCACGAGACCAACTCGGTTGCCAACGGTGCGCTGGCCGAGGGTATCCATGGTGTGCGTACGGTGCAGAGCCTCAATCGTCAGCGGGTCAATTTCGACCTCTATGACGAGAAGGCCCACAAGAACCTCCGGACCCATCTGACGGCGGCCAAGTTCGCGCAGTTCACCGTGCCCGTCGTCGACACGCTCACCGGCATCTCGATGGCGACGGTCATCGTGGTGGGTGGCCAGATGGTGCTCAACCGCTCCATCGACATCGGCGTGATGGTCGCCTTCTTGTTCTACATCCAGCGCTTCTTCGACCCCATCCGCTCGCTCACCATGCAGTACTCGGTGCTGCAGCGTGCCATGGCCTCGGGCCAGCGCATCGCCGAAGTGCTCGACGTCCCTGTCGACATCAAGGACAAGCCCGACGCCAAGCCCCTGCCCAGGGACATGGACGGCTCGGTCGAGTTCAGGAACGTTACCTTCGGCTACCGCAAGGACCAGCCGGTGCTCAAGGACGTCTCGTTCAAGGTGAAGCCGGGGGAGACGGTCGCATTGGTCGGCCCCACCGGCTCGGGCAAGACCTCGTCGATGGCGCTCATCCACCGCTTCTACGATGTGTGGAGCGGACAGGTCGTGGTCGGCGGGCAGGACGTGCGCGACGTCACGCAGGATTCGCTAGGGCAGGGCATCGCCATGGTGCTGCAGGAGCCGTTCCTGTTCACCGGCACGGTGCTCGAGAACATCCGCTACAACAAGAAGGACGCGCCGCTCGAGGACGTCATCAAGGCCGCCCAGGCCGTGGGTGCCCATGAGTTCATCGTGGACCTGCCCGATGGCTATGACACCAAGCTCGAGCAGCGCGGCGGCAACCTGTCGCTCGGCCAGCGCCAGCTCCTCAGCTTCGCCCGCGCGCTGGTGGCCGATGCCAAGATCCTGGTGCTGGACGAAGCGACTGCCTCGATCGACAGCTACACCGAGCAGCAGATCCAGAAGGCGCTCGCGGTGCTGCTCAAGGGCCGCACCGGCCTCGTCATCGCCCACCGCCTCGCCACCATCCGCAATGCCGACCGCATTATGGTCCTCCAGAACGGCGTTTTGATCGAGAGCGGCAACCACGATGAGCTGATGAAGCTGGGTGGCCTCTACGCCAAGCTCTACAACATGAACTATGCCAGCTTTGACGACATTCCCGAGGAACTGATCCCGCAGGGCGCCGGCGTCGGTAACGCGACGTAGTCGCCCGCATCCATCCGGACCGGGCTCACGCCCGCTTCTTGACCAGGTACACGTGGTCGCAGGCCAGCACCGTTTCGCCGCGCTGGTTCAGCACCCGCACCTGCTCGATGACGCGGCCGTGGTCGGCGCGCTTGGGGTCGTCCTCGAGCGCGGCGATGGTGAGTTCGGTGTGGACCGTGTCCCCGATGAACACCGGCTTAGGGAAGCGCAGGCGCTCATAGCCATAGGTGAAGCTCAGCGGGTTGATCTCGCTCGCCGTGAGGCCGATGCCGATGGCAAAGGTCATCGTGCCATGGGCGATGCGCTGACCCCACTGGCTCGCCTTCATCGCCTCGGCGTCCATGTGGTGGGGGAAGAAGTCGCCGGTGTGCCCGGCATGCACGACGATATCGGTCTCGGTGATGGTGCGGCCAGAGGTGGTCCGCTTCTCGCCCAGCGCATAGTCCTCGAAGTGGCGCGGCCGCTCCATCAGAAGCTCTCCCTGAACATCACGTTGAGGTCGGCGACGATGGCGCGCGCTGGGTCGCCGCCGAGCAGCCCCGCATTGAGGCGTACCGAGGCTTCCTGCTGGAATGCCATGTAGCCGCGATGGCGCGGCCGCACATAGCTCAGCTGCAGCGTCTGTCGCGTGTTGCGGTAAAAGTTGCCGGATGCCGCGTTCACCGCTTCGTCTTCCCAGCCCGCCGCGTGGCCGGGCTGTCCGCCGGATTCGGCATAGAGCCCGCGCTGCACATCGGCTGATGCGACGAACGCCGCGTAAGCCTTTGCTGCATCGAGATGTGCCGAGAATCCCGACACCGCAATGCCCGTTCCACCCAATGCCGAGCCCCAATGGCCGGGCAGCGGAATATCCGCAAAGGTCAGCCGCCCCGGCCGGAAACCCTCTCGCGCGTAGCTCACATAACCATAGCCGAGCGGCATGACCGAAACGAGCGCATCGGGGCGCGCCATCGCTTCGGACGCCGCGATCGGGTCCATCGCAAAGTTAGACGGATCGATCAGCGACGTCACCCGCCGGATCTGCTCGACCACTTCGGCCCCGACGGTGGAGTCGATCAGGTCGCCCGGCTCCGCCGAACACGGAGCGCCCCGGTTGGCGCACAGCGTGTAGAATGTCATCAGGCTGTGCGGCGCCAGCATCGGCAGCACGACCTGCCCGGCATAGGCGAGCTGCACCACCTCGTCCCACGAGGCCGGCGGCTGCGGCAGGAGATCGGCGCGATAGGCCATCACCTGTGCGGCGGCGTCGATGGGGTAGGCCCATTGGCTACCGTCGTAGGTGTAGCTCGGATACGAGGCCCCGACGAAGCCATCGACGATGGGATCGAGCGGCGCGAGGCAGTTCTCGGCGGTCACCTGGCCGACATGCGGATGGTCGATGACGATGAGGTCGTACTGGCGGGCCAGTTCCTCGACCGGGAAGCTCTCGAAATCCTGCAGCGAGCGCTTGTCCCAATGGATGGCCATGCCGCCGCGGCGTTCCCATTCGAGCGCCGTCGCCACCATCGGGTCGTAGCCGCGCGGATGGCTCCAGGTCATGCCCTTGAGCGAGGGGCGATGGGTGAGCGCGCTCACAGGCCGAACTCGCGGCGGATCGCCTCGCTCTGCTCGCCGATCAAAGGCGCGGCGCGGCGGGTCATCGGGCGTTTGCCGTCGATGCGCAGCGGCGCCCGCGTCGTGGTGATCGACACATTGTCCTCGCGCGTCACAGTCTGCAGCATATCGAGCACCTTGAAGCCCTCGCTCGCCACCAGTTCGTCCCAGTTGAGCACGCGGGCGCACCAGATGTCGGCCGGCTCGAGGATCGACAGCCAGTGTTCGGTGGTGTTGGTCGCGACATGATCGGCGATGATGCGCTTGATCGCGTCGCGTTCGGAGAACCAGCTCTTGGGCTTGTCGCGATAGGGCGCCAGGGCCTCGAGCGCGAACAGGTCGGCGAGCTTGGCGATGGGTGTCATGGCGATCGCAAGGAAGCCGTCACTGGTAGGATACACGCCATAGGGCGCGGCGAGATAGGCGTGGGCGGAGCGGAAGCCCGAGCGCCTGGGCTGGCGCTGGCCGTCATTGAGATAGGCCGTCAGCACCTCGAACTGGAAGTCGACCAGCGCCTCGATCAAGCTCGTCTCGACATGCCCGCCCTCACCGGTGATGCCGCGCCGCACGAGGCAGGCGAGAATGCCCTGGCACGCGGCGGAGCCTGCCAGCATGTCGGCCACCGCGAGGCCGAAGGGCACCGGTCCCTGGCCCTCGTCGCCATTGAGCCACATCAGCCCGGCGCGGGCTTGCGCCAGCAGGTCCTGGCCGGGCCGCATCACCCATGGGCCCTCGGTGCCGTAGCCGGTGATCGAGGCGTAGACGATGCGCGGATTGATGGCCCTGACCGCCTCGTAATCGAGGCCGAGCCGCTCGATCACGCCGGGGCGGAAGTTCTGCAGCACCACGTCGGCCTTGCCCAGCAGCGTCCTGAGCGCAGCGAGGTCGGCGGGATCCTTGAGATCGAGCGCGAGGCTTTCCTTGGACCGGTTGATGGCGTGGAAGTTGGTCGAGTCGCCGCCCACTTCGGTGTCGGTGAGGTAGAGCCGGCGGCTCAGGTCGCCGCCGTCGGGCCGCTCGATCTTGATGACGCGGGCGCCCAGGTCCTGCAGGCGCAGCGAAGCATAGGGCCCGCTCAGGAACTGGCACATGTCGACGACCAGCAGGCCGGCCAGTGGAAAGTCGTTCTGGTCGGTCACTTCTCGGTCTTGCCTTCCCAGTCGGCGGGGTTGCGGTACTTCACGGTCTGCAGGTGCTCGCAATAGAGCACCAGCTCGCCCTCGCCCTTGAACACCTCGTAGCTCGCCCGGATCAGGCCGAGCTCCCTGTACTTGGGACGCTTATCGAGGTTGGTGCGGATCGTGTAGATGGTGTCGCCGATGAAGGTCGGCTTGATGAAGCGCAGCTTGTCGTAGCCGTAGCTGAAGGCGTTGATGCAGTTGGTTGCCACGAGCCCCAGCCCCGCCGAGAACACGAACGCGCCGGCAACCAGCCGCCTGCCGAACTGTCCCTCGGTCGTGGCGAAGATCTCGTCGGCGACGTAGGGGTGCATGTCGGTGACGAGCGCATTGAACTGCATGCTCTCGCCTTCCGAGATGGTGCGCCGCAGCGACCGGATCTTATGGCCGACCTCGAAGTCCTCGTAGAACCAGTTCTCGGCGTTCCACACCGGCAGGCGCGCATGCTCGATGGGCATGGTGGTAGGGTTGGTCGAGTGGATGCCGACGGTCGGCGTGCTCATGGCGCGCTCCTTACGGGATGAGCGGGCAGGGCGCTCGACTCGAACGCCGCCTCGACCAGCGCCATCGTATGCCACGCATCCTCGACCCCCGTCAGCAGCCGGTCGTCTCCGCCGGCGGCGAAGCGCTGCACATTGCTCATGGTGCCGATGAAGGCATGCGGGAACCAGGTGCCGCTCAGCGGCACCGCCGTCCAGTCGTCGCCGCGGCGGGTGATCCACAATTCGTCGGGTTCGCCGGTCGGATAGCCGAGCAGTAGGCCGAACTTCACCTGCGCGGCCCCGCTGTTACCCTCGACGCGGAAGTTCGCCTCCTGGAAGCGGCGGCCGAAATCGTGGTTGTGGTTGATCGACATGGCGACGCGCTGGCCCGCCGCGAAGTCCATGATCGCGGTGGTGCGCGTCTGCGCCAGTTCGGTGCCGGGATGGCCCACGGTGCGCGCATGCACGCCGACGGGATTGCCCAGCAGCGCCCGCAGCGTGTCGAGATAGTGGATCGAATGTACGGCAATCTCGACGCGCGGCATCCCCTTGAGGAAAGGGAACAGCTGCCACGGCGTCATGATGTTGAGATGCACCTCGACATCGACGATGTCGCCGAGCCAGCCGCGCTCGATCGCGTCGGCAAGGGCGAGGAACATCGGCGAGAAGCGGAGCTGGAAGTTCACCGCTGCTCGGAGCTTCCTGGCTCGGCAGAGCTCGAGGATGGCCGTCGCTTCGGCGAGGTCGCGGCCCATCGGTTTTTGCAGAAGCACTGCTGCGCCATCGGGCAACTGCTGCAGCACGTCGAGATGCGCGGCTGGCGGCAGCGCCAGATCATAGACCGCGCCCGGCGTCGCGATGGCGTCATCGAGCGTCGCGAAGGCGACAGTGTCCCACTTCGCGGCCACCTCGCGCGCGCGGTCGGCGTTGAGGTCGAACACGCCCGCCACCGGGAAACCCGCCAGTCGGTAGGCCGGCAGGTGCGCGTCGGTCACGATGCCGCCGGCACCGATGATGACGATCGGCCTGGGTGTGCTGGGGCGCGGCCAGCTCTGCCGCAACTCGCTCACCGGAATGGACACGCTGCCTCCCGACGGCGCCTTGCCGTCATTCTTATGTGAATAGTCTTTTCACAAATGAGGGGGAGGGGCAAGCCTCAATCGAGGTGGAAGACCTCTTCCATCCCGGCCCACCACTCGCCGTCGCGCCGCGTCGCGAGAGGCGACTGGAGCGGCATACACACCTTCCACCAGTCCTGCGTCACCGGGTCGGCGGCCATTGCCGCCATGTCGCCGTCATAATCGGTGCCGGTGTATTCGTAGTAGGCGAACAGCAGGTTCTCCGGCTCGCGCAGATAGATCGAGTAGTTGGAGATGTTCGAGCGCTTGATCTGCTCGAGCACCTTCGGCCACACCGCGGCGTGCACCCGCTTGTATTCGGCGATCGCTTCCGGCTTGAGGCCGATGACACTTCCGTAGCGCTTCATTGCTGGTCTTCCCTCGCTTCGATGACGTCGCGGCTATTGGCCCACGCGGTAAATGCGCTCGGCGTTGCGGTGCAGCAGGCTCGCCTTCTCGTCCTCGCTCGCACCGCCGATCAGCTGGTGCGTCGCCTCCACCCAGCGGGTGAGGTTGGCGGTGAGGGTGCAGACGGGGTGGTCCGAGCCCCACACGACGCGGTCCCAGCCGAACGAGTCGATCACGTGCTCGACGAAGGGGCGGAGGTCGGCGACGCGCCAGTCGGGCTTGGCGTAGGCCACCACGCCCGAAATCTTGGCGTTGACATTGGGCAGCTCGGCCATGCGCCGGATGTTGTCCCGCCACGGATCGAGCCCCTGGCCGGCAACGTCGGGCACGCCGCAATGGTCCATGACGAAGGTGACGTCGGGGCATTTGGCGACCAGCGCGCGGCCGATCGGCAGCTGGTCCGCCCTGACGCACAGATCGAAGTTCAGTCCGTGCGCGGCCAGGCGGCGGAGATTGGCGGCAAACAGGTCGCCCTGGCTGAGTTCGTCAGGCTGCGTATGCAGGATGCGACGGATGCCCTTGACCCCCGGCATGGCCGCGAGGCGCTCGAGGTGTCGCGGAAAGTCGACATGTTCCGGACGTGCTGCGGCGATGGCGCCGCCGATGCGCGGATGCAGGTTGCCGAGCACGAAGCGGGTTTCGTCCTCCATTTCCTGTTCGGCGACGTCGACCTCCATGTGGAGCGCCGTTTCGATTCCGAGCTTTTCGGCTTCGGCGAAATAGCTCTCGACACTCCACTGCTGCTTGAGCGCCGGGGCGCCGTCGAGCCAGGGGTAGGAGAACTTGTCGAGATAGACGAGGTGGAGGTGGGTATCGAGAATGCGCATATCTAGTCCTTGGCGATCGAGCGCTGCGAGATTTCGTTGCCGGCCGCGATCAGCAGCTTCAACGCGGTGGCCTTGCCTGGCGCCTCCTTCTTGTCGAGACGCTCGGTGTAGGGGGAGGTGAGGGCGGCGATGATCGTGCCGAGCGGGCCGAAGATGGGAACCGAGAGGTTGGTCACGCTCGCGGTCTGCTGGCTCTCCATCGCCTCGTAGCCCTGCTCGCGCACCCGGGCGACGCGCGCCGCCAGTTGCGGCGGCAGCTTCTCGCGGCGCTTGCCGTTGAGGTCCTCGAGCATCAGCGCGCGGTCTTCGTCGGATGCGAAGGCAAGGAACACATGGCCCGAGCCGGTGTTGACGAGGCCGATGCGCGAGCCGACGCGGATCGACACGTTCCAGTAGCCCGGTCCATCCACCTGCGCCACGACCACGAGGATGTTGCGGTCGTGGATGACGAGGTGCACGGCCTGCTCGGAGTCGCGCGCAAAGCGGCGCAGCACCGGCATCGATTGGCTCACCAGCCGCCGAATCGGCGGCGTCATGTGGCTCAGTTCGAACAGCTTGAGCGTCAGTTCGTAACGGTCGGCGCTGGTGCGGCGGACGTAGTCGCGGCGCACCAGGCGGTCGAGCATGCGGTAGATCTCGTTGGGAGAGCGTTCCAGCGCCTTGGCGATTTCCGCCTGGCTCAGCCCTTCCTCAGTTGCCGCAAGGAGTTCGAGGATATCGAGACCCTTATCGAGCGCCGGTGCGCGATACTTGTCGAGGTCTTCCGCGTCAGTCGCCGTCACCGGGTACTCCCTTCCCACGCCGAATTCGCGCGGATGCTAGCCGTTGACGTTGGGTCGTCAACTGTGCTTACCTACGAATAGACTTTTCATCTATGCACGATCAAGCCCGATGTAGGGCAAGGCGGCGGAAGGGTCTCAGGAGGAGAATCTCATGTCCAACAAACTGACGACGGCGCTGCTCGCGTCGTGCGCGCTGGGTCTGCTCAGCGGCGCCGCGATGGCGCAGGACTTCGACTACGGCAAGTTCGACGGCTACACGCTCAAGGTGAAGCTGATTGGCGGCACGCAGTACGAAAAGCTCTACACCCGCATTCCCGAGTGGGAGGCGCTGACCGGCGCCAAGGTCGAGATCGTTTCGTCCAAGAACCATTTCGACCTCGACCGCGAGATCAAGCAGGACATCGCGTCGGGCTCGATCACCTGGTGCGTGGGCTCCAATCACACCAGCTTCGCGCCGCAGTATGGCGACCTCTATGTCGACCTCAAGGAACTGATCCCGCAGTCCGAGCTCGACAAGTACGTGCCGGGCACGCTGGCTTCGGCGATGGTCGACGGTCGTCTCGTGCAGCTGCCGCGCGTCACCGACGTGTCCAATCTCTACTACCGCAAGAGCCTCTACGAGGATCCGGCCAGGCAGGCCGCCTACAAGGAGAAGTTCGGCACCGACCTCGCGCCGCCGCAGACCTTCGACGAGCTCAAGCAGCAGGTCATCTTCTTCGCTGACCCGCCGAACCTCTACGGCACCGCCTTCGCCGGCAAGGACGAGGGCATGTCGGGTCGGTTCATGGAGATCCTGCGCGCCAATGGCGGCGATATCTTCGATGAAAACTGGAAGCCGATCTTCAACTCGCAGGCCGGCGTCGATGCGGTGAACTGGTTCAAGGACATCTACGACGCCAAGGCCGTCCCGGCCGGTACCATCAACTACACCTGGGACGATATCGGCGCGGCGATGGCCGCGGGGCAGCTCGCGGTCGATCTCGACTGGCCGGGCTTTGCCGGCTTCTACTCCGATCCGAACGCTTCCAAGATCGCGTCCGAGCTCGGCTTTGCGACAGCCCCGAAAGGCACCGCGGGCATCCGCGGCGGCTGGTCTGGCTCGCACTCCTTCTCGGTGACGCAGCAGTGCGACAACAAGCCGGCAGCGGCCTCGTTCGCGGTGTTCCTCACCAATGACGAGAGCGAAATGATGGAAGCCCAGGCCGGCAACCTGCCGACCCGCACCGCGACCTATCCGGCCGTCAAGGAATGGTTCAAGGCCAACGACAAGGCGTTCATGGTCGACATGTTCACCGCGTGGGAAGCCTCGCTCGCCGAAGCGCGCACGCCGCCGCTGATCGCGCAGTGGATCGAAGTGAGCAACGTGATCTGGCCGAACGTCCAGGCCGCCATCGTTGGCCAGAAGCCCGTCCAGCAGGCGCTCGATGACGCCGTCGCCGAGGCGACCGTCATCATGCAGGACGCGGGCCTCCTCCAGTAAGGTCCTCCCGACCTCGGCCGCCCGGAGACATGCCGGGCGGCCCTCTTTCTTCGGAAGCAACAGCGGTACACTGTCCGCTGCAACACTCTCGGGCCAGGACAGCAGTCACGTGACCAGGTTCTTCCGCTCGCCCCAGGCGACGCCCTATCTGCTGCTTCTGCCGGCGATCGCGGTGATCCTCGCGGTCGTGCTCGTGCCGCTGCTCGTTTCGCTGTGGACAAGCTTTACCGGCTACAATCTCACCAAGCCCGCGACGCTGTTCCAGTGGGTCGGGCTGCGCAACTACCAGCGCGTACTGGCCAGCAGCGATTTCTGGTGGGCGTTCGGGCGCACCGTGCTGTTCATCACCATCGCGCTCAATCTCGAGCTGCTGCTCGGCCTCGGCCTCGCGCTGCTCGTCAACAAGATCACCTGGGGCCAGCGCACGCTGCGCACCATCATGATGTTCCCCATGATGTTCTCGCCTATCCTGGTGGGCTTCCAGTTCAAGTACCTGTTCAACGACGCCGTCGGCCTCGTCAACAATGCGCTCTTCGACCTCGGCCTCATCCGCGAGCCCATCGCGTGGCTGGTCGATCCGATCCTCGCCAATTTCGCGATCATCTTCGCCGAAGTGTGGATGTCGACTTCGGTGTTCGCCATCCTGCTGCTCGCCGGCCTCATGGCGTTGCCCAAGGAGCCGCTCGAGGCGGCGCGCGTCGATGGCTGCAATCCCTGGCAGGTGTTCCGCCACATCACGCTGCCCTTCCTCATGCCCTTCATCTACATCGCCATGACCATCCGCTCGCTCGACGTGGCGCGCGCCTACGACATGGTGCGCATCATGACCAATGGCGGTCCTGCCGGCCGCACCGAGCTGTTGTGGACGCTGATGACGCGCACCGGCTACCAGAACAGCCAGATGGGCATGGCCAATGCGATGGGTTACGTGTCGATCATCCTGTCGATCGCGTTCACCGTCTTCTACTACCGCAAGCTGACGCAGGCGCGCACCTTCATGGGAGGTGCACAATGAGCGCCATGACCATCGAGAAGCCCTGGCAGCGCTGGCTGATCCGGCTGGGGGTCTTCGTCTCCATGACGATCCTGGTGGTGCCTGGCGCCTGGGTGGTGCTCACCGCCTTCCGGCAGAACATCGAGATTCTCGCCAAGCCCGCCGTGTGGATACCGCAGGAGCTCACGCTCAAGAACTTCCAGGGCATCTTCGGCCTGCTCGATACGCAGCAGGGCCTGCCCGTCGCGCAGTACTTCGTCAATTCGCTGGTCATCTCGGTGACCTCGACGGTCGTTGCCATCGCCGTGGGCATGATGGGCGGCTATGCCTTCGCGCGCTACCGCTTCAAGGGCAAGGGCGCGCTATTCCTTGGCTTCATGCTCAGCCGCACCGTGCCGGGCGTGGCGCTCAGCCTGCCGCTTTTCATCCTGTGGGCGCGGCTGGGGCTGATCGACACGAGCTGGGGCATGATCCTGGTCTACATGTCGATCAACATCCCCTTCACGATCTGGCTCACCGACGGTTTCTTCCGCCAGATCCCGATCGACCTGAGCGAGGCCGCACAGATCGACGGCTGCACGCGCTGGCAGGCGTTCTGGAAGGTCGAGTTCCCGCTCGCCCGCGCCGGCCTCGCCTCGGCGGCGATCTTTGCCTTCCTCACCTCGTGGAACGAGTACGCTCTCGCGAGCCAGCTCACGCGCACCACGGCAAGCAAGACAATGCCCGTGGGTCTCATGGATTTCACGGCGCAGTTCACGGTGGACTGGGCGGGGATGAGCGCGATGGCCGTGCTCATCATCATTCCCGCGCTGGTCCTCACCTTCATTGTCCAGAAGCATCTGATCGCCGGCCTCACCTTCGGCGGAGTCAAAGGGTAGTCATGGCGAACGTTTCCCTCAAAAAGGTCGTCAAGCGCTACGGGCGCGAAGAGGTGGTGCATGGCATCGACCTCGAAGTGGCGCACAACGAATTCGTGGTGCTGGTCGGCCCCTCCGGCTGCGGCAAGTCGACGACGTTGCGCATGGTGGCGGGGCTCGAGGAAATCTCGGACGGCACCATCTCGATCGGCGACCGCGTGGTGAATGCCCTGCCGCCGCGCAGCCGCAACATCTCGATGGTGTTCCAGTCCTATGCGCTCTATCCGCACATGACGGTGCGCGAGAATCTCGGCTTCGGCCTCAAGATCGCCAAGGAGCCGGAAGCCGAGATCACCAAGCGGGTGAACGAGGCGGCCGACATCCTCGGGCTCGAGCCCTATATGGACCGCCTGCCGGCGCACCTCAGCGGCGGCCAGCGCCAGCGCGTCGCGATGGGCCGCGCCATCGTGCGCAATCCGGACGTGTTCCTGTTCGACGAACCGCTCTCCAACCTCGACGCCAAGCTGCGCGGTCAGATGCGCGTCGAGATCAAGCGGCTGCACCAGCGGGTCAAGACCACCGTCATCTATGTGACGCACGACCAGGTGGAGGCCATGACGCTCGCCGACCGCATCGTCATCATGCGCGATGGCTATGTGGAGCAGGTGGGTACCCCGACGCAGGTCTTTGAGAAGCCCGCCAACACCTTCGTTGCAGGGTTCATCGGCTCGCCGCCGATGAACCAGCTCGACGCGATCGTCGCCAACGGCAAGGCCCGCCTCTCCGATGGCGTCGAGGTGCCGCTCCCCGCCGATGCCAGGGTCAGCGAGGGCCAGCAGATCGTTCTCGGCTTCCGTCCGGAATCCTTCGCGCCCAAGGGCCATTCGCTGCATGGCGCCGACAGGTCCGTCAGCGTGGCGCGCACCGTGATGATCGCCGAGCCGCTGGGCACCGAAACCATTCTCTTCGCCGAGCTCGGCGGCAAGGAAGTGCAGGGCAAGATGCTCGATCCGCGCCCCGTCCAGCCCGGTGAAATGCTGGACTTCACCCTCGACCTCACCCGCCTGCACGTCTTCGACAAGGCGAGCGGCAAGACGCTGAGGGCCTGACCATGGCCAAAATCACGCGCGTCGAACTGCTGATGGTCGACCTCAAGCCCAAGGTGAAGCGGGTCGACGCCATCCAGTCCTTCGTCAGCCAGGAAACGCCGATCGTCCGCATCACCGATGCCGATGGCGCGGTGGGCACCGGCTACAGCTACACCATCGGCACCGGCGGCCATTCGGTGATGGAGCTGCTCAAGCGCACGCTCGCCCCAGCGCTCATCGGCCGCGAGGCGCACGAGATCGAGCGCATCTGGCGCGATTTGCTGTTCCTCACGCACGCGACCTCGGTGGGCGCCATCACCTCCATCGCGCTCGCCGCCATCGACACAGCGCTGTGGGATCTGCAGTCGCGCAAGCTCGGCCTGCCGCTGCACCTGCTCGCCGGTGGCGCGCAGAGCGAGATTCCACTCTACACCACAGAAGGCGGCTGGCTCCATCTGGAGCCGTCGGCACTCGTCGAGGATGCGCTTCGCGCCAGGGCCGACGGGTTCAGCGGCTGCAAGATCAAGGTCGGCCGCCCCGTGCACGAGGATGTGGCACGCATCTCCGCCGTCCGCGAGGCGGTGGGGCAGGGCTTCGAGATCTTCACCGACGCCAACCAGAAGTTCAATGTCGACGAGGCTATCCGCCGCGCCCGCGCCTACGAGGCGCTCGACATCGGCTGGCTCGAGGAGCCGCTGACCGCCGACGACATAGAGGGCCATGTGCGGCTCAACGCCCATACCTCCATTCCGATCGCGGTCGGCGAAAGCCTCTACTCGCACCTCCACTTCCGCGAATATCTCGAGCGGCACGCCTGCTCGATCGTGCAGGTCGATGTCGGCCGCATCGGCGGCATTACCCCCTGGCTCAAGGTTGCGCACATGGCGGAGGCGTTCAACATCGCCGTCTGCCCGCACTTCCTCATGGAGCTGCATGTCGCGCTCTGCTGCGCGGTCCCCAACGCCCGCTGGGTGGAATACATCCCCCAGCTCGACACCATCACCACCGAAGGCATGACCATCCGCGACGGCAAGGCGATCCCCTCCAGCGCTCCCGGCCTAGGGATCGCGTGGGATCTCGAGGCAATCGAACGCATGACCGTCGACGGCACCCACACGATTATTGTCTGATGCGCATCACTGGACTGACGACTTACGACCTCCGTTTCCCTACTTCCGCGTCGCTCGACGGCTCGGATGCCATGAACCCCGATCCGGACTATTCGGCCGCCTATGTGGTGCTCGAAACCGACGGGCCGCATCAGGGACACGGGCTCACCTTCACCATCGGACGCGGCAATGAGGTCGTGGTCGCCGCGATCCGCGCACTCGAAGGACGAGTGGTCGGGCTCGAGCTCGACTGGATCGCCGAAAATCCCGGCCGCTTCTGGCGCCACGTCACCGGCGACAGCCAGCTCCGCTGGATCGGCCCGGACAAGGGCGCGATGCACCTCGCGACCGGTGCCGTCGTCAATGCTGCCTGGGACCTTCTCGCCAAGCAGGCGGGCAAGCCGGTGTGGCAGTTGGTGGGCGAGATGAGCCCCGAGCAGCTCGTTTCCATCATCGACTTCCGCTACCTCACCGATGCCGTCACCCCAGAGGAGGCGCTCGAGATCTTCCGTCGCGCTGAGCCCGGCAAGGCCGAGCGCATCGCCCGGCTCAAGGCGGAGGGCTATGCCTGCTACACCACCTCGGCAGGCTGGCTGGGCTACTCCAACGAGAAACTGACGCGGCTGGCCACTGAGGCGGTCGAGCAGGGCTTCACCCACATCAAGATGAAGGTCGGCCGCGATCTTGCCGACGACATCCGCCGGCTCGAGATCGTCCGCTCGATCATGGGCCCCGACCGCCGGCTGATGATCGACGCCAACCAGGTGTGGGAGGTCGACCAGGCGATCGGCTGGGTGAATGAGCTGAAGCGCTTCAACCCCTTTTTCATCGAGGAGCCCACCAGCCCCGATGATATCGAGGGACACCGCAATATCCGCGAGGGCGTGGCCCCGGTGAAGGTGGCGACCGGCGAGATGTGCCAGAACCGGATCATGTTCAAGCAGTTCATCACGCGCGGCGCCATCGACGTGGTGCAGATCGATGCGTGCCGGATCGGCGGCCTCAACGAAGTGCTCAGCGTGTTGCTGATGGCGGCCAAGTACGGCCTGCCGGTGTGGCCGCATGCCGGCGGGGTGGGGCTGTGCGAATACGTCCAGCACCTGTCGATGATCGACTACATCGCGGTCTCGGGCAGCAAAGACGGTCGCGTCATCGAGTTCGTCGACCATCTGCACGAGCACTTCCTCGACCCATGCGTGATCGAGAACGCCGCCTACATGCCGCCCTCGCGTCCCGGCTTCTCCATCGAGATGAAACCGGAGTCGATCGCCGCCAACACCTTCAGGGGGTGATGGCCTCGGGGAGGTCGCGCAACACGTCGCGCAGCCGCGCGAAGTTGACCTCGGCATAAGCGACATAGTCGACGTCGCGCTCGTGGATGTGGCGCGCCGACACCAGCGACCAGAGCGCCTCGCGCAGCAGCGAGGCCGCTTCCATCGCGCGATGCGCGCGCATGAAGTCGCCGCTGCCGAAATAGGCGTGCAGCAGCATGTCGCGTTCGGTGGCAGAGAAGCCGGCGTTCGAAGACAGGTTCGCGAGGTCGAACATCGGCGAGCCGGAGCCCGAGTACTCGAAGTCGATCAGCCACAATCGCGTGCCGTCGTCGAGGATGTTCCCCGCCAGCAGGTCGTGATGCGCGAACACTGGGGCCAGTGACCCCTGCAGCGCTTCCAGCCGCTCGTTGAGCGTCGTCCACTCGGTGCTGCCGAGGGCGTCCAAATAGCCGCGGTTCACGGCGAACACATCGAAGGTATAGTCGCCGATCGGTGCCTGCATCTCCCGATGGAACCGCAGCATGAGCTCGACGATGCGCGCGATGTCCCGCCGGACATCATCCGGCTTCAGCGGCTGGGCGTCGAGGAAGCGCGAGATCATCAGCCCCGGCTCCGCGTACACGACCTCGGGCGCGAAGCCCGCCGCATGCGCTGCCCGTGCGACGGCCACTTCGCGGGCGCGATAGACATTGTGGAACGGAAAATCCCGCGTCAGCCGCACCGCATACTTCCCGGACCTGTCGGTCGCAACGAAGCTCAAATTCGAGATGCCGCCGGGCAGTGCCTCGAATACCGGCCGGCCGTCCCACAGCGGCAGGGCGGCGACATCGTCGCGGATATGGTCGATGGCGGTCATGGCGCGGCTTGTCAGCGGAATCGCCGGCGCGGTCAACCGGACACCGCAAGGCCGCCGCGCCGCCGCTGTCTTGCCTTGCTCACACCGTTATGCTCGCCTAGCGCGACGGGATCACTGGAGACAGCGCGGATGCGCCTGCTGGCCGGCCTTCTGGTTGCGTTGCTGTTGGCGGTTACGCCTGCCCTGGCTCAGGACAAGCCGCTGCGCGGCGTCGCGCTGGTCATCGGCCAGTCCGACTACGCCAATCTTCCCGATCTCAGGAACCCCGCCAATGACGGGCGGGACATGACTCGGCTGTTGCTCGGCCTGGGGTTCGGCGTCACCCAGATCGCGGATGGCGACGGCGAGGCGCTGGCCAAGGCCGTCGCCCTGTTCGTCGACGATGCCGCGATGGCCGACGTCGCGCTCGTCTATTACTCCGGCCATGGGATCGAGGCGGGCGGGCAGAACTATCTGGTCCCGGTCGATGGCGATCTCTCGACGCCCGAGCTGGCCGGCGAGACGCTCATGCCCGTGGCGCGCCTGCTCGACGATCTGGCGAAAGCCGTGCCGGTCACTATCCTGCTGCTCGATGCCTGTCGGTCCGACGCCTTTCCGCCCGGCACGTTGATCCAGCCACCGGGCGAGGCGGCGCCCGTCGAAGCGCAGCCGGCAGGGCTCGGCGAGCTGCGCGGTCCCACGGTCATCGCGAGGCCGGGTGTGCCCGAAAACAGCCTGGGCATGGTGATCGGCTTCGCCGCGGCGCCGGGCCAGCCGGCGCTCGATGGGGCTCCGGGCGAGCCGAACTCGCCCTATGCGGCGGCGCTGCTCAAGCACCTTGGAGCCGGCGGCTATTCGTTCGGCGACGTGATGACGATGGTGAGCGAGGAGGTTTACCTCAAGACGAGGGCGCGGCAGCTGCCCTGGGTCAATTCCTCGCTGCGCCGCATCCTCTCCTTCGGCGCGCCGCTCGCCGAAGGCGATGCCGACGAAGCCGCTATCCGAACCGGCCGCCGTTCCCTGCTGCTCACCATGGCGTCGGTGCCGCAGGGCAATCGCAGCATGATCGAGGCGGTGGCGGCGCAGGAGCAGGTGCCGCTCGACGCGCTGTTCGGCATGCTCGAGGCGCTGGGCGTCGACACCGCCGATCCGTCGCAATTGCAGGCGCAGCTCGAGGAGGGCGCGCTGCGCGTCAGGAAGCTCAGCGAGCAGCCGCGGCTCGACGTCGATCTGGGCGCCGATGTCGATCGTCTCGTCGCGCTCGCGGACACGGCCGAGAGCGAAGGCGCCTTCCGCGAAGCTCTCGACTTTCGCATGCGCGCGGTCGATGCCGCCAGCACCACGCAAACGGACGCACAGAAGCTGCAACTTGCGGCGCTCAGCGTCAAAGCCGGCGACGCATCGTGGACCTTGTTCGAGATGCAGCAGGCGGTCGACTACTACGACAGGGCGGCCGCGCTCGCCGACGGTCTCGATGCCGACAGGCATTTCGAGTACCTCAAGTTCAAAGCCGACGCGCTTGCTGCCATCGGCGAGTACAAGGGCGACAACGCCGCCTATGACGAAGCCATCACGCTCTACGATGCGGTGATGACCTACCTCGATGGCCAGCCCGACGACGATGTATGGGCCGACGCCGCCAATGATTTCGGCAACGCGCTGGCGCGGTATGGCGAGCGCCGCGAGGAGCTCGACTATCTCGAAGGAGCCCGCTCGGCCTATGAGGAGGTCCTCGACATCTGGACGCACGAGGCGATGCCAATCGACTGGGCCCGGGTCCAGAACAACCTTGGCAATGTGCTTGCCTCGCTGGCCGAGCGGCAGGGGCAGGAGCTCAATCTCTACTACATGGCGCGCTCCGCTTTCCGTGCGGCGCTCGAGGAGTGGACACGCGAGGCACAGCCGCTCAACTGGGCTCGGGCGCAGAACAATCTGGGCACGGTGCTGCGTGTCGTGGGGCAGATCGAGAAGGACGAGGCGTCGCTCGATGAAGCCATCGCGGCGTTTGAGCTGGCGCTGCAGGAATGGACGCAACATCGCTCGCCCTACGATTGGGCGATGGTCAATTCCAATCTGGGCAACGCGCTCACCGACCTTGGCACCATGCAGGACGACCGGGCAAAGGTCGAAGCCGGCATCGCTGCCTATGGCCGCGCGCTCGAGGAATGGACGCGCGAGCGGGTGCCGCTGCAATGGGCCACGGTGCAGAACAATATCGGCGCCACCTACGCCACGCTCGGCCGTGGCCTCGATGGCGAGGACTCGCTCGCCGCACTGCGCAGGGCGGTCAAAGCCTATGGCCTCTGCCTCGAGGAGCGGACGCAGGATCGCGATCCGTGGAACTGGGCGCTGACCAATTACAATCTGGGCCTCGTCCTCACCGACATCGCCGGCCGCGTCGAGGGGACAGGAGAGCTGGAAGCCGCCGTCGCCGCCTATCGGCTCTCGCTCGAGATCTATGGGCAAGACTCGGCGCCCACGGACTGGGCCGATGTGCAGGACGTCATGGGGTGGGCACTGGCGATGCTGGGTTACCGCACCGAAAACGCGGAAATGTTGCGGCAGGCGCGCGCACACATGGAAGCGGCTTACGATTTCTACCGCGGGCAGGATGGGGCGCGAGGCTATTTCGAGGAGCGGCTGGGCCAGATCGATACTTGGCTGGCCACGGTTTCATGACTTGGCCGCGCCCGAGCAGGACGATATGACCCAAGCCGATGGCGTCCACGGGCGTCTCAGTCGCAGCGTAACCCTCTGAAGTCAGCCATGCTCCGTCTCGCCGCCATTGCCACCGCCCTGATGCTGAGCGTCCCCGCCTGGGCGCAGGAACTGCGCGGCGTCGCCCTCGTCATCGGCGAGAGCAAGTACGAAACGCTGAGCGAGCTGATCAATCCCAATCAGGACGCGCGCGACATCGACGACCTGCTCAACGATCTCGGCTTCGAGGTCGAGCGCGTGCTCGACGCCGACGCCGAGGAACTGCGCGAGGCGATCGAGGAGTTCATCGAGGACGCCGAGGACGCCGACGTGGCGCTGGTCTACTATTCCGGCCACGGCATCGAGGTCGCCGGCGAAAACTATCTCGTGCCGGTCGATGCCACTTTCGACACGCCCGAAGCCGCCGGTAATGCGCTCGTGCCGGTCGCGCCGATGCTTGAAGCGCTGGCCAAGGTCGTCCCCGTCACGATCGCGCTGCTCGATGCCTGCCGTTCCGACCCATTCCCGGTGGGCACCGTCATCAAGCTGCCCGACAGCGACGCGCCCATCACCATTACCGCGATCGAGCCCGGCCTCGCGCCGCTCCGTGGTCCGACACCTGCCGCGCGCCCCGACCTGCCGCCCGAAAGCCTGGGCACGGTCATCGGCTTTGCCGCGGAGCCCGGCCAGCCGGCGCTCGATGGTCCGGCGGGCGAGAACTCGCCCTATGCCGCCGCGCTGCTCAAGCACCTGAGCGCCGGAGGCTTCTCGTTCGGCGACGTGATGACCATGGTCACCGAGGAGGTCTACCTCAAGACCCGCGCGCAGCAATTGCCGTGGACCAATTCCTCGCTGCGTCGCGTGCTGACCTTTGCGGCGCCCGAACAGCAGGATGCCGACACGACGGCCATCGAAGGCGAGCGCCGGAAGCTGCTGCTCACCATCGCCGGCACGCCCGACGAAACGCGCAAATATGTCGAGGCCCTCGCCGGGCAGGAAGACGTGCCGCTCGACGCGCTCTATGGCATGCTCAATGTGCTGGGGGTCAAGCCCGACACCGCCGGTGGCGACCTCGAGCAGCAGCTCAAGGCCGGCGCCGAGCGGCTCAAGGAGCTGATCGCCGACAAGGACGATTCGGTGAAGGCCGACCCCGAACTGGAGCGGCTTTCCAAGCTCGCCGAGCAGGCGGAGTCCGAGGGCGCGATCGCGCTGGCGCTGCAGTATCGCGACCAGGCGAGCGCGCACGCCGACGATCTGCTGAACGAGAAGCTGGACGAGGCCGACAAGCTCCGTCAGGACATGATCGATATCGCCCAGACCTATGCCGACAACGCGGCGACGGCCGTGCTCAACTACGATCACATCCATGCCGCCGACCTCTACGGCAAGGCCGCGCTGGCGGTGATGGACTGGGACAAGGCCAAGGCGCTCGACTACACCATCAAGCAGGGCGATGCCCTCACCGATCACGGTACGCTCCAGATCGACAATGACGCGCTGAACCAGGCGCTGGCGATCTATGCCAAGGCACTGGAGATGGCGCCGCGCGAGACGGCGCCACGCGACTGGGCGAAGCTCCAGGGCCGCATCGGGCAGACCAAGCAGGGGCTCGGCGCGCGGCTGGGCGACGTCGCGATCATGCAGGCCTCGATCGAAGCGTTCGATCAGGCGCTCAGCGTGCAGACGCGCGAGACGACACCTCGCGACTGGGCGGCGGGGCAGAACAATCTGGGCAATGTGCTCTACAGCCTGGGCTACCGGACGGGCGACCAGGCGACACTGCAACGCTCGATCGATGCCTTCGACCAGGCGCTGCTCGTCTATACGCCCGAGGCGGAGCCGATCCGCTGGGCCACCGTGCTCAGCAACCGGGGCGCCGCGAAAATGGCGCTGGCCGACGCGGTTTACGCGGCGACCGACATGATCCAGGTCGAGGCGCTGAAGCGGGGTGATCCCAACGCCGAAAACCTGCCCGAGGTCATCGCCGCCCGCGACCAGGCCGTTGTCATCCTCAGCGAGGTCGTGACCTCGATGGATGCAGCGCTCCTCGTGCGCTCCAAGGCGGACAATCCACTCGACTGGTCCATGATGCAGCACACCCGCGCGTCCGTTCTTGCCGATCGCGGCAAGCTCACGAACTCGCCCGACGATTTCGCGCTGGCCATCGCGGCCTATCGCGACGTGCTGTCGGTCTACGACAAGGAGCGCACACCGGTGCAGTGGACGACGGGTGCCACCAATCTCGCCGGCACGCTGCGTCAATATGCTGTGCTGACCAAGGATCTCGCATCGCTCGACGAGGCCGCGGATCTGCTCGAGCAGAGCATCGCGCTCACGCCCCGGGATCTGTCGCCGCTCGACTGGGCGCTGATGTACACCAAGCTGGGCAGCGTACTCTCGGACAGGCTCGCGATCGATGGCAGCGCGGCAACCGCCGATGCTTCGCTCGCCGCCTACACCACGGCTGAGGAAGTGACGACGCCGGAGGCCGAGCCCGCCGACTGGGAGCGCCTGCAGCTCTACAAGGTGCAGGTACTGTTCGCCATCGGCGTGCCCAGCATGGACCGCGCCCGTCTGCAGCAGGCCTACGACCTTGCCACCGCGTCCAAGGCGAAGCTTGAAGAGCTGAACGCGCCTGCCGCCGGCTTCTTCGACCAGATGATCCCGACGCTCGAAGAGATTCTCGCCGTGCTGCCGGAGTAGGTTGCGCGTCCCTGCGCAACCGCTAATGTCCTGCCGCGCAGTGGAGGACACATCGTGCACATTCTCGTCATCGGCGCGGCCGGCATGGTCGGCCGCAAGCTCACCGAGGCGCTGGTCAGGGATGGCGGGATCGGTGGCAGGCCCATCGAGCGCTTCACGCTGGCCGATGTTGTCGCCGCCGACAGGCCGGCGGGGTTTGCCGGCGCGGTCGAGAGCGTCGCTGCCGACCTCTCCGCGCCGGGCGTCGCGGCCGGCCTCGTCGCCACGCGGCCCGATCTGATCTTCCATCTCGCGGCCATCGTTTCGGGCGAGGCGGAGGCCGATTTCGAGAAAGGCTACCGCATCAATCTCGACGGCACCCGGCTGCTGCTCGAAGCCATCCGCCTCGAGGGACGCACCGCGCCCTACAGGCCGCGCCTGGTGTTCACCTCGTCCATCGCGGTGTTCGGTGCGCCGTTCCCCGATGCCATTGGCGACGAGTTTTTCTCGACCCCGCTCACCAGCTACGGCACGCAGAAGGCGATCGGCGAACTGCTGCTCAACGACTATTCGCGCCGCGGCTTCGTCGATGGCGTCGGCATCCGCCTGCCCACCATCGTCGTGCGGCCGGGCAAGCCCAATGCTGCCGCCTCCGGCTTCTTCTCCAACATCCTGCGCGAGCCGCTGGTGGGGCAGGAAGCCGTGCTGCCGGTCAGCCGCGATGTGCGCCATTGGTTCGCGAGCCCGCGCGCCGCGGTCGGTTTCCTCCGTCATGCCGCGACGATGGATACAGCGCTGCTCGGCTGGCGCCGTACGCTGTCGGCGCCCGGCCTGTCGGCCACGGTGGGCGAGGAGATCGATGCCCTGCGCCGTATCGCCGGCGACAGGGCCGTGCGTCTCATCCGCGAAGAGCACAATGAGACGATCACGCGTATCGTTGCCGGCTGGCCGCGCAATTTCGACGCGAAGCGGGCGCTGTCGCTCGGCTTCGTCGCCGAACGCGATTTCGATGAGATACTCCGCGCCCATGTCGACGACGAGCTTGGTGGCCGCGTCGGCGGCTGAAGCTTACAGGGCCGCCTGTCGTCCGCGATAGATCGCGGTCCGCAATTCCGTCGCATAGAGCGCCAGCTCCGGCATGCCGGAAATCTCCGCCTGCCGCACGGCTTCCTCGATGTCGTAAGGCACGCGCACCAGGTTGACGCCCCATGGCGCCGGGCGCTCGCTGCCATACTGGCCGTCGGGCGGCGCGTTCATGCGACGGGCGCAACCTTGCCGGCGGCCTGGTAGGCCGCCTCCACCAGCGCGAAGGTCCGGAGGTTGTCGGCGGCGCTCGTGGCGGCGGGCCGGCCGGCCCGCAGGGCCTCCAGCATGTGTCGGCAGGTGGCGAGCACGCTCTCCTGTGCGACGTGCCACGGGCGCGTGGCCCAGGGCAGCACCTCGGGGTCTTCGCTGCTGCTCGTCATTTTGCCGTCGATCGTCACCTCGACCAGATTGCCGATGCGCGAGGCAATCGCGCCCCGTTCGCCCTCCACCTCGATCAGCGTCTCGGGGAAGCTGTCGGGCACGCGACGCGAGCCGTAGGTGCACTCGACCACCGAGACGGCGCCGGATTCGTGCCTGAGCAGCATCGTCGCCGTGTCCTCGCCGATGGCGGCCGCGTTGCGCCGCTGCAGCTCGGCGGTCAGATGCGTGACCTCGCCGAGGAGGGCGCGCGCTACGTCGAGCACATGCACGCCCACATCGATCAGCACGAAGCGTTCCTGCCGGGAGAGGTAGGGCTGGCCGGTATAGATGTCGTAGCCGGTGCGGAAGCTGATGCGGGCCCAGCTCGGCTTGCCGATGGCGCCGGACTCGACCACCTCGCGGATTCTGCGGAGCGGCTTCTGGAAGCGGAAATTCTCGTGCACGGCGAGGAACACGCCGGCGCGGTCCGACGCCTCCACCATCTGCCGCACCTGGGCGATGTCGACGCCGAATGGCTTCTGCACGATGGTTGGCACGCCATGGCCGATTGCCAGCAATACGAGCTCCAGATGCGTACCCATCTGTGTCGCAATGTCGACAAGTCCAAGCTGTTCGTTGGCAAGCATCTCGCGCGCATCGGTGTACCAGCGCGGCACTCCGAAGCTCGCGGCGGCCGCCTTGGCGCGTTCCGCGTCGGTGTCGCACACGGCGACCAGGTCGACGCCCTCGGCCTTGAGGTCCCGCCACGCATGCAGATGGTTCTGCGCGAAAAACCCGCAGCCGATCAGCCCCAGCCGGAGGCGCCCGTTCACTTGGGTAGCCACTGCTTGCTGAGCCGGCAGGCGACAGTGAAGGCGGGATCGTACACATTGCCGATGTCGTAGCGCACGGCCTGGCCGAGCAGGTTGCTCGCGGCCGTGACATCGAGACCGTATTCGCCGAGCCAGCGGACCATCTCGGTGGTCGCGTGCTGCAGGGCCTGGTCGAGCGGCCGCGCGTTGCCGATGGTGAAGATGTCGCGCTCGTTCTCGCCGCGCGGCCAGACTATCGGTCCCTTGTCGATGCTGAGCCGCACCGTCACCTCGTAGGATGTTTCGACGCCGGTCCCCACGATCTCGCCGTCGCCCTGGATGGCGTGGCAGTCGCCCAGGAAGAACAGCGCGCCGGGTACGGCAATGGGGAACCACACCGTCGATCCCGGCCCGAAGCGGCGATAGTCCATGTTGCCGCCATGCTCGGCGCTCGTCGTCGTCGAAATCGCCTGTCCCCCGGCGGGAGCGACGCCGAAACAGCCGATCATCGGCGCCAGCGGCATGGTGAGGTCGCCCAGCGGGCCGACACCGCCCAGCGTCACCGTCTGCGCGTTGCGGTCGATCCGCCAGGTCGCGCGCTCGCGTGGGGGCAGGTTGGGCACGAAGCTTGGTTCCACCACCAGATCGGCCAGCGATGCGCGGGTCCAGCCGGTCGCGCGGTTGGGTGTCATGGCGAGAATCTCGACCTTGAGCGTGTCGCCGGGCTGGGCGCCATTGATCGCGATCGGTCCGTTCATCGGGTTGGGGCTGCTCGCCACCTTGGCGTCGGACTTGTCCCAGCCATTGGCGTCGATGGTTTCCGTCACCACGGTGTCGCCGCTCTCGATGGTCAGGGCAGGGGGCAGCGTGCCCAGCACATTGTGCCACTGCGTCGGGATGAATCGGTGCGTTGTCATTTGCTCTCCAGGCTCTCGAGCCACTCTGCATATTCTGCGGAGTGGCCGCCAGTGGCGTTCGCCATTCCCGGCTTGGTCAGCCAGCCGCGGCGCGGCGGGATGTAGCTGCGGATACGGCGACGCTGCCGGTCGCCGTGGCAGTAGTTGAAGGCGGCATATTTCGGGAAGAATTCGAGTTCGTCATAGGGCAGGTGATCGTGGATCCACCACGCAACGGCTTCCCATTGACCGGTGCGGTCGTACCAGGGGACCAGCGCATGGACGATGATCGTCGCGCAGGCGCCCATCTCGCCCTTGCTGGTCAGGCGGTCCCAGATATGGCCGCCGAAATTGCTCTCATTGTTCGCGCAATTGAGGTTGTTCTGGTTGCCGAAGCGATTGACCTCGGGGCTGCGGTAGGCCGAGCGGATGGAGATCCGGCCGAACCGCGCCTGCAACGGTTCGAGCGCTTCCTCGCACAGCTTCGTGCCGGCGGCGATCGCGAGGTCGGGATCGTCGGGAATGTTCTGCATGCCGTAGAAGCTTGCGATCTCGGAATGCAGGAAATCGCGCATGAAGAAATTGGCGCTGAGCCGCACGCGCCCAAGCTCCTCCAGCGCCCGCATCGATTGAGGTTTGCGCACCTGCCGTTCCTTGTCCGCTCTGCCTGTGGCCGCTAACAATGGCGGTCACCGCCGCCAGAGGAAACCCGGAAAATGCTGCACGTCATCTTCGTCGTCGCCATCGCTGCCGAAGCGATGACGGCAGCGCTCGCGGCGGGGCGGCGGCGCATGGACTGGTTCGGCGTCTGCGTTCTTGCCGTTGTCACCGCGCTCGGCGGCGGAACAACGCGCGATACGCTGCTCGGCCACTATCCACTGAGCTGGGTGGCCGACCCGAGCCTGCTGCTCATTGCCAGCGGTGCCGCGCTCGTCACCATTGCGCTCGCCCGCTTCATGGAGACGCTGCGCTGGCCTTTCCTCATCCTCGACGCCCTCGGCCTCGTGGTCTTCACCATCATCGGCTGCAACGTCGCCATCGAGATGGGGCAATCCCCCGTGATCGTCATCGTGGCCGGCATGATCACCGGAATTGCCGGCGGCATTTTGCGCGACGTGCTGTGCAACGATATCCCGCTGGTGTTCTCGGGCGAGCTCTACGCGACGGTGTCGATCGTTACGGGCGCGATCTATTATCTGGGCGTCATCGCGGGCTATCCCGCCGACGTGGTCACTATCCTCGCCATCGTCCTGGGCTTCACGCTGCGCGTCCTCGCCATCCTGTTCAACTGGAGCATGCCCAAGTTCGTCTACGACAAGGAGCTCAGATGACCCGCCCCCGGCGCCTGCAGCTCAGCCGCAAGCGAGGCTTCGACCTGCAGGCGGGATCGAGGAAGCTCAACGGTCTGCCGGCCAAGCGCGTCACGCGGCCAGGGAAGTGGGGCAACCCGTTCTCGATCGAGGACATCGCCGCCAAGTACAAGCTCGCTCCCGATGCCGCGCAGGAGAAGGCGGTCGAGCTGTGTAGCCAGTGGCTGCGCGGCACGCTCGCCCTCAGGCTCTCGCCTTACCCGCCGCCGAGCCGTGACGAGATGCGCGCCGAGCTCGGTGGGCATAATCTTGCCTGCTGGTGCCGGCCCGGTACGCCCTGTCACACCGAAGTGCTGATCGAGCTCGCCAACAGCTAGCGGGCCACGGGGCCGGGGATCGCCGTGGTGAGGGCCCTGGCCGTGGCGATCGTCGCGAGGCGGATGTCTTCCATCCGGTCGGGGTCGGTGCCGGCGAGGAAGGGAACCGAGAGCGCGGCAACCATTTCGCTGCGCGTGTCGAACACCGGCGCCGCGAAGGCGTGGATCGACAGCACCATCTCGCCCTTGTCCTGCGCCCAGCCCTGACGACGGAGCCGGGCGAGCTCCGCCCGCAGCCGGTGCGGATCGGTCGTGGTCTTGGCCGTGTAGGCCGCGAGCGGCCGGCCCAGATGGGGCGCCAGCTCCGTTTCGGGCAGATAGGACAGCAGCAGCTTGCTGGCCGCGCCGGCGTGCGGCTCCATGCGCTGGCCGGGCGCCACGGTCAGCGCATATTCGCGTTTGCCCTGTGCCGCGGCGAGGACAAGAACTGCGTTCTTGTCGAGCACCGACAGCTTGACGCCTTCGCCCAGCTCGTGCGCCAGCCTGTCGAGGTGCGGCTGCGCCACGGCGACGAGGTCGACCTCGCTGGCGCCGGTCGCGACGTGCGCCGCGAGCCCGAGCAGTCGTCGGCCGAGCCGGTACGCACCGTTCTCGTCGCGGTGCACCATCTCGTGCATCTGCAGGGTGTTGAGGATGCGGTAGATCGTGGTGCGCGGCAGGTGGAGCTGGATCACCAGCTCGCGGATCGTCAGTCCGCTTTCGCGCCGCTCGAGCTGGCCCAGCACGTCCATCATGCGATCGATTACCGGTATGCGGTGCTTGGCCGTCGCATCCCCATAATTCGCCACCGCGACACTCCCCCTACGCACCTGCTCTGGCTATCATCGATTTCAGAATAAGCCAAGTTCACATCTGAATTGCACCGTCGCTGGAACGGCCACCTTCCTCGACCGCAATGCCCGTGCTCTGGTGACCCCCGCAGCAAAGGAGCGCCCTGCCGATGACCCGCATCACCTACCTCACCGCCATCGACTTCGGCCCTGGAACCCTCGCCACCCTGGGAGATGCGACCCGCGAGCTGGGGATATCGAGGCCTCTTCTTGTTGCCGACAAAGGCGTGCAGGCTGCCGGCCTCGTCGCCAGGGCTGCCGCTTACCTTCCTGAAGACACACCGATGTTTCTCGACACGCCCACCAATCCCACCGAGGCCGCGGTCCGAGCGGCGCTCGCGCGCTACCGCGACGAAGGGTGCGACGGCATCGTCGCGCTGGGCGGCGGCTCGCCCATCGACCTCGCCAAGGGTGTCGCGTTGCTTGCCACCCACGCCGGCGACCTGGAGCAGTTCGCCATGATCTACGGAGGGTTGGCCCGGATCACCGCCGGTGTCGTACCGGTCATCGCTATCCCGACCACGGCGGGCACCGGCGCCGAAGTCGGCCGCGCCGCGCTGCTGACGCTCGACGATGGGCGCAAGCTCGGCATCGTCTCCCCGCACCTGATCCCCAGACGCGCCATCTGCGACCCCGAGCTGACACTCGGCCTCCCGCCGATGCTGACGGCGGCCACCGGCCTCGACGCGCTGAGCCATTGCATCGAGACCTTTTGTTCGCCGCGCGACAATCCGCCGGCCGAAGCGATTGCGCTCGACGGAGCAGCTCGCATCTGGCGCAACATCGAGGGGGCCGTGGCGAGCGGTGGCGACCTCGCTGCCCGCGGCGAGATGATGATGGGCGCGCTGATGGGGGCGCTCGCTTTCCAGAAGGGCCTTGGCGCCGTGCACACGCTGAGTCACGCGCTGGGCGGGCTCAAGGAGCTGTCGCTCCATCACGGCACGCTCAACGCCATTCTCATGCCCATCGTTCTCCGCTTCAACGCGCCCGTGATCGCGGAGAAGCTCGACCGGCTCGGCCGGGCGATGGACCTGGTCGAAAGCCTTGATGCAGAGCTCGACCTCCTCAACAAACGCCTCGGTATTCCCGGAGGGTTGCGGCTGCTCGGCGTGCGCGAGGATCACTTCGACCGGCTGATCGAGCGCGCCCTCGCCGACCACAACCACGCAACCAATCCACGCGCGCCAGCGGCTGCGGACTATCGTGCGATGCTCACCGAAGCGATGGGCTGATATCCACCGCCGCGTTCACGACCGAGCGACCCCCTAGACGCTGCCGCGCTTTTGCTGTTAGCGTGGTCATTGGTGGATGCGCCGCATGCCGGGGTAGTCGGGTCGCCGACCGTTTTTCCACCGCCGAACGAAAGTGCGCTTTCGTGTCGGCTCTTTTTTGTCGCCCGAAATCCGGCAATCACGCCGGGACGGCAGGGACGCGGAGGGGTAAATGGGTGCGGTAAGCATCGAGAATGTGCGCAAGAACTACGGCAATATGGAAGTGTTGCACGGCGTGTCCGTCGACATCGCCGACGGCGAGTTCGTGATCCTTGTGGGTCCGTCGGGCTGCGGCAAGTCCACGCTGCTGCGCATGATCGCCGGCCTTGAGGAAATCACCTCCGGCACGATTTCGATCGGTGGCCGCGTGGTCAACAACCTCGCCCCCAAGGATCGCGACATCGCGATGGTGTTCCAGTCCTACGCGCTCTATCCGCACATGACGGTCGAGCAGAATATGGGCTTTTCGCTCAAGCTGCAGCGCGTGCCCAAGGAAGAGACGCAGAAGCGCGTCGCTGCCGCTGCCGCGATCCTCGGCCTCGAGCCCTACCTCAAGCGCTATCCGCGCCATCTGTCGGGCGGTCAGCGCCAGCGCGTCGCCATGGGCCGCGCCATCGTGCGCAACCCGGCGGTGTTCCTGTTCGACGAACCGCTGTCGAACCTCGATGCCAAGCTGCGCGTGCAGATGCGGTCGGAGATCAAGCAGAACCACCAGCGCCTCAAGACCACCACCGTCTACGTGACGCACGACCAGATCGAAGCCATGACCATGGCCGACCGCATCGTGGTGATGCATGACGGCATCATCGAGCAGATCGGCACGCCGCTCGAGCTCTATGATCGTCCAGCCAACCTGTTCGTGGCCACCTTTATCGGCTCGCCGGCGATGAACCTCGTCAACGGCAAGATGGAAGGCCAGGACTTCATCGCGTCCGACGGTACCCGCATCTCGCTCGGCCGTGGCGCCGGCAGCTCCGAGGGCCGCCCGATCACGCTGGGCGTGCGTCCGGAGCACTTCCATCTCGACCCCAATGGCGTCGATGCGGAGATCCTCACCGTCGAGCCGACCGGTTCGGAAACGCAGGTCGTCGCGCGTTTTGCCGGCGGCGAGATCATGGGCGCCTTCCGCGAGCGCATCACCGCGCAGCCGGGCGAGAAGATCAAGATCCGCCCCGACAGCAGCACGGTGCACCTGTTCGACACCGAGAGCGGCAAGCGCATCGCTGCGTAAGCTGCATTGAAGATTTGCGGGAGGGCCGGCGTTCAGCGCCGGCCCTCTTTGTTGCGCTAGTCCGCGAACAACTCCGGATGCGCCTGCGCCAGCCGGGGCAGCGACAGTAGAATCTCGCTCAAATGCGTGCGCATTGCCGCCTCGGCCTCGTCGGGCGCGTGCCGGGATACAGCGTCGATGATCGCCGCATGCTGGCCGATCAGCACGTCGATGGGAGTTGCATCGGGCATCGACAGGTGCCGCACGCGATCCATCTGCGCCTTGAGGTTTTCGAGCACGCGCCAGGCGTAGTCGGTGTCCACCGCATGCGCGAGCGTCTGGTGGAAGGCTTCGTCGAGGCGCAGGAACTCCATGTGGTCGGCGCGGCGCTCGGCGTCGCGCTGCGCCTCGATCAGGGCGCGGAACTCGTCGAGCCGCTTGGGCGACGCCTCGAGCGCCGCCTTGCGCACCACGGCCACTTCGATCGCCTCACGGATGAAGCGCACGTTCTGCACCTGGCGGATGGAGATCAGCTTCACGAAGGTGCCGCGCTGCGGCTTGACCTCCACCAGCCCCACCTCGGCGAGCTTGATGAAGGCCTCCCGCACCGGCTGGCGCGACACGCCCAGTTGCCGCGCCACATCGGCCTCCGACAGCAGGTTCCCCGGCCGCAGCTTCAACTGCACGATCGCCTGGCGGATCGAATCGAAGACGCGCAGCCCCATGCGGCCCATCCGGTCGGAGGCGTCGTCGCTGAGCAGCTCGAGTTCGGGTGTGTCAGTCATGTTGACTTCCTGGATACTACCATACTAGTCTCCGGGCAATCGGCGCGCTGAGAGCCGATATGGGAGGACGACAGATGAAGACTATTTCCACGCGGGCCCTCGTGGCCGCGGGTGCGCTCGTGTTTGTGGCCCCGCATTCCGCCTTTGCAGCCGACTACACGCTGAGCGTCAATACCGCGCTCGCCATTACCGACCCGCTGTACAAGGGTCTTGAGAGTTTCGTGGCGGGCGTTGCCGAGGCGAGCGGCGGGCGGATCGAGGTCAAGCTGTTCCCCAATTCCCAGCTCGGGCCGGACGAGGACGTGCTGGAGCAGGCCCGCGCCGGCGCGCCGGTCGCGGTCATCGTCGATGGCGGCCGCCTCGCCACGTTCCAGAACGAATTCGGCATCATGGGCGCGCCCTATCTCGCCAACGGCTATGACGGTGTGCGCAAGGTGGCGACCTCGCCGCTGTTCGAGGAGTGGGTGACCAAGCTCCATGACAGCGCCCAGCTCCAGGTGCTGAGCTTCAACTGGTGGCAGGGCGAGCGTCATCTGTGGACCAATGTCGAGGTCAAGACCCCGGCCGACCTCGCCGGCATCCGCATGCGCACTCCCGGCGCTCCGGTGTGGACCGAAACGGTGACCGCGATGGGCGCCGTGCCCACCCCGATGGGCTTTGCCGAGGTCTATTCGGCTCTCGAGCAGAAGGTCATTGATGCGGTCGAGGCCCAGCTTCCCGCCGGGCAGGGCGCCAAGCTGTTCGAGGTCACCAAGATCCTCACCAAGACCGGACACATCAATCTGCTGACCGGCATGGTGACCAGCGGCGCCTGGTACGACTCGCTGCCCGACGATCTCAAGACGGTGCTGCGCGACGAGGCGCTCAAGGCCGGCGATGTCGGGTCCTACGGCACGCGCGATGCCCTGGCGCAGATCGAGAAGGATCTCGTCACGGCAGGCATGACCGTCAACGAGGTCGACACGCAAGTGTTCAAGGATGCCACCGCGGGGGTCTACGACAAGCTCGGCTACGGCGAACTGCGCGACGCGGTGCAAAAGCTCGCAGCGCAATAACGCCGCCGCTTTGATTTCTCCTGGCTTGGGGGCAGGGTTCCGGCTCTGCCCCCGGCAAAGGGACAAGACCTCATGCTGCTCAAACGCCTTTCCCAGATCGAGCTCGCGATCTGCGTGCTGCTCCTCGCCGCCATCACCGGGCTCGTCTTCGTTGCGGCGCTCATGCGCTTCTTCGGCCATCCGCTGATCTGGTCGGTGGATATGGCGCAGCTGCTCTTCATCTGGCTGTGCATGCTCGGCGCGACGCGTGCCATGCGCGAGAAATCGCATCTGGGCATGGAGGTACTGGTCAAGTACTTGCCCTATACGGCGCGCCTGTGGGTCGAGCTGGCCTGCTCTGTGGCTACGCTGGTCTTCCTCGGCGTCATCGCCGTGCTGGGCTTCCAGCTCGCCTGGCTCAATCGCGCCCGCATGTTCGGCGACTCGTCGATCTCCTATGCCTGGGTGACGGTCGCGGTGCCGGTGGGCTGCATCCTGCTGGGCATCGCGTTCATCCATAACATGGTGCGGGCGTGGCAGGGTCGGGACAAGGGCAAGCTGGTCTACACGCGCACCGCATCCGACAAGGATGCGCCTGCGGTGCTGGAGCTCTAGGCCATGCTGCTCATCAGCGTCGTGTTCGTTATCCTCATGGCCATCGGCATGCCGGTCGCCTTCGCCACGGGGATCGCAGGTTTCGTCTTTTTCCTCATCACGCCGGGCATGCCGCCTTCGATTGGCGTGCAGAAGATCGCGACCATGAGCCAGAGCTTCCCGCTGCTGGCCGTGCCGTTCTTTGTGCTCGCGGGCCATTTGATGAACGAGAGCGGCATCACGCAGCGCCTGCTCCGTATCTCGATGCTGCTTGTCGGCTGGATTTCGGGCGGCCTCGCGCAGGTCGCCATCGTGCTCTCGACACTCATGGGCGGCGTCTCCGGTTCCGCGGTCGCCGATGCGGCGATGGAGGCGCGCATCCTGGGGCCGACGATGATCGCCAAGGGCTATGGCAAGGGCTACTCGGCCGCGGCGATCGCGGTCGGCTCGCTTGTCACCGCGACAATCCCGCCCTCCATCGGTCTCATCCTCTACGGCTATGTCGGCAACGTCTCGATCGGCCGCCTCTTCCTCGCCGGCATTATCCCGGGCGTGCTGATGATGGCGGTGCTGATGGCGACCGCCTATGTCATCGCCAGGAAGCGCAAATACGTCGTCGCCAACGCCGAGCGGCCCACTTTCAAGGCGCTGGCCGTTGCCGTCTGGGACGCAAAATGGGCGCTGCTCTTTCCCGTGGCGCTGGTGCTCGCCATTCGCGGCGGCGTGTTCACGCCCTCCGAAGTGGGAGCCGCTGCGGTCGTCTATGCCCTCGCCATCGGCTTCTTCGCCCACCGCGAGCTCACGCTCAAGAAGATGTGGATGGCATTCGGCCACGCGGCCTCCGATGTCGGCCTCATCATGCTCATCATCCTGATGTCGGGCATGGTCGGCTTCGCCGTCATCTATCTCCAGGCACCACAGCAGCTCGCCACCATGATGCTCGAGGGCATCACCGATCCCAATCTCATCGTCCTGGTGATCCTGCTGTTCCTGCTTGTCGCGGGGCTCGCACTCGACTCGACCGTGATGGTGCTGCTGCTGACGCCCATCTTCGTGCCCATCGTCACACAGGTCGGCATGGACCCGGTGCATTTCGGCATCCTGATGATGTCGATCGTGACGCTGGGCGGCATGACATGGCCGTCCGGTTCGGCAATGTTCGCGGTCTGCGCGCTGATGGATGTGAGCATCGAGGAATACTCGATCGAGTCCATTCCCTTCATTGCGGCAATCTGCGCACTGATCGCGGCCTTGACCTTCTTCCCACAAGTTGTGTTGTGGCTGCCCAATATGGCCTTTGGCGGCTGAGAGGATTCTATGAGACAGACCTGGCGCTGGTTCGGACCGGCGGACATCGCGAGTATCGACGACATGCTGCAGGCGGGCGTCGAAGGCGTCGTGTCGGCGCTCCATCACGTTCCCAATGGCGTGGTCTGGTCGCTCGAGGAAATCGCCAAGCGCCAGCAACAGATCGCCACGCGCAAGGACGGCTCGCCCTCGGGTATCGCCTGGGAGGTCATCGAGAGCCTGCCGGTCAGCGAGGACATCAAGAAGCAGAAAAACGACTGGCGGCAGCACATCGAGAACTACAAGCTGTCGCTCGAGAACGTCGCCAGGTCCGGGCTCGAGGTCGTCTGCTACAACTTCATGCCGGTGCTCGACTGGACGCGCACGGAACTGCGCTACCGGGTCGCGAGCGGTGGTACCGCCATGCGTTTCGACATCAACGATTTTGCGGTGTTCGACATCCACATCCTGCAGCGCCGCGGTGCCGCCGAGGACTTCTCCGAAGACGTGCGCACCGAAGCCGCGCGCCGCTTCCAGGGCCTGAGCGACGAGCAGCGCAAGGTGCTGGCGCGCAATGTCACGATGGGGCTGCCGGGCTCGACCGAGAGCCTCACCATTCAGGAGGTGCAGGCGCATCTCGATGAATACGGCCACATCTCGCCCGATCAGTTGCGCAAGCACTTCGTCGATTTCCTCGGCGAGGTCGTGCCGGTCGCCGAAAAGCTCGGCCTTCGTCTGTGCTGCCATCCCGACGATCCGCCGTTTCCGCTGCTCGGCCTGCCGCGCGTCATGTCGACCGAAGCCGATTACGTCTACATGACTGGCGCGGTGGAATCGCCCGCCAATGGAATCACGCTCTGTTCCGGGTCATTGGGCGCGCGGCCGGACAACGATCTGCCCGGCATGATGCGGCGGCTGGGCGACAAGGTGCATTTCCTCCATCTGCGCAACGTCAAGAAGGACAATGACGCGCTGGCCGGTTCGTTCTTCGAGGCCGAGCATCTTGGCGGCGACACTGACATGGTTGCGCTCATTGCAGCCATCATCGCCGAGGAACGCAAGCGCAGGGCCGCCGGCCGTGCCGACTGGCAGATTCCGATGCGACCCGACCACGGCCAGGACATCCTCGACGATCTCGGCCGCCGCTCGCAGCCCGGCTACCCCACCATCGGCCGCCTCAAGGGCCTCGCGGAACTGCGTGGTATCATGACAGCGCTGGAGCATGCCGAGTTCGGGCTGCGCTGAGCAGAGCGGAACGCGCCCACCCCACGGGGTCGTTCCCGCGAAAGCGGGAACCCCTGTTTGCGGAACGTGCAGTTTGTAGGCGGACCGGAAAGGCCGCGCGACACCCGGCCTCCCGCTCGTCGCCCTCAGTCCTCGAGCAGATATCCGCCCTTGCGCTGCGGCAACGGCGCCGTGCCCACGATCTTCATGATCCCTTCGCCGCGCGTCGCATATTTGCGCAGGGCGCGGGTCAGCACCTGCCCATCGGTCCCGGCCACGATGGGCGTACGCGCGATGAAAGCCTCCGGCCCGTCCATCGCAATCAGATCGGCGACCGGCTGGCCCTTGGCGACGCGCTGCCCCAGATCCACGCGATAGGCGACGAGTCCGGTGCGCGGCGCGCGGATGATCTCGGTGGCCTCGAACGGCGTCGCCTCGCAGCTTTTCGCCGGCACCGGACCGGGGTCGGCATCGATGAGGCCGCGGCCGCACAGGAAGCCGAAGAGCCTCAGCGCATCCTGTTCGCCGAATTGGTCGAACACATCGTTCTGCCCGCGATACTCAAGCGTCGCGGTGGCGCTTGCGAGCGGCACGGGCTTGCCCGGGTTGGCCTGGGCGAGCCTGCGGTAGAGCAGGGGCAGCACCTCGTCGAACGAGCCGCCGCCGCTGTCAGCAGCCGTCATCACGGCGGCTGCGCCCATCCAGTCGGAGAGGTCCTGCAGCTCGGGCATCAGCTCGGGCGAGGTGTAGATGTAGGGCAGCGAGTCGCTGTCGCAATGGAGGTCCAGCACGAACTCCGCATCATGCGCTTCCCGGAGCAGGAACAGCCGCAGCTGCTCGGCGGCGCTGCGCGGCTGCTGCGTATCGATCCACTGCGCCACCGCGCGGCGGATCAGACTGACATTGAACGCTTCGTTCTCGCTCAGCCGGCCGGCGAGCTGCGAGCGCACCATGGCGAACAGGTCGGGCCATTGCCGGTTGTAGTTGACGCCGGTGTTGAGGTCGTAGCGGCCGATATGGCTGCGGTGGACGAGATTGGCCATGCCCATCGGGTTGGCCATTGGCACCACCACGAAGCGGGCACGCAGCAGTTCCTGTTCGTCGGCCTGCCGCAGCATGGGCAGCAGATGGTGGAGCAGCATCGTGCCCGGCTGCTCGTCGGCGTGCAGCGCCGCCTGCAGGTAGACCTTCTCGGGCGCCGTCGGCGGTCCGATCCGGTAGAACGGCAGTTCAATAGTGCTGCCCGGCGTGTCGCCGGCAAGCAGCAGCTGGTCGCGCTTGAACGACATCAGCGGAACATCCGCTTGAGCGAGAAGGTCATCGGCTCTGCCCCCGGCATGTGACGCATCAGACGGCGGTAGATCAGGCCGAAGACGTAGAAGATGGCAAGCGAAATGGCGAGGAAATACAGCGCGGCCACAGAATAGTGGAGGAACGCATTGTAGTCGCGCTCGAACAGCTCGCCGGCCTTGTTCATCAAGTCCTTCTGGTCGCCGATGACGGGGAGCGTGAAGTAGATCAGCGCCGTCGCATGGAACAGGAACACCACTTCGTTGGTGTAGGCGGGCCAGGCGATGCGGATCAGGTGCGGCCAGACGATGCGGCGGAAGCGCTGGCCCCAGCTCATGCCATAGGCGCGCGCCGCTTCCACCTCGCCTCGCGGCACGGTTGTCAGCGCGCCGTGGAAGATCTCGGCGGAATAGGCGGTGGTGTTGAGCGCGAGGATCGCCGGTCCGAGGAACAGCGGATGCAGCACCAGCCAGTCGATGCCCAGCGGCTTCCAGGTCAAGATGTTGAAGCTCAGCACCAGCGAATAGAAGGTGAAGAGCTGGATGAAGAAGGGCGAGCCGCGGAAGAAGTAGATGTAGCCCCGGCTCAGTCGGCTGACGACCGGGTTACGCGAGCCCTTGCCCAGCGCGAGGAAGATGGCGGCGATGAAGCCCACCGGGATCGCCGCCGCCGCGAAGTAGATGTTGAACAGCGCCGGCATGGCAAGCAGCTCGACTTCGCGCAGGATCGTGTCGAGGACGCTCACATCGCCTCCTGCGCCACGATGGGCATGCCGCGCTGCACCCGGCGGGTGATGGCGCCGAACGCTCGCTCCGAGATCCAGGTGAGCAGGATGTAGAAGACCAGCAGCACGAGGTAGTACTGCCAGCGCCAGTCCGGATGGACGAGGCCGGCGACGCGCGAGAAATTGGCCGCGCCCAGCCGCTGCGCCCAGGTGACGAAGTCGACGATCTGCAACAGGCTCAGCAGCGACGTTGCCTTGATCAGCAGCAGCCAGACATTGGAGAGGCCGGGCAGGGCGTAGACCCACATCTGCCGGATATGAATGCGCCAGAGCACCTGCGCCTTGCTCATGCCATAGGCCCGCGCCGCCTCGAGCTGGCCATGCGGCACGGCGCGCAACGCGCCCCAGATCACGTTGGCGGTGAAGGCGCCATAGACGATGCCGAGCGAGACGCTCGCCATGATGAGATATTCGAATGTCGTCAGCCGCCAGTTCGCCGCGTCGCAGGGCGGCCACTGCCCGGTGTTGAGCGCCAGCGTTTCGGGCGTACAGACCTGCGTCGAGGCCAGCCATTCCATCGCCTGCTCGAAGGCCAGCGGAAAGAACAGGAAGAACAGCACATCCGGCACGCCGCGGACGATGTTGATGTAGCCGGCCGCCGCCATGCGGAAGGGCCAGGGCGCACTGTTGCGCACCGCCGCCGCGGCCAATCCGAGCACCAGCGCGACGAGCCCGCCGCAGACGGCCGCGAACAGCGTGAACTGGACGCTCGCATACCAGGCCAGGTGCTTGCCGTTGGTGAGGTAGCCGATCCAGAACGCGACATCGTCGCCTATGCCGTCGCGTATCCACTGCGGCAACAGATCGAGCATAGGCGGTTCATGCCCCCGGGGGCGGAACGGAGCGCCAAGCCCCGTTCCGCTAAGACGTTGTTACTCGGCCGTGTAGAACGGACCGCCCTCGCGATCGGGGAAGTAGAGCGTGATCAGCGCGTCGAGCGTGCCGTCGGCCTTCATCGCCGTCAGCGCCGCGTCGAACTTGGCGGTCAGCTCGGTGTCGGCCTGGCGCATGCCGATGCCGACGCCGCCGCCGATCTCGATCTCGGGGCCGGTCAGCTCGAGCGCGCCGCTCGAACCGGCAACTGTCTCCTGCAGGTACGATTTGTCGGCGAGGATGGCGTCGAGGTTACCCGCATTGAGGTCGGCCAGCGCCTGGTCTGGCGTCTCGTAGCTGAGCACGGTGTTGTTGGCCTTGACGTTCTGCTCGAGCCAGGCGGCCTGGATCGTGGCGCCCTGGGCGCCGAAGCGCAGCCCACTGGGGTTCTCGAGATCGAGGTTCTTGCCGGTCGCGGCCACGAAGGCCGACGGATCGGGCGGGAAGTAATCCTGGGTGAAGGCGATGGTCTTCTTGCGCTCGTCGGTGATCGACATGCCCGCCAGGATCGCGTCGTAGTTGCCGGCGATCAGGTTGGGAATGATGGTATCCCACTCATTGACCACCCACTCGCAGGTGAGGCCCGCGCGCTTGCAGATTTCGTTGCCGACATCGATGTCGAAGCCGCCGAGCTTGCCGGCTTCGTCGACATAATTGTAGGGCGGGTAGGCGCCCTCCGAGCCGAGCCGGACCGTATCCTGCGCCTGTGCGCCGGCCGACAGGGCCAGCAGGGCGGCAGCGGCCAAAATCAGATGTTTCATGCGTGGTCTCCGTTTACGCCATGGCCGCGTTTCGCCGCGGCTCTGAGGGTTACCGTACTTCAAATGGGGTCAGCGTCAATTCACCCGTGCGATGCCGCATTCAGGAACTGCTTGAGGCGGGCCGATCTGGTGGCGCCGAAAACCTCTTCAACCGGTCCCTCTTCCTCGACCCGACCCAGATGCAGGAACACTGCACGGTGCGCCACGGTGCGGGCGAATTCCATGTCGTGTGTCACAAGGATCATTGTCCGCCCCTCATCGGCCAGCAGCCGGATCACGCGCAGCACCTCGACCTCGAGCTCGGGGTCGAGCGCCGAGGTCGGTTCGTCGAACAGCATCACGCGCGGATTGATGCAGAGCGCCCGGGCGATGGCGGCGCGCTGCTGCTGGCCGCCGCTGAGCTGGGCGGGGTAGGCGTCGGCCTTGTCGGCGATGCCGACCTTGCCCAGCATTTCGCGCGCCTCAGCCTCGACTTCGCCCCGCTCGCGCTTCTGCACCAGCAGGGGCGCCTCCATCAGGTTTTGCAGCACCGTCATATGGCTCCACAGGTTGAACTGCTGGAACACCATGCCCAGTTCGGAGCGGACGCGCCGGATCTGCGCTTCGTCGGCGACGTGTCGAGTGGGAGGATTGCCGGCGAGCGCAATGGTTTCGCCGGCGACCTTCACGGTCCCCTGGTCGGGGACCTCGAGCATGTTGATGCAGCGCAGCAGCGTCGACTTGCCCGACCCGGACGAGCCGATCAGCGCTACCACCTCGCCCTCATGGGCCCGCATCGACACGCCCTTGAGCACTTCGACATGCGCGAACGATTTATGGATATCGTCGAGCTCGATGATGGGCAGGCGGGGCGTGGCGGCGTCTGTCATGCCGCGACGTGAGGTCAAACAGACCCGTTGCGCAAGCCAAAAAAGAGACGGCGGTCCGTTCTGGACCGCCAGTTTGGTGCAAGGAAGAAGAATTGCCGCGTTTACGCCGCGGCGCGCGAACCTTCGTCGAAGAACAGCGCCTGGCTGATCAGTGCCTTCACCATGTCCGGATTGAACGGCTTGGTGACGAGGAATGTCGGCTCTGGCCGCTCGCCGGTCAGCAGGCGCTCGGGGAACGCCGTAATGAAGATCACGGGCAGCGCTTCGGTCGACAGGATGTCGTTGACCGCGTCGATGCCGGACGAGCCGTCGGCGAGCTGAATGTCGGCGAGGATCATCTTGGGCATGGTCTTGCCGTAGAGCGACACTGCCTCCTTATGGGTGCGGGCGATGCCCACGACCTTGTGGCCCAGCGATTCCACCATCTGCTCGATGTCCATGGCGATCAGCGGCTCGTCCTCGATGATGAGGATGTCGGTCGCCACCTGGCGCGAGATTTCGCGTGATGCCTCGGCGATGAGCTTGGTGAGCTCCTCGTCGGAGACGTCGAGGATTTCCGCTGCCTGTTCGCTGGAAAAGCCTTCGACCGACACCAGAAGGAAGGCCTGGCGTTGGCGGGGGGCCAGGTTGGCGAGGTTCCGGGCGGCGCGTTGTTCCCACACGAAATGGGGTTGCGGCGTCGGAATCTGCACCGAAGAGGACGAAAACAGTTTCGAGAAGAGCTTATAGAGCGCGATCCGATCGCTCGAGGCTTCGGGGAAGATTGAAACGTCGGCGATCAGCGCTTCCAGCGTCGCTGCCACGTAGGCGTCACCCGAGGTCTGGGATCCGGTGGCGGCGCGTGCGAAACGCCGCAGATACGGCAGGTGCGGAGCAATCCGCATCGACAAGCTCATTATGTGCTCCCTTTGACGCTTGGTAACTTAGCCCACACCCAAACGAGGCAGATTCAGTTTCGTTCCGCGGGGCCGGAACTTTTCGATCCGGCAGCCATTTATGCTAGCACGTCAGAGTCCAGCGTCACTCTGCTTCACAGGTCCGGGTAGTGAAAGACAAATCGAAGATGAATGAGATGAGTGTACCGCGATCGCGGCGCACGGACGATGGACTCGGTCCAAACTCCGACATCGGAGCCAAGCTGCGCGCCTTCTACGGCGCGGTCCAGGACCAGCCTATTCCAGACAAGTTTCTGGATTTGCTGGAAAAACTGGATCAGGTCGAACAGGCCAGCAAGCGGAAGGGCTGATCTTGGAAGAAACACCGTCCTTCAAGCGGGAGCTCCTGGCAACGCTCCCTTCGCTGCGCGCCTTTGCCGTTTCCCTGAGCGGCCGCCACGACAAGGCGGACGATCTCGTGCAGGACACGATGATGAAGGCCTGGGCCAAGCAGGACAGCTTCCAGATGGGCACCAACATCAAGGCCTGGCTGTTCACGATCCTGCGCAACGAATTCTATAGCCAGATGCGCAAGCGCGGCCGCGAGGTGCAGGACACCGATGGTGCCTTCACCGAACGCATGTCCGTGCATCCTTCGCAATACGGCATTCTCGACATGGCCGACTTCAAGAAGGCGCTCGATGGCCTGCCGCCGGACCAGCGCGAAGCGGTCGTGCTGATTGGCGCCTCCGGGTTCTCCTACGAGGAAGCCGCGCAGATTTGTAACTGCGCCGTCGGTACAATGAAGAGCCGGGTCAGCCGCGCTCGTGCCCGTCTGCAGGATGTTCTGGGCATCTCCGGCGAGGCCGATTACGGCCCTGACGCCGTCTCTACCCAGGTCACCACCACCAGCTTCTAGCTGTCGTTTCCAAGAAGGTTGTTCAGGCGGAGCCAGGGGGTGAGGCCGCCGATGGCGGTATGGGGTCGGATGAGGTTGTAGTCGTTGGTCCATTCGGCTGCGGCAAGGCTTCGGTCGATCGAGGAGAG